>Ga0070766_10000001_pt1 | contig 450840 bp, 430 predicted proteins | sample HubBroMetageWFT6_FD_69782 | JGI IMG/M metagenome (GOLD analysis project Ga0070766, IMG submission 69782) | Warmed and freeze-thawed soil microbial communities from the Hubbard Brook experimental Forest, New Hampshire - Hubbard Brook CCASE Soil... | ecosystem: Environmental > Terrestrial >...
AATCAGTTCGAGTCGTCGCTGAACTGCGTGTAGTCGGTCGCTTGCGGTTTGTAACCTTGACTTGGCGGTAAGCCCGGTAGACTCGGCTGCCCTTGCTGTCTCCCAGTCGCGTTAGGATTTGTGGTGGCAGGATCCGCGAGCGCGGACGAGGGCTATTCGCGCTCTTCGGTGATCGGTCGGCCTCTAGCAAGCGGATTCGGCCTGAACCGACCAGTCTCGTGGAGGACTCGAATCATCCTCTTGCGCCCATAAAACAGCTCATGAGTGCGCGATCTGTGGCTAGGTCCGGCCTCACGTCGGAGCCTCACTTTGCGGGCTCTCGAAAGTCGAACCCGTCCTACGGCTCTCCGCTCAGACGGTTAGCTTTCGATTGCTGCTTAGAATTCACACGAACGGTAGAGCGTAATCATCTGCGGATGTCGCTAGGTAGCGATAATGGTACTTCTCGATACTCAAAAATCACGGCGGCCAGCCGCGCAAGTGGACTCGCGCTCGCGCTTAGCTGAACCGTTTCACCGGTGCTCGGTAGCAATAGCGCCCCCAGACGCCGCGGCGTCCCTATCCGCAGCCCTTTCGCGGGTTACTGCAACCTATAATGCGGGCGTTGCTAATGCGGAACGCACGCTCTCCCACGTCTCGATAAAGAGGCTGTTAAGCCACGAACAGACATACTCGCGGTCCTGGTCGTCCTTTGCGTCTACTCGAACTGCGTGGATCGTTGGTCCGCCAACGAGGCGATTGACCAAGGCTGGAAGAGCGACGCGATGGAGCTCGACAACGTCGGACGCTGGGAGCGCCCGACCGACGCGTTGAAACATCGCGCTGGGGTCGTGGATCATTTCATAATAGTCGATGATCGCTTGCCTAGCAGTGTCGGTCGGGGGATAGACCGCGCGAACGTCGTGATGGAGCGAGGCCCACTGCGGCGCGTTCAACAAATGCACGCGATAGAGAATAAGTTCGGCCAGGAACGCGGCTAGACTGTAGCCCACCTCCGGTGGTGCTTTCCAGAGCTGCGCGTACGGCACGTAGGCGTCGGTAAAAAGAATCGCTACCGTCATCGTGGGCGCGGCGTGGCGCGCGACAATCTCGACGGCGCGATTGGGATGGACCTTTCCTTCGCGGTATGCGAAGTCGACGAGCTGCGCAAGCTCGCGCAACACGGCTTTTTTCTCCTTCGCTTTGGACTTGCCGAACAGGCCCATTGACACCACGATACGCTGTTATCGAGATCCAATCCGCTCGCACCACGGAGACAGGCCTCCTCGGCTGAGGCGCTGAGACCGTTGAGAGTAATGCGAGTGACCTTAACTTGGCACTGGCGACGTAAGCTGCGCGCGCGTCGGAGAATCCGCAGCGAACGTGACCGGTGCGCATCCTTCTCGACGGTAGCGTGAGATTTTTGGTAGGCCGCCTTAAGGCCCCGGGCTGCTCGAGAGGATGGTGCACTGATAGCCAAGGTTTCTAAACGTGGTGGTCGCGGAGGCTGCGACGAGCGGGGTCGTCAGCGCGAGCGCAGCGGGATCAAGAGCGCGAGGACGATGCTGCGAGCGTCTCGCGTGGCGACGTTGGGCGCGGCGACAAAGAAAGGTAAGTCGGCGACTGAGGGTACTCGAGTTTGCGCAGGTCGCCGATATCCGGTTACCGACACAGGGCCGGCCTCAACCTTCGTTGTGAAGATCCGATCCCAACTCCGCTCCGATCAATGAAAAGATGGAACGCAGGCTCCGGTCATCTGCGGAAAGATCAATACCCAAATCCTGAGTGTCGTATCCCACCATCCCAGTCCAATAATCGAGATCATCTAGGTTCGCTTCGTCCTCGGGTAGCATTTTCCGTATGAGATGAATTTCGCGAGCTTCGATGTTGCCCGAGGCTTCGTGGGCAACGCGGTTTCGCAATTTCTCAAATTCCATAAGTACATGGGTTAGATTGCGGCTCACTAGATTTGAGAGCGTGCTAGTGCCAGGACTTGATTGAATTGCAGCCGTGTTGAGTCGAGCGCCGTTGGCCCCTTCAGCGTAGCGCGAAAGCGCGGGAACAAGTGTCGTTCGATCTCCGCAAGTGCAACGATCAAAAACGATCGATTATTATTGTCGAGCCAGCTCAGGTGGTGACGGTCATCGGCAAGCTCCTCGCCGCGGGTTCTGTTGAGCTTTGGAGTGGAGGCATCGTCAGCGGGCGATGCCTCCACGTTGCCGTGTGCAAATTCGGTGAGTTGAGCGATCGCTGACCCGATTTCGGAGTCGTCCATATCCTGGAAAAGGCCGGCACTGACCTTGGCCACTAAGACGTGCCCTCCGATCCTAGTGCCGCGAAGGGAGAGGTGCTCTGTGCGGCTCATGTGGTCTTTCGAAAAGAATAAATACAGATCACGCAACGCCACGAGCTCCTTCGAGTCATATGGTCCGCGAACAACTTGCTCAATACTAGCTGGCGAGGCGGCGATGGCACTCACTTTACGAACCTTGGCCACTAGCTTCTTAACAACCCTAATCTGGCTGGGTCGTTTCATGCCGATTTGCTGTTTTCTCGGCGCTGCGAAAGTGCCTGTTGCAAAGCCACCTCGGCCCACGGCTGTGTGGCCACGGCCCCGATCGGCGGCCCCTCGTCGCAGTATACCTGGCTCCGCTCGAAACCGCAGGCGTGCTCCATGCCCATCGTGTGGCCCGTGCGTGCCGAAGTGAGGCCGATTGCCGATCGGCGTTGAGGCGCTGTACCATAGGGCACGGGCCCTGGCTACGGGGACCTGAGATCGGTAGCACAATAGGCGAGGAAACTAGATTATGCCGACCACCAAAAGGCGGTCACGTGGAGCTAAATTCGATTGGCTGACACGCGAGGCTCTCGACAGCGCCGTTGCGTCAATCATATTAGAGGGCGGGATACCTCCGCGACGCCGATCGACCTATTACGATCTAGTAGTAAATGATAAAGCCCTTCCCCCCAAGTACGTGATCGAAAGGGCGGCGGCGATCCTGAAAAGGCGGCCATCGTTTACTGCAAGTGACTTCGCTGGGGGCGACGGTGAGGCTAATCGAGTCCTCCGCGAGCACGGATTCGAAGTTAGAGATCGGCGAAGAAACTTTGTCCAATACTGGCGTCCTCGCGAGGTCCAGAAAGAGATCGACCAAGAAACCAAAGCTGGGCGATCGCTCAAGCTTATTGCTGGCGCACAACTTAGTAAAATGCGCGCTGGAGACACTGTTTGGGTCGTCTCGACGAACCGGCAACGCGGCCTTATCCTTTGCGGTCGCGTTCCCATTGACGCCGTGATCCCACGGAATGACGTGGCTAAACGCATCGGCCGTCAGCCATCATTCGATGCGCCTTGGTACGCCATCGCCCGTGAGAAACTTGCTGAGCCGATGCGTGTCTTAGATGCGACGCCGATCGCTCCCGATCTGACCTTCATTCCTGACAAGAAGTTGACGATCAAGAATGGAAGAATCAGTCCTCAGCAACTCCAGAGCGTAAGGTTCTCAGTGAGCAAGGCGTAAAGGTCCTTGAAAGCTTGTGGTTCAATTCCCAGCCAAGACGCAAGCCAGTGCTGGACTCTGCGATGCTGGACGTTCTCAATGAGTTTATGGAAGATGACACCCTCGATCTCGACGAGGAGGGGGCCAAGATATACCGCCGGCAGCAACTTTTGGAGCGCAGCCAGCGAAATCGCATGTCGGTCCTTGCTGCCAAAGGTTACGTCTGTGAAGTTTGTGGATTTGCATTCAGCGCTCAATTTCCAGGATTTGCGCCGTCCGCACACGTGCACCACAAAAAGCCTCTAGCTGGCGGTAAGCGTAAAGCTGCATCCATCAAGGACTTCGCTGTCCTTTGTGCGCCCTGCCATACGGCCGCTCAGATGGGGCCCGACCGCAAGCTGGATCCCTGGACTGTTGAGGAACTCCGGGCGGTAATTCGAAAGCGATGGAACGCCTAAAGCCGCGCGGGCGATCTGCGCGGCGCCGTCAGCTAGCGATAAACTCGATTCTCGATACCTAAGGATGATCGCGAAGACTCGAACGAATTGCGTCGACTTCGAAAAAAGTGGTCTAAGACCGTCGCCCCGATCCACGCGAGGTCCTAACCAAATGAGCGTTGCGCAAGGGCCAAATCGAATGCCTTAAGCTCGTTCGCGTACGTAGTTTCTAACATTCCCAGCTCTTGATCAATGTTTCTTATTTGTTCACGGCTCGCCCGTAGAGCGCTGTTGAGCTCGGCGATCGGGTTTGCAAAAACAATACCTGATCGCACCACACTAATTCTCCTCACACGCAAGTAACGATCGATCTTGCCATTTATGTTCTTTAGGAAGATGGGGGCGATGCATCCTAGCGCTAAACCCATTAACGCTATGCCGATGCCAATAGCCCAAAAAATGGGGAAGCTAATCGTGAGGCCGGAAATAAGCGCACAAAAAAGTGCAATGACGCCGGCAGTTTCATACAAGCGAGCCTTCTCGAAGAGACGCCTCTTTTCTGCAGCCTCGCGGACCCTTGCGTAAGTGGTCTCATCGTTGGGGCGCCCGATGCGTCGGTCTATCACAAGACTTGAGGCACGGCCGTTGGCGTCAAGGCCCAACCACTGAAACCATCCTCCAGCCAGCCCTACAGATATCGTGACAGCGATTAGAACCCACTGGACTGTCGTAGGAACTCCCACATTGATTTTTCTTCGCGTTGATTGCGGTGCTGCCTTTTGTACCCGGCAGATGCGGGGGCCCGGTCCGGCATGCTGCAGGCGCTCAAAGTCTCAGTCCGTCTAAATTAATTCGATGGGCCAAACGGCAATGCGATGGGTCAAACGGCGGCCACGACGAAGCACCCGCTGGCTCCTATTCTTAGGAGCCGTCTCTTACCACGTAGTGATGAGCTGAGGGCGACATTTCCATCGGACCGAGCGGTGATCGCTGACATCAAACTGGCATAGTAGGCCGCTACAAATCCTACCCCTGCGCACGCACAATAGGTGCGATACTCATATTTGCGGCGTATACCCGACGCTACTCGACTTCACCGTTCCATCCGTGCGAATCTTCGTTATCGGGCAGCAAATCACCGCGTCATCGTCCCGGTATTCCTTGACGAAGCCAACGAGTTCGGGACGCTCTCCGATTGGGCTAATCCTGAAGACGCCGGTCCCGCTATGCCCACCAAGCGACCTATCTTGAACGTAGTCTTCCGTTTTGCGTGATCCCTCAGCATGCCATGAGACCCAATTCGTTCGATCGAATCTCACCGAGAACTCGTGATCGGTAACACCGGTCACCGGCTGGTTCATGATCCCGTCCCCTTCGATGTGGGCTTCCAAGCCGTTGTCGCTTTCATATCGATACGCACCGGGCCAACCGTAGAAGAAGATCCGATCACCGATTGTGACGTCATTGCCCGGCCACGGAGCGGGCTCGAAGAACTCCGGCGGTCCTAGATTCGGCGGCCTCATCGGAAAGACGATATCGGCCACATCGATTACAGCGAGGTCGGATGATGCATTCTCGCTGACGAGCCTCCTCTCAGGTTCTATCGGAACTCCCGAAACATCGAAAAGAGCTGCCGCATCGCCGACGTACATCCGACGGTATTCTTCCAGCACGTGCGCTGCCGTGACCAGCCAGCGCCTATCCCCAACCGCCATAAGCAGTCCTCCGCCGCTCCGGATGTATGGACGATGGTGCTCGTCGCGTGCTCGAATTAGGATCGATACCGAATACCGCACGGCGAACTCCATGAGGTCGGTAATCTCTTCTGCCGTGGGGTGCCCCGGCGCCGTCGATGGATACGACTGCATCACGCCGGCGCTCCGGGAGACGCGACTATGACGACATAATCCACTGGTGCGCTTGTCCGTCCTTTAGGGCGCGTCGACCAGCCGCCTGAGTGCATCCAGATCCGCGCAGCTATAGTGGGCTGCTAGAGACTTCTTCGGGCCTCGGTCGTTGGGGTGGGGCAAAAACAGCAGCGTCCGCATGCGATTGCCCAACTCAACCTTCAGCGGCGATGGGGGGACGGTTGCATTGGCACCGAGTATTCGATCTCTCGCGACCTTGCCAAGGACCACCACAACTATCGCTATGGCTGCGGAGAAGACCCCAGCCATGTGCATGTCATAGCACGTCTGGGCCGCTTCGCGTACCCCCTCTTCTTCCGTGGATTTGCAATGTACAACCTCCGAAATTGCATAGTCCTGACCGGGGATCGCATTCGGCATTAACTCGCGTGCCCGCGCCTGTATGCATGACCAGTAGCGGACGTTCCGATCGGGCGAACCGTCGGGCTTTGTCGTTTTGGTCCCGCCGACGATGTATGCTCGGCTTCCGCCCCCGAAGGCGAGCTGCTGCGACTCCCAGACCTCTTCTTGGGTCGACGTCTGAAGAGCGTACCGATCGTCGCCGATCGAAGGATTCGAGCCCAGAAATAGGATGCGCGCTTTGTCGATCTGGCCGCGCCACGGCTCTGGTAGTTGGAAGTCGTTGTCAGAAACGTGCTGCGACCGAACGATCGTGGCGCAGGGGTGCGACGCGTCCCCATGTTGGCACAGCGCAACGTTCTTGCAGTAGGCTATCGAATCGAAGACTTCTCGGACTGCCGTCATCGGGCTCCCGTTTGCAGTGTTCACAAGCGGCCCGCACTTCGCCGACCGTACCCCGAAGCCCCCAGCACGAGATCGTATGAGGCTGGCCCGCAGGGAGGCGCAAGCCGCCGCCTACGGGCAAGGCGCCTGGAGAGCCCGGGTCCCGAACGATGCCAGGCTTCGCGGATCAACAAAGTCCCAGTCACTCCCACGAAGCATCGCCGCGCCCCTATTCGTGGCTGATCCGGGTGTCTTTCTTCAGCGTATTTCGGTTCCGTGCGCAGCCCAACGCGGCCCAGCCAAGGCCGCTCGAGGGAAAACGCTTCTAATGGAGTACTTATCGCCTTTCCAGCGATCGCAGTGGATGGAACCGCCTCGATCAGATGCTCAATGGAGGATAGATTGCAAGTCGTAGGTCTCTTTTCCGGAATCGGCGGCTTGGAACTCGGATTTCAGAATGCCGGGCATCACGCTGTTTTTCTTAACGAGATCGATGATGCATGCCGATCGGTCCTTCGGCATCGGTTCACGAGCGACATTGCGGGGGATATTTTCGATATTACACAGCTACCTCGGTCAGATGCAATTCTCGCGGGTTTTCCTTGTTCGACTTTCAGTCAGGCGGGTCCGACGAGCGGCTTGCACGGCAGCCGTGATCTCCTGCGGCGGATGTTCGCGCTCATCGCTAAGACCCCAAGGAAGCGCCTTCCCACATTTATCGTTTTGGAAAACGTCAAAAACATCGTTCACCTTGAGCGCGGGAAAGCGCTTGCGTATATCACACGTTTGCTTGAGGCAATGAGATACACGTGGTCGTATCGCATCGTCGATACTTCCGCATTCGGATTGCCGCAGCGTCGGAAACGTTGGCTTCTTGTTGCATCGCTTGACGACTCTGCGCCAAGCATTCTACTCGACCAGGATGTTGGACATGCGCCTAGACACGATGACGTTCAGGCGCACGGCTTCTATTGGACCGAGGGTAATGCCGGGCTAGGTTGGGCTGATGATTCCGTGCCCCCACTGAAGAGCGGCTCCGGGATTCACATTCCATCACCCCCGGCGATCTGGGTGAGGCGTCGACGGTCCATTGTCATGCCGCAGATCGCGGATGCCGAGGCGTTGCAAGGCTTCCCGATCGGTTGGACGGATATCGGGAGCGATATTCCCAGGTTTGAGCGCAAACGCTGGAAGATGATCGGCAATGCCGTCAGCGTCCCAGTTGCCTCCTGGATCGGTAAGAGGCTTGGTCGGGTGCCCGAAACCAAACGCGATTTGCGCGGCAAGAGGTTCCCGAAATCGGGGCCGTGGCCGCTCGCAGCCTGGGGGCGCACCGGAGAGCGTTACTCGATAGAGGTCAGTGCCTTTCCAGTACTCCTAGAAATGACGCCGATCATGCGATTCCTGACGCAAGAGCCGCCACCGCTGTCGGAGCGCGCGACGCGTGGCTTCCGTGGGCGTCTTGAGAGAAGCAATCTTCATTATCCCCCGCAGTTCTTAGAAGACTTGCTTCACCACGAGCAGGTGATGGCATTCTAACGCGTCAATGCGTCGCGAATTCGTTCCAGCATGGTGCCAAGAGATTCGTGTGACCACAACCGCACGACTCGCCAGCCTGCCCGAGTCAAGTCCTTCGTCAAGCGCCGATCCCGCTCTCGATTGCCCTCGATCTTCGCTCGCCAAAATCCGACGTTTGTCTTAGAGATTGTCCCATGCTCCGGACATCCGTGCCAGTAGCAACCGTCGATGAAGATAGCGACCCTTGCCCGGACGAATGCGATATCAGGTCTCGTGCGCAAGCCTTCGACACAATAGTCAACTCGATACCGAAATCCGATCGCATGCAAACGAGACCGAAGGCGCAACTCGCAGTCAGTATCGCGTCGGCCAACTCGACGCATGCGTTCGGACGAGGAACACATCATCGTCGTTTCTTGCGCACGATCGGCTTCATCGCCGAAGTCTGAGGAAGGCTCTTCTTATTGGCTCCTGGCACCAGAATACCGGATTTGGGAATATCCGATTCGTCGATGCTTTCGAGAATAGCCCCAATTTTTGATGCTTCCTTCTCTCTGGCGACGAACTCCCCATACATACTCTTCGCGTTTCGTAGCACCTCATCGTACATCATAATTCGGGTCTGATGCGGAGCAAAGGTTTTCCGCGAGACTTCCTCCGCCCCAGGATCGTTGCTCCAATCGCTCAACCGCTTCCCCACCAGTACGATGATTTCGAATGGTTCGTAAGCGCCGCCGCTATCCGCCAATAGCTTCCGCATTCCGGCCGCATATTTTTGTACTTGCTTCAGCAGGTCGGCGGTGTTCATTACCCTGTTGGCGCGCTTGAGCTCGATGATCACGTGCCGACCGCTGACGAGCCTGTATCGGATGTCGACGCGAGATCTAGCGACCTCTCTTGAAAGTGAACTGCTTGGCTTCCCGGTTGCGTCCCTGAGCATCTTGAGAACGCTCTTTTCCATGACAGCGTTCTCAGTGGCGTGTTCCCAAGCCGTGTCTAATAGCCAGAGGTGTTTAAAAACGTGGCTTTGCAGGAAGACTTCCTTCTGATTCTCACCTACCATGCGATCGAAGGCGTCGATTATCCCGATCCTCTGTCGCACCAGCTGCAGGTAAAGAGCTGCCTCGATGTCATCGATACTCTTGAAGATCTCTCCAACTGCAGCTAGTTGGTCAGATGACATCGATTCCAGGGCGTCGAGATTGCTCTTGACCCTATAGACCTCGAACGAGAGAACGGCCTGCTTAAATAGCGTTCGTCGCTCGTCCGCTTCAATCGGTAAAGTGTTGACCCGACCCAATAGCTTTGTCGCGATCATCTGCTCGCGGGGCTGTAAGCCTTGGTACCAGTGAAAAATCGCTGGGATCTCCAGAGCGGACTCAAGTCCAGTCTGGTTGCGAATTGCGGTCCAAGACGACTCGATGTGTTTCAGTTCGGCCTGGACAAACTTCTTCAGAGCCACGTAACGGGGATCGCTCTCGACGATTCGCTGGCGGCTCGGCGTCGCAATGTCCGGCTTGTCGTCAATATCGAGGAAATCCGCGTTCATCTCTCCGATGAGATAAGTTGCATACACCCCCGCTTCACTGAACTCCTCGAGAAAGTTTTCGTGTGCGAGTTTACCGCGGACGACCAAAGACAAGCGATTGAGGTTGTCGTCATCCGACGATGCCAGTTGGGAACGCTGTTTTACAGTAGCGATCCAGCCGGATATCGCATACTTAGTCGCGTTGCCGCTCTTATTGGGGACCGAGACTTGGAAGTTGCGTGCCTCTTCCTGTTCCGCCGCTGTAGCGAGAGTCGGCACGACGGGCATGTGATAATGCCAGATGTACTGTAGCTTCGGATAATACTCCCGATCTGCAAGCGTCAAAGGCTTCCCGTTGACTGTAATAGAGAAGCCGTGAGCGCCATCAACGATGGTGAAGCGACGGGAAAGATGACGTCGCAGGAAGCGGTCGGTGAGGGTCAACGATGTATTGATACTGCGCAGAACGATTCTCGTACCGCGTGTCAAGTTCTTAGCACAGGCGAGATCCTTGGGATAATACGGCCGTTGTGCTTTGGCGTCCGCTCGAAGATCTGCTAGGTCCATCGAGAATGCGCTCCGCGCCCTTCCCTTAATGGTGTGCACTTCGACCTTCGAAGCGATCGAAAATACGGCTAGTTTGCCGATCCCTTTACGCCCCATCACTGCGCGTCCCAACGGAGTTCGCCCTCCGCCCGGCGCGTCGCGCCGTTTGTAGCCAACGGTCAAATAGCGTTCATTGATCTCGGGAGCAGTCATGCCGACGCCGTCATCTTCGATCGTCATCACGCGGCTTGCGCCGCTGCCGCTGACCGTAACGAAGACGTTGGAAGCGTCAGCGTCCCAAGCATTCGCCACTATCTCTGAGAGAACGGCGGCGGCGTTGGTGTAGTTGTTGATTCCGAGGTCCTCAAGCACCGAGAGAGTCGTCTTCAGTTCGAACCTAGTCATCGGATTTCAACCTACTACGAATGCACGGTAGCATCGTTTCCCTTTCAAAACGAAACGGACTGAAGGAAAGGAGCCGGTCGCCTAGCGAAAGCCAGCTTGCTTTGATTCGGTTCTAGCGTCCCGACGGGTTGTCCCTGGGTAACGGAGGGCTGCTGCGAGGAACTGCACTGCAGTCCCTGCGTCAAGACCCGAGCGTGCGATCATAAGCGCAAATTACCTAGGCGGGAGACCACTTGGGGTCGGATTGCATGCCGGCCCCCCATCACATCGAGACGGCGCCAACCGACCGGATGAAGGCGTCCGGATTTTGAGGTCATAAGATAACTGGCGCTTGGCGGCTGATCGATTTCAAACTGCTCGGATATGGCGAACTCGATCCGAGTCACTCCTTATGGTCCCCGTTCCTACGTGGGCTCGTTCAGCATGGCTATGAGACGCGCCGGGCCCGCTGCCTCGTAATGGCGCTTGGTCCTACCAATCGCGACGGGATGCCGCTCCAACCAAGTTCCGCAGCGGACGTCGATTCAGACCACGCCGCCGATTACTTTGAGTGGAATGATCGCATATTCGAGCGCTACTTCCCAATAACCGACACAGGTGCTGTCCGGATCCTGTCCTTCGATGACGGTGAGTTACGTTCGGTCGCGACGGAAATGGGTCGCTCGCCTGAAAACTTCAAGGAAAGTATATGCGCGCTGATCCGTCGCGACGCCGACCCATTCATCTGGTGGCACCCTTGGTTACGCCGCTCTGTCGCGGACCGCGATCCTCCATATTACGTCGGATTATTGGCGGTTTTTTCATTGGCGGCTTCACAAAGTGGCGACGCGATCGAAGGAGGACGGCGCGCATACTTCCATCGTCAGCTCGGACACTTGCTCGGTCTGGGAGATACTCCGTATGTCCCACACTTCTCTGATGCAACGTCCTTTTATCGTGAGCTTGGAAACTATCTTGAGGTGAATTGCGGGGGTCGACGTGGGCGCCTCCTACTCGTCAATAGTGCATTTGGTGGAAAGTATGTTTGGCGAGCGCGAGTTCAGGTACTGCTCAGCGCCTCTTCGAGGCGTCAGCTCGCCTTTTACTTCGATCATCGCTGCGCGGGTCGACGCGAGCTGACTCGGAGCGATATTCGCGACATGATGCTCGACGAGCTACAGCACCCCGGAGACTACGCTTTTTCTCACGCTCTCGAACACACGCTGGAACTCGTCCACGCTGAGGGCCACGAGCTCTTCGAGGGGTTCGTCGACCTCGTCGAAACGGAGTACGTGCGGTGGTTTCTGGATCGCTGCGACCCTCAGGATACGGTCATGCCTTCTGTGCACCGAAAGCTCGCCGAAAGAGGGCTTCGTGCTTCTCACGATCCTTTGGGAATTACTAGTGGGCCAGCCGAGCGCGCGTCATCGCACATTTCGACTCAAAAAGGGGAACGTATAAGCCCGATCGCAGACGCCATCGGGCGCGTCGCGGCTCTGCCATCTCGGCATCGTAATCGGACAACGTTCGAAAAGCGCCTGGTGCTCCGAGCAAACATTGGTGCGCTGCCGTGGAAGCTGTCCGTTCAAGTACGTCGGATCGGTGGGGACGATTGGCAAGATGCCGACACCACGTCCTTTCTATGGGATGAAGGCGCGATAATGTACGAATTAGCAAATGGCACTAAAGGCCTGGTATCTGTGGATGACGTGGTGACATTCGCGAACTATGGAACAGGTTGGATCGCGACTACCCAACTACGAGCTGGAGATCTTTGTGCCGTGCTTTGTTCGCGAGAGACCGCCGAAACGCTCCGCGCAGCGTTTGCCTCAATTTCGGGGGCGAACAGTACGATCCGTGATTGTTATGGGGCCCCGCAGCTTGCGATAGTCACTGCACGGGCACCTCGCGCAGAGCGCGAAGCGATTCCCGCAGCACTCGAGGATCTCTTGGCGCCAGATCGCGCTCGAGTAACGTTTCGCCGGGGCCTGCGAGTTGGTACGGAATACTTTCAGCCCACGCCGCCGCAAATCTTTTTTGACCATCCTACTATCGAGGAAGCAAGTGTGACACTCGACGACGGGATGCTCCCCGAACCAGCAATTCGTCGAAAAGAGTATGGGTTGCCATTTAACCTTTCTCCGGGGATGCATTTTGTGGAGGTCCTCGGTGTCCGTAAGTCCTTTAGCCTGACGCTTCGGTCAGTCACATCGAGCATGGATCCCTACGATTGCGAGGGCTTCGACATTTGCCGTGCTCGTGGCATCGCTATCCCTACAACAAGCCCGGGCGCAGCCCAGACCAACGAATACATGAATTGCCGAGTGGTGATCGTTATCGGCGGCCTATTACTCTAATGCTGAATGGCGATGCGCTTCTGTCGTTTCTCGCAGGAACGGGCGCCGGCAGCTGGCACACTTTCAAACGGGCGGTTGAGGACGTTACGGGCCTGAATCTCCATGAATATTTTGCGGCACGCGCGTTGGCCGCCCGGGGCCTCGTAGAGTTCGACTGGCTCGGGAACCGCTCGTGGAGCGTACCGCCCTTGACCATCATTCGTGTCGTTCCAGGGCGGCTGTTGGGCGTCGGTCTAATCGACGATAGTCGCTCGGTCTTAATTGGTCGGAACGGTTTTGTAATCGCGGCCAACGCCGCAATCGTCACAAGAAATATTTCGTACACACGATCGGAGATTCTAGCTGGGGAAGGCGCTGACATAGCGTCTCTTGAGCAAATGCCGGAATACTTTCGAATCGAGCGCTCTTCGCTAGACGCCGGTTGGGCGCTCCTTTCGGCTCTGCCCCAGCTCGGTTCGATCATTTACTCAAGACCATTGATCAGCTTGACGGATGCTATAGGTGACGGCGATGTCCATTTCCTGGACCCGATTGCATTAACATTTGACCCTGCGGCGGACCGGGCCAACTCTGAACTTAATTTCCAGGTGCTGCGCGTAAGAAGACAGTTTTCTGCAGCCGAATACTATTATGTGGACTACCGAGGCGCACGCCGCATCGAGCTGGAGTTGGCTCTTGCGTACGCAGCCGGCCGGACCGGATTGCGATTCCTACGTTACGGTGCCGGCCGACTCGCCGTCGACGCTCGTGTGCCAATACCAATTCTCGCTGAGCGAGTTTTGCATTTCTGTGGCGCACGCTTTCTTGGGGTCCATCGTGAGGCTTTCGGCGATAGGAGCTACGCTTGCTACGACGGCGTATCGGCACGAATAGCTAGGATAATCGCGATGAAGCTGCTCAGCGCCCTCGATGAGTTGCCGGCGCTAAAGCCGATCGCCAAATCGGGAGGTTCATAGTGAATCCCCTACGGCTTCAGAAAGACCTTTTGAGCGATTTTCTACGCTATTATGATACGGCATTTGCACTCAAGAGTTCAGCGGTGGCTCGGGAGCGCCGTGTTGAGCTAGAACGGCCGGGAGCCGTTTCGGGTGAGCCCCTGATAGAGCTCATCCCCCGCTATCAGTCTGACGACTTAACGATTGCAGAGCTAGTGGACTCAGTATTGCCGGGTTCAGATATCGCCACCCTGATCCAACCCGGACTGTTTTCGGACCTCGTCGATCGGCCTTTTCTGCATCAGGGCAAAGCCTTTCGGGCGTTCTTTGGGATGGGGGCTTCAGACAGGCGAAACGCACTAGTGCGATCCGGTACAGGGTCAGGAAAGACCGAAGCGTTCCTATTCCCAATCGTCGCAAACATTGCGGCTGAGGCCATCCGGCGACCCTGGGCGACCCCAAATGACACCGACACGCAATGGTGGACGGGTAATCGTCGCTTTCGGGCACAGAGGACGGGCGAAGCGCGCCACGCTGCAGTTCGGGCACTGATTCTCTACCCGATGAATGCCTTAGTAGACGACCAGATTAGGCGAATGCGAGAGGCGTTGGATTCTGACTATGCTCGTGCATGGTACCGGTCACATTTGAATGATAATCGGATATATTTTGGACGCTACACTGGACGGACTCCGGTTCCAGGAGACGTTCCGGGAGACGTGAGCCCGGAACGCGGCTCCTCAGAGCGGCGCTATCGCAAATGGCTTCGCCAACAGCAGGCAACGATCGACGCAGGGATATCCAATACCTACGTCCAGCGCTTAGATGGAGCCGAAATGCGTGGCCGTTGGGACATGATCGCGCACCCGCCGGATATCATGATCACGAACTACGCGATGTTAAATATCATGATGCTCCGTCAGCGAGAGGCGGGCATGTTCGCAGCGACTGCAGAGTGGTTGGGCCAGAATCCGGACCACGTGTTCACATTGGTCGTCGACGAGTTACACACCTATCGCGGCACAATGGGGAGCGAAGTCGCGATGCTATTGCGTAATGTGCTGAGCCGCTTTGGCCTGGACCCCACTTCGCCACAGGTTCGAATACTCGCTACCAGCGCATCCCTTGGAGAGGAACGCGACACTGAGACATTCCTCGAGACGTTCTTCGGTGCGCCTGGAAGCAGCTTTGAGACTTGTGCTTCTGTTCCTCTCCACAGCCCTGCAGAGTCGACCATCTTGAGGGATACCGCAGCGAGCTTTGCCAAATTCGACCGAGATAAGGACGCCTCTCGTCTGGCGCGCTCCCTGGGTGCTGATCGATTGGACCTAGCCTTGGAAAGCGCGGGAGTAATTGAAGCCGCCTTGGACGCGTCGACGCGCGCCGGGGGTACCGATCAACCGCGTCCCGCGCCATGGACACAATTGCAGGACGCTGCCTTCGGCGACTTCCCGAATGGTAGCGCAGCTCTGTCGGGGCTTCTGGAGGCATTGCGAACGCGCGACGAACGCGTGCAGATCGACGTTCCAATGCTGCCCTCCAGGGCGCATCTCTTCGTGCGTACGGTCCCGGGAGGATGGGTTTGCACGAACGTGCTGTGCGACCGTGTGTCCGAAACCGATGAGGATCGGAATGTTGGGCGTTTTCACGCCGAACCGCGCTTCGAATGCGAATGTGGCGGCCGCATCCTGCACTTGCTCTATTGTGAAACCTGCGGCGAGCAGTTTATAGGCGGCTGGACGATTCGCGCAGGCGAAGATCCGCACGACGAGCATCACTTTGCCCTTGCAATTGATTCGAGGCAAATTGCAGGCGATCAGAAAGAGCAGCGGCGCACTATCGCGACGTATTCGGTACTTTGGCCTTCTATGGGGAAACGACCCGAGAGCGAAAGTCTAGAAATCGATGATCGCACCGACGACGGGGCTAACATTCAACTAGAGATTGGCTTCTTCCCAACTACTTTTGACCCAATGACAGGTCTGCTGGACACACAAGCGCTTGGTGGAACGAATGCACCATTCTTTATTTATGACATCCGCCCGCGGTACCGTCGCGCCCCCCGAGACCGAGGACGCGTTTTTGAGCAAGTCTCCGCGTTCCGCAGATCGCTTCCGCATTACCCCATTCACTGCCCGGCTTGCGGTGACGACGGTTATAACCAGGCCCTGAGAATTCCGGGAGACCGCATCGGTCCCGCTGATCGGCGTCGTTTCAGGAACAACGTGATTCGTGATTCAGCGACTGGTCTCCACAAGGCTACTCAGATACTGGCCGATGCCTTGCTGGAACGAGTGTCACAGGCGAACCAGAGCGATGGGCTGGCGCAGCTCCGCCAGCTGATCGCGTTCTCTGATAGCAGGAATGCTGCTGCGACCTTGGGGGCGGATCTCGAGTCAGGCCACTGGAAGGATTTGATACGACAGGCCATTCTAAGTCGGTTATTTGACCTACGTATGGACATAGCGCGCCTCGATGCGTTCGTACGCCGTGCGCGACGAGAAAGACTTGATTTTAGCACTGCGACGCTCGCAGACGAGTTCTACTCAAGGCACAGCGCACTGGCGGCGGAAGTATTGGCCCGAGAGCAAACTCCCGACCTTATAGGGGCGGCCGCAGCCGAAGAAATTGCACAAAAGATCAGTCGCTTTACTACCGGGCTGCCATTCAGATTGCTGCGGGAGTCTGTCGAGACCGCCCTGGTTTCCGGGGCACATACGAACCCGGCGGGAATCGATCGTTCGCTCCAAACCTACGATGTAGGCACGCAAGAGCGCCCGTGGTACCATCTGTGGCGCAAGGATGCTTCTGGGCACTACACCATAGACGAAGCTCGTCTAGATGAGGGTGCTCTTGAGCTCGTGACTGCTATTCGGACGAGGCTCCGAAACGAGATAGCCGACTTGGCTGGGTCCGGCGCCCGTCGCGACTTTCAAAACATCGGTCTAGCTCGAATCGTCCCTGCAACTTCGCTACGCGGGAGCCCAGAAATGCTACCGTTTGCTGAAGGCATGCTTCAGGTACTAATCGGGATGCGCCGTTTTGAAGAGTTGCGCCGCCCTAAGAACAAGCAAGAGCGTACGGGGAATTATCGCCTTTGGGGCGACGCAAAACGCTACGCGAGGCACGTAGCCAGAGCATTAGATCGGGCAGATTGGAGCTCCGTCGGGTACGAGCTCTATAACACACTTGAGCGATCCGATATACTCGTTTCTGGAATGTACATCCAGGCGGGACTCCTCGCCTTTGCGCCGCCCGGTGGTTCTCAGTGGAAGTGCGGTCGTTGCTCACGACGTCATCTCGGCGACTATGGGGAGATTTGCATAACATGCGGGTTTCGTTTGACTGAGCAACAGTTCGAACATCGGTCAGAAGACTATTATGCGTTTGTTGCTCAAGAACGTGCCATGTCCCGCCTCCACACCGAGGAGCTTTCGGGTCAGACGCCATTGAGCGACGCACAGCAGCGCCAAAGGCTTTTCCGCGGCGTGGCGCTCGCAGATGAAAATCTAGATTTCGACGGCATTGACGTACTGAGCGTTACCACGACGATGGAGGCAGGCATCGACATCGGGACTCTGCAGACTGTCATGCTGGCAAACGTGCCGCCGATGCGACAGAACTACCAACAGCGCGTAGGTAGAGCCGGTCGTGCGGGTAGAACAATTGCGATCTCTTTGACTGTCTGCCGTAGCCGCAGTCACGACGATCACTACTTTGCAAATCAATCAAGCATCACTGGTGATGTCCCGCCACCACCAAAACTCGTACGCGACCCGCAACGCATCGCAAGGCGTGTTGCCGCACAAGAGGCTCTGTACTGGGCGTTTCGTGAGGCATCAAGTGTTATGCCACGCCCGACCGTCGCTCTTGACGACCTCGAAGACATCGACGATTCGCCGGATACGACGGCGCACGGGTCGTTCGCAACGCTTGAAGAGTGGCGCTACTACAAGGATTTCGTTAGTCGGTTTCTCGCCCAATCTCCTACCATTGCGGCAATAGCCGAGAGGCTGTCAAATCGCACCGGTGTCGACAGTCAGACCCTCTTGTCCTATCTGCAGCAACCTCTCATCGAAGAGATCGATGATTTCGTTGAGCATACTATCGAGGTGGCGGAAGATCCGGCAATAACACGTCGGGCTCAGCTGAGTCGCGAGCTCGCCTACGCTGGTATCCTACCCCTGTTCGGCTTTCCCACACGAGTGCGCCCGATGTATGTGCGAGCCCCGAGCCGAAGAGATCAGGATGTGTGGCCACCTAATGAAACTGCGATATCACGGCAGCTCAAAATGGCGGTTGCTGAGTTCGCGCCCGGGGCCGAGATAGTTCGAGACAAAACGATACACCGATCTATCGGGCTTGTCGCTTACGATCCAGCGTTTCAACCGGTAACCAAACCATACCGGAATAGGGAGGTAAGAGAGGTTTGTGCTAGCTGTGGCAAGATAGCCGAAAATGATGACACCTCATTTCGCCCATGTAGGTACTGCGACGAAGGCTCCTTCGAACCGATCACGCTGGTCGAACCACTGGGGTTCCGAACCGATTACTCGGACGAACCCCAAACCTATGAGTGGGGGACTGAGTTCGTCGCAAGAGGCGGTAACGCACGTTTAACCGGAGCGCCGGTACCCGCGTCCGGGGAGCCATGCATCGAGGCGGAGCTTCGGACGGGTCACGGTATGGTATATGTTGTCAACGATAATGGCGGCGCGGGGTTTACATTTGTGTCCGCTCTCGGTCAGCCGGGGATCCTAGATGAGGATGAGACTCGCCGCCTCGAGTGGCAGAAGGCCGAGTACGTACAGCCCCTTTCCGATGTAGCACTGATGTGCAAGACCAGCACCGACGTCCTCGTGATAGGCGCAAGCAATGACCTTCGGCAGGCCTACGATCTCGCTCCGACAAGTCCCGCACGTCGCGCCGCATGGACGTCACTGGCCGCTTTGATAGCGACCGCAGCTACCGCAAAAATGGACCTCGACCCACATGAGCTTGAGCAGGGCCTTTGGCAGGAGATAGATGGGAGTGGAAGGCCACGAGCGTTCGTCTTTCTCGCCGACGAACTTGAGAATGGCGCTGGCTTTTCGGAGCAAATCGGCGATCCACTCTTTTTTGAATCGCTGTTGGCCGACATGCTCGGCCAAACTTTTGGCGAGAAGTTCGAAGATGCCGCGCAGCATCGTTGTGACTCTTCATGCTATCGCTGCCTACGTAGCTACGCCAATCGCCAAAAGCACCCACTACTGGATTGGCGTCTTGCTCTAGACTTTGTACACCTCTTGAAGGGAGAACCGTTACCCGGTCGGCAGGCAGATTATGAGGCAGCGGTAGCGTCTCTGGCGCGGATCAACGGCAGCTACGCCATCATCGAGTCTGGTCCTCACCATGCGATAGCCTCTTCGAGGGACCAAAGAATTGTGTTCGCACATCCGTTTCTTCATAATGACCCAGTTTGGCTCAATCGCGGTCGTGCGCTAAGGACCTCGTTATTCGACTGGGTTAGACTAAAGCATGTCGTCGTAATTGGCGTGCCGGATCGATTAGGCTCTCTTGAGCAGATCACCCTTAAGGTGACGTAAGGCGAATGACTTCACAACAAACGAGGCATCGTTATGAAAATCACATCGTTTTCTACGGCTCGGCCAGCTAAGCTGTAATGAGCGCCGCGGATAGCACCATCGTGAGAAGAACCGAAAGCCCAAGCGTTGTTGCGGAACGCGCGCGGCGATACCGCGTATGGAGCGAGTTGACGACTCGCTATCCAGGGGGCCTCGGTGCACCTGCATCATTCGTTCGACAGCTCGGCATCTATGGTGGGATGGGGCAGGGCATCTTTGTTGATAAGAAGAGAACAACTGGAGCGATCGTCAAGAACGGAGTTGCCGTCGGACTAAACTGGGCGAACGGATATGCGGAGGACGGGGCGGAAGGCGACCAGTTCATTTACGGCTATCCTAGCACCAGGAGGCCCGGTCTCTCAGACTCAAACGAGATCGCTGCAGTGAAGAATGCGCGCGGGCTCGACCTTCCGGTGTTCTTTATCGATGCCGTGACTAGTCCATCTGCACGCAACGTTCGGTTGGCATGGGTGCTCGATTGGGACGATGCGCAGCGGGCGTTCGTTTTGGTTTTTAGCGAGCCTGAGCGCCAAACGGAGATCAGGACGCCAACACAGCCGTTTGTTCTCGACAAAACTGGTGACGACCGGGTAGGAAGAGAGGCGAAGGATCGACCCGGTCAGCGAATGTTCAAGTATCGCGTTTTGAAGCGCTACGGGTCGCAGTGTGCGCTTTGCAGTCTATCGATCCCGCCATTGCTTGACGCTGCACACCTAAAACCCAGTGCGTTATTAGGAACCGATGACGAGCGAAACGGTCTAGTGCTTTGTAAGGTTCACCATACGGCACTCGACAAGCGGCTCATTGCAATAAATCCGAAAACGCTTTGCGTCGAACTACTGGACGAGCTTTATTCGCTGGACCAGTTGAAAATAGAGCATACGTCGATTCTACATTTGCGAGAGAAGCCAGCGATGGAGGCGATCGAGTGGTTATACGCTCACAGAACAATCTCATATGGGGAGCCGAGCTAGGCTCAAGAACCACCCCAATTCGCTTCAACTTTTCCAGAAAAGAACTGCTCCCATACCGCCGGAGCGGAGCCGACCGCCATTTAGAATCCCATGGCTCAAGGATCTTTGAAAGCATGCCAAGGCCCTCGCCGAGTCGTCGACAGCCATTAACCTGCGACGTTCGTATCGGTCCAACTCTCGACGCCCCGCTAGTGCAAACGATATGCGAACCTGGGCCCGCCCGCTCCGGTGTTGTCCATAGTCGCACCTTAGGCTCGCTTAGCATGGCGCCACGTCCTCGTCGGGCACGGCCGCATAGCGTAAGCGTGGCACTGATCCTGAGGGGCATAGGCGACGTGCTTGCCTCGATTCGACTGGTTCACTCGTCGTCAAGTCTCTCGTCTGGGTTCGCTGCACCCGCGGCGGTGGTGGACGCCGGTGCCCTCAATAATCCTGCGTCAGGCCGGCCTTCGTCCACTTCAGCTCGGCCGCGCGACTAGCAGGCTCTGGCGCGCGATCCCATCGCCGTCCTTGAGGCGTCGTCCCAGGATTCCAACTGGTTCCCACAGCGGCGAGGTGTGGCAGGAGGCAAAAAGGGCAGGGGCCGGAGTCGGACGCAAAAGGCGGCTGAACCCCCGGCCGAAGGTGGGAACTTCCTGGCCAACGTACGGCTTCGGCGTGGACGATGATAGATTAGGAGCCGACCCACTTGCTATGCAAGAAATGGACGACATCAATGAAGATGTCGAGCTGGAGATTGAGCCGCGCGAATATGCCGACCTGCTGATCGGAGCACGCGATTGGTCTGTGGAGACCATGCTGTCCCAGCTCACGAACGGTAACATCGAGTTGTTTCCCCGCTATCAGCGCCGGAGTGCGTGGAACGACGTTAAGCGCAGCCGCTTTCTCGAATCGATAATTCTTGGGGTTCCTATTCCGCAGGTCGTGTTGGCTGAACTGGAGCAGAAGGGACGTTACGTCGTCATCGATGGCAAGCAACGCCTTTTGACGCTTGCTGGACTGGCCTCCGAACAGTTCAGTTTCTGGAAATCACGACGACTTCGGTACATGTTGACGCTGCATGAGCTGAACGATGTGCCTATTGACGAGTTTCTAAATGACCCTAAATATGCGGGCCTGTACCGGCAATTCCAAAACCAGCCGGTTCGCGCAGCCATAATCGTCGGAGCCAAGACTGACGACGTGCTCTACGACATCTTCTACCGACTGAACTCTGGCTCCGTTCCTCTTAGTGGTCAGGAGTTGCGGCAAACATTTCTGCGTGGAGCGTTTACGGACTATCTATTTAATGCCACAAACACATTCCAGCCTATTCATCGAGTGATGAACCTCACTGGTCCCGACCAGCGCATGTACGATGCCGAGATAGTCTTACGATATTTCGCCACCGCATTGTCGGTGGTCGCCTACGCGGGCAACCTCAAGCGGTACCTCGATGAGACAACCACGGCGTTAAACGCTGACTGGATTACCTACGCCACAAGGGTTCAGAAGCAATACGAGAGTATGAATCGCGCCATTTCGCGTTTGTCGACTTTGGTAGAGGTTCGACATATCGGACGTCGGCTGATCGGCGAGCGCTACGATGGGCGTCTGAACAGAGCCTTGCTGGAGGTTCAGTTATACTATTTCAGCCATCTGACCGCTGTAAAGAAAACGCAAAGCGAACAGTATGCTGATGCGCTTAGGACACTATGCCGCAGCGAGAAGTTTGCGGACTCGATCGAACTTACGACCAAGAGCGTGGGGCGCTTTCGCACGCGCTTCGCAATGTTCGGGCGATTGGTCAAGAAGGTCTTTGGTCGCTCCATAGAGCTGCCCTCCATCGCGTAGAACATGCGACGAGCGCCAACTGTTGATGTCGTCGCCTTCCGCTACTCCAAAATATTCAATGCAGCGCTCCGCGAGGTAAAGGCAATCAAAAAGCGATATCTGAGCCAATATCTTCGCTATAAGTTTGGTGGGCTGCCACCGCGATATTTAAAAGACCTTCGCGCGTATGCGGTCCTCGTATCCGCCACGCTTGAGCAGTGCGCAGAGGATCTCGTCTGGGCGCATCTCTATCAAATGGCGAACGTAGTGACGACGCAAGCATCGGGGGCGTCCCTTGCGATTAAGGCCGCCGACCAAATGCGTATATTCGGAGAAAACGCATTAAATAAGAGTCACGGTTTGCAAGGTGAGGAGTTTCGGGCCGTATCGTTGACAGGTGGGTTTCCGCGCACGCTTACGCCCGTAGAGGGCAACGCGTTTACTCAACTTGGAATGATTCGAAACGAGTCCGCCCATACGTACATTGTCACTATAAGGGACCCGAAAGACGTATGGGCTTATACGTGCGAGGTCATGACATGCGTTAGGAACCTCGGGATCGAGTGCGCCGCAAATAGAACGACGGGTTTTCGTTCAACCCCACCTTAGGTAAGCGAGAACGTCTGGAAGGCGCGTTCGTATCCACGCGCCCCAACCTCGATGAACTGTACGCATACGGGGGAGCCTCCCTCTAATTGTAACTTGCAGGAGCGGATCGAAGTCTGACTGTCTGGTCACACTGACTTCTTGGCCACCACTGTCAAAGGCGCTGTTTATCTGAGTTGCAATTGGCATGGGCTGACCCGCTGGGGCAGCCGCTGTGCTATTGCGAGTCAGGAGTGATCCTCGTCATCGAGCGACATAAAGGTTAAAGAGCGCCAGTTCGGCGTTCACTTCAGAAGGTCTTCGCAAACCCGCTAACCGCATTTCGGATAAACGATTGCGTCTGCGGCCGCACCGGTCATAACAAGATCGCACTGCGCTGAAAGACGCAATCCCTAAACAGTGTCATCGAAAGAATCGCCATAAAGTCTGCTGCGATCGCGGGGGGGGCTTCTAGTTGACATCGTAACTATGTACATAGCAAGTAGACATGCTATACTAAACCTACCCACCCCAATTCACGCGAGGAAGGCTTTGAAAACGGCCTGCTTTCACACTGCCGGAATACATCCGGCCGCCATTTCGATCGCGCGCTTTAGTCCACGCTGGATGCGGTTCGCCGGCGCATGCTATCCCGCATTGGCTCCCACGCTCGCCATGCTAAGGATGGATCACGACGACTTTGAGGCCGCGTACCGCGCGCGACTTGACGATCTTGATCCAGGTCGAGTGTATCGTGAACTCGTGGCGCTCGCGGGTGCGGACGCGTTGCTGTTATGTCACGAGATGCCTCTCGTTCCGTGCCACCGGTTGGCCGTAGCTCACTGGCTCGAGACTACGCTCGGAATTGAGGTTCCAGAGCTTGATGTGCCCGTAACCAGATCCATCCGTGGATCCAAAAAAGGAACGACGTTGCTCAACGACCCCAAAGCGGTCCGACGCAATCTGGCGGAGCAACTTCTTCTAGACCTTGATTGCAATGCCACGGTCGAAGGCGACTATCAGCCGGCGCCGGGCGGCTGGATCTGCCTTGGAGCCGGATGTCCCGGTTGCTCGACGTGCGACCCGTTCATCCCAATGGACGACCACCTGTGAGCGCCGGGCTGGTTCCCATCGTTGGGCCGCCCGATGCCGCCCTTGCGCGCCTTGCAGTTCTATACCGACGCTTCGAAGCCAACTGCGAATCCTCGCGCGCTCCCTCGACGCAGCGGGCATACGCAAGCGACTTCCGGCGCTTCCACCAATGGTGCAGCGCTCACGGCATCTCGTCGTTACCGGCAAGCCCTGCGGCCGTCGCACTCTATCTCACTGATCTCGAGGAGAGTTACAAGGTGGCGACGATTGGGCGGCACATGGCAGCAATTGCTCGCGAGCACCGAAAAGGCGCCCTGCCAAGTCCACTTACCAACCCTCTCGTCAAAGAGGCCTGGCAGAGCACGCGGCGGCGCTTAGGCGTAAAGCAAGACGCTAAAGTCGCCATCCTAACCGCTGACCTTCGGGGCATGCTGCAAGCGCTCACCGATTCAACTATCGACATACGCGATCGGGCGCTGCTGTTGGTAGGGTTCGCCGGAGCTTTTCGCCGGTCTGAGCTTGTTTCGCTCGACGTCGCAGACCTTCGATTCGTCGACCGTGGTCTTGAAATCATGCTTCACCGTTCGAAAACTGATCAGGAGGGTGAAGGTCGCCTAATCGGCGTTCCATACGGCTCGAACCTCGTGACGTGCCCGGGTCGGGCTCTTCAAGCCTGGCTAAGGCGCTCCGCCATTGTCGCCGGCCCGCTGTTCCGGGCCGTTGATCGAGGCGGCGCCGTTGCACATTCGAGGCTCACCGCGCAAACGGTCGCCCTCATCGTCAAACGACACGCTCAGCGTTTGGGACTAGATCCGGTTCGCTACGCCGGCCATTCGCTTCGTGCGGGCTTCGTGACATCGGCTGCGCTGGCCGGCGCGGACGCGCTGGAAATTTCACGACAAACCGGTCATCGGAGTCTTGCGATGGTTCAACGCTACACGCGGCCGGCCACCATTTGGCAGCAGAATCCCGCGCAGCGGGTTGGCCTGTGAAGCGGACACGCTGGTTGCGACTGGCACTCCGTCTCGGCGGCGACCGCGTGAACGACTTCGGATGTCGCGAGCTGAGCCCATGAAGCTCTACCACGTGCGCGGCCGACTGTTTTGCGAATGGTGCGTCCTCCGATGCCGATCAAGGCAAGACAAAGCGCTGCGCGCGTTTCGGCTTCCCAAATCTGCCAAAGAAGGCAAAAGAGATCATCCTGACAACGAGGCCCTCGGGCTACCGCCCAATGGTCATCATTAACGAGTACGAGGGTACGGCCCACCCGAACTGGCCGATGCGCAACAGCGATCCTGGTCGGTGGGCTTGGGGATTCACCAAAGCCGACGTAACGGCCGCGCAGCGTGAGTTGAAGGCCGCCGGCATCAAACTCCCATGGGATACCGTGGACGCGACTTTGTGCGCCCTGCACTACGGAGTGAAGCAGTCATGAGTGCCTACATGGCCGATGACGCGCACATCGATGTGCTCATCGACATTGCTAAGCAATGATGAGCGCGAATATTGCAGGTTCGGCCGCGGCCCGTTCTACTGGCACTTCGGGAACCCCGGTCGGAGTCGATCGCTGTGCGACCAGATGGAAACTGAGATTGGGCGCATGTTATTGGCGGAAACGCGCGATCAGTCGGTTATCGCTACCGCGAATTCCAGGATTCAGCCGCGCTCCCCTACGTCTATCGGCTGACGAAGCGCGACTACACCCCGAGCCAAGCGTTGATGGCAATCCGCGGCTACGAATACCAGTCCTGCGAAACGCCGGATCGGGATCGCAGCGAAGCCTACGCCTTTTGCCGCTCGCTTTTTCGTCGCGTGGTCGACGTAGCGATTCCGCAGAAGGAATCCGACGGGCCGTTCTGGACCGTCACCGACCGCTTTCTCGGGCGCGAGGCAGCGACACGTGCATAACTACCCCGAAAGGGCACACCCTCGCCGACATCCTCTGACACCGAGGGCGTATTAGTTCAATCCTATTCAAACAGCTCGCCGAGGCTAAACTTCAAAGCCGATGCCAGCCGGCAGAGCGTCCGAAGCGAGACATTCAATTCACCGGCCTCGAGCTTCTGCACATGGCGGACATCAAAGTCGCCGCGTTCTGCCAAGTCCTCCTGAGTAAGACCTAGCACGGCTCGGCGTTCCCGTATCCGCTGCGCCAGCGCTCGCCGAGTGCGATCGTAGGATGCCACGCCCGGATTGTCTAGCGGCTGGCGTCTATCGACCACGCCTGGCGAGGCGGGTCTCCCGCCACATGAGGCGGGACGCCAAGCCAGGCGGGTCTAATAGATTTTGTTAGGTCGTCGGCTAGTCAAGGATCAGCCCCAGGCGTTGTGGGATCCAGGCCGAGAGCTCTCGCCGTAAAGCCTTTATGGAGGTGCAAAATAGCGTTCTGTTCAGGCTGTGGGTCTCAACTTCCCGATGGCGCGAGGTTCTGCCCAAGTTGTGGCGCGACATCACAAGCCGATGCGAATCAGGTGGCGCCAATGGCGAATGCGCCGCAGACAATTCGCCCGGTAACGGCACAACGTGCCGTGAACCAGAATCCCCAAAAGGGTTGTAGTAAGGCATTACTTTGGACGGGCGGTATCATCGTTGCGCTCATTGCTGGATGCGCTATGTTGGGGCACCAGGTCGCCGGAGACGTCAATAAGCAGGTTGCAGCCGACCGTAAAGCAACGGCCAAAGCGTTTGACCACGATTCCAAGGCGGCGGAAAGCTTTAGGTCCGACGCCATGACCTTGAACGAGACTTACCCGGGCCTGTTTCAGGCGGCGTCGATAACCGGAAAGAGCTACTGCGTTGGCTCTGCCGACCAAGGCACTTGCGACGGCACTCTCCACGCGGCAGGGTGCGAAGGCATCGTCGACCCGGACGTCTACAATAACCTATCAGTAGCGGACCAAAAAGATGCGTACCAGAGATTCAGCGTAAAATGCGCAGCGCACTATCGCAGAGCATACGGCCAGATTCCTCGGTGCGGCATCAACTATATGCTCGAGGATCGAATGGATAATGTGCTGATGTACAACCCGATTCAGGCGGGCGAGAACTGCTAAGCCCCGCGAATTTCGATTCTTTCCGGCTCCCGGATTACGTCCGAAGGCAATCAGCTTCATCGTCTGCGTCGAGCTGCGTCGTCCGTGTCGAGGTGCATCGTCTGCGTCGTCTGCGTCGGTCTGCGTCGGTCTGCGTCGAGCTGCATCGTTCAAGGGCAGCCGTGACGTGCGATGAGTGGAAACGCTGCTGCTGGGGCGCGGGAAACGTGCTCCCTGCGATCAGGCCGGACACGCGCGCACAGGGAGCAATCCTGATGTTCTCTGACTTGTCACCAGCTCGGTGTCGCGTTGTTGACGTTTTGAGGTAGCGGCATACCGTACGCCTTGTGACGCCAATTGTCATCGCGATCGAGGCGAGCGATAGACCCTTGGAATAGAGGTTTAAGGCTCGCTGGCGCCGCGCGTTGACCTGGCCGAGGTATTGATGTCGGTCGAGTTCGTAGCGTCGCCTACGCGGTCGTGCGGCCCCGAAATCGCCTTTGTAAACGTCCCAAGTCCAGCTGGCGATCGACTTTGCGATCGAGCGGACTTCGCTGGCCGGCACGGGCTGCGCGTTGGTCGCGTTTTCGGCGGTGACCAGGGCAGTCACGTGTTCGAGCCAGGGCTCATAGGCTCGGCGTTCTTTAAACGCTGCGATTGCGCGGTACGCCCGAAAGCGCACCGTTTCGAACACGTGACAGTTCCGGCCGGCGGCGGCAAATTCATCGCGAAAACCCGATTTCGTGTGCGTGCTTGAGGTCGATGCGGTGAGCAGTAGATCCGGCACACATTCGGCGAGCTCGTGCAGCGTAAAGTCATCACGATGGCCGATGATCGTTGAGTACGTCGCCGAAAGTGGGTTGTGGTGCATCGGGCCCGCATAGGCACGGTCGCCGTCACAGGCGATCGTAAAGGCGGCCTGCACGACATCAAGCAATCGCATCGCGCGCTTGTTGTCGCGACGTACCCAGCGTTCGAGCAGCCAAACGAGATGCGCATGGCCACGATCGCTCCGAACCAAAAACGACGGTTGCGGCACTCCGGCTTCGAGCCACGCGGTGCCCGCGGCCGTGCGATCGACGTCGACGACGACAGAAGTGACGTAGCCCCGCGGGCTGGGATCTATCTCATCGAAGTGGGCCGCGCGCTCGCGCGGCACGCGTCGTCGGAGGTGGAACGCCTTGCGCGGTGCGACATCGAGCGTCCAGGGCAGCTTCTCGGTCCAAGTTTGCAGCAGAATGTTGCGTAGCCCGAGCGCCGCTCCGCATTCGTCGAGGTTGTGCGACCGCGAGGGAACGTGGCTTCGTTTTCTTGCGGGGTCAACGCGAACGAGGATAGAAGGCGTTGCCTGCAACGCTGCAGTATCAAACAAGAGTCGAATCCCCAAAAAGAAGCGGCGCTGTCGGGCGTCGCTTTTTGCTTTTGCCGGCTATCGCGCCGCGATCAGATTCTGCTCGAGGAAGTGGTCGATCGAGGTTGCCGGAATCCGGCGCCCACCTCCAGCGAGGCGCACGAAGCCGAGCCGGCCGTCCCGCATTAAGGCATAAATGGACGATCGGCCGACCCCGAGGACGGCGCACGCCTCGTCAATGCGAAGTGCTTTGCGCTCGAGGTCTGGCTGGAGCTCAGGACGCTCTTTTCGAGGCGTTGCCCTGCGTGCGTTCGTATGTACTTGCGTGCTCATGTCCGGCAATTTACGCGCCCGGTCGCAGGTGTGAAAGGTTATGGGCGCGGAGATGTAGTTTTATGGGAGCACCAGCAAAAGAAAGGCTCGATCTACGAACCTCGCGTTGGCTTCAAAAGCGCTGGCGCGCTTGTGTTAGAAGCGCTAGGCGCACCATCGCTGATATCGCGAGGGATAGCAGCTTCGGCATGAGCCGCGAATCGTTGCGCCTAGCCTTCAACGACGAAGAGCACGCGCTTTCGATTGAAAGGGCAAACAAGGTAATTTTGACGCTACTTGAGACAAACACCATTAATCTCAAGACTTTCGCCGAGCTGTGCACTGTTATTCGTCGCGCTGAGTCGTCAAAGAGTACGCTGCCTCTTGAACCGTTGTTGTTAGCGACAAATCCCGTCCCGGGTTTCATCGCCGATATCCGCGAGCGGCACCCTCGCTGGAAGCCCGACACCTTAGCGGAGCTCGAGTTCCTCCTCGAGAGGCGCATAATTTCGTCGGTGCTCATGGAGAGCTCGCGTGTTCGGGAGGCATTGCCTGGTTTGCCCGTCCATCTCGGTTTGAACGTTATTGCCGTTCAGGAGCCTTAACCGTGCCCGGATCTAGGCGCCGCGCGAAAGGCGAGGGTTCGATCCTGCAACGCCCGGACGGGACCTGGCAGTTCTCGATCGGTCTTGGCAGCGACGGGAGCGGAAGGCGGCAGAGAAAGTATGTCTATGCCCCGACGCGTGCCGCGTTGCTTCGGAAGGTCGCGGATGAAACAGCTAAAGGCGGCGGCTCGATTCGACCTCGGGCAAAGGGCACGCTCGGCGAATGGGTCGAGCGGTGGCTGCGCGATGACATACAGCCGAATCGCGCTTCCAACACTTTTGCGCAGTACGAAACGATGTGGCGGGTCCACGCGGCTCCGATCCTGTCAAATACCTCGCTTGAGAAGTTTGGCGTCGCACACGTCGAGCGGCTTTATGCCAAGTTGCGCGAGCAGGGCACTGGAAGCGCGACAGTGCAGCGCGTTGGCGTCGTCCTGTCGCGCGCGATTGAAGTCGCGATCAGACGCCAAAGCTATTTCAGGCCGAATCCCTTTCGACTTGTCGATAAGCCGCGGCACCGGCAGAAGGAAACTCGTCCGCTGACCGTGCCGGAAGCGCAGAGATTCGTCGAACGTGCGCAAGGAACGCGTTACGAGGCCCTGTGGACACTACTACTCACCGCTGGGCTGCGGCTAGGAGAGGCCCTCGGACTCGAGTGGAAGGACGTGGACTTTGATCGTCGCAAGCTTGCAGTCCGCCAGGGCGTCGTTGAGGTGAACGGGTACGCGAAGGCCGGCCCGCTAAAGACCAAAAGCAGTCGCCGCCAGCTGGAGCTAGGCGTGACAGCCGTTAAGGCTCTGAAGCGTAGGAAGGCAAAGGCGCGGAAAGAGCACCACCGCTCCTGTTTCGTGTTCACAACGAGAACCGGGGGACATCCCAGACGCGCGAATCTTCGACAGCGCTACTTTCAGCCGATACTCGAGGCCGCCGAAATCGAAGGCGTAACAATTAACGCGCTGCGACATTCGATGACAAGCCTAGCACTCGCCGAAGGCGTCCCTGCAAAAACCGTCGCCGCCCGGCTCGGACACTCCACAACGCGGCTCACTCTGGACCGTTACGGGCATCTGATGAGCGGAGCGGATCGAGAGGCTGCAAATGCGCTCGACGCAGTGCTGAAGCGCACCTTGACTCGCGACTAAAATTGGCCCTCCATCGGCTTGGGAGGAAGCACTCCCGCGGTGACCTCAATAGCAAAATAGGTTGTAAAATAGGCTGTAGGCTGTAGGGCGAGACGTTGGTTCGGCGCCCAAATGCGCCCCAAAAAAGCTGATTTTCGGCGCATTTTCGATGGTGGAGATGCGGGGACTCGAACCCCGGACCCCTTACATGCGAAGCAAGTGCTCTACCAGCTGAGCTACATCCCCACGGCGCGACCTGGAGGATTGTACGTGCCGGCCTGGGCACCTGTCAAAGCAGATGAGCAAGCTCCCATACGTCGCGATCCTTCTCGCGGGCCTCGGATTCTTGCCGGCGGCAGCGCTGGCGAATGCGCCTGCACCGATCGAGGTTGCTGCGAATCGGTGCAACGGCCAGATGGTCGATGAGTCGTCAGGGCGCGTTCGCGATTACGACCGGCACTCGGCCGGCAACGGCTCGACACAGTTGCTGCAGCGCTATGGCGCGCTGGGTGAGATTATCTCGGTACTCAACGAAGAGCGGGAGATCCTCAATAACGTCTGCGCGAGCGACGCCCAAAAAGCCCCGTTTTTCGCACAAATTGCGGCGACTTCGGCGTGGGCACTCGTGCTGCAGGCCGATCTGGCCGCACGGCTCAGCGCGTCGTGTCCCGCGGCGGCGACGGCACTTCCGACGATGATGATCTCCGATGCGTGGCTCGCGCTCGCCAACGTCGTCAACGACGACGGCGGCGTGGTCCCGGCGTCGTTCCACGACGTCATTCCCAAAGTGCAGTCGCACGCTCAAACGCTAGGGCTCGTCCTCCCAGCTTGGTCGGAAACGTCGGCGTACTGGCGTGACCAGGTGCACGTCAAGGAGAAAGCAGCGATCTCCGACTGCCCGTCACCGCCGCCCACCCCTACGCCGGAGCCGTTACCGACCTAAACTCCGCCAGAGGATTTTGCGAACAGTTCGCAAATAATCCCGCCCATGGGGATTCGGGCCGATTACGTGACGCGCCCACGCGAGCTGATCGCGTCAATCTTGAAGCGGGAGCCGCGTTTTCTTTCGGCGGCCACGATTCACGAGCGGCTTTCGCGCGCCGGCGCGCGCGTCTCGCTCTCCACGGTCTATCGCACGCTCGATCGCCTGCGAGCGAAGGGCGAAGTTACCGAACGATCCGATGCCGACGGCGAGGCGACGTTCATGCACTGCGAGCCGGCCCATCACCACCATCATGCCATCTGCGCGGAGTGCGGACGCGTCGAGGACGTCGACTGCACGGCGATGGAGCAGTTTGCGAAGTCGCTGCGCGCGCTTCACGCCTTCGAGCTCGACGGTCACGCAATGGAGTTCTCCGGGCGATGCCGGGAATGCCAATGAAGCGCGTCGCCTCGATCGCGCTGCTCTGCCTACTGGCGGCGTGCGCGAGTAAGTCTGCCCTTCGACAGGCTCAGGGTGACACACACAAGATCGCGGTGGTGACGACGATTTCGGTGCTCAACTCGTTCGTTCAAGGGGTCGGTGGCGAGCACGTGACGGTCACCAACATCGTTCCGATCGGCGCCTCGCCCGAGACCTTTGCTCCGGCGCCGCAAGACGTTGCGACGGTCGCCGATGCCAACATCCTCGTCGAGAATGGCGCCGACCTGGAATCGTGGCTCGACCGGCTGCTGCGCGATGCCGGCTCGCGCGACCTGCGTGTCGTCGTTTGCGCCGACGGATTGCCGGTGAAGGATCTCAACCCTCATCTTTGGATGGATCCCATCCTTGCAAAGCATTACGTCGCCAAGATTCGCGATGCGCTGGTCGCCGCCGACCCGGCGAATGCCGCCGATTACCGGCGTAACGCGACGAGCTACGACGCGCGCCTCGACGCGCTAGCGAAAAAGATTCGGGCGCAAATCGCGACGGTACCGCGGTCGCACCGGTATATGATCGTCTTCCACAACGCGTGGCTCTACTACAACGATCGTTTCGGTATCACGACCCTCGGGTTCGTCGAGCGCAATCCGGGGCAGGAGCCGAACCCGCAGCAGATCGCCCAGCTCATTGACTTGGCAAAGCTGCACCACGTGCGCGCGGTTTTTAGCGAGCCCGAGTACAGTCCGAAACTGCTCTATGCGATTGCGCAGGGCGCCGGCATCAAGGTCGTCGAGAACCTCTACGACGATTCGATCGGAACCGATCCGCGCGTCGCCAACTACGTCGCGATGCTCACCTACGACACCGGCGTGATCGTGGACACGATGAAGTGAAGCACGAGGCCGTCGTCGCGCGCGATCTCGTGGTGCGTTACGACGATTTCACCGCGCTCGTCGGCGCGACGTTCGCGGCGCATTACGGCGAAGCGCTCGGCATCGTGGGACCGAATGGTTCCGGAAAATCGACGCTGCTCAAGACAATCGCTGGCCTGTTGCAGCCGTCAAGCGGCGAGCTGCGCGTGCTCGGCTCGCGGCCGCGGGATCTCCCGGCGGGATCGATCGCCTACGTGCCGCAAGTCGAGGCCGTCGATTGGTCGTTTCCAGCGACGGTCTGGGACGTCGTGGCGATGGGCCGCTTCACGCGCCTACGTTTTTGGCAGCATTTCGGTTCGCACGATCGGCAGGCCGTTCGCCGCGCGCTCGAGCTGGTCAATATGACGGAGCTTGCCAACCGGCACATCGCCAATCTCTCCGGGGGTCAACAGCAGCGCGTCTTCGTCGCGCGCGCCATCGCCCAGGAGCCGAAACTCTTGCTGCTCGACGAACCGACTACCGGCGTCGACGCGGCGACCGAGGAGGCCTTGCGCAAAATCGTGCGCGAGCTCGTCGCGGGTGGATTGCCCGTGCTGATGGCTACGCACGATCTCGACCGCGTTGAGGAGTGGTTCGACCGGCTGCTCGTCGTCGACCGGCGCGTGCTCGCGTTGGGAACGCCGCGCGAGGTGGTTGAGTCGGGCGCCTACAGCGCGATCCGCGAACACACCCATACCCACGGCCATCTCCGTCACGACCACGAACCGCACACCGCTCACGCCGCGCATCCCGAGATAAGAAGGTAATGCCGTGGAAATCCTGACGGTGCCGTTTCATTACGCGTTCATGCAGCGCGCCTTCGTTGCGGCGCTGGCGGTCGGCGTGCTCTGTTCGACGATGGGCACCTACGTGATCCTGCGCCGGCTCTCGTTCATCGGCGACGGCATCGCCCACGCCTCGTTTGCCGGGATCGTCATCGCGTACTTACGCGGTGCGAACTTCTACATCGGTGCCGGAATCGTCGCGGTGCTCACCGCAATCGGGATTGGGTTCGTCCACCGTCGCGGGCGCATCTCGCTCGACACCACGATCGGCGTGCTCTTCACCGGGATGTTCGCGCTGGGCGTCTATCTCATGAGCCAGCAGCGCAGCTATGCGGTCGACCTGCAGAGCTTTCTCTTCGGCGACATCCTCGCCGTACAGCCGCAGGATCTCTGGCTGATCGTCGGGCTTAGCCTCGTCGTTGCGTCCGCAGTGCTCGTACTTTTTCGCGGCCTTCTCTATACGACGTTCGATCCGGTCGTCGCGGAGGCGAGCGGCATCGCAGCCCCGGCTTACGAGTACGCTTTGCTGGTGATGCTCGCGCTCACGATCGTCGTCGCGCTGCAGGCCGTAGGGATCGTGCTCGTCGCCGCGCTGCTCGTTACGCCGGCTGCGGCGGCCTATCAGCTCACGTCGCGCTTTGTGCCGATGATGGCGCTGTCGGCGCTTCTGGGTGCGGCGAGCGCGGTCGGCGGCCTCTATCTATCGTACTACGTGCGCGCCTCGAGCGGCGCAACGATCGTGCTGCTCGCGACGCTGCTTTTCTTCGCAGCCGTCGCAGCGAAGCGTCTGCGGAGCGTCAGCGCACGAGTAGCGTGAACGGCGCGGTATAGACGCGGTCGCCGCCGCCGCGAAACTGAATCCACAGCTTATAGGGAGCGGCGGGGAGGCCGGGCAGCGACATCGTCATCGACGGGCCCGCCGTCGCGTCGCTCATCTCCATCTCCGCACCCGATGCCATGTGCATCTCGCCCTGCGCGCCGCGCACGGTCGGGTGCACGTGAACGTACGCCAGCGTTCGCGTGTTGATGAAGACGGCGTGCGCGGCCGCGCCGAGATAGGTTCCGAGATCGCCGGCGGGCTTGCCGTCCTTGAAGATCGTGAGGCTCACGCTCTGCGGCTTGTCCGCCGCGAAGGTCGCGGCGCCGAGCGTTACGGCATACGGCCCCGCGGTCGCGCTCGCCACCGGCGCGTCGCGCACGACCGGTGCGGTCGTGACCGGCCCATCGCTATCGAGCATGAAACGGAAGACCTGCTGGCCGATCCCGCGCGGCGTCGTGTCGGCGTAGATGTAATAGCGATGCTTCGGCTCCTTTGTGAATGGCTGCCAAAACGTCCCGGTCGTTGCGTCGAACGATGGGTGGAGGTGTGCGAAGGTCGCAAAGTCGTCGCGAATCACGACCAGGTGCATTAACCGCTGCATGTCGATCTCATAGTGGAGAATCGGCTTGCCATCGGGCTGGAACTGACGAACCTTCAGCGTCGCACTCAACCCGTTACTGTGATCGGTCCAGAAGGTCGAGATGATACTTGGCGATCCGCCGAGCAGTGCGAATGCACCGCTCTGCGTCTCGGTCCGGATCGCGCCAAGCGAGATGGCGGCTAGCCCGCTCGCGGCCAGCGCTCCGATCAGCCTGCGGCGCGTAAAACGCTCCACGTTTCCTCCTCCACACGTTCCAAAAAACCACCCGCCTCGAGCGCCTCGAGCGCTTCGCGCAACGCGGCGCGCTCGTTCTTGTTCGGCATGCCGGCCCAGCGCATCGCCAGCGCGTTGAGCTCGAGCGTCGAGCCCGGAGCGAGTGCTTCGCGCAGGAAGTTCGGCGATAGCTTCACGCGTTCCATCCGCCGCGCCACCGGCTCGAGCGCCTTCTCGAATGTGTCGTCCAGGATGACAGGTTCGGTGGCGACGCTTTCGGTATCGCGCGGTGGTTGCGGTTCCTCCATCCTCTGTGCGGTAAACCGGCGCACGACGATCGGGTCGGCGAGCGTTCCCGAATACTCGCCGAGCGCGGCAAACGCGGTCTGCCATGGAACCGCGTTGACGACCGCGCGGCGCCGCGCGATGCCGCGAAGGATCGCGCGAGCGACGCGCTCCGCGTCGGCGGCCCACCTTGGCGGACGCGCAACGCCGAGGCGCGAGTGAAACTCGGTCGTCACGACGCCCGGGTCGACGTACGTGACGCCGATTCCGCGTGGACGCAGCTCGCGACGCAGTTGAATCGCTGCGGCGCGAATCGCGGCCTTTGCCGGCGCGTAACCGCCTTGCTGCGCCAACGGCACGCGCGCGACCCCCGATCCAACGAAGACGAGCTGCCCGCGCGTCGTTTCGAGATGGGCGAGTGCCGCGCGCGCGAGGCGTAGTGGCGCCGCGACGTGCACCTGCCAGGCTGGCGCGAGGTCGGCATCGCTTTGCTCGAGCAAGAATCCGCGGGCGCCCCCGCCGGCATTGTTGACGACGACGTCAATTCGTCCGAATGCGCGTAGCGCCGCGTCGACGATTCGAGCCGGAATCTCGGGCGCCGCAACGTCGCCGGTGACCGCGACGCACGCACCGCCTGCCGCCGTAATCCCCGCTGCAACTTCTTGAAGACGGGCCTCGCGCCGCGCCGTGATCACGACGCGGTAGCCCGCGCGCGCGGCGTCAAGCGCAAGCGCCCGACCGATGCCGGAACTGGCACCGGTGACGATCAGCGTCCGCGGATCGTCAGGCATACGTCTCGCAGTACTCGCGGTACTCGGCGCCGATGCTCGCGGGAAGCCCGGCGTAATGCTGCGCTTCATCGGCGATGGGAGCCGGTAACGCGGCGGCGACCTCGCGTGCTTCGCGCGCGAACGCGGCGAGCGTCTGCGCGACCGGTTTCAGGCTGCCGTCGCTGCGAACGATTCCGAAGCGCAGTTCGTGCGGCGCGCGGTCGAAGGGCGGGAGTGCGGCGAGCGACGGATCGTAATCGGCCCAGCACCACCAAAACGCGCCGAGCGCGCCGCGGGCGCGCAATCGCTCCATGACGGCGCTTGCGTACTCCGCCATCTCGTTTTCGTTGAGGCAAGCGAATCCGTCGATGCGATCGACTCCGGGCGGACATTGGGGGTTTCCGAACTCGCTGAAGAGCACGGACTTGCCGCTGAACGATTGCTGCAGCTGGCAGAGGAACGGAACGACGTCGGGATCGAGGCGATCGCGCGCGAAGCTACTGTAGACGGAGTAACCGTGCATCGTCGCAAAGGACCACGGCCGCGCGATACTCGAGGGTCGCAACCGCCGGTCGTGATCGAAATCCTCGCCGTGCATTCCACCGGTCACGGCGGCGCCCGAGGTCTCGAGCAGAGCCTCGGTCAGGCGTTCGCTCCACTCGGCGGCATCCTGCGCCGTCGCGGGCTCGCGAAGGTTTGAGAACTCGTTCCCGAGATCCCAGGCAAGCAGCGCGGGGTGGTCGCGCACGCGTTCGCCGACGCGTCGTGCAAAGAGAAGCTGTGCGCGCACGAGACTGGGATCGGCGTAGAAGTCGCCGATGGCGCGGTCCACGATTTTTCCGTTGGCGATCGTGCGAAAGCGTCCGTTCGAGATTTCGGGTTCGAGCGTCCACGAGGGGAGCCAGTTCACGCCGCTCATATGACCGCAGAATAGCGTCGGCATCGCGCGCATACCGGAGTCGGCAACGCGTTCCATGACTGCATCGAAGTGGCGAAGCGCGGTCGAGTCCATGGCATTCGGTTCCGGCTGAAACGCATCCCACATGAGGAAGAAGCGGATGACGTCGAGGCCGAGTGCTTTCATGCGCGCGATGTCGTTGCCGATCTCCTCGATGTCGAAGCGCTGCCACATGTACATCGCGCTGCGCCGCGGCCAATAGTTGATGCCGAGAAGAAAGCGTGGCATAGGCTGTCCTTCGACTTCGCCCCTACGGGGCTCCGCTCAGCATGACAAGGCTAAGGAAGAAGCGAAGCGCCTCGGCAATGGCGCAAGCGGAGAAACCGCCGATCATCGGGATCATTATGGGGAGCCGTTCGGATTGGCAGACGATGTCGGCCGCGCGCGATACGCTGGCCGAACTCGACATTCCCTGCGAAGTGCGCGTCGTCTCGGCGCATCGTATGCCCGACGAGATGTTCGAGTACGCCGCGACTGCGGCGCGGCGCGGCCTCGTCGCGATCATCGCCGGCGCCGGCGGCGCGGCCCACCTCCCCGGCATGACCGCCGCGAAGACCCTCGTTCCGGTAATCGGCGTCCCGGTGGAGTCGCCGCGAGCGGCCAGTCTCGATTCGTTGCTCTCGATCGTTCAGATGCCGCCCGGGGTTCCCGTCGCGACAATGGCAATCGGAGGCGCCGTCAATGCGGCGCTCTTTGCCGCGCGCATCGTCGCCCTTCGCGACGCCGGCGTCGCCGAGCGGCTCACCGCATACATTGCGCGGATGCACGACGCCGCTACTTCCAGCAAGCTCGATTGAAATCGGTCGAAACGATCGGTGTGATCGGCGGAGGCCAGCTCGGCCGAATGTTCGCACTCGATGCCAAACGCATGGGATACTCGGTGGTGACGCTCGATCCCCAAGAGCACTCGCCTTGCGGGCAGGTCGCCGACGAGCAGATCGTTGCTGCGTACGACGATCTCGCGGCGATTGAAGAACTTGGCCGCCGCAGCGACGTGATCACTTATGAGTTCGAGAACATTGACATCGGCTCGGTGCGACGCCTCGAAACGCTTGCATATCGCGTCACGCCGGGGAGCAGCGTGCTCCACGTAACGCAAGACCGCTTGCTCGAAAAGCGGTTCGCCCGGGATGCCGGCATTCCCACGACCGAGTTCGCCCGCGTTGGCAACGCCGAGGATCTCGCCGCGGCCGCGGAGCGTATCGGCTTTCCGGCTATTCTCAAGACCGTCCGCGGCGGTTACGATGGAAAGGGCCAATGGCAGGCCGACTCCCTCGAAGCGGCGCGCGCTGCGCTCGACTCGGCCGGCGGCGCCGAGCTGATCTTCGAAGCGATGGTTCCGCTTGCAAGCGAGCTGAGCGTGATCGCGACGCGCAACGCCGACGGCGAGATCGTCACCTATCCCGTTGCCGAGAACTTCCACGACCGTGGAATCCTGACGATGACGATCGCGCCGGCTCGCGTCGACGAGCCGAGGGCCGATGCCGCGCGAGAAATGGCTGCAAGAGTTGGGCGCGGGCTGCGGATCGTCGGCACGTACTGCGTGGAATTTTTTCTCTCAACCAGCGGCGAGCTGCTTCTCAACGAGATCGCGCCGCGTCCGCACAACAGCGGGCATTACACGATCGACGTCACCCCTTGCTCGCAGTACGAGCAACACGTCCGCGCGATCTGCGAGCTCCCGCTCTCGCCGCCGCGATTGCTGACCAACGCGATCATGATGAACCTGCTTGGAACCGGCACCGGCGATCACTTGGCGGGCGTCGCGGAGCTGCTGCGCGATCCCTCGATCGTGCTTCACGTGTACGGCAAACGCCACGCCGTGGCGAGGCGGAAGATGGGACATTTCACCATGCTCGTCGATGGTCCGGTCGACGATCGCGCGATTGCGCGCGCGCAAGCCGCGCACGCAAAACTACGGTGGACGGCATGACGAGCGCGGTCGTCGACCAGGCGCTCTACGCGTTCGTCACGCTGATCGCGCTGGTCAATCCGATCTCGGCCGCAGCGGTCTTCGTGACGGTCACCGAGGGGCGTACGCCCGCGGAGCAAGCGCAGATCGCCAGACGCGCGAGCATCGTCGCCGGCATCACGTTGATTGGCTTCGCGTTTGCCGGCGAAGCGCTGCTCAATGCGCTGAGCGTTGAAGTTGGAGCGTTTAAGATCGCAGGCGGCCTGCTGCTGCTCAAGGTCGCATTCAATATGGTCTTTGCGGAGGCGCCGGATCGCGAGAAAGCGGCACGAGGCAGACGCAGCGGACACACCGCAATCGATCCATCGGTCTTCCCGTTGGCGATTCCGATGATCACCGGTCCCGGCGCCTTGACGGCCAGCGTGACGCTGATCAACCCTGAAGCGGGACATCAAGTTCTCAACGAAGTCATCTTCGTCGTGGTGGCCATCGTCGTCATCGCCATTACCTACGTCTTCATGCGTGGCGCCGAAAAGCTGATGAAGTGGTTTGGAGAGACGGGGATCGATGCCGTGAGCAGGATCGTCGGTATCATAGTCGCGGCGATCGCCGTGCAGCTTATCGTCAACGGTGTGAGCAGTTTGACGAGCTTGAAGTTTCATTAACGAGATGGAGGGAGCATGATCGTACGAGCCGGAGTTCTTTATGACGGCACGCTCGAGCCGCCAAAGCAGCGCGTCGACATCGTGCTCGATCGCGGACGCGTCGCCGAGCTTCGGACGGCAACGGGGGAGTGCGATCTCGAAGCGGCGTGCGTGACCCCCGGCCTCGTCAACGCGCACGCTCACCTCGAGGGGAGCGGCGAGCCCGACATGATGGGGATGATCCAAACGACGACGCCGAATCAGCGGCTGCTTCGCGCGGTGGAGAACGCCAGGAAATCGGTCAAGGCCGGCATCACCACGATCCGCGACGTCGGATCCTCGAACCGCATCGCTGCCGACGTCCGCGATGCAATCGAAGAAGGGCGCGTTCCCGGACCCCACATGCGTGCGGCGGGCGCGGTGCTCTGCATGACCGGTGGCCACGGCTGGCCGATCGGCCGCGCCGTCGATTCACCGTGGGATGCGCGCAAGGCGGTGCGCGAGCAAATGTGGGCCGGCGCCGACTGCATCAAGATGATCGCGACCGGCGGCGTATTGACGAAGGGTGCCGTGCCGGGTAACGCGCAGCTCACCTTCGACGAGCTTGCCGCGGCCATCGACGAGGCGCATCGCCACGGCCTGCGCGTCGCCGCGCACGCGATCGGAACGCAGGGCATCAATAACGCGCTGCGCGCCGGCATCGACTCGATCGAACATGGGACGATGCTCGACGATGAGTCGATCGCGCTCTTTAAAGAGCGCAACGTCTACCTGGTGCCGACGCTGAGCGCACCGACCTGCATTCTTGCGCACATCGAAGACGGCCATCAGCCGAAATACATCGTGGAAAAAGCACGGGGGTTGAATGAGGCGATGCTTTCGAATATTCGCCGCGCCTACAACGGCGGCGTCCGCATCGCGGGCGGATCCGATGCCGGGACGCCGTACAACTACCACGAGAACTACGCGCAGGAGGCCGAACTCATGTGGTCGCTCCTCGGCATGACGCCGCAGCAAGCGCTCCATGCAGCGACGAACGTTGCGGCCGAGCTCGTCGGCTTGCATCGGGGAATTCTTGCGATCGGCGAACCTGCCGACTTGCTCCTCCTGCCGAGGGACGCCGGTGAAGACGTACGCGCGCTGCGCGAGCCGCAACTCGTGCTCAAAAATGGTGCGATCCAATAACGTGCGAAGTCTGGCTTTCGCGAGCTTGCTGATTCTGGCGGGAGCGCCGGCGACGGTGCTGGGCGGTGGTGCCGTTGCGCCGGGCGCAAATGCGACGCTGCTCGGTCAGCAAGTCGCGGGCAGCCCTATTCGGCACGTGATCGTCCTGGTCCAAGAGAACCGCACGTTCGACGATCTCTTCGCTTCGTCGGTACTCGCCGGGGGCGGCCCCTATCCCGGCGCCGATACTTCGCAGAGCGAGAGCGTCGATGGCGAAAGCGTGCGTCTTAAACCGGTGCCACTCGAAGATCCCAGCGATCCGAGCCACAGCCATCCGTCGCTCCTTGCGGAATGGAACGGCGGCAAGATGGATGGCTTTGCGGACGTTCGGGTGAGTACCGCCCCTGGATTTCCGGTGCCGGGCCGCGGCTTTGCTTACGCCTACGTTCCGGCAGCCGAAACCACAATCTATCACCTGCTTGCCGCGCGCTACGCATTGGCCGACGCGAACTTTGCGCCGCGCTTGGTGCCGACGTTTCCGAGTCACTTTACCCTTGTGACCGCGCAGAGCCGAATCGCCGGCAATCCCAACGGCAAGATTTGGGGTTGCGATGCGAAGCCCGGTACGAGCGTTCCAATCTTCGGCCAAGGCGAATCGACGATCCCGGAAGCGGCCTTTCCGTGTTTCGACCAGACCTCGATCGCCGATCTGCTCGACGCGGCGCATGTGAGCTGGAGGTACTACACGGGACCGTACCTCGACCTCATCAATCCGACGGTCAACATTTACGATGCGTTTCGAAAGGTTCGGTACGGTCCGGATTGGCGGCGCGACGTCGTCGCGCCATCCGGCCGGATTCTGAGCGACATTCAAGCGTGCCGGCTTCCGCAGGTCTCGTTCGTGATGCCCAACGCTCTCGATTCCGATCACGCGGGGACCTTGAGCGCCGGCGGACCGGGGTGGGTCGGTTCGATCTATCTCGCGCTCGTGCAGAGCCGCCATGCGGCTTCGCAGTGCAACTACTACAAGGACACCGCGATGATTCTCACGTGGGATGATTCGGGCGGGTGGTACGATCACGTTGCACCGCCGCAAGGTCCGCAGGGAACGACGTGGGGATTTCGCATCCCAATCGTCGTGATCTCGGCCTGGGCGCGCTCGGGCTACGATCCGAATCGCCCTCACGCTCCGCCGTACGTTTCGCACACCCGTCGCGAGTCGACATCGATCACGAAGTTTATCGAAGAGAACTGGGCGCTGGGGAATATGGGGCAGCGCGACGTGACCGACGACGACCTCAGCGACATGTTCGACTACACGCGCGCCGCGCCGGTGCCCCCGTTTCCGGAAGTTTCGCTTGAGAAGCTGATTCGCAGCACGCACTTTGCGCTGGCGGTCGCGCAGCGCGACGGGCGAATCGTGGACGACGATCGTTAGGTGCAGCTAAAAGGGCTGCGGCTCGCGGTGCTTGCGGCAATCTCTTGGCCCGCGCCGCCGCCGGGCTACGGACCGTGGGAGCAGATGGCGTTCAACGTCGCCGACGGGATGCGCCGCCGCGGACTCGACGTTACGCTCTTTGCAACGGGCGACTCGCACTTCGACGGCAAGCTCGCTTCGGTCGTGCCCGTGGGTCTCAACGAAGATCCCGCACTCGACGGCGAGGTCTTCGGCGCGCTGCACATCGGCGAGCTTTTCCGGCGGGCGAGCGAGTTCGATCTCATCAACAATCATTTCGATTGGCGACCGCTGACCTACGCGCTCGGCTCGGAGTCACCGCCGATGCTGACGACGATTCACGGCTTCTCGACCCCGCAAATTCTCGCCGCGTACTACGCCGCCGCCGGGCGCAGCTTCTACGCTTCGATCTCGAACTCCGACCGCGATCCCGGCCTCGACTACGTCGCAACGACGTATAACGGCATCGATCCGGCGCAGTTCACCTTCAGAACAACGCCGGGCGAGTATCTCTGCTTCTTGGGCCGCTTCCATCCGGAGAAAGGCACGCATCTCGCCATCGAGATCGCCAAACGTGCCGGCGTGCGCTTGAAGATCGCGGCAATTCCGCAAGACGATGCATACTTTCGCGAGTGCGTCGCTCCGCACATCGACGGCGATCGCGTCGAATTTCTCGGCGCCGTCGAACGCGATTCCCGCAACGAGCTGCTCGGCAACGCGCTCGCGCTCGTGCACATGACCACGCGCCCCGAGCGCTTCGGGCTTACGATGATCGAAGCGATGGCCTGCGGCACGCCGGTCCTCGGCGCTCGCATGGGCTCGATTCCCGAGATCGTTCTCGACGGCGTGACGGGCTTTCTCTGCGACCGCGTCGACGAGGCGGTCGAGCGCGTGCCGCTGCTTGCCGGGCTCGACCGCGCGGCGTGCCGGATGCGCGTCGAGCGCGAGTTCAGCGCCGAGCGAATGATCGACCGGTATCTCGACGCGTATGCGCAGGTGGTGGAGCGGCGTGTTCCAGCACCCCCGAGCGAAGAACGCCTTCGCGCGCGGCGTCACGATTGGTGGGACCGGCCGATGGGCTATACGCAGACACCGCCCAAGCCGCCGAGTCTCGGGTTTTCGTGAAGCAGAAGGCCGAGCGCGATTACTCCGGGCGATCGCTTTTCGATAAGCTCGGTCTCTTCGCCGCGGCGCGGGCTGCCCTCGTTGGCGACCACGACGAATGGTTCGCGGCCGCGCTCGCCGTGGAACTCGACAGTGCAGCCTCGCGGTCGTTGCGCGCGCAGTACGATCTGATCTTCCTGAAGGTGATCGCGTCGCGCGACCTTGCCCGAGTTGCGAGTGCGGCGGCCCATCTCAAGCCCAACGGCGCGTTATGGATCTTTCATCCCAAAGGCCGCGGCGCGACACCAGGCGATGGCGAAGTGCGCGCGACCGGCCTCGCCGCCGGATTGGTCGACAACAAAATCAGCGCCTACAGCGATTCCCACACGGCGACGCGTTTCGTCATCCCGCTCTCCCGCCGCGCTCCGTCACGCGATTGAGGCGGCGGCCTCCATCGCCTGGTACGCTTTGCTGGTCAGCGCATGGTCGATGACGCCGGCGATGAACCGCGAGGCTGCACGGACCTTCGCGAGATCGATGCCCGTTTCGATGCCCATCTCGTGAAGGAGATAGAGCACGTCTTCGGTGCCGACGTTCCCGGTCGCGCCCGGTGCATAGGGGCAACCGCCCAAGCCACCCGAAGAAGCGTCGAACTTCGAGATCCCCAGCTGCAGCGCGGCGTAGACGTTCGCCAGCGCCGTCCCGCGCGTGTCGTGAAAGTGCATCGCGATCGACTCGAGCGGTATCCCTTCGCATAGCAAAGGCACGAGCGCATTGACCTGACTCGGAACTCCCACGCCGATCGTGTCGCCGATCGAAAGCTCGTCGCAACCCATCTCCATCAGCTTGAGGCTAACGTTGACCACCATCTCGGGCGTTACGCTGTCGCCGAAGGGCGAGCCGAAGGCCGTCGAAACGTAGCCGCGCACCCAGCAGCCGTCGTTTTTCGCAAGGCGGACGACGTCGCGAAAGGTTTCGAGGGACTCGTCGATCGTCATGTTGATGTTGCGTTTGGTGAAGCGTTCCGAGGCGGCGGTGAAGACCGCAATCGCATCGGCACCCGCCGCACGCGCGCGTTCGTACCCTTTGAGGTTCGGCACGAGCACCGGGTAGTGCACGCCGGGCGCCTTCCGAATCCGTGCGAAGACGTCGACGGCGTCGGACAACTGCGGGATCGCCTTGGGGCTCACAAACGAGGTCGCCTCGATCCACTGCAATCCGGTCTCGGATAGCAGATCGATATACCGTACCTTGTCGTCGGTCGAAATGCGTGCGCCTTCGTTTTGCAATCCGTCGCGCGCCCCCATTTCGAAGATCGTGACGAAGTTTGGAAGCTTCATTGCTACGATAAGATACGCAGCCGCATAGACGCGTATTGTTGGATCCGAGCGTCGGTCGTCGCAAGGGTTAGTTCGCCCGCGATCGCCTGAGCGATCAACGCGCGGTCGAACGGATCGGCGTGAATGGCCGGCAGGCTGTGAATTTCAGCAACGTGCTCGGACGCTAGCGCCATCGGCGTAGCCGCAAGATCGTCAACTGCGGTCGCCCACCAGCTTCGAGGGTCGCCGACGTCGAGCTTTCCCTTCATACTCTTTAATACAACTTCCCAATAGGAAACGATGCTCAGAAAGACTGGCCGCGTTTCCACCTCTCGCGCAATCTCCGAAGAGAGCGCTTCGGGACGAAACGTTGCTAAGAGAAGAATATTCGTATCGAGCAAGCATCCGTTCACAGATCGCCTTCGAGAAATCGGTCGAGGTCGACCGGGTCATCCCAACCCGGATAGAGCTTGATACGGTCGCGCATGGTGCCAAAGCGCACCCGCCGGCGCTCCGGCGGAGGTGCGGTCAATTGAGCCACGGGCTTCCCGTGGCGCGTAATTACGATGCTTTCTCCGCTCTCGACGGCCCGAATCAGCTCGGGCAGGCGATTCTTGGCGTCGGCGATGCTTACGTCCATAGCCGCCCTATTATAGCTAGAATTTATGGCTAAAACAATCTAGCCCAACTCGACGAGCGCGGTGCCGCTTGCCACGATTTGACCCTCTCGTACGAGCACGGATTTGACGGTCGCGGCCGCGGGCGCTTCGATGCGGTGCTCCATTTTCATCGCTTCGAGCACGACGAGCAACGCGTGTTCCTCGACGCTTGCGCCGTCGGCAACGGCGACTTTGACGATTCTTCCCGGCATCGGTGCGGTGACGTGCGCGCCGGCGACGGCGCCGTGACTTCCGGCAGCTCCATCGGTCGACGGTGGCGCAGCGAACCTAAACGGCCACGCGCGTCCATCGAGATGAACGTTGAACGTGCTCGCGTCATAGGTGACGGCGCCGGCGAGCGTCGTCTCGCCGAGTTCGGCGCGAACGACGTTTCCGCGGCGCTGAGCATAGAGCGTGCCGCTGTGGTCGCCCGAGATTCTCCAAACGCCCGGCTCGCGCGTCGCGTCGGCGAGCAGCGCGACCACCTTTTCACGGTGCTGCAGCCGAACCGGGACGCTCACGTCACCAATGCGCCACGGTGCGCGACCGTCGGCGAGCAGCGCCGCGGCGCAGAGCAGCGCCGCTTCGCCGGGTGGCTCGTGCTCTTTAAAGATCGACTCGTCGAGCCGTGCAGCGAGAAAGCTCGTCGTCGTCTCGCCGCGCGCGAAGGCTTCGTCGCGCGCGATCCAGAGCAGCAGCGGCACGTTGGTACGAACGCCGTCGACCGTGAAGTCCGCGAGCGAACGCTCGAGACGCGCCACGGCCGAGGCACGATCGCTGGCGTAGACGATCAACTTGGCGAGCATGGGATCGTAATAGTGGCTGACGACGCTCCCGCTGGTGACGCCCGCGTCGACCCGAACTCCAGGTCCTTGCGGCGGTGACCAGTTGGCGATCCTTCCGGTCGACGGCAGCATATCGTTCGCCGGGTCTTCGGCGTAAATGCGCGCTTCGATCGCCCAGCCGCGCGGGCGCACGTCGGTCTGCGACAGCGCAAGCGCTTCGCCGGCGGCGATGCGCAGCTGCCACCGCACGAGATCGATGTCGTAGACGAGTTCGGTGACGGGATGCTCGACCTGCAAGCGCGCGTTCATCTCGAGAAAGTAATAGGCACCGTCGCGGTCGAGCATGAACTCGCACGTCCCGGCGTTCGTGTAGCCGACCGACTCGGCGGCGCGCACGGCGGCCGCGCCCATCTCGGCGCGCAGCTCCGGCGTGAGCGCGACCGATGGTGCCTCCTCGACGATCTTTTGGTGGCGGCGCTGAATCGAGCATTCGCGCTCGCCGAGATGAATGACGCGTCCGTGGGCATCGGCGAGAATCTGGAACTCGATGTGGCGCGGGTCGCGAAGATATCGCTCGAGCAGAACCGCGTCGTCGCCGAATGCGGCACGCGCTTCGCGCTTCGCACTTTCGAGCGCCTCGGCGAAGGCCCCGGCCGATTCGACGACGCGCATCCCGCGGCCGCCGCCGCCCGCGCTGGCCTTGATCAAGAGCGGGAATCCAACCCGATCTGCCTCTACCTGGAGCGTTTTCAGCGATTGATCGTCGCCGTCGTAGCCCGGAACGGTCGGTACGTCGGACGTGCGAACGCGCCGCTTTGCTTCGATCTTGCTGCCCATCGCGGCCATCGCCTCGGGCGACGGGCCGACAAAGATCAGTCCCGCATCGTGGACCGCGGCGGCAAAATGCGCGCGTTCGGAGAGGAATCCGTAGCCGGGATGGAGCGCATCGGCCTTCATCGTCAGCGCCGCCGCGACGATCGCTTCGGCATTGAGATAGGATTGCGCCGCCGCCGCGGGTCCGACGCAGCGCGCGTCGTCCACGAACTCGAGATGGTATGCATTTGCGTCGGCTTCGGAGTAGATGCCGAGCGGAACGATCCCCATCTCGCGGGCCGCGCGCGCGACGCGCACGGCGATCTCGCCGCGATTGGCAATGAGCAGGCGTTTAATCACTGAACTTGGCGGGGCGGCGTTCGAGGAAGGCGCGCAGGCCCTCTTGGCCTTCTGGGCTCACGCGTTGCCGTGCGATCGCCTCCGTCGTGATCGTTCGCGACTCGGAATACGAGTTATCGAGCACGCGCCGCACGAGCAGCTTTGCCGCGGCGATTGCGTTGGGACCGGCTGAGTGCAGTTCGGCGAGGCGCCGCTCGACCGCAGCATCGAGTTGCGCTGACGGTACGACGTCGTGCACGAGTCCGATCGCCTTGGCCTGCGATGCATCGAAGCGCTCGCCGGTGAGAAAGAGCGCGCGAGCGTGCGATGCGCCGATCTTCGCGAGTACGAAGGGCGAGATGGTAGCCGGAATAATGCCGAGCTTGACCTCGGTGAATCCGAAGATCGCGTCTTCGGCGGCGACGGCGATATCGCAGACCGCGGCGAGCCCGGAGCCGCCACCGAGCGCGGCGCCCTGAATTCGCGCCACGACCGGTTTGGGGCAGTTGTCGATCGCGCGGAACATGTCGCTCATCAACTCGGCGTCGGCGACGTTGGCGTCGAACGAGAGGTCGAGCGAGGCGCGCATCCAGTTCACGTCGGCGCCGCCGCAGAATACCTTACCCTCGCCCGCGAGAACAACCGCGCGCACGTCGTCGGCGGCAGTGATGCGCGTGAAGATCTCGTGCAGCCGCGCGATCACCTCGGCGTTGAACGCGTTGCGTACCTCCGGGCGTGCAAGCGTGACGCGGGCGATGCCGCTGCTGACGGTAAGATGAACGCTCTCGGCCATATTTCCGGCTTCGCGCCCTCATCCGTGCGGGCCTCGCAAGCGTTATACTGTGAGGGAATGAAGGAAGCAGCAGCAGCGCCGGCCGTCTATCGCTACGCGTTCTTGACGCGGGCGAGCCACTGGGTCTGGCTCGTTGCGTTCTTCGTGCTCGTCGGCAGCGGTCTGCAGATCTTCAACGCGTCGCCCAATCTCGACGCCTCCGACAAGAGCGACCCGGCGCGGCGCGTGCTGGCGATCGGCTCCCCGCGCGACGGCGTTGGAACGACGTCGATTTTCGGGCGGACGATCGTGACGACCGGATGGCTCGGTTGGACCGGCGACGGCATGGGTTCGCGCGGCGCCCACGCCTTCGGCGCATCGATGACGATCCCGGGCTATCAAGATCTCGCAGGCGGCCGCCGCTGGCATCTCTTCTTTGCCTGGATTGCGACGGTTTGCTGGCTGGCTTGGCTCGTATCGAGCGCGATCAAGGGCAGTCTTCGCGAGATGATTCTGAGCCCGGATGACGTGCCGAAGCTCTGGCCGATGCAGATGTACTATCTCAAACTTCGCAAGACGCCGCCGCCGCACGGCATTTACAATCCGTTGCAGAAAGCCGCCTACACGCTCGTGCTCTTCGTCATCGCGCCGCTTGTGGTGGTCACCGGCCTCGCGCTCTCCCCAGGCATCGACGCAATCGCTAATCCGCTCACGGTGGTATTCGGCGGCCGTCAGTTCGCGCGGCTCTGGCACTTCGCCGGAATGCTCGCGTTGCTGGGCTTCTTCGCGATCCACGTCTTCCAGGTGGCGACGCAGGGCGTCGTCAATCAGATGCGCTCGATGATTACCGGATGGTATCAGCCGCAATGAAGCGCCGGCTTTTCATCGCGTCGAGCCTCTCGACCCTTGCCGGCTGCGGCCCGATCAGCACGGCCCTGAGCCAGAACCAGAGCGTGCAACGAGTTCTCGCATCGGCCGAAGGATTGAATCACGCCCTGATCGGAACGCGCGGCCTCGCGCGCGAGTACCGCGATCGCGACGTCGATCGCAACTTCCGCGTGAACGGATTCGCGACGCCCTCCGACGCTCATTACGCGGCGCTCGCCGCGGGAGACTTCTCGGCGTACCGCCTGATCGTCGAGGGGGCCGTCGAACGGCCTCGTGCGCTGAGCCTCGCCGAGCTCTACGCCATGCCGCAGCGCACGCAGATCACACGCCACGATTGCGTCGAAGGCTGGAGCGCGATTGGAAAGTGGAGCGGCGTGCCGCTCTCCGCGGTGCTCGATGCCGTCATCCCGCGCGCCGACGCGCGCTACGTCGTCTTCCGTTGCTTGGATAACGACGGTGCGGGCAATCTTTATTACGAGAGTCTCGATCTCCACCAGGCCCGCCATCCCCAAGCATTGCTCGCGCTGCGTCTAAACGACGCGCCGCTCGATCCCGACCACGGCGCGCCGGTGCGCCTGAGAGTGCCGACTCAGCTCGGCTACAAGAGCGCGAAGTGGATCGGCCGGATCGAAGTCGCCGGCAGCTTCGCGAAGATCTATTCGGGCAACGGCGGATACTGGGAAGATCAAGGCTACGAGTGGTACGCGGGCATTTAGCTCAAGCCCAAGTCTGCGTCACAAGCGCCGGCGCTCGAGCGTTGAAAACCTTGTCATGACCGGGGGCGCGCTGGTCGGCACCGCAACTTTCGCTCTCCTCCTAGGGAGCACCGCGGGCGACCTGCGCGTATCCCTGAGTACCACCGCCGGCACCTATCTTGCCGATATCGCGCCGATCGCGCGCGTCGCCGGGCGGGAGACGACCTTCGATTACTACGCGCGGCTCATCGACGATCTCGAAGTGCTCGACGCGCAGGTTCCGCAAGGATACACATCCGAGGAATGGCTGCAAACCGCCACTCGTACTTCCAATCTCGACATCAGCCTCGCAACGCAACTGATCGATCGTTCGTATCGCCCGATGGCGGCGGTGCGCGGTTTGGGTGAAGTCTTGGTGCGTTCGTCGCGCGATGGAACGATGCAGCCCGTCGCCGTCTACGTGCCGCCGAGCTATGTGCCGGGTCGGGCCGCCCCGCTGATCGTGATGCTTCACGGACATCCGCAATCGGAAACGCAGCTGCTCGCATCGCCGTATATTACCGCGCTCGCCGATCGGACCGGCACGATCGTGGTCGCGCCCTGGGGCCGCGGATACTACGACTTTCGCCGTTCGGCGTCCGACGTCTACGACGCGCTGCACGAAGCCGTGCACGCCTTTGGGACCGATCGGCACAAACAGTTCTTGGTCGGCTACTCGATGGGCGGCTTCTCGGTTTTCGAAGTGGCGCCGAACTATCCCGACGAGTGGACCGCCGTCATGTGCATCGCCGGATCGCTCTTGGGATCGGATTCGGAACGAGTGCTCGCGCGGATGCCGCGTACGCCCTTCTACATTCTCACCGGCAGCGCGGACGAAAGCATCCCGAGCCAGTATCCGACGTCGACGGCCGCCTTCCTTAGTGCGGCGGGGCTCGACGTCTCGTTCTACGCGCAGCGTGGCGGAAGCCATCGTTTGGGGTCGCTGATGCCGATTCTGACGCAGTCCTGGAACGACATGCTGGGCGGCATCGTGCGCGCGCCGCCACCGTCGTTCGGCAAGATCTCGCTGCCGTCCGCGATCCCGATGCCTGCATTGAAGCCTTAGGGGGCTCGCCGCCGAATCACCGAGCATGAGAAGATTGCATGGCCGCGCGGTTACGGCCGCCGCCGTTTCATTCTGCGCGCTCGCGGCAGCGGCGCAGCCGGCAGGCGTGACCTGGTCGCCGCCGGTCCCGGGCGCGCTGGTGCAGCAAACTTCCGTCGCTTTCCACGGCGAAACCGGCGCCGTGCAATGGCGCGCGATCGTCAGCAAGCAGCTCGCCGGATCGGGGAACGGGCAGACTTTCTATCAATGGTACCTCTCGCTCTATGCCATGCGTTTGGGAACGTATCGGTTGCGGTATCAATCCCCGCGGAACGGCGGACCGCTCTCGCACGTCGAGCAGGCACATGGCGCAAAGATGTGGTTTCCGGTTCAGGAGATGCGGATCGTCGGAAGCGCGCAGCTCATGGGCTTCGGCGCTCGCCAACTCGTCGTGCAGTCGCATGAGATGGCCGCCGATTGTGGATCGGCAACCGTAACGATCTTCGCCTCAAAACCGGGCGATAGTGCCGGTCCCGCGGCGACGATCGCCAACTCCTGCGATCTGAGTGCGAAGATCGGCTCAGACGGCGCGTCGATTGAGTTGACCGGTCCGTACTACGCGCCCAACGCCGCGCTCTGCTGCCCGACCAAGACGAAGGCAACCGCGACGCTGCGTTACCGCGGCGGCAAATGGATCGAGTCGCCGAACTACTTCAAAATCGAATAGCTACATTCGGAAGACGCCGAAGTGCGTGCGCGGCTGCGGCGCGTGCGCGGCGGCGTCGAGGCCGATCGCGATCACCCGGCGGGTATCGAGCGGATCGATGATGCCGTCGTCCCAAAGGCGCGCCGTCGAGTAGTACGGATTCCCTTCGCGTTCGTACTTTTCGAGAATTGGGGCTTCGAAGGCGGCCTTTTCGGCTGGCGTCATCTCGCCTTTGACCGTTGAGAGCACGCTTGCGGCCTGCGGGCCGCCCATCACGCTGATGCGCGCGTTGGGCCACATCCAGAGCTGGCGCGGCGCGTAGGCGCGACCGCACATCCCGTAGTTGCCGGCGCCGAAGCTGCCGCCGATGACGACCGTAAACTTGGGCACCTCGGCACAAGCGACGGCGGTGACGAGCTTCGCGCCGTCCTTGGCGATGCCGCGGTTCTCGTACTCCTTGCCGACCATGAAGCCGGTAATGTTCTGCAAGAAAAGCAGCGGCGTTCCGCGCTGGGCGCAGAGCTCGATGAAGTGGGCGCCTTTGAGCGCGCTTTCGCTGAACAGGATGCCGTTGTTGGCGAGAATGCCGATCGGGTGGCCTTCGATGCGTGCGAATCCGCAGACCAGCGTCGAGCCGTAGCGCGACTTGAACTCGTGGAACTCCGAAGCGTCGACGAGTCGTGCGACGACCTCGCGCACGTCGTAACCGACCCGGCTATCGGCGGGGATGACGCCGTAGAGGTCGCGCAGTTCGTATTTTGGCGGTTGTGGGTCGGTGCGGTCCCATTGACGCGGCAGCTCCAGATGGAGATTGCGCACGATTTCGCGCACCATGGCGAGCGCTTGCGCGTCGTCGTTGGCGAAGTGGTCCGCGACGCCCGAGATGCGCGTATGCACGTCCGCGCCGCCCAACTCCTCGGCCGTCACTTCTTCGCCCGTCGCCGCCTTCACCAGCGGTGGCCCACCCAAGAAGATCGTGCCTTGTCCTTTGACGATAACGGTTTCGTCGCTCATCGCCGGAACGTAGGCGCCGCCGGCCGTACAAGATCCCATGACCGCAGCGACCTGCGCGATGCGCTTGCCCGACATGCGCGCCTGGTTGTAAAAAATTCGGCCGAAATGCTCGCGGTCGGGAAAGACTTCGTCTTGCAGCGGCAAGAACGCGCCGCCCGAATCGACGAGATAGATGCACGGAAGATGGTTCTGCTCCGCGATCTCTTGCGCGCGAAGGTGTTTTTTTACCGTCATCGGGTAGTACGTGCCGCCTTTGACGGTCGCGTCGTTGGCGACGATCACGCATTGCTGCCCTTCCACGGTGCCGATTCCGGTGACCATTCCGGCCGCAGGCGAATCGTTTCCGTACATCTCGAAGGCGGCGAGCGCGGAGAGTTCGAGAAAGTCCGAGCCCGCATCGATCAGGCGTTCGACTCGTTCGCGCGCGGTCAATTTCTTGCGCCGTCTATGCTTTTCGACCGCCTCCGCGCCGCCCCCGGCGCGCACGGCGACGAGCCGGTCGCGCAATTCCGCGACTAACCGTTCCATCCGTTGCGCGTTTGCGCTGAAACTCTCGGAACGCCGATCGAGGCGCGATTCGAGCACTGCCATCGCCGCGCCCATTCGGCACCTCGCGCTTAGAGCCCGGTTAGACCTGGCAAAAACTCAAGGGTCGAGTTGCCGCCGACTCGTAGTTAGACGCTATGGCCGCGCAGGCTCAGGTCGACGTCGGCGGGATTCGGCGTCCGCTGGGAAGCCCCGATTACTCCGTCGCTTTGCAACCCTACCGCGATACGCTGGGCGAGCGCGGCGCGGCGCACTTGTTGCGGCGTGCGGGATTCGGTGGAACCCCGGCCGAGGTGCGGCGCTTCGCCGGCATGCGCGCGGCGCAGGCCGTCGCGACGCTGCTCGCCATCCCACCCGCGCGATCGATTCCGGCGCCGCGCGACGGCGAACTCGACGGGCCGCTCGGCATGCGCGAGGCGCGCGACGCCGTCGCGGGCCTCCAACTCTGGTGGCTCAATCGCATGTTGACGACGCCGGCGCCGCTGCAAGAGAAGATGACGCTCTACTTTCACGGGCACTTCACCTCGCGCGCGACGCCGCGGTTTCCGCGGATCACGTACAATCAGAACGCGCTCTTTAGGGGCTACGCGACCGGAAATCTTCGCGAGCTCACGCGTTCGGTCTCAAAGGATGCCGCGATGCTCGTCTATCTCGACGGCGCGAGCAACGTCGCGGCGCATCCTAACGAGAACTACGCGCGCGAGCTTATGGAGCTCTTTACACTGGGCGTCGACAACTACACGGAAGAGGACGTGCGCGAATCGGCCCGGGCGTGGACGGGTTGGCGCGTCGTCCGCAAGACCGATACCGTCGTCTTCGATCCGGCACGGCACGATGACGGGAGCAAGACCTTTCTCGGCCGCACCGGCGACTTCACCGGCGACGACATCGTCGACATCATCTTCGATCGGCCGCAGTGCGCGCGCTTCTTCGCAACGAGTCTGTTGAACTGGTTCGTCTATAACGATCCCGAGCCGGAACTCGTCGGCCGCGTCGCCGACTTGCTTCGGGCCCACAACTACGAGCTGATGCCGGTTCTCTCGACGATCCTGAGCAGCGACGTTTTCTTCAGCCCGCGTGCGTATCGCGCGCTCGTCAAGAGCCCCGTCGAGTTTGTGGTCGGAACGTACAAGGCGCTCGGGCTCCCGGCGATCGACGAAACCGCGTTGATTGCGCTGCAGCAAATGGGCCAGCACCTTTACTTTCCTCCCAGCGTCGCCGGCTGGCCCGGCGGCGAGAACTGGCTGACGAGCGGCACGATGATCGCGCGGCAGAATTTCCTGACCCGGCTGCTCAGCTCGCAGACGCTCGGAGCGTCGTCGTGGTTGCGCGGATTGCCCGTCGCGCCGAAGAACGCGGCCGAGTCGATCGCAGGAAGCCTCTTGCAGGGCGACGTCGCGCCCGCGTCGCTCCTGGAGCTCAACGGATATTTGAACGGCAACGGTAGCGCGGCGCTGGCCGCCCTGTCGGTAGAGAACTTCGATCAGCGCGTGAGGGGAGCGGCGTATCTTGCGATGGCGACGCCCGCGTATCAACTGAACTAATGCAACGCAAAAACTTCTTGCTCGCAACGGCCTCGGGCCTCGCGGTGGTCGCGAGCACCGAGCACGTTTTCGCGCGCGCGCTCTCCCAAATGCCGTTGCCCGGGCTCCCGGGCGGCGATGGGAGATGTCTCGTGCTGATCAACCTCTACGGCGGCAACGACGGGCTGAATTGCGTCGTACCGCACGGCGACGACCGCTACTATCGTCTGCGTCCCAATCTTGCGATCGATCGCAACGACGTGCTCGCGATCGACGCACGGGCCGGTTTGAATCCCGCGATGCGGTCCTTCAAAGCCCTCTACGACAAAGGCATGGTGGCAATCGTTCAGGGCGTCGGCTATCCGAACCCCGATCATTCACACTTCCGGTCGACCGAGATCTGGCAGACGGCCGTACCGGACCGGTACGAGCACACCGGGTGGCTCGGGCGTTACTTCGATGAGGCCGGTCCGGCGCGCGAGAGTCTTTTCAAAGGCGTCGCCGTCTCGAGAGTCTTGCCCGAAGTGCTCGTCTCCGATCGAACCGACATTCCGGCGGTTCCGGGCTTGGGCGCCTACTCCATGATCGCCGATCGCGACGCTGCGGCGCGCCAAGCCTTCTCGCGACAAGCGCACGATCGCAGCCTGCCGTTTGCGTCCCCGTACTTGGCGCACATCATGGAGATCGAGGCCGACGCGCAGCGCAGCTCCGAGGAGTTGCCGAAGCTGGTCGCCGGATATGTGACGAAGGCCTCGTACCCCGCTACCGGCCTGGGGCGCAGCCTCGCGCTTGCCGCGCAGATCATCGGAAGCAATCTTGGCACGAAGGTAATCTACGTCGAGCACGGATCCTTCGACACTCACGTGAGCCAAGGTAAGACGCAGAACGCGCTCTTACTGCAATTCTCTGATGCAGTCGCCGCGTTCTACGAGGATCTCGCCGCGCACGGCAACGAGCGGCGCGTTTTGACGCTGACGTTTAGCGAGTTTGGCCGGCGTATCGAAGAGAACGGCAATCGCGGAACCGATCACGGTGAAGCCTCCCCGCTCTTCCTGATCGGCGGCGGCGTCAAAGGGGGCATCTACGGAGCGGCGCCCGACCTGGGCACGACGAACATGGGTAACGTGCGCTACGCCGTCGACTTTCGCAGCGTCTACGCAACCGTACTCGAGCGTTGGCTCGGGCGTCCCTCGGCGACCGTGCTCAACGGCGAGTTCCAGCAGCTTCCGGTCCTCGCGTAGCTTGTCTTCGTCGGTCCTCTTTCTTGGCAGCGGCGGCGCGCGTTTTGTCGTCGCGCGGCAACTACGCGCCTCGGGCGGCATGTGGATGCGATTCGGCGATACGCAAATTCACGTCGATCCGGGCCCCGGTGCGCTGGTGCGTGCACTCTCGCACGTACCGCCCTGCAATCCGCGCGAGCTCGAAGCGATCGTGCTCTCGCACAAGCATCTCGACCATTCGGGCGACGTCAACGTGCTGATCGAAGCGATGACCTCGGGCGGCTTTCGCCGGCGCGGCGCGGTGCTCGCGCCGGCCGACGCGTTCGACGACGAACCGGTCGTGCTTCCCTACGTGCGGCGTTTCGTCGAGCGCGTCGAGCGTCTAGAGCCGAGCAGCGGACCCTATCGAATCGGCGCGGTCGAGCTCTTCACGTCGATGCTGCACGTGCACGCCGTTGCGACCCACGGGCTGCACTTCGCTCACGAGGGGCTTCGCGTTTCGTATCTTCCGTGTGGACGGTATTTCGAAGCCCTCGCCGCCGATTACGCCAAGCACGAGCCCGACCTTCTGATCGTCAACGTGCTGCGCCACCGCGACGATCTGCAGGTCGATCACTTTGCGTGGTCCGATGCCCGCCGTGTCGTCGCCGACGTGCGGCCGAAGGTCGCCGTCTTTCAGCACTTCGGAACGAAGATGCTCGAAGCCGGGCCGCCTCGGCTCGCCGCCGAACTCGAAGACGAGCTCGGGCTACGCGTCATCGCCGCCTACGACGGACTCACGTTGGATTTCGAAACGGAGATCGCGGCCGCGGCGAGCGGCTAGCGCGGCGGCGGCGGCCGCTCCTCGCGCGGCGGATGCGCCGGCGTTTGAATCGGCAGGCGCGTGCTACCGCTGAGCGCTTGACGCACTTGCGGGTGCTCGTTCATCGAGCCGTTGTAGAGGTACACGGAACCATTCTTCGAGGTCGCGGTCACGACGGGTCCGCCGCTGCCGACCGTCGCCTGTTTCGTTGCCGGATCGCCGCGTACTTGGGCGTCGTCGTCGAAGCTCGATTCGACGTGACCCGAGCCGCTGTGCGCGCCGATCTGCGCGTTGCCGCGGACGCCGAGCGCCACGTTTCCATGCTCCGATTCGAAGCGCGCGAGTCCCGGCTGAAAGACGCCGTCGTCGTAGACGATCGAGCCGTACGCACTCGTCGCTTGAATCTGCTGCGAGGTGCATCCCTTGAAAAGCATGTCGCCGGTTGCGGTGCGAACCCGCAGGCGATCGAAGGTTGAATCGTTTGCGACGATGCGGCCGCGCAGCGATTCGACGAAGCCGGTCCCGCTGACGTTATCCAGCGAAACGCCGGCGGCGCGGGCGTGCGCGAAAAAGATGCCGTGATAGTTCCGAATCGTGAGATGGCCGCCACGCTGCTGCGCCATCACCATAGCGGTACCACGCGGAATCATGATCGTCATTCGGCCGCTTCCGTGGGCGACGATTGCGTCGTGCCCTCCTGGCGGCAACTCGGGAACGACGAACGACTCCTCGGGAAGCGTGACCAGCCCGTGGTCGGTCTGAATCTGATCGGAGGCGATCTGGAGTTGCTTGGGGATCTGCGCGTCGACGGCCGAGGGCGCGACGTGGTGGACGTCGATCGGGTTCTCCGCGGAAATGAAGACCTGCGGGCGATCCCACGTCTGGATCGTCACCTGGCCGCGGCTCACGTGGAGGTTGACGATCGGCGATGGACCGACGTCGAATTGCTCGTCGGCACGGGCGGGGGCCGCAAGGGCCAGAGAAGCGAGCGAGGCGACGAGCGCTACGAGTGCTCCTCGCCCCAATCCAGAACGCACGAGTCTATTGTATCGGGGCGGCCGCGCCGCCATCATGAGAAGTCGGTGAACGGAGGGAGAAGGCGCGGTAAGACGACGCGCATGAGCGCCCCTCCCGAGGGGGATTGGCCGGCCGTGGCCTCCCCGCCGTGGACTCGAGCGATCGAGCGAACGATGGCGAGGCCGAGCCCGGTCCCGGGCACGCTGCGCGAGCGCGCCTTGTCGGTCCGGTAGAAACGCTCGAAGATGTGGGGGCGCTCGGTCTCGGGGATCCCGGGGCCGCTATCGGCGACCTCAATCCAGGCCGAATCGAAATTCTCGCCGACGCGGACGTCGACGCCGCCGCGCTCGGTAAACTTGATCGCGTTGTCGACGAGATTTCCGATTAGCTGGCGCAGAAGGTGGGCGTCGCCATAGACGATCGGCGTCGCATCGTATTCGAAGGTGAGCGCGATCTGCTTCTCGGCGGCACGGGGCTCGGCGTTTTGGGTTACTTCGCTCGCGATCTGAGCGAGCGAGAGCGGCTCCTTTGGAATCTCGTCGCCGCGATCGGCCTTCGCCAGGGTGAGCATCCCATTGACCATCGCAGCTAGATCCGCACTCTCACGCGTAATCGTCTCCAAACTCTCGCGGCGAACCGTTTGGTCCCGATCACCCCAGCGCAAGAGGAGCTGCGCGTTTGCGTTGATTGAAGTAAGCGGCGTTTTGAGCTCGTGCGACGCGTCGGAGATGAACTGCCGTTCGCGCGCGAAGGCTTCGGCGAGGCGCGCGAGCAGATCGTTGAAACTTCGGGCGAGCCGTCCGATCTCGTCGCGCCGGCGATCCAAGTCCGGTCCGCTGCGGCGTCCGTCGAAGGTTCCGGCGGCAAGGGCGAGCCGGTCCGAGCTGATCTCGCGCATCTCGCGCGAGAGTTGATTGATCGGCGTCGTCGCTTGAGACGCAAGGACGATCGAGAAAAGAACCAGCGCCGCCGCTGTCGTTCCGAGCACGATGACGATTGCTTCGCGCGCGCTTGCGAAGGTGCGCTGCAGCGTGTCGAGCGGCTCGGCAACGTGAATGATGGCCGAGTTCCCGCCCTCTTTCACGAAGCGGTCTTCGATCAAGAACGGGCGTCCACCGATCGTCTCGTCGCGAAATGCCGCGTCGTGAGCCGGGGAGATCTTCGGGTTCGGCGGAATCGTCAGACCGCCCAGATTTGCCGTTTTTGCGAGCGGATAGCCCGCGCCCGAGTCGACCTGCACGTAGCTATTCGTCGAGTTCCACGTGGCAAGATTGGCGCTGTTGAAGAGCAGCTGCAGCGTCCCCAGCGACGAGTCTTCGAGCGAGAACGGCGTCGCCGACTGTTGGGCGAACTGCACGATCCCTCGCATCGTCGCGTTGACGCTCGTCCGTGCCTGCTCGTATAATATCTGCTGAAAACGCCACGTGATGATGCCGCTCATCGCCGTGATCGCGACGATCAGCAGCACCGAATACCCCAGCGCAATCCGCCACTTCAAGGACACGGCTAACCCGTCCCGAGCGTCGTCTCGTCACCCACGCGCAGCGGTCGGGACGCGCCTCTCACGCTAGTCCTTGATGGTATAACCCACGCCTCGGACCGTCGTGATCAGTTTGTCGTCGAAGCCGTCGTCGATCTTGCCGCGCAGGTAACGGATGTAGACGTCGATGAGGTTCGAGTCGCCGAGGAAATCGCTCCCCCAGACGCCGTTAAAGAGCTCGTCGCGCGTATGGACTTTGTTGCGGTGGAGCAGCAGGTATTCGAGAAGCGCGTACTCCTTGGCGGTCAGCGCGACCGGCTTGCCGCCCCGGTGCACCTCGTGACGGTCGCGATCCATCACGACGTCGCGGTACGCGATGACGTTGCCCTGCGGGACGCGTTCGCGCAGCCTCGCTCGAACGCGTGCGAGCAGTTCCTCGGTCGCGAAGGGCTTGGTGATGTAATCGTCGGCGCCGACGTCGAGTCCGGCGACGCGATCTGGAACGCGGTCCTTGGCGGTCAGCATGATGATCGGAACGCGGCTCTTGGCGCGGATGCGCTTGCAAACCTCGAGGCCGTCCATGCGTGGGATCATGAGATCCAAAATCACGAGGTCGGGTTCTTTGAGGGCTTTCTCGAGACCCGACAATCCGTCGCGCGCGACTTCGACGTCGTAGCGCTCGTGCTCTAGTTCGAGCTGCAGAACGCGGCTGATTGCCGCATCGTCCTCGATGACGAGGACTCTATATTGACGTCGCTCCTGCGGTACCTGTTTCTCCATGACGGTACATTATCGTCCGGCACTCCGTTCGGACCTGTGCGAGCCAACCAGAAGGGGTTGGGATCCGGTGAAAAGGGTCAGCCAGAGCGCCGTCGCACCGCCGGCCGCGAGCCACGCCAGGAAGGCGTTGTTCGAGAAGGTGCGCGAGAGCACCGAGCCGATCACGGCGAGGGTGTTGACGAAGAGCGTCCCGCCGCCCAAAACGAGCAGCACGACGAGCCAGAGCGCCACCGCTCCGAGCGCCCCCAGGGCGGCAAGCTCGAGGAAAGAGAAGGCCGGCGCCGGCCGGTAGGCGGTCGTAAGCAAGATGGAGGCACGCAGCCCCTCGGGCGGCTCCTCGAGCGGCAGGTCGAGAATTGCGCGTTCGAGCTCATCCATGTTCATTATTCCGTTACCCCCATTCCGCTTAGAAGCCTGCGGAGCTGCTCCTTCGCGCGAAACAAATGTGTCTTTACCGTACCCATCGGCAGGCCCAATACCGTCGCTATCTCCTCGTACTGCTTGCCCTGCAGGTGGAAGAGGGTGACGACCGTGCGATACTTCTCCGGCAACGCGTCGATTGCGCAACGCAGCCGCGAAGCCTCATCGAGGGCAATCACGCGTTGCTCCGGCCCTGCAGCCGCATCGGCACGATCGGGGAGTTCCTCACCGCTATAATGCTTGCGCCGACTGAGCCGGTCGCAACAGGCATGGTACGTGATGGCGAAAATCCAGGTCGAAAACTTGGCCCCGGCTTTAAACGTCCGAAGGCTGCGAAACGCCTTGAAAAATGCCTCTTGGGTCACGTCTCGGGCCTCCTCCGTGTCGTGCAGCGTGCGGTACGCCAAGTGATAGACGGCTCGGTCGTATCGCTCGACGAGCGTGGCGAAAGCCTCCGAGTTGCCCCGAAGCGTCAACGCGACCAAATCACCGTCCGGCGGCTCCGCTCTCACCCGCTGCCGCGGAGCCTCCGCCAAGAGTGCCGACACGCTCGTCGTACGCGCGGGCGGCGGTGATTGTTTCGCTTCGGGCGCCTCGCTCGGCCTCGAAACATCCCGATGGCCCCGGCGTAGCTAGGGCAGGAACTTTTCACGGAGGCTCAACTCGCAGATGACCACGATTCCCAACAAAACCCTTCCCGGCGGCGCCGGCCACGATCGCACGCTGCCCGGGCTGCCCAGCGAAGAGCGGAACTCCGCCCAATCGCTGCGGCCTACCTTCGACGGCTGGGGGCCGCGCCTTTAAATGTCGCGAGCCTCAATCGTCGCGATGCTCGTCGCAGCCGAGATCGTAATCGTCGGAATGGCGATCTACGCGGTCGGTCACGGCGGAACGTCCTTCGCGGCCGGACTGCACCACATCGATTTCGCGGCGGCGCAGATCGCACCGATTGCCGCCGGCGAGAGGCCGCACGTCGTGGTCGACGATGCTAACTCGCGCGTTCACGTTGCGGTCTCATCCGATGCTCTCGTCCACGTGCGCGACCTCACGGAGATACGCGGGGGGGTCTTTTCGAGCGCGAAGTACCCTCAGCTCCACGTTACCCGCACGCCGGACGGCGTGAGTATCGAGCGTCAGCCGGCCACCGATCTCTCGATAGGCATCTTCGGCTTCAGCACTCAATCGATCGAGGTCGACCTTCCGGCAGGCGCGCATCTCGAGATCGCTCGCTGCGCGGGCGCCGACGTCGATGGAATCTCGGGCGGCGTTAGCGTCCACTCGGTCGACGGGCACGTAACGCTGACCGATTTGCAAGGCACGGTCGACGCGCGCAGCGACGACGGCTACCTTAAAGCAACGAACGTACGCGGCGACCGCCTCGCGATCGAATCGAGCGACGGTCATCTCACGCTCGAGAACGTTGCGGTCGCTTCGCTCTCGGCGACGACGCGCGACGGACGCATCGAAGCCGGAGATTTGAACGTCAGCGGCGACGCGACGCTCCAAACCGACGATGGCTCGGTGCGCGTCAGTCTCGCTCCAAATGCCGATCTCACGATCGACGCCTCAACCCGCGATGGGCACGTCTACGTCGACGGAAGCTCCAGCGATGGCGGGGATGGAGCACAGCGCACGATCCGCGTCGGCTCCGGCACGGGCCACTTGAAGCTCGCCTCCGCCGACGGATCGATTCACATTTCAACCAACGGAGAACTCCACAGTTATGGATCCTAGCGATTTCGTACCAGCGATTGCGATCATTTTCATCTTCGGAGCGCCGATCGCCGCATTCATCGTCACGCGAGTACTCGCGCATCAGGAACGCATGGAGATGCTGCGCCGAGGTATCGCGCCGCCACCCAACCCGCGCGATATGCGCCGCGCCATGAAGTATGGCTGGACGCCGAATGCAGCCGCTCAGCCCATGCCGCATCCGTACGGCTATCCGCCGGACTACTATCCGCAGCAGCAACTGCGTCGGGGGATGCAGGTGGCATTCTGCGGCTTGGCGCTGCTCATCGGACTCGGATTCATCGGGTACCGCGGCGACGGGACCTACGTCTACGGTCCCTGGCTCTTGGGCGGCCTGATTCCGCTCTTCGTCGGCATCGCCCAGATCATCGGCGCGGTGCTCGGTGGTGCGAGCTTCGGACCGCCCGCGGCTAGCCAGCAGTTCGGGCCTGGCCCGGGTGCCGCGCCGAGCGCGGGACCGGCTCGCGAGGCCGGGAGCGCGATGCCGGGGCCGGCCTACGGCGGCTGGCGTCCGGGGCCGACGCCGGAGATCGAGAAGCCCGCCTCGCCGCCGGATTATCGGGGCTGATCGAACGGAGCTGGAAAAACAGCAATGCCGCCGGTCGGTTGACCGGCGGCATTACGTATCGAATAAAGACGATATTACTTGCAGGAAACCAAGGCCATGGCCCAACCCGCGGCCGTGCGAGTCCTGACCAGATATCCGTCCGCAGTCCGATCGTAAACCTGATAGCCCGCTCTGAGTGCGTCGGCTAGCGATTTGAAGACGATAAGACCTGCCATCGGTGAACCTCCTTTCCCTCGTTATTTACGCTCTCTATACAGTATAACGGACCAAACGGCAAGGGCGTGCACCCGTTTCCAGAGATTTTCGTAAGAATTTGTTGAAAATACCTGAAGAATGACGACGCTCGACCCGAACGCCGGTGTGCACGCGACTACGGTCGTCGAACGTCGCGTACTCACCCACGACGTCGTCGTCCTAGCGCTCGATGCGCCGGAACTGGCGCGTGCGACGCGACCGGGGCAGTACGTGATGGCGATCCCGCCGAGCGCACAAACGGCTGCCACCGCGCTCGCCGTCTATGAAGCAGAGGGCAAGCTCGCAAGCTTGCTCTTCTTTATTACGGGAAAACGGACGCGCGAGCTAGCAGATCTGCGCGCGGGCGATCGACTCGACGTCGTCGGACCGCTCGGCAACGGGTTCGACTGCTCGGGGGGCGCACGCGACGTGGCAATCGTTGCCGGCGGGGTCGGCATCGCTTCGGTCTTGCTCTGCGCGCAAACGCTTCGCAACGCGGGCGCGCGCGTCCGGCTCTTCTACGGTGCGCGCACGGTGGATTTGCTCGTGGAAGCGCGGCGTTTTGCCGATGCGGGTTGCGAGGTTATCGTAACGACCGACGACGGCAGCGCGGGAGAACGTGGATTCGTGACCGATGCGCTCGCACGCGCGCCGAAGCCCGAACTGATCTTTGCCTGCGGCCCATCGCCGATGCTGCGCGCGGTCGCGCGCGTTGCCGCCGAGTTCGGCGTGCGCGCCCAGCTCTCGCTCGAGGAAACGTTCGGATGCGGAGTCGGCGGATGCTGGGGCTGCGTCGTGCCTCTCATTCGCACGAGCGCGCAAGCGCCAAGCTTTCCGCCGGCTGAAGAAGGCGGCAGCGACGTCGTCTTTGCGCGCGTCTGTCGCGAGGGTCCGGTCTTTTGGGCCGACGAGCTACGATGGTGAACGCACGGCCGAGTCTAGCGACGAAGCTCGGCAAGCTCGAGCTCTCCTATCCAACGCTCATGGGGAGCGGCTGCTACGGCACCGGCGAAGAGTTCGCACCCTTTGCCGATCTTTCGATGATCGGCGCAATCGTGCTCAAGAGCGTCACGCGCCTTCCGCGACTCGGCAATCCCGTGCCGCGGATCGTTCACACGCCGGCCGGGATGCTCAATGCGATCGGATTGCAGAACCCCGGCCTCGACTGGTATCTGGCGCACGAAGTTCACAAGTACGCCGAACGCCCGTGCAGGGTGATCGGCAGCGTCGCCGGTTTCTCGATCGACGATTATGCGTACGTCTGCGAGCGGCTCGCCGCGCGCGCGGAGATCGCGGCCGTCGAGCTCAACGTCTCCTGCCCGAACGTCGCGAGCGAGGGTGAGACCTTCGGTTGCGACGCCGGTTTGACCGCGAAGGTGGTCGAAGCGGCGCGCTCGACCACCGACAAAACGCTGATCGTGAAGCTCTCTCCCAACGTTACGGATATTCGTTCGGTCGCGCTCGCCGCGCAAGCCGCGGGCGCCGACGCGTTAGCCGTCATCAATACGGTGCGGGGCATGGCCGTCGATGTCGAGTCGTGGCGTCCGCGTTTGGGGAACGTCTCGGGCGGCCTCTCGGGGCCCGCGATCCGCCCGATCGCCGTCCTGGCGGTCTACGAGGTGGCGCAGGCGGTCAAGATTCCAATCGTTGGCCAGGGAGGCATCGAATCGCTGACCGACGCACTGGAGTTCTTCTTAGCCGGTGCGACCGCGATCTCGATCGGAACGGCGAACTTCATCGATCCGCGGATTCCGCAACGCATCGTCGCCGAACTCCAAGCTTATCTCGCGCGCCGCGGTCTTACACGTATCGACGAGATCGTCGGCAAGGCGAACGTCGGGTTCGCAACGCCGTATGAATACGAAGGAGACGAAGGTTGAGGTTCCAGCGATGGCCCAGTTGATCGTCGCGCTCGACGTGCCGACCGCGGAGCGAGCCGAGGAACTCGTGGACGCGCTCTACGAGCTCGACGTAATCGTGAAAATCGGCCTCGAAGCGCTCTACGGCTATCCCCAGCGAATCCTGTCCTACTGCGAAGCTCGCGACGTTCGAACGTTCGTCGATGCCAAGTTTCACGATATCCCCCGAACCGTCGGGGCGGCGATGGCGCAGGTGCTGCGTCCCAACGTGCACATCGTCAACGTTCACGCCGTCGGCGGTCTCGAGATGATGCGGGCAGCGGTCGAGGCGGCCGAGTCGCGCGCCGCCGAGCTCGGTGTCGCGATGCCGCACGTCTTCGCGGTCACGCTCCTGACGAGCATTGCCCCCGAGGACCTCAACGAACTTGGATTCCAAGGCGGCCCCGGCGAGAACGCGATCCGGTTGGCGGCGCTGGCGCGCGACGCAGGCTGTGCCGGCGTCGTCTGCAGCGCGCAGGAAGTTCGCGATCTCAAGCGCTTTTTTGGCGACGACTTCCTCACGCTCACGCCGGGCATCCGCCCTTCCGGAAGTGCACACGGCGACCAGAAACGCGTCACGACTCCGGCACAAGCCGTCGAAGCCGGCACGGATTATCTCGTCGTCGGGCGACCGATCGTTGAAGCGGCCGATCCGCTCGCCGCTGCGAAAGCGATTCTCGACGAGATGTCCGTCCGCGCATGAGCGAGCTCGAAGTCGACCTGGGAAACGATCTCGCGTCGCGGGGCGCGCTCCTCGAAGGACACTTTCGACTGAGCTCAGGGCGCCACAGCGACCGATTCGTGCAGAAGTTCCGCATTCTCGAGGATCCCATGCTGCTCGAGCCGGTCGCACGGGCGATCGCGCAACCGTTTCGCTCGCTGGATCCGACGGTCGTCGTCGGTGCGGCCGTCGGTGGAATACTGCTCGCGTACGAAGTCGCGCGCCAGCTCGGAACCAAAGCGATTTTCGTCGAGAAAGAGAACGGCGTGCCGGTCCTGCGACGCGGATTCACGCTTTCGCCGAGCGATCGGGCACTGATCGTCGAGGATGTGATCACGACCGGGCTCTCGGTGCGCGAAACGATTGCGGTCGTGCGCGGTTACGGTGCGCGGATCGTCGGCCTCGGCGTCATCGTCCTTCGACAACCCTTCGAAACGCTCGCGGCTCAGGATGACACGATTAGGGTGCATGTGTTGCTCGATCTCCCACTGCGCTCGTACGAGGAAGCCGAGTGCCCGATGTGCCTGGCCGGCGAGCCCATCGCCGATCCGGGTTCGCGCCGTTCGTGACGATTGAGATCCGGCGAGGTGCGCGCGAAGGCGCGCGAGCGGCGCAAGACCGCGCCTTCGTCAAATCGTTGGGCCGGCGTTGCGTCATGTCGAGCGTCGCGTCGCTGCGACCCACGAACGAAGCGAACGCGCGAACGGCCTTCGACCGTCTCTGCGACGTCGTCGAGAGTCAATCGCACGTCACCCTCATCGCGGCCTGGGACGGGGAGCCCGCCGGCTTTCTTCTGTTGCTCGACGACCTTCCCGACGAAGTGACGCTCCTGCCTCAGGCGTTCGTCGCCTACATGGCCGTCGAACCGAGTGCGCGGGGACGGGGAGTGGGCACGGCGCTTCTCGCGGCGGCAGAGAATGAGGCGAGAAGGCGTGAGCTACCGTATATTGCTCTTATGGTGACCGAAGAGAACCAGGCGGCGCGGCGGCTCTACGAGCGCGACGGCTACCGGACGGAGCGGCGTCTGCTATGCAAGCCCCTGTAGCCACGGACCTCATGCGCCGGATCGCGGCTATCGCGGGCGCCGTGGTGCTCGCAGTACTCGCCCTTTGGCTCGCGCGCCACATTCCGCGGACGATCTCGATCTTCGTCATCGCGGCATTCATCGCGTTTGGAGTAAGGCCGATCGCCGCGCGATTGGAGCGGCGAATGCCCAAACCGCTGGCGATCGGGATCGTCTTCTTCGGGCTCTTGGTGGTCGTCGCGCTCTTCTTGGTCATCGTCGTCCCGCTGACGATTAGCCAAACCCAGCTATTGGTGACGAACATTCCGGCGTTCGCCACCGCCGCGCAGAACTGGCTGCTCTCCGTGGAGGGCTCGCTCGATCAGCACTTCCCGATGCTGAAGATTCCGAGCTCCGGATTCAACGTCGGAAAGCTCGGCGGGACGCAGATCTCGAACTTCGTAAGCACCGCGATCGCTTCGATCGGAGCGATTGCCCTCAATACCGCGACGGGCTTCTTCATCGCCTTCTCGGCGATCATTCTTTCGGTCTTGTTTCTGCTCAACGATACCCAAATCGCCGAAGCTTTCGCCTCGATGTTTCCGCCAAAACGGCGCGATACCGCGCGCAAGCTCGCCGCCGAGGTGACCGAGCTCTTCAGCAATTACATCTCGGGTCAGGTCGTTGTGAGCGCGATCACCGGCGCCGTCATTGCGATCGCCTGCGCGATCATCGGCTTCAAGTTCTCGCTCATCATCGGCATTATCTCCGGCGTCGCTTACGCGATCCCGATCATCGGAATGCTGATCGCCGAGCTGATCGCGATCCCGATGTGCGCTCCGCAGGGTCTGGGGATGATCGTCTGGGTTCAGGTAATCATGTTCGGCATGGCGCGTATCAGCGACAACGTGCTCGTTCCCAAGATCATGGGCCAGTCGGTCGGAGTCTCGCCGATTGCGGCCATGTTCGCGGTCTTCGCCGGCGGCGAACTCTTTGGAATCCCCGGCTTGATCTTGGGCATACCCGCCGCGGCGCTGATCAAGATTCTCTGGCGCTACTTCATGGCGCCTTGGCTCACCGCGCGGCTCGAGAAGTCGTAACGCCTCACGGCTGCACGGCGACGCCGATCGGGTCGGCGTAGAGGCTTGCACCGCAGGCGCGTGCCGCACGCAGACGCTGCGCGTTCGCATCGAACGAACGATCGCTCTGCGCGACCGCAACGAGGAGAACGGCCGCGCGGCGCGCCTGCGCGCAGGCCTGCGCATCGGGAAGGTCGAGCGTGCGCGTGTTAGGTGAGAGCACGTTGACGACGCCGAGTCGCACTCCCCACCCCCCGATTGCCGGCGGGTGCGTCGTGGCGATCCACTCATAGATGCCTGGCGAGGTTCCGCCGACGCGCAACGAATCGGCATAATAATCGAGCGGATGGCGTGCCGCGAGATGCGCCGAGACGGCGACCGCCGCCCCCAACGCGACCGCACTTACCCACGCGCGTCGCGTGCGCGAAGCGATTGCGGCCGTTGCCGCCGCCAGCGCGGCCACGACGAGTGCGACGTGCGTCCCGGCGTCGTTGTAGAAGATCGCAAGCACATACGCGACGCCGAAGATGGTCGAAGCGAGCAGCAAGAGTGTCGCGACGGCGCCGGCGCGCCGCGCGGGGCGTGCGAGGATCACCGCGCCGACGGCGAGCGCGGGCGCGGCGAATCGGAGCGACGCTCCGGTGGCGAGCTGCGCGACCGACGTGGCGTATCCGAAGGGGAGAACGAAGAAGAGCAACGCGGAGGCGCAGGCGGCCCATCCCAAGCCCGGTTCGCGCCGCGCAATGAATGGACCGAAAAGCGCCGCGACGAGCGCGACGAGCGCGAAGGGCGCAACCGTCGCGCCCACTCGCACGAGCATCGCGAGCGCCGGCGCTCCGTGCGCTAGAATCGTCGATGCCGCGATCCCGGCGAATGCGCCGTCGCGCGGCGAAACGCTCGCCAATCGCCAGAGAATCGCATCGTGCAGGATCCAGAGCGCGAGCGCTCCCGCCGTGACGAGCCAGAGTCTGCGCCGCGCCTTCCCCGCAATCAACGCGATCGCGGCTAAGAGCCAGCCTTGCGGCTTGATCAACGCGGTAAGCGGGAGCGTTCGCATCGCAGCGGCGCCGGGAGTTTTGGCGCGTAACGACCAGAGGCTCTCGAGCCAGAACGCGGCGAGCCAAACGTCATTCTGCAGCGTACCGCCTTGAATCGCGATAGGATAGGCCGTTATCGTCGCGCCCGCGAGCGCGTCGGCGAGCAGCGGTGGCGCGGCGTACGCCTCGCGTGCCCACGCGGCGATGCGAAGGCCGAGCAGCGAGAGGGCCGCCAATCCGCTCCACGGGAGCGCGAACGGGCCGCTCACCGCGTAGAGCCCCGCGCCGAAGAGTTCCGAGGCCGGCGGATACCACCAGTAACGCGTCGCTGCGCTCCAGAGCGAGTGCGCGTGCACCCACGCCGCGGCGTTCGGAAGATGGTAGGAGAGCGAATCGCCGTCGAGCAGCGGCCGCATCAGCTGCGGCCACGCGACCGCACCGAGCGCCGCAATCAGGACGTACGGAGGTTGCGCCGTCGAATCGCGTGACGGCTTGGTCGGGGTGACGAAACCGCGCGCGTACGCAATCGCGATGCAGATTGCCAGCGCGGCCCAGCAGGTCGCGGGATAGAGCGCGTGCGCGAGCCCCAGCGCGAGTGGAATCGCGATTCCCAGAATGAGTCCGTCGCGTAGCCGGTCGGGAAGTTCGTAGCGCCCGCCGGTACGCAGCGAGGGCGCGGCTGCGAAGAGGCCGAGCAGCCAGAGCGCCGCGAGCAAACCTGCCACGAAGACGGCGCTACATGGAGTCGGGCGCGCCGACGCCGATGAGCGCGAGCGTTCGCGCCAGCACGCTCTTTGCGGCCAGGCAGAGCGCCAGCCGCGCCAGCCGTACGTCGCGATCCTCCGCCAGAATCTTGCACTCCGTGTAGAACTGATGGAAGTCGGCTGCGACGTCGCGCGCGTAACGCGCTAAACGGTGCGGCGCCAGATGCGCCACGACGCCCGCAACGACGTTGGGGAACTCGGCGAGGCGGCGCGCCAGCGTTAGCTCCGCTGGATGAACCAACGGTGCGAGTGGGGCGGAGCCGGCCGCCTCGACGTCGCCGGCGAGCGCGCGGCGCAGCACCGAGGCGATGCGCGCGTGGCCGTACTGCACGTAGTAGACTGGATTCTCGCTCTCTTTTTCAACGGCCAGCTTCAGGTCGAAGGCGAGCGGCGATTCGACCGCGAGCATGACGAAGAAGAACCGCGCCGCATCGACGCCGACTTCGTCGATGATATCATCGAGCGGGACGATCTCGCCGGCACGCTTGCTCATGCTGATCTGCTCGCCGCCGCGCATGAGCGCGACCTGCTGAACGATGGCGACGTCGAGTCTTCCGGGAAAACCGAGGGCTGCCGCCATGCCTTTGAGCCGATCGATGTAGCCGTGATGGTCGGGGCCGAGGATGTCGACGACCCGATCGCTTCCCTTGAGCTTTTGGTAGTGGTACGCAACGTCCATCGCGAGGTAGGTCGGCCGTCCGTCGCTGCGCAAGAGCACGCGATCTTTATCGTCGCCGAACTGCGTTGCACGAAACCACAGTGCGCCTTCGCTTTCGTAGGTCAAGCCGAGCTGCGAAAGGTGCTCGATACCCTCGCGGACGCGTCCGCTCGCGTGCAGCTCCTGCTCGCTCTGCCAGTGATCGTAGACCACGCCGAACCGGCGCGCGCTCTGCTGTTGCTCGGCGACGAGTTCGTCGCGACCGACCTTGGCGAAGTAGGGCAGCCATTCCGGCTCATCTGTCGCGACCCAGCGGTCGCCGTCGCGCTGCGCGATGTGCTGCGCGATCGGTATCAGATATTCGCCCGGGTAGCCCTCTTCGGGCAAGGGATAACCGCCGCCGAACATCTCACGATAGCGTGCGTAGATCGAACGTCCGAGCGCATCGAGCTGACCGCCGGCATCGTTGATGATCCACTCGACAAAGACGTCGTAGCCCCGAAAACGCATCGCGTTGGCGAGGGTCGCGCCGATCGACATCGAGCGTCCCTGCACGACGACGAGCGGTCCCGTCGGATTCGCGCTGCCGAACTCAAGCGATATGCGTTCGCCGTTGCGCGCGGCCTCCCCGAAACGATCGCCTTCGCGCAGGATGCGCGTAAGGATCGCGTGCCATACGGCCGGCGCGAGCCGCACGTTGATGAAGCCGGCGACGGCTTCGATCTTGCTGAAGCTGCGCTCGAGCTGCGGCGCATGGCTCGCCAGCTCGGCGACGAGATCTTCGGCAATTTGCTGCGGTGCGCGTCGCACGCTCTTTGCCAGCGAGAACGCCACGTTGGTTGCGAAGTCGCCGAACTCGGGGCGGCGCGGCGCCTCGAACGCAACCGCCGGCGCCGCTACAGAATATCTTGCCGCCGCCGCTAGCGCGGCGGCCTCGGCAAAATCGCGTAGCGCAGCGTCGAGCGGCGACGCTGCATCGATTGCGCGAGCATTCATCTTCCGTGCTCTTCGCCGCGCAATGCAGCCGCGACCCGCGCGTACGCGCTCGCACCGCGCGATTCAACCGCACCTTCGAGTTCGAGCAGGGTCAGCGCCGCTAGCGCGACCGGCGGGGCGAGCCTGGCGGCCGCGACGAGATCGTCGAAGTCGCGTGCGCCGCCATCCAGGGCGGCGAGCACCGCCGCAGCGGCGCTGTCGCGCGGCCGGCCGGGCGAAGTGACGGCATGCGGCTGGAGGTTGAGGCGTCCCAGCGCTTCCAGCACGTCTTCGGGCGATCGGGCGAGGGTCGCCCCGTCCCGGATCAGCGCGCCAGGCAGCCCGCAACGTGCCTGCGGTCCACATCGCCCGGCACCGCGAGGACCGGAACCCGCCCGGCCGCCCAGCTTGCGGTATTGAGGGCGCCGCTGCGAGCCGGCGCCTCGATGACGACCACCGCGTCTGCGAGCGCGGCGACGACTCCGTTGCGGGCCAGAAACTGGTGCCGGAACGCAGGCTGGTCGGGCGGATAGGGTGAGAGCACCGCGCCGCCTTCCGCGAGCATGCGATCGGCCAGAGCGCGGTTGCGCGGCGGGAAGAAGTGCCGGTGGCCGCCCCCCAGGACTCCGATGGTCGGAGCGCCGGCCGCCAGGGCCCCCTCGTGGGCGGCGCCGTCGACCCCGAGCGCGAGGCCCGAGAGAATGCAGCAGCCGGCCCGCCCAAGGTCGGCGGCGAAGCGGTGGGCTAGGCGCCTTCCATACGCAGTTGCGGCCCGGGTGCCGACCACCGCGACACACGGCCGTCCTAGGCCCTCCAGGTGCCCGCAAACCCAGAGCCCGGGGGCAGCTGCCTCGAAACCGCGCCCCTCGCGAGCGGCCGCAATCCGCTCGCCCGTCTCGTAGGTCGGCTCCACCTGACCCCATCACTCGCTCTTGGTTGAGCGCTAGGCGGGGGGAATCGAGGGCCGCCACGGAATAGCGAGGCCCCGGAGGTACCAGATTTGCCAGCAGAAGCGTATTGCGTCAAGTGCAAGGCCAAGCGCGAGATCAAAGACGCAGTTCAGATACAGATGAAAAATGGTCGGCCGGCGGTAGAAGGCAAGTGCCCCGTCTGCGGCACCAAAATGTTCAAAATCGGCGCAGCCTAAGCGCAAGCTCGGCTGGATCGGCGCAGGGTCCCAACGCTCAGGAACGCGTTGGGGCTTTTTGCGTTACCCACCCGTAGTGACGTATAATACGGGCACCCACAAGATATGCCGTGGGGAGAGGGTTTCCGCTGACTTGCCCGACCTGCCGCAAGAGTGAGACGCGCGTTGTAGACTCACGCGACGACGAGACCGTCGTTCGACGGCGGCGTGAATGTTTGGATCCACGCTGCAAGCACCGTTTCACCACCTACGAGCGGATGGAAGTTCCTCGCCTTTTCGTCGTCAAGAAAGACGGACGCCGGGAGCAGTATAGCCGCGAGAAAATTTTGGCCGGGCTGCGCAAAGCCTGCGAGAAGCGGCCAATTTCCGAAGGGCGAATGGAGGCCGTTGCGGCCGATCTCGAGCGCGAGCTTTTCGCTCGCGGCGAGAGCGAGGTCGCCTCGACGCTCGTCGGAGAGAAGCTCATGGAAGCACTGCGCGCGCTCGATCCGGTGGCGTACATCCGGTTTGCGAGCGTCTACCGCTCGTTCCGCGATATCGAGAGTTTCCGGGAAGAGCTGGCGCAGCTCTAGTATCCCACTACGCAATGCAAAACGTGCGCGTCGCGCTCCAGCGTCTGCCGCAGGGCGAAGGATTGCCGGTTCCCGGATACATGAGCGCGCATGCGGCCGGCGCCGATCTCTGTGCCGCCGTACGCGAGCAGTTGACGCTCTTGCCGGGGGCACGCGCGCTCGTCCCAACCGGTTTTTCGATCGCGCTTCCGCCGGGATATGAAGCGCAAGTCCGCCCGCGCAGTGGTCTTGCGATCCGTTCCGGTATCACCTGTTTGAACTCGCCGGGCACGATCGACGCCGACTATCGCGGCGAGGTGGGAGTCGTACTGGCGAACTTCGGCACGGAGCCGTTCGTCATTCGGCGCGGAGACCGCATCGCGCAGATCGTCGTCGCGCCGGTCTCCCGCGCCTCGTTCGAGATCGTGGACGAGTTGCCGCCGACGCAACGCGGCGACGGCGGTTTCGGCTCAACGGGCGTTTCGTCGTGAACGTGTACATCGTGGGCAAGGGCGCGGTCGGCACGTACTTGGGAGATCTTCTTCGCAATATCGGCGTCGACGTCGAATATGCGCCGCGGGCGCTCGGTGACGTGCGCGCTTGCGATGCCGACGTCGCGATCGTCGCGACGAAGGCGTACGATACCGAAGGCGCGATCGAGACGCTGCGCAAGGCGATCGCGTATCCCGAGAAGTGCGTCTTCGTTTCGCCACAGAACGGCGTCGGCAACGAGGAACGCCTCGCCGCAGCCTTTGGCGCCGACAACGTCGTCGCGGCCGCGCTCACGACGCCGATCGATCGCGATCGCGACGGAAATGCCCGCCCGGCCAAAGACGGCGGCTTGGCACTCGCACCGGCCGGTGCGAACGCGTATAACTGGCTGGCAGCGACGTTTGCCGGTACGGGCCTGACCGTGAAGGTCGTGGAGGACTGGCGAGCGCTGAAATGGAGCAAGCTCGCGCTCAACGTCGTCGCGAATGCGAGTTGCGCGATCCTCAACGTGCTGCCGAACCGGTTCGTGCACTTCGACAAGATCTTCACGCTGGAGATCCGCATGATTCGCGAGGTTCGAGCGGTGATGCAGGCGCTGCGCGTCGTGCCGATCGATCTTCCGCGCTATCCGGTGCGCGCGCTCTTTGGCGTCGCCTCGCTGCCGAGCCCTCTCTCGCGAACGCTTCTGGCGCATAGCATCGCCGGCGCGCGCGGCACCAAGCCGCCGTCGCTGCTGCTCGACCTGCGGCGTGCGAAGCCGCAAACGGAAGTCGACGTACTCAACGGCGCGGTCGCAGCGGCGGGTCTCGAGCTGCGCGTGCCGACACCGGTGAATTCGGTCTATGCGCGCGTGCTCAACGACATCGCGCATACCCCGCCGCTCTGGGCAAAGTATCGCGAACATCCCGACCGGCTGGAGGCCGAAGTCGTAGCCGAGGTGAAACGCGCGAAAGTGTTGGCGCGTTGAAAGCGGCTACAGGCCGCTAAAAGCGCCGGAGGCTATGCGCGACCCGAACGTTCCCGAATCGCTCGAAGGCTGGTGGATTCTCCACCGTATTTTTGCGTTCAACCGCCGCGCTTGGGACGCGCTGCCCGAGAAGCGGCGCGACAAGTACGCCGGGCATGCCGCCGATCTCGTCGATCACCTCAAGGGCAGCGACGACGGCGACGTCGGGCTGACGCAGGTCGTGGGTCACAAGGGCGATCTCATGCTCACGCACTATTCGCGCACCTTCGACGGCCTCGCCTACGCGCAGACGCTCGTCGACAAGCTCGAGCTGCGAGGCTTTCTCGTCCCGCGAGGATCGTACGTCTCGGTCTTGGAGCTCGGTCTCTACGACGCGACCGGAAAGATTCACGCCGAGCTGAGTCAGCGCGGTCTCGCACCACAATCGCCCGAATGGATCGCCGGTTTCGACGAGCTGGTACGCAAACAAGCCGAGAGTCCGTACATCGGGCCGCGCCTTTGGGCGAAGATCCCGCCGCGACGCTATCAATGTTTCTATCCGATGAGTAAACGGCGCGGCGAGGTGCAGAACTGGTACATCCTCGGGTTCGAGGCACGCGCCAAGATGATGAGCGAGCACGGCGTCGTCGGGCGTTCCTATCACGGCCGCGTCACGCAGGTCATATCGGGGTCGATCGGATTTGACGATTTCGAGTGGGGCGTCGACCTCTATGCCGACGATCCTCTCGTCTTCAAGAAGCTCGTCTACGAGATGCGCTTCGACGAAGCGAGCGCGCGGTACGGGGAGTTTGGAGAGTTCTGGGCGGGTCTGCAATTCTCGCCGAGCGAGCTGCGCGCTTTTCTCGACGGCGATGCGATCCCGCAACTCGATTCAATCGAGCCGACAGACTCTTAGGGCACCGCGATCGTATAAGGCCCGATTCCGAGCGGAATCGGGCGGCTCACGCGTCCGCTCTCGAGGTCGAGCATAACGCAGGAGTTGTCGCGGTGCGAGACGATCGCCGCGATCCGTCCGCCGGATGCGATGCCGATACCGTATGGGGCGCCGCCCACCTCGATCGGAGCGCCCGCGCTGCCAGTGCGCAGATCGATCGGCGTAATCGTCGAGTTCGCGTAGTTAGTAACGTATGCGACGTTTCCGTCCGGCGCGATCGCGATGCGCATCGGATCGACGCCGGTGGGAATGCGGGCGATCGTGCGCCCGCCGTTGGGGAGATCGATCGACCGGATGTCGTTATCGGCGCTGTCGGCGACGTAAAGCCGTCTGCCGTCGGGCGTCACGGCGAGACCGTTGGGCCGTGCGCCGACCGGAATCGCGGTTTGCGCGGTTCGCGACGCAAGGTCGACCGGCGTGACGGTATTCGAGCCTTGGTTGCTCACGTAGAGCGTCGCGCCGTCGGGCGCGATCGCTATTACCCGCGGATTGCGGCCGACGGCGATTGCCGGTGAAAGTTGCAGCGAGCCGGTGTCGATCGCCGCGATCGTTCCGTCGTCGCCGCTCGCAACCCAGAGTGTTTTCCCGTCGTGAGTCAGCGCGAGGCCACCGGGCGAGGCTCCCACTTTGACGGTGGCAATCGTTCGTTTCGCGATCGTATCGACGACGCTGATCGTAGCGCTCCCTAGATTCGCAACGTAGAGCCGCGTGCCGTCCGGACTGAGCGCGGCATCGCGCGGCTCTTCGCCGACGCGAATCTCCGAAGCCGTCGCACCGGTTGTGAGGTCGATCGGCGTGACGCTGTTGCCGAAGAGATTTTCGGCGTAGGCGAGTTCGGGACGATCTCCGCCACCCAAGACGTGAACGTTGATGGTGAGGTGCTCGAGCGCCGCACCGTTTGCGGCGACGCCGTCGATGCGGCCGTTGTAGTATCCCGCCGCAAGCGACGAATCGGCGGAGAGGTGCAGGTTGACGCTCTGGGTCGCTCCCGCCTCGAGCGTGACGTGTCCGCGAACGACGTCGAGGTGAAGGCGATCGGGAAGCGTCGCTCGCCAGATCACGTTGACGGCCGTCTTTGCGGTGCGATTGGAAACTTCGAACCGCAACGGCGTTTCGCCGCCCGCGCCGAGCGCGGCGTTCACCGACGTGGGATCGAACCATGCGCCCGTTGCGGGCGGCAACGACAACGGCATCGTGGCATACGACGGCGGCGCCGCGGCGGCACCGCTCGCCCAACGCTCGTTCGGTCGTGCGCCGGCGGAAAGGTCGAGCCGAAGGCTGCCGCGCAGCGGAAGCGACAGCCAGCTTTGGCCGTTCGTGCGTCCGTCGACGCGCAGCATTTCGACGTAAGCGTTCTCGTCGGAGCTGCGCGGTGAGTCGATCTCGATCATGGGACCACCGGGTGCACGCAGCGTCACCGAGTTGAAGAGCGGCGTTCCGACGTCGAGAAAGCGAACTGCCGGATTCTGCGGATAGAGGCCGATCGCGCACCAGACGTACCAGGCGCTCATCGTTCCGAGATCGTCGTTTCCGGGGAGTCCGTCGGGTCGATCGCCGTAAAGCGTCGTGAGCGCTTGACGGACGACGCTCTGCGCGCGCCAGGGTTCGCCCGCGGTGAGATAGACCCACGGCGATCCGAGGCTCGGCTCGTTTCCCAACCACGCGTACGGCTTGTCCTGTCCGGCGTCGAGCTGCGAGAAGAACTCGTCGAGTTTCGCAACGGTTGCCGTCGTGCCGCCCATCGCGGCGACGAGGTCGCGCAGATCCTGCGGTACCATCCACGTGTACTGCGCGGCATTCCCCTCTTGAAAGCCGCTCTGCCCGTTCTCGCCGATCGGCGTCTGCATGAAGGCGCCATCGGGATCGCGTGGCGCAATCCATCCCGTCGCGCCGTCGAAGAGCGTCATCCAGTTCGCCGAACGGCGCATGAACTCGGCGTACGTTCGCCGATCGTGCAGCGCGTATGCGAGGCGCGCGATCGAGAAATCATCGAGCGCGTACTCCAGCGTCTCCGACGCGCCGTTGGGGCCGGGCGAGACCGACGTGGTGTGCGTGTTGACGACGTATCCCCGGCGCAGGTACTCATCGTCGAGCTCCCATCGCGGGATGTACCAGCCTTGGCCGGGTGCGCCGGCCGTCGTCGACGCGCCTTTGACCATCGCGGCGAGGGCCGCACTCGCGTCGAAGTCGCGCGCGCCGAACGCGTAGGCTCCCGCGATGACGGGATCGATCGAGTCGCCTCCCATCACGCTCGTCGGGCCGTTGGCGAGCGCCCAGCGCGGAAGCCAGCCGTTCTCCTGGCGCGCGGCGTCGACGAGCGATTGCATCATGTCGCTCGTCTCACCGGGTGCGAGCAGCGCGAGCAGCGGCGCCTCGGTGCGGTAGATATCCCAGTCGGAGTAGTTCGCATACTCCGAGTGCCCGGCGCGCACGCGGTGGACGCGGTCGTCGAATCCACGATACGCTCCCGTGACGTCGCTGATGAGATTGGGATGGAGGAGCGTATGATAGAGCGCCGAGTAAAAGGTGCGCTGCTCTTCCGAGGTGCCGCCCGAGATTTCGATTCGGCGCAGCATCCCGTTCCATTCTTCCGTCGCGCGGTTGCGCACCGCGATGAGGTCCCACCCCGTTCCTTCGGCGTTCAGGTTTGCGCGTGCGCCGGCGAGATCGACGAACGATAGACCGACCTTGACGATCACGGCGCGCGAGCGCGTCGTGTCGAAGCGGAGCCACGCACCGGTCTGCGAGCCTTGCGCCGAACTCGAGCCGCTCGATAGCTGCTTGCCGCTCCACGTACCATAAGCCGCAAACGCGCGGTTGAAGCGCGCGACGAAGTGCACCGTATACCGGTCGGGCATGCCGCAGAAGAAGCCGCTCGAGGCCGATCCGGAAATCTCCGTCGGCGAATCGATGCGAATGCTTGCATCCGTGACGCCGGCCTGATTCGACGACGGGTTGAAGAGTAGATTCGCTTGCGCCGATGGCGGAAACTCAAATCGCGCGAGGCCGGTGCGCGCCGTGACGCTGAGCTCCGACCGAATTGACGGATCGCCGAGCGAGACCGCATACCATCCCGGCGCGCTCTCTTCGGTCAAATGCGAGAATGGCTGACGCGCCGATCCGGGATCGGCCGGAATCTCTCCGACGACCGGTAACACGCCGAAGTCGCCGAAGACGTTGCAGCCCGGCCCGCTGAGGTGCGTGAGGCTGAATCCCGTGATCTCGTGGTCGGTATATTCGTAGCCGCCGCCGGCGTTCTGCGACGGTGTGTCGGGGCTCCACTGCACCATCCCGAATGGCACGTCCGCCCCGGGAAAGGTGTCGATCGGACCGCCCGCCGGCGTACCCGACGTTCCCACGAAGGTATCGACGAGGCTCGTCGGCGCGCGCGACGCGGCCGCGCCGGCCCACACCGGAACGCATGCGCTGCATACGGCGAGCAGTAGTGCGGCACGTCGCATCGAGCCTCTCTTTACGTTATGCTGCCGCTCCCAGCCTTTCAAGGCTCCGGTACTGAATAGCCTCGGCGACGTGCTCGGCATAAATCGCTTCCGCGCCGCCCAAGTCGGCGATCGTGCGTGCGACGCGCGCGATCCGGTCGAGCGCGCGTGCCGAGAACTGTCGCTTTGCGCTGGCGTGCGCGAGCAGCCGCATCGCCGCGTCGTCGAGCGCGCAGTACCGGCGCATCGCATTGCCGGGAATCTCGGCATTGCAGGCAAAGCCCGTCTCGGCGAATCGCGCGCTCTGCCGTCCGCGCGCGGCGACGACGCGTTCGCGAATGGTGGCCGAACGCTCCGCGCCCTCGTAACGGACCATGTCGTCGAACGGCACGCGTGCGATCTCGATCTGAAGGTCGATGCGGTCGAGGAGCGGCCCCGAGAGTTTGCTCACGTACTTCGCAACCATGGCGTCGTCGCACCGGCACTCGACGCTGCGCGCTCCGCGGTAGCCGCACGGGCATGGATTCATCGACGCCACGAGCTGGAAGCGCGCCGGATACGTAAACGTTCCGGCAGCGCGCGCGATCGTCACCGTGCCCTCTTCGAGAGGTTGCCGCATCACTTCGATCGCGCTGCGCGTGAACTCCGGAAGCTCGTCGAGAAAGAGCACGCCGTGGTGCGCGAGCGAGATCTCGCCGGGCTTGGCGAGTGCGCCCCCGCCAACGAGCGCCGTTTGGCTGATGGTGTGGTGCGGAAAGCGAAATGGCCGCGCTCGCACGATGCCGGCGCGTCCGACGAGCATCCCCGCGACGCTATAAATCTTCGTCACCTCGAGCGCTTCGTTTGAAGACATCGCCGGAAGGATCGACGGCAAGCGCCGCGCGAGCATGGTCTTCCCACAACCCGGCGGCCCCACGAGCAGAAGATTGTGACCGCCCGCGGCCGCAATCTCGAGCGCGCGCTTTGCCACAAGCTGTCCGCGGACGTCGGCGAGATCGCCGTGCGCGTACTCTTCCTCGCAATCGAGCACGGGAACGGCGAGGCGACGCCGCCACTTCAGGCCGTGACCGGCGAGCACCGCGACGGCCGCGCGCAGCGAGTCGACCGCGTAAAGTTCGATGCCGGTGACGAGCGCGGCTTCATCGGCATTGAGCGCGGGAACGATCAGCTTCTTGAAGCCGGCGTTGCGTGCGCCGATCACCATCGGCAGTATTCCGCTCACCGGTTGCAGCTTGCCGTCCAACGCCAGCTCGCCGAGCGCGATGAACTCGAGCAGCGCCGTCCGTTCGACTTGTTCGTCGATGCCGATCAGCGCGAGCGCAATCGCGAGGTCGAAGGCCGGCCCCGCCTTGCGAACGTCGGCCGGAGAGAGATTGACGAGCAGCCGTCCCGCGGGATAGGCGAAGCCCGAGTTGAGAATCGCGGCCCGCACGCGTTCGCGAGCCTCACCCAGCGCGCGATCCGGCAATCCGATGATCACGATATACGGCGACCCTGCGGCGCTGTCGGCTTCGACGCGCACGACGTAGCCCTCGATGCCGAGCATCGCTGCGGAGAAGGCGAGGGAGAGCATCTGCGCTCTTCTGCGCACGCACGTCGCGATGTCTAGGGGGAGGACAGGCTCCGCGGTTCGTCTCTGAGAATGACGGTTGCCATGAACGCGACGACTGCGGCAGAGTTAAGCGCGATAGCGGAAGCCGGTACGCTCGTCGTGATTTTGATCAGCGTCGTTGCCGCAGTCATTCAGCTGCGGCACATTCGGACCGGCAATCAGCTTCAAGCGTTGCTTTCGCTCGAGCACGATTTTCGCGCCCCCGAGCTGCAGGCGGCGCTCACGTACGTTCAGGAGTACCTTTCGCAGCGTCTGGAGGATCCAGCCTACCGGCGCGAACTCGAGACGATCGGATTCGTCGACCCGGCGGCCCACCCCGAAATGGTCGCATGCAACTGGCTCAACGAGATGGGGACGCTCGTCAAACGCGAGCTCGTCTCGGAAGACACCTTCATGGACCTTTTTGCGCGTTTAATCGTCCATTGCTGGAGAGTCGTATCGCCGGCGATTGCGGTCATGCGCCGGACGCGCGGCGATGCGCAGTACCACGACTTCGAATACCTCGCGGCGCGGGCGGCGCAGTGGCTGGAACGTCACCCGTCGGGCCGTTTCCCTCGCGCGTTTACGCGCATGCCCTTACCCGACCCATGGCGCGACGCCGATCGACGCGCCGCCGCCGAAAGCTAAACGGCGCCCGGTTCTCCACAGATTGCACAAGATGAATGTCACAGCCTGTGGACAGGCCGAACAAGGCGCGACCCACGTGAGCGCCCAAAGGACGGCAGCTAACGCTGGATTCTCGAAGGAGAACGACTTGAAAAGAGCGCTTGCTCGAATTGCTTGCCTGCTCGTCACTGCTGCAGTAATTGCCGCTTGCTCGCATGGGTCGTCGCAGTCGGGCGCCGCGTCATCCTCCGCTCGCGGCGGCGGCGCGTCAACGGCACGTAAGACGATCGGCGTCTCGATCCAAAACCGCGAAGCCCAGTTCTATCAAGACATGGAATCGGGCATGCGTAGCGAGGCGGCCAAATACGGTTTTGCGCTGATCGTCGTCGATGCAAGCCGCGACAACGCCAAACAGCAGAGCCAAGTCGAGGACTTCATCTCAAAGCGCGTCGACGCCATCATCTTGACGCCGTACGACTCGCAGGCAATCGGCAGCGCGATCGTCGAGGCGAACACTGCGGGGATTCCCGTCTTCACCGCGGATATCGCCAGCGCGAGCCGCCAAGGGCGCGTCGTCGCGCACATCGCCAGCGACAACGTCCAAGGCGGCTACCAGGCCGGGACGCTCATCTGTCAGGCAGTCGGTGCGCGCGGCAGCGTTGCGATCATCGACGAGCCGGAAGTCACGAGCGTGCAAGACCGCGTTAAAGGCTTCAAGGAAGCACTTGCGGCGCATTGCCCCGGCGTGACGATCGTTGCCGACGTCGATTCGGGTGGAACGCGCGACAAGGCGAACAGCGATACGGGCGACATCTTGCAGGCGCATCGGGATCTCAAAGGCATCTTCGGGATCAACGACGACTCGGCGCTCGGCGCACTTGCCGCCGTGAAGGCGTCAGGTATGAATGGCAAGATCGCGATCGTCGGTTACGACGCGACACCCGAAGCCCGCGCGGCGATCGCGCGCGGCGACATGTACGGAGACGCGATTCAGTATCCTGCGAAGATCGGCGCGACGACGATCGACGTCATTAACGCGTATTTTGGCGGTAAGACGCCACCGCCGGCCGTGAAGATTGACGTCGGCAGCTTTACCCGGGCCAGCGCGCAATCATCACCATAGACTCGTGACGCCGCTGCTCGAGATGCGCGGCATCGGGAAGAGCTTTCCCGGCGTCCGCGCGCTCTCCGACGTTTCGCTCGAGCTCTCCGCTGGAGAAGTGCTCGTCCTCGTCGGGGAGAACGGCGCGGGAAAATCGACGCTGATGAAGATTCTCGCCGGCGCGCTCGCTGCCGACGAAGGCGAGATTCTTATCGACGGAGCGCGCGTACGCATCGCAAGTCCGCAAGAAGCGCAGCGTCTCGGGATCGGCATGATCTATCAGGAGTTCACGCTGGTGCCGCAGCTCAACGTCCCCGCCAACGTCAGCCTTGGCGCCGAGCCGACGCGTGCGGGTCTGATCGATGCCGCCGCCGTGCGCGCGCGGGCGCACCGCGTTTTGGACGAGCTCGGGTTGGAGCTGCCCTTCGACGTGCCGGTTTCGCAGCTCTCGGTCGCGGCGCAGCAACTCGTCGAGATCGCGAAGGCGCTCGCCACATCGGCGCGCATTCTGGTGATGGACGAGCCGTCCGCGGCACTCTCGGATCGCGAGATCGAACGCCTTTTCGAGATCATTCGCCGCCTGCGCGCCGCCGGCGCGGGGATCGTCTATATCTCACACCGCATGGAAGAGTTGCCGCGCATCGCCGATCGCGTCGTCGTGCTGCGCGACGGTAAGGTGGTCGCGACGCGCGAAGCACGCGGGTTTTCGCCCGACGAAATCATCGCGGCAATGGTCGGGCGTCGTCTCGACGCGCACTTCCCACAGCTTCCCGAGCCGGCGGCCGATGCCGCGATCCGTCTGAACGTGCGCGGAGTGCGGCGCGCCGGCATCGTCAACGGCGTGAGCTTCTCGGTGCGCGCCGGCGAAATCGTCGGGCTCGCCGGATTGATCGGCGCGGGCAGGACCGAAATCGTGCGCGCGATAGCGGGCGCGGATCCGGTCGACGGGGGCGAGGTCATGGTCGACGGCGAGGTCCTGCGCAGCGGGCGGGTCGGCGAGGCGATCGCGGCGGGCGTCGCCTTCATTACGGAAGACCGGAAGGCCCAGGGCTTGGTCCTCGCCATGACGGTTCGCGAAAACGTGACCCTAGCGCACCTTGCGGACTTCGTCGATCGCGACTTACTCATCGACCTCGCGCGCGAACGCGCTGCGACGGTGCGGATGATCGACGAGTTGCAGATCCGCACGCCGGGAACCGAGCAGTTCGTCGGCAACCTCTCCGGCGGAACCCAGCAGAAGGTCGTGTTGGCGAAATGGCTGCTCGGCAACGCGCGGGTCTTTCTCTTCGACGAACCGACGCGTGGGATCGACGTCGGAGCGAAGAGCGAGATTTACAAGCTCATGGTGGAGCTGGCCGAGCACGGGGCGGCGATCGTGATGGTCTCCAGCGATCTGCCCGAAGTCCTTGGCATGTCGCACCGGATTTTGGTGGTGCGCGGCGGCCGTATCGCCGCGGAGTTCGCGCGAGCCGATGCAACCCCGGACCGCGTCATCGCGGTCGCGACCGGAGCCGCAGCGTGAACGACCGCGCTCGCGTCGATTACTGGGTGCGGATCGCCGGCGCCGCGGCGTTCTTCATCATCCTCGTCACGGTCGTCGACGTTGCGTCGCGCGGATCGTTCCTCGAGCCCAGCAATCTCGTTCGCGTCTTGCGCCAGATCACGTACAATTGCATTCTCGGCGTGGGACAAACGTTCGTCATCATTACGTCGGGGATCGATCTCTCGGTCGGGTCGCTCGTTGGCCTGACGGGCGTCGTCGCCGCGCTCTTCGCAAACTCGGTGCATTTGACCGGGTTTCCGCTCATCGCATCGACGCTGATCGTCGCGGTGGCAGTCGGCTGCATCGCCGGATGGGTCAACGCGCTGCCCGTCGTGAAGCTCAACCTGCCGCCTTTCATTACGACGCTCGCGATGCTCGAAATGGCGGTCGGTGCGGCCTTCATTCTCTCGCACGGGCGCCCGGTTGCGCTGCAAAGCCCCGACTTTCAAAACACCGGAATAGGCTCGTTTCTCGGCGGGGTCACCGCGGCGCTGCACCTGCCGAGCATCCCCGTTCCGGTTGTCTGGATGGTCGCCGTAATCGTCGTCGCATCGATACTTCTGAACCGCACGCGCTTCGGACGCTACGTCTTCGCAATCGGCGGAAATGAAGAAGCGGCCCGGCTAGCCGGCATCAACGTCGTCCGCGTCAAGACCGCCGTCTACATGATCAGCGGCGCTTGCGCGGCGATCGTCGGGTTCCTCTACATGGCGCTCTTTTCATCGGGTTCGCCGCAGACCGGAACCGGAGACGAGTTGCTCGAGTCGATTGCCGCCGTCGTGGTCGGCGGCACGAGTCTGATGGGCGGACGCGGCGGCGTTATCGGCACGTTCTTCGGCGCGCTCTTGATCGGCGTGCTCTACAACGCGATGAACCTGCTCAACGTCGACTCGTACCTGCAGAAAGTCCTGCTCGGCGCGGTGATCTTACTCGCGGTCGTGCTCGACGAACTCCGCAAACGCTACCTCTCGCGCTAGCGGTCCCTAAAACGGGAAGTCGGCTTGCGTGAGGCCGGTGTTCGTTTTGAGATCGCCCACGGTTTCGTCGACGACGACCTGCGAGCCGTCGTACATGATCTCGCGAATCGGCCAATGCGTATCCTTGGAGAGATAGAGAATCTGCTCGGTCACGCCACCGTCGCTCGTTGGATCGGTGACTTTGAGATCGAGACGATCGGTGGCGACGCCGCCGACCTTTCCGCCCTCGGTCTGCGTGAGCTTCCCGGGAATCGTCGCATAGTTCTCGACGATTCGCTGCAGTAAACCCTCGGGAATCGTCGCGCCGCGCAACGAGACGGCGCGTGGGTCGTTGATCGAAACCTTGCGATGAATTCCCGAGAAAATGCCGCCCTGATGCCCGCTGACCTGATCGGTACCGATCCAAACGCCGCCCGAACCCTTGCCGTCGCCATCGAGGATGAGCGTTTTGGCGTAGTGAGGCTTCATGAACTGGTACTGATAGACGCGATCCTGAGTCTGCGTGCCCTTCGCCTCATGAACGTGCAGGACGGCCGTGTAATCGTTCGTCGCCGCAAAGACTCTGTCGAACTCGGTGATTGCCGGAGCGGAGTTGGCGGCGCGCAGCGCACCCAACGGCCAGAGCGCTGCAACCGCGAGCGCTGCAAGGGCGCGGACGAAAGCTGATGAACGGTAAAAGTTCACAAGTATCTCCTCGAGTTCAAACCGGCTGAGAGCTGGATTGCACGCTCTCGTCGATCAGGAGCGTACCGTGCTTTCCTTCGACGCCGATGAGGACATCGCATTTTGCGTCGGCGGCGATCTCTTCGATCGTGCGGCCGAGCGGTGCTCCGCTGTACTTACCCTCACGGAAGGAGCCGAGAATGATTAAGTTCGCTTTCTCGCGCTTGGCGACGTCGAGAACCGCTTGTTTGGTCGAGCGCGCCTTCACGATTTCGGTTCGAATTGCCACGTTGCTCTTGTTTGCGATCGTTTCGGCCGCTCCGAGCGCGTCGAGCGCAGCGCGCTCCTCGAACGGCATCTCGGCATCGGGCGGCAGCGTGTACGGCACCTCGACGACGTAGAGCGCGAGCAACTCCGAACGTTCGCCGCGCGCCAGCTTCGCGGCCAACGCCATCATGTGCGACGAGTCGATCTCGGGCGAAAAGGCGACGATGAGGCTGCCGACCATCCGCTCGAGCTCGCTCTCGGCCTCCTCGGCGATTTTCTGAACGTACGAACGCGGCGGATGCAGCATCCACCACAACGTCGCACCGACTGTGCCGGCAACGATGACGGCGATGATCGCACCCGTAATGGTGACGTGGACGACGCCTTGCGCGATCACGTTATCCCGCGTATCCGTAGGATCATCGAGAGGCGATGAACCCCAAGCGCAATCATCGCAGCGCCCAGCACGAGACCGGGAACGATCGCGATGCCCGCGCTTGCGACCACCAGCATGCGCGCCAGAATGACCAGCCCCAAACCGATCATCGCGACCGCGAGGACTGCCCGTACGTAGAGCACGCCTAGGTCTGTTGCCCCGAGCGCCGCGCGTCGCTCGCCTTGACGTTTGCGACGTACTCGTCCATCAGTTCGAGTTCGCCGGCTCGTCGCAGGATGTTCACCTGATCGGCGCGCCAGTTGCGCGGCTTGGAGCGTAGGAGCGGCAACCTGCGGTGGTTTCGGTAGACGAGGTAGAGGACGAGTCCCAACAGCAGCCAGCTTGGCCCGAAGATTCGTCCGAGCGCGTGCGTGCGCAGCGTAAAGAGCAGAATTGAGAAGATGCCGATGAAACCGATCACCGCAATAACGGGAAGCTCGACGCGTTCGCCGCGGAATTGCATCTTCACGTTGAACGGAATCTTGAACTTGCGGGGGCTGAGCGGGTCGTTCATGCGTAGCGCGATCAAACCGAGGAAGACGAACGAATAACTGGTCGCCGCCCCGAAGGCGTACAGATCGGCGAGAAACGCGAGGCCGTTCTCGCCGTGGAAAAAATGCCCGTAGAGCGAGCCGAGCGCTGGAAAGAGCCCCGGTGCCGCGGCGAAGAGGAGCTCGACCAGGGCGATCGTCGAGAAGAAGACGATTGAGATCACCGGCGTTCGAAACGTTGCGTGCACCCGCTGGAAGATCGACGGAAGCAGGTCGCTGCTGCTCATCGCGTAGGCGATGCGGGAGCTACCAAAGACGCCGGAGTTCGAGGAAATCAGGAGCAGCACCGCGCCCAGAACGGGAACGTAAAGGGCGGCAATGGCGCCGTAGTAGGGAACCTGCGCGGCAAGCAGCGCCACCGCTTTCCCTTGGTTGTCCGCGCTGTGCGGGAAGATTTGCCAGAACTGCATCGGATGGCCCGAAGCGTCGAGGATCGGATGCCAGGGGTGTAAGCCTAGGGCGAGATTCGAGTAGGCGAGTGCGAAAATCAGGATCGTCAGGATCAGCGCGACCGAGGTGCGCGGGATGACCGAGGCCGGACGCTGCGTCTCTTGCGCGGCTTGCGAAATCGATTCCAGCCCCACGAACGAGACGATCGCGAGCGAAGTGCCGAGCATTAGCTGGTACGGCGAGGGCCAGTTGAAGTGCATGGCGTGCAGCAGCAGTTGCGGTTGAAACGCGAAGAGAAATCCGAGACAAAGGATTAGCGTCTCGCTTAGAACGTCGAGCGCCGAAACGACGCCGTTAAAGGCCGTGCTCTCGCGCACGCCGACGACGTTGAGCAGGCAGAGTCCCATGACCAGGCCGAGCACCACGCCGAAATGCAGCCAGGGGTGGACCGAGTTGACGAGCGCGGGAACGAGCTGGCTCGTGTAATCGACCGAACTCCAGGCGAAGAGCGTCACGTCGATCGTGAAGTCGAGCAGCACCGCCCATCCTGCGATGAAGCCGAAGATGTCGCCGAGCCCGCGCATGACGAAATACTGGCCGCCTCCGGCGACCGGATAGGTCGCCGCCAGCTCGGTGTACGCCAGGCCGATGCAGACGTAGACGACGCCCGCAAAAAGGAACGCGACGTTGGAAGCGCCCGCCGCCCACGCGAGCACGAGCCCCAGACCGACGAAGATGTCGGCACCGACGTCTGAGTAACCCCAGGCAAACGATCCCCACGGCGTGACGCTGCGGCGCAGTTCCGGTTCGGGGCGGCTCCGAGTCGCTGCCATTTAGAAGGCGTTTCGGTGCAAGGTCAGGTGCCGGCCGTCCAGCGTGACGATATCGAATCGAATCGTCGCCGACGGCGCGACGATCTGCGCGTAATCCGCGGCAATTCGCCGAAGCCTCGCGCGCTTACGAGCATCGACGGCGCGTAAGGCCGATCCGAACGTTCTCGAGTCACGACGCTTCACTTCGACGATGACGAGCGTCGGCCCATCTAAGCAGACGGCGTCGATTTCGCCGCCTGGAAGGCGAACGTTGCGGGCGAGGACGCGGTAGCCGCAGGCGCGCAGAAAGCTGCTCGCGCGGTCTTCGCCCGATCGCCCTTTCTCGGTATTACTCTGCAACGCGTTCGAAGGCTTCCAGCGTATCTAATCCGAGCGCGAGTTGCGCGTCGCGAACGCGCGCCCAGCCGGACCGGTGGTGCACGCTCGGTCCGTGCGTCCGCAGTGCGGCGAGATGATGCGGCGTCGAGTAACCCTTGTGCAATGCGAAGCCGTAGCGCGAGTCTTCTCGATCCAGCGCGACCATGAGCGCATCGCGATGCACCTTAGCGAGAATGGAGGCGGCCGCGACGACCGCGCAGCGTGCGTCGCCGTGAATAACCGGTTCCTGCGGGCCGGCGTACGACCGAATGCGGACCGCATCGGTGATGAGATACTCGGGCGCGGCAGCGAGCGCCGCGATCGCACGTTCCATCGCGAGAATGCTGGCCCAGTAAATATTCAGACGATCGATCTCCGCGACGCAGGCGCTCCCCACGGCCCAGGCGATCGCCTGCGCTTTGATGACTTCGGCGATTGCCACGCGCGTCTCCGGGCGCACTTGTTTGGAGTCGTTCAAACCCCTGATCATCAGCGGTTGCGCGGCAACGACGCAGGCGGCGATGACCGGCCCCGCCAGCGGTCCGCGCCCGACTTCGTCGACGCCCCCGACGAGCGTGAAGCCGCGCTCGCGTACCGCGTACTCGAAGCTATGCAGGCGATGAAGCCGCCGCCGCTCGCGTTCGTAAGCATTGCGCGCCTTACGCTGCTTCGGGGTCATCGGGTCCCTCCAACGATATTCGTCCGAACGCACCATCGTTGAACGCGCGAATGTACGAGTGTGCGGCGTTGTGGTAATCGGTCTCGCCGTGGCGGCGCATGAATCCGCGCTTCGCCGCAAAGGTTGCGAGGTCGGGAACCGTACTCTTGGGGTTGAGCGCGAGCAGCCAGTTGTGAAAGGCACTAGCGACCTCAGCGGGGTCGTAGAGGTCGCGCGGCACGGCCCCGCAGAGCGCGAGCTTCCATTGGGCGTCGGGCGTCGCAATCTTCGGAGGCAGAAGACCCGGGGTATCCAAGAGCTCGACCTCGGGCGACAAGCGAAACCACTGAGTGTGGCGCGTGATGCCGGCCTTGTCCTCGGTCTTTGCGGCGGCCCGGTGGAGCAGTCCGTTGACGATCGAGGATTTCCCTGAGTTGGGCACGCCCACGATCATCGCGCGCGAGATCCCGTCGCGGCTCGCGGGAGAAGCGGACGAGGCGATCGCGGCGGCGACGCGCCCAACGCTGCCCTGCGAGCGGCCGTCGACGGCCACGGCATTCGTCGCACGATCGGCGAGATAGCGCAGCCACCGCTTCGTCGTGGTGGGATCGGCTAAGTCTTGACGGTTGAGCGCCACCACGCGAGTGCGCCGCTTTCCGAGTTCGTCGAGCAGCGAATTGCGTCCGCTGCGTGCGATCCGTGCGTCGACGACCTCCACCACGATGTCAATCGAGCGCAGGTACTCGCGAATCTGCCGCGCGGCCTTCGCCATATGACCCGGATACCACGCCACTTGACGCTGCAATTGTAGCTCCTAATTCCCCCCGAGCATCCGCGGCGGCCAGATCCCTGCGACGGCGCGGCCCACGAGCAACGAGTCGCTCACGGGTCCGAAGAAGCGGGAGTCTTCGCTCTCGGCCCGATTGTCGCCTAAGACGTAGACCGACGCGGACGGCACGACGATCTCGCCAAACGACCGCGCGTCGGCGTGGCGCACGTATGGTTCGTCGAGCCGCGCACCATTGACGTAGACGGCGCCGCGATCGATCCGAATGCGGTCGCCGGGGATGCCGATCGCGCGCTTGATGAAGATCGCGCGCGCATCCCCATCGTGGCGAAAGGCGATGATATCGCCGCGTCGCGGGGCGCCCAGCCGATACGCAAACGTGTTGATGACGACGTACTCACCCGAGCGTATGTGGGGCTCCATCGAGAGGCCCGAAACCTGCGGCAGGCGGACGAAGAAGGCCGCGATGAGCGCTGCGAGCACCGCGAGTTGCAGGGCGAGGTTCGCAACCGGTCGCCAGCGGACGAAGCGGACCACGTCGTCTCGACTTCGCTTCGCGTGCTAAAGAATCTTGGCTTGCGACGGCGGCCAGAAGATGAGAAAGGCGCGGCCGGTGAAGCCGGCGCCGGTGCCGGCGCGCGGACCGCTCGCGAAACGTCCGCCGTCCTGCGCGAAACCCCAGATATGCGAATCCTCGGAATCGTTGCGATTATCTCCGAACATCATGTAGCAGTCCGGCGGGATTCGATTCGGCGCGCTCCACTTCGCGACCGGCGGAACGTTGGCATCGGTCGAGTCGAGGCGTTGCCAGCCGGCGCCGTAGCTGACGTAAACTCCGTAGTTGCGGATTTCGAGGTTGTACGACGGCCGCTCCGCGACGTACGGCTCGACCAGCGCGTGCCCGTTGAGGTAGACCGTGCCGCCCGCGACACGGAGCGTGTCGCCCGGCCGGCCGATGACGCGCTTGATGAAATCGTCGGGCGTGGGAACGGGCGGCGGGAAGACGACGATGTCGCCCTCGTTGGGGCGACGAAACCGGTACTCGAACTTGTCGACCAGCAAGACATCGTGGATTTGAAGGGTCGGCAGCATCGATCCCGAGGGTATGTAGTAGGTGCGAGCGACGAACGTGATAAGGATCCATGCGGCGATGCCCGCGATGATGAACGGATCGAGAAACTCCCGAGCAATGGCGGTACTTCGTCCCGCCGAGCCGGCAACGACCGGGCGCAGGGAGAGAATCACGCGTGCGACTGCGATAACCGCTACGATCGTCAGGAGCTCGTAAGGAGTCACGCGGCTGCTATTTCTCCAAAGCGTGTAGCCGGTCGAGCGGCCACAGAATCAAGAAGGCCCGGCCGACAAACGCCGAGCGACCCACAAATCCCCAGACGTGCGAATCGTCGGAGTAGTTCCGGTTGTCGCCGAGTACGAAATAGAATCCGGCCGGAATGCGATCGGGAGCCTGCCAGAGCCCGGGCGCCGGAATCTTGGCGGAATTTGTATCCAGGGCATTGCCGTTCACGTAGATTCCGTACTTTCGGATCGCGAGATCGTAGGATGGCGGCTGGTTCTCGTAGGGCTCGCGCAGGGCCGTACCGTTTCGATAAACCACGCCATCGTTAATCGCGATGGCGTCGCCGGGCGTACCGATCACGCGCTTGACGAAGTCGCTATGGATGGAGCCGACGGGCGGCGTGAAAACCGCGATGTCGCCCTCACCCGGCGGCCGTAGCCGGTACGCGACCTCGTCGACCAGGAGAACGTCGCCGATCTGCAGGGTCGGCACCATCGAAACCGACGGAATGTAGAACGTCCGGGTGACGAAGGTGATCAGGAAGAGCGCGATTAGCCCCGCGACGATCGCGACGTCGAGGGCGACACGCGCGCAGCCCGGGCGGCGCGCCAGGGGCCCGACCGAAATTGCGGCTCGCGCGATCGCCAGCACGGCGATGAGGCCTACGAGCTGCAGTGGTGTCGCGGGTCAGTTCCCTTTGGCTTTCTTTTCCTTGATGCGCGCGGCTTTGCCGACCTTTTCGCTCAAGTAGTAGAGCCGGTTGCGCGAGACGACGCCGCGCCTACCGACCTCGATGCGCTCGACGCGCGGACTCTGGATCAGAAACGTTTTCTCGACGCCGACACCGTGGGCGATCCGGCGAACGGTGATCGATTCTCCGGTGCCTCCGCCCTTGCGCACCGTCACGACGCCTTCGAACATTTGGGTTCGTTCTTTGCCGCCCTCGAGCACTTTGGAGAAGACCCTGACGGTATCGCCGGGACGGAACTCCGGGAGGCCGTCCTTGAGCTGTTCGCGGTTGAGTACGTCGATCACGTTCATTGCTTTGTCATCCTGGATCGCTGTCGGCTGCTGGGCGCAAGGAATAGCCGGGCGAGGAGCCCGGCGGAACCCACGTATGCTATCACGGAGCTTGCGGACCCTGCAAGGCGCCGGGATCGTCGAGGAGATCGCGGCGGCGCGCGGCCGTTCGCAACTGCGACTGCTCGCGGCGCCACCGCGCGATCTTCGCGTGGTCTCCGGAGAGCAGGACCTCCGGCACGTCGACGCCGCGAAAAGTCGCAGGCCGCGTGAAGCTGGGGTAGTCGAGCAGGCCTCCGGTGAAGGACTCGCTCTCGAGCGATTCGGGGCGCAGCGCGCCGGCCAGCAGGCGGACCGTCGCATCCATAAACGCGAGCGCCGGAATCTCGCCGCCCGTCAGCACGAAGTCTCCAAGCGACCGTTCCTCTACCGGATAGAGTCGCGCCAGCCGGTCGTCGATCCCCTCGTAGTGACCGCAGACGACGATCAGGCCGTCGAGCTCTGCCCACCGTTGCGCGACCTCGTGGGTGAACCGCTCGCCGCTCGGCGACGGCACGACGATCGCGTGCTGCTCGTTGCGCGGGAGCCGGCTGAGGATTCGGTCGAGCGCTCGCGCGATCGGCTCGATCCGCAGCACCATGCCGGGGCCGCCGCCGAAGGGAGCGTCGTCCGCCCGCTCCCCGGCCACGAGCTCGTCGAGGAGATGATGGTACCGCACGTCCACCGCCCCGCTCTCGACGGCCCGGCCGACGATCGAGAGTCCGACGAAGGGCGCGAAGAGCTCCGGGAAGAGCGTAACGACCTCGATCGTGAACATGGAGGCTCCGTGTTTCGGGATGAACCTCGATTTGCTTGCGCGCTCCGGGCGCTGGATCGCCGCGAGTTCGCGCGCGCCGAAGACGGTTTGAGCGAGTTACTGGCCGCCGAAGGACTCGATGCCCGCGAGCGCGCCTTTCTGCTCAACAAACGCGGCGTCGCACGAATCGGCCTGAAGTTGCGCGAACTCGCGCGTGCCGACTTCGGCGAAGCGCTCCACGCGCACGCCGGTCACGCACCCGCCTTGACGAATCTCGGAAATCTGCTGCTCGAAGATGGAGAGGTCGATGCGGCGATCGCTGCGTACGAGAGCGCGATTAAATCGGACGGCGATTATGCAATCGCCTACCTCAACTTAGGCGTCGCCTACAAGCGTGCGGGTCGCATCGACGAGGGCGTTCGCGCGTTGCGCCACGCGCAACGCCTCGAGCAGCGCGCTAACGCTTCGCGTGCTTGGAGGCCGGTTCGACGGCGGTAATCTCTTCGAGGTACTCGAAGAGCTGCGGCAGAGTGATCTTCTCGAGCGCCGTTCGTTCGTGAATCGCGTCGCCATCCTCACCTTCGTCGCGAATGTAGCAGCGCGTTTCGACGCCCTCGGCATCGCCGCTGATGAAGGAGACGGCGAATCCGCGTCCCGGCATCTCGTCGTAGATGCGCATCGTCTGCGGGTTCAGGATTTCGATCGAATGTGACTGGCTATTCGCGTCGAAGAACAGAATCTTGAGATGCTCGAAGTTCGTGACTTCGATAAGCCCGACCACGAAGACGTTCTTCGTGGAGAAGAACTCGTGTCCGCGTTTGCTGCGGCTCGAGATTTCGTAGAAGACGCGGTGTGCGACAAACCGGTTGAGGATCTTCCGCAGCGTCCCGAGCGAGGCCAGCGTTTCCGTGCGGTTGCCGCGCGTATAAATGATCTTCACGGGCGGGTCCTGATGCTTGCACGGCTACCCAGGTAAGCCCTCCCAGGCCATGTTTTCCGTTCCGGATATCCTCGTGCTCGGCGTTCTGGGGCTCTTGCTCTTTGGGCCCGACCGCCTCCCAAAAGTCATGCGGCAGGCCGGACGCTTCATGCGCGACGTGCAGAACACGTCTCACTCTTTCATCGCGGAGATGGAGCGGGCCGCGGACGCACACGAGCCTCCGGCTGCGCCGCCGTGGCGCGAAGCGGGAACCTACGACCCGCCGTGGCGCGAAAGCGCGCCTCCGGAAAATCAACCCGAACTGCCGCTAGGCGAACCCGATCTCGGGAACGATCCTAAAACAGAAAAGCCTTCCACACAGGCTTAGACTGTTCAGATTTGGTTCGCGACTTGGAGCCGAGGGCCGAAGTTTACTGCGGTAAATGAGGCCCGAGGCGACAAAGTCGCGGGCCGAATATGAGCCGTCTAAATATTTAGGTTTTGGCGGATTTCGCTTATCCGGGCCGCCACGGCCGAACGAACCTGCGAGTTGATTCGCTGTTGCTGCTCTTCGGGAAGTCGCCGATAGATCAGGTAGCCGGCGGCGGAGAGCAATCCGCCGAGGACGCCGACCAACAGGATTTTTCCGGCCTCGCCGGCATCGTCGGAGTCCTGCGACGGTGGCTCGCCGAAGCCGCCTTGGTGCCCCTTGCCGCCATTCGATGAGGGCGACCACGGTTGATCGGGCGGCGTGGTACGAAAACTTTCAGACATCGTGATCTCTCCTTCGGTCTGCTAGGGGTGTTACCCGCCGTGAAGCCTTGCCACCCAGCACGCGAGGCGCGCGAGCGCGCTTCAAGCGGACGTTTTCCGGAAAGCGGCGGGCGATCTGCTCGACGGCGAGCTCGGCTGTTGCCACGATTGCGCGGACGCTCTCCCGATCGCCTTCGTCCTTCGGCCACGCTAGCCTCAACTCACCGGAGGCTTGCCTCGCCGTCACGTCGGCCTTGGCGTAGGCGGTCAAGCCAAGCTGCGCGGCTTGAAGAACGGCGGAGACGGCCGCACAGACGATGTCTTTTCCGTGGCGTTCGTAATCGGCGTGACCGCGTGCCGAAAAGCCCGAAACGCGATCGCGTTCGTCCCGGTAAAACGTTACCTCGAGCATGGCTGGAGGTGTGCTTACGGCAGCGTGATCTTGGTGATCTTGACTTCGGCGTACGGCTGCCGGTGGCCGTTGAGCTTGCGGACGCGTTTCTTCGGCTTATACCGGAAGACCAAAATCTTCTTATCCTTCGCCTGCCGTAAGACGGTCCCCGAAACGCTGGCGCCGTCAAGCGTCGGCGTTCCGACCTTAACGGCCTCGCCGCTTCCCGCCAGAACGACCCGATCGAAGGTTACGTCCGAGCCGGCCTCGCTCGCGACCAGATCGCAGCGGATGACGTCGCCCTCGGCGACCCTATATTGCTTGCCGCCCGTCTCAATGATCGCGTACATAACCTAGGTACGATACCAGGGCGGGGGGCCAGCGTCAACGCGGCAAGCGAGCTGCGAGCTGGTGCCGCGAGCCGGGGAGAGCTTGACGGCGGAGGGTCATCCGTGGCATTATAGAGTAGTCTATGAAACAGATTATTCTGAAATCTCGAACTGCGACGTGGAACCAGGCGGCCTGCCCCGGGCGGCTCTTCACCATATGGGGTCTCTTTGGCATCGGGACTGCGATGCTGTGGCGGATCGCGGGCGCCGATTTGTGGGCGGAGACGGCCGTCTGGGTTGTGGCGCTCATCGCCGCTCTCGGCCTGCTGCTCGCTTCGGAGGTATGAACGTGGAGCGAATCGACGCTGCCCGAGCGCGCGACCACATCGAGATGGTCGAACGCATCCTGGCGGAGGCCCAGCCGCGACTCTGTTCGGGCGGTGAGTACTTTGTTGTCTGGGGAATCGCCTCGGCCTACGTCACACTCTTCGTGCACCTCACCAACGCCGGCTTAGTGCCGGGCGCCGCGATCTGGTCGACGCCGCTCGTTCTTGCCGCGGCGATTCTCTTCTCCATCCTTCGCGGTTGGAGGACCCGCAGCGCGTCGGTCCGCACCTCGCTGTTGCAGCGTGAGTTCTTCAACGTGCTGTGGCTGACGCTCGGCCTCGCATTCGTCTGCAACATCGCGATTTACCGGATCTTTAACGGCATCGCGGGGGCGGCCGTCTGGAGCGTCGCACAGGCGATCGTCCTGCTGTACATCGGTATGCACGGCAATCGTCGCGCGCAAGTCGCCGGTATTCTCGTCGTCGCTTCGCTCATCGTCGCAAACTTCGCTGCGCCCGGCATGGCCGCGTACATCCTCGCGGGCGGCATGCTCGCCGGTTACGGCGGTTTCGGCGTGAGCGAGTTGCTCGCGCGCGAATAAAGCGTCGCATCGAGTGGACGAACTGCTGCTTTCGAAGGTGCGGCTCGGCGTTGTGGCCGAGCTGCTGAACTTCGACTGGGTCGCGTTCTCGGAGCTGGCGCGCTCGCTCGACGTGAGCAACGGCAACCTCGGCGCGCACGTGAGCAAGCTCGTCGAAGCCGGCTACGTCGAGGAGGAGAAGAGCTTCGTCAACCGGCGCCCGCTCACGCGCTACCGCCTGACCAATCGCGGACGCGATGCGTTTGCGGCGCACGTTACGCAGCTCCAATCGCTGCTGAAGGAAGCGAAGTGATGGAGTCCGCGGTTCTCGACTTCGATCGCGCAACGAAATCGTTCGGCGAGATTCGCGCGCTCGACGCGTTCTCGTGCAGCGTACGCCGAGACGAGATCGTCGCGATGCTCGGTCCAAACGGGGCGGGTAAGACGACGGCGATCGAGATCGCGCTTGGCCTGCGGGCCGCCGATTCCGGCACGGTCGCGCTCTTCGGATGCTCGCCGCGTGACGTCGCAACCCGCCGGCGGCTCGGCGTTACGCAGCAAGAGAGCGGGTTTCCCGACATGCTGCGCGTCGAAGAGATCCTCGCCTTCGTCGCGGCGCACTACGCGCATCCGGCTCCGGTCGGCGAGACGCTCGCGCGATTCGGACTCGACGCAATGGCGAAGCGTCGCGCGGGGACGCTCTCCGGGGGCGAGTCCCGCCGTCTCGCGCTCGCCCTGGCCTTCGCGGGGAATCCCGAACTCGTCATCCTCGACGAGCCGACCACCGGACTCGACGTCGAATCGCGGCGCCGTCTCTGGGAGGTCGTGCGCAACCTCGGCGCGGGCCGGTCGATTCTCTTCACGACGCACTATCTCGAGGAAGCCCAAGAACTCGCTACGCGGATTCTGGTCATCGATCGCGGCCGGCTGCTCTTCGACGGTGCGCCGCAAGCGTTGCGCGAGCGCGTCGGCGGCCGGCGTCTGAGCTATATCGGCCGCGATGGCCCGGTCGCGGTGACCACCAACGACGCGGATGCATACGTCCGCGCGATGGTGGGCAGCGGCGTTGCTTTCTCGGAGCTCGAGATCGTGCGTCCGTCGCTCGAAGAAGCCTTTCTCTCGCTCACCGGAGGCGGCAGATGAACTCGCTCGCTCTCGTTCGTGCCCACGCACGCATCGGATTCCTCGATTTGCTGCGCTGGCCCGGCTACGTCGTTCCGACCGTCGTCTTTCCAGCGATGTTCTTCGCGCTCTTCGATCTGCCGTTCGCGCGACGGAGTGCCGGCGTGGCGAACTTCACGACGCTCGCCTTCGTCGTCTTCGCGATCGCCGGCGTTACGCTCTACCAATTCGGTGTCGGCATCGCTCAAGAGCGAGGACGTCCGTGGGAGCGTTACCTCCGCACCCTGCCGGTCTCCGCCGGCGTGCGCTTCGCCGCGCGCATCTTGACCGCGGTGCTCTTTGGGATGCTGACCGCGCTCGTCGTCGTACTCGTCGCGCGTGCCTTTACGCCGATCGATCTGACCGTCGCCCAGTGGCTGCGCGTCGGGCTCTTCGCGTTCGGCGGCGGGGTGCCGTTCGTGGTGATCGGAATCTCGATCGGCTATTGGACCTCGGCACGAGCCGCCGTTCCAATCGCAACCGCGCTCAACCTATTGCTCGCCTACGCTGGCGGCCTCTGGATGCCGCCGTCGGATCTTCCCAGTTTCGTGCAACGGATTTCGCCATATCTGCCGACGCGCCAGTTCGCGGATCTGCTCTGGAGCGTGATTGGCGATGGTCACGCCGCACGCGCGCTCGTCGGTTTGGCGCTCTACACCGTTGCCTTCGCGTACCTCGCCGCCATCGGTTACCGTCGCGACGAACGAAAGCGCTACGCCTAGCGAAGCTCGTTTGCGAGTTCGTGCGCGGCGCGGAGACCCTCCTCGAAGGCGCGGACGGCGTTGAGTTCGCTCGCCGCTTTGGCCCCGCCGGCAACGCGATACGGAATCCCGAGTGCACGGACCGGCACGAGCAACGTATCGTTGGGTTCTTGACCGGCGGCGATCACCACGGTATCGGCCTCGATCGTGCGCGTCGCGCCGCCGGCGGTGCGCACGCGGATGCCGCCCGGAACGATGGCCTCATACGAAACGTTCGGCAGCGCCTCAACTCCCGCGGCGCGCAGCGCGCGCAAGACCGCCCAGCGCGTCGTCTTACCGATCCCGTCCCCGATCGTCGCACCGCGGCGCATGAGCGCAACGCTCTTGCGGCCGGTCACGACCAGCGCGCCGTCATCCGGCGCGGCCAGGCCTTGCTCGTAAAGAAAGCGCGTGCTTTCGTCGACATTCGCCTCGCCGAAGCTCAAATAGTGTGCGAGGTCGGCGCCGATACCGCCCGCGCCGACGATCGCGACACGCTTGCCGACCGCGCAATCGCGAAGAAGAACGTCGGCATACGAAACGACGTGCGGGAGGTCGCTTCCCGTCAGCGCGACTCGCCGCGGCGCGACACCGGTCGCGATTACGGCGCCATCGAACCCGCCGAGTGCGCCGGCATCCTCGATCCGTCGATTGAGGCGCACGGCAACGCCCAAACGCGCGAGCTCGTTGGTGAAGTAGCGAATCGTTTCGTTGAAGTCGCGCTTTCCCGGAATCCTTCGAGCCATTCGAAACTGGCCGCCGAGCTCGCTCTCCGCTTCGAAGAGCTCGACGCGATGGCCGAGCGCGGCGAAGGCGCGTGCGCTCTCCATGCCGGCGGGTCCGCCGCCGATCACGGCAAATCGTCCCCGCCGTTGCGGCGCGCTCCCTTCTTCGGGGAACTCGCGCTCGCGGCCGGCGCGCGGGTTCACCATGCACGAGACCGGAACGTCGAGCAACGACAAATCGATGCAGGCCTGATTGCACGCGATGCAGGTGTTGACGAGCGCGGATTCGTTTCGCGCCGCCTTCGCGACGATCTGCGAGTCGGCGAGAAAGGGGCGCGCCATCGAGACAAAATCGACGCTGCCTGCGGCGAGCACGGCTTCGGCGGCGCCGAGCGAATTGATGCGGTTGCTCGCGATCACGGGCACGCTGCCGGCCACCGACTTTATCGCTGCGGCATAGCGAACCCAAATGCCGCTCGGAACGAGATGCTGCACGGTCGGGATCGACGATTCGTGCCAGCCGATCCCGACGTTGAGCGCGTCGACGCCGTCCTGCGCGAGTGCGCGCGCGAAGACGAGCGTCTCGCCGGCGCTCGTAGAATCCGGCATCAAGTCGGCACCCGAGATGCGGACGATCACGGGAAAATCGGAGCCCGCGTTGGCGCGGATCGCGCGCAGAACTTCGCGAGGGAGACGCATGCGCCGCTCCAAGTCGCCGCCCCAGTCGTCCTCGCGCCGGTTCGTGAGCGGTGAAAGAAACTCGTTGAGGAGATAACCTTCGGACGCCATCACCTCGACGGCATCGAATCCGAGCTCGCGCGCGCGCGCCGCACCCCGCGCGAAATCGGCGATCGTTTCGCGAATCTCATCGCCGCTCAGCGCGTGCGGCGGATCGGGAGAGAAGCGCGACGGAATCGCCGACGGAGCAACCGGCTGCAATCCGAACGACGCGTAGAGCGCGTAGCGACCGGCGTGAAAGAGCTGCAACGCGATCCGCCCCCCCGCGTCGTGCACGGCTGCCGCGGCTTGCCGCAGGGGCGGCGCTCCCTGCGGGTCGTTGACGAAACTATAGTTGCGGCCGCCCGCGCCGGTGCGGCTGACCGATGATCCGCCCGTGACGATCAAGCCGGCGCCGGCGCGAGCGCGATCGGCATAGAACGCGGCAAGGGCGTCGCCGTTGCCTTCGATGCCCAAATGCATCGAGCCCATCACGATTCGATTGGGTAGGCGCAGCGAGCCGATCGAGCCCGCCGCAAGGACGCGTTCGAACACGAGCGCCGCTTACGTCAACGTAAGCGGTGGCGACGTGTCGGAGTAAAACGGCGGCGCGATCACGCTCAGGCCACCGTCGACGCAAATCGTTTGGCCCGTGACGTACTCCGACTCCGCGCTCAGCAGGAAGGCGATGGTGTCGGCGACTTCCTGCACCGTTCCCATGCGTCCCTTCGGGATCTTCGAGAGCACCGACTCAATCGGCGCCATGCCGGGAACGCGTTCGTAAAAGTACGCGCACGACTCGGTATCGATCAATCCACCGTTCACCGCATTGACGTTGATGTTGCGCGGCGCAAACTCTACCGCCATGTAGCGGACGAAGGCCTCGACGGCGGCCTTGTTCGACCCGAGGTTCGCGTAGGTCGGATAGGCGCGAATGCTACCGTAACTCGAGAGCACCGCGATCCGTCCCCCGTCCTTCATCAGCTTGACTGCGCGCTGCGCGCCCAGGACGAAGGCGCGGACGTTCAGATCGAAGGAGCGATTGAGGTTATGCGCCTTCAAATCGGCGATCTTCTTGAACGAGCTTGCCGCCGCGTTCGAGACGAAGTGGTCGAGGCGACCGAACTCGGCTTCGACGGCGTCGAAGAGTAGATCGATCTCTTCGACCGTCTCCACGTTCGCCTGTACGGCGATCGCGCGCGACCCGAGGGCCTCGATCTCACGCACGGTCTCGGCGGCGAGGTCTGCGTTGCGAACGTAGTTGACGACGACCGCGGCGCCATCGCGCGCGAGCGTCAGCGCGAGCGCCCGGCCGATTCCACGCGAGCTGCCCGTAATCAGCGAGACCTTGTTCTCGAATCGCCGGCTCATGCACCCCCTCCCGCGCTTCCGAGCAGCGCGCGCGCGATGACGGTCTTTTGGATCTCGTTCGTACCCTCTTCGAAGCGCTGCGCCCGCGCGTCGCGATAGACGCGCTCGATCGCGTTGGGCTGCCAGAAGCCGATGCCGCCGTGAATCTGCAGTGCTTTATCGGTCACGCGCGTCAGCATTTCGACGGCCTGCAGTTTCGACATCGAGGAGAGCATCGTTGCGTCGGGGCTGCCGGCCTCCCATTGCCGCGCAGCATGGAACACGAGCCGGCGAGCCGCTTCGATGTCGGTTGCGTTCTCCGCGATCATGAACCGGATAGCTTGGCGTTCCTCGAGCTTCTTGCCGAAGGTCTCCCGTTTGCCGGCGTACTCGATCGCAAGCTCGTGCGCGCGGCGAGCCAATCCGACGCAGCTCATCGCGACCGAGATGCGGCTCGGCGTCAAGAAACCGCCGAGCGCGATCTCGAGGCCCTGCCCTTCGGCGCCGATGCGATTGGTTACGGGAACCGGCGCGCGATCGAAGCTCAGGCGCGCGTGATCGGTGCCGCGCACGCCCATAGATTCCTCCATCTCGACGACCGTCGTGCCGGGTGCATGGCGGTCGACGAGCAGCGCGATCGTTCCGTCGGCGCCGAGCGTCCCCGCCATCCGCGCGAAGAGCAGCCAGTAGTCGCAGATCGTTCCGAACGTGATGAGATGCTTCTCGCCGCTCAGGTAGTACGTCTCGCCCTCGCGCACGACGCTGCAGCGAAGGTCGGCCCCCGTACCGGCCGTCGGCTCGGTGAGCGTGAACGCGATCTTGAGCGCTCCTTGCACGGAGGGAATGACGAATTTGTGGCGCTGCTCCGGCGTCGCGAAACGATCCATCGCTCGCCACGTGCCGTTGACGACGTGGACGATCATGCGAATCGAGGCGTGCGACATCGAGAAGAGCTCGATCAGCTCGAGAAACTGCGTGAACGCTATGGCGCGTCCGCCGTACGCTTCGGGCGCCGCGAGCGCCAGATAGCCGCGCGCGCGCAAGTCCTCCCATAGTTCGAGCGGGACGCTCCGCTCGTGCTCGATGCGGCGCGACCATTCCTCGCCCGGGCCGGCGACGTAGGCCGCGACCTCGTCCTTCAAGGCGGCGAACGCCGCGCCGTGACCGTCGACGCGGTCGAGCTGCTTCACGACATCGCTTCCTTCACGCGCTCCTGCGGCCGTAATTCGCGAGCGCGCTCCCGCAGCGCGTACTTCTGCACCTTGCCCGACGGCGTTCGAGGCAGAGTCTCGACGATTTCGAGTCGCTCGGGCCAGTACTGCTTTGCAACCTGGCAGGCGTCGAGATAATGCTGCATCCGCCCAAAGTCAAACCTCGCACCGCGCCGCAAAACGACGAAGGCGCAGGCGCGTTCCCCTAAACGCGGATCGGGCATCGCGACGATTGCGATCTCACCGACCGCCGGATGGTCGCTGAGAAGCTGCTCCACCTCTGCGACCGGAATCTTCTCGCCGCCGCGATTGATGACGTCGCGAACGCGGCCGGTGATCCGGACGTAGCCCGACTCGTCCATCACGCCGAGATCGCCGGTGCGGAACCATCCGTCGGGCGTGTAGGCCGCCGCGGTCCATTCCGGATGATCGGCGTACCCCTCAAACATGGTCGGCGATTGCACTTCGAAGTGCCCTTCCTCCCCCGCCCGTACGAGGCGCCCTTGCGCATCGGTAATGCGCAAATGAATTCCCCGCAAGGCGCGTCCGTCGGTTCCCCAAACCTTCGAGGCTTCGTCGCCCGGCGCCGATAGGGAGCCGAGACAGGATTCCGTCGTGCCCCAGCCGCCGCAGACTGCGGTGCCGAGAACGTGCGTCGCCCGTTCGGCAAGCCGGCGCGGCACCGCCGCTCCAGTTGCGACGAAGATGCGCAGTGCCGTCGGCGGGCTCCCGCCCTCGTCGACGGCTTTGACGAGATCGGCGAGAAACGGGGTCGCTGCCTGGACGAACGTTCCATTCCAGTCGTTGAGCGCGCGCAGCGCGCGCGGCGCATTCCAGATGGGCTGAACGATCTGTGGAACGCCCATGACGATTGCGAGCCACATGCCGTAGAGAAAGCCGGTCTGATGGGCGAGCGGCGACGGCACGAAGATCCGGTCCCTCGCATCGAGCGCCAAGTGCTCCACCTCCATTGCGGCGGCGCGCATGAGCACGTCGTTGCGGTGGAGCACGCCCTTCGGTTCGCCGGACGTTCCCGATGTGAAGAGCAGCTGCGCGAGCGCGTTGGGTCCGGCGCGCCGGGCGTCGAGCGCGCCGGCAACGACGTTCACGGCGCTGCGTGCCTCCTCGAGCCGAATCCAATTCACCGAACCGTCCGCGTAATCGGGCGCTGGTAACGGATGTTCGCGCCGCCCGCTCGCCGAGACGATCACGTGCTCGAGCCGCAACGGAAGTGCGCCGCCAAAAATCGAGGACTCGCTCAATATCGAGGTAATTTCACCCGCCGGGTGACGGCCGCGCGCCTCGTCTGGCACGACGAGCACGCGCGCTCCCGAACGCCGAAGGCAGAACGCGATCTCGCGTTCGCGGAAGATCGGCATGAGCGGGCAGCAGACGGCACCGATGCGCAGCGTTGCGAGCGAGACGGCGACGAACTCGATGCAGTTCGGAAGCTGATAGGCAACGTATTCGCCGGGGCGAACGCCGAGATCGAGCAGCAGCGTCGCGGTGCGCTCGACCCGATCGAGCAGCTCTTCCCACGTTACCGCCGCGTCGGATTCATCGCGCGTTTCGACGACGGCGAGTTCGTGCGGCCGCTCGCGCGCGTGCAGACGAACCAGCTCGTCGAGCGTCACCAGCGCGGCGCGATCCGGTTCGAGCATCGGCCGGTCCGGTTTCGCCGAGGAAGCGGGGCCGTTGGCCGGCGTCTTATCGATCGACATCGGTACGCCGATGCCGCGCATCGCCTCGAAAAACCGGGGATAGGAGATCCGGTACGCGTGCGGATAGGTGAGCGAGCTCGCTCCTTGCGCCCGCGAAGCGGCGACCGCCAACGACATGAGAATACGGTGATCGTTGAAGGAAGAGAGTCTGGTTCCGACGAGTTTTGAAACGCCTTTCGCGACGAGCCGGTCGTCGTGCAGCTCGAGGCGTCCACCCATTTTATTGAGCTGTAGCATCGCAGCGACGCGATCCGACTCTTTGAGTCGCACGTGCGCGATGTGCTCTAAGACCGTTTCGCCGTTCGCGAACGTGCCGAGCGTCGAAAGAATCGGCAGCATGTCCGGTATGTCGCGGCAGTCGACGCGCACGGCGCGAAGCTCGATCCCGTCGTGCTTTACTCGAACGGCTCGTTCGCGCGCGTCGTACGTCATCGGCAGTCCCATCTCTCGCACGATTTCCATGAATGCGCCCTCCGGGTGGTCGGGAAGCTCGCCCGGTAGCTGCTGTAAGCCCCGAAAGAGCACGTCGGAAGGATGAATAGCAGTTGCCGCGAGTCCAAATGCGGCCGAGCCGATGTCGGGCGGGAGCTCGACGTTCGCCGCGTGCGCCTGCTGCCCTGGCTCGACTTCGAAGCGCCGCCAATCCGGCGCCACACGCACGTGCAGATTGAACGCGCGCATCATCGCGATCGTTAGCGCGATATACGGGCGTTCGTTTAGCTCGCCTTCGAGGTCGATGATGGTCGGTTCGGCCGCGAACGGAGCCAGCAACAGCAAACCCGAGATCCATTGCGAGAGCGTTCCGGGGATGAGGATATGGCCGCCGTTCGGCCGGCCGGGCGTGACCGCGATCGGCGGGCATCCGTTCGCCGATTCGAATCGTACGCCCATCGCGGCGAGTGCTTCGAGGAGCGGGCCGACGGGACGCCGCCGGAAGTATTTCTGTGCGGTCAGCGTGATCGGCGCGTCGGCGAGCGAGGCCAAGCCTATCATAAAGTAGAGCGTCGAACCGGAGCTCCCGACCGAGACGACCTTCCGTTTGACGCGATACGGGCCGCCCGTGACGAGCAAATTCTCTCCGTCGACGTCGATCTTCGTGCCGAGCGCGCGGAGTACGTCGATCGTATACTCTACGTGACGCGCGTCGGAAAGGCCCAGAATCCGGCTCGTTCCCGGCGCGAGCGAGGCCAGAATCAACGCGCGATGCGCGTGATATTTAGAGCAGGGTACCTTTACCTCGCCCGCAAGCGGTCCGGTCGTGCCTTTCACGAGGAGATTCATCGTCGTCGCACTTTGGTCAGAACCGCGAGAAAGCTTCCTACTGCGGCGCAACGCGCCCTCCTCACCGCGAGATCACCAGCGATGCGTTCTGTCCACCGAAGCCGAACGCGTTGACTTGAAAGGACGAATAGGAGATCGCACGAGGCGCTTGGATCACGAGATCGAAGCGCGTTTGCGCCTCGATTCTTTGCGTTCCCATCGTCGGCGGAATCGAGCCGGCGTGCATGCCCGCGATGCCGGCAATCGCGCACATCGCGCCGGAACTCGCCATGCTGTGTCCGAGATGCCCTTTGATCGAGGTAACGACCGCGGGGCGATCGGCGTAAACGGCATCGATCGCTTTCGATTCGGCGGCGTCGCCGACGAGGGTGCCGGTGGCGTGCGCGTAGACGACTCGGCACTCCTTGCCCGCGTCGCCGGAGCGCTCGATCGCGTCGCGCATCACGCGCACCTCGTAGAGCGCCGACGGATCGGGCGACGTGATGTGATACGCGTCGGCGATCGAACCGTATCCGCGAATTCGTGCGAGGATCGGGGCCTTGCGCGCCGACGCACGTTCGGCGCGCTCGAGAACGAGGATGCCCGCGCCGTCGCCCATTACGAAGCCGTCGCGATCCACGTCGAAGGGGCGCGACGCCGTATCCGGATCGGGGTTGCGTGAGAGCGCGCCGGCCCGCAACAGGCTCTCGTAGACGATCGGCGCGAGCAGCGTTTCGCTGCCGCCGGCGATCGCAACCTCGATCTCACCGCGTTCGATCATTCCCGCGGCCAGCCCGATCGCATCGAGCGAGGACGCGCACGCGGTGCTGATCGCGAGCTGCGGACCGTGCGTCCCCCAATGCATCGCGATGCGCGCGCTTGCCATATTTGGTATGACGAGTGCCATGAGTTTCGGAGTAACGTTTCGCGCGCCGTCGAGAAAGCGTGTCTGCGATTCGGCGACGAAGGGCAAGCCGCCCATCGTATTGCCGAGAATCACTGCAGTCGTGTCGCTCGGCGGATTGAGTGCGGCTTCCGTCAGCGCCTCGTGCGTCGCGACCATCGCGTACTGAGTAAAACGGTCGGTATTTCGCAACGCGGCCCGCGGCAGCGAGCTCGATTGGAGAACGTCGTCGCCGACCGCCGCCCAGAAGGCGTTCCCGGTGAGGCTCTCTCCGCCGCATATCGGAGCGATCGCACGCCGTCCTTCGAGCAGGCGCCTCCAGAACGATTCGGTGGTGCTGCCGATCGGCGAGACGATCCCCAGCCCCGTAACCGCAACGTGCTCCACGGCGTTCACATTCAGTCAGCGCTACGTTCTCCGCCTGCCGCAGCAGGAGGATGAAGCCCTTATGAGGTGTCGAAGCGGGCCGGATGGAGCGCGGCGTCAATGTCCCGCAATCGTACCGCCTGGTCCGTCGCGACGCACGCGCCGGGCGTACCGTCGTACGGCTGCGCGGCGGTGCGACGTTTGGCGGCGATGAGATCGCGATCTGCGCGGGTCCGTGCGGCGTAGAGTCGGCGGAGCAACTCGAAGCGGCTGCGCGCGCGGTCGCCGCTGCCGGCGCAAACGTGCTGCGCGGTGGCGCGTTCAAACCTCGCACGTCGCCGTATTCGTTTCAAGGCCTCGGTGAAGAAGCACTCAAGCTGCTGCGCGATGCCGGCGACCGCTACGCTCTGAGCGTGGTAACCGAGGTGATGGATCCGCGCGACGTCGAGCTGGTTGCGCGCTATGCCGACATGCTCCAAATCGGCGCGCGTAACATGCAGAACTTTCCGCTGCTGCGAGAGGTCGGCGGGGGAGACTTGCCGGTGCTTCTCAAGCGCGGGCTCTCCGCGACGGTCCAAGAGTGGTTGCTCGCGGCCGAATACATCTTGCTCGCCGGGAACGAGGGCGTCGTTCTCTGCGAGCGCGGGGTACGCTCCTTCGACGTCGCTACCCGCAACGTGCTCGATATTTCGGTGGTACCGTTGCTCGAAGACATGACGCACCTTCCGGTAATCGTCGATCCGTCGCATGCGGTCGGAATCGCGCGTCTCGTCCCGCCGATCGCCGTGGCAAGCCTCGCAGCCGGCGCGCACGGACTCCTCATCGAGGTTCACCCGGATCCGGCGAACGCGCTCTCGGACGGCGCGCAGTCGCTGAACCCCGCGCAGTTCGAGGAGCTGATGCATCGGCTCGCGCCGATCGCGGCTCTCGCCGGCCGGCGGTTACCGAAACGCTATCGCGTCGTGAGTGCCAACAACGCTTCCAAGCCCGATTCGGCGGTGCGATCGAGCAAGAGCGGCGTCAAGCTGGCGTAGCCGGCATGCACGGCGCCGATGTCGGTGCCGAGCGTCTCGCGATCGGTTTCAAAGGGTGATTCCCAGGCGCGATAGTAGCGAGTCGAACCGTCGCGCTCTTGCCCGACGATACGTCCGCAGATGCGCTTGCGTCCCAAACGCGTGATCGCGATCCCGGCGATATCTTCCAAGGGGAGGTTTGGAACGTTGAGGTTCCAGTAGCACGCGCCGCCGCAAAGGTGCGCGTACGCTTGCGCGAGGCAACGCCGGACGATCTCGGCCGCGCTCTCCCAGTAGCGGCGGCCGGAAGGGTCGTCGTGATTCGAAGCAAGCGAGACCGCGAGCGCCGGAATGCCGAGGAGCGAGGCCTCCACCGCTCCCGCGACGGTTCCCGAGTAGTTCACGTCGTCGGCGAGATTCGGACCGTGATTGATCCCGCTGATCACCAGCTCCGGGCGCGCCGAAAGCTCGGTCGAGCCCAGAAAGACGCAGTCCGCGGGCGTTCCCGAGCACGCGTACGACGGCACGGCGGCATCGTGACGCCGCTCGACCGTGATCGCTTCGTCGGCCGTGATCGCGTGCGAAACGCCGCTGCGATTTCCCGAGGGTGCGACGACCGCGAGCACGTGATCGCCGGCGAGCGACTCGACGAGCACGCGGATTCCGGGCGAGTCTATCCCGTCATCGTTCGTGATCAGGATGCGCAACGAGAATTACGCGGCGCCGGGTACGAAATGCAGCGCGAGACCATCGATGCAATAGCGCAGATGCGTCGGCGCAGGGCCGTCGTCGAAGATATGACCGAGATGGCCGCCGCAGCGCCGGCAATGCACCTCGGTGCGTTCTTCGACGAGCGCGTAGTCGGACTGCGTTCGGGTGGCGTTCGCCATGACGTCCCAGAACGACGGCCACCCGTCTCCGCTATCGTACTTGGTCTTCGACGAGAAGAGCACGAGATTGCAGCCCGCGCAACGATAGACGCCGCGCCGAGTCTCCGTGATGAGCGGGCTCGAGAAGGCCGCTTCGGTACCGCCCTGGCGCAGAATCTCGAAGCGATCCGGACCGAGCATCGCGCGCCATTGGGCCTCGCTATGGGTCACCTCGTACGTCTCAGACGCGCCGCAGCGGCGCGTTCCGACGGCAAAAAGCGCGACGCCCGCAAGCGCCGCCGCAAATTCGGCGCGCTTCATCGAGCCGAACTCGGCACGATGTGGCATGCGCCGCCTCCGTTCTTTTCGAAGTACCGCTGGTGGTACTCTTCGGCGCGCCAGAAATGCGGAGCGGGAAGGATCTGCGTGACGATCGGACGCTCGCGATTGCGTTGCTCGCGATCGCGCGACGCGATCGCGAGTTGCTGCTGATCGTCGCCGTGGGTGAAGATTGCCGAGCGATATTGGTCGCCAACGTCGGGGCCCTGACGGTTGAGCTGCGTCGGGTCGTGAATCTGCCAAAAGACGTTGAGGAGCTCGTCGTAGGTGACGAGCTGCGGGTCGAAGGTTACTTCTACGGCTTCGGCGTGGCCGGTGGCGTGACTACAGACCTGGCGGTAGGTCGGGTTCTCGAGGCTGCCGCCGATGTAGCCCGAGACGGCGTCGAGCACCCCGGGAATGCGCCGGAAAACGTCTTCAACGCCCCAGAAGCAGCCGGCTGCGAAAGTTGCGGTTTGCGTGGTCATACGCTATCTAGAACGCCCGGCGCCCGCTGGCGGATTCATTGCCGAAATTGCTCCATGAAGGCGTCGATCGTTGCTTGCGCGATTCCGGCCGCCAGCAGCCGGGCCGCAAGCTGCTCCCGGTTCTCCGGCGGCGTTACGAACATGAAGGGCGCGGCGTCGCCGGCCGTCGCTCGAACCGAACACCACTTCGCCGCCGCCGGAATTAGGGTCGTTTGATAGCGGTCCAGCGTCACGGACGACTCTGGGGTGGCGACCTCGAGCGGCGCGTCGAGCGACATCAAGATCAGCGGACGCCGCTGCGTCGACATCGTCGCGGATTCGCTCCCGGCCACGATGCGTTCGACGACGAAATGCTCATCGGCGATGAGCGCGGTGCGCTCGAGGCCTTCGAAGTGATACGCAATCTGCGCGAGCGTCCCGCCGGTCGTGGCGCGATAATCCAGAACGTCGGCGGCCTTTTGTACGTGCAGCTCGCGTGGCTTACCGTCGAGGCCGACGCGGTTGTAGTCGAACATACGGTACGTCAAGTCCGAGGCTTGCTGCGTTTCGAAGACCGTTAATCCGGGGCCGATCGCGTGGACCATGCCGTGCGGGATGTAGACGGTATCGCCGGTCTTTAGCACGATGTGCCGAAGGATCTCGCCGAGCGTGCCGTCGGCGACGCGCCGTTCGTATTCGGCGCGCGACGTGTCGCGCGTCCAGCCGTAGACGATCTCCGCGTTCGGTGCTGCGTCGAGCACGTACCAACATTCGGTCTTTCCGAACGGCTGGTGCTCGACGCGCTGCGCGTACGCATCGTCGGGGTGGACCTGCACGGAGAGCCAATCGTGTGCGGTGATGATCTTCGTGAGAACCGGAAAGATTCGCGCCGGATCGATATCTCCCAGAAGCTGCGCGCCGAGCCTTGCGCGCAGATCCGCGACGCTCGATCCGCTCAGTGCGCCGTTCGTCACGCGATCGGCATCCCAGCACTCCCAGGATTCGCCCAGGCGCGCCTGCGGATCGCCATGCTTTCCATAGACTCGAACTAACTCGTCGCCGCCCCAGACCTGTGTGGTAAGCTTCGGATCGAGGACGTAGGGATAGACCGTATCGCGTTCCATTCGTCGCCTACGATACGCGGCGTTCGTGCGGAATTCCGGCCGCGCGGCTCGAATGGGAACGACGTGCACGACTTTTACGTCGGAATCGGCTCGAACCTCGGGGATCGGCAAGGGAACGTCCTTGCCGCGCTGCAGCGCCTGCGCTCGCGCGCAGAGATCTCGGCGGTCTCGTCATTCTATGAATCGGCCGCGGCGGGCGGAGCGGAGGGCCCGGCCTATCTCAACGTAGCGGCGGCACTTCGTTCCGAGCTCGACCTCGAAGCGTTCCGGCGATTCGCGCGCGACGTGGAGTTGGCCGTCGGGCGTTCGCGCTCGAGCGCTAAGCTCCAACCGCGCCCGATCGATCTCGATCTGCTCGTCTACGACGGGGAGGTCGTTCAGCCGCATCTCGAGAGCCGGCCCTACAATCTCGCACCGCTTGCCGAGATCGCGCCGCATCTCGCTACTGCACCGCACGACGGCGGCGTCCGGCGGCGCGAACGCAGCCTTCGCTTCGATACCGATCGACAATCGGAGGTGCCGGAGATACGGCTGGCACTCAATCGCGCCGGCGTCTCGCGGGTGCGGCGCGTCGTCCACCTCGAAGTCGACGGCCGCGACCGCGTCTACAACGGCGAGCTGACGATGGTCGCCGATTTGGCAGCCGATAAATCCGGCGTGCACATGTCGCGCTTTGCCGAGATCCTGGAAGAGGCGACGCTTGACGTGCTAGCTCGCGACGCGAGGCCGGCTCGAATCGAGCGTCTCGTCGAAGAAATCGCCCGGGAGATCGTGCGTAGCCAGCGTGCCGTGCGGGCCGACGTGCGGCTGCGGGCCGAGTTCGGATTAGAGCGATGGACGCCGGTCAGCGGCAAGCGTGGCGTGGAGACCTACACCCTGGTCGGCATCGCTCACGCCGACGCGGCGGGTACGCGGCGGGTGGTCGGCGTCGAAGCGGAAGGGATGACCGCTTGTCCGTGCGCGCAGGCGATGGTGCGCGAACACGCACACGCGGAGCTGCGCGAAGCGGGTTTCAGCGAAGCCGACGCGGCGCGCGCGCTCGACGCGCTCCCCGGGGCGACCCATAATCAGCGTGGACGTGGCGCGATTCTACTTGGCGTCGACGAGGCGCGCACGGAAGTAATTCGAGCCGAGGATCTCGTCGAGATCGTCGAAAACTCGATGTCGAGCGAAACGTACGACCTGTTGAAGCGTCCCGACGAGTTTTTCGTCGTCAACAAGGCGCACCACAATCCCCGATTCGTCGAGGACGTCGTCCGCGGTATTCTCTCGCGCGCGCTCGACGTGTACTCGGACCTGGGGGATGAAACGTTCGTCTTCGCCAGCCAAGTGAACGAAGAGTCGATCCACAAGCACGACGCCTTCGCCGAAGGCTACGGGCTCTTCGGCGAGCTGCGCGAGGAGCTTCGAACGGGATCGTCCACGAACCGGACCGATCTTGCGGCCTGGCTCCGAACCCGCCCATCGGGGGTTTTGGCTTAGGTAGCGCGATCCAGCGCTTCGATCCGTGCTCGCAGCGATGGATGTGAGGCGAAGAAGAACTCGTACCAGCCCGGCGGATCTTCATCGGCGAGATTCTGATCGCGAAGACGGCGAAAGGCCGACGCACCGGCGGCGGGATCGCGGGTGGCGGCGAGCGCAAAACGGTCGGCCGCCCATTCGCGCGATCGTGAGAAGGCATAGAGCATCGGCCTCAGCGCCTGGGTAGCGACCAGCATGATCGCGTAGATGCGCACCAGCAGCAACGGACGGTCGCGCAGCGCGTCGCGCTCCTCCTTCGTCGCCGCGGCGTTCGCGATGAGAAAGAGCGTTAGAGCGAGCGCTTCGCCAAGGCCGATGAGGCGCCAGGTATCTTTGTTGACGTAGTGGCCCAATTCGTGCGCGACCACGAACTCCGTCTCGTCCTCGGGAAATGCTGCGATGAGCGTATCGCCCAGCACGATCCGATGGGTTCGGCCGATGCCCGTGACGAACGCGTTCGCCTTGCGCGTCTGACGGCTCATGTCCATGCGCAGAATCGCCGCACCGCCGACGCCGAATCGCGCCGCGAGCCGGCGCAGGCGCTCTTCCAGCGATCCCGTGACCGGCTCGAACTTATTGAAGAGCGGAAGCACGTACAGCGGAACCACGATATTGCTCGCAATGAAAAGCGGAAGCGCGCCGACGCTCGCGAGCCACGGCCAGGCTCGCGGCGCGCGACGGACCGCAGCGCCGAGGAGCATTGCGAGAAATGCGCTCAGGCCCGCGCTCAGCAGCGCGCTCTTTGCGTAATCGCCGAGCCACGCACGTCGGGTCTGCTCGCTCAAACCGAAGCGGCGTTCGAGCGTGTACTCCGTTACGAATGAGGCGGGAAGCTCTGCGACCGCTGCCACGAGCGAGAGCGGCGTGAAGAAGAGCGCCGGGCGCAGCCAAGGCGGAGCGGGACGCGTCGCACGGTCGAGCGCCTCGGCGAGCGGGCCGTATGCAAAGGCGAGAAAACCGATCGTCGCGCGCGCGGTCTCAGCAATTTCCAGCCGCCGCCGGAACCCGGCATAGGCGGTTGCGTCGGGTTGCAGAGGCGCCGAGGGCGTTCGCCACTCGCGCGCCGCCTGAATGGAGCGTACCAGGGCATAACCGATTGCAACTCCGCTTCCGGCGCCGAGCAGAGCATTTCGCAGCTTTACGCTCAAACGATCGAGATCGTTTCTTTCGGTTTGGGGTGCGCTTCGATGGCGGTGAGCAGGCGTTCGCTCAGCGCGTCGCAGATCGGATCGTCGAGCTCTTCGATCCGCCCTTCGTCGGCGAGCCGCGCCTTGAGCGGATCGATCGGAATTCGCGCAAGCACCGGCGCCCGCGCGAGCTCGGCGACCCGATCGGCGTAGGAAGGGCCGAAGATCTCGTAGCGCGTTCCGGTATCGGGCGTCTCGAAGTACGACATGTTCTCGACGATGCCCAGAATTGGTTTCTTCAACTGATGGACGAGATTCGCGGCTTTGCGCACGACCATCGTCGCGAGTGCCTGTGGCATCGTTACGAGCACGACGCCGTCGATCGAGAGCGATTGCAGAACCGTGAGCGGCGCATCCGAGGTTCCCGGGGGGAGATCGACGAGCAAGTAATCGAGATCGCTCCAGGTTACCTGCTCGTAGAACTGACGGATCACGCCGGCCACGATCGGTCCGCGCCAGATCATCGCGGTGTCTTCATCCCCGGAGAGCAAGTTCGAGCTCACGATCTCGATCGCGCTGCGAGAGATGGCCGGAGCGATGAGGGGTTGCGGTTGCCCCTGCGCGGTCTTCTTCACCGGATCGGCCGTGATCGAGAGCGGCTCGCTCAAGCCGAAGAGCTTGGGGATCGACGGTCCGGTGATGTCCGCGTCGAGAATTCCCACGCGGAAATGGCGGCGGCGCAGGCCGATGGCGAGCAGCGCTGTGACGAGCGATTTGCCTACGCCGCCCTTTCCCGACATGATCGGGACCACGTGCGCGATCCGCGCGCGACCGTCGAAACTGCCGGGTGGCCGCCTGGCGGGCTGGCGGTCTTCGTCGCGAACCGGCGGCACGCGGCCCGAGCGACGTGCCGCTTCGAGCGCTTCGACGATGGGTTCGATACGCAATCCATGCGCGCGGGCCCCCTGCTCGATCGTCTCGTACTTGCTCACGCCGCAGCTACTGCACCCGAGTCCGAACGAATTCATCACGTCGGCGGCAATGGGAAGCTGTGCGACGAGCTCCTTGATGTTCGTCCGTGGGGAAATCTCGATCTCGAACGTGGGCATGGCTTCTCCGTTGAACCTTCGAATCGCGCGTCGGTATGCACCTTGTGCAACGCGCTCGAAGCGTCCTCGCGGGCGGCTGCGATTCTCCGGTGCGCTCGGGTTGGGGCGCGGCGGCGCCGATGTTCGTTCAATCGGCTGCGCGGGGCGCCTACGCCTACGACGAAGAGGGGCGCCGTTACGTCGATTACATCATGGCTTACGGACCGCTGCTCTTCGGCCACACCCATCCGGCGCTCACGACCGGGTTAGACGCGCTCGCGACCGACGGGTTTGTCTGGGGAAGCACGCACGCGCAAGAGATTCGGCTCGCCGAACGCATTCGCGGTCACATTCCGTCGATGCAACGCTTGCGCTTCGTGACCAGCGGCACCGAGGCGATGATGAGCGCGATCCGCGTCGCGCGCGCGTTCACCAAGCGCTCGCACGTTCTCAAGTTTGCCGGCAACTATCACGGCCATTTCGATCTCGCGCTGCTCGACGCGGGTGCGTCGGCCGGCGCCGGCCGAAGCGGAATTCCCGAGGGTACGCGGCGAGACGTCTCGGTCGCGCGATATAACGATCTCGCGTCGGTCGACGAGCTGGCGACGCTGATCGGCAGCGATCTGGCGGCGATCGTGGTCGAGCCGATCTGCGCGAACATGGGCTTCGTGCCGCCCGTTGAGGGCTTTCTCGAGGGATTGCGCATGCGCGCGCGCCGCTTCGGGGCGCTCTTGATCTTCGACGAGGTCATCACATGGCTGCGATTCGGTTTAAATGGAGCGCAAGGACGCATCGGTGTGAGCCCGGACCTCACGGCGCTCGGAAAGGTCATGGGCGGCGGCGCGCCGATCGCCGCCTTCGGCGGCCGCGAAGACGTCATGGCGGTGCTGGCTCCCAGCGGCGAAACGTTCACCGGAGGTACTCACGGCGGCAATCCGTTCTGCGTCGGGATGGCGAACCGCGTGCTCGATCTCCTCGAAGCGCATCCCGAATATTACGTGGTGATGGACGCTACCGCGAAGCGCCTGGCCGACGGCATTCGCTCGATATTCGCGCAGCGCGCGCTGCCGTACGCCGTCGTCCAACAGGAATCGGTCGTCGACTTCAAGTTCCGTCCGGGAACTCCGAACCGCGACTACGATGACGCGCGCCGCGCCGACCTGCGCGCGTACGCGGCATACTATCGCGCGATGCTCGAGCGGGGCATTCTGCTGCCGCCTTCGCAAAACGAGGTGATGTTCGTTTCGACTGCCCATTGCGAGCGTGACGTGGACCAAACGCTCGATGCGATCGCCGCGTCGTTAGACGACGTTCAGCCTCTGCTGCCCGGAACTTCGCACGATTCGAAGGCGAAGTCGTAGAAGCCGATGCCGCCGCCTTTGGGCGAGAGCTGCAAGGTATTCGTCCCGAACTTCGCGTTCATGATGAGGTCGTAGGCCCGCGGCGCGTCGACGGTAACGTACGACATACCGCGCTCGTCGTAGCGAATATCTTTGCCGGCGTCGCTCTTGGCGATGGGATGACCGTTCTGCGTAACCTCGACGGGAGTCGAACTGCCGTTATCGGGTTTGATTACGGCGATGACCTGGATCGCGTGATAGCGCAGCGTCAACGAGCCGCTGCTCTCGCCCGAGAGGGCGGCTTCGGGCGTCAGACGCCAGTAGCCTCGGAGATAGATTGCGCCGTCTTTTGGGTCGGAGGTTTCGCCGACGTAGTTTGCATTCTGCCCGGGATTCACGGAGGCGGGGTTGGCTACTCCTTGATGACCGACGAGGATCTCGGCCGTCATCGGATAGCAGACGGCGCCGGGCTTGTCGTAACTATCTTGCGGAAGCAGCGCCATCACCGGCGGGAGAACGACTTTCGGATCCGCCGCCTTGAGCAAGGCTTGTATCCGCGCTTCGGTCTGCGGGTAGGCCCCTTCGCCGATGACGCTTTCCACGAGTTCTCCGCGTTGGTTGTAGAGATACTCGTGGGGCCAAATCGAGTTGTCGTACCGCTTCCAGATGACGAACTTTGGATCGAGGGCGATCGGCCAAGTGACCTCGAGCCGCTTGGCGGCGGCCGCGACGTTCGCGCGTTCGCCCGAGAAGCCGAACTCGGGCGTGTGGACGCCGACGATCACAAAGCCCTTGTCACGGTATCGCTTGTACCACTCGCGCAAATAGGGGAGCGTTCGCAGGCAGTTGATGCACGTATACTCCCAAAAGTCGACGAGCACGACCTTTCCGCGGAGCTGCTCGGGCGTGAGAGGATCGCTGTTGATCCACCCGGCGTTCCCTTCGAAACTCTGCATTTGATTCGAGGCAGGGACGGCGGATTGCGTGAGCCCGGCCACGGCCACGAGAAACGAGGCCGCGGCGGCCGCTCGTACGCGCGCGGGGAGGCTCATGTTCGCCCAGCGCGCCGGGCCGGAATCTTGTGACACGCTACTCGCGCGTCGCGACCGGATAGACCGCGGGACTGCGCAAGCCGTTGGCGTCAACGCTCCGCACGCCCAGAATGTAGTCGTCCTTCGATACCGGGACCGTTGCCTGCGTGACGTCGCCGGTGTTGCTCGAATATTGCCACTGCGGCGCATCGGTCGTGCGCCAGAGAATCTCGTAGGAAACCGCATCCGCCGCAGGCTTCCACCGGAGCGTCGAGTCGTAACCAAGCTTGTGGAGAACCATCTGTACGTCACTCGGCGGCGCGGGTCCGATCGCGAGCGTTCCCAGTGCCGCGACGTTGGCCTGCGTTACGCGCGCGAGATACTGCGCGTCGATATACCGCGGGAGGTCGCCGTATTGAACGCCGTTTTCGACCCGAACGTCCTGATGCTGGTGCGCGAAGTTCTCGTGGGCTTCGACGAAGCGTATCGCCGCCGAGTAACCGGCGTCTTGAAACGACTCTTGATCGCCTCCGCGCAGGAAGCGATCGGCGCGGAAGATCTGCCGCACCTCGAATCCCGGCACGTAGACCGGGATCACCTCGGTGATGAAGCGCGAGAGCTCGCGCGACGGCGAGTCGTTCTCCGATCCCACCAAGTTCACGCGCTCGAGATCGGCGCCCGTTGGCAGCCCCTGGCTGAAGACGCGAACGACGTTTGGTTCCGAGGCGCCGTCGCCGCCGACCGTGTTGCCGATGATGTCGTTGTTCAAGACTGCCAAGACGGGAGCGTGGGCCGCGGCAAGCTCGCGCGCGTAGTGATTCGAACCCCAGAGCCCGAGCTCTTCACCGTCGAAGCATGCAAAGACGATCGTGCCTCGGAATTGCGTATTGGCCATGACGCGCGCCGCCTCCAAGACGGCCGCGACGCTCGAACCGTTGTCGTCGGCACCTGGGGCCGTTCCGGCGCCGTCGGTGCACCGGCCGTCGCAATCGTCGAAGTGGCTCGACATGACGTAGATTCGTCCGGGCGCCGTGCCTTGGAGCGTCGCGATCACGCTCGACTCGAGGACGGCCCGCGGCGTGCGCGGCGTCTTCGCCTGAACGTACGTGTCGAGCTTGACGCTCATCCGTCCATTCGCCGAGGCGGCGATCGCGTTGAACTGCTGCGCGATCCAGTCGCGCGCCGCAAAGACGCCGTGCTCTTTCGTCGAGGTCGTTTCCGAGAAATCGTTGCGGGTCTCGAACGCGACGAGCCGCTCGACGGAGCTCTTGAGGCGGACGGCCTGCACGGCGCCGACCATGGACGCGATCGGCGGGTAGGGCGCAAGTTGGGGAAGCGAGGCGTCGGCCCCGGTCGCACCGAGGAGCAGCGCGCCGCCGAGAACGATCATCTTCATGCGTTTAGCTTGTACAAGACGCATCGGAGCTCCTGACTCCGGCGTCGAACTTCCCGCGTTGTGAAGCCCTCGGTCTACGTGCTGCGGTGCCGGGACGGGTCGCTCTACACCGGCGCGACGACCGACCTAGAGCGGCGGTTATCGGCACACCGCCGCCGCAAAGGCGCGAAATATACGCGGGGACGGCTGCCGCTGCGCCTCCTCGCGTGGTGGCATCCAGCGAGCTTTTCAGCCGCGAAATCACACGAGGCACGCTTCAAGCGGCTCTCGCGCTCGGCCAAGCTTGCGACGCTGCGGCGCGGCGAAGCCTACGGCTGCCGGGTCTACCGCGCGCCGGGTGATCACAAGTAGGAGCGCGCGGCGACGGCGTAGGTCGCACGCGTAACGGCGTGAATGGCCTCGTACGCTGCGGCGTTGTCGTACGCGTCGGCCGTCATGATTGCGAGGATGTACGGCGAATCGCCATACGGTTCGACGATGGCGATGTCGTTGAGCGTCCCCTCGACCTGGCCGGTCTTGTTCGCGACGGGCGTCCCCGCCGGCAGCGCCGCCGGAATCCCGTCCCGATCGGTCTGTCCCAGCATGATGGTGACCATCGCGCGGCAATGGCGCGCCGATACGATCGTTCCGACTCCCTCACGTGCGCCGTGCTCGATCAGATAGAGCAGCCGCGCCATGTCGGCCGGGGTCGAGAGGTTATCGTTGTGATGGTAGATCGCCGCGAAATCCATGAATTTGCGGGCAAGGCGCGTGCGCTCCAGCCCGGCGCGCCGCCCGACGGCGTTGATCGTCGCGACGCCGAAGTGGTCGATGAGAAGATTGGCGGCGGTATTGTCGCTGAGCCGAATCATCGGAGCGATTAGCTGCGCGACGGTGAAGCGCTCGCCGTTTGCGGCGTGGCTCATAAAGTCCGAGCCGCCGATCAGATCGCCGCTATGGAACGTGATCTGCGCGGAGAGCGCTCCGGGATCGGCCTCGTCGACTGCATAAGCGGTCGTCATGATCAGCACCTTGATGATCGATGCGGTCGGAAAGCGATGCGATGCCTCGTAAGCCACGATCGGCCCACCTTGCGCGAGCGTCCGCGCGTAGACGCCGAGCCTTCCCGGCATCGTGCGCGCGATCCGATGAACCTTCGCGGCTACCGTCGCCGCATCGGCGCGCGCTGCGCGCGAGATCACCAGAGCAGCGCCGGCGGAGCTGAGGAAGGTGCCGCGCTTCACGAGCCCGTTCCCTGATAATGCCGTAAACCGACGAGCCAGAACGCGTACGCAGCGCCGAGCCACACCAGACCGATCGCCGGGGTGAGCAGACCGACGGCTGGATTGAGATGCAATCCGACGTCCGCCTTCTGTAAGAAGTACGTCGCGGGAAAGTAGTTCATAAACGCAAAGGGAAGGACGAACGCCAGCACGATGCGGACGCCGCGACTGTAAATGCTGATCGGATAGCGCGTGAAGTCCTGTTCGAGCGACATCACAACCCAGCGGAGCGTGTCGACGCGGATGAACCAGAACGAACAGGTCGCGACGACCAGCGAGATGCCGAGGTCGATTAACGCGCCGCCCGCAATCACCAACGGAACGAAGAGCACGAAGATCCAATCGACGCGCACGTTCGCCGCGACCGTCGCCGCGGCCAGCGTGGCGATTCCCAGAATCAGCGCGTCGGGGAAGCTTTGTTGCGGCACGGTGACCACTTGGAAGAGCGTGTCGAGGGGACGGACCAGAAATCGGTCGAATCGGCCCTCGCGAACGTACTCGGGAACGCTGACGACGGTCAAGAAGAGCGTGTTGTGCAGTTCGTGCCCGGCCATCCAGAGCGCGTAGAGGAAGAACATCTCACGGAAATTCCAACCGTTCATCGACGGGAACTGACGCATCGTCACGTAGAGCGCCCCCAACGCCACGCCGTGGTAGACGATCGTGAAGACGAACCACATAATGAAGTTCGCGCGATACTCGAGCAGCGTCAGCAGGTTGATCCGCCAGTACTCCCCGTAGGCTCGCAACATCGGTGAGACGATTCGGTGCGGCGCATCGCCTATCCGTGCGGGCGCCCTTTCGGCTGGATTTCACCGCCGATGCGCTACGCCGGCTCGCCGCCAACGTCGTCGACGTCGTCGACCCGGACGGCACCTACTACCGGGCGCTCAGCGACGAGCGCGGCACCGAACTCTTGGCGGTTCGCGCGGCCGGTGCGCGAGCGGTCGAAGTGCGGGCGACCGGGCGGGACGGCGAGCGCTGGCTTCCGGCTGTGAGCCGGATGATCGGAGCACGCGTCGACTTGACGCAGTGGTACGAGCGCAGCGCTCGCGTTGCGTGGCTGGCACCAATCGCAGCGAGATTTCGCGGGCTCAAACCCCCGCGCTATCCGACGCTCTGGGAAGCCTGCGCGCACGCCATCCTCTTTCAGCAAATTTCGATCCACGCCGCGGCCGCGATCATGCGCCGCGCCGTCGAGCTGCTCGGCGAGGCGGTCGCGACCGCGGGCGTTCGCTGCATCGCGTTTCCCGCCGCGCAGCGCTGGCTCGCCGCCGGCGATGCCGACCTACGGTTGGTGGGAATCTCGCGAAATAAGATCGAGCACTTGCGCTCCGTCGCCGGAGCATTCGCCTCCGGTACGATGGACGAACGCGAGCTGGAATCGCTGCCCACGCCCGAGGCGGCGGCGCGGCTCGCCACGATGCGCGGCATCGGTGCGTGGAGCGCGTCGGTCGTGCTGCTGCGCGGAATGGGGCGCCTCGACACCTTTCCGCTCCGCGACTCCGGTGTCGCGCGCTCGCTAACGCTCCTTGCCGGCGATGCCCACGTGGATCAGTCAGGCCTGCTGGAGCGTCTCGGGAACGTGCGCGGCATGCTGTACTATCACTTGCTGCTCGGCCGGATGCGCGGCTAGCCGCCCTGAATAACGACGCGGTTCGAAGCGGCGCGCCAGACCAGCGACGACAAGACCGCAAAGAGCGCGAGCCACGCGAGCTGCGCCGCGATCGCGATTCCCCACTGTGACGGCGGAATGACTCCAACGTAGATCAGCAGCGGCGTCGAGTAGATCGACGCGAAGGGAAGGGCGAAGACGATGCGGCCGACGACTCCGGGGAAGAGCGTGAGCGGAATGATCTGTCCCGAGAGGAGGTCGGAGACCCAGCGGACGATTAGCTGCGCGGCAAACGTCTCCAGCGTCCAGAACGCGATGCAGTTCATCAGAAAATTAACGAAAAAGTTCACACCGTAGCCGACGACGAAGGCGAGAACGAAGGCCGCGAACGTCGCAGGCGGCGGCACGTCGATGTGCACGAGCAGCAACGCGCAGAAGAGCGATGGTACGACGAGCAGTGCGTGCAGCAGCGTCTGTCCGATCCCGTCGCTGAAGAAGTAGAGGGGAACGCTGATTGGCTTCATGAGATCGGTGGCGATCGTCCCCTCGCGAATCCGTTCGCGGATCATTCGGGTTCCGTCGACTTCCAAGACGAGCGACATGAGCATCGCGACGGTGGCGTAGGTGATCATGCTGTGCAGCGGAAGGTTCGTCGGAGCGGCGTTCTGCGCATAGAGCGCGGTCCAGAGCGCGCGCAGGATGTAGACGCGCAGCACGAGTGACCCGATTTCGGTGAGTACCTCCATCCGGTAAGTCGCCTCGCGCGAGAACGCTTTCTTCGCGAACTCGACGTAGGGCTCGAAGTTCGTACTCAGCGAACCTCAGCCGCCCTTCTGGCGTTTGATCGCCTGCTGCCGCCGCAGCTCCATCTCTTCGAGTTCGAGCATCATGACGTCGACGACCTTATCGACCTGTGTGGCTTGCGTCGGCGGCGGTTCTTCCCCGGAGCGCCGGCGCGGGGTCGGCTTGAGGTTGCGATGCTCTTCGAGCGTCGCATCCTGCGCGTGGACCTTGCGCAGGAACTTCGCATACGTCTGCGCCGCACGCCCACGCACGTCCTCGCCGGGCTCGAGATTGAACACGTCGGCATAGAAGTCGATCTTGGCATGGAGTTCGGGCGCCTTTTCCGGCGGCACGATCGATGCCGGATCTCCATAAGCGACGTGCATCATCGGCACGCTCGCGCCGGATGGCAGGCGCGTCTTGACGTGGACGATCGCCCCGAGCGCGACGCCGCTGCCGTCGCCGAGCCGGGCGCCGTTAAAAATCTTCGCACCGCCGGCGACGAAACAGCCGTCTCCGATCGTCGCGCCGACGACGTACGCGTGCGGTCCGACGATACAGCGATCGCCGATCGAGAGCGGGTACTGCAACGCGCTCCCGCCGCTGGCTTTGAGCACCGCGTTCTCCATGACGACCGTCTGCGCGCCGATCGTTATCGGGGCTCCTTCGGCCGTGATGACGGCGCCGTGCAGCACCGCGCACTCCGCGCCGATCGTGACGTCCCCGCCGATCGTCGCGCCGGCGGCGACGTACGCACTCGAGTGAATCTTCGGCTTCTTCGTTCCGCTCGAGAGAATCATGACGCGTCCTCCTCCGGCCGTCGGCCGTATCCTTCGACGTAAATGCGCCGGATGATCGATTCGAGGTCGGGCTCCTCCAAACTCACGTCCTCGACGCGATAACGTTCGCTCGCTTGCCGCACGAGCAGATCGGCTCGCTGCAGGTTACGATCGAATCGGAAGCGCGCGCTCGAACCCTCAACGCCGGCGAGCTGCGCGCCCTCGAGATGCGGTTCCGCGATGGGCTCGCAGAAGCGCACGGTCAGCGTGCGAAATCGTCCGTATTCGCTCTTGATGCGCTCGATGTCGCCGTCGTAGATCAGCGTGCCGTTGTCGATCAGGACGATACGCCGGCAGAGCCGTTCGACGTCGGCGAGATCGTGCGTCGTCAAGACGATCGTCGCACCGCGCTCGGCATTGATGCGCGCGATGAACCCCCGGATCGCTTCTTTCGCGACGACGTCGAGACCGATTGTCGGTTCGTCGAGATAGACGATCTTCGGGCTATGAAGGAGCGCCGCCGCGAAGTCGCCCCGCATCCGCTGTCCGAGCGAGAGCTGGCGCACGGGCGTGCGCAGGAAGCTCGCCATCTCCAGTATCTCGACGAACTCGTCGAGGTTGCGCCGGTATTGGTCGCGCGGGACGCCGTAGATCGCGCGCAAGAGCTCGAACGATTCGATGAGCGGAAGGTCCCAATAGAGCTGGCTGCGCTGACCGAAGATCACGCCGATATTGCGGGCGTTCTCCCGCCGCTCTCTCCACGGCACGAGCCCAGCCACGCGGACCTCTCCCGACGTCGGCACGAGGATTCCGGTCAGCATCTTGATCGTCGTCGATTTGCCGGCTCCGTTCGGACCGATATACCCGACCAGCTCTCCGGGCTCGAGCGCGAACGTCACGCCGTCGACCGCGACGCGGTCCTCGTATTGGCGTGAGAAAAACGAGCGCAGCGCACCGAGGGTTCCCTCCGAGCGCTTGCGGGTCCGAAAGACTTTGCGCAAATCGCGCGTAGCTACGATCGGCAGGACACCAGCGTTCGGCACTCCGTACTCCTTCTCCGGTGGTAGTAACGGTTTCGAACGAGTACGGATCGGGGGCCCTGGAGGTAGCGCGGCGGGTCGCCGGGCGCCTCGGCTACGAGTACGTCGACGAGCAGCTTCCCGTCGTCGTCGCAAAGCGGCTGCGCGTGAATCGGGAGTCGGTCGATGCGAACGAGGATGCGAAGCGGTCGCTGGGGGAGCGTTTCCTAACGGTGCTCGAACGGGCCACGCCGGAACTCGCGGCCTCGACCAGCGAGCCGTTCGACGAGGAGATGCTGCGCGCGGTGCGAGACGCGGTGCGCGAGTACGCCGCGCGCGGCAACGTCGTCATCGTCGGACGAGGCGCTTCTGCGATCCTCGGAGCGCGACCCGAAGTACTGCGCGTTTTCATCCACGCACCGCGCGAGTGGCGTGTCGCGCGACTCGCTGAGGCGACGGGGACGCGACGCGAGATCGCCGAGGCCGAAGCGGATCGCGTCGATCGCGCGCGCGCGCAGTATTTGCGCGCGTGGTACGGGCTGACGTTCGGCGATCCGCGCAACTACGACCTCTGCATCGATGTCTCGCAGTTCGACGCAGCGGGATGCGCCGCGCTCGTCGTAGCGGCGGTAAGAGCCAGGGAAAATTGACACAAGGCGGGTCGATCCTCACTGCGCTTCGCTATCGCGACTTCCGGCTGCTCTGGATTGGGCTCCTCGTTTCGAATCTAGGCACCTGGATGCAGTTCACCGCGATGGGATTCTTCGTCGCTCGGATGGCCGGATCGCCCCACCGGGCCGCGTTCGATTTGGGCATCATTGGAGCGTCGCGCGCGATTCCGGTACTGCTCTTCTCGCCGTTTGCGGGAGTCGTAGCCGATCGTTTGCCGCGCCGGCGCGTGCTCTTCGTCACGAATGCCACGATGGCGCTCGCGGCGCTGCTGCTCGCGGTGCTCGCGACCGCCCATCGGCTCGAGATGCTCGGCCTCGTCGTGCTCTCTGGATTGAGCGCGGGCGCGATGGCGTTCGACTCGCCGACGCGCCAGAGCTGGGTGCCGCTGCTCGTCGACCGAGCGTACGTCGGTAACGCGGTCGGGCTCAACTCGGTCGCATTCAACGCACCGGCCGTCATCGGTCCCGCGATCGCCGGCGCGTTGATCGTTTGGATCGGCGTCGCGGGAGCCTTCTATTTCAATGCGGCGGCAACGCTTGCCGTCGTCGTCGCGGTGATGATGATGCGCTCGTCGCCGGCGTCGCAAGGGATGCGTGAGCCGGCGCTCCAAGCCGTTCGCTACGGGATCGCGTTCGTAACGCGACATCCGGTACTGCGCTGGATTTTCTTGGCGCAGCTCGTCTCTGCGCTGCTCGTGCGTCCCTATAGTCTGCTCGTCCCCGCGCTTGCGGTCAATCTCTTGCATGCCGGCGCGCGCGGGTTGGGTTGGGCGGTCTCGGCGATCGGCCTGGGCGGTTTGGGAGGCGCGCTCGTTACCGCCTACTTCGCGCAGCGCGAACGCCGCGCGATGCTCTGGCTCCAATCCGGATTGTTCATGTCGGTGGGCGTCCTCGTCCTCGGCTTCGTTCCAACGCTCGCGTTCGCGCTGCCGGTGCTCTTCGTCGCTGGAATCGGCACGCTGGCATTGCTCGGCGTAACGAACACCTTGATTCAAATGCTCTCGCCCGACGACGTGCGCGGGCGCGCGCTCTCCATCTATACCATGATCGCCATCGGCGTGGTTCCGCTGGGAGCCCTGTTCGATGGCGCAATCGCGACCGCAATCGGACTGCGGGAGACGTTCGTTCTTGCCGGGGGAATAAGCGTGGTGCTTTTCCTCGGTATTTGGGCGTTGCGTCCCATCGTGCGAACCGTATAAAAAAGCGAGTCGCGAAACGACGCGACTCGCTTAAATAACTCCGCCGGTGCTACACCGTGCGGAGTTTTTTGATCGTGAACTAGCCGGCTTTCTTTCGTCGGACTCGCTTGCGAACCGCCTTGCGGACGGCCTTCTTGCGAACCGCTTTTCTGGCTACTTTCCGGCGGACCGCCTTGCGGGCGACCTTTCGGCGTACCTTCTTACGAACGGCCTTGCGAGCGACTTTACGACGCACGGCCTTGCGAGCTACTTTACGACGGACTGCCTTGCGGACCACCTTGCGGGCAACCTTGCGGCGCACGCGCTTGCGAACCGCTTTGCGAACCAGCGCTCCAACAACCGCCTTTTTCACGGCGGCCTTGCGCGCTTTCTTTCGAACTGCCATCGTTAGTACGAGTCATCCTTTCTCTGGTCGGCAACCGACCAGGGGTGTTGCCTACCTTATACAGTATTACGAGCTTCAATGCAAGTTTTTGCCGATGACGGCGCGTGCATCGACGTATGCGTCGACGGTCGCAAACACGCGCGCGCAGTCGTTCTGGTCCACGGATTTCCGTTGACGCGTGCGATTTGGGAAGCGCAAATCGAGCGACTCGCGCGCAGCTCCTACGTGCTCCGTCCCGACTTACGCGGTGCCGGAGCGTCGGCCGTACCGGACGGTCCGTATCTCATGGAAAGGCTTGCGGCGGACGTTGCGGCGCTTCTCGACGCGCTCGCCGTCGAACGCGTTGCAATCGTCGGCCATTCGATGGGCGGATACGTTGCACTCGCCTTCGCGCGGATGTTTACCGAACGCGTGTCGCGCGTCGCGTTGGTTGCGAGTCGCTTGCGGGCAGACACGCCGGAAGAGGCGGCGGCGCGCTGGGCGCTCGCCGATCGCGTCGAGCGCGACGGGAGCGTCGAGCCGGTCATCGAGGCATATCTGCCGCGCCTACTCGCGCCGCGTACGGTTGCGCAGCGTCCCGATATCGCCGGCCGCGCCTACGAAATCGCGCGCACGAACTCGCCGGCCGGCGTTGCCGCCGCGTTACGCGGGATGGCGCTTCGTTCGCCGTCTGAGGATATCGCGGAGGATCTCGAGGTGCCGATGTTGCTCGTCACCGGCGGGAACGATCGCGTCGTCGGAATCAAAGAGGCGCGCTCGATCGTTGCGACCTTTCCGCGCGGGCATCTCGTCGTCTGCGACGAGAGCGGTCACCTGCCGATGATGGAGGAGCCCGAGCGCGTAACCGAGGCGCTCGAACGCTGGCTCAACGAATGACGGGAAGCTTCGAACGCCTGCGTATAAAGCTGTAGATATAGAACGCGCCGACGCCGATCGCCGCGATGACGGCCGCGATGACGACGATCTTGAGAAGGTTCCAAAGAAGAATGGACGCGACGATCGCAATCGCGACGACGGCGGTCACCTTGAGAAAGAGTGAGAGCATCGGATTGAGCTTCGGCCCCGTCACGTTTTTCATGGTACTCTTCGTTACCGGCGCCCCACGCGGTAAGTTTCAGAGCGCCCGCAGCTTGTCGAGTGCGAGATACCCGGCAGCGATCGAGCCCCCAGCGTCGATGCGGCCGTCCCCCAGCATCGTCCGGAAGAGCGCGAGCGGCGCGAGCTCGACGGCGAGGTGCTCGGTCGGGTCAGGGTTTGGCGCGCGCGCGCTGTGGGCGCCGGAGGCGAGGTAGACGTAGGCTCGGGCGTTCGAGCGCACCGGCTCGTGCAGAAACTCGCCGGCCGGCTCGCACGCCTCGACCTCGTAACCCGTCTCTTCGGCTAGCTCGCGCAGCGCGCACTCGCGCGGATCTTCGTCGGCGTTCAGCAATCCGGCCGGAAGCTCGAGGTGAATCGCGTCGGAGCCATAGCGATACTGGCGCACGAGTACGACGTGCCGGTCCGGCGTTAGCGCGACGACGACGGAGTATCCGCGTGACTCGCGGACGTAGTACTCGGGAACGATCGTTCCGTTCGGAAGCTCGATCTCGTCCGCGCGAAGCCGCATGTAGGGCGAATCGACGACGTAACGCGATGCGCGCAGGCGCCATCCCGGTTTTTCCATAGCACGTCATCTATGGCGAAGCGTTTGCAGCTCCTCTCGCCGAAGGCTCGAGCCGATGGAACGACTCCTCGTCGTCGGCGGTGGGACCATGGGCGCCGGTATTGCGTTCGTGGGCGCTCTTGGCGGCTACGCCGTAGATATCGTAGAGCCGCAAGCGGCGGCCCGCGAACGCGGTACGGCGCTATTCGAGCGCGAGGCGCAGCGCTCCGGAGATCCGGCGATTTTCGACAACATTGCCTGGCTCGATGCGATCCCGCAGCCATCGGCCGCAGGGATCGCGATCGAAGCCGTCCCCGAACGCTTCGATCTAAAACGCGACGTTCTCATTGCGCTCGCCGGCGCGCTAGCTCCGCAGGCGCTCATCGCCACGAACACTTCATCGCTCGCGGTCGGCGAACTCGCCCGCTCGGTCGAGCATCCCGAGCGCGTCGTCGGCCTGCACTTCTTCAATCCACCGGCGCGCATGGCGCTGATCGAGGTCGTCTGCACGCCGGAAACGAGCGACGAGACGCTCGAGCGCGCGTACGAGGCCGTCGCGAAGATGGGGAAGACCGCCGTGCTCGCGGCCGATACGCCGGGATTTATCGTGAATCGAGTCGCGCGCCCGTACTATCTTCAGGCATTGCACTCGCTGCGGGAAGGCGTCGCTTCGGCTGAGGAACTCGACGCGCTCGCGCGCGGCGCCGGCTTTCGGATGGGTCCTTTTGAGCTGATGGATCTCATCGGCCTCGACGTCAATCTCGCGACGAGCGAGTCCATTTACGAGCGCACCGAAGCGGCGCGTTTCGCGCCGGTCGATCTTCAGCGGCGAATGGTCGCGCAGGGATTGTTGGGCCGCAAGAGCGGCCGCGGATTCTACACCTATCACGACGGCAAGGCCGAGCGGTTCGATCCAGACGTGGTGCAGCCGCAGGGTGAGCGCAACGCGGACGAGCACGTCGCTGTCGTTGGGTTCGGCGGCCGAGCCGACGAGCTTGCCGAACGCATCGCAAACCGATACGTTCACGTGCAGCGCATCGAAAACGACGATTTGCTCGACGAGCTCTCGCTCGGCTCGACGATCGTCATCGACGCCGACGGCAGCGGTGCGGAGCGCGGCGACGTCGTGGACGCCCTCGACTCGCTGCTCGGTGCGGAAGCGGTCCTCTTCGTCGACGCGTACGCGACGGATATCGGTGCTTGCGCCCGGCGTCTTCGTCATCCCGAGCGTCTCGTTGGATACGGCGTCGTCGGCAGCTTCGAGGCGCAGCGCATCGTCGAGATCGTCGATTCGCAGGACGTTTCTGACGATGCGCTCGAGCTCGCCCAAGAGTTCTTTGCCGAGCTCGGCAAAGGCGCGATCTTGGTTGCAGATGCGCCGGGACTCTTTTTGGGGCGCACGCTCGGCTCCATCGTGAACGAGGCGGTCGTCGCGGTCAGTGAAGACGTCGCCTCGCCCGACGACGTGGACACGGCGATGCGGCTTGGAGCGAACTATCCCATCGGACCGATCGAGTGGGGGCGTGAGATCGGCGGTGCACGCATCAGCCGAATCTTGAAACGCCTCTCCGAGGCCGAAGGCGGAGAGTTTGCACCGCATCGCGCGCTCCGGGCGCTTGACGTCGCGACGGAACCGCCCGCCGCCGAAGAAGAGGCGGCGCAATGAATCGCGAGGTCTGGGTGATCGATGCGGTTCGCACGCCGATCGGGCGTTACGGCGGAGCGCTCGCGGGTGTTCGTCCCGACGATCTTGCAGCGGTCGTGCTTCGTGCGATCGTCGAGCGCACCGGTATTGCGCCGGCGACGATCGACGACGTCTATCTCGGCGCCGCAAATCAAAGCGGCGAGGATAATCGTAACGTCGCCAGGATGGCGGCACTCCTCGCGGGATTTCCGGTGGAGGTTCCCGGTGCGACCGTCAACCGTCTCTGCGGATCGAGTCTTCAGGCGATTAACTCCGCGGCGCAGGCGATAGCGTGCGGCGAAGGCGACCTGATGATTGCCGGCGGCGTCGAGTCGATGACGCGCGCGCCGTACGTTCTTCCCAAGAGCGACGCCCCCTACGGACGCAAACAGCACCTCTTCGATACCGTCTTGGGTTGGCGAATGGTCAATCCGGCGATGCCCGCAGAATGGACGATCTCCTTGGGCGAAACGGCCGAGAAGGTTGCGCAGCGTTACGCCATCACCCGTCAGGAGCAAGACCGCTTTGCCTATGAATCGCAATTGAAATGTAAGGCGGCGACCGAACGCGGCGTCTTCGATGCGGAGATCGTACCGGTGTTGGTTCGCGACGGCCGAACCGGCGAGAAGCTCGTCGCGCGCGACGAGCATCCTCGTCCGGAGACCACGCTCGAAGCGCTCGCCAAACTGGCGCCCGCCTTCAAGGACGACGGCACCGTAACGGCCGGCAACTCGTCGGGCATCAACGACGGTGCGGCCGCACTGCTGCTCTGCGATGCGGGCGCTGCTCGCCGGCTTGGCCTCGCGCCGTTGGCGCGATTCGTCGGCAGCGCATCGGCCGGCGTTGCGCCCGACGTTATGGGTCTAGGGCCGATTCCGGCGACGCGCAAGGTGCTCGACCGCGCCGGCATCGACGTCGCGCAGCTCGACGCCATAGAAATCAACGAGGCTTTTGCCTCGCAGGCGATTGCCTGCATGCGCGATCTGGAGTTTGACGCGGCGCGCACGAATCCCAACGGCGGCGCGATCGCGCTGGGCCATCCGCTCGGCGCGAGCGGCGCGCGCATCGCGACCACCCTGCTGCACGAGCTTCGCCGGCGTGACGGCCGCTACGGTTTGGCGACGATGTGCATCGGCGTCGGCCAGGGGATCGCAACGGTATTCGAGCGCGTGGAGTTGAAGGCAACGACATGACCACGACCTCGACGATGATGAAGACGCAGCTGCTGATAGGCTCGGAGTGGCGCGATGCGGCTGGCGGTGGAGTCTATTCCGATTCCAATCCCGCGACCGGTGCGAAGATTGCCGACGTCGCCGATGCGACGCGCGAAGACGTTGACGCGGCGGTGGTTGCTGCGCGACGAGCGTTTGACGGACGCTGGCCGACCATGGCCGCGTCGCGGCGCGCGAAGATCGTTTATAAGATCGCGCAGCTGCTCGCGGAACGCGCAGCCGAGATCGCGCTGCTCGAAGTGCGAGATAACGGCAAGAGCATCGCGACGGCGAAAGGCGAGCTCGGCGCGATCGTCGATACTTTCGAATTTTACGCGGGCGCCGCAACGAAGAATTACGGCGAGACGTTGCCGCCGCCGCTGCCGACTTATCTCGCGAACACCGTTCGCGAGCCCGTCGGCGTCGTGGGCGCGATCGTGCCGTGGAACTTTCCGCTGCTGCTCGCGTCGTGGAAGGTTGCGCCGGCGCTCGCTGCGGGCTGCACCGTCATCCTCAAGCCTTCCTCCGTCACGCCGCTGAGCGCGATCGAGTTGGGGAAGATCGCACTCGAGGCGGGTCTGCCCGAAGGCGTGCTCAACGTGCTGACGGGATCGACGCACCCGATCGGCGCCTGGATGGTCGAGCATCCCGGCATCGACAAGATCGCCTTCACCGGTTCGACCGCGACGGGAAAGAGCGTTGCGGCGGCCGCCGCGCAGACGCTCAAGCGCGTCACGCTCGAACTCGGCGGTAAGTCACCCGCGGTCGTCTTCGACGACGCCGACCTCGAAGGCGCCGTTGCCGGCGCGCTCTACGGGGTTTACTACAATGCCGGTCAATGCTGCGAAGCGCGCTCGCGGATTCTCGTTCAGAACGGAATATACGATCGCTTCGTGAGCCTCTTCACCGAAAAGGCGAAGCGATTGCGGGTTGGCGATCCCGAAGATGCCGCCACGCAGATCGGCGCGATCACGCTCGGCGATCAGTATCAAAAGATTCGCGATTACTGCGAGATCGGCATCGCCGAAGGTGCCACCGTTCTCTTGGGCGCTACTCCCGCGCAGCTCGGCGATGCTTTCGCCGCCGGAACCTTCTGGAGCCCGACCGCCTTCGAGGCGCAGAACTCGCACCGCATTGCGCGTGAAGAGATCTTCGGACCGGTCGCGACCTTCGTACGGTTTGCCGACGAAGCCGAAGCGATCGCACTTGCGAACGCGAGTGAGTACGGCCTTGCGGCGAGCGTGTGGTCGACGAATATTGGGCGCGCGAATCGCGTCGCCCGCGCGATTCGCAGCGGTTCGGTCGCAATCAACGCGCCGTACGCCGTCTTTCCGGGCGTGCCGTTCGGCGGCTACAAGCAGTCCGGATACGGCCGCGAGCTTGGAATGGAAACGATGCGGCTGTACAGCGAGACGAAGAGCGTGCTCACCTTCATCGGCGAGAAACCGATGGATCCGTTCAAGGTGTAGTTGGTTCGCCTATGGACCAGCCGTTAAAGATCGGCGCCGCGTACAGCACGACCTACGGTACGCTCTGGAAAGAGGGAACCTACTTTCCTCGCGGCACCGAAGTCACCGTCGTCGGTTTGCATCTCGATCAGGGCTTCTGCGTACGCTTTCCGGCCTCGGCCGACGGCGAGCCGTTGGAAACCTGGGAAGACTGGAGCGAAGTGGAGTTCCTCGCCGAGCAGGGTTCGGTCGAGCCGCCGAGCCGGCCGTTATCGACCGCCGTGCTCGCCGAAGCGCGCGACGTGCTTTCGGAAGCCGAAGACGGCTGTCATCTGCATTTGCACGATGACGATAGCTAGAGAACGATTGACCTAAAGGCTTTCCTGGTTCCGCTCCTCCCTCGGACGCCCCGAACCGGCACCCGGAATCAAGCTTTTAGGTTCCGAGGTCGATGTTGCTGCTTTGCCAGACTTCCCACGTGGCGCATGCCGACGATTTGAAGCTCGGGTTGATGATCGCAACCCAGCAATACGTCTTGCTTGGCTTGAGGTTGTGGAAGTGCGTGAGGCCCTTCTTGCCCGTATACTCGGTAGCGAAGGGCGTGCCGGGGCGCGGGCTTGCGGTGTTCTTTGGCGTGGATGCCTCTACGGGCACGTTGGCCGCTGGCGTTCCGTCAACCGAGACGAAGATGGTCGCCTTCTTAATCGAAGGATTTGGAAGGGGCGAGCCTGGCGAGACGGTCGGGCTCGGCGATGACGAGCCGCTACTACAGGCCACGATCGCGAGTGCGGCGGCGGCGAGCGCGAGGAGCAGGCGTTTTGGCATGGGCGGGTCGCTTCGACGCCTCGCCGCGCGCACCCGTTTCACACGCTCGTACAAAGATGAAAGTATCGTTGCGATTTCGCCTCGAGCGCCGCATAGTATTCGCGGAAAAGCGCCGCGGCGGCGGTCCCGGGCCAATGTGCCGGCAAGAGCTCGCTGGGTAGTCCGGGATCGACGTAGGCGAACTTCCGATAATCGTGGACGAGCCAGAGCCGCTCCACGAGTGCGGCCTCATCGCTGGAATCGGCGCGCTCCCGCTCCCGGCGGAGTCGCGGCTCGTACCGAGCGATAAAGGTCCGGTACGCGGCCGCAATAGCCTCGATATCCCAGCATCGTTCGAGCAGTTCCCGATCGCTCTGCGGGCCCCGATATTCGCTGGTGAAGAGATTGACCGCGTCGAGCGTGCGGGTCGCCTCTGCGGCCTCGCGCGCCGCGGTCAGCGTATCCGAGGGCGAGATCCACGTCGTCGGCGAGAGCTGCGCCCAACCCAGTGCACCGAGGTCCTTGCGAAGCCGCTCCCGCCGCTTTCGATGGGCCTCGCCGATCGCGTAGCTGAGCAGCCGCCAGCGGCCGTCCCATTCGATCACCGGACCGTAGATCCGCGGGCTGAGCTCATCGATCCGGCGGCGTCCTCGCTCCGTAACTCGGTAGAACGCTCGATTCCCCTCCCTGCGGGCGACCAGCCAACCCTGGCGTGCCATTCGTGAAACGGCTTGGCGAACGGCTGGGGCCGAGACGCCGAAGGAGGCCATCAGGCGGATGAGAGCGCCGATCCAGAGCGAGCCATCGCCCGAGAGGCGGCGCACCATGTCGCCGTAGAGCGTGAAGATAAAGGAATTGGGACGCGCGACCTCCCGCTCCGCCACTCTTGACACCTCCTCGCACGGCGCTTAATATGACGGTATTCCTGGCGAACGACAAAAATCCGTTATATGCTGAAAGGCACGTAGATGAGCCGCATTTCGACCTTTGACGACTGGATATCGATGCTCGACGAATGGAGGCGCGACATCGGCCTCGACCGCGAGCTCGTCGACCGCTTCATGCCGGGTTACACTTTCGAAGCGAAGTACGGCGAGCTGCCGACCAGCGAGATTTACTTCGGGGACTTCAAGGGAGAGCGCCGCTGGGAGCGCGTGCGGGAGATCCCGGATCAGCGAATGCGCGATGCGGTGCTCAACATGGTCGTCTATCAGGGCGACACCGAGTTCGCCTCCAACGAGCAGCAGCGATTCTTAGTCAACAACGCGCCGAGCGAGTACGATTTAGCCTCGCTCGTGCGAATCATGGTCGAAGAGACGCGCCACGGGTATCAGATGTGCCATCTCATGGTCGACCACTTCGGGAGCGAAGGGAAGATCGAAGCGCAAAAGATGCTCGAGCGCCGCGCTTTCGGCAAGAAGAACCGCTTGCTTAACGCCTTCAACGACGACGTTACGCACTGGCTCGATTTCTTCGCGTACACGAACTTCATGGACCGCGACGGCAAGTTTCAGCTCACGATGCTCTCGCACTCGAGCTTCGCGCCGCTGGCCGCTTCGATGGGCCCGATGCTTCGCGAAGAGTCGTTCCACATGGGAACCGGCATCACGGGACTCCGGCGGATCGCAAAAGCCGGCGTCGTTCCGGTCGAGATTCAGCAGAAATACTACAACAAATGGTTCTCCGGCTCGCTCGATCTCTTCGGAACGGACCATTCGGGTTCGGCCCAGTGGGCCTACACGTGGGGCATCAAAGGGCGCGTCGACGAGGATAAGGCCGGGGATCATCCCGACAAGGAACACCTCAACGAGCGCGCGCGCACGCAGTTCTACGACGAAGCGTTGGCCACCGTCGCTCGCGTCAACGAAGTGAATGCGAGCGAAACGAAGTTCTATCTTCCCGATATGCGCTTCAACCGGAAGATCGGCGACTATGCCTCGAAGCAGTACGCGGTCGACGGGCGCGAACTCACCGAAGCGCAATGGGCTGCCTACGCGCCGACCGTTCTTCCTACGGAAGCCGACGAAAAACTACTCAACGAGTACTTCAAAGATTCCAACTGGATCGCACCAAAGGGGAACCTTGCATGAGCACGACTGTAAACGGCGCAACCCTGCAGACTCCGTTCGGACGCGAGACGCGTCCGCTCGACGGCAAGCGCGTCATCAACTATTGGAAAGACGGACACGTCGGATTCATCGAGATGGACGACCCGCCGGCGAATACCTACACGCACGAGATGATGCGTCAGCTCGACGAGGCAATTTTAGATGCGCGATTCGATTCCGACGTCGAGGCGATCGTGCTCACCGGCAAGGGCGAGAAGTTCTTCTCGGCCGGCGCGAACATCGGCATGCTCAACGCGGTGACGCCCGAGTTCAAGTACATGTTCTGCCTGCACGCCAACGAGACGCTGCTGCGCCTCGAGCAGACGCCGAAGCTCGTGATCGCGGCGCTCAACGGCCACTGCGTCGGCGGAGGGCTCGAGATCGCGATGGCCGCCGACCTGCGCATCGCGCGCAAAGACGCCGGGAAGATCGGGCTGCCCGAAGTCGCGCTCGGAGTCTTACCGGGCACCGGCGGAACGCAGCGCCTGGCGCGGCTCGTCGGCAAATCGCGGGCGATCGAGATGATGGTGACCGGGAAGACCGTCAGCTACGAACAAGCACTCGAGTGGGGTATGATCAACGATCTCTTCGAGGGGAGCGCTCAAGAGTTCCGCGAGCAGATTACCGACTACGCCAAGCAGTTCTGCTCGCCGAACAAGGCGCCGATGGCCGTCGGCCACATAAAGCGCAGCGTCCAGACGGGCGCCGAGCTTCCGCTGCAGGATGCGCTCGCGCTCGAACGCGAGCTGCAATCGTTACTCTTCAAAAGTGAGGATGCGAAAGAGGGGCTCGCTGCCTACAACGAAAAGCGCGTCGCCCGCTTCAAGAATAAGTAAAGCTCTTCCGTCAGTCGACCGTAATGACGAGCTTGCCGTTGACGGCGCCGCGTTTGCTCTCGTCGAGCGCCGCGACGGCGTCGGAGAGCGGGCGTTCGCCGGCGATGTCGACGCGCATGCGGCCCTGTTCGACAAGCCCGAGCAGCGCGCGCAGCCCTGCGTGCGAGCCTTGCGGCGTGTCGCCCATATAGAGGTTCTGCGCGTCGATCTTTCGTTGCGCAAACCACTGCTCGTCGGCTGCGCCGATCGTCGAGACGATCGTTCCGCCGGCGTGCAGCACCTCGGTCATGGCCTTCATCGCCGTGGCATCGTCGACGAGATCGAGCACCGCATCGACGCCGCCTGGATGCACCGCCTTCACCGCGTTGACGACGTCTCCACGATCGTAGGCGACGAACTCGTCGACGCCGAGCGAGCGCGCGTATTTCTCGTTCGACGAATGCGCGGTACCGATGACGCGTGCGCCCCGATCGTGCGCGATCTGGACGGCAAAACCGCCGACGCCGCCCGTCGCTCCAAGCACGAGCAGCGTGGTGCCTTTTGCGACGTGCAGCGCTTCAATCGCCGCGAGCGCCGTCAAACCCGCCGTCGGTAGGGCCGCGGCATCTGCATCGCCGACGCTATCGGGAATCTTCGCAACGGGCTGGCCGGGGCCGTCTTCGGGAACGAGCGTATACTGCGCGTAGGCGCCGTGGTCGCGTGCGATTCCGAAGATCCGTTCGCCCTCGCGGTACTTCGTTACGCGATCGCCGGCCGCGCTGACGACTCCGGCAAAATCCTGCCCGAGCACGAAGGGAAAAGGGCGGTCGTCGCGCTCGCGCCGCTTCCAGTCGATTGGGTTGACACCGGCCACGGTTACGCGCACGAGAACTTCGTGCGATGCCGGGGTCGGCACGGGAATTTCGTCGAACGAACCGGCTTCGCCGCGATGCTCGATGACGATAGCTTTCATGCCTTGGTTTCTCCGCCGCCAGGGGTCGTCAAGATGGGAAGCATATAGAGCCTCTTCAATGAAAAGCTCCTGCGAGCGATGCGATCGGCCGCTGCCGAACCGTGCGGATGCTCGCATCTGCTCGTACGAATGCACATTCTGTGCGGAGTGCGCCGACACGATGAACGGACGCTGTCCGAATTGCGGCGGAACGCTCTCTGCTCCTACGGGGAACGCCTAACATGGTCACCGCGTTTATCCTGATGAACGTCGAACGCCCGCGGTTGCGCACGGTCGCCGACGATCTGCTCGCAATCGACGGCATCGCCGAGGTCTATTCCGTCGCCGGCCCCTACGATCTCATCGCGATCGCTCGTGTCCGGCAGCACGAGGAGCTCAACGATTTGGTGACCGAGCGCGTCGCCGCACTCGAAGGAATCCTGAGCACCGAAACGCTAATCGCGTTCCGTTCGTTCGCGAAAAAAGATCTCGGCTTGCTCTGGGATATCGGTAGCTAGACTAGGGTAGTTCGACGCGGTAGAGGGGTGTTGCGTCGAGCCAAACGCGCTGCGGCTCCTTTCCCGCGTAGGCGTCGAAGCGCACGACCGAGCTTCCGAGCGCGAAGTCACCGTTCGGGAGCGGCGTGAGCTCGTCGGTCCCGTCAAAGGTCAGCCGGTTTTTGACGATCACGACGCGTGAAATCGCCGGTTCGCCGAAGAACGTGTTCTCGTAACGACCGGTAAGCGCGTTCCACGACGACGGATGCGAGAACGTGCGCGGACCGCGATAGCGCTCGTTGGGATACCACTGCGATCCGTACGTCATCTCGACCACCGCTTTGCTCGGGTCGCGCCTAAAGACCAGCAGAAAGAGCGCGTACTTCGGATCGTCGGCCCAGAAGAGATCGTGTCCGCGCGGATAGAGCGCGATCGTGTTGGAACCGTCGAGCAGTTGCAGGCGGTCGCCCTGACTCACGACCCGCAGCCTCGAGCCGTCCGAAGACGTGTACGTGCCGGCATACTCGCTCGCATTGGCGACGTGCGCGGGATCCGGCGGCGCGGGCGGCGCCGCCGGAAGCGTCGTTCCGAGACTCTGCGCGCGAAGGACGCTCATAGCGTATCGCACGATCGCGCACGGATGGAGCGGAGCCTCGACCAGATTCGCAAACGCGATGACGCCGAAGCCGCGCGTTAAGTTCATCTGCATGCACGCGGTGTAACCGGAGATCCCGCCGGTGTGACCGACGAGATGATCGCCGCCGTCGTCGAAGACCGAAAGCCCGAATCCGTAGCTCCGGTAGAAGGCCGGCCATTCTTGCAGTTCCGCGCCCGGCGAACCGGCGGGCTTTCCATCGCTGAGACGATCGGGATGGGTCATGGCGGCGAACGTCTCCGGTGCGATCAGCCGCCGGCCGTTCGCGGCGCGCCCCCCGTTGAGATAGAGCCGCATGTAGCGAGCCATGTCTTCAGGCGTCGAGAGTACCGAACCGGCTGGATCGACGAAATCGAGCTGCGGCGAGGCAACCAGCGGAGGGCTCTGCGGCGCGGGCCGGTCGTTGTCGCGGAATTGATAACCGACCGCCGTACCGGTCATCTCGGCAGGGGTAAAGACTGCGGAACTGCTCGTCATGCCGATCGTGTCGAAGACGCGCGCGGTTAAGGCATCGGGCCAGGGTCGGCCGTCGAGCCGCGCGAGAATCGCTCCTGCCGTCGCGTATCCGTCGTTCGAGTACGACCACGATGTGCCCGGCGCAAAGAGCGTCTTCGCGTGACGCAGCGCGACGATGTCGTATCCGTATCCTTCCTCCGCGGCGTAATCGTCCGGAATGCCCGCGGTATGCGAGAGCAGCTCGTGGACGAGAATCGGTTTTCCGCCGCTCTGTATGGTGAACCACGGAAGATAACGTTGCACCGGGGCGTTGTAATCGAGGCGGCCGGCGTCGTGCATCTGCAGCAGCGCGAGGGCCGTCATCGATTTCGTGATCGACCCGATCGCGAACCGCGTCCGCGGCGTTACCGGCGCGTTAGTATCGCGATCGGCATATCCCAGCGTGATGACGCGCAGCGTTTGCGTGCGGTCGGTGATCGCGATGGAGAGCCCCGGCGTGCCCTGCTCGCGCATCGCTTGGGGCGCATAGGCGGCAATCGCATCGAGCGCGGCACCCATCGTCGGGGCAGCTGCCGCGGTTGCGGGTCCGGGCGTCGCACTCCACGAGAACGCGAGTGCGACGCATGCCGCGCGAACGATAGAGGAAGCTAGCCGCATGGCCGCTGATACTCAAGTGCAACGGCCGATTCCTAGTGGGGGTTAAGCTGGTACTATGGCACGCATCTATGAAAATCTCGCCGACACGTTCGGCAACACGCCGCTGGTCAAGCTCCCACGGTTGGGGCGCGATCTTCCGGCGACGCTCTTGGTGAAGATGGAGTCGTTCAATCCTGCCGGTTCCGTCAAAGACCGCATCGGCGTTGCGATGATCGAAGCGGCCGAGCGTGACGGTCGCCTGCGGCCCGGCGTGACGATCCTCGAACCGACGAGCGGAAACACCGGCATCGCGCTCGCCTTTGTTGCGGCCGCGAAGGGGTATCCGATCATCTTGGTGATGCCGGACACGATGACGATCGAGCGGCGGAATCTGCTCAAGGCCTATGGGGCGCAAGTCGTCCTGACGCCCGGCGCCGAGGGCATGCCCGGTGCGATTCGCCGAGCGAACGAGATTCTCGCCGCCGACCCTGCGAAGTACTTCGTGCCGCAACAGTTTGAGAATCCCGCAAATCCGGAGATTCACCGGCGCACCACCGCCGAAGAGATCTGGCGCGATACCGACGGGGCCGTCGACGTTGTCGTTTCGGCGATCGGAACCGGCGGCACGATAACCGGCGTCGGCGAGGTTCTCAAATCGCGTAAGCCCGGCGTGACGATCGTGGCGGTCGAGCCCGACGCATCTCCGGTGCTCTCGGGCGGCAAGCCGGGGCCGCATAAGATTCAAGGAACCGGCGCCGGCTTCGTGCCGAAGGTGCTCAACACAGGGATTTACGACGAAGTGATTCGCGTCACCGACGCCGACGCAATCGCGACCGCGCGCCGTTTGGCGCGCGAGGAGGGAATGCTGGTCGGCATCTCGACCGGTGCGAACGTCTGGGCCGCTCTGCAGGTTGCCGCGCGTCCTGCGCTGCGCGGGAAGACGATTGTCACGATCGGCTGCGACACCGGCGAACGCTATCTCAGCAATCCCGTCTTCGCCGAACAAGAGGCGACGATCGTCGAACCAGCGCTGGTTTGACCCTTCGACAGCCCTTCGACAGGCTCGGGGTGACAAGTGACTGCGCCGCTTTGCGTTGAGGTAACGCGAGGCGAACTCGTCGAGTCGACCCATCGCGTCGCCCTCTGCGTGGTCGATGCGGACGGCCGCGAGATTTACGCGGCCGGCGACGTCGAGATGCCGGTCTATCTTCGATCGACGGCAAAGCCGTTCATTGCGGCGGCGGCGATCGAAGCCGGCGCGCGCGAAGTCTTCGGCCTCGACCAACGGGAGATCGCGGTCATGGCCGCCTCGCACGTCGGCGAGCCGATGCACGTGGAAGCGGTGCGTTCGATTCTGCGCAAGATCGGCATGGACGTGTCGGATCTCCAATGCGGCACGCACCCTCCCTACGACGACGCGTCGGCGAAAGCGCTGCTGCTCGCGGGAGAGCGCCCAACCGCGCTGCACAATAATTGTTCGGGTAAGCACGCCGGCATTCTCGCGCTCTGCAAACTCGTCGGAGCCGATCCGGCGACCTATCTGAGCGCACAGAATCCCGCGCAACGGCGCATTCTCGAACTCTGCGCTCGCCTCTCCGACGAAGATCCCCAGACGTGGCCGCTCGGCGTCGACGGCTGCGGCATTCCCGTCTACGCGACGACCTTGCGCAAAGCGGCGCGCTCGTTCGCACGCTTCGCCTCACTGAGCGAGATCCTCGACAGCGATGCGCGGGCTTTGAGGGTTGTGCGCGATGCGATGGTCGCGCATCCGGAATACGTCGCCGGCACCGGCCAGTTCGATACCGAACTTATGCGTGCGGGGCGGGGGGCGATCGCCGCAAAGGCTGGTGCCGAAGGCGTTCACGGCGTCGCCGCCATCACGCGCGGTTATGGCTACGTCTCGAAAGTAATCGACGGCGGCTCGCGCGGACGAGGTCCGTCGACCGTCGCCGTGTTGCGCCGAATCGGGGTTCTCGACGAGCGGCAGTGTGCCGAGCTCGAGCGGTTTGCGCGTCCGGCGGTGTATAATCGGGCCGGAGAAGTGGTGGGAGAAGTTCGAGCGATTGTCTGAGTACCTAAGCAGGCTGCAGGAGCGGGTCCTGGTCTTTGACGGCGCCATGGGCACGCAGCTCATGGCACTCGAACTCTCGGCCGAGGATTTTGGCGGTGCGGCATACCTCGGATGCAACGAGGGACTCGTGCTCACCAGACCGCAGATCGTTCGCGCGATCCACGAATCGTATCTCGCTGCGGGGGCCGACGTGGTCGAGACCGATACGTTCACCGCTTCGCGGCTGAAGCTCGACGAGTACTCACTCGGCGAGCACACCCACGAGATCAATCTGCGTGCGGCCATCCTGGCACGCGAGGCTTGCGACGCGTTCACGACGCCGGCGCAGCCGCGCTTCGTCGCCGGATCGATGGGCCCGACCGGAATGCTCGTCTCCTCTTCGGATCCTTCGCTCTCGAAGATCACCTACGAGCAGCTCCGCGACATCTACGCCGAGCAGGCCCGCGCGCTCGTCGAGGGCGGCGTCGATCTCCTGATCCTCGAGACGATGCAGGATCTGCTCGAACTCAAAGCGGCGATTGCCGGGATTCGGCGGGAGTTCGCACGCGGCATGCGCCGCGTGCCGATTCAGGCGCAGCCAACCCTCATCACCGAGGGGCGGATGCTGCTGGGGACCGACATTCGCGCGGTCTGTGCGGTGCTCGACGCGCTCGAAGTCGAGATCGTCGGTTTGAATTGTTCCACGGGTCCCGCGCAGATGCGCGATTCGATCCGCTATCTCTGCGAACGCTCGCGAGCCTTCGTCAGCGTCATTCCCAACGCGGGCCTGCCGCTCATGGGACCGAACGGGGAGACGATCTATCCCGAAGGACCCGATGAGCTGGCGCGCGAGCTCGCGGCCTTCGTGCGAGATTTCGGGGTCGACGTCGTCGGCGGATGCTGCGGAACGACGCCGGACCACGTCGCCGCGCTTCGCCGGGCGATCGATACGGTCTCGCGCAAGCCGCGGAACTCGGCCGCGTACGACGGCGAGGAAGTCGCCTCTGCAATCACGGCCGTCGCACTCGTACAGGAGCCTGCGCCGCTGATCGTGGGCGAGCGGATCAACGCGCAGGGATCGCGCAGAATCAAGCGCCTCCTGCTCGAGGAACGCTACGACGACATCGTTCTCGTGGCGCGCGAGCAGGTCGAGGGCGGCGCGCACGTGCTCGACCTCTGCTGCGCACTCACCGAGCGAGCCGACGAAGATCAGCAGATGCGCGAACTGGTCCGCCGCCTCGCGCAATCGATCGAAGCACCACTGGCGATCGACTCGACCGAGCCGAGAGTGCTCGAGACGGCGCTTCAAAACTATCCGGGCCGCGCGATCCTCAACTCGGTCCATCTCGAGGCGGGGCGGGCAAAGATGGACACGCTACTTCCCCTCGCTCGAGAGCATGGAGCCGCGGTGGTCGCGCTGACGATCGACGAGAGCGGAATGGCGAAGACGGCGGCGCGCAAGCTCGAGATCGCGCGCCGAATCTACGATATCGCGGTCGGCGAATACGGACTTCCGCCCGGCGCGCTGATCTTCGACGCGCTAACCTTTACGCTCGCGACGGGAGAGGCGGAGTTTGCCGCATCCGCGGTCGAGACGATCGAGGGGATTCGCAGCATCAAGCGCGACCTGCCCGGCGTTCTGACGTCGCTCGGCATCTCGAACGTCTCGTTCGGTCTCAAGCCGAGCACTCGCGCCGCGCTCAACTCGGTCTTTCTGCACCATTGTGTCGAAGCGGGTCTGGACTGTGCGCTCGTTCACCCCAAGGAGATCGTTCCGTACTTCGAGCTCGACGGGACGATTCGCGAGCTCTGCGACGATCTCGTCTTCAATCGCCGCGCCGATGCGCTCACGCGCTTGATCGAGCACTTCGAACAAAGCGTTCCGCCGAGCGAAGAGCGCGGTGACGCGTCGAACGGCGCCGACGATACGCCGATCGAGCAGCGGATTCACCAAGCGATTCTCCATCGGCGCAAGGACGGCATCGAGGCGAAGATCGACGAGGCCCTGCAGCGCTACACGCCGGTCGACGCGCTCAACGAGATACTGCTTCCAGCCATGAAAGACGTCGGCGACCGGTTCGGCCGCGGCGAACTAATCTTGCCCTTCGTGCTGCAGTCGGCTGAGGTGATGAAGAAGGCGGTCGCACACCTCGAGCAGTTCCTGGAGCGGCGCGAAGGTGCGACGAAAGGCACCGTCGTGCTCGCGACGGTCTTCGGCGACGTGCACGACATCGGGAAGAATCTCGTTCACACGATCCTCGCAAACAACGGTTACACGGTCCACGACCTCGGAAAGCAAGTTCCGGTCAACGTAATCCTGGAGAAGGCAATCGAGGTGCGCGCCGATGCGATCGGCCTCTCCGCGCTGCTCGTTTCGACGAGCAAACAGATGCCGGTCTGTCTCCAGGAGCAGGATGCGCGCGGGCTACGCTTTCCGGTTATCGTTGGCGGCGCGGCGATCAACCGCGACTTCGGCCGGCGCATCGCGCTGCTCGACGAGGGGAAGCGCTTCTTCGAACCGGGACTCTTTTACGCGCGCGACGCGTTCGAGGGGCTCGACCTCATGGACGCGTTGACGAGCGATGCGGATCGACGGCGGGAGCTCGTCGAGCGCACGAAGCTCGAAGCGTTCGAACACCGCCACCGGCGAGAAGAGGTGCCGGCGCGCACTTCAGTTTCGCTGCGATCTGCCGTGAAGGAGCGCCGCGCCGACGTGCCGGTGCCGCCGTTCTGGGGAGTGCGCGTTCTGGATCGCATCGAGTTGCCGCAGGTGTGGCCGTGCTTCGATCTTCGCAGCCTCTACCGTCTTTCGTGGGGCGCAGCGAATACCAAGGGCGGCGCGTTCGAGCGGCTCGTCGCCGATGAGTTCGAGCCGCGACTGCGACGCTATCAAAACGAAGCGCTCGCGGGAAATCTGTTGGAACCGCGGATCGTCTACGGCTACTTCCCCGCCGCCGCGCAGGGTGACGACGTCGTATTCTACGATCCAGCCGATCCGCGAGCGGAGATCGCGCGGATGACCTTTCCGCGCCAACTCGGGGGCGAGCACTTGAGCCTCGCCGATTACTTGCGCGATCCGAAGGACGCAGCGGCGAGCGACGTCGTCGCGCTGCAGATCGTCACGATCGGACACTCTGCGACGCGGCGTACGGAGGCGTTGCAGGCTGCCGGGGAGTACGGCGAGTCATACTTTTTGCATGGCTTTTCGGTACAAGCCGCCGAAGCGCTCGCCGAATACTCGCATCGCCGCATTCGGCGCGAGCTCGGGCTGCAGGCCGAGCAAGGGAAACGCTATTCGTGGGGCTACGGTGCGTGCCCGAACCTCGAGCAGCACGAAATCGTCTTCCGCCTGCTCGATGCCGAAGCGAAGATCGGCATAACGCTGACGGCCGGGTTTCAAATCGTTCCCGAGCAATCGACGGCGGCGATCGTCATGCACCATCCGCAGGCCGCCTACTTCAACGCGGCCGCGACGCGAGAACTCGCTGCGTCCTAACCGGGATTTCTTCTCGGTAGGAGGCTGCGGCTCGTTGTGGGCGTACCGTCTACGGCAATGACGGTTCATACGGTCCTCTTCATGGGTCTACTGGCGGTCGCGCTGATGCTGATCGTCGCGATCGCTCTCGCGATACCTCGATACCATCCGCTCCCGCTCACGCCGAAGAACGGTGTGATTGCGACCGCCATCGGCTTCGTGACGAACTTCTTCGACACGCTCGGAATCGGCTCGTTTGCGACGACGACGTCGCTCTATAAGTTCCTCCGCTTCGTTCCCGACGAGCGCATCCCAGGAACGCTGAACGTCGGTCACGCCCTGCCGACGGTCGTGGAAGCCGCGATCTTCATCGGCATCATCGCGGTCGAGCCGTGGACGCTAATCTCGCTGATTCTTGCCGCGGTGGTCGGAGCGTGGCTGGGCGCCGGTCTCGTTGCTCGCTTACCGCGCCGTTACGTGCAGATCGGAATGGGCACCGCACTAGCCGTGGCCGCCGCGCTCTTTATCATGATGAACCTAAAAGGCAGCCAGTTCGGCCTGACCGGAAATGCGCTCGGGCTCGTGGGTCTGCGCCTTTGGATCGGCATTTTCGTAAGCCTCTGCCTGGGCGCACTCATGACCATCGGCATCGGCTTCTACGCGCCATGCATGATCATGGTCAGCTTGCTTGGCATGAACCCGATTGCGGCTTTTCCGATTATGATGGGTTCGTGCGCATTCCTGATGCCGTTCGCGAGCCTGCGATTCATTCGCTTCAATGCATTTTCGATGCTTGCGGCTCTTGGCCTGACACTCGGAGGCATACCCGGCGTGTGGATCGCCGCGCACATGGTCTACCGCCTTCCGATTCCAGCGGTACGATGGCTCGTCGTGCTCGTCGTGATCTATGCCGCCGTTACGATGCTTCGCTCGGCGGCGCGCGAAACCGCGCCGTCCGCGACGCCCGGTCAGCCGGTTGCGGCCCCGGAATCGTTAGGCTGACAGACTCCTAAACGGCGACTTCGATTCGGTTGTAGACGAAGCGACCGCCGACCATCGTGCCGACGACGCGGTACTCCTTATCCCAGAAAGAGAGGTCGGCGCGCGCGCCCCGCGCGATGCGCCCCATCTCGCCGTCGTGATGGATGAGCCGTGCCGGAGCGTACGTCGCGGCCACGATCGCTTGGGCGAACGGAATCTGCGCGTACGACATATAGTTGCGGAGCGCTTCGTCGATGCGCAGGGCGCTGCCGGCGATCGTGCCGTCGGCGGCGCGCATAACGCCGCCCTCGATGTGATAGCCGGGATCGGCCGCCGGCATATTGTCGGTCACCAGCACGACGCGATCGCCGAGCGTGCGATGCAGAATGTCGATCATCACGGGCGAGACGTGAAAGCCGTCGCAGATAACTTGAACGAGCGTCCGTCGATCTTGAATGAAGGCGGCCAGGATCGACGGGTCGCGGTGATCGAGCGGCGGCATCCCATTAAACGCGTGCGTCAGCGATCGGAAGCCCAGCCCAATCGCGAGCATCCCCTCCCGGTAGCGCGCGCTGGTATGACCTGCGGAACAGACGACGCCGTTCTCCAAAAAGACGCGCAAGGCATCGGCGGCTCCGTCGATCTCGGGCGCCATCGTTACGAGCAGGCACGCACCCTTGCACGCGTCGACCATCTCCTGCGCGTGTGAGGCGCTCGCTGAAAGGAGCCATTCGTGACGGTGAATTCGGCGGAACTTCGGATTCAGAAACGGCCCTTCGAAATGAATGCCCAAACAGCGCGCACCGGTTGGCGGCTCTTCTTCGAGCTGATTCGCCGCTTCGACGAGCTCCGACGCGGCGTGCAACATCGACTCCCACGGCGCGGTCATCACGCTGGCAACAAAGCCCGTTGCTCCGTTGGCCGCGTAACCCGCCCCCGCTACGCCGACGGCATTGCCCTGATCCCGATTGAAGAGGTACTCGCCGGCACCGTTCGTGTGGAGATCGATTAAGCCGGGGGCGATGCTGCTGCCCGGTGGGAGCGGAAAATCGGAAGGTCCGTCGGCCGCGAGCACGCCCGCGATGCGGCCGTTCTCGACTCCAAGCCGGCCGAACGTCGACGTACCGTCGCCGACGGCGATAAACGCGGGTCCTAAGAGTGTCGCAGGCATGTTCGACCGGTTAGCTCCGTATCAATGCGAGTGCTTCGTCGCGATGATGCACCATCGACGCTTCGGTGTCGCCCTCTACGTTGAGCCGCAACAGCGGCTCGGTATTCGAAGGACGCACGTTCATCCACCAATCCGGATACGAGATGGTTACGCCGTCGAGGTGATCGATCTCCGCGTCCGGATACGCTGCTTCGATTTCGCGCAGTTTCGCGCCGGTATCGGCGACGTGGGTGTTGATCTCACCCGAGCGGAAGCGCGTATCGATCGGCGCGATGACTTCGCTCACCGGTTTACCGGCCTCGCTGAAGAGCTCGAGGCACTGCAGAAGCGCGATCATTCCGGAATCGGCGTACCAGTTGTCGCGAAAGTAGAAATGTCCGCTGTGCTCGCCGCCGAAGACGACGTCCCGGTCGCGCATCACCGCCTTAATGATCGAGTGACCGACCTTCGATTGGATCGGGATGCCGCCGGCCCGCAGAATCAGCTCCGGAACGCTGCGGCTGCAGATGAGATTGTACAGGATCCTCGCACCCGGGTGCTTCTTGAGCGTATTGAGCGCGACCAGCGCGGTGACCGTGCTGCCGTCGACCAGGCCGGCCTTCTCGTCAACGATGAACATCCGGTCCGCATCGCCGTCAAAGGCAACGCCGAGATCGCACTGATGCTTTCGGACCGCGGCTTGCAGATCGATCATGTTCTCGGGTTCGATCGGACTCGCCGGGTGGTTGGGAAAGCTGCCGTCCAGCTCGAAGTACAGCGGGATCACCTCGCACGACAGGCTTCTGAAGACGTGCGGTATCGTTTCGCCCGCCATCCCGTTCCCCGCGTCGACGGCAATCCGGAAAGGGGCAATTTTGGCAGGGTTCACCAACGAGAGGCAGTGTTGCGCGAAATCGTCGAGAACGTTACGATGAGAACAGGTCCCCCCGGCGGCGCTCTTTGGAGGCAGTTCTCCCGAAAGCAGCCGATCCCGTATTGTCGCCAAGCCCGTGTCGAGCGAAATCGCCTGGGCTTGCGAGCGGGTGAACTTCATTCCGTTATATTGGGCCGGGTTATGCGAAGCCGTTATCATCACGCCACCGTCGAACTCGAACTTTCCGACCGCAAAATAGAGCGCGTCGGTGGAGACCATGCCGATATCGACCACGTCCGCGCCCGCGTCGGAAGCGCCGCGTGCAAAGGCGTCGGAGAGCTTCGCTCCGGAGGGGCGCATATCGCGGCCGACGACGACGTTCGTGCGCGCATCGTCCGCACTCCGGTCGGATTGGAGCAATGGTACGAACGTGCGTCCGATCGCATAGGCGACTTCGTCGCTCAGTTCGGACGGATAAACCCCGCGGACGTCGTAGGATTTGAAAATCGTGGGGTCCACTCGCACAGCCTGCGGTTCTTCGACCGCGCCTCGATGACGCCTTTGTGAAGAACGAACCGCTCGCAAACCTCACCGCGACGCTGCTCCTGACCGCGTTTCTGGTCGTGACACTCGGGTTCGCGATCGAAGGCACCTTCGAAACGCGTGCCCAGATTGCCAGCACCTTCGCGCGCCAGGCGCAGATTCAGCAAGCGCAACTCGATCTAGAGGAACTGTTGCGCCTGCAGATCGATGAGGAGAACTCGCTGCGAGGGTACGTGCTGACGCGGGATCCGTTTTACGTCGCCCAGTTCCGGCAAGCCGCCGCCGGATACGATGCGAAAGAGAAGACGATTCAGAAAATCCTGAGCGAAGAGCATCTGAGCGATCCCGGCCAGCTTCTCGGCGCGTACGGATACCTGCAATCGAAGTGGCGCGACGAAGTCGCGCACCCGCTTTTGCGGAATCCTCGGCGGCCGCTCGTCGAGTTCGACAAGCGCAACAAACTCTTCTCCGATTACGAGACGCGAACGGTCGCGTCGATTCGCGAAACCCTCGCCGGAACCGATGCGGGGCTAGCCCGCAGCACGCAGATCCAACTCGATCGCTCCTCGTATATGCGCGCCTTTTGGGTGCTCGTCTTCGGGCTGCTCGCGATTCTCTTCAACGCCTTTCGCTCGCGCCTCAACCGGGAGCTCGAGCACGAGCGCACGATCACCGAGATCTTGCAGCGGGCATTTCGCAGCGAATCGGTGCCGCTGCCCCATTGCGAGGTCGGGAGCGCCTACCTCTCCGCGACGAGTCATCTTGCGGTCGGCGGAGACGTCTTCGACGTCTTTCGTCTCTCCGCGAATCGCGCGCTGGTCTTGATCGCCGACGTGAGCGGAAAGGGCGTCGATGCGGCGGTACTCACGGCCTTCATCAAGTTCATGATTCGCGCGATCGCGCTGCGGCAGAGCGAGCCGGCGGCGATTCTCTCGGAGTTCAACAGCGCTTTCTCAAAGGCGGTGGGAAACCCGTACCTCTTCGTCTCGATGTTTGTCGGCGTGCTCGATACGACGACGTTCCGGCTCGAGTACGGCAGTGCCGGGCACGACTGCGCCTATCTGCGCCGCCGCGCCGACGTCGAGCAGCTCGCCGTGACGGGGCCCGTCTTAGGGGTGATGGAGGAGCCGTTCTACTCCAAGACGATCGACTTAGACCCCGGCGACATGCTCGTGCTCGCCACCGACGGTTTGACCGAGGTGCGCAACCGCGACGGAAAGCCGCTCCTTGGCGGCGGCGCGATGCAGCTCATCGCACGCGGCGCGGCGCACGCGCAACAGCTCGCCGACGAGCTCGCCGCGCAGGTGCGCGAGCGCGGCGGAAGCCGAGTGCACGACGATCTCGCGATCCTGGCGATTCGGATGATGGATATGGAGAGCGCGCGTGCGTAGCTTTGGCATCGCGCTGCTCCTCCTCTGGACGACTGCGACCGCAATCGCTTTGGCCGATTGCAAGGTACATCGGGGAGATCACGTCGTTCTGTACAGCACCGCCGACGATCCGTCGGTGCTGATCTGGGATTCGCGGGCGCGTCTACGCGCCTACCACGCGGCCTCCTTCGACGAAGCGCAGGCGATGCTGCCGCACGCGATCTTGGTCGCTCCGGGTACGCGCGCGATTGTGATCTCGTGCGTTGCCGGTTACATCGAGTCGCCGCTCGTCGCCGCGCCCGACGACGCGATCGGCATCACGATCTCGAGCGGACCGCAACGCGGCGTCACGCGTTGGGCGCTGGGTTCCGACGTTCGGTCGGCTCCGCCGGATCATCGGTAGCCTCGCACGCCGGTCGCGCAAAGACGCGAATTCGTCCGTCGCTGAGGCGAATCGACTCCATCGTGATCCCGTAGACGCCTTCGAGGAGCGGACCCGCGAGCAGCGCGTCGGGCTCTCCGAGCGCGAGGAGCGTTCCGTTGCCGAGCAGCCCGATGCGGTCCGCGTAGGCTGCCGCTTCATTGAGATCGTGCAGCGCGCAGACGACGGTCTTCCCACTACGCGAAAGGGCGCGCAGCAAGGCGAGAATTTCGTGCGATATTCGTACGTCGAGGTGGCTCGTCGGTTCGTCGAGCAGCAGAATCGGCGTCTGTTGCGCGAGCCCCAGCGCAATCCAGACGCGCTGCTGCTCGCCCGAGCTCAACGTCGAGAAGAGGCGCTCGGCAAAACCTTCCATTCCCACCGCTTCGAGAGCACGCGTTACTGCAATCGTATCGGAGCCGCGGGTCTGCCATTCCCACCAGCGATGGTGCGGAAAGCGGCCGATGGCGACGACGTCGCGGACGCTGAGCGCATCGAGCAGGAGCTCGTCGCCCGTGACGAAGGCAACGCGCCGTGCGCGTTCGAGCGGGCTTAGCTGCGTGAGCGCTCCTCCTCCGAGGAGAATCGTTCCCGTACCCACGCGGTGAAGCCCGGCGATGGCACGCAGCAGGGTCGTCTTGCCGGCGCCGTTGGGACCGAGGAGAGCGACGAACTCGCCGGTGTCGATGCGAGCGTCGACTCCAGTCAGCAAGGGACGTTCGCCGACGCGAAGGAGCACGTCGCAGAGGTCGATCATCCGCCGCGGTTTGCGACGGCCGGTCGCAGGTAGAGATAGAGAAAAGCCGGCACGCCGATGAAGGCGAGCAGCACGCCGATCGGAAGTTCGGCCGGCGCGACGATGCGGCGGCATATGGCGTCGGCGAACATGCAGAGCGCCGCGCCGATGACGATGCACGCCGGCAAGAGTATGCGGGCATCCGATCCGACGAGACGCCGCGCGACGTGCGGCACGATCAGGCCGACGAATCCGACGAGTCCGGCCAGAACCACGCTGCTCGCCGCGAGCAGCGAAGAGGCCGCGAGAATTACCCATTGCGCACGCTCGACGTCGAGGCCGACCGCGCGCGCTCGCAGATCGCCGACCCGCAGCGCGTTCAACGATGGCGCCGAGGCGAACGCGAGCAGCGCTCCGAGCCCGGCATATGGTGAGACGACCGCGAGATCGTGCCAGCCGCGCCCCGCCATCGAACCGGCAAGCCACGCGAGGATCGTGCCGGCGTAACCGATCGATTCGGCGCGCACGACGGCGAGCGCGACGATCGCCGCGAAGAGGGTCGAGAGCGAGACGCCGGCGAGGATTAGGCGATTCGGATCGATGCCGCTCCCGCGCCGTGCGAGCGCCGCGACGAGCAACGCCGCAGCGAGTCCGGCGACGAAACCGATCACGGGAAGAGCGCTCACCGTCGCGCCTGCGAGAACCGCGATCGCAACGGCCGCCGCCGCGGCCGCGCTCACGCCGGTGAGGTACGGGTCGGCGAGGGGATTTCGGAGCATGCCTTGCAGCATCGCGCCGGCGAGTGCGAGCGATGCGCCGACGGCGGCAGCGATGCAGACGCGCGGGAGGCGAAGCTGCCAAACGATCGTGTTGATGACGCCCGATCGGTGCGGATGGAACAGCTCCTCACCGATCTGCGCGGCCGAAAGGGGCGTGCCCCCGACGAGCAGACTCATTGCGCCCGCAACCGGCAGGAGCAGCGCGAGCCCGACGAGGGTGGCCGCTTTCAACGACTGCGCATTTCAAGCGCGAACGAACGTCCCGGCATCGGAAAGCCGGCGTAGATCGCGTAGCGATCGTTGCCGAGGTTATAGCCGCGCAACGCAAGGATGAGACGCGAGCCCAACCGGTAGCCGAGGTATCCGTCGACTAACGTGAACGTCGCGGGTTGATAGACGGCGTACGCCGGCGACAAGTACGGATCAACGTTCTCTTGCGGGCCTTGCGTCTGTGCGGTGAGATTGAATCCGTCGAAACGGCTCTTTGCCGACGCGACGTAACGCAAACCGAGATTTACCGCAAAAACCGGTCCTCTCCCGGGAAGGCGCGAGTCGGTATCGAGGTTTTGCGCCCGGTAGAGGTTCGTAATGCCGAACGTCGCGACGCATCCATTCACGGGGGGCGTCGACGCCTGAAGAGAGAGCCCGGCGATCGACGCGTGACCGACGTTCTCCGGAATGTAATCGGGCGGTGGTGAGACGATGAGGTTCGAACCGCTCATCGTAAACCAGCCGAGGCTGACGCCGCCCGCAATCGTGGGCGCGACTAGCGTGGCGTCGGCGACCCGCGTCCGCTCCGGTGCGAGGTTCGGATTCGAGAAGCCGGGATAGTAGAGTTCCTCGGCGGTCGGAGCGCGGAAGGCCGTTGCGGCGTTGATTTTGATCTGCAGCTCGTTTCCGAGCGGAGCGATGCCGCCGATCGAGGGCGAGTACGCGCCGCCTAGACCCCCGTCGCGCTCCGCACGCAGACCCGCGTAGAGTTGTTCGCCGCGTTCTCCAAACCACTGCGACTGCACGTATGCCGCGGTCTGCGCGTAATCGTCGAAGATGGGTGCGTCGTCGGCGGCGAGCGGCGAGCCTCCGCCGGTCCCTTGATCGACGCGTGCGATCCCGCGCATGAGATCGATCCCGTAGACGAGGCGTTGGTGGTCGTCGCCCGCGACGTTTCGCAGGCTGGCCATCCAGTGCTGGTCGTAAAGCGCCTGCGCGTACGGCGGGTTCGACGTCATTCCCGGCGCGGGCGTCGGATACGCGGCGTTGGGACAGTTGTAATCGACGGGCGTATTGCACGTATACGAAAGATCTTGTGACGAGTCGCCGAGATCGAGCGTCGTCGCAGAGCGCGAGCCCTTGTGTTCGAGACGCAGGCGCAGATCGCGATTGACGTTGTTCTGCTCGCTCGTCGGTGAAAAGTATCCCAGCTCGCCCGGAACTCCCGAAACGGCCTGCGTGAGATCGCCGCTCAGCGTTACGTCTATACGGCCGATCGCGTGCACGTAACGCGCCGTCACGCCGCTCAAACCGGCCTGCGCGTTTTGACGGTTTGTAGAGTTCACGACCGAGTAGTCGTTCGTCGCGTAGGTGCGTTGAAACGTGAGATACGGCGTCTGCAAGAGATAGGTCTGTTCGTCGAACGATCCGGTCGCAATCGTCGCAGCGCTTCCGGTGCGCGGGGCGGCGGTGATGATGTTGATAACGCCCCCAATCGATCCCGAACCGTAAAGTGTCGAGCCGCCGCCTTCCACGACCTCGATGCGATCGACGCCGCTGACCGCGAACTGCTCGAGATTGACGTCGTCAATCTCTCCGCCAGCCATCGGGAGCCCATCGACGAGAACCAAGATTTGCTGCGCGGAGCTTCCGCGTATCCCGACGGTCGCGGCAGCACCGAAGGCACCATAGCGAACGAGATTGACGCCGGGAACGGCTTGGATCGCATCGGCGACCGTGCGGTCACCATCGCGCGCGATTTGCGCGGCCGTCACGACGTAGGTCGTGCGCGCGGTGCGCGCGGCCGATTCGAGTCCGCGGTCGCTCGTGACCACGTGCGCGATCTCCGGCACGGCAGTGGGTGAGGGGGAGGGCGAGGGAGCGGCGACCACGACCGCCGCAACGATCGTTAAAAGCATGGCAATCCTTTCCTTGGCGCGAGGCGGATTATGCAAAAGCGTTTGCGACGATATCCTGACTCGCGGATCCTCACCGGTGCCCGAGCCTTCCCATCCTAAAGCTTCTTGAGGACAGTGGTTCGAGCGGCTCCCCGCATACAGTGGCGCGACCGTGCCGGCCTCACACCGGCTTCCCGCGCAAACGTAGAAGCGGAATTGCGCAAAGGGCCGCGCCCTCCTTCTTGCGTACTCGGTCGGGGTGCAGTCGATCGGGTCGTTCGTCCTCGCGTGCTGCGCCGCGGCATCACTCGCCGCGTGCGCGGCGCACACGGCTGCACGCGGCTCCGCGGCGTTCGCGCCGGGCGCGGCCGCGCGCGTCGTGACGCTCGTTCCGTCGTTTGCCGACGACGCGTACGCCATTGGCGCCGGAGCGCAGTTGGTTGCGGTCTCGGCATTTACCGACGCGCCGCAGGTAAAGGGACTCCCGCGGGTCGCCGACGCGAGCAGCGTCGATGACGAGGCGATCGTCGCGTTGCGTCCCACCCTGGTCTTAGGCATCCCGGCGCAAGAGCGCTTGACCGAACCGCTGCGGCGGGCCGGTATTCGCGTCGTGCTTTTGGCCGACGATTCCTACGTTTCGATCTTCGAGAACCTGCGCCGCATCGGCGCGCTCACCGGACACTCGCGCGAGGCGAAGGCAACGATCGCGCGGCTGCGGCATGAGACCGCGATGCTGCATGCGCGGACGGCCTCGTACCGGCGCCGGCCGAGCGTCTTCATCGTGCTCGGCAGCGGCCCGATTTGGACGGCGGGCTCCGCGTCGTATATCTCCACGCTGATCGCGCTCGCGGGAGGAACGAATGCGGCGAACGACTTGCACGCAGCGTACGGCGTCTATAGCGCGGAGGCGCTCGTGCGCCGACAGCCCGATGTGCTCGTCGCCGATGCCGCGATTCATATCTCCGGTGCGCTCGACCGCGAGCCGTGGCGAAGCTTGAACGCCGTACGGCAAGGGCGGCTCTACGACGTCGATCCGAAGATCATCGAACGTCCGGGGCCTTCGTATAATGAGGGGGTTCGATGGCTCGTCGATCGCCTGACGCCACTCGCGATCGCGACGCCGTAAGCGGCGGCGCGCTCGTGGTCGCGGTTGCGACGCGCGCGCTGCAGGATTCCATGGAGCCGGAGCTCGCCGAGTTCGAAGCCCTCGCGAACGCCGCCGGCGCGCGCGTGCTCGATCGCATGGTACAACGTCGCGAGAACGTCGATCCCGCGACGCTGGTCGGGAGCGGTAAGGCGGTTGAGATCGCCGAACGCGCCGCCGAGCTTGGTGCCGAATTGCTCCTGGTGCTCAACGATCTGCGGCCCCGCCAGCGCAAGAACCTCGAGAAGATCGTACCGTTACCGATCGTCGATCGAACGATGCTGATACTTGACGTGTTTGCGCGCCACGCGCGCAGCCGTGAAGGCAAACTCCAAGTCGAGCTCGCGCAACTGCGGTACCGTCAATCGAATCTCATCGGAGCCGGCGCCGATCTCTCGCGATTGGGCGGCGGAATCGGTACGCGCGGCCCCGGAGAGACTAAACTCGAGGTCGATCGCCGCCGTATCGGTGCACGCATTGCGGTACTCAACGGACTCCTCTCCGACGTTGCGCGCCAGCGGGCGGTGCGGCGTTCCTCACTTCGAAGCGAACCCCTCGTCGCGCTCGTCGGTTACACGAACGTAGGCAAGTCGTCGCTCCTCAACGTCTTGGCACGCAGCGACGCGTACGTCGCGGATCGTCCGTTTGCGACGCTCGACCCGACCATACGTCGCGCCTATCTCGCGCCGGGCAAGTACGCTCGGATCGCCGACACGGTCGGCTTCATCACCGACCTTCCGAAAGACCTCGTCAACGCGTTCCGCGCGACGCTGGAAGAGCTGCGCGAGGCCCAGCTCCTGCTCCACGTTCTCGACGCGAGCAATCCGGAGTGGCCGCGTCAACGCCGCGCCGTCGAAGCGATTCTGCACGAGCTCGACCTCGATCGCACGCCGCGGCTCTACGTCTTCAACAAGTGCGATCTAATGCCGGCGGAAGTTCCGCAAGAGCAAGGGGCATTCTATGTCAGCGCGCGGACTAAAGCAGGCCTCGATACACTGCGTGCCGCACTGATCGATTGCCTCACATGACGTTATCACTCGCGAGCCGGATTGCGGCGCTCGTACTTCTAGCCGCGGCCGGATGCGCCCGCGACACCGACGATTCATTCGTTGCGTCGGTCCAGCGCTTGCGCCCGGCGGTCGTACTCTTGTCGATGCGCGTGCCGCCCGAGCACAAGAAGGATCGCTACGACGACGCCTATGCGACAGGATTCGTCGTCGCCTCCGGCAACTGGGGCAGCGACATCTTGACGGTACAACACGCCATCGACGGTGCGTGGAATCTCCACATCACGATCGGAAATCGATTGCGTGCGCCGGCGCACGTCGTCGCATCGAACGAGGATCTCGACCTCGCGTTGCTTCGAACGCCACGCCGCGGTCTTCCCACGATCTCGTTGGGTTCGTCGGCGCATCTGCAAGGCGAGGTAGGCCGCGAAGTCGGGCTGCTCGGCTATCCGGTGCCCGACGAGTTCGACGACGAAGGTCTGGGCTTAGCGACCTCGCTCAATACCGGGCGTCTCTCCTCGATTCGCAAGGACGCACTCGAAGTGACGCTCTCGATCGTGCCGGGAGAGAGCGGCGCGCCGGTCTTCATCGCGACGACCGGCGAAGTCGTCGGCGTTGCCGAGTCGCGCTTCGACGAAGAACGCAGCATCGGCTTCGCGCTTCCGGTCGATGACGTCAAGGGGTTTCTGCACCGCTACGATCGCGCGCACGGATTTTAGCTAGGTCATCCACGCGAGGGCAGAGGATGGCCGCATCGGTCTCTGACGTTCAATATTATGCAGCTCCTTGCTGCGGAAGTCATTTCGACTGTACCCCTGTCCTTGCAGGAGCCAAGGATGGGTCCGTATGATTGGCACGCATGCTTGAACGTACACACCGTTCCTTTGCCACTCTCCTCGTTATACTCAGCGCGGTAGTCGTCGGACTTCTCGCGTTGCCTGCTCGGAGTACGGCGAGTCCTTCTCCTAAGCCGTCACAGAGCGCCAGCGCGCTGGTATTTGCTGGACCGTCGGGGTGGCATCACGTCCGAGGCACGAGCGACGGCCTCGGAGTTTGGGTGCGTCCTGGCGATACGGGATATTCGCAAAACATCACGGTGGAAACGAAGGACGGGTTCGGGTCGCTGAACGCGCTGCTCCAAGCGGAAGTCAATTACGTCGCCGGCCTTCCCGACCGGTTTGGTTACGCACCCAAAGATACAACCGTCTGCGGAAACCATCCAGCAAAATATTTTTCTTACACGTACACGTCGTCGAGCGGGTTACCGCTTACGTCAGAAGTCGTTATAGCAGTGTTCGGAAAGACCGCCTACTCCGCGCGCTACGACAAATCGATTTCCCAAAATGCCGATGCTGCGGCAGAGCGGTCGCTTCTAACGCTGTGCGGACGCGCCACTTCGCACTAACGCCTCCGGCAGCATCCACGAGTCGCCACGCTCGGCGTGTTTTTATTTCCATGCTTTGGGCTGAGGCGTCAACGCGAAGACTGTCCCGCAGCCTTCACTGCAACCCGAGTACCCTCCGCCTGTCGTCGTACCGTAGAGCGTACCGTTTACGCCGATCACGGAACGCGGATAGGCGCCGTGCGCCCTGCCGGTAAAGCTGTGTAGTACGGTCTCGCTACCGTTCGTCGTAACGCTGAATGCGGTTCCACACTCGAAGTGCGTACTCGACTCGCAGCCCGTACCGCCCAACTGGGTCGTGCCGTAGAGAATACCATTGATGCTGACCAAACCGCCGATCGGCTGCGATCCGTCCGGCAGTCCCTGGAAGTAGTACAGGACTTTGTAGTTGCCGGTTAAGCTCACCTTGTAAACGCTGCCCCGAGCAAAAAGGTTAGCCGTCGTTCCATACAGCGATCCATTGACGTCGACTAAGCCTCCGGTTGGGACCACCGCAGCTAAGTTGCTGCCTTTGAACCGATAGAGTACGTTCTCAGAACCGCTGGTGCTTATGCTATAAACGGTTCCACATCCGGCAGTGAAGGTTATCGTCTTCGTCCCACACGCGACGCCACCACCCGCGGTTGTTCCGTATAAGGTTCCGTTTACATCGATCAAAGGCGTGTCCGGTTCAGCCCCGTCTGGTATGCTCGCAAACGAATAGACCACCTTCTCCGACCCGCTGGGGTCGATGCTATAAATCGTTCCGCAGGTGAAAATACTGTCGGTACCCCCACAACCATAGCCAGTTTGGCCGCCGTGAACGGTTGTGCCATATAGCGTTCCGTCAACGTCGATGAGACTTGTCGTGGGTCCATCGCCATCGGAGCCGCCCTTAAAACTATACACGACTCTCTCGGCGCCACTCGTGCTCAAGCTATAAACAGTTCCGCAGCCACTACCACCGCATCCCGACCCCCCGCCCGCGAAAGTCGTGCCGTAAAGCGTGCCATTGACGTTGATCAAACCTCCTATCGGGTCTGCCCCGTCGGAGAGGCCGCCTTTAAACTTGTAGAGCACCTTCTTTAGACCACCCGTTGTAATGCTAAATACCGTTCCGTTTCCGCAGTGGTTCTTCTCGCATCGATTGGACCACCGCGTCGTACCGTACAGCATTCCGTTGACATTGAGCAACGGCGCCAGTGGCAACGCCCCGCCTTTGGCTTCGCGGCCGAAGCGGTGTAGCACTTGGAACGAAGACGAGGTGGCGCGATTGACTTGTGCCATCTCGTTCGACGTGGCCAATGGCGATTGCAATCCGCCGCACCCTGCCAGCACTGCCGTAACGGCAAAGCCGCCTAACACGTAGCGGGCGATATCCACGGTATTCATCTGGTTTGCTCCTCGTTGGACAAACGGATCGGCGATTGAGGCGTTCTAGCCTTACCGCTCAGTTCCACCTCAGCAAACAGGCCACGGCGGCCAAAGCGGCCTTGACGGGTACCCATTCACGCCACCGAAGATAGGTGGAGAGTTCTGGATTGTGGAGGTCAATGGAGCAGCGACAGGCTGATCGCCAACGCTTAGGAGCACGATCGCTACCAGCTCAAAATAATGAGTCCGTTGCCCGTTGCGTTTTTCCAACCGCGCCACATATGTATTTTCGACGCGGTCGCCTCGATATACGACGAGCCGCCGCCGCCACCGCCGCCGCTTCCGCCGACAAACGAGTCGCTGCCGCCGCCGCCGCCTCCACCGCCGCCGTAGTAGCCGCCGCCGGCACCGCCGCCACCGCCGGCTACACCGGACATGAAGCCTGCACCCGCGCCGCCGCTGCCGCCAACGCCGAGCGACCCTCGAGTACCAGGCTGACCCGCAACGCCGTTGTTGCCGGCTGTTCCGCCATGTCCACCGCGATGTTGCTTTCCACCGCCGCCGCCACCGCCGCTCGCATACGAACCACCATAAACGCCGCGGGCACCAATGCGCGCGCCACCGTCGCCACCGTTACCGCCGGCGGTGCCGTTGCCGCCATACCCTGCTTCACCGCCGCCGCCGCCGGCGACGAGAACGCGATCGGTCAGCTTATCGCCGCTCTGGCGAATGTCCGAGGAGCCGCCGCCGCCGTGTCCGTTGTATCCGGAACCCGAGGTGCCGCCATCGGCACCTCCATTAAAGCCGCCTCCCGGGCTGCCGCTCGATCCCGATCCCGCACCGCCGACGAAGAGTGCCAGCGTTTTTCCAGCGCGAACGGTAATGACGCCGCGGGTGCGTCCGCCGCGGCCGCCGAGTGCGCCCGCGCCGGCGGCGCCAGTGGCGTCTACCGAAATCGACGTTACTCCGGCGGGAACTTTAAACTTTTGTTCGGCGCCCGTGTACTCGAAGGTCCGGCTATGGTGAGCGGCGTCTATGGCTTGGCGCGCGGGGAGATCGTCCACTCCCGCGGCACTTCTTCCGCACGCGGTAAGCAGGGCTCCCGTTAGGCCGATGCACAAGTGGCGCGACGTCATGAATGTTCCCCACCGCTGCCTTCGAGGTCGTGTATCTTGAACTCTCCGTGCGGCGCGACGTGGATGGTCGAACGGTCGCCGATCCACTGCAACGGCGGAATCTCGAAAAAGTGCGCGAGGGCATTGAGGCGGCCGGCGTAACCGGCGCGTAGATTCGCAAAGCGTGTCCAGGCCTCGCCGCGCTCGTTCAAGGCGTAGCCCGCGGCTTCGAGACGATCGCAAGCATGGTCGAACTCCGCCCGCTCGATTCCGACGGTCTCCTCGGAACTGCCGACCCGAAAGTACCGGCTGAGATCGCGCGTCGCGTGGCGTCCCACGTTGTAGAAGATGCGAGCTTGACCTTCGCGCACGCCTTGGAGCGTCGTCATCATCAGCGTCGACGCGTCGAGTAGCGTGCCGAGCGTGCCAATCCACGACTGATCGTCGTGACTCGAGCGGAAGAAGGCGAGAACGGGGTAGGCGAGATGGCTTTCCATAACTGCGGCCGCCCAACGCTGCGCGTCGATCATCAACGGGGAGAGATCGTCATGGGTCCGAGAGTATCCGGCGATTGCAAGCAGATTTACGCCGCTCGGCGGCGCGCCGGCGCGCGCCCCGACCGTGACCACGAACGTTTCGCGTTGTTGGAACGATCCGAAGATCGCAAAGAGAAAGGCGGTCAAGATCGACAGAAACGAGAGTCCGGAGAGTGCCGCGAGGACTGAGGCGAGCCGCGGGAGTGCGGAGCGCGCGACGACGTCGCCGTAACCGATCGTCAGCAGCGACGAACCCGCGAAGTACAGCATCGTTCCGAAGGACGTATGCGAGGGTGCGACGCCGTCGCGCAATCCCCAGAGCACCAGTCCGAATCCGAAGATCAGAAGACCGATCCACAATGCGATCAACAAGATCAACATGAACGGTGCGAAGACCGCGAGGAAATCCTCGCGCCGGTCCGCATCGTCGGAGTAGAGGCGCCACGCCGCGCGCGGCCACAGCTGCCACATCACGCGCCAGACGTAGAAGCTGACGCGGAAGCTCCGCCCGGTTGCGCGAGGCATGACGACCGATTGGAAGACGTCGCTGAGGCTCAGCGCGATCACGATGAGACCGATTGCGATACTCGAAATGTTTAGCAACATCGTTCTTATTAAAACCAACTTCGTCGCGGCGGGGCTACAGGCCGCTCGAAGTCGAATGGCCGGTGCGATGGCCGTGACCTTTGTTACCGGACCGGTACGTTCGGGAAAGAGCGCCTTCGGCGTTCGGCTCGCCCGCGAGAGCGGCTCCCCGGTAACCTACCTTGCCACTGCGGCCGGCGCGCCGGAGGACGTCGAATGGCGCGCGCGTCTGATGCGGCACGTTCGCGACCGTCCGGCCTCCTGGCGCACCGTCGAAACCGCCGGGATGAGCCAACAAGCGCAGCTCGCGCTCCTTCGTGAGGCCGCCCCCGGAACGTTTCTCATCGTCGATGCGCTCGGCACGTGGCTTGCGGCGCGCATCGCGGCGCGCATCGATCTACTGGAGATCGATTATATGGTGCTCGAGTCGCAACTCGATGAGGAGGCCGCGCAGTTTGTCGACGCGATGCTCGCGTCGCCTGCGAACGTCATCGCGGTCAGCGAACAGATCGGCTGGGACGTCGTGCCGGTCGCCGCAGCCGCGCGGCTCTTCCGCGACGCGATGGGACGGATGACCCAGCGCCTGGCGAAGGGTGCCGACCGGATCTATCTCGTCGTGGCCGGATACGCCGTCGATTTGCGCGCGATGGGCGAACCTATCGAGTGCGAGGGCGATGACTGAGGCGCTCGTTCTCGTTACGTTTCTCGCCGCGGTCGTCGCCCTCGCGGTGCTGGCGAAGCGACTGCGGATTCCGTATCCGATCGCCTTCGTGATCGGCGGGGTCGGTCTGTCGTTTACGCGCCACCTTCCGCACCCGCACGTCGATCCCGACCTGATCATGCTGCTGGTGATTCCGCCGCTCTTATACGGCGCCGCTTGGTCGACGGATTGGGTTGAGTTCAGGCGCGCGGCGCAGCCAATCACCTTGCACGCCGTCGGACTCGTCATCGTAACCATGGCCGCAGTCGCGGCCGTCGTGCACTTTACGGTCGCGGAGTTCACGTGGCCGCTCGCGTTCACCCTCGGCGCCATCGTTGCGCCGCCCGACGCGGTCGCATCGGAGGCAATCTTCGAACGGATGGCGATTCCGCGGCGCGTTGCGGCGATCGTAAGCGGCGAGTGTCTGGTCAACGACGCGACCGCGCTCGTCCTCTATCGCTTCGCGCTCGCCGCGGCGATTACCGGAAGCTTTTCGCTGGCGCGAGCGAGCGTCGCATTCATCGTCGTGGCGGTCGGAGGCGCGTTGGTCGGCGTCGCGACGGCGCTCGTCCTTGAAGGCATTCTGCGCTACATCGCTGGGCGCGGCTTCTCCGATGCGATGATCGCCAGCGTCATCTTCCTGCTCGCGCCGTTCGCGGCGTACCTTCCGGCCGAGGCTCTCCACGTCTCCGGCGTGCTCGCTGCGGTCTCGGCCGGCATTCTGCTGAGCTGGCGCTCCACGTTCTTCATCGACTCGGAGACTCGCCTGCTCGGCGGCTCGGTTTGGCGGTTGCTCACGTTCGTGCTCAATGCGTTTGCGTTTTTGCTGATCGGTCTTCAACTACCGTCGATCTTCGAAGCGCTCGCGCCGCATGTGCGCGACTATGCGCTCTACGGATTACTGCTCAGCGCGACCGTGATCGTGGTGAGAATCGCATGGGTCTTTCCGGCAACCTATCTGCCGCGCATGCTGAGCCCGCGTCTGCGCGCGCGCGACCCGAGTCCTCCCTGGCAGCAAGTCGCGCTTTTGTCGTGGGCTGGCATGCGCGGCATCCTCTCGCTTGCCGTCGCGCTGGCGTTGCCGTACACGCTGGGCAGCGAGCCGTTTCCAATGCGAAGCGTAACGATTTTCTTCAGCTTTTGCGTGATCTTCGTTACGCTGATGCTTCAGGGACTCACGCTCGGTCCGCTGATTGAATGGCTCGGCGTCACCGAGACGAGCCGCGGCAAGAGACGCGAAGCCAGCGTGCGGATTCGCGCTCTGGAAGCCGGTGTTGCGCGACTGCAGGAGGAGGAGGTGCGCCGGCGGACGCCGCTCGAGCGCGAAATTGTCGATCGGATTCTCGAAGAGTACCGACAGCGCATCGACCTGTTACGCGGTAAGGCGCAGAAAGACGAAACGGATGAAGTGAAGGAGAGCCGCATCGATCGGGCGCTCCAAAAGGAAGCACTCGCAGCCGAGCGGCGCGAGATATCCTCGATGCGCAGCGCGGGAGAAATTCCCGACGAGATTTATCGGTCGATACAGTACGATCTCGACCTCGCGACGATTCGCCTGAGCTAGCGAAGCCTGCTTTAGGCACATCTCGTTGTCGCTCGGGCCTCGTTTACCGTAGTAAACTTCGGCCGTCGGCTCCTAGAGCTGCGCCTAAATCAGAGCTTCCCTACAAAGCTACGAACAAAAACTACGAGCGAACGTTCGGAGTAGTGCTCGGGGCCATACTCGGCGTTGCGCTCGGGGGCAGACTTGGGGCTACGCTCGGAGTCACGCTCGGCGCCGTCGATGGTGCAGCGGCGGTCGGAGAGGCTTCCGGCGTCGGCGTGGCAGGCGGCATAAGGGTCGGCATGCCGACGGGGGCGGTTAGCGGCACCAGCCGGATGTAGCCGATCGAGACGGTTCCGTCTTTTGGAATCGTCGTGTCGGCCGTCGCGGTCGTGTATCCGGCGGAGCGAGCGGTGACGGTCTGGTCGCCGGCGATGGTGCGCAGGCTGAAGGCGCCCCCGACGTCGGCGCGTGTGGTGTAGAGCGAACCAATCGAGACGAGCGCGTTGGCGATCGGGCGGTTGGTCATCGCGTCGAGCACGCGTCCTACGACGCGGCCGTAATCCTGGACGCCGACGACGTTAGGCGGCGCACACGAGTCACCGAGCGCGAAGAGCAAGAGTGTTCCTAGCACGGCGTAGCGCATCGCCGATGTTTACGCGCCGGCGCTGTGAAGTTCCCCGCGCCGAGGGTCGCGGCGAAGACGGCGAGAGCGGGGGGCGGTCTCCCGGACCCACCCCCCGCGGAGCGCTCCAACGCGCGATCGGCTCCTGGTTCGATCGCGATGAAATCACGTCGCCATGGTAACAGGGCGGGCGTTCGAAATCGTCCGCGTTAGCGGGGAGGGTTGGGCCAGCGGTCACTCGCAACCGCGGCGGCGATGTCTCGGTTCCAGACGATCGCGAGAAACCGGTCGCGATCTTCCGGATCGAGTTCGCTCGCGGTCGCCTCCATGATCCGCGCAGCCCGTTGGAGCATGCGCGCAGCGACGGCGGTATCGCCGTGGAGCCGGAAGACTTGAGCGGCCGACCAATAGCAGTACTCCGGCCACTCGGTGCTGCGGACGAAACTCTCTTCGCCGGCGAGCATGCGCTGCGTGCACGCGAGCGCCGTCTCGAGATTGCCAAGGGCGGCATGCCAAATCGCCAAATCGGCGAGTGCCTTCGACGACCAGACCTCCGATTGCGAGCGAACCCGAGCCTCCAGCGAGGCCTCGCCATGGGCGATAGCGTTGACAAAGTCGCCGGCGAAGCCCTCGGCAAAGGCGAGATTCTCAAGCGCCGAGGCTTCGATCAGACCGAAACCGAGTTCGCGCGCCGCGGTCAAAGCCTCATTCGCCGCGCTCCGCGCTCCATCAAGATCTTTCTCGCAACCGCGAACGAGCGCGAGGTTTGCCAGACCGGTGAGGCGGCCGCGCGCGTCCTGCAGGTCTTCAAAGAGCTCGACGGCCTTCTCGGTCGCAACCCGCGCACGATCGAAGAAGCCGAGCCGTGTCTCGAGGACCGACTGATTCAAGAGTTCGCCGGCCGTCGCGTTCACGTTCCCGTGGGCCGAGAAAATGGCCGTCGCCGTTGCGAAATGCTCGCGTGCTTCGGCCGCCCGCCCCCCGCCCGAGGCGAGGACGATGCCGAGGCGGCTGTGCGCGATGGCCTCACCGAACTTATCGCCCGACTCGGCGGCACGCTTGAGCCAGCGCGTCCCGAGATCGATGCAGCGGGGCATGTCGCGGCGTTGGTATGCGATGATCCACGCGCTGCGGAAGGTCTCCCGCTCCTGGACTGGATCGCTGGCGTCGGCAGCGGCACGTCCGGCTTCTTCGAGTAAGGATTCGGCCTCCGAAAGACGGCCGCGGTGCGCCTCGACGTTGGCGAGGCAACGAAGCGCCTGTGCCGCGCCTGCATCGTCTCGCGCTTCGCGACTGGCGGCAAGCGCGGCTTGCGCGGCGTCGTGCGACGCGGCGAGCTGACCGAGGGCATACGAGAGCTTGGCTTCGGCAACGTTGAGTGCGACTCGCCACTTTAAATCGCCGTCTTGTGCGCGGGCTCGCAACTCGCGAATCGCAAGCTCGTGAGTCGCGCCGTCGTTGGTGGTCAGCGCAAATTCGATCCGGCGCATGAGCGCGACGCGCTGCAAGTCCGAATCGTCGAGGTCGCGCGTCGCATTCTCGACCTCCACGAGCGCGGCGTGCCAAGCCCGGCGCTCGCCGCGTCTGAACTCGATCGTTTCGATCTCGAGCAAGAGGGCGGCCCGCTGTCGCGGATCGGTCGCTAGCGCGAACGCGCGGTCACACTGCGAGCGGGCTTCGGCCAGCGCGCCGATCGCGATCGAACGTCCCACCGCGGCGAGATAGCATCGCACCGCGTTTCGCGCATCCCCTGCGAGCTCGTAATGGAGGGCGATCGCCGGCGATAGCTCGGCGGCCGAGTCCGGATAGAGTTCTTCGAGCACGCGTGCAATTCGCTGCCGGCGACTCGCCGCGCGTTCCGGCGGCGCCGCGCGAAGAACCGCGTCGTGGAGCAAGTGATGCGCGAAGGCATATTCGAAGAGGCCGCGCCCGCTGGTCTCGCGCGCGATCCGCCGGTCGATCAGCTCGTCGAGCGCGCGGCCGAGCGTGCCCTCATCCCAACCGCTGACCTCACGCAAGACGTCGCGCGAGAACTGCATTCCGACATAGGCTGCAATTTCGGCCGCGGAGCGGGCGTCGGGAGAGAGCCGCTCCACACGATGCGATATCAGGGCTTGCAAATTCTCCGGCGCGAAAGCGCGGCCGCCCTTCCGATAATCATCGACGAGCTGTGTAACGAACAAGGGATTTCCGGCCGACGTCGCGAGCAGCGTTGTGGCCGGAATCTCGCGGATCTCGTGCATCGCGCCGGTCAGTTGCTCCAAATCGCCGATCGAGAGTGGCGAGAGCGATAAGCTAAGCGCGGATCCGGCCGCCCGCGATTCTTGTCGCAACCGATGGAGCGGATGCGGGCGCGGCGTGGCTTCGTCGCGGTACGTGACGACGATCATCACGCGCACGCCGGAGATGCGCCGCAGCAAGAATTGCAAGAGCGAGACCGATGCCGCCTGGGCCCATTGCAGGTCTTCGAGCACCACGAGCGTCGGCCGCGGCGTAGAGAGATCGGAGAGGCAACGAAAGACCGATTCGAACAAACGAGCGCGCTCGCTCTCCGCATCGATGCTCGGAGGATTCGGCAACGACGGAATGCGCGCGCGTATCTCCGGCAGAAGGGCCGAAACGCAGGCGAGCGACATCGTCGGTTTCAGCGACGCGAGTAAGGGCAGCGCGGAGCGCAGCGCGTCGACGACGCTCTCGTACGGGATAGCCTCCGGCGATCCCGTGGCGCCGATCATTACGCGTCCTCCACGTTCTTCGACGGCGTGAGCGAACTCAATCGCGAGACGCGATTTGCCGACGCCGGCTTCGCCGCCGACAAAGACGCACGCGCCGCGCCCGCGAGCGACGCGGCTCCATGCTTCGAGGAGCCGTTCGAGCTCCGAGCGCCGGCCGACGAACGGAAGCGTCGCGCGCGCCAGCATCGCCGGATTCGTCGCATCGTCGGCGGTATAGCCGTCGACGGGTTCGCCTCGCGCGATCGCTTCGCGCACCGTCATCGTCTCCGGCATCGGATCGACGCCGAGCTCGGTCCGCAGGAGCTGTGCGAAGCGCTCGTATTCGGAGAGCGCGCCGGCACGGTCGCCCGACTCGGAGCGAAGCGCCATCACCTGACGGACGATGTCCTCGCGCCACGGGTCTAAGGAAAGAATCCGCTGGGCCCGCTCGAGCCCGGCGTGGAAATCGCGGCGGCGACGCGCCTCGGAGACGAGTCTCGTGAGCGCCGCGAGGTAGAGATTCCGCCGGCGTTCGCGCTCGGGAAGAATCCATTCGTCGTACAGCGATGCAAGCAGGTCGCCTCGATAGAGGGCGGCCGCGTCGTCGGCGCGTTCCGGATCGGCGACGAGGCGGTCGAACTCTTCGACGTCTAGCCACAGACGAATGTCGGACCTGACGCCCACGCTGTCGGTAGTCACGAGCAGCGCGCTTCCGGCAAGCGAGGGCGGCAGGATCCGGCCAAGCTCGTAGAGATTCATGCGAAGCCTGCTGCGCGCCGACTCTTCCTCTTCGTCCGGCCACATGACGTAAGCCAGGAACTCGCGGGCGACGGGGGCGTCGCGATTCATCAGCAAGTAAGCGAGAATCGGCAGCGTCTTGCGCGGAGTCGCAAGACGAAACGGCACGCCGTCGACCTCGACGGCGACGTGACCGAAAAGCCGGATGCGAAGGTCGGGTTGTTCGTCGGCAACCGAACATCCCTGCGTTGCAGGGATGCGTTGAGTCATGGGCTAGGCTTCGTCGGCTCCGGGGTCTTCCTTGCTCGCCTGACCCCCGAGGGCCGCTTCGCACCCAGGTATGACGCGGCGCTTGTGAAAACTTTCACAAGCGATGAATCCATACGGCCCGGTCGCAATCTACCTCTGCGTCGCGTTCGCGGCTGCGGTCCTGTTTACGGTTCTTCCCGGCCTGCTGGCGCGAGCCCGGCCGAATCGGCATAAACGCGAAGCCTACGAGTGCGGCGTCGAGCCTACCTCACCCGTCGCCGGGCGCTTCCCGGTGCGCTTTTACCTCATAGCGATGCTCTTCGTCATTTTCGACGTCGAGGCGGCCTCGTTCTATCCGTGGGCGGTCAAAATGCACGCGCTGCGCGTCTTCGGTCTCCTCGAGATGGTCATCTTCATCGTCGTGCTCGCAATCGGCTACGCGTACGTGTGGAAGAAGGGCGGCTTCGTATGGCGTTGAGCTCATGACGCTCGGCCCGGGTCAGTTCATGCTCGCGCGGCTCGACGACGTCGCGCGCTGGGCGCAGAGCTCGTCGGTCTGGCCGCTGACGATGGGCCTAGCCTGCTGCGCGATCGAGATGATGAGCGTCACGGCCCCCGAGTACGACATCGCGCGGCTCGGATCCGAAGTCTTTCGCAGCTCGCCTCGCCAAGCCGACCTGATGATCGTCTCGGGGCGCGTCGCGCAGAAGATGGGACCGGTCGTCAAGCGCCTCTACGATCAAATGGCCGATCCAAAATGGGTCATCTCGATGGGCGCCTGCGCTAGCTCGGGCGGCATCTTCGACAACTACGCGATCATTCAAGGCGTCGATACGATCATTCCGGTCGACGTCTACGTTCCCGGCTGTCCGCCGACGCCCGACGGTCTGCTCTACGCGGTCAACCTGATTCAGCAGCAGATCCGCCAGGGCGGACGCGGCGGAATCTTGGCGCGAGCCTAACTCTTTACGTCGAGGGTGCATCCTGCCTAGCACGCAAACTCCGCCGATTGCCGGCACGGCGATCGATCCGCCGAGCCTGCGCCCGCCGATCGACGACGCGTCGATCGAGCGGGTCGTGCCGTCGCAGCTTCGCGCCCGCCTCGAGGCGCACAAGGCCGACGGATATGCCATGCTCCTCGATCTCGGGGCGGTCGACTATCTGGGGCGGACGCCCCGTTTCGACGTCGTCTATCATCTGCTCAAGCTGCCGGCAAAGAACGCGAGCGTCAAGGAGATCGGAACCCCATCGCGCCTTCGCATCCTCTGCGGCGCGGAAGAGGGCGAGCCGCTTCCGTCGGCCGTCGATCTTTGGAAGTCTGCCGACTGGGCCGAGCGCGAAGTCTTCGATCTCTTCGGCATCGTCTTCGAAGGACACCCGAATCTGCGGCGCATTCAGATGCCGTACGACTGGGAGGGGCATCCGCTGCGCAAGGATTATCCGATGCGCGGCCCGGCGCGGGAACGTGCACCGCGACCCAGTTTTGCGAACAAAAGCAACGTGGTCGCCGGAACGCCGCCATCGGGCCGCACCCTCGAGGCGTTACAAGAAGAAGTGAAGCGGGCGCGCGAGTCGTGACGGTATCCGCGACGCCGCTGACGCCGGACGTGGTCAGCATCACCGGCAACACGATGGTGCTTTCGATGGGACCGCAGCACCCGTCGACGCACGGCGTGCTGCAAATCGTGCTCGAGATCGACGGCGAGAGCGTCGTGAAAGCCGAGCCGGAGATCGGCTACCTGCATACGGGTATCGAGAAGACCGCCGAAGGCCTCTTCTGGACGCAGACGCAGACCGTGATGGAGCGCATGGATTACCTCGCGCCCTCCTCGAACGCGCTCTGCTACGCGCTCGCCGTCGAGAAACTCCTCGGCATCACGGATCGAATCCCGGAACGCGCGCAGATCATCCGGGTGCTGCAGATGGAGCTGACGCGCATTGCCTCGCACTGCGTCTGGCTCGGGACGCACGGGATCGATCTCGGCGCGATCTCGGTCTTCTTTTACTGCTTCGACCTGCGCGAAAACATCCTCGATCTGCAAGAAGCCGCCGGCGGCGCGCGCATGCATCCGAACTACATTCGCGTCGGTGGTCTCAACGGCGATCTTCCGCAGGGCTACCTCGCGAAGCTCGACGCACTGATCGAGAAGTTTCCCGGGCGGATGCGCGAGCTACGCGGCCTGCTGCAAGCCAACCCGATCTTTCAGGACCGCACCATCGACGTCGGCTACCTCGCGCCCGAAGCGGCGGTCGAATGGAACGTCACGGGGCCCGCTCTACGCGCCAGCGGCATCGCCTACGACGTGCGCAAAGCCTTTCCTTACACCGGATACGACAGCTACGATTTCGACGTACCGACGCGGAAAGAATGCGACGCGTACGCGCGCTTCCTGGTGCGTCTCGACGAGATGGAGCAGTCGATCCGGATCGTCGAGCAGGCGCGCCGGCGTCTCGATGCGCCGGGTCCGGTCATGATCGACGATCCGAAGGTCGCGCTGCCGCCCAAAGAGACGATCGCGCTCTCGATGGAGGCGCTCATTCACCACTTCAAGCTCATCAGCGAAGGCTTTCGGGTGCCGCCGGGCGACGTTTATCAGGCGATCGAATCGCCGCGTGGTGAACTCGGCTACTACGTCGTGAGCAACGGCGAGAACCGTCCCTACCGCATTCGCACGCGTCCGCCCAGCATGTACAATCTGCAAGCACTCAAGGGCATCGCTCCCGGAAATCTCATCGCGGATCTCGTCGTGATGATCGGCTCGCTCGACCCCGTCTTCGGCGAGGTCGACCGATGAGCGGGCGGCGTCGTGCGCGTCGCCCTCGACATGCTGCCGCAGAGCCGCTCGTCGCTCCGCCCTCCGGGCTGCGCTCCTGCTGCCGGGCTCCTCGCTCTCGCCATCCATGGCTCCGCTCGTCGTCCCGAGCCTCTGCGGCAGCATGTCGAGGGCGACGCGCATGACCGAGCGAGAGAAGAATTTTCCGGCGTTGCTCGAGCGGCTGCGGCCTGATTGCGATGAGATCATTGCGCGATACGAGGAGCGGCGGTCGGCGTTGTTGCCGATCACGCACTTGTTTCAAGAGCATGAGGGCTTCGTGAGCCCGCAGGCGATGCACGCGACGGCGGAAATGCTCGAGATTACTCCGGCTGAAGTCGAAGGCGCGGTCTCGTTCTACACGTTGTTCTACCGGCGGCCGGTGGGGAAGTACATACTGCAAGTCTGCCGGGGGCTCGCGTGCGCGATCAACGGCGCCGAAGATATCATGGCGTACTTTCGCGAGAAGCTCGGTATCGGGCACTTGCAGACGACGGCCGATGGTCTGTTCTCTTACGAAGAGGTCGAGTGTCTCGCGGCCTGCGATCGCGCGACGTGCATGCAAGTGAACCTCGATTTCGTCTACGATTTGACGCCGCAAAAGATCGATGAAATGCTCGTAGCCATGCGGTCGGGCAGTTATGCCGTGCCGCCGATGGCGCAAACGGATGCTCCCGGCGATACGTGGGCGATACCGCAAGATGCGCAAGTCTCCGATGGGAAGAAGTCGCGTGGTGCGGTCGGCGTCGCGCACCCGAACAACGCCGGCGGCGTCGGTGACGCGAGCGGCATTATAATGCTCGACAACATCATCAATCGTAACGTCTATCGTTTCACCGGTACGACGGAGCGTGCGGTCGTCGATTCGCGGGCCGTGGTCGAGAGCGTCGAAGAAGAAGAGGGCGCGCGTGCCGGTCACTAAGGTTCTCACGGACGGAATCGGCGAGATCGATATGCGCGGCATCGACGCTTACCGGCAGCGCGGCGGTTACAAGCAGTGGGAGCGCGTCGTGCGCGAGCTCAAGCCGGTCGACGTGCTCAATCTTGCCGAAAAATCTGGTCTGCGCGGTCGCGGCGGTGCGGGTTTCCCGACTGGCCGCAAGTGGTCGTTCTTGCCGGCCGACAAGCAGGTGCGCTATCTGGTCTGCAACTCCGATGAGGCGGAGCCCGGCACGTTCAAAGACCACATGCTCTTGGAGAACGTACCGCATCTGATTCTCGAAGGCATGCTGATCGGGTCCTACGGCATCGCTTCGCATCACGCGTTCATCTATATCCGCGGTGAGTTCAGGCGCGGTTACGAGATCTTCTGTGCCGCGCTCGAAGAAGCGCGCAAAGCCGGGTACGTGGGCAAGAATCTCTTCGGGAGCGGTTACGATCTCGAGGTCACCGTCCATCGCGGCGCCGGCGCGTACATTTGCGGGGAGGAGACGGGATTACTCAACTCACTCGAGGGCAAGCGAGGCGAACCGCGTCTCAAGCCGCCCTTCCCGGCGATCGAAGGGCTCTATCGCATGCCGACGGTCGTCAACAACGTCGAGACGCTCGCCTATCTCGTGCCGATTCTCCAACGCGGCGCGGAGTGGTTCGCCGCAGTCGGCACCGAGCGCAGCAAAGGGTACAAGATCGTTTCGGTCTCGGGCCACGTGCGTAATCCCGGAAACTACGAGGTTGCGCTTGGAACGACGGTGCGCGAGATCATCGACTTGGCGGGGGGCTTGCGCTCGGGACGTTCGTTCATGGCGGTTCAGCCCGGTGGCGGCTCGTCGGCGTGCATCTTCGAGGAGCATCTCGATTGGCCGTACGATTACGAAAGCATGGCGAAGGCCGGTTCGATGCTCGGCTCGGGCGCGTTCGTCGTCTTCGACGACACGACCGACTTCGTCAACGCCTCGTATAACCTCGTACGTTTCTTCGCGCACGAGTCGTGCGGACAGTGTACCCCGTGTCGCGAGGGCTCGAGCTGGTTGGAGCGCGTCCTCGAACGGCTCGTGCACCATCGCGGCGTGCCTGGCGATTACGAAATGCTGGCACGGGTCTCCGGCACGATCACGGGTTTGAATCTCTGCGCGCTCGGCGACTCGATCGAACCCTTCCTCAAATCGGTGATGCAGCGCTTCCCCGAAGCCTTCAAGTCGCGGATCGCCGGCGCGGAGGTTCCGCAGCCGGTATGAGTACTCCATTGCTTGCGCCCAGCGCCGAGATGGTCACGATCACGTTCGACGGAGTGCCCGTGACCGTTCCGAAAGGAACGCTCCTCGTCGAGGCGGCGAAGCTCATCAAGCAGCAGATTCCGATCTACTGCTATCACACGAAGCTGGGGCCCGCCGGACTCTGTCGCATCTGCATGGTCGAGATCGAGGGTATTCCGAAGCTGCAGATCGCCTGCAATACCGTAGCCACCGACGGAATGGTGGTTCGAACGCAGGGTGAACGGGTCGACGCGGCGCGTGCCATGGTCCTCGAGCTCTTCTTGGTCAATCATCCCCTGGATTGCCCGATCTGCGATAAGGGCGGCGAGTGCGAGCTGCAGGATTACTCGATGGCGTACGCGCGCGGCACATCCGACGTCGCCGATCCGAAGCTCTCGAAGCCGAAAGCGGTCGACTTGGGGCCGACGATCGTACTCGACGAAGAGCGCTGCATCGTCTGCCAGCGCTGCGTTCGTTTCGACGACATCATTGCGGGCGAGCAGCAGCTCGTCGTCAAAGACCGCGGCGCGCGCGACATTATCGCGACCGCAACCCGGCACCCATACCAGCACAACTTCACCGGCAACGTTACCGAGCTCTGTCCGGTCGGCGCGCTGACGTCAAAGACGTATCGGTTTAAGTCGCGTCCGTGGGATCTGAATCGTACCCAAACGACGTGCACGCAGTGCGCGGTCGGCTGCCAGCAGTTCGCCGACGTACGGTACGAAACGCTGTTGCGAACGATGTCGGTTGAAGACGACGACGCGATCTCCGACGGTTGGCTCTGCGATCGCGGCCGATATAACATCGGATTCTACGCGTCGCCCGACCGGTTGACGCAGCCGCTCTACCGTCGCGGCGGGGGCTTCGTGCAGATAGGCTGGGACGACGCCTATATTCTTTGGGCGAAAGCGATTCGCGAGGCGATCGCGTCGCACGGTCCGGCGAGCGTCGGCGCGATCGGTGGCGGCCGTTTGACGAACGAAGAAGCCTTCACGCTGCAAAGCATCGTTCGATCGGCCGGCGTTGCGAACTTGGATTGGCGAATCGGCCGGCAACGTCAAGCAACGCCCGGTACGCAGGGTGCCCCGCTCGACCGGATCGATTCCGTCAAAGCAATCGTCGTCGCCGGTCAATCGCCGCAGGAGCTCGCTCCGGTGCTTTGGCTGCGCGTTCGCAAGGCCGTACTTCGCGGTGCCGCGCTCGTGCACGCCGCATCGGCGAACGAGGCGCGAGATGCCGTCGGCGGCGCGTCGGCGGTCGCATTGGTTTGGGACGGTGCCGACCTCGAGGTAGGGCGGCAATACGCGGAAGCATTTGCTGGGGTTCCCGATCTCGCAACGTACGTCGCGAGCGAACAAGGCAACGCACGCGGAGCCGAAGCGATGGGCGTGCTGCCCTTTAGCGGACCGGGGTACGTTCCGGTCGATCGAGGGATCGATGCCTACGCCATGCTCGACGCGGCGCGCGCCGGCAATCTCGCGGTGCTCTCGATCTTCGGCGCGAATCCCGCTCGAAATGCAGTCGATCCGGCCGCGGCGGCGCGTGCGCTCGAAGCGGTTTCGTTCCTCGTCGTAAGCGAGCTCTTCATGACCGAGACGGCAGAGCGCGCGACCTTGGTGCTTCCGGCGAAAGGCGCGTTCGAAAAGAGCGGCACGACGCTCGCCTTGGGCGGCGAACTCCTTCCCGTGAACGCATCGCTCGCTGCGCCTGAATCGGTGCGCTCGGATTACGAGATGCTGCTTGGCCTCGCCGATCAGCTCGGCGTATCGGTATTGCCGTCCGACGAAATGCATCGCCTCATCGTCGGACACGTGGCGAAGGCCGCACCCGATTTCACCCTAGGCGACGAACGTTTTGCCCTTCGACAGGCTCAGGGCGACACGGTGCTGGCGCGAAGGCCGCAGATTCTCTCCGGCGGCGGAACGTGGGCGCACGATCCCACGCTCGCGGCGTTGAGGTCGTAAGCCAATGCCGTTGTGGATCATCGTCCTCGTGAAGTCGGCGATTCTGCTCCTGGTCGTCGTCACGTCGTTTGCGTACGCGATGCTTCTCGAGCGCAAGATCCTGGGTTGGATGCAGTTGCGGCCGGGGCCGAATCGCGTCGGTCCGTGGGGGTTGCTGCAGCCGGCGGCCGACGCCGCGAAGCTGATGCTCAAGGAAGATCTCACGCCGGAGACCGCCGACCCGCTGCTGTACAAGCTCGCGCCATTCATCTCGCTGCTGACGGCCTTTTCGGTCTATGCCATCATCCCGTTCGGTGCTTCACGATCCGGCGCAGCCTGGGCGATCGGTAACGTCAACGCCGGTATCCTCTTCATCCTTGCGATCGCTTCACTCGGGGTCTACGGAATCTGTTTGGGCGGCTGGGCCTCCGGATCGAAGTACCCGCTTCTGGGCAGCGTCCGTGCGACCGCGCAGATGATCAGCTACGAGTTGGCGATGTCGCTCTCGCTCATCGGCGTGCTGCTGCTGGCTGGAACCACCTCGCTCGATGGAATCGTGAACGCGCAGGTTCGGTGGTGGTTCGTTCTGCCGCAGTTCGTCGGCTGCATCATCTACGTCATTACCGCGGTCGCCGAGACGAACCGAACGCCGTTCGATCTCGTCGAGGCCGAGACGGAGCTCGTCGGCGGATTCCACACCGAATACTCCGGTCTGCGCTTCGGACTCTTCTTTATCGCCGAGTACGTCAACATGCTCACGATCTCGTGCATCGCGACGCTGCTCTTCTTCGGCGGCTGGAACGCGCCGTTCGGATTGACCCTGATTCCCGGCGTCGCCTGGTTCGTAATCAAAGTCGCTTGCTTCATGTTCTTCTACATGTGGATACGAGCGACGCTGCCGCGCCTGCGCTACGATCGGCTCATGGCCTTCGGCTGGAAGGTACTGCTGCCCGTCGCAACACTCAATCTGGTCGTGACGGCAATCGTCGTCGCGTACAAGGGTTGATGGCCGGCATGCCGTCGCGCAAACATCTGCTCAATGTCGGAGCGATCCTGCGGGGATTGTCGATTACCTTCGGCTTCATGTTCCGCCGTCGACCGACGATCCCGTATCCTTCGGTCAAGAAGCAGCACGCGCCGCGCTTCCACGGTCTGCACGAGCTACGCCGCTATGACGACGGCAAGGAGCGCTGCATCGGCTGCGAGCTCTGCTCGAGTGTCTGTCCCGCAAACGCAATCACGGTCATCGGCGCGGAGAACTCCCCCGAGGATCGCCGATCGCCCGGCGAGCGGTACGCCGCGCGCTACGAGATCGACGAGTTGCGCTGCATTTTCTGCGGGATGTGCGAGGAAGCGTGCCCGACGGACGCGATCGTGCTCACGCCGCGATTCGAGATGTCCGATTATCGCCGCGGCTCCTTCGTCTACGATAAAGACCGGCTGATCGTTCCGGTCGAGGCCGGCACCGGAACGCCGCCCGACGACCGTCCCGGCGGCATTCCCGGCGATCTCGGGCTCGTCGCGACGATCAAGTCCACGACCGATGTCGAACGCGGTTACCCGGCCACCTGGCGCGGCGACGTGCTGCTCAAACAGCGCAAGGGCCTCGCGCTCATCAGACCCCCGCGCATCGAGTCCGGCGAGGGTGAAAAGTCGTGATCGCATTCTGGGTGCTGGCCGTGATTCTGATCGTGAGCGCGGTTTGGACGATCTCCGCATCGAAGCCGGTCTACAGCGTCGTCGCGCTCTTGCTCAATTTCGCAGCGCTCGCCGTAACGTACGTCACGCTTTCGGCCGAGTTCTTGGCGGTCATCCAAATCATCGTCTACTCCGGCGCGATTCTGGTCCTCTTCGTCTTCGTGATCGCGTTGCTCAGTAGCGGCGTGGGACCGTTTGCCATGGGTCCGAACCGTCTGCCGAAGATTTGGGCGCCGGCTGGAATCGTGATCGTCGCCGCGTTCGCCTTTTTCGTCTATGCGATCTCGCAGGCGGCGTTCTTCGTACCCCACGTCTCGAAGGGCGCCGTGGGAACCGCGAACGCTTTCGGCAGCGTCTCCGACTTCGGCACGAGCCTCTTCACCGTCCAATTGCTTCCGTTCGAAGTGACGGCGCTGATTCTCATGGTGGCGGTGATCGGAGTGATCACGCTGGGGGGCGAAGAGATGAGCGACGCCGACGTTCGCCGCAACGAGGCGAAGGTCGAGCGCTCGATGCGCGAGGCGATTCTGCGTGAGGGCGGCGACTGATGCTCGTGCCGATCGTCAACTATATCGGGCTCGCCGCAGTGATGTTCTTCCTCGGCGTCGCCGGCGTCATCGTTCGGCGCAATCCGCTCGTGATGCTGATGAGCATCGAGCTAATGTTCAACGCGGCGAACCTGCTCTTCATCGCATTTGCGCGCGTCTGGCTGCAAAACGCGGGTCAAATCTTTGCCTTCCTCGTTATCACCGTTGCCGCGGCTGAGGCTGCGATCGGCCTAGCGATCATCGTGACGACGTTCCGCCCCGAGAAGTACGTCGACGTTGACGATGTTCGGAGTCTCCGTGGCTAGCCGGACCCGTTGGGACTGCGTGAGCGAGGCGTCGCGACTTTTCGGGGCCGGCCATGGATGGCCGCTTCAAAACTTCGTTGGCCCCGAAAAGCGCGCGAGCAGGAGCGGCACATGGATGTGCCGCGACGAGCGTCCGAGCGGCGCAGTCCCAACGGGTCCGGCTAGCCACGGAGGCGGACCGCCTCGATGACGCACGTGCTGGGCGTGAGCGCAACGTATCCGCTGCTCGTCGCGTTGTGGTTGCTGCCGCTCGCGGGCGCGGTGATTTGCTGGGCCTTCGGGCCGCAGTTGCGGACGGCGGCGGGATGGCTCGTCTCGGGGATCGTCGGCGCGTCGTTCGTGCTCGCGGCGCTCTCGTGGGGTGCTGGAACGCAGCAGCTCGACGGACGCCTAGGTGCCCATCAGCCGCTCGTGACGTGGCTAACAGGATTCGACTTCGGACTGCTGCTCGATCCGCTTTCGCTGCTTTGGACTTTCATCATCACCGGCGTCGGCTTTCTGATCGTCTTCTACTCGGTCGGCTACATGGAGGGCGACCGCGCGTACGCGCGATTCTTCGCCTACATGAGTTTCTTTGTTTTTGCGATGCTGACGCTCGTGCTCTCCGACAACTTCGTCGGATTGCTCGTCGGTTGGGGGCTCGTCGGCGTCGCCTCATACTTCCTCATCGGATTCTGGTTCGAGCGGCCCTCGGCCGTCGCAGCCGCGCGCAAAGCGTTCGTCATCAACGTCGTCGGCGACGTCGGCGTGATGTTTGCGATCTTTCTAATCTTCGCTAACGCTCATTCGATCGGGTTCGGCGACGCCTTCGCGGCCGCCGGTTCGTGGGCAGCGCCGCTGATCTTGGCGGTCTGCATCGCGCTTTTCATCGGCGCCGCCGCGAAGTCGGCGCAGGTTCCGCTGCACACGTGGTTGCCCGATGCGATGGAAGGCCCGACGCCGGTATCGGCGCTGATTCACGCGGCGACGATGGTTACGGCGGGCGTCTATCTCGTTGCTCGCTGTGCGCCGCTCTGGAGCCGGAGTCCGGATGCCCAGCTCCTGGTCGGTACCATCGGAGGCATCACCGCGCTCGCCGGCGCGGTCCTCGGCACCGCCCAATGGGACATCAAACGGATTCTCGCGTACTCGACGATGTCGCAGATTGGTTACATGATCATGGGCGTCGGCGTCGGCGCCTACGAAGGCGGCATCGCGCATTTCTTTACGCACGCGTTCTTCAAAGCGCAGCTCTTTCTCACGAGCGGTTTAGTCATTCACGCCCTCGCCAACGAACAGGACGTGCGGCAGATGGGCGGCCTGTGGAAGAAGATGCCGTTTGCGTTCTGGGCAATGCTCACCGGGGTGCTCTCGATCTGCGGCATTCCCGGCTTCAGCGGATTCTTCTCAAAAGACCAAGTGATCTATGGCGCCTTGGTCCACGGTCATCCGTGGCTCTATGCGGCTGGCGTTTTGACCGCCGGAATCACGGCGTACTATATGTTCCGCCTGCTCTTCCTCGCATTCTTGGGCGAGTATCGCGGCACGCTCGATACCGGCCACCTTCACCTCCCGAGCTGGGTGATGAACCTCCCCGTCGGGGTCTTAGTCGTTCCGACCGTCGCGGTCGGCGGTGCGCTGATGTTCGGGGGAGAGAACTCGCCGTGGTCGCACTTCTTCGCGCCGCTCTTCGGCAGCCAAACGCAAGCGATTGCATCGATACCGGTGCCCCCGATCTCCGAGGGAATGACGTCGGCGCTGGTCTTCGTGCTCGTGATACTCGGCTTCGCGATCGCGTGGTGGCGGTACGCCAGCGCCGGCGCGCAACGCGATGCCGTAGAGCGTCTTCGGGTTGAAACGGGACGCATGCCCGCGATTTTAGCGAATCGCTTCTACGTCGACGAGGCGATCGAGCTGCTCGTCGTGCGGCCGACGCAACGGCTTGGTCTCTTCTTCGGTCGCGTGCTCGACCCGCACGTGCTCGACGGCGCGGTGCGGGAGCTCGTCTTTTGGGCGGGTTGGCTCGGCGCCGTCGTCCGCTCCTTCCAAACCGGATTCGTTCGCGCCTACGCGCTGATTCTGGTCGTCGGCGCAGCCTGCTTCATCGTTTACTACGCCATCGCGGCGGCGGGAGCGCTGCACTGATGGCGCTCGTTCCGATCACGATCCTCTTGCCGATCGTCGCCGGCGCGCTGCTCTTCGCGCTCCCTCGAAACGACCGGACGCTCTCGCGAGCGATTGGAACGGCCATCGCAATCGCGACCTTCGCAATGCTGGCCGTCTCCGGGAACCGCGAGTGGAGCGTGCATTGGCTCTCCCGTCCGTTCAACGCGGCGTTTCACTTCGGCGCGACGCCGGTCTCGTTCTGGATCGCGCTGCTGCTCGCGCTCTGTACCGCCTGCGCGATACCGGCGACGCGAATAAAGCGCGAGCGCGATTTCGTCGCACTCTTGCTCATGCTCGAGGGGACGATGCTCGGGCTCTTCCTCGCGCGCGACCTGCTCGTCTTTGCGCTCTTTTGGGATCTGATGCTGATCCCGGTCTTCTTCGGACTGCTCGGCTGGGGCGAACATCCGGCGACGGCGTGGCGCTACTTCATCTACAACTTCGCGGGAGGCCTGACGCTACTGCTCGCGACCGCCGCCTTCGGTGTGATCTACGGGTCGACCGACGTGATCGGCCGTAGCGTAACGCCGCTGGTCGGCGCCTGGGCGCCATGGATTTACGCCGGATTCGCCTTCGCGTTTTTGGTGAAGACGCCCGTGTGGCCGCTCCACACGTGGATGCCGCCGACCTATAGCGGGTTGCCCTCTCCGATGGTTGCTGTCGTTTCGGCGGTGCAGTCGAAAGCCGGACTCTATGGTTTCATCGCGATCGGGCTGGCGCTGCTTCCCGATTATCTGCGCGCGTACGCCGAGCCGTTGATCGTTCTCGCGGCAATCTCGCTCATCTACGGCGCCGCCATCGCGCTGGTGCAGAACGATGCCAAACGCATCGTGGCGTACTCATCGCTCTCGCACCTCGGCCTGATCGTCATTGCGATCGCTTCCCGAAATCCACTCGCCCTAAAGGGCGCGCTCGTCTACATCGTGGCGCACGGTCTCTTCTCGGCCGCACTCTTTCTGCTGATCGGCTATCTCGAAGAGCGCGAGGGGACGCGTTCGCTCTTGCGGCTCGGCGGCTTGGGCGGGAAGAACCCGCGGCTCGCCGGCGCGCTCTGCATCGCCGCACTCGCCGCGCTCGGATTACCGGGCTTGGCCGGGTTTGCCGGCGAGCTGGTGATCCTCATCGGCGTCTACCAAGCCGGATACGTCTGGCCGGTGGTCGTGGCGCTCGTTGCAATCGTCATCGCGTCGGCGTATATGATTCGTCTCTACCAAGATCTCATGAACGGACCTCAGGTCGAGGACGTGCCGGTTCGGGTCGATCTCACTTGGCTCGAGGGCCTCGCCGTCGCGCCGCTCCTGCTCGCGTTGATCGCCTTAGGCGTCGATCCGGCACCGCTGTTGCGCTTATGATCGTTCCCTTCACTAACGCCGATTGGCATGCGATCTATCCGGTGGGCGCGGTCGCGATCGCGGCGCTCGTCGTGCTGATCGCGGATCTCTTCTCGGTTCGCCAGGATCAGCGGTACGTTTCGATCGGAATCGCGCTAGCGGGCACGCTTGCGGCCGCGATACTCGCGGCGCGCCAGTACGGGCATCACTACGGCGCATTTTTCGGCGGCTTCATGGTCGGCGGTTTCGCGACGGTCTTTCAAGAGGTCATTCTGATCGCGACCGCGGGTTCGCTGATTCTCTACGGCGCGATCGGTTCGGCGAAACGCGTTCCGGCAATGACGGCGATGATGCTCTGGAGCGCGTGCGGCGCGATGCTCATGGCCGGCGCCGCGAATCTGATGATGATCTTTCTCGGCCTCGAGCTGCTCTCGCTCGGCCTCTACGCACTCTGCGGTGCCGTCGATCGCAAGACGGCACGCGAGTCGGCGCTCAAGTATTTGATCCTCAGCTCGACGGCCACCGGTTTTTTGATCTTTGGATTCGCGTTGCTCTTCGGGGCGACCGGAAGCGTTCGGCTCGCCGATTTCGTCAGCCCGTTGCTCGCATCGAACCCGCTCTTCTTGATCGGCGCGGGCATGTTCTTGATCGGTATCGTCTTTAAGCTCAGCCTCGTTCCGTTCCACACCTGGACGCCCGACGTGTTCCAAGGGGCACCGCTGCCGGTCACGGCGTTCATGAGCGTCGTCACCAAGGCCGGAGCGCTCGCCGTATTTGCGCGCTTTATCTACGCGGCGTTGCCCGCGGGAGTCGCCGGAGAACTCTTGATTCCGGTTTGGATCGTCGCGGGAATCTCGATGATCGCGGGCAACGTGGGTATGCTCGCGCAGCACGATCTCAAGCGATTGTTGGGGTACTCCGGCGTCGCACAAGTCGGGTACATTCTGGTCGCGCTCGCCGGAGGCACGCCGCTCGGTCTTCGATACGCGCTCTATTATCTCACCGCATACGCGTTCATGAATCTCGGCGCGTTCGCTGTAGCCGCCGCGATTTCGGACGACGGCGAGGAAGCGGCCGATCTCGCACGTTATCGTGGGTTGGGTTACCGCCGCCCGTGGCTAGCCGCCGCCATGACGATCTTTCTGCTGGCGCTGGCCGGCTTGCCGCCGACCGCCGGCTTTCTCGGGAAGATCTTGATTCTCTCGAGCAGCGTCGCGAGCGGATACGTTTGGCTCGCCGCACTGCTGATCGTGGGAACGGCGATCTCGCTCTACGCCTACGTCAAGTTCATTCGAGCGATGTACGAGCGCGAGCACGGCGAGGTTCGGGAGCTTCGTCCGTTCGTGCCGCTCGCTTGGGCGAGCGCCGCAATCTGCGCCGTCCTCGTGATCGCAATGGCCTTCTATCCCATAACGCCGAGCAACGTTCTCCCGCTGGTACGATAGGAGGGCGGGCAGGCGTCACGGCGTGGCGGGGCGGTGCGCTATAGTATGGTTGAGGTACCTGCCATGATTCGACGCACCCTTCGCGCGCTTGCCTTGGCCGCTCTGCTGCCGGGGACGATGCTTATCGCTTCGGCCGTGGCGCCGGCCCAGGAATCGATTATCACGCCCGAGGCCCACAAGCTTGCCGACCAGCGGGCCGCGATCACGTACGCGCGCGAACTCATCGCCGCCGGAGAGATGGACCGCGCGGTCGAGGGTCTCCAGCAGTTCGTGGCGACACACTCCGATGCCGATGAAGCGGCGCGCTTTCTCGGCGATCTTTACTATCGCCAAGGGCGATTCGATCAGGCCGAAGCCATTTACCGCGGCCTCTTGGCACGCAACCCCCACGACAAGGAGTCGCATAATCGCCTCGGGGTGGTCTATGCGACCCAAAATAACATCGATGCGGCGATCGTCGAGTTCCAGGACGCGCTGCCGGGAACCGATTCGATTCGTGACCTCGTCTTTCTCCATCTGCGCAAGGGTGATCTGCCGCAGTATGAAGCCGAGATGGCGCGCGCCGCGCGCGACAATCCGAACGACACCAACATTCAAGAAGAGTTGGGTGAGGTGTACGAAACGCTCCATCAGCCCAACTCGGCGATTCTCTATCTCCGGCGCGCGCTCGATAGTGATGGGCGCTCGATCGCCGCGCTCAACCGGCTCGGAATGGCATACTTGGACCTCCGCGACTATACAACGGCGGAGAGGTATCTCCGCGATTGCCTCAACATCGACGTCGTGAACTACGCGTGCTTGGACAATCTCGGCGTCGCGCAGATTCAGGCCGGAAGAGAAGACGAAGCGCGCGCATGGTTCAAGAAGGCGTACGAGCTGGAGCCCGAGCGCCCCGAAGCGATCGTCAACTTCGGGTACCTCGCGGACATGCACGGCGATTGGAAGCGCGCGGTCGCATACTACGTGCAGGCGATCTCGGTCAATCCGTACGTTCCCGAGTCGTACGTGAACCTCGGGATCGATTACGAGCACAACGGACTCTATTCGCTCGCGCTCTCGGCCTTGCTCAAGGGCGTAGCCGCCGCGCCGTACGACGGGCGCGTGCGGTATCTGCTCGCGCGTGCGTACGCTGCGCAAGGGCAGCGGGCGCTCGCGCTGGCACAGCTGAAGGCCGCGCAGACGTCCTTCGATCCCGACGTCGCGGAGATCGCAAAAGAGGAGTCGCAGCGGCTACAGCAATCGCCTGAGACTGCCCCTCAGTAACGCGTTACGTCCTAGCTATACAATCGATCTCGATGCGGGCGCCGCGTGGTAACGCGGCGACGGCAACCGTCGAGCGCGCGGGCTTCGACAGGCCGAAGTACTTTTCGTAGACGTCGTTTACCGCCGGGAAATCTTTCATGTCTATCAGGAAGATCGTCGTCTTCACGACGTCGGCGTAGTGGCATCCGGCGGCGCATAGTACGGCGCCAAGATTCTCGATAGCGCGCTGCGCTTGAGCCGCAGCGTCGCCGTCGACCAGCTCGCCGCTCTGCGGATCGAGCGCGATCTGGCCGCTGCAGTAGACCTCGTTGCCCCACTGGACTGCCTGACTGTACGCACCGATTGGTTGGGGCGCGTGCGGCGTCGTAATGTGTTCCAGTTTCATCGGGGCGTACCACTGAGAGCGGGTTCGGACTCGCTCCGCGTCATGGTTCCCTTGAACGCCATCGGCGGCTCGTCGAGGCCGAAGTTCGTGCGGTAAAGCTCGTCGATGCGGGCCAGCTCGTTCGCGCCCAGCGGCGGCGCTTCGGATACGGCGGCGAACTCGGCGAGCTGCTCTGCGTCGTAGATGTTTGGCAGGACCGTCATTACGCGCGGTTCGTGGAGCAGCCATGCGATCGCGGCTTGACCCAGCGTGCGATCGGGCCGCTCGAGAAATCGCAGCTGCCGCACTTTCTCGATTCCGTTGATCAGCCACTCGCGCGGACGGTGGCGGCGGTGATCGTTCTTGGCGAAGGTCGTTTCCGCGGTGTAGTGACCTTCGAGTATTCCACTCGAATGCGGAACGCGAATCATGTAGCCGGTATCGGCGCCCGCCTCGTATGCCGCGCGGATCTGTTCGTCTCCCGGGTACTGCTCGAGCATGTTCCAGATGATCTGCACGCTCGCGACGTTGCGTTTTCGCACTGCATCGACGCCCTCGTAGAGCCAGCCGATCGCCGGGCCGAGCGCGACGCCGTACATCCGGATCTTCCCCTCGCGCTTGAGCGATTCGAGGAGCTCCCAGAGCGCGTCGTCTTCGATCTGCGCCATACGCGCGTTGTGCATCTGGTAGATATCGACGTAGTCGGTCTGCAGACGCCGCAGCGATGCCTCGAGCGCCGAGCGAACGAAGGCCGGCGAAAAGTCTTGGGGCAGTTCGGATTGCCCGCGCCGCACGTCGTCGGCGGCGCTCGAAAAGTCGTAGCCGAACTTCGTCGCATAGACGACGCGATCGCGACGGCCGGCGAAGGCTTTGGCGAGTTGTTCCTCGCTGCGACCGTTACCGTAGGTGTCGGCCGCGTCGTAGAACGTAATGCCGAGGTCGTGCGCGGCGTGGAGCATCGCGACCGCCTCCTCATCGCTTTTCTCGCCCCACCAGCCCGTCGACGTCGTCCAAAGACCGAACCCGACTTCGCTGACGGTCACGTTGCCGGCCGGGTAGGTGCGGTACTTCATGCGCGGGCCTTCTCCGTCCGAGCCGCCAACTCCCAACGCAATGGACTCACCGGAGGCGATCGCCGACGCGTTCGCACGCGTCGGCGCGTGGATCGAGCGGTACTTCGAGCACCCCGAGGCCTATCGCGTCATGCCGCAGGTGCGCCCCGGCGAGGTCGTCGCGGCATTGCCGGTCGAGGCGCCCGAGACCGGGGAGCCGTTCGAAGCAATCCTCGCCGATTTCGAACGGATCATCGTTCCTGCGACCACCCACTGGAATCACCCGCGCTTCTTTGCCTATTTCGCGACGAGCGCCGCGCCGGCGGCGATTGCGGCGGAGGCCCTAGCGGCGACCCTCGACGTCAAGGCGATGCTCTGGCGCACCTCGCCGGCGGCAACCGAGCTCGAGGAGGTAACGATGCGCTGGCTCGGGCGTTTGCTCGGGTTGCCGGCGCAATGGACGGGCATTATCTACGACACCGCCTCGATTGCGGGATTTACGGCGTTGGCGGCCGCTCGCGAGGCGCTCGATCTGCAGATTCGCGAACTTGGCATGACCGGACGCACGCTGCCGGCGCTGCGCATCTACATCACCGGCGAGACGCACTCGCACGTCGAGAAGGCCGCGATTGCGCTCGGCATCGGGCGAGAGAACGTCGTGCGAGTCGGCTGCGACGACGCGCTGCGCATGCGGGTGGTCGCGTTACGTGCGGCGATCGAAGCCGATCGCGATGCGGGGATGCGGCCGATGGCCGTCGTCGCAACGGTCGGCACGACGTCGACGACCTCGGTCGATCCGCTACGCGAGATCGCCGCGGTCGCGCGCGAGTTCGACGTCTGGCTGCACGTCGACGCCGCCTATGCGGGAATCGCGGCGATGATTCCCGAGTTTGCCTCGATCTTCGACGGCGTCGAGTTCGCCGATTCGCTCGTCGTCAACCCGCACAAGTGGATGTTCGTTCCGATGGACCTCTCCGTGCTCTTCTTGAAAGACGAATCGACCGTTCGCCGCGCATTCACTCTGGTGCCCGAGTATCTGACGACGCCGGAATCCGACGGCGTGAACTATATGGATTATGGACTACAATTGGGGCGGCGCTTTCGTGCGCTCAAACTCTGGTTCGTGCTGCGCCGCTTCGGCGCGGAGGGTATTCGGCAGAGATTGCGCGACCATATTGCGCTCGCGCAAGAGTTCGCGTTGTGGGTACGGAGCGAGCCACATTGGGAGGTGCTCGCTCCGCATCCGTTTTCGGTCGTTTGTTTCCGCTATGCGCCGCCGGGGCTCGACGAAGCGGCGCTGGAAGTGCTGAACGCAGGGATCATGCATGCCGTCAACTTGACCGGAGAGATCTTCGTTTCGCACACGAAGATCGATGGCCGCTACGCGATCCGGCTCGCGATCGGGAATCTGCGCACGCAACGCAGTGATGTTGAGTTCGCTTGGGAAATCCTGCGGCGTGAAGCACAGAAGCATAACACGCAGCGCGATTGCACTTAGAGTGCCTTGTGGGTGCGAACGGCGCGAAGAGCGGCTCGGCTTAAGACGTTCGCGTACGTCGGGAACGAAATCAGAACTTTTGCTAGGTCGTCGACCACCATCTTCGCAGTCATCACGATTCCCGCCATTTGGGCAACCTCGACCGCTCGTTCGCCGACGATATGGCAGCCGAGTAGTAACCTCGTCGAGCGATCGATCACGAGCTTACAGAAACCGCGGGTCCGCCCGTCGACGATCGGTCGCGTTGTTTCTTCGTACGAAGCGCACGAGATCAGCACGTCGTATGCCGAACGCGCCTCTTCTTCGGTGAGGCCGACTTTGGCATATTCGGGGTCGGTAAAACTGCCGATCGGCTCAACACCAAGCGGTACCTTGAGCCGACTCTTCCCGCCCGCGTTGTTCCCCGCAATGAATCCGTCGCGTACTGCCTGAGGGACGAGCATCGATCGCCCAAGTATATCGCCTGCGGCGTAAATATGCTCGGCGGACGTACGTAGGGTGTCGTCAACTTCGATAAAGCTATTGGCGTTCGTTTGGACGCCGGCGACCGCCAAGTTTAATCCCTCGCTGTCGGCGATCCAACCGATCGCGCAGACCGCGTACTCCGCCTCGACAGCGATCGTATCCGGACCTTGGCCTACCATCATTCGGACGCCCTCCGGGAGGCGCTCAAAATGCGAGATCGTCCCGAAGTTCTCACGGACATCGATCCCATCCTCACGAAACGCGCGCGCAACTTCGCGCGACACGTCGACGTCCTCAGTGGGGACGATCCGCGGCCCCGTCTGGCACAGAGTAATGTGTGAGCCGAGTGCATTGAAGATCGAAGCGACCTGCGCTCCGGTCGAGCCGGCACCTATGACGATCAGTGATTTCGGAACGTCGTTCAGACCGAAGGCGTCGGCAGGCGTCACCGTCAGGTCCGCGCCGGGGACGATTAGCGCGCGGCTGACTCCACCGGAACAGACGATGACTCTGCCCCCACGCACCGTTGGACCGCGCTCGCTTTCGATCGTTCGCTCATCCGCGAAGCTTGCCGTCCCCGCGTCTTCGAAGAGCGCGACGCCGGCCTTTATCGTTTGTTCGAGAAGCGTGGAGTGCGCTCGCGCTTCCCCGATGACCTCGCGCGCACGCCGGACCAACTGCGTGTAGTCGATCGAAGGGCCCGTCACCGCGATTCCGTACCGCGAGAGCTGACGCGTTTCGCGTACGAGCCGCGCCGCGTGCGCGAGCGTGCGTACCGGAATGGGGCCCTCGTTGGCTGCCATACCGCCAAATGCGCCACGGGTGACGAGCGCCGTCTTTGCACCAAGGTCCGCAGCACGAAGCGCCGCGGTTGTGCCGGCCGGACCGGCGCCGATGACGACGACGTCGAACTCTCGCGCGTCGGTCATCGTGAGGGAAGCTCGCTGTGGCCGATCAGGTAGCTCACGCCGATGGTAAACGACCTACGATACGCCGTTCCCGTCGGCCGGCCGATGTCTTCGATAGGGTTCACGTAGTCGACCGACGCGCTATTGCCGCCATATGTCCCTTGAAGCTGGAAGTTGCGCGTAAGGAGCTGTGCCGCGTTAAGGGTCAAGTAGAGGGTGTTGGAAGAAAAACCGTACTGCACGACGGCTGCCAGGAGCGTACCGCCGGGCGAGCGCCAGAACGTGACTGCTTGCGGCGAAAAGTTCCAAGCGCGGATCGATGCATTCGAGTTCGTCGCCGGAACGTTGTCGAGCGGGAAGGAAAGATTCTCTCCAATCGATCGAGACTGGTTGAGCGCGATGTTCAGCAGCGGATTAATCTCGTATGACGGCGCGGGGGCCGTCAATCCGGGCGATCCGGTCGGGGCTTGGTACGTTGCGAGGACGCCGCCCAGAATGCCCCGCTTGGGATCGGAATAGACCAGCTGCTTATAGCGGAATTCCATATCGGCGGTGCCGGCGGTGGTTCCAGCTTGTGAACTGTTGATCTGCGAGAACGACGGCAGGACAATGGTCACTTGCGACGTCGGAGTTAGACCGATATGAAGCAGAGCGCCCGGATAACCAAACGAGTGGCTTGACTCCGTTAGCGTGTGAGTGGCTCCTTTGGTTGTGTAAGAGAAGATCGCCGGAACGTTCGTCCCGGCGTACGTTGCCTGAATACTCGCCTGTCCGCGCACGAAAACGCACGGCGAGGCCGAGAGATATTTCTTAAGAAGCTCTTGCGCGCCCCCGCATGGGTCGGTGAGCGCCGCATAAGGCCTGCTGGTGGCGGACGGAGATGGAGAGGCAGCTGTCTCCGATTGCCCTCCGCAAGAGAGGGCAGCGATAAGCGCGCAAGCGACCCCAATTTCTGCCACTCCATGACGCCGATATGCCCGCCGCGGTCTAATCACCTGCGTTCCGGAGGGCCGATGCACCGTAAACCGAACGTCCTCGTCCCGCCACTGCTACAAAGGAGATCGTCGCTATGCCAACCCAGGAGCCCGAGTGGTCCAAGCCACAGGCGATGGCGATACCCAAAGGAGGATATTTCAAGCTCGAACAGGGCAATTACGGTCCGGTCTTTCCGAAGACTCCGGCTTGCTACGGCTTCACCATCATCGCGAAGCTGAAGCCGGGCCGCGAGGAAGCAATGCGAGGCTACGCCGCTACGATCGAGAAGACGTTGCCGACCGCTCCGGATATCCTAGCGCCGCTGAAGCTGCATTACTTGAAGTGGGTGCTCTTTGACATCGGCGCCGATACCTATTTCATGTATCAGGGAATCTTCGATACCGACTTTGATAAATACACTGACGACGCCGTAGCGCTTTTTACGAGCCTTGGCCTGAACACGGCTTTTGAAAACCTCGAGGGCTTTCCCGAAGACTGGAAGACCAACATTCCGGCGTTCATTAAATTTGTCCGCGATCACCATCGGCCAAGTTTTCTAGAGTACGCCGAATATCCATACGTCAGCGCCGACGAGATCAAGAAAGCGTTGCGCGTAAAGCACGCGTTGGGCGAAATGCTCGATCAAATGCAGTAAGCCGCTATCTGAGGACTGAGCGATGAGTACCACGCCGGTTACGGGCCGAACGTATAACCAGTTGCACGTCCCGCGCAAATACTCGCGAGGACAGCGCCGCTTCAGCGTCTACTGGACGTGGAGCTATCCGTGGGAGGCCAACCGCGACGTTACCGAGCTGGACAACCGTTTTTCGACGATAACGGAGGTTCGCCGCGTTGCATGGCCCGCTTACGAAACCGAGGAGTATTCGGAGCGGCTGTTCCTGCAGGGAATCGAAGGGACGCTCGAGCTTTTTCACCTGTCGCTCGTCAACTTTCAAGGCGTCGTCGGAGAAACGGCGGAGCAGCCGGTCGCGGTATACCAACGGGTCGACCAAGCCGGACAAAAGCTGCCGATCGACGATCGTATTCTCGCCGATACTGATACGCTGATGGTTTTCGGCCTCGATCACATGGTTACCGAACAAGAGGCGTCACCCGACGAGATCTCGGCGATCGAGAGATTTTTGGAACGCGAGGGAACCTGCCTAATTCTCGGACCGCACCACGACGTGGGCGCGTCGCAAGATCTAAAGGAACGCGATCAGGAGTATCATCACCACGGCGACGCACTCGTTCCGCGCCAGCAGCGTTTCGGAAAATATACGCGCTCTTTAATGCGAGGGCTCAACGTGCCGGTCGAAAACCGCTGGGGTCTTCGCCCGGCCACGCTGCCCGGAACGACGCAGACCGTCCCGCTGTTGACTGCCAACGACCTCGACGACCGTGGCTGGCTCAACGGAGTCAAAACCTTCGTCTTCCACATGCATCTGCCGCACTACGCGGTGACGAACGACGACCCCAGGGCGATTCGCGTCCTTGCACGCCAGCCGATCGACATATCGAGACCGCATCCGTTCAGCGCGGCCGGCAATCGCGAATTCAATATGTTCTTGTGGATGCCGCCTTCCGGGAAGCGTGCCGGCGACATTCTACTCGCAGATTCCACGATTTTCACAACCTTGTTCGGCGGTGACGAAAGCCTCGTGCGTTTCTGGAAGAATCTCGCAACGAAGTAGGAGCTAGGCGATGCTCGAGCTCAACGACATTCAGAGCGGCGTCCTTCGTCCGCGTCCGACCCCGTTTGACGCTTGCTACATCATCGTGCGCATCGACGATCGCGTCGCCGGCCGAGCGCTCATGGGACGGTTGAGCACCGTCGTCTCCCCGGCTGCGAATCCGGAGAGTCCGGAGCGCGATACGTGGGTTAGCGCCGCTCTGAGCTACCAGGGATTGAAGGCGCTTGGAGTACCCCAAGAATCGCTGGAAACGTTTTCTCCGCAATTCCAGCAAGGCATGGCTGCGCGCGCGACCCAACTTGGCGATGTTTGCGAAAGCACCCCCGAACGCTGGGAGAAACCGCTTGGCTCGCCCGACGTGCACGTCGTCCTCACGGCGATATCGAAGGACGCAACCCATCTGGAGCCTGCGCTGCGCCGCGCTCGCGCGGCCATAGCCGATGTTAAGGGAATCGAGCCCATTTGGCGGCAAGATTGCCACGTTCTTCCCAACGAGACCGAACCGTTCGGTTTCAAGGACGGCATTAGCCATCCCGCGATTGAAGGCAGCGGCATTCCCGGCACCAACCCGCAGGAGGTGCCTTTGAAGGCCGGCGAGTTCGTGCTGGGCTACCCCGACGAGATCAGCGAGTCGCCTCCAATACCTCAGCCTAACGTGCTCGGGCGCAACGGCAGCTACGTCGCGTTTCGCAAACTGCATCAGTGCGTCGCTGCTTTCCGGCGTTATCTCAAAGCCAACGCGACGACCTCCGACGACGAGCAACTCGTAGCGGCGAAAATGATGGGTCGCTGGAGAAGCGGCGCGCCGCTAGCGCTCTGTCCGGATCGCGATGATTCCGAAGTTGGATCAGATTCCAAACGCAACAACGCGTTTCTCTTTGCCGACGATCCGATCGGCTACAGCACGCCGCTTGGGGCGCACATACGCCGGTTGAATCCGCGGGATTCGAAGATCGCCGGTGTTATGCGGATCCACCGCATGATTCGTCGCGGAACGGCCTATGGCCCAACTCTCCCCGAAGGCGTCCTCGACGATGATGGAGTCGATCGGGGGCTGATGTTTGCTTTTATTGGCTCGAATCTCGGCCGACAGTTCGAGTTTGTGCAGAGTGAGTGGATGAACAGCAGCGCGTTCTTTGGCGGAAGTACGGAGCGCGACCCGATCGCGGGTGCGGCGGACGGCGCGGAGACCTTCTCGATACCGCACCGGCCCTTGCGAAAGCAGCTGATCGCTTTGCCGCGATTCGTAATCACCCGCGGCGGCGAGTATTGCTTCCTTCCAAGCCTGAGCGCGCTGCGGTGGCTCAGCGCGCTAACGACTTAAGCTGGGAGCTGAGGGGCAAGCCTCCGGACGACACGAGATCTACTCGCGAAATGCCTCCATTCCCCTAGCCTCTGCCGCCGATTTCAGCGCGATGTAGTCGCGCTCGGCTTGATCGGCGTAGGCGGTTGCGAATCTGCCGAGCGCTTCATCAAACTCGCTGCTCTTGCCTAAATAGGAAGCGACGATCGGTGCGTTTCCGGATTTTGCGTGAGCGCGCGCAAGATTCCAACCGCACGCGCGAGCGTACGCTCCGAACAACCGCGCGTCAAACCTTTCGACGTTAGCAGATATCTTCGCGTCGCGCAGCTGCCGCACGTAAAAATCCCCATTGGGACCCGTCGTCCACCCTAAGAAGATGTCCGATGCGGCCTGCATGAGCCGCTGACCCATCACGACGCGTTGGCCGTGATGAACGTACGTGCTCGTGCCGGCATACGCTTCTAAGACCGACGCGTGTGCCTGTTTGATCTGCAAAAACAGGGGATCGTTTGCACCCGACATTAGTAGGACGATCCAGCATCGCGTGCCGACGCTGCCTATTCCCACCACTTTGATAGCGGCGTCGATGAAACGATATCGGTCAAAGAGCATGCGACGATCGTCGGCGAGGCTCTCGCGATACTGCTTGAGTATGTTTTTGATTCCAAGCGCAAAGGCGGGCGTTTGCACGACATCGGGGTGGAAGATCAACGGCGGGCTATCGTGGATACGGGTTTCTCCGTTCACGACCTCGGCGAGCCGCGGGTAATCGACGTCGGCGCCCCGTCTTGCAGCGACCTTCGTAATGCGGCGTTCGATCCGCTCGCGCTCGACCGCAGGCATCCACGATAAGAAGTCCTCAGCCCTGAGCTTCGCATACCAGATGGCGAGCGGATCGAACTCGGCAAACTCGCGGATCGCCCGGCGGTACGCGCCGACGCAGGCGAGTGTCGCGTCGCGCTCCACCGCCTTCGGTAGGCGGTTCTCCCGAACGGCGAGGGCGAACGATGCCGCGAGCCGTTTGACGTCCCATTCCCACGGTGCCGGCAGCGTTTCGTCAAAATCGTTGATATCAAAAACGATGTTTCTTTCGGGAGTAGCGAAGCCGCCAAAGTTTTTGAGGTGACAGTCACCGCACGCCTGAACGGTGACGCCGATTGCCGGAGTGTGGGCGAGATCGGCTGCCATGACCCCCGCGGCTCCCCGGTAAAAGGCGAACGGTGACGCGAGCATGCGCCCATAACGAATCGGCACGAGTTCCGGTATTCGATCGGCATCGGTGCGCCGGAGAATCCCGAGCGGGTCGCGGCTAGGCGAAAGCGGCAACTCCGCGTGAGATGCTCTGGGGACGCGCCTTCGGAGCCGCTTGCCTGCGGCCCGCAAATCGCGGTGAAAGTTTACTCTCTCCGACGTCATTCCCGGCCCATTCTGCACCGCGTGCATCAATACTCTCATCGAAACGACCGGCTTCGAACGGGAGACGATTGCGTGTCGAGGAGCACACGCTCGGCGCTATCTCAAAATGTTGATCGAGCGGGCGGCTACGATCACGATCGTGATCAGCGAAATGCTGCTCTGAACGATGACCAGAATTTTAGCACGCGGCGTCAGCGGCATCGCTTCGGTCGGGCTGAATGCGGTCGAGGTAGTGAAGGCCAAGAAGAGATAGTCGACCATCCCGGGCTGCCAGCCCGGGGCGACGTGCGCGTCGTCGTCCATCGCCGGGAAGTCGAAGTCGGGATAGTGCGAGGTATGGTTCAACCGGGCATCGGGACCGCCGCCATCGACCAGCCAATAGATCAAGGTGAAGATCAAAACGTTGCCGGCCCAGATTCCAATCGACGTGTAAAACAGGGTCACCGGCTCGAGTTTGCTGGGGTTCTCGACGAGATTGTACGCGGCCAAGAGCAAGTTTGCCGAGTTGAAGACCAGAGCGCTTCCGGCTGCGACGAACTCGACGAGCCGTTCCGTTCGTCGCCAAAACGCCTGTCCGTGCGTGAGCGAGACGAGCGTCATCGGAACGATGAGAATCACCGCCTCCACGTAGCCGAGCCAACTCGGTACGATTTGGTACCGCTCCGGAAGCACCGCGATCACGGCAACGATGGCGCATACGATGAGGACCGCGCCGTAGCGCGGAGCGATACGATCTGACGTCATTGGCGAGTCTTTCTTCGCGGGTGGCGCCGGCACCGCCGGGCGCTTTGCTCGAGAGCCCCAAGCGTGGTAGAATACCCGAATATGAGGACTCCGGCTTTGTGCCGCGTCTTGCTTGGCGTTTGCGCCACGCTGCTCGCGGGCTGCGGCAGATCTTTGCCGTCGGCCGTACTCGCATCGAATAGCGCGCAGGCCGTTTCGTGGACGGCTGCGCACGCGAAAGCGCGGGATTTGCTCTACATCTCCGATCTCGGTGCGAACGCCGTCGACGTCTTCACGTATCCGGACGGCGTTGCCGCCGGAGAGCTGACGGGATTCGGATCGGTCGCGGGACTCTGCGCCGACAAAGCGGGCGACGTCTTCGTCGTCGACGAGGCGGGTCCGGTCGTGGTCTACGCGCACGGCGGCACGACTCCGATCAGAAAACTCACGACCACCGGCGCGCCGTACGGCTGCTCCGTCGATTCGGTTACCGGGAATCTCGCGCTGACGCAGCTCTCGTCATTCTCCGATGGCGCACTCGCGATCTATCCGAAAGCGAAGGGCAAGCCCTCGATCTATCGCGACAAGGACGTCGACGCCACGTGGTTTTGCGGCTACGACGGAAAGGGCAATCTCTTCGCCGACGCATGGGACCGCTATGGAAACGTTATCTTGGTGGAGTTGCCCAAGGGCGGCAAGGCGCTGCAGAAGTCCAAGCTGGCCCAGAAGTTCGCCAATCCTGGCGGCACGATGTGGGACGGGACCTACGTCGCCGTCAGTAACCGTGGCGCCGGCGTAATTTATCGTATGGGCGCTACGGGTCACGTCGCGCACACCATCACGTTAAAGGGCGGCACCAACGTCGAGCAGTTTTGGATCGACGGCTCGACGCTGATCGGACCGAACGCGCAGAGCCCCGGAACCGTCGGATTCTGGCACTATCCGGGCGGCGGCGCGCCCTTCAAGACGCTCAAGGGATTCTACTATCCGTTCGGCGCTGCCGTCAGCGTTGCTCGGTAGCGCCCGCGGGACTAGTGGAGTAAACCCGAAACGACGTTGACGACGAGCGCCAGGATCGCGGTGTTGTAAGCGAACGATATCAGCGCGTGTCCGAGCACGAACCGGCGAATGCCTTTTGAGGTAATTTGCACGTCGGAGACTTGAAACGTCATGCCGATCACGAACGAGAAGTACGCGAGATCCATATAGTCGGGCTCGTCCTTCCCGGGAAAGGTGAGCCCGCGGTCGCTCTCCTTGTCGCGATCGCTATCGCGGTAGTACAGATGGGCGTACCGGAACGAAAACACGGTATGGATCAACATCCAGCCGAGTGCGACGGCGGCGAATCCAACGGTGTCGCCGACCGCGGTATGCTGCGCGGATGCGTCGTGCGGACCGCGCGCGAGAATCTCCAGTGCGGCGACGAATCCGAAGGCAACGGCCATCAACGTGAGCACGAAGACGGCGTCGCGCCCGGGATCCTCCGAAGCGGCCCAGACTTTGGCTTGATCGGCCTTCGCCCGTAGGATCGTCCGCCAATACCAGATCATCATCGCAATCACACCGGCGTCGTAGCACGCCACGATTCGCACTTCTCGCCGCAGCCAATCGGGCGCGAAGAAGAGCATGGCGAGCGCGGCGAGCCCCGCCGTGAAGACGAATACGGCGATGGGCAAGAGCGCTCTACTCTTCATCGGGTTTCGATTCGCGGTCGCCGCTCAATACAGCCGCAGATACTGATCGCGCTCCCAGGGATGGACGGCGCGACGATAGCGCTCGTACTCCTCGAGCTTCGCATCGCGGAAGGCGTGGTAGAGATGATCGCCGAGCGAGGCGCGGACGACCGTGTCGGCGTCGAGCTCCACGATCGCCTGGCGCAAAGATTTCGGGAGCGTCCGAATCCCCTGCTCGCGGCGTTCTTTCTCGGTGAGGTTGTAGGTCGAGCCGACGAGTGCGGGCCCGGGCAGCGTCCGCTGCGCGATTCCGTCGGATGCCGCACCGATTAAAACGGCCAGCGCGAGGTAGGGATTGCAGGCCGGATCGGGACTGCGCATCTCGATCCGCGGGTTCTCCTGTCCGGGCGGAACGCGCACCAGCGCGTTCGCGCTGCGCTCCGACCAGACCGTATAAATCGGCGCATCCCACGCGGCGACCAATCGTTTGTACGAGTTGACGGTAGGATTACAGATCGCGGTCGTCGCGGCGGCGTGCCCGAGCAATCCGCCGACCACGTAGAGCGTGCTCTCTTCATCGCCCGATGCGGCAAGCCGAAAGTCCGCGTGGAGACCGCTGCCGGCGCATTCGGCGAGCGGTTTTGGCATGAACGTCGCTTCGAGACCGTAATCTGCGGCGATATGTTTTGCGATCGTGCGCAGCGTCAGCGCGTGATCGGCCGCGGAGAGCGGATCGTCGTGCGCGACGTCGATCTCGTGCTGGCCGGCACCGTGCTCGTGATGTGCCGAAGAAATTGGAACGCCCATAGCCCGCAAGGCGGCCACGATTGCGTTGCGTGCCTCCTCGCCGCGGTCGTTCGCGGAGAAATCGAAGTACGAGCCGACGTCTGAGGTGGCGGTCGATGCGGCCACGCCGTCCTTTCGTTCGAAGAGGTAGAACTCGACTTCGAGGGCTATGCGTACTCCGTCCAGCGCGCCCGCGCTCTCGATCGCGCGCCGTAGCGTCGTGCGCGGACAGCCTTCGAACGGCGAACCATCGGGCATCGCGATATCGCAGATGAGGCGAGCCTCGTAGGCATCGCCGGCCGCGCGCCAAGGATAGACCGCAAACGTGGAGGGATCGGGCCGCAAGAGCATGTCGAGCTCTTCGCCGCGCACGAACCCGTCGATCGACCCGCCGTCAAAAGTAACGCGACCGTCGAGGGCGGCTTCCAGCTCGTCGATCGGGATCGAAACGTTCTTGCTTACACCGAAGATATCGGCGAAGACCAAGCGTACGAAGCGCACGTCGCGCTCGCTCGCCAACCGGATGACCTCGCGCTTTGCCGAGGGCCGGCGCCATTCACTTCGAGTCGTAGAGCTCATCGATTGCAACCGCCAGACGAAGGGTGAGTTGGTCGTGTGGGCTGTCGAACGAGCGCGCCGAAATCTCGCCGATCTGCCGCAGCCGGTAGAAGACCGTATGGCGATGAACGTTCAGCTCGGCGGCCGCGGTCTTCACGTTCTGCCCTGCTTGAAAGTAGAGTTTGAGCGTTCGCTCCAGTTCCGTCTGATGCTTTTCATCGTAGCCGCGCAACGGCGCGAGCGTCTCAGAGGCAAAGACCCGCAACCGTTCGACGTCGGCGCCCTCGTAGAGAAGCCGGTAGGCGCCGAGCTCTTCGTAGATTGCCACGTGCCCGGCTCCGTGAATGCGCCGTCCGATTGCGAGCGCCGCTTCGGCGCATTCCACGCTCCTTCGGATCGCCAGCGGCGGTTCGACGGTGCCGGCGCCTCCCGATATGCGAAGCGGCGGTTTTCGGCGTGCGGCGCTCTTGGGCAGTAGGCTTGCCGCCGTCTTCGCGTTGCTCGCGTCGAGCGTGCGCGCTGCCGGTGCTAAGAATAGGAGCGCGGCGCCGCGCGCGACGATTCCGACGTCACCTCCGGCCGCGGCAATGGTTGGGGTTGCGAGCGATCGCAGCGCGGTGAGATCGTCGGCTTCAAGTGCGATCGCGATGTACTGGGGCGCCAACGCAATTCCGCGCGCGGCGGCTTCGTCGCGCACGGCACTTGCATCGTGAAAGGTCCCCGCGAGCAGCGCTTCCCAAAAGCCTCCCTTGCGCTCGCGGACGATCGCGCCGTTGCGCGAGAGCTCGAGGCCGATCGCGGCCGCGGTCAGTCGCAGAAGCAGATCGGTCTCGGCTGCACCCCCGCAGAGCGAGAGCCACCCGAGATTCGTCTCTCCCGCAGTGACGCGCTGCGCACGTCCGCGAGCGCCCGTTTCGACGATCCCGCGGGCGCTTGCGGGAATCTCTCCCGCGCCCGCCGTCGCCAGCGGGCGCCACTGCGAATCCTCCAGCAGCACGCCGCCGCCGGCGGCTTTAGCGAGGTGCGCGGCGAGCGCTTTCGCGCCGCCTCCCGCAGCGGCGATCCGCGCGAGCGCTTCGCCGAATTCGACGACCTCCTCGGGTTTCACGTTACGGCATGTCGCGGACGGTGCCGGCGCACGCGCGGGAGTTTCTTTGCAACGTCGTCGGGCATGATCGCGTCGATGGCATCGTCGACCGTGACGATGCCGAGCATCGTTCCGCCGTCGTCGACGACCGGAACCGCGAGCAGGTCGTACTTCGCTATCGTCGATGCGACGTCGACCGCGGGCGCGTCGGGGGCGACCGTCACCAAGTCCGTCTCCATGATCCGGTCGATGAAGGCGGTCGGCAGTGCGAGCAGGAGCGCGCGCAACGAGAGCGCGCCGAGCAGACGGTCTTCCTTGTCGAGCACGTACAAGTAGTAGATAAACTCCGAGGCAGGCGCGATCTCGCGAATCTTACGAATCGTCGCTTCGGTCGTTCGGTGCGGGTAGATCCAGACGTAATCGGTCGTCATCATGCCGCCCGCAGTATCTTCATCGTACTTGACGAGTTCGCGAAGCTCGCCGGCGGTGTACGCGTTCATCTCGGCGAGCAACTCGGTCTGCTGTTCTTCCGGAAGATCCGCGAGAAGATCCGCGGCGTCGTCGGCGTCCATCTCTTCGATGATGTCGGCGGCGCGTTCCGTGCCGATCTCGTCGATCAGACTCTTGCGCGTCTCGGAGTCGAGATGCTCGAATGCGTCGGCGGCGGTTTCGTCGTCGAGCTGTCCGACGACGGCGAGCGCTTCGCGCGACGAAAGATCGCCAATGATCTCGGCGAGCTCCGACGGGTGGAGCCGCGCGAGGCGGCTTTGCTTGACGGAAAGACGGACGTGCGACGGGTTGACTTCGCGAATCGGCGCGACCGAGTCCCAGGCGATCATCGAACGCGGTGCGTTGTGGATGCGCGAGATCCAGCCCCGCCCCAACGATCGCAACCCGAGACGGCGCAGCAATCCCGCCAGACCGACGTCGGCCGCGACGACGCGTAACCGGCCGCCCGTATTCGCCACCTCGATATCGTTGATACGCACGACCTTACGGCCGTCGACGTCGACGATCTGCTTGTCGAGCAGATCGGCGACGAGATAGAGCTCCTCGCGTTCCGGCGGTACGGCCTCCTTCGGCGCGATCGTCAGCGCGACGCTTCCGTCGCGATCGACGTCGGCGACGGTCTCGATCGGTGCGTATCGCAGGCCCTGCGCCGTCTTGATGACGAGCCCATCGACTTGCGGAAAGACCGCGTCGGGTTTGGCGACGAGGAAATCGGCGACTTTACCAATCGGCAGATCGTCGATGGTCGCGCGTCTGCCGACCAGCTCCGAGATGAACCCCTCGGTGAAGGCCATGCTACGAGCTATTCTTTAAGCGGCAAGAGGAGCCCGCCGCATCCACGCCCCATCGCGCAGTTTCCACTGCGTGAGCAGCGCTCGTACGGTCCAGGCGGCGATCCACCCGAGCCCAACGCTGTAGAGTCCGAGGTGGAGGCGCTCGATGCCGATCCAGGCCAGCGGGATCACGAGCGCGCTGCAAAAGAGACCGACCGTCATCGAGAAGCGCGTGTCGCCCGAGGCCCGAATCGGTGCGAGCGAGAGCATCGCCCATCCCTTGAGCGGCATCGTCACCATGTGCAGCGCGAGCGGCAAGGCCGCCATCGTCGCGACCGCCGCGTCGAGGGTAAAGATGTAGGCGAGCGGCCACGCCGCAATGGCGACCACGGCACCGGTCAGCGTCGTAATGACGAGCGAGAATCGCAGGGCGCGTTCGAAGAACGCCCGCGCACCGGCCGGGTCGCGTGCTCCCAGTCGTTGGCCGACGACGATCTGCGTGGCGCTCTGCAAGGGGGCCGGCACGACGAAGGTGAGGTCGGAGACGACGTTGAGCGCGCGGAAGGCCGCTACCACCATTGCTCCCAGGGGCGCAAGCATCGCAACGATAAAAATGTCGGGAGCGGTAACGCCGAGCAGGAAGATCGCTTCGGGCAAACCGAGCAACGCGCAGCGCCGTGCTAGCGACCACGAGAGCTGCAAATTGGCGAAGATACGGTACGACGGTCGGCGCGCGACATAGAAGACTGCATACCCGGCCGCGATGCTCTCCGAGATCAGCGACGAGACGCCCGCTCCGACGATCCCGAAGGGATGATGCGTCCACCAGCCGAGGCCCAGCATCAGGAGCAGCGGGATGTGAATGAGGTTGACGACGACGAGCACCAAGACCCCGATCTGACGATTTCCCGCGGCGCCCAATCCAACGATCAGCGTGCCGGAGATCACCATCGGAACGAGCGCCGCGCAGCGTAAAATGAGGTAGGTCGCGCTCGCGTGCGCGCTCGGGAGCGCGCCGACGAGCGCGTGAATCGCGGGATTTGCGCCAGCAAGACTGGCGGCGAATGCGGCGACGCCGACGAGCAACGGTACGAGGGCGCCGGCGCGTACGGTGCGAGCGAATCCGTCGACGTCGCCGGCGCCAATGCTTTGCGCGGCGACGATCGCAATGCCGCTGATGAAGCCGTACGCGGCGAATGCAATCGCGATGAAGATCGTGTTGGCGGCGGTCGCGCCGGCGAGCGCGACTGCGCCAATGCTCCCGATGGCGATGGTATCGGCCGTGCCGAGCAGCTGGTCCCCGAGCATCTGAACGGCGACCGGAATCGAAAGGCGCCGGAATGCGGCGCCAATTCGGGTATGGTCGACGATCATGGAGGCCGAATCCATCGACTTATCCTGACACGCTTTACCTGACGGCCTCGAGGGCGCGGAAGAACTCGTCGATCTCATCTTCGGTGGTATAGAAATGCGGGCCGACGCGAATGCCGCAACCCGGGCGGTAGTCGACGAAGACGCGCCGTTCGATCAAGCGGCGATGCGCCCGCTGCGAATCCTCGAAGTCGATTCCGATCCAGCCCGTTCGCCGCGCCGGCTCGAGCGGTGAGCTGATGCGCAATCCGCGCTCCAATGCCATCGCTACGATCTGCTCGGTGAGACGAACGTTGCGTTCTCGAATGCGCGGAACTCCGATCTCGGCGATGATCTGATGGCCCGGCTGGGCGACCATATATCCGGGAATCGTCGGGGTTCCGTTGCCGAACCGGTACATCGATGGTGAATGCACGATCGGTGCGGCTTCGAAGGCGAAGGGACGCGCGTGCGCCATCCAGCCGGTCACGGCCGGGCGGAAATGTTCGAGCAGCGATGCTCTCAGGTAGATCCAGCCGCAACCGGGGCCGCCGCAGAGCCACTTGTGCGATCCGCCCGTAACGAGATCGAGATCCCATTCCACGACGTCGTACGGATAAACGCCGGTCGTTTGATAGGCGTCGACGCAGAGCAGCGCGCCGACGCTACGGCAGTGCGCTTGGATCGCGCGGACGTCGGCGATCGCGCCCGAGACGTAGTAGGCGTGCGAGAGCACGGCGATCGCCGTTCGCTCGGTAATCGCATCGACGATGCGCTGCGTCGGAATCGAGCGTCCGTCGTCCGATCCAACGATCCGCGCGACCGCGCCGAAGCGTTCCCATTCCCGCCAGACGTACGTCAGCGACGGAAACTGCAGCGATTCGTAGACGACTTCGTTGCGCGCGCCGCGGAAGTCGATGCAGGTCGCGATCGCGGCCTGCAGCACGGAGACGTTCGGTCCCAGAAAACAGGTTCCGGGGGGCGCACCGATGATTGCGCCGAGACCGTCGGCGACTTCGGCGATGCGCGGCAGCCAGCGTTCCCATGCCTCCGGTCCGTCAGCGGCCCATTCCTCCCAATACTTCTCCAGTGCGTCGCGCGCGCGCAGCGGCGCGGCGCCCATCGAATGGCTGACGAGATAGGTCGAGTTCGCCAGAATCGGAAACTGATCGCGACGCCGCGAAAGATCGTCGGCGATCGACGTTAGCGTTTCGCTCATGCGTAGGTCCCTTCGCCGAGATAGGTGCGGACCTCCCAGAGTTCGGGAAAGAACCGGTACGCGAGCGTACTTTCGAGGTAGCGCGCGCCGAGGGAACCGCCGGTGCCCTGCTTTTGACCGATCATTCGTTCTACCATGCGCACGTGCCGTCCGCGCCACAGCAGAAAGCGCTCGTCGAACTCGATCAAGTCTTCGAGCAGAAGATAGAGATCGTAGTACTCCGCTTCGTTGGTGTAAATGCGGCGATAGCTCTCGATGAGCTCCTCGCTCGACTCGACCGCAAAGCCGCGGCGGCGCAGCAGCGCCTTGACCCGCTCGTAGAGCGACGGTTCGGTAGAGCGCCGCTCGAGGCGCGCGCGCTGCGCCTCGTCGAGCTCGATCCATTTCAACAGTTCTTCACGCCGCACGCCGCAGGCAAACTCCAACTCGCGAAACTGTACCGACTGAAAGCCGCTCGCCGGATTGAGGTGGTCGCGGAACTGATTGAACTCTTGCGGCGTCATCGTCTCGAGGATGTCGACCTGCTGCTCGATCAGCCGCTGGATAGCATGAATACGGCGAAAATGCTTCGCTGTCCGCAGAAGGTCGTCGCGATCGAGCGCCGCCATCGTGGCGTCGATCTCGTGCAAGAGCTGTTTGAACCAGAGCTCGTAGACTTGATGGATGACGATGAAGAGCATCTCATCGTGATGGGGCGGGCGTGAGAGCGGCTGCTGAAGGCCCAGAAGCTCCTCTAACTTGAGGTAGGAACCATATGAGAGCGGCACCCGGCGGAGCTTACGGGGGGTATCCGGGTTCTCCTCGAATGCGCTGGCCGTGACGCGTTCATCCCTCGCGGCGCTTGCCGCCACCGCTGCGTTGCTCACGGCGTGCGCGAGCGGCAATCACGGCACGTCGGCCGGCGCCTCGCCGGCGGCGACCAATCCGGTCGCGTTTCCACTCTTCGACGGTGCCGAGATCCTTTCGACTCGCGGATGGCATACAACAATTCGGGCTCGCCCCGGAGCGGCCGACAGCACGGTTCTTTCACAAGGCGCCGGTACGTACGACGGTCACGACGTCGTCGCCGGCACCCAGGCATACATGCCCGCGCTCGAGTCGTGGCTGGGAGACTTGAGCACGCACCCGCCCGCCGGCTACGAGCTGGCGCTCACTGGGAACGGCGTCGATGCGGTCCGCACTCACACGCGCGCGCTCGGTGTGGACTTCGTCGCGTTCGAGGGAACGGAGACGGGTAAGCGCCACGGCATCGTCGTCATGGTCGTCGACCCGCAGACGCTCGACGAAAAGGCCGGGCCGATGCTTGGCCTCATCGGCAGGTTTAAGAACGTGCCGAGGATGTTGCGCGATCCGATCGACGCGCAAGCCAGGAAGCAGACCGGGTTCTCGCTGACCGAAGCGACGAATCCGGATACACCGATCGGCGCGGCGGTCGCGGCGCTCGATCAGTTACGCGACTTTGGCGGCCGCGGTATCGTGTTGATCGACGCCGTCAAACAGTAGCGGCATCCTTCAGGAGCCTGCTAGTGGGTAACGGACCCTCCCCCGCGCGCCAAATCGGCACCTGGACGATGCTCAACTTTCTGTGGCTGCCGCTGACGTTTCAAGACACCGCACTGATGACGATCGCCGTGCCCGCGGCGACCGTATCGCTCGCGCCGGAAAACCACGTCCTCGTGCTCTCGTTGCTGGCAAGCATCTCGGCGCTCGCGGCAATGATCGTGCCGCCCTTGGGTGGGTGGCTCTCCGACGCGCTGCGCCGCCGTGGGGGATCGCGCCGCACTTTCGTCGCCGTCGGCATCGTCATCAACGTCGCCGCCTTGGTTGGTCTATCGTACGCGCACACGCTCCTCTGGTTTGCCGTCGCGCTCATCGTTTCGAGTATCGGCGTGAATCTCGCGCTCTGCGCGTATCAAGCGCTCTTGCCGGAGTCGGTGCCGCGACGCAACTGGGGCGCGGTCTCGGGCGTCCGTGGCGCCACGACGCTTGCCGGGACGGTCCTCGGCATCGGCATTGCGGGCGTGATGCCGAATCCGAGCATAACGTTTCTCGTCGCGGCCGCAATCATGGCCTTCGGGGCATTTTCGCTCTTTGGAATAGGGGACGGCGTCTACGACGCGGAGGAGCACGCGCACGTGCGCGATTGGCACGATTTCTTCGTAGTCTTTGCCGCACGCATGCTCGTCTTCTTCGGGCTGGTCATGCTGCAAACGTTCGTTCTTTTTTTCTTTCGCGACGTGCAGCGGGTTGGGAATCCCTCGGCCGGGACGGCCCTTTATGCATTTGCGACGGTCATCGGCGCGGTTGCGTCGAGCCTCTATCTCGGATTGCTCTCAGATCGGATGCCGCGCAAGATCGTCACGTCGCTCGCGGGCGCGTGCATGGCGACCGCGACGATCGGGTTCGCGCTCGCTCCGGAGCTGAAGTGGATGCTTCCGTTCGCCGTCCTGTTCGGCATCGGCTTCGGCGGCGTCATCTCCAGCGGCTGGGCTCTCGCCATGGACGCGATTCCCAAACTGCGCGACGTCGCGCGCGATCTCGGTCTTTGGGGCATCGCGACGTTGCTGCCGAACGTCGTGGCACCGCTAATCGGCGGCTGGCTGATCGGGCTCTTCCACGGAACGCGCGCCGGATACCAGGCGGTCTTTGGGCTCGCAGGCTTTAGCTTCGCGCTCGCGTCACTAGCGGTGCTGCGCGTGGGCCGGCGCCCGATCTCGTCGCTCTGGGCCCTCCCGTTGCGCGCCGGGGCGGTCCTCTCGAACTACCTCTGGGATCATACGGTTTATCGTATGCGTCATTGGGGATCGATTCCACGCCGTCGCGGCCCTACGCTCATTGTTGCAAATCATCAGCACGATTTCGAATCGCCGGCGATCGTTTCAACGACGACGGTGGAGATCGGCCCGTGGCGCCATCCGATATTCACCGCAAGCTCGCGGCGGATGTACGAGCCGGGTTTCATGGCCGAGCGGCTTCCATGGCTGCAGTTCTTGCTGCGGCGCGTCAATGCGGGCCAGCTTTTCGTCTCGCTCGGATTGTTGCCGCTCGAAAACGAGCTGAGTTCGCGTGCGATCACTGCCTTCGCGTGGTCGGTGCAGGCGCGGCACGGACCGCGCCGGCTCACCGAAATATTCGACGAACGCGTCGCGGCCCGATTTCCGCCCGAGACGAAGAGCTCGGACCTTTGGCGGCGCGACCTCTTCGTTGCGGCGCATCGCGTCGTCAAAGTGACGACCGTGCGCGAGCCATATCGCCGCGAGATCCTCGACGAGACGCGGGCGTACTTAGACGCCGACCTCGCGCGCATCGAAGAGATCCTCCGCCGCGGCGCGACGTTCTATCTCACCCCGGAGGGTCATTACACGATTGACGGACGTCTAATGCCGATGCGCGGCATTGTCGAACGCCTCGCGCCGCTCGCGACGATTTACTGCGTCGGCGTCAGCTACGATCCGTTCGTTTCGAAGCGGCTTTCGATGCTCTACCGCATCGCGCGCCTGGACGACGGTCAGGAACCGCGCCTGACCCGTATGACGCGCCTGGTCGCAGCGATTCGCCCGGTGACGACGAGTCAGCTCCTCGGCGCATGCCTCGACGGGCGAACGCTCGCGTTTACGTTAGATGCGGCCGTAACGGCGGTCGAATCCGCGCTCGCCGGTCTGCCGAATGGCTCGTTCGTCGATCCGGAGCTGCGGCGCGACCCCCGCGCGATGGTGCGCCGGGCACTCCCGCTCATGGCGCAATGGGGAATTCTCGAGCGGGACGGCGATCGCTACCGTCTCTCGGCGCAACGCCGCCATCCACAGTTTCCGTTCGTCGAAGACATCATCGCTTATCAAAAGCGATTCTTGGAAGAGACCATCGAACACGCCGCCTACGCCGGCTCCCCGGAGCGCGAGCGAGTTCGAATTCGGCGAGATAACGTCGCATCGACCGCGGACCGGCGCCTTTGATCCGGCCGTCCGCGCCGACGACGCGATGGGCCGGAACGAAGAGATCGATCGTCGTCTTCGCCATCGCGGCCGCTACCCCGCGATGCGCTAAGGGCTTGCCGATCGCGCGCGCGACGTCGGCATACGAAACGAATTCGCCGAAGGCGAGCGCGGCCACGGCGCGCCAAGCCTCGACCTGAAACGCCGTTCCAAATAGCGCGAGCGGCAGGTCGAACCGCGTGAGACGCCGCGCGAAGTAGGCCTCGACTTGGGCCCACGCCTCGGCGAGCAATGCGTCGCTCGGTTTGCGCGCTCTCGCCCGGGCCGCGGGCACGAATTCGCTCGAAAGCAGGTCCTCACCGTTGCCTATAATCAACAAATCACGCCGAAACGGCGTCGGAACGCGGCAGCGCGTAGGTGCCGACGGGTGCGACATGCGAAATCTTCTAGCCCTATGTGGGAACGACGGTACCCGCCGTCGCGTTAATGGTTGGGAGGTCTTTGTGAACCGCGGAATCGCTCAAGCTCTACCGATATTAGCCGTCGTGATGCTCGCTGCATGCTCGAACGGTGCAACGAATCAATCGCTGCTTCCGCAGAATGCCGTGCAAGCGCAGCAGAACGCGGCCTTGTCGCCCGATGCGCTGACCGGACCCGGAAGCGGGGAAGTGCCGTTCCTGACCGTGAACGCGGTCCGCCACCTCTGCCCGGCGGCGAACGACCCGGATCGAATGGAATGCCTCTCAATGGTGCGGACCGACGTTCGCCCGTACGCGCAAATGGACGGCGACGTGGTTCGCGACGGTGAGCCGCCGTGTCAGTTCAGTCAGGGCTACTGCCCGATCGATCTTCAAAATGCGTACGCGCTGCCGTCGCTCAAGGCCGGCACCGGCAAGACGGTCGCGATCGTCGATGCGTACGGTTACCATCACGCCGCTTCCGATCTCGCCTATTTCAGAAAGACGATGGGACTCAAACCGTGCACGACGGGGACGAAGTGCCTTCGAATCGTCAATCAAGAGGGGAAGACGTCGCCGCTTCCTCAGGAACCGCCGCCGAGCGACGATTGGAGAGGCGAAGAGTCGCTCGATCTCGACATGGTCTCCGCCATCTGCCCGAACTGTAAGATCATCCTCGTTCAAGCGAATAACAACCTCACCAGCAATCTCTATACCGGCGTCAAGACGGCCGGCGCGCTCGGCGCGAAGTATATCGGCGCGTCGTGGGGCTCGGGTCCCGAAGGATCCGACAACTCGATCTTCCATCAGCCCGGCGTCGTAATTGCGGCATCCGCCGGCGACGAGGGCGGCGGCACGCACGATGGCGGCGGGCCGATCCAGCCGTGCACGTACACGTACGTCGTCTGCGTCGGCGGAACGCACCTCGTTCGCGCGCACAATAGCCGCGGCTGGAGCGAGAGCGTTTGGAACGACTTTAACTACGATGCCTGCAGCGGTCCGTGTGGCGCGACCGGAAGCGCCTGCAGCACGAAGATCGCCAAGCCGCCGTGGCAGACCGATACCGGCTGCCGGATGCGTTCGGCCGCGGATACGTCGGCGACCGCGTCGCTGCGCACGCCGGTGATCGTTTACAACACTGAAATCGGATCTTGTCCGCCATCGCAATGCTTCTGGCTCTTTGGCGGTACCAGCGCCTCGGCGCAGATCATCATCGGCGTTTACGCGCTGGCCGGAAATGCTGCGACCCAGCAAGGCGGTACGTACTTCTGGAAGCATCACAAGGGCAACGTGTACGACCCCATCACCGGAAACAACATCGATCCGGCGATCGGCGTCAACTGTGCGTCTACGGTGAAGTACATCTGCTACGCGCGCGTTGGTTTCGACGGTCCGACTGGATGGGGCACGCCCAAAGGAGTCGGCGCATTCTAAGATCGCTCGCGATCGCCGCGATCGTCGCGATTGCGGGCTGCACCGGCGCCTCGATGGAGCAGAGTCCGTTACCGGTCGAGCCTCAGACGGCGGCGCCCGCATCCCACGCGTCGCAGAGCGACGCTCCGGATGCTTCACAAGATGCACCGAACACGGGGGATGACGCCTCCGGCGACGCGGCGCCGGTCTCGGGAATGCACGCCCCGAGCGCGGCGCCTTCGCTCAGATCCTCGAGCGCGCCCAAGGGCCCGCGATATGCCTGCCGGCAGCCCGCGCTCGCCGGGCGGCGCGCGTGCGATGCGATCGTTGCGGGGGCAACGGTGCAGCGCGCCGCGTCCGGCTGCAATCGCAGCGTTCCGTATTGCGCCTCGGATATTCAAGCCGCTTACGGTTTAACGCAAGCGGCGCGGAATGGCGCAAAGGGCGCGACGGTTGCAATCGTCGACGCATATGGCTATCCGTCGGCTGCTAACGATCTCGCGGTCTATCGGAGAAGCATGGGATTAGCGGAGTGCTCGCCGACGAGCGGATGCCTCAAGATCGTCAACCAGCGCGGTCGCGCGAATCCGTTGCCGAAAGTCAACGCCGATACCGCCGATGACTGGCGAGCGGAAGAAGCGCTCGATCTGGATATGGTCTCGGCGATCTGCCCAAACTGCAGAATCGCGCTCGTGCAGGCGAATAGCAACAAGAACTCCGACCTCGCTGCGTCGGTGACCACCGCGGCCGCGCTCGGTGCGGTTGCGATCGTCAACGCGTATGGAGGCAAGGAAGAGAGCGGTTCGGGCTCCGCGTATCGTCACTCTGGGGTCGCAATTACGGCGAGCGCCGGCGGCGCCGCCGGCGGTGCGCGCACGCCGTGCGCGTACTCCGGCGTCGTTTGCGTGGGCGGTACGTCGCTCTCCGCGACGGCGTCGGGACGCGGATGGAGCGAGCTTGGCTGGCACGGTGCCGCGAGCGGTTGCAGCGCGCTCGTCGCAAAGCCACCGTGGCAACACGCGAGCCGTTGCAAGAGCCGCGCGTTTCCGGATCTCTCCGCCATTGCCGATCCGGCGACCGGTGTCGCGGTCTACGAATCGCCTGGCGGCGGCTGGCTGCAGATGGGCGGAACGAGTGCAGGTTCGGCGATCGTGGCCGCGCTCTTCGCGCTCGGGCCGGCGGCGGCCCGGACCAATGCGCCGCAGTGGATCTGGCGCCGAGGTGCGTCGGGCGCATACCGTCGGACCGCCGATGCGAAAACCGGGTACGACGGAGCGATCGGGTGGGGAACTCCCAATGGAACCGGAGGTTTCTAAAATGCGAATTCATGCAACTCTCGTGGGTGCGTTGGCGATTGCAAGCTGCGTGGCCGCTGCGCCTATCGATACCGCCGTCATCGTGAACTCGGGCTCGACGAACTCGTACGGATATACGATTCACGTCTCGTCGGACGGCAAGGCGACGGTCGCGCTGCAAGCGCGCGGCGCGGCGCCCGGCACGCCGAAAGCGTTTACCGTGCCCGCGGCGACGACCGCCACGTTCTTCTCCGACCTTGCAGCGGCGCGTAAAGGCGACGCTACGACGGTTCCGTGCATGAAGAGCGCCTCATTTGGAAGCTCGCTTCACATCTCGTGGCAAGGGTGGACGTCGCCCGATCTCACCTGTCCGGCGAAAGATTCGCTGGGCGATGCGCTCATCACCGACGTCGGCGCCATCCGCAAAGCCGCAGGGATTCCGGAGTCGCCGCCGCTGCGCGGCGCCGGCGGCCCCTAGCTAGAACGCAGCGAGGCCGGCGCGAACCGCGCGGGTCAAATCGACGCTTCCGCCGGGACGCCGGCTTCCAATCGCGACCTTTGCGAGACCCCGCCGATGCGCGATCAGGCGTGCCTCGCTCGTGATCTGCGTGACGATCGATCGATAGAGCGCCGCGCGTATCGCTTCCAGCTCCCCGATCGTGTTGGCAGTTTCGCGTTCCGATCGACTTGCCGAACCGGCGAGTTGTGCGAACCGCGCCGAAATATCGTCGCCGGCCGCCCGCAATCCGTCGCCGGTCTTTTGCGCATCGGATGCGAGGCTATAGGTCGCGCCGAATGCCCCGGCCGCCGTACGGAGACTCGGCGATGCAGCCTGCATTCGCATTCCCGCCTGCGTGACGCGGCGGCGGATCGCCAGGTTCGCGTTGCCCGTCGTGCGGAGACGCGCAATCATCTGCGCCTCGGCGGAACGGCCGTCGCTCTCGAGTTGGCGGCGGTATGCGGCGAGAACTGCGGCGTCGGCGCCGCGCTGCGCCGAGACCGCATTCCTCTCGCCCTCGTCGAGGGCTGCCAGCTCGTTCACGTAAGGTGCCCGAGCCGCGTGCGCGAGATGCAAGTCTGTGAGTTTTAGGCGCTGGCTCAACCGCTTTGCCGCGTCTCGCCGCGCGAGATCGAACGCGAGCGTGTTCTCTCTCTCGCGCAACTGCTGCGCGCGGGCCGCGTAAGCGCGCTCGGTACGCTCTGCGATTGCGGCAACGTAATTGGTGAAGTTGGCGGTGGTTTCGCGCGCGAGCTCCCCGGAGTAGGTATTCATCTCGCGGTCGCCGGCGCGCTGCGGCGCAAACGCCGATGTAAGGGCGGCGCGCTCCCGGCCGCGATCGGCCTGCGCGTTGCGCGTCGCGATCTGCCGCACGCGAACCTGCGCCGCCGCCGCCTCGCGGCGGACCGCACCGGCGCCGTTGTTGGCCGTGGCGACGGGTGCAAGGTCCGGGAGATTCTGCGTGCTCCGCAACGCAGCGATCTCGCGGTCGTATTCGAGCAGGATCGCGTGCTGCGGATGGGTTGCGACGAGCTGCGCGAGATCGACGAATCCCTCGGGCGTCGTCGGCGGCGCAGCCGCGGTGAGCAGCACGGCAACGATCAATGCGAACGGCCGTCGAGTCGTCATGGAAACTTCCTCTGGTAGGCGAACGTGATGCCATTGGAGCCGGAGAGCGGCGTGTATGCCGTAAGCGGGTTGAGATTCAGCACGCCGAATGCAACCGGTTGCGGCTGCTGCACGGCGAAGAGCGTCGGCCCCGTCGAGCTATACGCGGTCAATCGCAGCACGGTGCCGATGTTTGGATGCGCTTCAAGCCCAATGCTCTGGGTCCGCGGATAGCCGAAGCTCTGGGCGAAGATCGCATTGACGTACTTCCCAAAGGCCTTGACGGCGTTGACCCCAAGCCCGGTTTGGATGTCGCTGGTGATTTGAACCTCGGTGAACCCGAGCGAGCTGCTCAGCGAAGCGGAGAGCGGTTCGAGCAGGTTGCGCGTGAACGCAGTATTGAGCTGCCCGAATGCGAGGCTCTGTGCGGCAGAACCCGCCGAAACGCTTCCCCCACCGCTCGTCTGCACGCCGCGAACCGCTCCGAACTGCTGTGCGCCGACGAGCAATCCCAATATCTGCTCGCGGCTATACGGCGGATCCGATTCGAATGCGAGGTTCATGTCGGTCACGGCGCCGGTCACTCGGAGCCGCACGGCGGTTGCCGGATCCGCGACGTAGGTCGTTGCGACCGCATTGACGTTGGGAATGACGCCGTTTGAAGGATCGAACGTTACCTCGCTGCGTTCGATATTGAAGTTGCGGTAGAAGCTCAGCGATCCGCCGGTCGACTGGAATGCGCCCGCCAGCGTCGGCGCCTCGAGCGTGCCGCCAAGTCGAACCTCGCCGGTCGCGCCGACGTCGACGTTAGCGCTCTGGACGCGCACGTTGGGGCCGGCCGCGATGCGCACGTTTTGGAAGGCGACGTCCGGCAGGCCCGGGCCGGAGGTTGGACCGCCGCGTCGATTGAGTAACGTCGTAAGCGGAATGCGCGCGTTGATAACCGAGAGATCTCCACTCACCGATGGAACGCCGCTTCCGTTCCGCCTCATACTCAGGGCGCCGTTGAGCGTGCCTTGGAAGTACGCCGGGAAATCGAGCCGCGCGTTCTCGGCACGTGCAGCGATCGTGAACTCTGCGCCGGCCGGGTTGCGCAGATCGACGAGCTCCGCGACGCCGCGAGCCGTTACTGTGCCCATTCCGACAAAGGCGTGGGAGCGCAGATCGACCTCGCGTCCGCGCAAGTCCATTTCGGCGGCGATTCCAGTAATCGGCGATCGCTCCATCGGCCCGTCGAACGTTCCGTCGCGCAACTCGAGCCGGCCGCCGAATTGCGGCGCACGCGCGGCGCCGCTCGCACGCAGCGTACCGTCGACGCGGCCGCCGAGTTGCGTCGCTTTCGGCAACAAATCAGCGAAGTTCGACAACTCCACGTCATCGGCGGTCAGCGATGCCGAGATCGGAGCGTCGGCGATCGCGACGCCCGGCCTGATGATGTGAATCGGAACCACTGCGTCGAAGAGTGCACGGCCGCGTGCGAAGTCGATTTCGCCGTTATGCATACTGATTGCACGTCGGTCCCCGTCGATCTCTGCGGTGACGCGCGGCAACGCGAGACTTCCATAGCGGAACTGCTGCAGCGCGACGGCATCGCTGAAATGCGGTTGGGCGACGGTGCCGCCGATGCGCAACGTGGAGTCGAGTATTCCGCCGACCGCGAGGTTCTTCGCTCCGGCTCGATCGAGAAATGCTCGGAGATCGGGGCTGGTGCTGTGCAGCACGAGGGCGAGCGAATCGCCGGCACGCAGCCCGAACGTCCCGGATCCGACCGTCGCCAGCGATGGAAGATCGAACTCGGCCGATGTAATCGTGCCGCGGCCATGCGATGCGGTGGCGCTCAACTCGAAGCGCTCGATCGTGACCGGGCCTGCGGTTCCGCCGAAGATCGCGGCATGCAGTTGCATCGCCACGTCGGGATAGGTTCCCGAGAGAGTCGTTTGCGCGTCGAGGCGGCCGGTCACGGGAGCGTTGATTCCAAGCATCGGCAGCCACTCGGCAAGATCGAGACTCCGAATGCCGGCGTGCAGATCGACGCGCTTCGCGATGGGTGCGACGCTTCCGGTTACGGCGAGTTCGCCCGCCGGGCCGCCGACGTGCAGTGAGGTCGCGATGCTCTCACCGGCGCTCCTCCATTGCGCCGCCACCCTTCCGAGTGCGATGCGGCGGACGCGCGCGCCGGAGAAGCTCGCGCTGCCGTCGGTCGCGACAAGCTGCTTGCCGATCAGATGCGCCCGTACCGCTAGCGATCCGGTGCCGGCGAACGTATCGCCTTGATCGAAGAAGTCGTTGATGTCGGCGAGGTCGAGATGCGGCGCGTTCACCGCAAACTCCGTGCTCGCCGGAGTCGCCGAGCCACTCAGCGCGATTGCCGACGTGCCGACCACCACGCGACCACCGTTGAGCGCAAAGGCCGTTGAGTCGCCCGCCACGGCACCGTGCAGATCGCGAAAGCTCAACCCGTTGACCGACCCTTCGGGTACGTCGAGGCTCCCGCTGACCGACGGCGACGTGCCGGACCCGCCGATGCGAACGTCGGCGTCGATGCTGCCTTGCACGAGCGGCGCCGTCCGCGGCTGCACGCGGGCGACGAGTGCGCTCACGTCGGAGGAATGAATCTGCGCGGCGAGATCGTAGCGCGGAACGAAGACGCTTCCGGGCGCGATTCCGCCGATCTTGCCCGCGATGCCGACGAAGAGCGGGCCCAATGCGAGCTCGGCGTCGTGCACGTGCAGCACGCTGCGATCGAATATGAGGCCGGCGTTACCGTTGACGTCGAAATCGCGAAAACGGCCGCCCGCAACGACGACGGTTCCGGCGACCTGAGGCGCGCTCGGCGTGCCGCCCAGGATCGCACCGAAGCTCGCAACGTTGCCGAGGTTGCCGCCGACGGCCCCGCGTAGAGCGCCGTCGCGCAACGCGAGCCGGACGTTCGCGCGTCCGGCGCCCCAGGCTGTGCCGATCCGTGCATTGCCGGTCGCTTCGATCTGCGCCTTCGCCTGCTCCCCAAACAGCGTTGCGTCGACTCTCTCTCCGATCGGCGCCAGCGGGAAGTTGTGCGCGTCGACGATACCGAGTGCGCTGTTATGCGGCCGGTCGAGAGCAACCCGTGCGTAAAGCGAGCCGTCCTGCGTTTCTATATCGAGCGGTCCGACCGATCCCGTCCCGCGGCCGTCGACATCGAAAATTGCATCGAGACGTTGCGCGCCGGCGCGGCCCTGCAGAATACCGCGCACGCCGATCTGCTTCGGATCGTCGGACGTTGCGAGCGCGACTGCATCGAGCGGCATCGCCGGGAGCAGCCGGCTCACGTAGGGTGTCCCGCCGGGCGGCGAACTTGCGTGCAGCAGCATTTCGACCGCGTTGGGGCCGCTTTGGAGTGAGACGCGTCCGCGACCGCCGGCATCCGTGCGACCGTACGACGCAGCGAAGTTGACGACGTCGGCTTCGCGACCGTCGAATGCAGCCACGGCGCGCACCCGATCGAACGAGGCCGAGGCGTAACCGATCCGCGGCGATTGTAGAGCGAGCCACGTCACCGGCTTCGTCGCGGTTCCCTGCACGAGCAACGTGAAATCGAGAACTCCTCGCATCGGAAGGCGCCGCGCCTGCGCGAAGGCGGTGCGCAGCTGCGCGAGATCGCCGTTGCCGCGCACAACCAATCGTATCCGGGGAGCGCCCACGCCATAGATGCCGCCAGTTACCTTCGCCGCAATTCCGGCGATGCGAGCGTCGAGACCGTTGCTCAGCAACCCGTCGTCAAAGGCCTCGACGCGGCCGTGGACGTTCGCGATCGGTCGTGCGAGGCCGGCGATTGCGACACTTGCATCGGTAAGCATTGCCGTCGCAGCGAGGTGGGTCTGGAACGCGCCGTTTGCTCCGCGAATCCCGAACGCACGCGCGTCGACGTTCTCGATCCGGCCCGAGCGCAGTCGCATCGCGGAGGAGTTTGAGAAGAAGTTCACCGCCGCCGCAATTGGGATCTCGGGTGCGCTCCACCGCTGATCTGCGTAACCGTTCGCGGAGTCAATCGAGCCGCGTCCGGCGATCGGATAGAGGCGTCCGGCGTGCTCGCCGTAACGCAGGTTGACCGTATAGTGCGAAGCTGACGGTGAAGCGAGCGCGGCCTCGACCTCGAGATCGTCGACGTAGAGGCGCCGCTGGTTAGGGAGTGCGGCGGGACTCTCGTCGATGATGGCGATCGATCCGTCGCGCACGCGTACGTGCAGGATCAACGGCGCCCCGCCATTGGCGCTTGACGGCTTCAACTGCTGGATTGGGAGGTTGTAGCTTCCGTCCGGCCGCCGAACGATCGTGACGTGCGGCGACTCGACGTCGACGCTCTGCAATCCGAAGCGGCGACGGCCGTCGAGCAGGTCGCGCAGATCGTACGCGAGATCGAGCCGTGGAATCTCGGCGATCGGCTCGCCCCGAAGCGACGTTACGCGAAGACCGTCGAATGTGGCGCGGCCGGTGGTCAGCGTCGCGCGATCGAACGAGAGGCGCACGTGGGCGAACGCCTCGGCCCCGGCGACCAGGGCGAGCTGCGCGAGTGCGTGGCGTTGCCACCATGCCAACGCTGCGAAGCAGAGCAGCGCGATTGTCGCAGCGCTCCAAATCCGGCGCCGGCGCGTGTGCGTCATGCCTGGCTCTTTCCCACAAAGAAGCAGACCCACGCTCCCGGGGAGCGCTTGCTACCGGCGCGAGTTTATTCCGTATCGACGGGCAAGCCGGATGACGGGCGTCGTTCGAAGTATCGCTTCGAGTACTTCGCGCCGATCGGAACGAACGCGCGCGGCGCACGCTTGAAGTCGAAGCAGTCCACGATGCTCTTCGAGGTGAGATCGGCGGTGCCGAGACGCCCGAGCTCCCAGTTGTCCTCGACGAACTTAACGATGCTCCCGAAGTTATACTCCGTGTGCGAGATATAGCCGGGCGTATTTGGGACGGCTTCGCGTGCGTACGGTGAGATGACGATCATCGGAACGCGAAAGCCGTAGCCTTGCCCGTCGACTTGCGGTGGCACGACGTTGTCGTAGTATCCGCCCCAGTCGTCCCAGACGACGACGATCGCCGTGGTCGGCCAGTACGCGCTCTCGCCGATTGCGTTGACGACGCTGGAGACCCACGACGGCCCCGTGTCGGAATGGAGGCCGGGATGATCGGAGTCGAGCGCGTCGGGGATGACCCACGTGACGGCCGGGAGCGCGGCGCTCTCGATCGTCTGGTAGATCTTCGTCTGCGGGACGACGATGTTCGTCTGCCACTCGGAGCCGTTGCGCACGGCTGCGATTGCATCGAAGGCGTTCCAAACCGACGATTTCGACGTATTGGTAAAGTAAAGCCACGAGAGGTCTTTGGCGTCGAGCAGATCGCGCAGGGTGGAATAGCCGAAACACGGGAACGGACCTTTGCCGCGCTCGTAACGGCCGGTCGCGGTGATGACCGAGGTGACGGTTCCGGGCGGGGCGTTGCATCCCCAAGACGACGGCAGCGGAAAGTCGATGACGTTCGCGCCGTCTCCCACGGGCGTCCCTCCCGCGATGAGGTCTTGATGCGCGGTAAAGCTGCTGCTGCTCTGCGTCGAGAACATGTGATCGGCTAGCACGTACTGCTTGGCCATCGTCCAGTACGGCGCGATGTCGTCTGGATTTACGTAGCGATAGGCGTACGTACCCGACTTGACCTTGACCCCGTGCGGAAGCTCGCGCTTGACGAGGTTGAAGCCGTCCATCTTTCCGCGGTCGAACTCGAGCTCAAACGAGTAGTGCTCGTGTCCGAGGCTATCCATTTCCAGCCGGCTCTCCTGAAGCGCAACGGCCTTGTCGCCGCTGGGCGTCTTCATCAGGCCTTCGGTCGCGCCGTCGGCGCCGGGAAACGTCGCGAAGAAGTTGTCGAAGCTGCGATTCTCTTGGATCACGATGACGATGTGGGAGAGATGCTTGCCGGCCACGCCTCGTGCTACGCCGGCCGAACCTTCCGCGTGCAGGGAACTCGGGACGAGCGAGGCGGGCGTGCAGGCGGCAAAGCTCCAAAGACTCGCCAGTATCGCGGCGGCGGGTCGAACCGATCCTTCGTAACGAGTCGGCACCTTCGCCTCCTGCGGTCTTGCCTGCGGTTCCGCGCATTATCTCACTCGAGCAAGCCTGGTGCAAGGGCGCGCTCTCGAGCACGCTGAAACAGACCGCGTGCGAAGGCACCGGCTCGTCCTACGAGGTTCGTTCTTACTATGCGCCGCGTGGAGCGCCGGCTGCGGCGGCAACGCTCCGTCTGCAGCGACGCCGGCCGCCGCTCCGCGCAGCGAACGTATCGAGCACATCGTCATCGTGGTCCAGGAGAACCGCAGCTTCGACAATCTCTTCAGCGGCTTTCCCGGAGCCGACGCTCCCACGTTCGGCTATGCCGGGAAGACGCGCATCTCGCTGCATCCGACGCCCTTAGAGAATCCGGGAAACATCGAGAACAACTGGCGTGACTCGATCGACGGTTGGAATGGCGGAAAGATGAACGGATTCGAGCGGGAGCACTTTTACGGTGGCCCACTCAACTTCGCATACGCGTACGTGCCGCGCGAGGAATCGGCGCCGTATTGGACGATGGCCAAGCGCTACGTGCTCGCCGATCGGATGTTCCCCACGGAGTTCGGTCCGAGTTTCACCGCGCACCTGAGCTTGATCGCGGGCAATACGACGATCGAGTCCGGCCCGATCGCCGAAGTGGATGCGCCCGACACCCTCAAATGGGGATGTGAGGCGCCGCCCGGATCCCGAAGCTTCACGCTCAACGCGCAGCGCGTCGAGCGATTCAACGGTCCGTTTCCCTGTTTCGGCCACTTTCCTACGCTCGCCGATTCCCTCGACGCGGCCGGCGTATCCTGGAAGTATTACGCTTCACCGCTCAGCCACATCGGCGGCAAGGTGTGGTCGGAGTTCTCTTCGATTCGCTCGGTACGCTACGGCGCCGATTGGAAAAACGTCATCTCTCCGCAGACTAAAATCCTAAGCGACGTCTCCCGCGGCTCGCTCGCCGACGTCTCCTGGGTGACACCCGATTGGGTCGACTCCGACCATACCGGCAGCGGATACAATCGCGGGCCGTCCTGGGTCGCCTCGATCGTCAACGCGATCGGCGAGAGCCCCTATTGGAGCTCGACGGCGATCTTCGTTCTTTGGGACGATTGGGGCGGCTGGTATGACGATGCCGTTCCGCCGCAGCTAGACTTTCGCGGACTCGGCATTCGCGTTCCGTGCATCGTCATCTCGCCGTATGCTAAGCAAGGGTACGTCTCGCACACACAGTACGAGTACGGCAGCATCCTCAAAACGGTCGAGGAGATATTCGGCCTGCAGCGCATCGGGCCGCCCTCGCGCGGGTTCACCGATACGCGGGCCAACGACATGCTCGACGCGTTTGACTTCTCGCAGTCGCCGCGCGCTTTTTCTCCGATACCGGCGCGCTATCCGAAGTCGACTTTTACGAGCGAGCGGCCGTCGTTCGTTCCTCCCGACAACGAATAAGTTCAATTCACTAGTTTTCGGATGAAATAGGTCATCTCGAGGGCGCTCGTAAAGGCGCGCTCCCGCAGGTTGGCACCGGAAGCGTGCCCGCCTTCGATGACCTCGTAGAAGAGATAGGGGTCGTGAAGCGCCGCCAACTTCGCGGCGAACTTGCGTGCGTGCTGCGGCCCGACGCGATCGTCCTTGGTCGTCGTCCAGATGAACGGTTCGGGATATCGAACGCCGGCTTTCAAGTTGTTATACGGCGAGATCGATGCGAGAAAGGCTCGCTGCTCTGGATTGGAGACGCTGCCGTACTCGCCGGTCCACGATTCGCCGGCTTCGATCTGCTCGTATCGCAGCATATCGAGCAGCGGAACTTGGATGTCGACCGCGTGCCACAGCTCCGGATGCTGCGTGAACTCAACGCCCATGAGCAATCCGCCGTTCGAGCCGCCCTGGATGCCCAGGCGCCGCGGAGTCGTTACCTTCGTTGCGATGAGATCCCGCGCGACGGCCGCGAAGTCGTCATACACGCGCTGACGGTGAATCGTGAGGCCCGCGGTATGCCAGGCCGGACCGAACTCGCCGCCGCCGCGAATGTTTGCAAGGACGTAGACGCCGCCGCGTTCGAGCCAAAGCTTGCCGAGTATGCCGCTGTAGGTCGGCGTGATCGATACTTCAAACCCGCCATAGGCGTAGAGCAGCGTCGGATTCGTTCCGTCCAGCCGCATGTTTTTCGGATGAACGATGAAGTACGGAACCCGCGTACCGTCCTTCGACGTCGCCTCGCGCTGTTCGACGACGTCGTTCGAGGCGTCGAAGCGTGCCGGCGATTCCTTCACGACGTGAAGATCGCCGTTTGCGGCGTCGAGCTGCCAGAGCGACGGCGGCGTGAGGAAGCTGGTCGTCGTAAGATACGCGCCTTCGCCGTGCTGGTCGGTATCGTTGACGACGATCGTGGAGTTATCGGGAAGATCGAGGCGTTGCTTCGTCCAACCGCCGCCGGCGCCAGGCGTGTAGATCCACGCGCGCCCGCGGACGTTCTCATATGTCGTCACGACCAAATGCGAGCTCGTCTGCCCGACGGAATCGAGCGTCTCGCGAGGACCCGGCGCGTAAACGAGGGTTGGTTTCAAGGTGGCGGGATCGGCAGACGCACCGGCGAGGTCGATCGCGACGAGCGATCCTTGCGCGAAGCTCGAGCCGTTCGCGGTCCAATCTTCCTGCAGCGTGAAGAGTAACCGGCCTGCGAGGAGCCCGACTGGTTGCGACTGGAGCGGAAGGCCGAGTTTCTGCGGCCCGCTCGCCGTGACGAGATAGTACTCCGCATTGAAGGTCGAGAGCGGCCGTGCAATGAGGACTGCCGTATTGCCGGCGCCGTCGTGCAGTGCGATCGGCGTTACGCCGTAACCGCCGTCCGATTTCGCGCCGCGGAAGACCTCGACGGCATCGGCGAGCGGTTGACCCCGCGTAACGCGCTTGACGATAAACGGATAACCGGAGGCCGTGAGTTCGCCGCTAGACCACTCGCGCGACACCAGCAGCGAATCGTCGCTCTCCCACGCCGTGGTCTGTTTGGCCTTCGGCAGCGTGAAACCGCCCGGCACGAATTGCTTAGCGCGCATATCGTACTCGCGCGCGGTAATCGCGTCTTCGCCGCCGTCGGAGAGATAGACGAGACAACGGCTCTCGCTCGGCCAGTTGCAATCTGAGCCCTTCCAGACCCAGTTCGCGCGTTCGCTCGCGGCGAGGGCGTCGAGGTCGAGAACGGTCGTCCACTCCGGCGAAGCATTCGCGAACTGCGCGGTCGTCGTCCGCCGCCAAATCCCGCGCACGTGGGCGGGATCCTGCCAAAAGTTGTAGACGTCTGAGGCGACGAACTGCGGAGTGGGAATCCGGTCCTTCGCTTCCACGATTTTGACCGCGTCGGCGTAGAGCCCCGGGAAGTTCGGATCGTTCTTGAGCACGCGCAGCGTCCGGGCGTTCTGGTCCTGCACCCACGCCATTGCCCGTGCCCCGTTCACATCCTCAAGCCATAAGAACTGGTCGCTTGCGGCGACGACGCCGAACAGCGCGATGCAGGCAATGCAGGCGATGGTACTTCTCATAAAATGGGAGTTTCGGCAGGAAGGACCCGCGCCTCCCGTAGGGGAGGGGTACGCAGCCGTCTAAGGCATCTCGCTCTTGAGGAGGCGCCCTTGCAAAGACCGTCTGGTACTAGCGTCATCGCATGCGCAATCGGCCTGGTGTTCGCGTTCGGAGCGGCGCGAGCCAGCGCACCCGCCGCGCTCGACGTGGTGGTCGGCGATCGAAACGTCGTCAAGAATCAGCCGCTGAGCAGTTGTAACTCCAAAGCGCAAAGCGCGTTGGCTTCGGTGCTCGGAAAGCCGGCGGAGATCGGGGACACCGGCGAATGGGAGGGCTACGGTGCCACCGATGCGTCGGGCAACTCGTTCGCGGCCGCAGCGATTCATTGCTGGCCTCTCGACGACGTAAGCGGATATCTCGTTACGTTTACTTGCGCATCGCAAACGCCGCCGGCCACCGAGCCGGCAAGCATCATCTGCTCGAAGCTTTCAGCGGCGTTCGGAGGCCAGCCGTGAAGCCGCGGGCGCGACGAGGTGCCCTGGTTGTCGTCGCCTTGCTCGCTGGGCTCATCTGGTGCAGCTCGAGCGCACCGGCGGCGGTAGACATTTCGGTCGGAATCCGGCACGTCAGCCCCGACGGCACCTTAACCGATTGCAGCGCGAAGGCAAAGGCCGCGCTCAGTACGTTCTTACAGGATGCCGCCGAGACGAACGCGGGAAGCGGCGACTGGGTCGCGCATTCGCAAAACGGCGCCGCCGGTACGCCGACGGCCACGGCGGTGGTTCGGTGCTACGCGCTACCGAAGGGTTACGTCGTCACCTTCACCTGCGCCGTGCAACTTCCGGATAACCCGTACAGCTCGGACGACCTCTGCAAGGACGTCGCGCACAAGTTCTACGGCGGTGCGATTACCGCACTTGCGGCGATGCCGACGCCGACTCCGGTGCCGACCGGTTGCGCCACCACCAACCTCGTCGGGACCTGGGTTTCGGATAGTGACTCCAAGCTCACGTTTTCGATGGAACTCAACGGCGATCTCACCGACAACGAAGGGGTTTCGGGGAATTGGGGTCTCAAGGGCAACACCGTCACGCTCACCTACTATGGAAACCACACCATGACGCTCTCGGCGGACGGTAAACATGTGACGGGCGGCGGATACAGCCTCACTCGAAAGTGCTGATCGAGACGCCGCGCTTGAGGCTGCGGCGTTATCGGGAGGAAGAAGCCGAACTGGTCCTTCGCTTGATGAGCGATCCGCTCGTCATGCGCTACTATCCGCAAATCTACGATCTGGATCATTGCAAGAAGATGCTCGACACGATACTGACGTCGTATCGAGTTCGCGGCTACTCGATGTTCGCCGTCGAGCGCAAGGCCGACGGCGAGTTCCTCGGCCAGATCGGATTGCTGCATTGGGACGACGTCGACGCGCGAGAAGACGTCGAAGTCGCCTACCTGCTTCGCCCGGAGTTCTGGAAGATGGGGTATGCAACCGAGGCGGCGCGCGCCTGCCGGGACTGGGCTTTTGATAATCTCGGTGTCGACCGCGTCGTCTCGTTCATCGACGTGAACAACGCGCCCTCGATCTCCGTCGCAGAGCGCAACGGGATGGCGAGGCTCAAGCGGCTCGATTCGAACCGGCTCGGCCGGCCGATTTACGTGTACGGAATCTCGCGGACGCAGTGGTTGGAGCGCGCTAGTGACAAGCCCCGACCGTGATTTCGACGCGACGATTCTTCTGACGCCCGGCGGGATCGTCGGTACCGTCGGATTTGGTGTTCGGGGCAACCGGATCGGCCTTGCCGTGCCCGGCGTACGGCGTCGAAGCGGGAATGTAACCGTGTGACGCGAGCCAATCGCGGACCGTCTTGGCACGCTCCTCGCTGAGCGTCATGTTGTACGATTCGGACCCGATCGCGTCGGTGTAACCATCGATATGGATCGGCCGACCCGCCGATTTTTTGATCATCGGTCCTAGAACGCTCAGCGTCTTCTCGGCGTCGGGCGAAAGCGCGTATTTGTCGAAGGCAAAGAGCGCATCCGCACCAACGGTATACTTCTTACCGCACGGCTGCGTCGTCGTCTTGATCGCCTGAATGCCCTTGGGTACCTGCCATGGGCCCTTCGGTTGTTGAATCTGCCCGGGAGTTTGCCACGGACCTTTTGGCTGTTGAACCTGGTATTGCGCGCCGGCGGGATTCGCAACGCCGAGCATAGCGGCGGTCGTTAGGGCGAATGCCGTCAAATATTTCACGTGGATTCCTCTCTGCGTTGAAGCAGCGGGGCGCGCCGTGGCACGCCCCGCTGCGTAGAGAACCTCAGAGGGCGTTGGCTAAGGCCCAGCCCTTTGGAGCTCCGATTCCGGCAGCCTGATTGTACTGTGACGCATTGCACGAGTACGCTCCGTTGTTGCCGGAGGTGCATGGGGTGTAGTACGTGCTATAGCCGGTCGACTTGAACAGACTGTAGACGGTCGGGTCGATCCAGCCGAGCTTCGTCGAGTGGAGTTCGTTGGCTTCGAGGATCAGCGCGACCGAAGCCGGCGATGACCACGAAGTTCCCAAGTATTCACCCCAACTGCCGCCCGTGTAGACGGCGACCGGGAAGAACGGCAACGAGAAGTCGGGCTGATTGCGTCCCGTCGTAATCATTCCCGTAATGCCGCTTTGGTAGCTGGGCAGAGCAAAGACGGTCGAAACGCCGCCGCCGCCCGAATCTCCGCTGACGTTGCCCATCGTCACCGTCAGAAGAACGCCCTGGCTATTGTCGGTGAAGTCGATGCCGCCGATCGAGGAGAAGTACGGCCCGCCCGCAGGCGCGCTGACTCCCTTGCCGCCGCATTCGTTGCTGCCCGAGTCGCCGCTCGAGGCCGAGAACTCGACCCCTTCGGAGGCTCCCTGCTGTGCGATCGAGTTGGTGGCGTCGGCGAACGAAACATCGCTCGATTCGCAGCCGCCGAACGACGAGTTGACCGCAGTCGCCTTGGCGTCGCTCAGTGCCTGATTATAGGTGTCCTCGATAGCCTGGTCGGTGAGCGAGCCCATGTCGTAGACGATGATGTTCGCTCCAGGCGCCAAGCCCGCTATGGTCTGCACGTCAAGATCGGTCTCCGGTTCGTCACCGCTTCCGCCGCCGTCGACGGATTCGTTGGTTACCGTGCCGGTCTCCGTGACGCCCGCGGCAGACAAGTACGTCGAGAGGTAGCTCTTATTCACCGGGTCGTCGATGGCGATCGCCGCGGTGTAGCCGGCCCCGTTGCACCCGTGCTGAACCGGGAAGTCAAACGGTTTGGCAACGCCCGTTGCAAGCGTTCCGGACGAGTTGGTGAGTGGTCCGTTGTCGGGCGCCGCGCCGTTACAACCGTTGCCCGGCGTCGATGTTGGGGTCGGCGTTGGAGACGGCGTCGGACTGGCCGTTGGACTCGACGTCGGAGTAGGCGTCGGGTTGGGTGTCGGCGTCGGATTTGGCGTTGGCGTCGGGCTCGCCGTCGGTTTAGTGGTCGGCGTTGAGGTCGGCGAGGGTGAGGGTGACGGCGTCGATCCCGCCCAGGCTACGTCGTCGACGTACTGATAGACGTACGTCTGACTATAACCATCGCCATAACAGCCGAAATAGATGTAATCGGTCTGTCCGGCATACGCGCTAAGGTTGACCTGATAGTTCACCCAACCGTGCGTGTTGTTGACGGTCTTGTAGAACGTATCGAGAATCGTACCGCTTTGGTTGAGCAGGTATGCTGCTTGCCATGCATACGTCGTCGAGACTTCGTTCGTGCCTTGGTAGACCCAGAACGAAAGGACGCCGTTCGTCGGCACCTTCACGAGTTGGGCGACCGAGCCCCAACCGTTGACCTCGGGCTTTGAAAGCGTTCCCATGAACGCCGAATACGAGCCAGAGTGCGCCTGTTGGGTGGTGACCGCCGCGTACCTGTTACGCGTGCTTTCGTTGATCCATCCGGGACTGAACGCCCCGGTCTCAAAGCCGCCGTTGACCAAATTGCCGCTCGAATCGTTCGGTCGGATTCCGCCCGATCCCATCGGAATACGGTCTCTTCCGAGGGCGTCGCGCTGGAAGACCGGCGCGCTGCGCTGGTTCTCGACGCCGCTCTGATCGGCGACCGTTCGGACGACGATCAGATTATCGAGCGATACGTCGCGCACGAGCGACGCAATCTCGTGTGGAAGCGTCGCAGGCTTGACGTTGGTAAAGCGCTCTCCGTACTTGCCTTGATGCACGGTATGGATTTCGGTTGAAAAAAAGCGTTCGACATCCGAGGTTCGAGCGATAGCGTCGACGATCGTTCGATTCGGGAAGCGTTTGACGATTTTGAAGCCGGCGCGTTCGAGCGCACGCACCACGCGCTCTTCTTGCAGCGCGGTGGGAGCGTAGCGATCGTTGAACTGCTTTGGCGTGAGGGCGCGGCGCGTCAAGCCGGAGCGCGCATCGCTGATGCTCGCCACGAATCGACCGAGTTCGGCTTGGTTGTTGTATCGCAGCACCAGCTGCACGCGAACCGGCGCATTGGCTGCACGCTGGCCGGTATCGGTATACGCAAGGTCTCCGGAGAGTTGTGGAATCGAAACCAGCGGCCGATCGGGCTTCGCGGTGCGCGCCGCCGAATCGCTTCCACCGTCACTGGTACTGGTCCAGGGAATCGAGGAGCTCTGTCCTCCGCATGCGGTGAGCGTGAGCGCCAATCCGAGCGTCGACGCGATCACGCGTGATGATCTTCGCATGTGCCTCCTTATTTGTGTTGTAGCAAGATGTTGAATGGGAAGATAAAGGGCAACCGCCGCCTCCTTCGTCACGCGGGCGCGGGCCAGCCTGCCGCACGGCTCCTCGGGGCGGCGAGGGAGGGCGTCAATCGTTTGGCTGGGGGGCTAGGTGAAGGGCGAGCTCGGAGCGCGAGGAGATGCCGAGCTTTTGATATGCCGATCCGAGGTGTTTCTCGACCGTCTTGTGACTGATCGATAGCCGGCGCGCGATCTCGAGATTCGAACGCCCGTGGGCCGCCAAATCGGCGATCTCGCGTTCGCGTTCCGAGAGCAGGGCTCGTCCCGCAGGAGGCTCTCCTTGGAGGCGACGCACGTAGTACGCGGCGCCGCAGCGCCGATAGAGCGTGAGTGCTCCCTCGACGTTGCCCGCCTCTTCGCGTGACTGCGCCTCGAGAAAGGGAAGTCGAAGACGTCGAAAACCGTCGGCGGCCGCGCGCGCGGAGGCTTCCGCTTCGCCGAGTTTCTCGGTGCGGCGAAACGCGATCGCGTCGAACAGCGCGAGGGCCGCGCGTTCCGGGAGCTCCGTCTCGCTGCGGGCCGCGCGTTCCAGGTAGGTGCGTGCTCGCGCGCGATCGGGATCGGAGCCGTAGCGGCCGACGGCGAGCAGCGTAAAGACGTTGCCGCGAATTAGCTCGCATTCGGGCAAGGCTCGATGGAGCAGCGCCGCGGCGTCCGCGTGGCGGCCGCGCCGTACCATGATCTCCGCGAAGCCGGCGCCGTTCTCGACCTCGGGCGCCGCCGAAATGGTTGCTTCAAATCCGTCGAACCATCGCTCGACGAGGGACCGATCGTCGAGCGCCGCGCCGATGATGCTGCCCCATGCACTCGCAAAGGTGATGTTGACCCGGTTTTCGCTCGCGGTCGAAACGTGCGTGAGTTCTGTGCGGGCGAGCTCGAGGTCGCCGCGCAGGAGGTAGCAGAGCGAAGCGAAGGCGTGGACGGTCTCTTCGTTGTTGCGACTCCGAGCTTCGCGTGCCAGGACAAAGGCGCGGTCGATATCTTTTTGAGCCTCTTCGTGCAGGCCGAAAAATGCATGGCACATCGCGCCGTTGGTGTGGGCCGTACAGGTTGCCTGAATCGAGATCGCCTCCGCCGCACGTACCCATTGCAGATATTCCCGGCGAAAGGTGTCGAGGTCGCCGAGAGTGGTCGCGGCAAATGCGCAGACGTTATGGAATCGCAGCGCGATGTCGGCGGCGCTCGCCAGGGCGCGACGATCCACCTGCTCGAGATGCTGCAACGCGCGCGTGGGAAAGCCGAACGTCGCGGCGAGCCAGGCGAGACCGAGATGGACGCGGCTGATTGCAAGGAATTCATTCTCGTCGAGACGAGCGAGCATCGCCTCGAGCTGCGCCGTTGGATTCGGACGCCCCGAAACATAGGCCATAATCGCCGCAATCGCGCGGCACTCGGCCTCGCGCTCGTGGGCTCCAGCCGCGCGATAGATGTCGGCGGCCGACGAATACGTCGTCTGTGCTTCCTTCACCCAACTCATGGCCGCGCGCCGGTCGGCGACCTTCTTGGTGATCGACCCACGCCGTAGGTCGTCCGTGACGAACTCGAGCGCGCGTTGGTAAAAGCCGATCGCATCCTCGTGCGCGTGGACTGCTGTGGCCGCATCCCCGGCGAGCTCGTTGTATTCGACCGATTTTTCGGGCTCTTTCGCGGCCCACCAATGATAGGCCAATGCTTCGAGCGAGCGTTGATCGGCAGGGACGTTCTCGAGGGCGAGAGCGATCGCACGATGCCGCGGCTGCAGCTCCGTGCTGAGGAACTCGCTATAAATCGCCTCGCGCGTCAGGCCGTGGCGAAATCGAAAGACGGTCGGCTTCAACTCTTCGACAAGTTGAAAGTCGCGCGCGCGGCGCAGCGTGGGGATCAGCCGAAGCGGCTCACTCTCCAGCGTTGCGGCAAGCAGATCCAACCCGAAGGTTCGTCCGATTACTGCGGCCTGCTTGACCACGCGGAGTTCGCTCGCGTCGAACGGCCGCAAACGCTCGAGCAGCGTGGCGCGAACCGTCCGGGGGACGTCTGGTTGACCCTGCATGTTCGCCGGGCCGAGACTCTGCTCGACGGCGCTCTTGAGTAGTTCTTCGGTGAAGAACGGATTGCCGTCGCTCGCGAGTGCGATTGTACGGCGGATTTCGTCGGGCAGCGCGATGCCTTCGAGTGCCTCGTCGATAAACCGCTGAAGCTCGGACCCCCGCAACGGAGCGAGTTCGATACGTCCCGCGCAGGCATTGCGCAGCATCTTCGCCGTGGCGAGCGAGGCCGGATGCTCGGGGTGGAGCTCGTCTGCGCGTACCGTCGCGACGACGAGTACGCGCAGACGGTGAAGTTTCGTCGTGAGATAGACGAGCAGGTCGAGCGTTGCCGCATCCGCCCAGTGTAAATCCTCGATGGCGACGATCACGGCGGCACGTGTAGCGATCTTCTCGACGCGTTCTGCAATCGCGTCGAGTTGCTCGCGCTTCGTCGCGGCGTGGCCGAGCTCGAGTGGCGCGGCGTCTACCCGCGACAAAACCTCGAAAATCGGTCCATAGGGACGGCTTGCAAACTCCAGAGAGGCGCCGTGTCCGATCTTCCAGCGCGAATATGCGAGCGACCGGCAGAACTCGGCCAGGAGGCGCGATTTTCCGACACCGGCGTCGCCGGCTACGAGCACGAGGCCACCGTGCGACCGTCCCGCTTCGAGACGACGTTCGCGCAGGTAGGCGAGCTCCTGCAAGCGGCCGACGAACGGCCGGCATAAGACAGGCCGCGTAATCACTACAGGCCGCCCTCTTTCGGCGCGGGCAGCCGCGCGCCTAGTTACCCGTTGGCGGCGTTCAGCTTGAGCGTCAATCGCGAGTAGCCGAGCGAGCCAATTTCAACGACGCTTCGCGCTCGTGTGTAATGCTTGCGCGCGTCTTCGTAAGCGTGTACTGCGGCGGCCTCGTCGCCCGCGCGCTCGTTGTACCGTACTGCCCGTCTGGAATCGCCGGCCGCCCACGCGTGATGCGCCAGCGCTTCGAGCACCGGCTCCCCGCACTGCAATCGCCGCTCGAGGAGGCGAGCGATTCGGCGATGGATCGGCCTAGTTCGGCCGTCGATGAACTCGGCGTAGATGATGTCCTGTGTCAGCGCGTGCCGAAACGAGTACCGGTTCGCACCGCACGGGACGAGGATCTGCAGCGTGCACGCTCGCTCGAGCGCTGCCAGAATCCTCTCCTCCAAACCTACGGCGACGGCGGTGAGGACGTTGACGTCGAACTGCCGCCCGATAACGGAGGCGCGCATGATCAAGGCGCGATCGGTGCGTTCGAGGCGCCGCAGACGGCGGAGAACGGTCGCGCGGAGTGCGTCGGGAATGGGCACATGGCGACTATACCGTGGCGCGCGGCATCGAAGAATGGGGGGCGTCCCTACCTTCCGCGAAGACCGGCCTTCGCGTCGGACGTCGTCAGCTTAAGTCGATGGCGGTGGCGAGAATTTAGGGGAACCCGGCATCGGCGGCGCGGTCGGCATTGCGGGCGTGGCGGTCGGTGTCGGCGTGGGCGGTTCGGTTGGCGCCGGCGGAGGGGTCGGCATGCTCTGCGCGAGCGAGACGGGTTCGGCGCTTGCGTACGCTAGAGTCGCGCAACCGATCGCAGCGAAGGCGACGACGAACGCGAGTTGGGCAAGTGTAGCTTTGTGCATGAACCATCCTTTAGCGCGCTGCGCGCGGGCCTAGCCGACGGTCAGTTGCGAACGCGAGTCGGCGTGGGCGACTTCGCGGAGCCGCTGCATCGATTTGCTCGGAATCTTGATTCGATCGGCGAGTCGAAGAAACGCAAGGACCCTAACGTGCCACCACGTCATATCGATTTCAAACCAGCGAAGACCGTGGCGTGCCGAAAACGGGAAGGCATGATGATTGTTATGCCAGCCTTCGCCCCACGAGATGATGGCTACCCACCAGCAGTTCGTTGATTGGTCGGCCGTTCGGTAGGTGCGATAGCCGAGCGTATGAGCCGCGCTGTTGACGAGCCACGTCGAATGATAACTGATCACCAGCCGGACGAAAATTCCCCAAATCATCCACGACCATCCGCCGAGCGCAAAGAGTCCGACCCCTAGCGCGATCTGAAGCGGAATATTGAGGTATTGAAGGGCGCGATAGAATGGCTGAGCGCAGAGGTCGGGCGCGAAGCGCCGGATTTCCTCATCCGAGGGGAGCGCGATGTTGTGGCGGTAGACCCAGTCCATATGCGCCCATTTGAACCCGCCATGGATATTGTGGGGGTCGCCCTCTTGATCGGCATGTGCGTGATGCTTGCGGTGCACCGCTACCCATCGGATTGGATCGCCTTGCAGCGCGAGCGTTCCGAAAATCGCGAGTAGGTATTCGAGCGGCTTGAACAGGCGCAAGCTGCGGTGCGTGAGCGTACGGTGGAAGCACAATGAAATGCCTAACGCTACGGTGGCATACGATACCACAGCTAGAGCTGCGAGAGCCGACCATTGAAAGAAGCCCGGCAAGAAGATCGGCAAGAAGACTGCAAGCGCGCCGATGTGAATTCCGAGTAGTCCGAAACCTTTAATGGATCCGTAGATCCTGTCCATGCGTTGCTCCCTTCAAGCTTGGCGGACGCGTATTCGTTTGGCCGTTCCGCCATTCCCGCAAAACGCATAGTCAACTATGGGCGCGAACCTCTGCGTGCTCCGCCGCATCGAGTAAGCATAATTGGCCCTTTTAGTGTACTGCGGAACGGAACGAAGCGCTATCGTGAAAAGCGCCCCTGCTCCCCCGTACTCTCCCAGCCCAGAACCCGGGCGATCAGCTCGGTGCGATTCCGGCTTTCGGTCTTGTCGACCATGCTCCTAACGTGATGCTGAACGGTTGAATGAGCGATATTCAGCCTACGACCGATCTCCTCGAGCTTCTCCCCGTCGAGCAGCATCGCCAGCACCTGCAGTTCACGCGGCGAAATATGGAAGCGTGCGGCTGGTCCTCTTAGCGACTTAGGCGGCTTGAAGCGATCGATACGAACGCCGATAAAGAGTCCCGCTGGGCCCGACATTGGCTGCGTTCGCACGACTAAGAATGGGACGGGATGAGCCGTCGCCGTCTTTTGCGTGCGCGAGTCACGGCGCCAGCCGGCTATCAGCCCCCTGACGGCTTCTTCGAGCAACCCTGGTAGACGATCGGCGATCCTGGTGCGCAGCCCCGTAAGTGCAACGCGGCGCTGCTCCTCGGCCGTCCATGCCAGCACGATCTGAAAGTCGCGGTTCAACACGTAAAACGACCCGCCCAAAGCCTCCGACTCCTCGGCGCTCCCCGCCGTATCGTCGAGCTGATTCTCGGCGTCCCCAGTAGCGTGGCCTCCGGTTTTCGGATCATCTAAACGCAACGCGGAGAGGCGTTCCGACGTAGCGTCGAGAGCCAGCGCCAAGACGCTGATTTCGGTCGAGGTAAACGGTCCCAGCTCGCTCGTGCGCAGCAGCGTCAGGATTCCAAAGCTGGCCTGGGCATCTGCGAATAGGAGCGTAATTCCACTTTCGAAATCGCCGAGCGGACCAAGTGTCGCAGCGATGCGAGGGCCCTTTTTTACCTTCCCGCGCTGGCGGGCGAACTCGTCCTTGAGCCGCGACAACTCGCCGCCGTTCCCTCGGGAGCCAAGCAAGAGACCTGCCAGTTCTCCGTCGGGCGACAGGCGTGCAAATGCCCAGCGCGAGGCCGGCACGACCCGAAGGATCGCTGTGATGATGGGATACGCCGGATCGGAGCCCGGCAGGAAGTCGCCCTGGAGGGTCAACTCCGGCCGCCCCACGATATCGGACTTTTTCACGATGGTGAGTATCTTGCCCCAGTGTTATGCTTAAAAACGCTTCTTCTTTAATAAAGCGGCGATGCACTGCCTGCTCGATCGGCGACTCACTACCTCGCCGGCTTGAAAGCGTTATAAATATGGCCCGCGTATGCTGTTTAGCCGTCGATCCGAAAGACATTGCGCTGCTCGGCGCCGCGCTCAAAGGCGCCGGCGAACCGGGCCTCGCGATCGTTGCCCGTCTCGATGTGGCCGCGTTGAGAAAACTCGCGCCCGACCTTCTCATTGCCGACCTCGATCGACAGAAGGTTGACCCGTTCGAGATGTTGCGCCAGTTGCGTTTCGTCTTACCGGAGTGCGTCATCGTGGTCTATACCGAATCTGTCGGGAGCGCTTGGGCTCGCGCATGCCATCTCGCCGGCGCAAGCTGCGTGCTCTCGAAAGAATCGCGCGAACCACTGCTTGTATCCGGCTTGCAGCACGCAATACAGACCGGCTGCTTTACCGACCCGCGCTTTGCCGCGTAGTCGATCGTCTATGCAAGCATTCGTGCAACTCTACGCGAGCTTTTTGGGTTCAAAGTCTTGGGAAGGGAACACTCAATTGAAAGTTGAGCGTTTTTATGAGTACGACAAAAGAAGCACTGGCCGCTCAAGAGGCTGAAGAGGCGAAGGGTATTGCGTACGGACACGTTGGCGAGAAGAGACGCGACGGCCGAATCTTCGGAACTTCCAGGCGCGCCGCTTACATCAGCGTGCGATAGCTTGCGGGTTGGTATGATACCTAATCCGTCGGCTGTTGCCTCTCTCGCTATTGCCGGAGGCGTCAAAGGACTGAAGTGCCCGGAACGCTCCGAGCCGGTCTTTGGCGGCTACGCGAATGGGCGCGGAGAGGTCGTGTTGTTTGCAGAGGGCCTCGCCTATCGCGTCAACTTCAAAAATCAGATTTTGAAGCAACGGCCGCCGCTCAATCTTGATGCGCAGGCCCGCTACGATGCGGCTGAACCCGGCGAAGACTTTGCATACTGTAACAAGACCTTCCGCCGGCTGAGCCTTGCACAGATCGCGGACATCTGCACCGCCGGCCATTTTAGGGTCGGTTCAAGATTTTAGAAACTTGGCCATCTCGGGCCGTTTAGGATCGCTCGCTCTGAGGCGTCTGTTCGGCTAAGAGAACGATCCGCGAAGCCATCCGATTGAAGATTAGTGCGTGAAATGGAAACACGAGATACCAATACAGAAATCCGCATAAGCCGCGGGGTTCGAAGAACGCCGTCTGCGTAAGGCGGGTCCGCCCGTCATTGAGCCGATCCGCGTCGAACTCTAGCCACGCTTTGCCCGGAAGCTTCATCTCGGCCCTCAGCCGCAGGGTATGGTCCGGCTCCAAAGCGTCGACGCGCCAAAAATCGACCGCATCGCCGAGGCGCAGATCGGTCGCGCTGCGCCGCCCGCGGCGTAACCCAATGCCCCCAAACGCGCGATCCATCAGGCCGCGCAGTTGCCATAACGCGTTTCCGTAGAGCCAGCCGCGCTTTCCGCCCAGTTGGGTAAATACGGATGCCACCTTCTGTGGCGTCGCAATGGTGATGCGCTCTTTACGGTCGATCAGCATTCCTTCGCGTACGCCGGAGAACGTTGCCGGGAGCGTCCGCACGTCGAAGGCATCAAACCACGTCGTGTCCGGCCCACCGGCACGGTAGCGATCCAGCGCGCGAGTCACCGCGGCGTCAAACCCGATCGGCGCGATTTCCGGAAAATCCCGCTTGGCGGCGTTATCGCGTACGATCACTTCGTTGCGGAGTCCCAAAATTAGCGGTTGCGCGAGGCGTGCAGAAATCGGCGTTACGAGGTGTACCCAATACGATGAGAGGCGCGGCGTAAAAAACGGGACGATGACGACTTTACGCGTGAGCTCGCGCAGTTGCGCATAACGGAGCATCATGTCGCGGTAAGTCACGACGTCGGCCCCGCCGATCTCGTAGATACGAGAATCGCCGATCGGAACGTCGAGCGCGGCCACGAGGTAGCGCAAGACATCGGCAATGGATATCGGTTGCGAACGCGTGGTCACCCATCGCGGCGCAATCATCAGGGGCAATCGCTCCGTGAGATAACGCATCATTTCAAACGAGATGCTGCCGCTCCCGATGATCATGGCCGCGCGAAATTCGACTACCTCGACACCGCTCGACCGCAGGACTTCGCCGACCTCATGGCGGCTGGCGAGGTGATGGGAGAGCGCTGCGTCGTCGGCACCCAATCCGCCCAAGTAAATAACGCGCTGCACGCCGGCCTCGCGAGCAGCCTTCCCGAAGCGTGCGGCCGCATCGCGATCGCGTTGCGCAAATCTTGGGGACTCGGCCATCGAATGTACGAGGTAATAGGTGGTGTGAACGCCTTCGCACGCTTCGCGCAGGCGGTGCTCGTCGAAAATGTCGCCCTCGAGTAGGTCTGCTCCGGAAAATCTGCCGGTAAGGCGTTGGGCGTTGCGAGCAAGGCAGCGGACGGAATGGCTGGCTTCGAGCAAGCGAGGCACGAGGCGTCCGCCGATATATCCCGTCGCACCGGTCACCAGAACTCTCATATTTGGCCGCAACCAAGAAACGTCCGAAAAAGTTACTGCGCGGGTCGGCGCGTCCCACTTGGTCTTTGGTAAAAACCCCCGGCTTAGTGCCGGGGGTTCGTTGATCGATCGCTGGTTTCAAGCCCTATGCGTGGCCGACTAAGTCGGCTCGCCGCCGCCAAATACTAGGGGACGGTAACCGCGTTATCGAGTAACGTTACCGCGCCCGATTCTGCTAAGATCCGTCCAGTCACGCTCGAACCCGTACCCAGCGAAACCGACGCAGCGGCCATAATCGTTCCATTGAATGTTGACGCCGTGTTTAGTGTCGCCGAACTGCCGACTTGCCAGAAAATATTGCAGGCATTGGCTTTATTTGTCAGTGTGACCGCGCTGTTGACTGCGGTCGTTAGCGTCGACGGTATTTGGAAGATGAATACGCTGTTCGGATTGTTCTTACCGTTCAGCGTAACGGTGCCAGAAATGCCCAACGTCACGGGAGCGACGTAGAGTCCAGGGGTGATCGTCATTCCGCCGATATCGGCGGGTAACGGTGAGGGGTTAGGACGTGCCGCGGCATTGCTGAACGCGATGGCGAGGTCCGCTTGAGCCTGCGCCGCGACGGGACCGGCAGCATACATACTGCCGTTGACAATCCCTGGAGGGAACCCAGTAATAGACGTGCCCGGAGAGACTCCGAGGTTGCCGTCTACGATGGATAAGCCGGCATTCGTTACCGTGGATCCACCGAGTACGCCAAACGACGCAGCCGAAGCGAGCGGGACACCTTGCGGCTGAGAGGAGGCGGATGTGTTACGGCACACTGTCGCCGCTTTTCGTTGCACGTTTGATGTTTGGGTAGTTGGAGAAAATGTTGACGCGCTGCCACCGTTCCCGTTGGCGCCGCATCCTGTGACAAACGAGAGCAGGACGCTGGTGCAAAGCGCATAGCTCAGTGACGTTGAAATACGCATGTTTAATAACCTTAGAGAGTTCTTAAAAGGCCCGAAAGGGCCGAACTCGGATACACAGCGTAACCTCTAGGCAGTTTAATCTCTGTACTGTCTCACACAGTGTCTCGCCCCTGCGCGTCGGCTGGCAGCAAATGTGGTGCCATTTCTGATGCCGTTTGGCTCACCTGAAGAGAATTTGTTCGATGTAGTACAGACGTTCCAATCTACAGAGGAATATGCTGTGTCCCTGAGTTCGGACTGTTGTGGGCCTTCGAACTCTTAAAGGAGCTCGGAGTGAGTATCTTGATGAACTTGGGGTTACAGGCGCATCCACAGTCAATCACGTCTGCGTTATCGACCGGGACACGGGCGTTTCTGAACGCAGGGATTCCGCGCCTCGGGCCGTCGATAATTCGACGGCAAGGTCTGGAGGATTGGCTCGGTCGGTGTAAGAGCGTTCCGGTTCGCTTCTTGGTCGCTCCTGCCGGCTTCGGCAAGACGATAGCACTCTTAGCGTACCTGCGTAACGTCGCGACGAGCGGAGTATATTGCTCGCTCTCTCCCGGATCGAGCCGCGAAGCCATCTGGAACGCGGTGGCCAAGGTGCTCCAACTCCCGGAGCTAAATTCCCACGAGCAGCTGCTCCGCGAGCTGGAGATGCGGGCGCCTCTCGAGATCGCAATCGATTGCGAAGACGTTCCAAATGCCGACGGCATCGTGGCGCTGGTGCGTCTGATTGAGGACCTGCCTGAGAACGTCTCGCTCCTAATCGCGTGCCGCTCCTGGGTCTCCCTTGACGTAGGGCGTTTCGTCTTGCAAGGGAGTGCCGTTCTCTGCGACGCCGGCCGCCTGGCGTTCGATGCCGCCGACATCCGCCACTTCGCAGAGACGTTGGGGGTGCCTTTCACCCACGGTGCCGTCCTGCACATGCTTGAGGCGACAGACGGGTGGCCCCAGGTCGTAAGCGGTGCGTTGCGCAAAGCCGCCGAGGATAACCTCAGTCTCGCGCAAGCTGTCGAACACTGGCGAAAGCATCACGGCCATCTCTTCAACAAATTTATCGCGGACGCGTTGGCGCGTGTACCGGAGCGCGATGCCGACCTCGTGTTCAAACTGATGGGTGGGTCGCATCTCGTCGATCCGTTGCAGTTGCAAGCAATGGAAGTACTAGGCCTTTTTGTCGTCCACACTCCGGACGGCTATCGCCCGCTTCGCGCCCTTTCGTGCCGTCGCTCTTACGATCGAAGCCGAGGCGTTGTCCAGGACGCGCCGGCACCGATGCGCCTCAGCCTTCTCGGCTGGTTTCAAGCTGAGATCGATGGGCAACCTCTTGCGTTTGTTCGGCGTCGCGATCAGCAGATTGTTAAGTACATCGCGCTGCAGCCCAATGGGTGCGCTTCGCGAACCAAGCTGATAAACGTATTCTGGCCCGGCGTCGAACGCCACTTGGCTGCACACAGTCTTCGGACGGCCTGCTCGCAAATTCGGAAGGCCATCACCCGCGTCGTGGGGTTCGACCAGGTCGAGGCGTATTTCCGTGCCACCGATGAGCTTTCGATCAATCTCGATAATGTGATAGTTGACGTCAAGTGCTTCTTACGACATGCAGATGACGGCGACGAGCAATATAATCGTGGCGACTTGCGAGGCGCTTACGCGCACTACTGCAGCCTCACGCGCGTTTACCGCAGCGATCTTCTCCTCAGCGACGAGCGCGAGCCGTGGGTCGTGGCATTCGACGCCGCGCTCAAGCTGCGTCACAGCAGAGCACTCGCCCGAATGACGGAAATCGTGACCGCACTCGACTATCGCGCCGTGAGACAGATCGACCCCGGACTGGTAGCAGTAGCATCGTAAATTACACCGCTGAAAGCGGCTGGCGCGACGGCAGTCTCTAGGAGCCCCAGGCTTCAAACAGCTACGAGATCTGACGCGGCTGGAGCATTGCTCTCAATATAAGTACAAACGTACCAAGGAAAGCCACGCTCTCAGGGCAGATGAACCGAGAGGAATGCTCGGCCCGAGAGAGTCGGTTTATGGCGCCCGAGCACCAGCAGCGCGCTACAGTGGTTGAACCACCAATAACTTGCGAAGGGGGCCCACACGATGACCAGCCGGTTGCTTCGTGAAGAGTAAGCTACCGTCCATGCTGATGTGCCCTTCGTGCGAGCGCAGGCGGCCCATCGGCGAAATGAGCATCGATAAGCGCTTTAGTCCGGCCGACGAACCATACGACCCCCAGCGCGCGAGAATCGACGTGCTTACCGTGAAACTTCCGAGCGCCGAATGGCAATCACGAATGCACGGAGTCGCCGATTTGGAGTACTCCGTGCCGGAGGCGAGTGAAGCACCGCCCAAACCGGCCTGGCAGATTCGTTGCGAGGACTGCGATCCTCAACGCGGGGGCTATTACTGGTTCTCGCTCGACCGATGCGATACGCCCGCCAAGGCCCTGGACTGTATCATGCAAATGAATGAAGCCCGTTGGTCGCCAAACGTGATGGAGTCATTCATCGATCTCATCGAACACCTCTTTGGCCGGGGAACGATAATCGATGAATAGTGCCCCCGCAACCCGCCCTTCTTGAGGGGATTTCGGATTTTCCTAGGGGCGTCATACGGCATTCGTGCTATATCGCACAGTCAGCAAAGACTTCAAGCCCTACACTAGCTTTCTGAGTCGGAACCATCGTGGTTCTTCGACTCATAGAAAGTAGCCCGAAATGCGCACCTCACCATTTTTAGTCTCTGCTTTCGGCGCGGGTATAATCGTCACGTTGATGGCTGGCTGCAGCGGTACCAATAACGCTGGCGGAGCTTCAGCTTTTGCTCCGCTCGATCAAACATCCGGCATGGGCCGCTCCACGAACGGGGGCGCCAATTCGATAGGCCCATTAAGTAAGGCAATCGCGTGTCCGGTCGTGAAGGGCGACGTACCCCTTGGGTCGGCCGCCTCGTTCGCGGTGTTGGCTGGGACGACCGTCACTAGTACCGGACTTACGATCCTCAACGGCGATCTCGGTGTCTCGCCCGGAACCAGCATTACCGGGTTTGGTCCAGGAGTCGTCAACCACGGCACGATCTATGCCGGCGGTCCGGTAGCGGCGCAAGGGCAAGCCGACTTGGCCGTTGGATACAACTATGCTACGGCGCTCACAAACCCCACGGCGATACCAGCCGACATCGGCGGAACGACCATTATGCCGGGTTTGTATAACGCTACGACAAGCCTTGGAATCACTGGAACCGTGACGCTAGACGGCGAGCACAAGTCGAACAGCGTGTTCATCTTCCAGATTCCATCTACCCTGACGACGGCGGTCCGTAGCAGGGTAAAGCTGATCCATGAGGCCAGTGCCTGCAATGTCTTTTGGCAGGTAGGTAGTTCCGCGACACTCAATACCGCTTCCCACTTCCGCGGAACGATCATGGCAGCAGTCTCAGTCTCCGTCAGCAGCACAGCGCAAGTCCGAGGTCGGCTGCTGGCGGAGTCTGGGGCGGTAACGCTGATTGATGACCGGATCAACAGATTCCACATAGAAAATCGTAACTAGCAGTCGTAACTCGAAAGCGCTTCGCATGGGAGGATAATGGCGCTCGTCGGGACTCCTGAAATGAATCCCCAGCATGGATGCCGGGGATTCATTTTTATTCCGTACTCAGCTCGGTCATTCCAAGTAGCGGCCCAAACTGCTCTCGCGCCACGGCATAGCATTCGCAAGACATCTTTTCTAAGCCCGCGCGATCAAGAATCACGATATGGCCATAAGCGTAACTAATGAACCCGGCCCGCTGCAGGCCTGCCGCTGCAATGGTCACACCTGAACGGTGCGCGCCAAGCATCATCGCGAGGTATTCGTGGCTCAAGGCAATCTTATCGGAATTTACCCGATCGTGCGTCAATAATAGCCACCGGGCGCATCGCTGGTTGATGCTATGCTTCCCATTACAGGCGGCGAGCTGCCCCAACATGTTCACATACGCTTGGAGAAACCGATCGAGCACGTTCCGAAACCGATCGTTCTCTGCGCGAAGCAATCTTCGAAAATGATCGCTGTCAATGACCACGGCGCGCCCGGGGACCTGGCAATAGCTCTCATTTGCGGAGGTGGTGGCGCCAAGCAACAACGGAATTGCCGATACCCCCTCGCGGCCAACAGTCCCAACCTCAATAGAGCCGCCGTCGCGCATTTGCGTTACGACGGAAAGTACGGAATCGATCGGAAAGTAAACTCTCCGAATTTCGCGCCCGGCCTCGTAGATTTGCTGCGGAGTTCTAAGCTCGATCAGTCTCCCCACCTCAAGGACGTCGCCGATCATGCGGGAGCTTAGGCCGGCGAGGATCGCATTTTCCTTGAGCATGGCTTGGGTTAGGGGCAGCGTTTTAATTGACTTAAGGGCCTTCAACGCTCCTGTGCTCCGGGCGAAGTGCGATCAGGCTGCTGATACTGACGCGAAGCCGAAAGCTAGATCGAAGCCAACTGATTAGGAACGGAGCATGAACCCTGTCCACGATACTCCGCCTAGACAGCTCCATCCGCGCCCTTGCTCCTCTCGGAAAGCCCGGTCAGAATCTGTAGCCACTTGGCCATTGTGTTCGGGTTGCCTCACTTTGGCCCCTTCGCCGGCTCCTTTCGGAAACGGCCTCTAATTAACGCCGAACCCCATCGCGGATTTTGTCCGATCGGCACCTCTCGGTACGAGCTTGAAGCGAGCGATCGGCGTTGCGCCATAGCTCCTTATTCGTTGCGAGCTCTGCAAAGGCAGAGCAAGGCCTCCAGGCCATGAAGTCAAAGGAATCTAAGCATGCGCAGCTCGGCCTTGGCAATTCTTCTCTGGCTTATGATGGCGGCAGCTAATACCGGCGCCGCTACCATTGCGCCCACGCCGCAAGACCGGCAGACGTTCGAAAGCGGGGTCCGCCAGCAAGAGGCCATCAATATTTTTTCGGATCCACGCGGCTGTGGAATCGTTCTGATGCGCCGATACTGTAGGGATGCGCTCACCGCGCTTGTCGGAAACCTAGACGCCGTACCTGGCCTTGAGCAGTTCGTCGCGACCGGAAACGTAGACGCTTACGACAAGAAGTGGTCTGATGCGAACGCTGTCGGCTTCACGGATGCAACATGGAGTGCAAACCCTCGCGAAACCTGGTTGCGGGCGGCAGGCGCAATGTACGCTGCATTTTACACTCCCGACTGGGACGCCTATTCGATGATGCAGATATTGGTTTATCGACAGCTACTCCCTTTCTCCGCCAGTGCGGTACCGTACGATTCGCTGCTTTCATCGGCAGATCTAAAAGCCGGGGCTAGTGGCGTCGACGTTCAAGGGCCGGCTCGCATTTCGAAATACTTTGTTCCAGCGCTCGGACTCGTCTTCGTACCCGAGCCCAAGCCGGCTTTTGTCCTGGTACCGGGTCCGACCCTGGAAGCGCAACTCGGGGTCTACGCTTCTACCGCCCAGGAAATGTTCGAGTCACCGGTTCTGTTTCTAGCGCCGAGCAGTCGCGCCTTTCTTAATGAGCTGGCGATCCGCCTCGGCGATGCGAAGTTGGGGCAGCAGTTCCTTTCTGCCTCAAACGTGGAAGAATGGCGAGCTGCCATTAGCGGTTTCCAGAATCTTGAAGGCGCGGCGCTCAGGGCACTGCCGGACAAGCGCCAAGAGGCGTTTCTATTTGGAATGTCTGCCGCTCAAGCCGCGTACAACGCTGCAGTTCTTCGCGAAAAGACGGCCACGGAACAACAGCTGGCTGCGCTTGCCCACACCTCGGCGGCTCTCCCAAGCCGTGTAGCATCAAAATTGGAGGCGGTACTGGCCGCTCGCGGCGACTGGCACGACTTGAACAGCGCTGCTAGTGCGTTGACTTTGGAAATATTTCAGTGAAATCGCATTGGCTTCTGAGGAATGGCGGTAACTATCGCGCCAAACTCTTCACCAGGGGGCGCAATGTGCGGAGCCGAATCATTCTGCCGCGTACACGGAGAAGTGCGAGATGGAAATGAAGCGCACGAGAGGCAAATTCCTTACACGATGCGCGCAGTTTTTGGCAGGCTTGGGCCTGTCGCGCGTCCGTCCCGAATACGCGCTGGCGCAGACTCCGCAAGGCCTTGCGCGCGGCTCGGACTCGAGCGGCAAAGCGCCGTATAACATCGTCTTCATCATCGTTGACCAGCGGGTCGAAAAGTTGCTCGCGGGTTCTGATTATTCGCTGCCCGCCATGAATGCGCTAGCGAGCCATGGCGTCACGTTTTCAAAGCACTTTATCTCCTCGGCCCAATGCTCGCCGTCGAGGGCGTCTTTCCTCACGGGGCAGCCGCCTCAAGTTACGGGCGTTATCGATCAGATGCAGTTCTCGTTCGTACGAAGCCTGAGTCCGAGAATGCCCAATATGGGATCCGTCTTAAAAGCGATGGGCTATAAGACCGCCTATTTCGGAAAGTTCGAAATGGACAAGAGCATTCTCGACCCGAAGCCTAGCGTCAACTATAGCGACGCCGCTCAAGCCTATGGCTTCGATATTTTCAGCGCAGGCGGGGACATTGGCAGCACCCCGGATAGTGGCTACGATAACGACCCCTTCATCGCGGGTGAAAGCGTTCGATGTCTGCTCGAAATTGCTCCGGAGACCCGAAAGACGGGCCAGCCCTTCTTCGTGGTCGCAAGCTTCGTTAATTCGCACGACATCATGTACGGTGACGGCAACGTTCCCGGTCAACCTGAGGTGCAGAAGCCGGTGGTGCCGTCCGCAATTCCGCCACCACCGGCAAACTCTATTTATGAGAAGACTTGGTCTTTCACGCTTCCGGCAAGCCTTGACGAATCGCTCGCTGCCCCCGGTATGCCCGGTGCGCTTTCAGAATACAAGAAGGGATGGGACGGTTGGTCCGGCACGATCCCGACGGATCGCAAAGACATGTGGACGATTTTTTACAACTACTATCTCAACGCAATTCAGGACGTCGATCGCAGCATCCAACAGATCGTCGACGTCATGGATCAAATGGACTTGTGGAGGGATACGGTTGTCGTTTTCACGGCCGATCATGGCGAGCTGGGCGGCGCGCACGGAGGGCTCAAGGGTAAGGGGCCATTTGTCTACGAGGAAAACATCCACGTGCCGTTGATCATCGCGCACCCGGACGCGAAGGCCGGCACGACCTGCCCCGCACTCACAAGTCACCTAGACCTGCTTCCCACGTTCGTGGGCCTCACGGGCCTCCCCGATTCAAAGCGGCCATCCGCCGTGAAGGCGCTCCCGGGCCACGACTTCTCGGCGCTCCTTACAGAACCCGAACGAGCAAGTTTGACGGAGATGCGTCCCGCGATTCTCTTCAACTATGTTGGTCCGGCGACGGTTGACGGAGCCTTCCTCAACAAAACGATGGACACGCAGTTTATGAACGAAACGTCGCCACCGCTCTCCGAGGCGAACCTGACTAAGCGCGGTCTCCTCGCTTTAGTGTTCGACGGGCGCTACAAGTTTGGTCGGTACTACGCGCCGACTGCGTGCAACACACCGCGAACCATGGCGGAGCTGTTTGAGAACAACGACGTGCAGCTCTTCGACCTGCAAAATGACCCGCAGGAAGTTCGAAATCTTGCAGTAGATCCCGAAAAGAACCAAGCATTGATCTTGCGGATGAACGCCCTCCTCAATGACCTCATGGCAAAGGAAGTCGGTACAAACGACTGCGAGCTCCTCACCAACGCCATGGGCCCCATCGGCCCAAAGTGAGCCCTCGCGAGTACCGATAGCCGTCAATTACGACACCTGTCGGTCCTCGTTCGATCAGGATAGGTCGTATTCGGTGAGAAAACCGTGAGAAGAGTTTGATTCTCACGGGCATCGCTTCGGTTTGGCTCGCACAGCGCAGCGAGAGCTATTAGAGGCTTTCCGCATCGGCGCACGCAAATTCGCATTATCCCCCAAACTAAGCCCGAAAGGCTCTATGAAAATCAAAGAAACGATAGCGGAGATAATGCTCTGTCGTATAGTTGACCCTGCCCGCGCTGCGGTACTTGAAGCGCAGGTTTTAGGGCGCGCAGCGAGCGTTACCGTCGATCCGACTGACAATCCCGAACAGAAAGCGGCGCGCGCATTTTTTGGTGCTAGTCTCGGACGTGCACCTATCCTATAGCAGTGCCTTCGCCATCGACCGAAGCGCTTGCTGGCCTTGCGGAGCCCTTGACGCAGATACTATCGAGCGACGCGCGCGCCGCTGGATCTTCTCGGTCGGTGTCTAATCGCCCGTAGGTCGCTACGAATACTCTAGTCTTGCCGAGGAGAATCGTCTGTTCCAGGACTATATTCAGCGTTCCGAAAGCGACGTCGTTTTCCAAATACCACCCGTCGGCCGTTCCTGCGCAGACTCTCTCCGCGTGCGACGCGATCATGTTTTTTGAGCCTACGAGCTTCTTGAAAGCCGCCTCCGTTTCTTGGGCGATGGCTTCGAGCGTCATGGATTCGCCGGAAGGAATGGCGCTGTAGCCTAAGGCGATCGTATCGGCGGGAGAATCCGGAGGAGGCGCGTTCCATGCTCCCACGTAGACGGTACCCGGCAATGTCGGCATCGCGTTCTTAGCGGTCCAACGAGCCGGCACAATAATCGTTGGAAGTTCATCCGTCCCCGTTGCTGCAGGCGCCGGCGACGCAACCGGGCTCGGCGTCGCAACCGGACTCGGCGTCGGAAGCGATTGAGCGGATAGAGCCGTCGCCGTCGGCAGCAGAAACATGCCGATCATGATGCCAACTCGCGTCTTTATGCGAAAAGGCATAGCGCCTCCATTCGCCCCACCGTTCCCATCCGGCGTGGGAACCTTCCTCTGTTGGAGCGGACGTAATCGTTTCGCAAGCGAGGCTTAAGACGGCAAAATCGTTGAAGCCGCCGATGACAGCTGGAGGGCGGACCGAGACCAACGCGCAGCCGAGCTTGAGCGAAGCTTCCGCCGCGTGCGTACAGTCGTACCGTCCGTCGCCCGTACCGTCCGTCGCCGTGAAGGCGTCAAGCAGCGCAGATCTGGGCGGCGCGACAGGAATCGAGCGACGATTGCTGCTACACGTGACCCGAAGCGCGGCGTTCCCCCCGCCCGTTGGAGGAATGGTGATGAAGATATCTTACAGACTCGTGCTTGCCGGCGTTGCCGCCGTGCTTGCAGCGGGATGCTCGAACTCCGGGGCGCCCAACGTGCCCCAAGTCGCCGGCGGTGCGGCGCATTCTCGAGGCCCAAGTCCGAACATAACGCGCCTACAGTCCTGGCGCACCGCAGTCGCGCACGAGCCTGCCCCCGGCAAAGGATGCTACACGGCAGCCTATCCGCTGACCACATGGAAAAAAGTCGCGTGCATAACGGCGCCCAATCGTCCCTACATTCCGCGAAGCAGCGGGGGCGGTGGGCTGACGGTTGGCGACGGCAATGACTATGCCGCCGTGACCTCAACGCTCACCTCGAACGCCGTCGGCTCGTTTCCGAAGGCCAGGCGCCTCAAGTCCGAGACGGATTACGGCAGGGCGAATGTCTATTCCATCCAGCTCAACTCGAACTTTATGTCGGGCGACCCGGCTTGTGCGGGCGCGGACAAGCCGAGCCAGTGCCTTGGCTGGCTGCAGTTCGTCTATTCCAGCAGCGAGCACGCATCGTTCATGCAGTATTGGCTGATCCGCTATACCGGCGGCACCGTCCATTGCCCGGCAGGCTGGAACTCATTCACCCCCGATTGTTACAAAAACAGTTCGGCTGTTTCGACGCCGCAAGAGCCGGTCACGGACCTCCCGAAGATGAATCTCTCGGGAAACGCCGTTAACGGGGGCCTCGACACGCTCGTGTATACGGATGGTACGAATGCCTACCAGACGACTGGAGAAGACAGCGTCATGTACCTTTCTCAGGGCTGGACCGGCTCCGAGTTCAACATCATCGGCGACGGCGGCGGATCGCAAGCGGTCTTCAATGCCGGAACCGCACTCACGGTCGAAATCGATCTGACGGACGGAACGACCGGCGCTCCGACCTGCCAGCCCCATGACGGCACCACGGGCGAGACCAACAACCTAAATCTTAAGAAGTGTAACGCGACGGGCGGAACCGTTCCCCAAGTCAAGTTCCACGAATCGCTGAAAAAATAGCGGTGGCTGGGCGCGTCTAGCGGCGCGCCCAGCGCTCCCCGAGCAGAAGTAAGGCTTCGACGGCAATAGCGAGCAGTGCGGTACTGCGTAAGGTAGGGTTCGCGTGCACGGGCGTTATGAGCAGCGGATTTTCCCCGGCATACTCGTCGTTCTCTTTTGGGCTGCTTCCCTTTCTGGCGCTACGGCGGGCACGACCGGGACCATCCGCGGCCACGTGGATGACCGAGCGACAAAAGCGCCGCTTGCCGGCGTTACCGTCACCGTTACAGCGCCGTCGGGAGCGTCTACCGCAAAAACCGACGCGCACGGCGACTTCCTCTTTATTTCGCTGAGTCCGGACACGTACGTACTCTCAGCGAGGCGCAGCGGCTACGATCCTGCGTCGGTCGACGGCGTGACCGTCTCCGCCGACAGCGTGGCAGTCGCAAACGTCGAAATGAGCGCGACGCTCAAGACGATTGCTCGGACGTCCAGCCGGGCTTCGGGGAATCTCGTTCGCCCGGGTGACACGCAAGACGTCTATTCCGTCAATCCGGCTCAGGGCGCGGCGGCATCGACGATTGGCGGCGCATCGTCTTTGAATCAGGCCTACGGCGCGCTCGCCGCGCTGCCGGGCGTCGACTATCAGCAAGGTCAACAGGGATGGGGGCAAATGTACCTGGTGCGCGGCTCCGGCGACGTCTCGGAAGAGATGGATGGCATCCCGATCTCCGGATCGTTCTTTTCGGTGTTGGGACAACAGCAGTTACAACTCTATGCCGGCGGGTCGCCGGCCTCCGCCGACGCAGCTGGTACGTCGGGATACATCAATCAAGTGATCAAGACCGGAACGATTCCGGGATACGCGACGGCTGAGGTGAGCGCGGGCGCACCCGCGTTTTATCACAAAGCTGCGTTCGAAGCGGGCGGTGCGACGCCCGATCGAACCTTTTCCTATTACGCGGGCGTGATGGGCTTCGGCCAAGACAACCGCTTCGTCGATCAATATGACGGTGCGTCAGATATCGCGGGCTTCTGGACGCCGATCGTGCTGCCTACCGGAAAGAACGGAACGGTCTTCGACGGCAGCGGTAAGGCATATTTCACCAGCGGTATCACGCCCCAGCAAGTGACGGTCTTCGATCGTGAAGGCATCGTTAATCTTCACTTTGCGATTCCTCATAGGAACGGGCAGTATCGCGACGACGTGCAGTTCCTCGCGATGTCGGGGTATCTGCCGGCATATAATCCCACGTCGGTCAACGATCTCGGGGGCGCGGCTCTCCTAACGAAAGAGCTCGGCTACTATCCGATCTTCCCCGACGATTACACGTATAATGAGTCGTTGATGGCGCCGGCCACCCCGTCCACCATGCTCACGAAGTATTTCATGCCCAACACGCCCGCCAATCGAGCCTGGCAAGCACCGCTGCCGCCGGCCTATCGCGACAACAGCGACAACGAAGTATCACTCGACAAGCTGCAGTATCAGCACGCCATCGACGATCGATCGTTCCTGCGGGTCTATGGATATGCCAACTACTCGTATCTCGGCTACACCGGAGCCGATAGCGGAAATCTTCCATACGGGCCGACTCCCGCCGAGTACATCACCTTCACGCACACGTACGGCTTCACCGGGCGCTACGAGAATCAGCTCTCATCGCAACATTTGGTGACGGCGACGGCAACCGTCTCACGCACGGGCAACAGCTTGCTCGACAACGAGTCGATGGCAGGCCTCATCTCCGACAATTTTGTCGACGCGAAAGGCAATTGCTATAATTACGTGACTGGTGCATATGACAGCTGCTACGATTCTGGCGCCTCGTGCAACGCTGGTTACGGGTACGGTTCTGGGTTTCCGAGCAGCGCCGGCTGCTCGTACAACGTCATAACGCAATACGGCACAACACCGCAACGGGCGCCTAAGGGCTGTTCGCTCAACGCTTTAGGTCAGTGCGCGAACGAGCCGCCGCCGCCCGGCAGCCCTGCGGCCCTGCATGGTGCACATTGGGCGATTACCGAGACCGGGCTCACCGGCAACACCAACAACGTCACCGAAACGGACTACGGCTACTCGATTGCCGATCAATATCGCCCCAACGATCGTTTGGTCGCAAATGTCGGCCTGCGCTTGGACCAGTTCGACTTTTCACTGCCGCCAACGACGACAACGGCGGCCCGCAACTTCTGGTTTGCAGCATTTAACCGCGAGTATTGCACGGCTCCGGGCGGCGCCTTCACGTACAAGAACCCGTCGCTGATTAATCCGGTGACGGGAGCGTGGCCCGCTTGCCCGAGCGGGTTTTCGCCACCGAACCTGCGCAACGTCGTGCCTGGATCCGTCGGCTACAACGAGCTCGAGCCGCGCCTCGGAATGACGTACACGTTCAATCCGGATACGGTGATGCGACTCTCTTACGGGCGATACGCGAGCAGTCCCGGGACTAACCTGGAGGTCTACGCGCGGGAGCAAGATCTTCCCGATTTCCTCTCACAGTTTTTGCCCTTCGGTTTCAATACGCCGTACCACCCCGTGAGTCCCCAACTTGCCAACAGCTTCGATCTGTCATTGGAGAAACACGTACGCGGTACCGACGTTGCGTTCCGTATCACGCCCTTCTATCATGAAGACTTCGACGAGATCGAGTTCGTACCAATCGGCTACAACGGCGATACGACGGGCGTCAACGGAGGGTTGGTGAAGGCGTACGGGCTCGAGTTCGCACTCACCAAAGGTGACTTCTCCAAGGACGGTCTTTCATTTGAGCTTTCTTATACCTATACGAACAGCGAGAGCCGGTACGACGACATCACACCCGGCGTGAACTTTATCGACACGCTCAACTCCTTTATCCAGCAGTATAACTCGTACACGCATAGCTGCACGTCAGGAAATCGTGCACTCTGCGGCGCGTATGGATCGACCAACGCACGTCGCTCGCTCCCCAGCAATGAGGCGCCAAAAACGACGGTCCTCAATCCGTACTATTCTGCGAGCGCTCAGCCCCTGCTCGACCCAAACGCATGGTATCCAACGTATGCGGAGCTCGCCGCCCCGTTTACCGGCTCGACCGGTCAAGTGACCCCGAATGTGTTCGATCTGGTCCTTAGCTACAAACACGGCGATTTTCACGTGACGCCGACGGTCGTGTACGGCTACGGGAAAACGTACGGGTCGCCTCTGAGCTGGCCCGGGTACGTTCCCCAAGACTGCCTACCGCTTCACGGTACGAGCGGTACGGTGAATCCAAGAAGTTGCACGCCGCCGCCAAACACGGTCGCGTATCTTTTCACGCCGGATCTGTATACCGGAGTCTTCGATTCGGTGACGAGCTTCAAAGAGCCGGGGCGACTGACCCTCAATCTTTCGGTCGGTTACGACATTTCGCCGGCGGTAACGCTCTCCGTTACTGCGACGGGACTAGTCGATCGATGCTTCCAGCACGGTTACCTGTGGGACGATTCCAATGTGTGCGTCTTCGATACGCTGGCTTATTCGATCGCACCGGTCGGGAACTTCGCCTCGCTTGCGTCGGCACCGGTACAACTCCGCTATCCGTACAACTATCAGTACAACCCGTTGGTCAACGGTTTTACCGGAACGAAAGTACCGACGAACGTCTTCTTTACCGCCCAGATCAAAATCTGATGTCCGATCCGGATCGTGCCGACCGGCGGCGGGACGCCGAACTCGGAATGTTCGCCAACATTCCGCGGCGCGATTTTCTCGACGGTATCGCCATCGGTGTCGGAGCGGTCGTTATGGGAAGCGCTTTTGGATGTCCCGCGAGCGCGGCCGCATCCGAGGCACAGAATGCGCCCGGTTACTATCCGCCCGAGCTGGCCGGAATGCGCGGCAATCATTCCGGATCGTTTGCGACGGCGCACGAGCTTCGCGACGGAGGCTTCTGGAATCATGCGGCACCTGCGAACGACACCGGCGAAACGTACGATCTCGCGATAGTCGGAGCCGGAATGAGCGGCCTTGCAGCTGCACACTTCTACTTGCAGCACGAGCCGTCGGTTCGAATCTTGATTCTCGACAACCACGACGACTTCGGCGGCCACGCAAAACGCAATGAGTTCCACGTCGACGGACGCATGTTGCTCGCCAACGGCGGCACGTACGGGATCGAATCGCCGTTTCCGTACAGCCAGGTTGCTCGCAGCCTTATCGATGAGCTCGGCATCGATCCGCCGGCTTTCGCCGAAAACTACGACCGGTGGCAATACTATAAGGGACTGGGCGAGGCGGTGTTCTTCGACCGTGAAACATTTGGAGCCGACGCCCTCGCCACGGGATATCCCGGACGCTACGGCGATAATAAGCCCAACCGCAAAGCGTGGGAAACCTTTGCTGCAGGCACGCCGCTGTCGCCGATCGCGCAAGAGGATCTTGTCCGCGTCGAAACGGCCTCCGTCGACTACATGCCCGGCCTGACGGACGACGCCAAGAAAGATAGGCTGTCGCGCATGAGCTACGAAACGTTCTTGCGCGATGTCATCGCGGTGACACCCGAACTCGTGCCTTTTTATAAGACGCGAACGTGGGGCCTGTTCGGTACCGGCATCGACGCGGTGACCGCGCTCGATTGCTGGGGACTCGGCTTTCCCGGATTTGCGGGAATGCGTCTGGTTCCGGGAGCCTATCCGCGCATGGGTTTTACGGCAAAAGGCAGTGCGATTCCCAATCAGCCGCCCTACGATTTTCACTTTCCCGACGGAAATGCATCCATCGCGCGGATGCTCGTCCGAAAAATGATTCCTGGCGTGCTATCCGGCTCGACGCCTCAGGATATCGTGACGGCGCGCGCCGATTACCGGCGGCTTGACGACCCGCGATCTGCCGTACGGATTCGCTTGAGCAGCACGGTCGTGCGCGTGCGGCATGTGGGCGATCCCGCGACCGCGGCTCGCGTACAGACCTGGTATGCGAGCGCAGGTAAGGTGTATACGTTCACCTCGAAGCACGTCGTGATGGCGTCGTGGAATATGATGATACCCTATATCATCCCCGAGCTACCGGGCGAGCAGAAAACGGCACTACGCTATGGCGCGAAGATTCCGCTGATGTACACGGTGGTTGCCGTTCGCAACTGGCGAGTCTTCAAGGAACTAAGCGTCGCAGCGATTTCAACGCCCGCGATGTTCCACAACTCGATCCGTCTCGACAACCCGGTGGACATCGGATCGTACCAGTCTCCCAACTCGCCCGACGAACCGATTCTGCTGCGTCTCGAGCGAACGCCATGCTATCCGGGATTATCGGAACGCGATCAGCACCGGGCCGGTCGTGCGGAGCTCCTGACCGAGTCGTTCGCAACGTTCGAGCGCAGCATTCGCGATCAGCTCCAGCGCGTACTCGGAGCCGGAGGATTCCGTAGCGATCGCGACATCGCGGCGATAACGGTCAACCGATGGGCGCACGGATACGCTTACGAATATAATCCGCTCTGGGACCCCGACTCGTTTTTCAACGGCGGGGTCACACCGTGCGAGAGAGCGCGCCACCCATTTGGCCGCATCGCCATTGCAAACTCTGACGCGGCCGCGGCAGCGTACACCGACCAAGCAATCGACCAAGCCTATCGCGCCGTTCGCGACGTACTCGCTCAGTGAGTTATGAGCCGGCAGCGTGCGCTTAGCGCTGAGCGCCCGGGAGAAGGCCGTGGCCGCGACGAGCTGTGCGCCGAATCGAGCTGACTGCACCAAAATTGCACCGCGGCGCGTAACGTCGAAGGGTCTATGGTCCGAAAACCCGCATGAAATCTAGCACGGAGAGGTGGCAGAGCGGTTGAATGCGGCGGTCTTGAAAATCACTAATGCCACGTTCTTAAGTCTTCGCTAATGCGATTTGAGCACGATAGTTCGACGTATCGAACCTTATCGAACCCTATTCAGGCCTAATCCGTGACCAAATCGTGACCAAATTTAGAAGTTGGTCACGCACTATTGGACCGAGTTCTTGCCGTTGTGCGCTACTTCTTCCCAACGCCCGTCTGAGGTATAAAATAGACGGCGTCCTCCTATCGTCGCTTCTAGGCTCGGGTCGTGGTCTAAGTATTCGAGTAGTTGATGAGCGAACCAAAGTTGCTGCCCCGTGTCCTCGAAGTAAACGCTCAAGGCGTAGTCCTCAAGAAGCTCGCCGATAACCGCCGGATTCGTTGAGGATGGCGTAGTGAAACCGTAGATGTGGCCGAGCTTGCCGCTAAGCCCCAGGCGGTCGGTTTCAGGAACGCTCTTGATGCGAACCAATCCATGTTCTCGCCGACCTTCTGGCCGGGAACACCCCGCCCCCGTCGAACTTACAGCCATGCTATTCTGGCTGATCGTAGGAGGGGCGTTCGGCCTTCTGTTGTTGATCGGCGCCGTAGCCCAATACCAGAAGCGCGGAAACCGGCGTTTCTACCCTCACGGAACGGATGCGCCTAATGACGGTTCCGACGAGCCGTCCGTGGTCGGCCTCCCGCTTAAACACCCTTGAGCCGTAAGGATTCCAAACATGCCACGATCAGCGTCGATCAGTGCGGGCGTGACGGCCGTTCTAGCCGCTGCATTTCTCGTTGGAACAGTTGCACTGGCCGATGCGCCCCCGGGGAAGCCGATGGTCATTAATGAGTTTGGAACCTACACCGATAAAGCCGTGTGGATGTATCAAAACGCCGATGGCACGGTTAGCCTCGGCATAACGGTTACGGGCACTAACGAAACCTTGGTGATGCCATCGCCGTCACCGCCGCCCGGTGGCGCGGTCGGAGGCGTGACATTAGGTCGCCACAGCTTCGACACGCTCGGTTACCCAATGCACATCGCGCTTGTCGAGAAACTCTTTGCGGCTTCTTATAAAATCAGCATCTATGCGTCCAGTGACATCGCGAAAAAGATGGGGCTCTGGTCATACGACTACGGTGACCCTGTTACCAACGAAAGGCCCGTAGCAGGCCCCAACCCCACGTTTAAATCGTGGGGACCGTTTCATGCTGACGCAGTGCCACTGGCGCAAGCGCCCGAGCCGGAGATTGTTGCGGCTTTTGACTTTGCTAAGGGCGCCCTAGCATCCATCAGCAATTTACCGGATTCGCAAAAGAGCCTCGCTAACTATGGGGCGCTATTTATTGACGACGGCAATACGGTTTGGGTCGAATTCGGCCCCCGTTTCGGAACAAGCGAGACACCGCATCTTGGCTGTCAGACGCAACTTGGACGCGACATGGTTTTTGGTTTGAACAAGAAGCAGGCGAACAGCCAAGGACAGGCCGGGAAATTCCTTCAGTGCTTCTAGCGACCAAATGATAACGTGGAACCAACGCGCTCGCAGATCGCGGGCGATTGTCCTTAAGGCGCTGGCTTCGGGTCCGCTCTGGGTTCGGGCTCCTCTAGCTGGGGCGTTTTCTCAGGTTGGCCCGCCGCCGGTGGCGCATTTTGCACTCCGAGAACCACCACCGGAATTGCGCCGTAGTTTTGAACCGCGGTTCGAATAGCTGCGGTTACCATGGCGCCAACCTCTTGAGGTCCTGTGATCGCTAAAGGCAAATACCCACGTTCAAGGTCTTCAAGCGTGAAGCGCTCCTTGAACTTCATTGCGCCAATCATATCAAGCAAAAGTTGGGCTCGAAATGGTTTGCTCGTTTCGTTCTGTGTGTTGCCGTCCATCTTTGCGAACTCGGAAGATTTCAGAAGTTGAAAATATTTTCGCCAGGATTCGAGGACCTTGGGGTCGCCTTTAAATTCAACGTCGATCAGATTCAAGGCACCGACCGCAGCGGGAGCTACGAATGAAAAGCGCTCTCGCATAAGAACAGCGAATACCGAGTACCGTCGATCGTATTGAATGCGGCGATTTTGCAATTGCTGCCCAACCCAGACAGCGATTACTGGGGCCGCGAGGACGGCCAAAACGGTTGAGGCAAGTTCCATGAGCCTTAGTTATCACAGCGAGTAGAAGAAGGCAAGAAGGAGTCTGCCACGGCCTAGCCACCGTGAACGCTGAAATTGCCCTGAACGATCAATTGCCAACCCCATATTTAATTTCCATGTTCTCCATCGGGCCAATCGAAAATCTGTTGTTCCAGGAGTCGGAGAACGACACACGCAGCGTTTCCATATCCAGGCTGTCAATCGACCGTTTTAGTTGAAAGCCAATAACAACTTCGGCGCTGCGCCCCGTTTCGAGCATACCATTTTGCAGGTCATGGAGACTCGCAAACGGTGGACCGCTTCTCATCGGCATCATATCTTGATTATAGGGCACCGGACAATCTACGTCGGCCCCGCCGTGGTCCTTGACTTGAATCTGCCAGCGAAGAAGCGAACTTGGATCGCGACCATTCACAATTCGCATCCAAACCGTAAACGACGTTGACGTAATCGCGCTCTCAAATCGCCAACCGATCGCCTGAACCAACTCTATTTCCCCTGTAACGTCAGCCGCGAATGCCGAGCCAGCCGTTTCTGCGTCAAGGCGACCGAGACGCTCGCTATGTGCGACGCTAAAGGCCGCTATCGGAATAGAAACAAAAAACCAAACCATGGTGGCTCCCGCAAATGCTGCTGCGGGCCACGGTGATATGGTATGTTGTTTCATTGTTGCGATGACCGTTATAATAGTCACTACGGCCGTCGCGCATCCCAGAACGCTGGTGGCGCCGCTTCCTGTCACGGAGGATTTCCAGGCCGCATAGATCGCTTGAGCGGTGTACTTTGGTTGCCGCATCCTAATCTATTGTTGTGGCTAACGCCGCCATCCTATCCCAAAAGGCTGAACCCGCCTAACTCCCGTTCCCAATGATCGTTCTCAGCCTTTGCCGCGACGTATTGCCAAGGGCGTTAAGGGTAGCCGTCTAGGTCCGCCGAGAAGTCGTCTTTGTCGCTTGTCTTGTGCCATTTAAGATGTTCGACCATGGAATCAAGGTCATCGAATAAGGACAATATATCTGCCCTTGGGCCAAAATCGGGCCAATCAATCTTTGTGGTGACCCCACAACGCAGAGCAGCTACAATGTAATGGGGCACATCCGTAACGAGCGGAGAATCATCGTAGTTTAGATTATAGAAGTTGTGCGCCTTCAAGATGCTCCTTGCCCTGGGAAGGGTATGACCGAGGGGCGTTTCATAGGTGCCGGTCATATCCACCCATGCTGCACCAACATAGGTTACCTCCAACTTGGAGATGATAACCTGATACGTCGGACAGTGCCCGAAACAATTCGTGCGCTCATAGGCAACCGTGGTAATATCCTCGTAGTTTGGAATCTTGCCCTTGCCACACGCTGCATTGCTAGCAGCGGTACAGCTTAGGAGCATTGTAAGCGTTACAGCCATTGGCTTGACGGCGTTCATGTCTTGATTCTTTATCGAACGTGACGGTTGCTGTCAAGTCTTGATCAGGGCATCTAACCAAAAAGCGAAAAATGCTCCCATTTGCTGATTGAATAGCTCGTCGCTCCGTCGCCGTGCAAGGGCGAATTTGCAATAGGTAACGGCATAGCACCAGGCGTCTACAATGTCGGAAGTTCTTGAGGCCGGGAAATCGGACAATTCCTTGAGGAACGTATCTCGCCATGCGGCTCGCGCTGGAATGTGGATTCGTCCGCCCTCTAAAATCGGCAGGATATTGATTACGCGATCTTCCTTGGATTGACGAGCTTCAACTAATTGAACGGGGGTTCGGCTAGCGTTTAGGATGGACTCCCCTAGCCTGCCGCCTTGGGAAGCGTTCTCGATTACACAGAGATCGGGGTTGTACGTTCCAAGGTGGGCTAGCACCCGTAGCCGCAATTCTTCAAAGGAAACGTTCCTTGCTCGATCTACGGCCAAGACAAAAATGTTTCCCGTTGTTGTATCGAGCATACAGGTACACCAGGCAGACCAACCCCCCGAGGTATTCGTCGTCGCGGTGACGCCCGAGGTATCTACGCCGGTCACCCGCAGGAACGATTCATCGACCGTCTTTGCGGTTTCGAGCGGGGAGACGTAACTATTCCAAAGCGGATTCCATTCGATCTGTGGCGGGGTGGGTAGAAGATCGTATTCCTTGAAGAGGCTTACCGCGATCAACCGACCCCCTTCGGGCGTTGGATGGCCCTGATAGGACGATTCCCAAACGTGATTACCGACCGGGCTCTCAAGCCGAACCTGTCTGCACGTTCACCGTATCCTTCACACGGCTTTCAAATACGCGGTGCGTGAAGAACGCATTTTGATCGAAAACGTGGTCGCTCTCGTCAAACCTCCCAAAGCTGATTACCGTGAACTTCCGGCGATCAACCAAGAAATCATCAAGCGCATCATCGGCGTGGCGCACGGGACGAGGCTAGAGCTTCCGGTTTCGTTAGCGGCTGTCTCGGGTCTAAGGCGAGGGGAAATCCTCGCTCTGCGTTGGCGCAACGTAGACTTTGAGAAGAATGCCCTCTACGTCACCGAGTCGCTCGAACAGACACGCGAGCACGGCGTTCGCTTCAAAGGCCCCAAATCTACATCATCACGCCGGTTCATCCCCCTGGCACCCGAGAGCGTCGAGCGTCTTCGGAGCCATCAGGCTGAGCAAGGCGAAATCAAAGCTCATACGGGCCTGGCGTATGCCGACAACGACCTGGTTTTCCCAAACCCGGATGGAACCCCGTGGCCACCCGATTCATTTACGGCAGCTTTTGGAAAGCTGGCGTCACTCGTCGGCTTGAAGGGGTTTCGGTTCCACGATCTGCGCCACGGTTTTGCGTCCATTAGCTTAGCCAACGGCGTCTCGATCAAGGAGGTGCAAACCCTGATGGGCCACAGCACACCGAGCGTTACCCTATCGGTCTACGCCCGCTCAATCGAAGGGCTGGGGCGCCAGGCCGTTAACGACCTGTCTCGGACAATTTTAGCACCATGACCAAAAAAGTTCGTGACCAAATCCGTGACCAACTGGGTCTAGAGGCTGTTCCGTGACCAAGCGGAGATTTCAGAAAGCCCTATAGAATAAGCGTTAGCGAAGATTTGGAGAGGTGGCAGAGCGGTTGAATGCGGCGGTCTTGAAAACCGCTGAACCTTTGCGGGTTCCGTGGGTTCGAATCCCACCCTCTCCCGGGCTTTGATTAAGGAGGCCGAATTGCACCGCGAGGATATCGCGTACTCGGGTAGCGCTGAGCTCTACAAGATTTGCAGAAGCTTTGCACGCCCGCCCACTTGGACCTATTCCGGTAAAATGCTTCTAAACGGCACAAATTGCGCGTGCCCAGTACACCACGCCGTTCGCGGTGTCTGCCGGCCGCTGGGCCATGGCCAAGACGATGCGCTTTTTTGGGTTGTGCCATGAACTTGGGATTACCTGGCGTTAGGTCCCCGGAATAGGCGCGACGGAGTGTTCGTGAATCGCGCCGGGGCGCGCGTGGTGATCGTGCGAGGCACCCTCCGCCGCGGTCATCGGCTTGGAAAGCGGATGCGTTTTGAAGTATTCCAGAGACCGTCGAACGTCTTCGAGTAATGCGTCGGCAGAATCCAAGCTAAAGCCGTGGCGAATCAACACGCGCATCGCGGCCATGTCGGCGATATTAGGGACCATCGTGTACGCTGCGACCTGCCAGCCGCGCGCACGCAGCCGATCGGAGAGGTCGAATAGCGAATATCCCGTGCCTGCACGCATCGTCCAGGATACCGCCGGGATTCCATCGCGGCTGTTGCCATCGAAGAGCACTTCGAATGGCCCGAGCGCGGCAATCCGGCCGGCGACGTGTTGCGCTACTTCGTAACAACGTTGGTGGATGCGCCGATAGCCTTGCATGCCCAGGCGCAGCATCAGATAGTACTGGCAGATGACTTGGCCACCGGGGCGAGAGAAGTTGAGTGCGAACGTCGGCATGTCCCCGCCGAGGTAGTTTACATGGAAGATGAGCCCGTCGGGCAGATCGTTCGCTTCGCGCCAAATCACCCACCCAACACCCAGCGGAGCCAATCCAAATTTATGGCCCGATGCGTTGATCGATCGCACGCGCGGCAAGCGAAAATCCCATAGAATTTCGGGCTCGACGAAGGGCGCGATGAATCCGCCCGACGCGGCGTCGACGTGGATCGGTATATCGAGTCCGGTTTCGCGCTCAAGAGTGTCGAGCGCTTCGGCAATCTGCGCCACGGGCTCGTATTGACAGGTGAACGTGACCCCGAAGGTCGGCACGACCCCAATCGTGTTCTCGTCGACACGCTTGACGACTTCCTCCGGCGTCATGACCAAACGGTCGCGCTCCAGCGGAATCTCCCGCAGCTCGACGTCGAAGTATCGTGCAAACTTGTGCCAACATACTTGTACCGGCCCGGTAACAATGTTTGGCTTGTCACTGGGTTTACCAGACTTCGCGCGGCGTGCTCGCCAGTTCCACTTGAGGGCGAGGCCGCCGAGCATCGCGGCTTCGCTCGAGCCGGTCGTCGAGCATCCGATCGTCGTTCCGGCTGCCGGCGAATTCCATAAGTGTGCCAGCAAGTGCACGCATCGGCTTTCGATCTCCGCCGTTGCTGGGTACTCGTCCTTGTCGATCATGTTCTTGTCGAGACTGAGATCCATAAGCTTGTGGATCCCATCGTCGAACCAGGTCTGGCAAAACGTTGCGAGGTTCTGCCGGGCATTACCGTCGAGCATCAGCTCGTCGACGACGAGCTGCAATGCTACGTCCGGGCGCAGGCCCTCTGCAGGCACGCGGTGTTTGGGGACCGTCGCGTCCATAGCCCGCGTCGCGTAGACGTCGGTTGCATCGGAATCGCGCGGGAGTACTTGTCGGTGCAGTGGCATGACGTTCACCGTCCGTTCAGAAGAGTGCGTTGGGCCGCCTTCTCGACGGCTGCTCCGAGTGACCTGCGGCGCAGGGCTCGCAAGATGAAGTGGTAGGGAAAATGTCCGTCGCTTTGCGGTGCCGGCAGCTGCGCGAGGAACGAAGCGTATCGTCGTCGATTTCGTGGAGCACGTTGAGCGCGAAGATGCGGCACGCGGGCGCGCTCGTGCGAAACTATGTAGGGCTGCTTAGCTCCCTCTCCGGCCTTATGCTTAAGCGGTCGCGTTTGCCGTGGGGAGTCCCATCGAGCTTGAAGGGTCGATCGTAATGTATTCGTTTTTGCTGACCCGTCCGAAGAGCGGCTCGAGAAGGTCCCTGACGCCGTCGACCGAGGCGGCTTCCCATAAGCAGATTGCCGTCGAGCGGTCGTTGCTCGTCACGGTTTGATGCAGCTTGAGGTCGGCGGGGATGTCTTTCGTCGCACTCGCCGCGATGGCCCCAAAAGCGTCGGGATCGCTGATCCTATGAATAACCGAAATGAACATAGCCCATCCTTTATGTAAAGCGAGTGTGCCTTACAGCTATCGGGGTGCGGTCGGGCGTCCCCTGTGTTCCTTGCGCATACTCTCGCGAGGGGGCTCGCCATCGCCGGCCCGATGGGGAAACGCCCGGCGACGGAGTGGGCGTCAGCGGTGAGACGACGTAGATTTTATCGAGCACCTTCAACATTAGGGCATTGGCGGTCGGGTTATCGTCGAGCGACACTGTCAAATTAGTCCACACGATGAGGGTCACCTTATTGACGGGATCGTTACCGATGAACGAATTGTAACCGGGGGTCTCGCCGCCGTGAAAGTACATCGCGTTCGGTCCCCAGCGAAGTTGGCTGATGCCGTACCCATACTGTTGACCGTCGGGCTTGCTCGGGTCCACGGGCAGTAGACTGTCGAGCCAGCGCTGCTGATATGCGGTGTCAAACACGCGGCCGGAGACCAAGGCTTCGATCCAGGTTGCGAGGTCGTCGGCGTTAGAGATGACGCCTCCAGCTGCGGCGGCAAACGAATGGTTCAGATCCGTGTAGTCCTTGGGCAGGAGTGTTCCGGCCCGCGCCGCGGCTTGGAGCGCGGTCGTATACGGCGGCGTGCCAATCAAAGCGACGGAGGAACTCCCATACAGATAGCCGTGCGAGTACGGTTCGGGGATCGTGTTTGCGGCACTGGCGGGGAGTGCAGTGTGCGGCATGCCCAGCGGCACGAACAACCGATCCCGCATCAACGCGGCCAGCGGCTTGCCACCGACCTTTTCGGCGATAACGCCAAGCAGCGCGTAGTTGGTATTGCAGTACTCGTAGCCCGCACCGGGCGCGAACTTGGGCGGGTGTGCGAACGCAATGGCCAGTAATTCGGCCGGGGCCCAAATCTTAGTCGGGTCACGGTCGATGCTCGCCGCGAACTCCGGCGCGTTTGTGTAGTTGTATAGGCCGCTGCGCATATCCAGCAGTTCGGCGATGGTGATCTTGTGGCCGTCGGGCACGCTCGGGACGTACTTCGAAACGGGATCGGCAAGACCGAGTTTGCCCTCCTGTGCCAGCTGCAGGATCACTGCGGCCGTCATCGTCTTGGTATTCGAGGCAATCCTGAAGTAGGTGTTGGCGTTGGGCGGGCTCGTTGAGCCTAGCTGCGTGGTGCCGTATGAGACTGTGAACTCGCCTTGGGGTGTGCGCAACAGAACGAAAGCGCCGGGAACCAGGAGTTCCCGGGCAGTCGCGTCCACCATAGTTTGCAGCGCACTCTGGTCGATCGGCTTTAGCGCCGTGGTCGCCGTTGACGGATTCGTCCCCATCGAGCCTGCGCCCAGGAGAGCAATGCCGAACACGAAGGCTACGATCGCGAGGTGGCCGTGTCGTCCCGGTGATCGCGACCATCCGATGAGTTTTCGCACGTATTTGCTCCTTAATGGCAGACTGGCGTTCGGTGCCGCGCCTCGGTTCCATCGTATCCGCGATGCGCTGGTGTTTGACAGTTCCGTCAATCTCTACGTCGCAAAGAACGCCGGCAACACCGTGAGGATCTCCACAAACGAGCCGGTTGCGATGGCGTTCGGACCCTGATCAGCGGCCCCAGAGAAACGCGATCGACCCTCGCGCCGGCTTTCCGGATGTGATTGCCGAGAAAGCCGATCAGCTCGCTGGGAGCGCTAAAATAGAGGCGCCGTTTGGTGGGAAGGTGCTCGACGCTTCCCGCCACGCGGGCGCAGCGTCGGTTCCTGCATCGCCTCCCTCGGTCCAAAGCGTCACCAAGATCGAATCCTTGCTGCGTCCTGCCATCGGTCGAGCATATCGTCTCGGCGTTCCACCAGCGTTCCAGCCTCGAATCGTTACGGAGCCGACGGTCGGAGCGGCGTTAGGCTTTGGGCCATGCGGGGATAAGTGATGTATGATCGCATCTGAGATCTTCGAGGGGAAAGTCTTTGGCCTGGGCGGCGTGCCCTTCGGAAATGAGTTCGCGTACGTTACCGATGAAGGTGCGTACGCCACTATCGAAGCCGCGTGGAGCGCCGGAGTGCGGTACTACGACACCTCTCCGTGGTACGGGCTGGGGCTTGCAGAGCGGCGTTTGGGCGCGTTTTTGCACCGACAGAATCGGAGCGAGTATCTGCTATCATCGAAGGTCGGTAAACTGCTCACCGCGTCGCGCAACAACAATGCGAAAGAGTACTTTCCGTTTACCCCTTCACCCAATAATCTCCATTACGATTACACGGCCGACGGCGTCAAGCGATCGATCGAAGACAGCCTGCAGCGTTTAGGCGTCGATGCGCTCGACATAGTTTTCGTTCACGACCTTTCGCCGGATAACCCGTGGCTGCCGGGACCGTGGAAAGAGCAATTTGAGATCGCGCGGAAAGGCGCGTTCCCGGCGCTGAGCAAGATGCGCGACGAAGGCGTGATTAAAGCCTGGGGGCTTGGCGTCAACTCACCCGAACCGCTCCTGATGCTAATGGACGTCGCCGACGCAAACGTGTCGCTCCTGGCGCGTCAATATTCGTTGATCGATCATGCGAATGCGTTGCATCAGGTCTTTCCAAAGGCGCGCGACTGCGGAATGACGTTTGTTGTCGGCTCGTCGCTCAACGCGGGCTTCATTAGCGGAAGCGCCCGATTTAATTACGGCAAGGATAACTATAAGATTCCCGCCCAGGCCATCGAGAAGCGCGAGCGGCTGCGCGCGATTGCGGCGCGGCACGGCGTCGACCTTCGCACCGCCGCATTGCAGTTCTCAATCGCGCCCGACGTAGTCTCTGCGCTGGTTGTCGGCTGTGGAACTCCGCAGCAGGTGCTCGCCGACTACACCTCGCTCAAGACGAGAGTTCCGCGTGAGTTCTGGTCGAATCTTCGATCGGAAGACTTGATCGAACGCGACGCCGCCGTACCTCCCGAACCTTAGCGCAGCTTACCAGGAGATGACGATCTTGCCGTTGCCGCTGGGCGCCGTGCCCTGCTGGTTTTTGACGTGAGTCGCGCTGGGCTCGACGTACGAAGAACCGCCGCCGCCACCGCCGCCGCCGCCAACCCCGCTCGTGCTGAGCGCACCGCTACCGCCGCCACCGCCTCCGTAGTAACCGCCGCCGCCGCCGCCCCCGCTGCCGCCTCCATTGGGGTCGCTGCCGCCCGCGCCGCCGCGGCCATGTTTGCCGTGGTCGCCCGGCTGCCCATGATACGAACCGTTACTGCCGGCGGCGCCGCCGCCTCCACCTGTATCCTGAGTGCCACCGAGTCCGCCGAAACCGTCCACCGTCTCCTGCCCCGAACCACCGACGCCGCCAATGCGTCCACCGCCGGCTCCGCCGCCGCCGTTGCCGTAAAAGATACTGGGGCCGCCGCCGCCACCGCCGCCACCCGCGACGATGACCCGGTCGGCCAATCCGTTACCGCTCTGGCGCACATCTGAAGCGCCCCCGCCGCCTCCGCCGTAGCCGCCGCTGCCGTTCGTGCTGCCGCCCTCGCCGCCGCCGTGGTAGCCGTGCGAAGTTGAGCCGCGGCCGCCAACGAAGATGCCGAGACTCTCTCCGGGCGTCACCGGAATCGTGGCCTTGATGCTGCCCCCCGCGCCACCGTTGGATTCGGTGCCGTAGCCACCGCTCGAGTCGCCACCGCTGGCACCGAATGCGAGAACCTTGATCGCCGCCACCCCGGCCGGCACTTTAAACGTCTGCTCTGCTCCAGTGTATTTGAACGTCTGCGAATGCGACGACGCGAAGCCGCCGCTCGGCCCAGTCAGTCCCGGCAGTGCGGCGTCGTCCGCATGAGTCGAGCAAGCCGAAAGAAGCACCGCAAATGCGACGCCCAACGCCGCGCAAAGCGCACCGCGTTCGCCAAGTGGAATGTTCATCTCCCCGCCCCCCAAAACACGAATGCTTTGATGACTCAGGTCATTCGGCGCGGTGGGTGCCCCCGCCTCGAACCAGGTAGAAGCCGTTGTTATACGCGGCGACGTTGTCGCTGCCGCTCACGGCCGAGTGCGATGCGGGTCCTTACGACCACTCCCCGAACCCTTCAAACCGCTGAGCCGTTCACGCAGCAAGGAGCAAGGCAGATGAAGAGCTTAGACTTTGGCCGGTACACGCTATCCGGCTGCTTAGCTGCGGCAATGGCGGCTTGCGCTGGATCGCAGGCCCCTGTCGGAGCGCTCGGTTCACCAAACTTGGCGGCGGTAGCGCACTTTACGCACAACGGATCATGGATGGCAAGCAACGCCACCAACGTCGATCTGGCCTATATGGCGCTAGGGAACGAGGTTGGCATCTACTCCCTTTCGGGAGCGCAAGTCGGGCTCTTGAAGGGTCTCAATGGCGTTACAGGGCTCTGTTCAGATCCGCAGGGTAATGTTTGGGTGACCTACGGAGACTCTTTACTGGAGTACGCGCGCGGCGGAACCGTTCCGATCGCCCAATTCTTTATGCCGTCCGGCTATAACCCCTATAGTTGTGCGGTCAACGCTACGACCGGAGACATCGCCGTCACCGACTACTCGGAAGAAAATGGCGGCAATGTTGCAGTTTATCAGAATATTTACAGCACGCCGCAAATCTATACTGATTCGGATCTTAGCGGCTACGCATACTGCAGCTACGACGATCGCGGCAATCTCTTCGTAAACGGAACCCACGGTAAGATGTCGCTGCTGGCCGAGCTGCCAAGTGGCAGTAATACGCTTGACACGATTAAGCTCGATGAGAAGATCGGGCAGCTGGGCGGCCTACAATGGGACGGTCAGTACCTTGCCTTGGGCGACAGTCTCGCTCATGTAGTCTACCAATTGAGCGTCACAAAGGGCAGCGCGACGACGAAGAGCACGACGCATTTCAAAGGATGGTACGGGCACTTCAAGACGGTTGAGCCGTTTGCGATCGCGGACGGAGTTATCGTGCTGACGTTCTCCGAGAGACAGACGGGCTTTTGGAAATTCCCGGCCGGAGGCAAATCAAGTCATAGGATCGCCGTAGTTGGGGGGGCCAAAACCATCAGCGTCGCTCCAAGTACTTTACGTGGAGATAAGAGATGAACGTCCTTAACGTGGTTCGTAGGGCAATCGCCGTTGTCGCGATAGGCATTTTTGTCGGCGGATGCGGCGAATCGGAAGTACAGGGCATCAATGTTGGAGTGCAGGGTAGCCGACTTGCAGATCACTCAGGTCGATCTTGGATTAAGCCCGGGTCGTCGGCCGGCGATCTCCTTTACGCCAGCGGCTATTCACAGTCCACCGGCTACGCCACGTTCATCCTGACCTATCCCCAAGGGCAACTCGTTGGCAGTATTGCAGCGACAGGCGTCGGTATGTGTACCGATACCAGCGGAAATGTCTTCATGACCAGCCAAAACGCGGTGACCGAGTACGCGCACGGCGGAACAACGCCGATCGCGACCGTAAGGATTCCGGGAGCGGAAACGGAGAACTGCGCCGTCGATCCCACTACGGGAGATCTGGCCGTCACCTTCGATTGTCCCCCGTGCGACTATGAAAATCTCGCGATCTTCCCGCCCGGCAGCAAAACGTCGACGAGGTATTCCGCTCCCGACGCCTACGAGTGCACGTACGACAACCAAGGGAATCTATTTCTGGGCGGATACAGCGGCAGTCAGCTAGCCGAGCTTCCAAGTGGAAGCAACACGTTTACGACGATAACACTTAATGAGGACATCGCTTCAGCCGGACGACTACAATGGGATGGTACGTACGTCACGCTGCAAGATTTGGCAAGTCCCGGAGGGATTTACAGAATCAGCATTGCAGGATCGAGCGGAACGATAGTGGGCGAGACGAAATTCGGCCGGTACATGCGTCGCGTTGGGTATTCATGGATTTCGGGAAGCACCGTAGCCGTCCCATTCTCCGTACACGGCAGCCAGACGAACCAGTTGGGAATCTGGAAGTATCCTCGTGGAGGTCGCGCAATGAAGGTCCTTAAGAAATTTGGCACGGGCGATAGCGGATTTGGTGTCATAACCGTCAGCGTCGCGCCGACCCACTAGCCCACAGGAGATACGCCATGAACTTCGGCCGCGTCACGGTCGCGGCGATCGCGGGAACCATCGCCTATTACGTCTTTGGGGCGTTCGGCGGGGCGCTCTTTTCGAACGTTTACCGCGAGTACGCCGGCGTCTTTCGCCCACGCGAAGCGATCGTGGGGTATCTGCCCTACGGTCTCGCCGGGACGCTGGTCGCAATGTTCGTCGCGTCGACGATCTACGCACTGGGCTACAAGGGCGGCGGCGCCGGCACCGGGCTAAAGTTCGGCGTCCTGCTCGGCCTCTTCATGATCTTCGGATGCGTCGTGCATGATTTTGTAATCATCAACGTCGGTTCCGACGTCGAGTTGGTGGAGGCTCTCGGACAGCTAGTGGGCTGGTCGCTCGCCGGCGTCGCGATCGGCTTAATCTATCGACCGTTGGCAGCGAGCTGAGCGATGTTGCATCTCGAATTTTTGACCGACTACGGCCTGCTCGCTCTTCGAATCATGGCGGGTCTCATCTTTATCGGAAGCGGCTACAACGATGTCAAAGATCCCGATGCCCGGAGCAAGAGCATCGGCCTGCCGAAGGGCTTCGTGCTCTTCCTTGCCGTTGCGGAGATAGCCGGCGGCGCGGGCATCGTCTTGGGTCTGCTCCAGCAACTCGCCGCACTCGGACTGATCGCTATCATGCTCGGGGCACTCCAGAAGAAGATCTTCGTTTGGAAGACCGGATTCTGGGGTCGAGATGGACTCGGCTGGTACTACGAGTTGACGTTGATCTCGATGCTGTTGGTGATTCTCTTTACCGATGGGGGCGGGCTCGTCATCATACGTTGAGTCCCCAAAGGTAGGGTCGCCCCCCATACCTCGCCGGCACGGCCGATAGTACGATTGGGACGACCCGGCGCAGTCCGGGGACCATTCGCCATGCAGGAGGTATCATGGTGCGCTTCAATTTCCCGGGATCGCCGCGTTGGGGATTCCTCATTTCGGCACTCGCGATCGCGTTGCTCGCGGGCTGCGCCGGTCAGTCATCGATCACTCCGCCGCCGGCGAACTGGGGAGCCGCCGATACGCTGCAGCGCCTAGGAACGAACGTCCCGGACTTCACGCCAGTCCCGAAGTGTAAGGGTCAAAAGCTCACCAAATATTACGCCGAGGTGGCGAAAGAAGCGATGAAAACGTCCGGGGGATCGCTCTGCGTTCCCGCTTTCTCGGGTTGGGGCGGCGCACTGCAATATCCCAAGACGTATGGCAGCTACGGATACAACGTCAAGTTAATTAGCAGCACCAAGGCATACAGCGGGGGGAACTTCCCTCCTGCCGGCTCGCAAAAGCCCATCTTTTATCTTCAGCTCGCGTTCAATAGCTTTCCGGGATTCTATCCGACGCTTCCCAAAGGGAACCCACTCGTGAGCTCGCATCTGATTCCTAAGAAGAGCTACACGGTCGAGTTGTCCGAGTATCTGTACGGTCTTGGCTGGTCCTCAGCCATCTCGTGCTATCAGGTCGCCGCGAAGTCAAAATACGGCGGATCGCTCGCGGCCGTCGGCGCTGTCTTCGACCAACTGACGTTCCGCGAAAAGACCGGGGACATCGAGATTTTCGCCGGCGCGCTTGTAACGAATAAGTGCTAACGGCGTAGCAAGGGCCGCGGCCGCCGGAACGGGACTCGGCGATGCGGCTATGGTATGCATCGCAACATGATGCGTACTACAGCGGTCCTTGCATCCGCTCTCTTGCTCACGAGCTGCGCGCATTTCGCGCAGTCGCCGATTCCGATTGCGCCATCGAGTGACGGTGCGTCGGTCATACGTCCGGCCGCGGCATGGACGTGCACGCAGCCGCCATCGCTGCGCACGCGGGCCAATGCGCGTGGGGAGGAAGCGGGTCCCGGATACGAGTCGCTCTACAAGTTCAAGGCGCAGCCCGACGGCGCGTTGCCATACGACGGACTCATTGCCGTAAACGGTAAGCTCTACGGTACGACCGAGCAGGGTGGAACGCTCGGTTACGGCACCGTTTTCGAGCTCGATGCCTCGGGTCAGGAGCACGTGATCTATAGCTTCAAGTCGGGCAGTGACGGCGCGTATCCGTGTGCCGGCTTGGTCGACGTCAACGGGACGCTCTACGGCACGACGTCGTCGGGCGGAACTCCCAGCGGTTGGGGTACGATCTTCGGCACGAGCACCGGGGGTAAGGAACGCGTGATTTACCGTTTCAAGGCCGGGAAGGACGGCGCAGCGCCATATGCCAGCCTCCTGTCCTTCAAAGGGAAGCTGTACGGCACGACGGTCGAAGGCGGCACACCGGGTTGGGGAACGGCGTTCGTAACGACGACCTCGGGAGCGGCGCGCGTTCTCTACAGCTTTAAGGCCGGAAAAGACGGCGGCTATCCGTACGGCAAGCTGCTCGCCGTCAACGGCAAGCTCTACGGAACGACGGAGCAGGGCGGCGCGGCCGGGTGGGGCACGATCTTCGATATCACCACCTCCGGCGCCGAACGCGTGCTCTATAGTTTCAAGGCCGGAAAGGACGGCGGATATCCCTTCGGCGGCCTGACGAACGTGAGCGGCAAACTCTACGGGACGACCAAATACGGCGGCGCGGCCGGATACGGAACGGTCTTCGATTCGACGCTCTCGGGTCAAGAACGCGTGCTTTATTCGTTTAAAGGCGGGGGCGATGGAGCGTATCCGTACGCCGGTCTTCTCGCCATGAAGGGCACACTCTACGGAACCACCTATCAAGGCGGGCAACCTAACTGGGGCACGGTCTTCAAGGTCGGCACGTCGGGCAGCGAAAGCGTCCTTCACGCATTTCAAGCGCAAAACCACGGCGGCAGCGACGGCGCGAACCCGTTTGCTCGCGTGACCGAGTTCCACGGCAAGCTCTTCGGTACTACGCAAGGCGGTGGAGTGAAGACCGGCTGGGGAACCGTGTTTAGCGTAACTCCGTAGCGACTAGAGTTTGCCGAAATAGTTGGTGATGTCGAAGTAGAAGTCGCGCTCGGCTTTCGTCGGCGGACAGACGGCGTGAAGCTTGTCAAACGCGCGGCCGTTCTGACTGAGTAGCGACTGCGATTGAAGCTTCCAGCGCACGGTATCCGTGCACGGATGGAAGGAGATATAACGGTACTCCCAGTCGACACCGTCGATCTCGTTCTTTTGCATGTCGAGGATCGCCGACGACGTGGCTTCGCCGCCCGGGTCTGTTAGCGGTGAAAGCTCCGGCTTCCCGGCCGGAAGTGCCGTCGCCCACTCTATGCTGCCCACGCGGTTATCCTGAAACGAATACACCATCCCAACCGCCGGGGAGAACCGACCGGTGAGAATCGGTGCGCCGTTTTCGTCGACGCCTCGCCGAAGCGGAATGTCCGGAGCCTTCACGTTCTCGAACGCATCGCCTAAGCGAATGCCCAGCGGATCGGGCGGCACGTTCTCAAGAATGCTAGTCGGTGCCGTGTCGGCGAAGATATCGAACCCTGTAACGTATCCTCGCTCCTCGATCACGATCGCGTACGTCGAGTTCGCACCGGGGATCCAATAGCGCGCCACGCGGCGTGTCCCGTCTTTGAAGAGCAAGATGCGTAGCGGATCGCCGAGGACTGGGCGCAGGGTTGATGCCGGCGCACCTAGCGTTATTGAGTTCCACGTTGCTTGTGGTGCCGGTGATGTCGCGGCAGCTTGGGCGACGAGTACGTACATACTCTAACCCCCGTTGATGTCGAGAAACAGCTCCGTCGCGAGCGCGATGAGGAAGCCAAGGCACATCGTTGCGGTCACGAAACCCGTGAGCCCGGTACGACGCAGCACGCTCCATAACTCTCCGATCACAAAGATCAGCGCGCCAACTGCAATCGCGAGGAAGAAGACCGAGAGCGTTGGCGAGTAGAAGCTGTAGCCGAGAATCGTCCCGATGAAGGTCGGGCCGCCGGCGATGAGCCCGGCAAGGCCGATCTGCGCCCAGCTCGGTACGACCTTCCCTACCATCGGTGCCGCTACGCCGAAGCCTTCGGTGGCATTGTGAAGGCCAAAGCCGACGATGAGTGCGACCGCGATCGCGGTCGCACCCGATGCCGCCGATGCACCGATCGCCAAGCCTTCGCCGAAGTTGTGTGCGCCGATCCCGATCGCGATTATGGCGGCGAGAACGACCGGGTTTTCAGCATGCGACGCGGCCTGACGCGCAAAATGCGTCGCCGCGCTTCCGAGCCCGACCAAACCAATCAGCAAGCCCGCGATGAAAACCACGATTGCGGCGATGGGAAACGCCCCCGCGCCGACGTGCCACGCGTTCATTCCTCGCGATATCGGAAGGATCGCGTTCTGCGCGATCTCCACGACGAGGTAGAGCAGAATGCCGATCGCAAGCGCATTGAGCAGGGCGACCGTCTGCGGTGAGAGCCGGCGCGCTCGCGCGATCGGCAGGCCGAGGAAGATCGTAAAGCCGGCCACGGCTCCCAGCAGCACCGTCGTCCAAAAACTCAAAGCGCGCGCGGGCGGGCGCGCGGCGGGCATCATCGCGCGATACATCGCGGGCAGCGTGTTCGGCGTTCCGATATAGTGGATGGCGGTGATGAGGCCGCTCGGCATGCCGTTGGCGTCCTCGATATGGTCGAGCACGTGGCAATGGATCAGCCAAGTGCCGGGCTGCGCGTTCGCGTCGACCACGACGTCGACGCGTTGTCCCGGCGCGACCAGCACGGTATCCTCAACGTCGGTATAGTCGACGGGCGCGGCGTCACGCGCGACGATCTGTTGATAGTGTCCGTGCGTGTGCATCGTGTGAAACTCTTCGCCCGAGATATTGATCCAGCGAATGCGAAAGTGCTCGCCGCGGCGAACGTCGAGCGCGCGTGTCGACGGATACTCCTTGCCGTTGAAGGTGAAATGGTTCTCGGCCGCACTCTGAATCTGCCAGGACGAGATCACCTCGAGAAAGTCGTGCGCCAGACCGCGCTCGACCGGACGCGGATTCGACGGTTCGACGATGATCGCGCCGTAGAGTCCGGAGTCGAGCATCGCTTCGTCGTCGTGGGTGTGATAGATGAACGTGCCGGGCTGATTTGCAACGAAATGATAGATGAAGTGACCGCCGGGCGGCACGAGTTTCTGCGAGATACCGGCGACGCCGTCCATCGTTACCGGAATGTCGTGCACGCCGTGCATATGAACCGAGTCGGGCGTCGTGCCGTCGTTTTCGTAGTCGATCGCCACCGAATCGCCTTGGCGCACGACGAGCGCCGGCCCCGGCACGACGCCGTTATAGGTGTTTGCCATGACGGTCAGACCCGGCGCGAGCGTCCAGGGTGCGACGCGCTCGGCGATGTGGAACGTCTTCGTCCGGCCCGAAACGCTCGGAATCGCTTGATACGCGCCGTCCGGACGTTGGAAGACGCGTGACTCACCCGCCGCCGCCGTTGCTCGGGGTATCGCTCCACGGATCGGCTGAAGACCGAGCGTCGCCGTGCTGGCCGACGCTGCTTGATCGTCGCCGTCGGCAAGGGCCGACGCCGGCAGCAGAACGAGGAGGGCAAGCGCGCCGATGATCGCCGCACATGCCGGCCGAAGAAAGATGCTCATTTAGGTACGCCTAAGATTTCAGCTAGGCGTGCCAATTCCCGCCGGACCTATCCGGACGATTTGAAGGCGATAAAAAGCCTGGAGGCAATAAGCGCTTGGTTGCAAGCGATCAACTGGAGGCGCCAATGACCATACGGTATTCGATTCTTGCGTTTTTCCTTGCGCTCGGTATAGCGGTGGGGCCGCCTCCGAGCGATGCGGCACTTTCATGCTATGCGCTGATCCCCGTGCGGATGCTGTCGACGATCAGCTCCGCCGCGGGCTTTTCCGGCCAAGTCTTTCGGTTCGAGACGACGGCCAGAGTCTCGAGCAACGGCACCACCTACCCGGCCGGCACGGTTGGCTACGGCGCAGTGCTGAACGCAATTCCAGCGAGCAATCGAGCGCGCAACGGTATCATCGTTTTGGAACCGCGCTTTCTGCTGCTCAACGGGCAGGAGGTCCAGGTTGCCGGCGCTCCAATCGATGCTTCGATCCTGACGCACGATCCGTCGGCGCTCGCCCTAGGAGCGCGCGTGCTCCCATTTGGCGGTGCGATCGCGGCCAACGAAGCGATCAACGGGACCAACATCACGGTCGGACCAGGATACGCATTTCACGTGGTTCCGCTTGGGAATCTGCAAGAGCGTGGTCCGTGCGTGCAAGCCGCCGCGCCGCAAAGTCGGTGATGGCGGCTCGCTCTTTTAGCCTTTAAATGCAAAATATACGGCGCCCACGATAAAGAGATAGCTCACGCCGTAGTTCCACTTTGGCGTTTGGCCGAAGACGAGAAATGCGAACGCGGTAAATACGACGAGCGTTACGACCTCCTGCACGATCTTGAGCTGGGTCAGCGTCAGCGCGCCGTATCCGATTCGGTTAGCGGGAACCTGAAAGCAATACTCGAGCAGCGCGATCGCCCAACTAGCAAGGATGGCCAGAACCAGCGGGCTCTTGGTGTTCTTCAGATGGCCATACCAGGCGATGGTCATGAAGAGGTTTGAGAAGGCCAATAACAGCACCGTAGCCGCGACCGGGAAGCGAGCAATAAGCTGAGCCATGCTCTCCGTCTTACCCAATCGAGGACCCGCGGCTTCCCGGCCCCGAATGAAGCGTGCAAGGAGGTTGACGTGCCGGAGATACGGCTCGAACGAAAGTTAGGGGTTCCCGCGGATTCCGCATCCCAGGCGCTCGCCGAGCTCTTGAAGGCGATCGCCGATCAGGACGGGCCGTGGCGTGGGTTTGCATTGCACGTGAGTTTCGGCGATCTGCACCTTCCCGACGTCGGATACGTTGCGGTTCCGATTAGTCTTGCGGTCGAACGAGTCCCTAACGAAGCGCGCGCCTTCGAGATCGCATTTACGTCGGCGAATCTGCCGGCGGCTTTTCCCGGGTTCAAAGGGCGAATCGGCGTCGAACCGCTGGAGGCACTCGGCGAATCGACGCTCCACTTGGAAGGAACCTACGAGCTGCCGATGCAGCTTTTCGGCAAGCTCGTGGGTGCGGCGTTCACGCCCGGTATCGCGGAGCGTTCGCTCGAAAATTTCGTCGACGAGATCGGTGCGGCGTGCGAGGCCCGCGTCAACCAGCGCGAAGCCGAGTTCGCCCGCTACCACTTCTACACGCAAACGCTTCGGTGAGCGAGGTGCGCGCCGGCTGCTGCATCGTCGGCGGCGGACCGGCGGGAATGATGGCGGCGCTGCTCTTTGCGCGCGCAGGCGTGTCTACCGTGCTGCTCGAGAAGCACGGCGATTTCTTGCGGGACTTTCGCGGGGATACGATCCATCCGTCGACGCTCGACGTAATGGACGAGCTCGGCGTGCTCGACTCTTTTCTGAAGCGTCCGCACCAAGAGGTAACGACGCTAGCCGGCAACCTGGGCGACACGCTGGTGACCGTCGCCGACTTCACGCATCTGCCCACGCGGTGCAAGTTCGTCGCGTTCATGCCGCAATGGGATTTTCTCAATTTCCTGGCCGAAGAGGCAAAGCGCTATCCGGCCTTCGACTTGCGGATGCAGGCGCGCGCGGAGGAGCTGATTTGGGAGGACGGACGAGTTGCCGGCGTCCGCGCGCAGACTCCCGAGGGCGCGCTCGACGTTCGGGCCGATCTCACGATCGCCGCCGACGGACGCGAGTCGCTGCTTCGCGGGCGAGCCGGTCTCGACGTCGTCGAGCTCGGCGCACCGATGGACGTTCTCTGGCTGCGTCTGAGTAAGCGCCCCGAGGACCCGCACGAAACGTTCGGATACATTCGAGACGGCCGCATCATGGCGCTTATCGACCGCGGAGTCTACTGGCAGTGCGCGTACGTTATTCCAAAGGGGACGCTCGCCGAGCTGCACGAGCGCGGATTGGACGAGTTTCACGCGCAGATCGCGGCGATCGTACCCTTCCTGGCCGATCGCGTCGACGAGCTAAAGGGCTGGGATGACGTCAAACTGCTGACGGTTCGCGTGAATCGGCTTCGCCGGTGGTATCGTCCGGGATTTCTCTGCATCGGCGACGCGGCGCACGCGATGTCGCCGATCGGCGGCGTCGGGATCAACCTTGCGATTCAAGATGCGGTCGCGAGCGCGAACATGCTCGCGTGCAAGCTCCTGCGCGGTGGCGTCGACGAGCAAGATCTCGCCGCCGTCCAACGCCGGCGCGAATCGGCCGCGCGACTCACGCAGGCGATTCAGCTCTTCATTCAGCGCCGAATCATCGGTCGCGTGCTGACGAACGGGCGCGCGCCTTTTCTGCACCGGTTGCCGGCGCTATTACGCTGGCTGCCGTTCCTGCCGCGCATTCCCGGACGGTTGGTCGGCCTTGGCTTCCGGCCCGAACACGTCTTGAACCTCCCGGTACGGGAGTAGCCAAACCAGCGACTCGTCGTGCAAATCGACGACCTGGATTCGATTCCCGAACGGATCGATGAAGTCACAGCGAAACGGCGGTATGAGTTTTATGCCGTACGTCTGAGTCAGTTTCTGGCGGATTTCGGCGAGTTGCGCTTCGTCGCGCACGATCAACCCGAAGTGGCGCGTGCGATTGGCCTCTCCTCGACGCGCTTGGAACATCGCCAGAAACTGATGCTCGCCGATCTTGAAGAATGCGTCGCCCTCACCCTCGTCGAGTTTCTCGAGGTCGAACACGTCTTGGTAGAACGCGACGGCCTTCGCGACGTCGTCGACCTCGATGGCGATGTGATTGATTCCGTATACGTGGACGCTCATACACGCTTCTACACGCGCGGAAGCGAAATCGTTACCCGCGTCCCGGCTCCGGGGCGGCTTTCGAGCGCAGTCGCGCCTCCAGCTCGCTCGACGGCGCGCTTCGCGATCGCCAGGCCTAGCCCCGAGCCGTCGCCGAGGCGATCTCCGCCGCGATAGAAGCGATCGAACGCGTGCTCGGCGTCTTGCGCCTCCATTCCCGGCCCCCGATCGCTCACCGCGATCGTCGTCCATTGCGCGTCGCACGAGACGTCGACGGAGATGGGCGAGCCGGGTGCGTAGCGCACCGCGTTTTCGACGACGTTCTTGATCGCTTCGTAGAGCTCGGCTTCGTCGGCTTCGATACTGCAGGGTCCCGTGCGGGTCGTCACCGCGATCCGCCCGGGCCCCGCGAGCGGCTGCAACGCATCGACGGCGCGCGTTACGAGCGCCGTGGCGTCAAAGCGCTCTCTGCGCGAGGGCGCCGGGCGCTCGAGGCGCGCCAGCAAGATGAGCTTCTCGATCGCGGCGCGCATCCGCCGGCTCTCCGCCAGCATCGTTTCATAAACGTGTCCGACGCCGGCCGCGTCGTCGACGACGCCACGCTGCAGAATCTCGAGATACCCCATGACGATCGTTAGCGGCGTGCGCAGCTCGTGCCCCGCGTCGGCGATGAATTGCCGCATCTGCAATTCGTTGCGGTCCCGCTCGAGCGTCACTGCAGTCAGTCGCCGAGCGACCTCGTTATAGGCCGTGGTGAGCTCGCGTAAGCTGGCCTCGCCGGGCGGCAACGGCTGCGGTGCAAAATCTCCGGCGGCGATCCCGCGCAACGCCGACGTGACCTCTCGTAGCGGGGCGATGGCGCGGCGCGTCACGGCGCGTCCGGCGAGCCACGCGGCGACGACTGCCAGCACGCCGATCGGCGTGACGAACGTGAGATAGCGTTCGAGAAGCCTCGAAAAACCCGCGAGATCCGGCGCGATGACGATCGCTCCGCCGGTGACGCGTACGATCGCCGGATGAAGTCCGAAGAGGGCGGCCGTCCCGCGTGCCAAGCGCCCGGTCCCACTCTCGGGGCCGCTCTGCGCGAGCAGCCGGTGCTCGCCGTCGTAAATGCGCACGCCGACGCGCGCGCCGCCGGACTGCGCAGCGAGCGCGGGAGCGTACGCGTTGAGCGGCTCGTGCAGGCGTTGGTATCCGAGCGCCCGTTCCGTGACGCGGCGCGCGTCGCTGGCGATCGTGTCGTTCAGCGTGCCGACGTAGAGCAGAAAGGCCAGGACGGTGGTCGTGAGCACGACGAGCGCGATCAACGCGACCGCAAGTAACACGTAGCCGCGGGTGAGCCGGCTCGCAAACGGAGCGAATGCTTCAGACACGTAGCGTGTAGCCGGTACCGCGTATCGTCTGAATCAAGGGGCGCTCGAACCCTTCGTCCACTTTGCCGCGCAGATACGAGATGTATCGCTCGACCGCACCCGTGCCGACGTCGGCCTCGCCCCAAACCTCGTCGAGCAGCTCTTCACGCGTGAAAACGCGGCGGGGGCGGCGCAAGAGCGTAACGAGCAGCGCGAATTCGAGCGGCGAAAGATCGAGACGGCGCCCGTCGCGTTCGACGACGTGCTCTTCGAGATCGACCGTTAAACCCTCATATTCCAGCGTGGCGCGAGTCTCCAGATGCGGGCGGCGCAGTTTCGCATCGATGCGCGCGAGCAGCTCGGCGATTTCGAAGGGCTTGCTCAAATAGTCGTCGGCGCCGTGCGCGAGTCCCTCGACCTTGTTCTCGAGCTCGCCGCGTGCGCTTAGCATGACGATCGGCGCATCGGTGAGGCGACGAATCGCCGGCAAGAGCTCGATACCGCTCATCTGCGGCAGCATTACGTCGAGAACGATCAGATCCGGCGACCATTCTCGCACGAGCGCGAGTCCGGCAGCGCCGTCGGCCGCGCATCGAACCGCGTAGCCGCCGTGGCCGAGCGCGAGCGAGAGCAGCTCGCGAATGTGCGGTTCGTCGTCAATGACGGCGATGCGTGGCTTCACTCGAATCGCAACGCCTCGATCGGGCTGAGCTGCGCCGCTTGGCGCGCCGGATAGTAGCCGAAGAAGATACCGACCATCGCCGAGAACGCAACCGAAGCGAGTATCCACTGCGGCGGGATCGAGGTCGGCCAATGCGTCAGCGCCGCTACTGCTATCGTTCCGACGGCGCCGCAGAGGACGCCGATGAGGCCGCCGATCGTCGAAAGTACGATCGACTCGGCCAGGAACTGACGAAGGATCGACGCCGCTCGTGCGCCGACCGCCATCCGCAGTCCGATCTCGCGGGTGCGCTCGGTGACCGAGACGAGCATGATGTTCATGATGCCGATACCGCCGACGATGAGCGAGACGGCGGCGACGCCCGCGAGCAGCAGTTCCATGACCGTTCCGGTTTGCGCCGCGGTTTGGGCGATCGCTTGCAGGTCGCGCACTTGAAAGTCGTCGGTCTGCGGTGGAACGATGCGGTGCCGCTGTTCGAGCAGCTGTGTCGCGTCCTGCGTTACCGAATCGATTTGGCCGGCGCTGGCGGCCGAAACCATCAGCGTACTCACGGTCGTCAGTCCGGTCAGCCGCTCCATAGCCGAGGTATAAGGAATCAGCACGGTGTCGTCCTGGTCCTGACCGAGCCCGCTCTGCCCCAGCGGGGCGAGCGTTCCGATTACGGTAAACGGGGCGCCCTTGACGATCACCGTCTGACCGACCGGCGAATCGCCGTTTGGAAAGAGCTCGCCGGCGACGGTCTGGCCGAGCACGGCCACTTTTGCCGCTCCCGCGACTTCGTTTTCGCTGAAGAAGCGGCCGCTCTCCACCGGCCAGGAACGGATGAACGTGTAGGTTGGTGCGACGCCATTGACGATCGTCTGCCAGTTATTTTCGCCTGCCACGACTTGGGTACGGACCGAGACCGTCGGCGAAACCGCGGCGACGCCGGAGAGTTTGGCGATCGCCAATCCGTCGTCGGGCGTCAGCGTCGAGGCGCCGCCGAAGCCGGTGCGCGCTCCGGTTTGCGTGACGCTGCCGGGCTGAATGACGATCAGATTCGAGCCGAGGCTATTGATGCTCTGCGCCACCGAAGTTCGCGCGCCGACGCCGATTGCCACCGTGACAATGACCGCCGCGACGCCGATGACGATTCCCAGCATCGTCAGCACCGAGCGGGTCTTATTCCGAATCAACGCGGCGAGCGCGAGACGAAGCGTAGCCGTCAGCGTCATGCGGCTTGCCGATCGTTGGGTGCGTCGCCGGTAATGCGTCCGTCGCGAAACGTGACGATGCGGCGTGCGTAAGCGGCGACGTCGGGTTCGTGCGTCACGAGCATGACCGTGATACCCTGGTTCTCGTTCAAACGCGCGAAGAGCCGCATGATCTCTTGCGAGCTCTTGGTGTCGAGCGCGCCGGTCGGTTCGTCGGCGAGAATGAGGCCCGGATCGTTGACCAGCGAGCGCGCGATCGCGACCCGCTGCTGCTGGCCGCCCGACATTTGATTGGGGTGATGCTGCGCGAGCTGCGCAACGCCGACCATCTCGAGCTTCGCCAGCGCGATGCGACGGCGATCCTCTTCCGGTACGCCCGCGTAGACCATCGGGAGCTCGACGTTTTCGAGTGCGCTCGTTCGCGGCAGCAGGTTGTACGCTTGAAAGACGAATCCGAGGCGCCGCCCGCGGATGTCGGCTCGCGCGTCGGAGCTTAAATGCGAGACCTCGCCGCCTTCGAAGCGATAGCTTCCCGCACTTGGAGCATCGAGGAGCCCTACCACGTGCATAAAGGTCGATTTTCCCGAGCCGGACGGGCCCATCACGGCGAGGAACTCGCTGGGTTCGACGGTCAGTTCGACGCCGCGCAAGGCGTAGACGCGGTCGCTGCCCATCGCGTACTCCTTACGCAAATCGGCGACCTGGACGACGGGCGTCATGAGTGCAGCCCCCGCATCGCACCGCTCGCGGCCCCGCTGATCGGCGCCCGTGCGCCCTGACTCGCGGTGTTGCGATGCGCTTGGTTCGTGCCGATGACTACCAGGTCGCCGGCTGAAAGGGAGGCGCCGTGAAGCGGCTCGACCGCGGCCTGCGTGCCGTTCGTTAGCGCAACGTAGACCTCAATCGGAAGAGCCTTGCCGTTGCGCTCGACGGCGAGACGAGCCGTCGAACCCACGGCGATCGCGCCGCTCGCGGCAGAGCCGCTAACGCTGCCCCACGGCGTCGTCGCGCTCTCGTCGGCTGCGGCTGAATGCAGAGCGGCGAGCGGAACGACGAGCGCGTTTTTCACGCCGGCGACGTCGATCGTCGCGTTCGCGGTCATGCCAGGTAAGAGCTTCCCACCGGTGTTCGCGGCGTAGACTACCACATCGTAGGTGACGACGTTGTTGAGCGTCTGCGGATTGATGCGAACCTGCGAGACGGTTCCGTGGAAGAGTTCGTTCGGATACGCGAGCACCGAGAACGACACCGCATCGGTGGGCTTGACGTTACCGATATCCGGTTCGCCGACGTTGATATCGACTTCCATCTTTCCGAGATTCTGCGCGATCGAAAAGAGCGTCGGCGTTTGCAGCGACGCGGCCACGGTCTGACCGACCGAAACGTCGCGCGCGACGACGGTGCCGTCGACGGGTGACGTGATGATCGCGTGCGAAAGATTGAGCTCGTCCTGGCGAACGACGGCCTGTGCGGCACTCACGTTGGCTTGCGCGGCCTCCGTCCCGGCGGCTTGGCTCTGGGCAGTCGACGCGTTTTCGCCGACGGTCGCGTTGCCGGCGGCGTCTTGCGCCTGCGCTTGGGCGACGGCCGCTTGCGCGGAAGCCACGTCGCCGGCATCTTCCGTGATGGTCGCGCGGTCCGTATCGACGGTGCTCTGCGCGACATAACCTTGCGTGAGGAGCGAAGCGTCGCGGGATTCGGTCTTCTGCGCGAGCATCAGCGCGGCTTGCGTCTTGCCCACGTTCGCTTTCGCCGCCGCAACGGCTGCCAACTCGGCGGCTGCATTTGCACTTGCGGCGCCGATTCCCGAGGTTGCGCCGTTTGCGCTCGCGGCAGCTTGCGCGACTTGCGCTTGGGCTTGGGCGAGCGTGGCATCGGCTTGCTCGAGCTGCGCTTGAAGCGTGCTCGGATCGAGTCGCGCCAGGACTTGACCGCGCTTCACCTTGCTGTTGTAGTCGACGTCGATCGAGGCGATCGTGCCCGAGACTTGCGTACCGACCGAGATGAGATTCTGCGGATTGACCGTTCCCGATGCGGTGACCGATGCAACGAGATCCGTCTGCGTTACCGGTGCCGTTATCAGCGCGTTGCCCGCATGAGACGCGACGAGGCGCACGAGCAGCGTGCCGCCCGCGAGCAGGAGCAACGCGGCGATCCAAAGAGCACGCGGAAGCTTGCCGAGAATCGAGCGGGTGCCGGCGCCGAGGCCGCCTGAGGCGGGGATGCTGATCGTTGACATGATGTACTCACAATATCGGCAGTGCCTGACAACCAGTGGAGAGCGCAGGGTCCGCCGGTTAAGTCCGGATTAGCGTCGAAGCGACGGCTATGATACGCGGATTCGTCATCGGCATCGTCGCGACGCTCGTCGCAATCGCGCTCTGCCTCTACCTCGGAATTAAGATGGGTGCCATGCCTGCGAACGCCGACGCCAAGCCGCCGAGACTCGAGCGCTGGGCGGCGTCGAACTCACTCCACGCGTCGCTCGCTCGCGAAGCGCCGAAGGGGCCCAATCCGGTTGCGCTCAACGACGCGAATCTCGTCGCGGGTATCAAGCTTTACGCCGCGAACTGCACGGTCTGTCACGGTGCCGCCGACGGTCAGCCGTCGAACACCGCACGCGGACTCTATCAAAAGCCGCCTCAACTGGCCAAGGACGGCGTCGAAGACGATCCCGAGGGAATCACCTATTGGAAGGTGGCCCACGGCATTCGATTTACCGGGATGCCTTCGTTCGGAGAATCGCTGCGCGACGAACAGATCTGGCAACTAACGCTCTTCTTGAAGCACATGGATTCCTTGCCGCCGGCGGCGCGAAAGGTTTGGGAGGCCGTGCCCACCCAACGCGCAATCTAGCGGCCGACGTGCGCGAGCGCCGCGCGAAGAGGTGCGCTCGAGATTTGCACTAGACCCTGGAACGGCGTATACATCTCGATCGTGACGAAGATCGCGCCCGATACGGCCAGCGCGCAGAGTGCGAGCGCCACGATGACGGTCGGATTCCGTGGCGAGAAGAGTCCGAATCCGATGAAAGTAATCGTGAACCAGAAAACTAGCAAGACTAAGAGTGGGGTCGAGATCGACTCGCCCGTCTGCTCGAACATGAGCCAGCGCGTCTGCGAGATGCTCATCGCCAGACTTGCTGCCTCCGGCTTGAGCAGACGCTGACGGTCCGTCGCGGGCGCTAGCTCCTCGATATCGTCGAGCACGACTTCTCCGCGTATCGCCGATGGGTCTAATTGCGGAGCGCCGGATCCCTCTTGCGGCCATACGTGGTCGAGCGTTTGCACTACCGCCACGCGCAGCGCATTGCGCGCGGCTCCCGCGCCCGCTCCGTAGTGCGCGAGAACGCGGTCGAGCAGCACGACTTTCGCCGAGGCATCGAGTAGCTCGCTGCGCTGAGCATTGTAGGATCCGGTCGCCGAGGCCACGATCAGGCCCAAGACCAGGCCCGCCATCGTGCCGACGATGCCGAGTCCGATCTCGAGGAGATGGCGCGAGTCGTCAGCGAGGTGATGTCCCGGCAGCGCGTTTCGGAGATGCATTCCGAAGAGCGCTGCGCCAAAGAGACATGCGAAAGCCGCGAGGCCGATGATCGTTGGGCTCATCGTGGAGCGCAGCTCAGGAAGCGGGCTTCTCCGATACTATCGTCAGCGTCTGGGTGTCGACGCTGTAGTTGCCCGCCGAGACGAGGTTATTCGGATAGGCGCAGATGACGCTGTTGTTGGGTCCGTAGACGACGACGAGATTCGGAGGTCCGCACTGCGTCTGCGTGAGATGGTAACTCGAGAGCAGCTTTGCGCCCGGGCTCTCAGCCTGCGTCTGATAGGACGTGTATGTGACGTTGTTGGCGGCGACGATCGAGCCGTAGACCGCCGCCGACGCCGCACCGATGGCGAACGCGCCCCAGAATCCACCGCCCCAATAGTACGGCGCGGCGTACCAGGCGTAGCCGCCGTTCCAGCCCCACACCGGGTAGTGCGCGTAGACGGGATTCGTGACGACGGCGCCGTGATAGACGTAGCCGTTGTTCGTGTAGGTGCTGGAGTGGTAGGTCTGGCCCCACTGATTTGTCGCCGTCGTCGACCCGCTGTACGTATGGTTGTGGGTGTTGCCGCTCCCCGAGGTGTTGTACGAACCGTACGGATTGCTCCCGCTTCCATTGTGCGTATAGTTTCCGCTATTGTAGTTGCCGTTCGTGCTGCTGCTGTGGCTGCCGTACGGGCTCGAGCCGTTGCTGCTGTGATAGTAGTTTCCGTTGCTCGAGGCGCCCCCCGTGCTGGTGCGGCTATATCCTCCGTTCGTCGCCGTGGTCGATCGGTTGTACCCGTTGCCCGTGTTCGTGACGTTCGTCGTGCGGCTGGTGCCGGCGGGTCCGGTGCTCGAGTGGCTAGCGCTTTGCGGATGCGATCCGCCGGGCTCTCCGTGGAGATCGAATCCGCCGGAAGGACGTGCAAAGCCGCCGCGGACGGCCAGGGCGGCGACCGGCAGGAGCGATAAAACGAGCGCGATCGAAGCCGCACGTGGGCCGTTCATCGGTGCACCTCGTCGACGGTGCCCGTCATCGTCACGTCCGTGCCGTGCCGGGTTCGGACGGCGAGCAGGACGCCGCGCGGCGGGATCTCGGTCGAAGAGTGGCTCATCGGCTGGTACTCCCGGCTCGGATTCAGCCAGACCGTCCCCGACGCCAGGGCAATGTGGAGCTTCCCCCCGTTCTGGAAGAGCGTCGCGTCGTAGGGGAGGCAACGCACGAGCTCGCCGATCTTCGTGCAGGAGGCCTTACCGAAGACCACCGTGCCCTGCCCGTCGGCCGAGGTGATCGCCATGCTTTCGTTCCAGATGATGATCCGGACGTCGCGATAGAGCTTCGTGGATCCATCCGCGTACGCAATCACAACAGTGCCGGTGGCGCCTGCAGCTCGCGAGGTCGCGGCGAGCGCCGCGACCGTCACGGCGATTGCCAAGAAAATTTTCATTTCGCAGCTCAGGTACCATGGCCGGGACGCGGTCCCTGCTCCTTGGGAGGTGGCACGGCGGGCACTTTTTCGATAGAATCGGCATGCCTACCAAACCTAGTTACAGAGGAAAGGAACTTCGTGAAACGTCTTGTTATTGCGCTATGCTGCGGTCTCGCAATCGCCGCAACCTCGGCGGTTGCGGTCTTTGCCAGCCCGCCGAACATCACCGGTACCTGGAGCGTTCAGCAGACCGGCCTGAACGGCAGCTCCACTTCGACGGTCACGCTGACCCAGTCGGGTATGGGCGTCGTCGGGAACAATGCCTCGAACGGAAACGGCTTTACCGGGAGCTTCGTCACCGACGGAAAGATCAACGGAAAGTGGCATGGCCCCGGCGGCGCCGGCTGGCTCACGGTCTACGTCAGCGCGAACGGGCACAGCTTCAACGGAACGTGGGGCTACAACGGGCGCTCCGCAAACGGCTCGTTCGTCGGCAATAAGGTGCTGCCGCCCTCGCCGATTACCGCGAAGGGAACCTGGAACGTCGTTGGTGCCGGCGGACCAACCGCCTTCGTCGGCGCGATGAAGTGCACGGAGTCGGGACCGACGGTCGTCTGCCATACCGGCCCGATCACCCTCAACGGGAAGTTCCGCACGAAGGATAAGGTTCGCGCGACGTGGACCGGCCCCATGGGTTCGGGATGGTTCTCGTTCTGGTTCAACGGCGACAACAACAGCTTCAACGGAATCTGGGGCAACGGCGCCGATTCGACTCCGGCGGTCGGCCGCGTCGTCGGCCAACGCTCGCTCGGGGGCTAGAAGCTCACTCGTTCGCTACGGCGCCGGCGTTGATTCAACTTCCGACGTCGGCGTCGCTGCGAAGACGTACTGGTCGGTCGAGTTCTGCGAACTCGGCGAGGTGTTTGCAAAGTTGTATTGCATCGAGAGCCCGGAGAGAACCGCCGCGGTCTCCGGATAGACCTGGCCGCGGAAGGAACCGTCGTTATTCATCGTGGCGACGACGTGCAGCTTTCCCTCGGGACCTGCACCAAGCCCGAGATCGACGCTCGAGGGTCCGATGTCGAACCAGATATAGTTCCCGTCGCGACCGCCTGCGACCGGGATGTAGAGCTTGTAATATGACGTGTGATAATAACCGCGCAGGTGGCCGTCGGGGAAGATCTCCAGGTCGAGCTTTCCGGTAATCGGATACGTCGATCCGTAGACCTGGGTTATCGCCGAGTTGAAATAGGACATCGTGGACTGTGCCGACGCCGGGCTAACCGACGCTGCGACTCCCAGCCAGATGATTCCGACGCAGCTAACCAACCGCTTTACCAACGAACCTACCATGCTAACTCCTCTCTCGTGCCTGTCTGGGAGTAGAGCGCTCGGCCCGGCGAGAACGTGACGAGAGTGGTTCAACCAGCCGAAATCGACCTGCGAGCCGTCCCCGCGTGGGAGCGTACCGACCTCGTGCGCAAGGCCCTCGATCGTCTACCATCGGGCGCCACGCTTACCCTTATAACGGAGAACGAGCCGCGAGCGCTCTCCTCGCGTATTACGCAAGACCGGCCGGATCGTTTCGTCGTCGAAACGCGCCGCGTCGCGAATCGTCTCTGGCAGCTCCGGCTGACGCAGCGCTCCGGCGAGTCGAGCGAGCGCAACTCCGCCGCGCAGCATTTGAGCCGATGCCCGGCCTTTGCATCGCTCGATGCCGGCGTGCGCGCCGAGCTGGCCGCGTCGGCGCTCTGGCAGACCGGCCGCCGCGGACAGACCCTCGTTGCTGAGAACGTTGATTGGACGTTCATCGGTATGGTCACCGAAGGGATCGTCGCCCGCGCCAACGGCGGCGGCGGCGAGCGCGAGCGGATTCTCTATGAGATCTTTCCCTACGAGCTTTTCGGCGTAGCCGAATACTTCGATCGCGGATTCAAGATGTCGCGAATCGCGGTCTTCTCAAAAACGGCGCACGTGCTCAAGATTCCGTGGGAGGTCGTCTCGCGGATTGCCGAACGCCAACCGCAGCTGACGAGCGCGCTCGGAATCGTCATGGCCCAGCGCATTCGCCTCTTGGCCGACGCGCTCGCGATCCAAGGGTCGCTGCCGATCCTCGGGCGGATCGCTCGGGTGCTGCTCGTATACGCGATGCCGGAACGCGGGTTAGTGCCGGCCGCCGCGTCGCTCTCGACGATCACGCAGTCGCAAATAGCCGCTGCGGGCGGCACCGTCAAGGAAGTCGCCGCGCGGGCGATCGCCGAGCTCGAGTCTCGCAAGGCGCTGCGCCGCGAGCACGGACACATCCGCTATCTCGACCGGGAAGTACTGCTCGAACTAATTCGAGACGTTTCCTAAGCGCGCGAAACCCGTGTAAGGTTGAAGCGCGCGCGGAATCGCAATCGAGCCGTCGCGTTGCTGATGGTTCTCCATGATCGCGATGAGCGTGCGTCCGATCGCGAGCCCGGAGCCGTTGAGCGTGTGCACGAGCTCCGGTTTGGCACTCGAATCTCGGCGGAAGCGAATCGAAGCGCGCCGCGCCTGAAAGTCGGTGCAGTTCGAGCACGAGCTGATTTCCCGATACGATTCGCTGCTCGGGATCCAGACCTCGAGATCGTAGGTCTTGGCGGCGTTGAAGCCCGTGTCGCCGCCGCAAAGCGCAACGACGCGATGCGGAAGCTCGAGCTCTTGCAGCAGCATCTCGGCGTGGTGCGTTAGTCTTTCGAGCGTGTCGAACGAAGCTTCGGGAGCGGTCAGCCACACAAGCTCGACCTTATCGAACTGATGCAAGCGCATCAATCCGCGCGTATCCTTTCCGGCAGCCCCCGCCTCTTTGCGGAAACACGGCGTTGAGGCGGCGTACTGGAGCGGAAGCTCCGCTGCCTCGAGGATCTCGCCGCCTCGGAGTGCCGTCAGCGGAACCTCGGACGTCGGAATCATGAAGAGATCGCCGTCGGCATCGGCAAACATCGCATCCGAGAATTTGGTGAGCTGCCCCGTCGACCACATCGTTTCGCGCGAGACGAGCAGCGGCGGAGCGACTTCGACGTAGCCGCGTTCGGCCGCCCGATCGAGAAAGAACCCGGCGAGCGCGCGCGAGAGCCGTGCACCGGCGCCGCTCAGCACCGCGAACCGGCTTCCCGACAGCCTCACCGCCCGTGCGAAATCGAGAACGCCGAGCTTTTCACCGAGCTCCCAATGTGGCAGCGGTGCAAAGTCAAAGCGCGGCGGTTCGCCCCATCTGCGCATTTCGACGTTGGCGTTCGCATCGGTTCCGTCCGGAGCGGAGTCGTCGAGCAGGTTCGGCATATTGTCGAGCAGGCTGCGCAGTGGCGAGCCCTCCTCGGCGAGTGAGAGCGCGCGTGCCCGCTCTTCGAAGTCTGCGATGCGTTGCGAGAGCTCGGTAATCTTCGGCCGCAGCTCGCGCGCGGCGGCCGCCTTGTCCTCCGCTTCCCCGATCGCGGCCGAGAGCCTATTCTTCTCGGCTTTCGCTCGCTCGACCGAGGTCAGCGCGGAGCGGTACTCTTCGTCGTAGCGCAGAACCTCGCCGACCGGCGCGTCATCGAGCCCGCGGCGACGGAGAGCCTGTCGCACGCGGTCGGGATCGCGCCGAATCAAAACGATGTCGAGCATGGAGAAGCGCGCCTTATGCAGTCCGTAAATCCACTCCTACCGGAGACGGGGTTTACGTTCGAACGATTGCTGCCGCCGCGCCAGGCGATCGTAGCGTTTTTGACGCGCGTCGCGATTCCGCGGCCCTCGAGCGAACTCGTTGCACTCGACGAGGCGCCGGGGCGCGTTCTCGCCGAGGCAATCGTCGCCGATGACGATTATCCGGCTGCGCCGCGGTCGCTGATGGATGGGTTCGCGCTGCGAGCGCAGGCGGCGCCCGGAACCTTTGAGATCGTTGAAGACGTGCGCATGGGCGGAGCTCCGATCCATGCCGTCTCCGATCGCCTCGCGAGCCGGATTCCGACCGGCGGCGTTCTGCCTGCCGGCGCCGATGCGGTCGTTCCGGTCGAGGAGGTGCGCGCCGTCGACGGCAGGATCGTGGTCGGGGCGCCGGTCGCCGCCGGCGAGAACGTCGCCGAGCGCGGCGGCGATATGCGCTGCGGCGAGACGGTTCTCCCCGCGGGCCGGCGAATTCGAGCGCCCCAAATCGGCGTGCTTGCAACGCTGGGCCGGACGACCGTTCCGGTCTATCGACGCCCCGTCATCGCACTCTTTTCGAGCGGCGACGAGCTGATCGATCCCGGGCAACGACCGCGGCCGGGGCAGATCCGCGATTCCAATCGTCACGCCGTCGCGGCCTCCTTGCGCGCGATGGGCGCGTCGCCGCGCCACTATCCCACCCTGCGCGACGAAGCGCCGGAGTTTGAATCGGCGATAGCGGCGGCGATCGCGGAGTGCGACGCCGTCGTCGTCACCGGCGGCTCGTCGGTTGGAGAGCGCGACCGCTTGCCGCGGGCCGTGGCCGCAATTGCCGACCCAGGCGTCGTCGTCCACGGACTTCGCGTCAAGCCCGGAAAGCCGACGCTCTTCGGGGCGCACGGCGGCAAGCCGATCGTCGGATTGCCGGGCAATCCAACCTCGGCGTTGATGATGCTCGAGGCGGTTGCGCTGCCGATCGTGGCGGCGCTCGCGGGCGCGCCGCTCGCCGCACCGTCGCTTCAAGCTCGCCTCGCCGGCCCGTCGCGCAGCCGGCGCGATTGGACCTGGTACGTGCCCGTCCGACTCGAGGACGATGGCGGGTTGCCGCTCGCGCATCCGCTGGCGTTGCGCTCGTTTTCAGTGAGCCTGACGGCGCGCGCCGATGGCTACATCGTTATGGAAGAGCGCGACGAAGAGTGGGAAGCAGGCGCGCTCGTTACCGTTCACCGCTTCTTGGGCGGTCCGTGATTCGACCCACGAGCGCCGTCGAAGCGATTCCGGAGACGACGCCGTTCATCGGTCCCGAACAGTTGATGCGCGAGACCGGTCAGCGCGAGCTCGTGCGCCTGGGCGCCAATGAGAGCGCTTTCGGCCCGTCGCCGAAGGCCATCGAGGCGATGTCGCGCGAGCTGCCGCGCCTGGCTTGGTACGGCGATCCGGAGTCGCTCGATTTGCGCGACGCGCTTGCGACCAAACACCGTTGCCGGCCCGAGGAGATCGTCGTCGGCTCGGGCATCGACGATTTGATGGGGTTGGCGGTGCGCGCCTTCGTCGCGCCGGGCGATGCCGCGCTCGCGACGCGCGGTACCTATCCTACCTTTGCTTACCACGTCGCCGGATACGGCGGCAGGCTCGTGGAGATCGAATATTGCCGCGACGGGAGGCCCGATTGCGAGGCAATGCTTGCGGCCACCCGGAGCGAGTTGCCGAAGATCGTCTATCTTGCGAACCCCGACAACCCGAGCGGACGGTTCATCTCCCAGTCGGAGATCGCGCGATTCTACGATGCGCTCCCGCACGAGAGCCTTCTGCTGCTCGACGAGGCCTACGCGGATTTCGTCGACGAGCGCGAGCTGCTCGCGCCGGCATACGAAGACCGTCTCATTCGGTTGCGCACCTTCTCCAAAGCGTACGGCATGGCAGGCGCGCGGATCGGCTACGCGGTGACGACGGAGCGCAACGTCCGAACGTTTCAAAAAATCCGGCTCCACTACGGCATCAACCGCAACGCTCAGATCGGCGCGCTGGCGTCGCTGGGCGACGACGGGTTCCGCGGGTACGTCGTCGATGCGACCGCACGCGCGCGCGACGAGTACTATCAACTCGCTCGCCGGCTCGGTCGCGGATATATCGAATCGCGCACGAACTTCGTTTGCATCGATATGGAGACGGCGCAGCAAGCGCGGCGCGTGATGGATGCGCTGCTCGCTCGCGGCGTTTGGATTCGCAAGCCGGGAGCGCCGCCGCTCGATTCCTACGTTCGCGTCAGTGCGGGAACGGAGCCGATGCGTGCGGCTTTCGCCGCAGCACTGAGCGACGTCCTTAACGAGCTCTTCGTCTGATCGCATGCGATACGCAATCGTTTCGGACGTCCACGCGAACTTGGAGTCGCTCCAGCGCGTTCTTGCGACGATTTCCAATGAAGACGCGCTCGTCTCGCTCGGCGACGTCGTTGGCTACGGTCCGAATCCAAACGAGTGCGTCGCGCTGCTACGCGATCGTTGCCGCCACGCGGTCTTGGGGAATCACGACCTTGCCGCGGTCGAGAACTTTGGCGTCGAGAATTTCAACGCCGCGGCACGCTCGGCGATCGGCTGGACGCAAGGGGTGCTCGACGAGGCGAGCCGCCTCTGGTTGAACTCGCTCCCGTACGAGCTTCGCCTGCCCGACTTTCTGCTCGTGCACGGCGCCCCCGTGAATTACTTCGAGTACATACTCGACAAGGGGGCCGCGGCGCGCGCCTTCGAACAGACCGACGCGCGCATCGTCTTTGTGGGGCACACGCATATCGCAGAGTACTGGATGCTCGACACCGAAGGAAACATCGCGCACAAACACATGCAAAAGGGCGGCGTGCTGAATCTCGAGGCCGACAAGCGGTACGTCATCGACGTCGGCAGCGTGGGGCAGCCGCGCGACCTCAACCCGCAGCCGTGCTTCGTCACCTACGATTCCGAGGCGCGCCGGGTCGAGTGGACGCGATACGAGTATCCGATCGCGGAAGTGCAGGAGAAGATGCGCGCCGCGGGCTTACCGGCGCACCTCGTCAACCGCTTGAACGCCGGACGATGAGCGACGTACCGTTCGACGACGGCAACTGCTTTGCGTGCGGTCCTGCCAATCCCATCGGGATGCACGTGCACTTCGATCGCGCCGGCGACGCGGAGGGCGTCGTCGCCCGGCTCGAGCTGGCGGCGGAGTATCAGGGCTGGCGCGGCATCGCGCACGGCGGGATCGTGATGGCGCTGCTCGACGAAGCTATGGCGCACGCCGCCGGCTTTGCCGGTCATCGCGGCGTCACCGCGAGCGTCAGCGTCCGCTTCCGAAAGCCGGTGCCGCTCGAAGCGCCGATCGAGGTTCGCGGGCGTGTCACGTGGCAGCGTCGAAGAGTACTCGGCGTTGAGGCAACCGTTCTCGATGCGCACGGCGCGGTGCTCGCGCGCGCCGAAGGAAGTTTCGTTTCGCGCGGCATGCTCGATGCCGCCGACGATCGCCGTAATCCGTGGAGATCGCTCGCGCCGTGAGCAACGCTCCCTCGATCGATAATCGGCGCGCGCGCCACGAATACCATATTCTCGAATCGCTCGAGGCGGGCCTGGCGCTGACCGGAACCGAGGTGAAGGCGATTCGGGCCGGCGGCGCGAGCTTGGCCGAGGCGTTTGCACGGTTTCGCGACGGGGAAGCGTGGTTGCTCGGCATGCACGTCCCTCCATATCGTCAGGGGAGTTTTTCCAACGCCGAGCCGACGCGGCCGCGCAAACTCCTAATGCATAAGGAAGAGATCCGTCGATTACAGAGCCGGGTCGCGGAGAAGGGGCTAACGGTCGTGCCGCTGCGCCTCTATTTCACCCGCGGCATCGCCAAGATACAGCTCGGTCTCGTGCGCGGTAAGAAGCTCTGGGATAAGCGGGCCGCCGTGGCCAAGCGCGACGTCGAACGCGAGATCGCGGCCCACGTACGGAGATCGTGAGAGGCGCCCACCCCGAGCGTGACGTCGAACGCGCCGTCGAAGAGAGCGGCGTCGTTCGGCGGGGAGAGCGCATCTTGATCGCCTGCAGCGGCGGACCCGATTCGGTCGCTCTCGCGGCGGTACTCCGCGCGGTAGCGCAGCGCTTGGAGCTCACCCTTCACGTCGCGTTCGTCAATCACGGCGTGCGGGCGTCGGCATGGCAGGACGAATGCGTCGCCCTGCAGATCGCCGCGCAGTTCGGCATGCCGCTCGACGTGATCGCGCTTGCAGTGCAAGCGCGCGGCGAACAGCGGTTGCGAACGGCTCGGTATGCCGCGCTGATGGATGCCGCAAAACGGTGGGAGTGCGGCGTTGTTGCGACCGCGCACCATGCCGAAGATCAAACCGAGACCGTTCTGCTCGCCCTGCTTCGTGGCACGGGGCCGGCCGGGCTGCGCGGCATGCGCGGCCGGCGGCGGCTTGCGCCGGGCCTCGATCTCGCGCGCCCCTTCCTTGGAATTCCATCGGAGACGCTGCGCGCGTACTGTCACACGCGCGCGCTGCCCTACGCGGTCGATCCCTCGAACGCGGACATGAATTTGCGCCGCAACGCGGTGCGGGAGGCATTGTCGGCGTTGCGGCCCCTCTTTCCGGCGCTCGACGCGGCGGTTGCCCGTGCGGCCGCGGTCGTTGCCGACGAGCGCGTCGCTACCCGGCGCGCGGCGCTTCGGCGATCCGTTCGCGAGCAGCTCTGCATCGATGCCGAACTGCGCGATATCGACTTTCTGCACGTCGAGGAGGTGGTACGGGCGCTCGAGCGCGGCGGGACCGGTACTTTTCATATGAAGCCTGGGCTCGCGCTGAGAATCGAACGGGGGTCGGTCGCAGGTATCAACAGGGAGTGACGGCCGAATATGGAGCCGAGGTCGGACCCGCAATCTGCACTCCGGCGGCGATCGCGGAAGCGATCGAGCGCCTGGCAGCTAGCATAGCCGGAGATTACCGGGGGAAACCGCTCCTTCTCCTAGGCGTGTTGAAAGGAGCGCTCTGTTTTACGGCCGACCTCGCCCGTGCCATCGCGGGGAGGGCGGACGGTCCGAGCGAGATGATGGTTGACTATGTATTGGTCGAGCGCTACGGAAGCCGCGGGAGCAGCGGCGGCGAGCCCAGGATCGGCATGGATTGCAAGCATGCCGTTGCCGGTGCCAATGTGCTGATTGCCGACGACATCGTCGACAACGGTCGCACGTTACACTTCCTTCGAGCGTTGCTAGCAGAGCGCGGTCCGGCGACTTTACGCAGCTGCGCGCTCTTCGACCGGCCCGCGCGACGTGAAGTCGCGGTGCCCGTCGAATACCTGGGCATCGAGATCCCGGACGTCTTTGCTATAGGTTACGGTTTGGACTATAAGGAACTCTACCGCAACCTCCCCTATCTCGCGGAGCTTCGAGAGGAAAAAACGGTCTAGCCACAACGTGAGTAAACATCTCCGGTCCATCGTTCTGATCATCCTTGCGGTGATCGCCGTCTTCATTATCGTCGAGCGCTTTGTCCAGCCGAGCGAGGGCGAGACCCGGCTCGACTACGGCGCATTCTATCAAAAGCTGGAGGCCGGCCAGGTTCAATCGTTCCACGCAACCGGCCTTAACGCGATCGGCGACCTCGCCAACGGTACGAAGTACTCGGTCGCCGTCCCCAACGTCGATCAAACCTTTGTCGACGAGGTCTACAAACGGGTAAAGAGCGGAGCGATCAGCTTCGACCAGCAGTCGAATACCGGGCTGCTCTCGAGCCTCATGACGTTGGGTCCACTGGCGATCACGGTGCTCTTGCTCTTCTTCATACTCCGTCAGGCGCAGAGCGGAGGAAGCCAGGCGCTTTCGTTCGGGCGGTCGCGCGCGAAGATGCTCTCGGAGAACCGGCCGAAGGTGACCTTCGCCGACGTCGCCGGTGTCGACGAAGCCAAAGAAGAGCTTGCGGAGATCGTCGACTTCCTCAAGTATCCGAAGAAGTATCAATCGCTCGGTGCGCGGATTCCCAAAGGGGTCTTGCTCCTAGGGCCGCCGGGTACGGGCAAGACGCTGCTCGCTCGCGCGATCGCGGGCGAGGCAGGGGTGCCGTTTCTCTCGATCTCGGGCTCAGATTTCGTCGAGATGTTTGTCGGCGTCGGTGCCTCGCGCGTGCGCGATCTCTTCGACCAAGCGAAGAAGTCGGCGCCGTGCATCGTCTTCATCGACGAGATCGATGCAGTCGGACGGCAACGCGGTGCCGGCTTGGGCGGCGGCCACGACGAACGCGAACAGACGCTCAACCAGTTGCTCGTCGAGATGGATGGATTCGATCAAAACACGGGCGTCATCTTGATCGCGGCGACGAACCGTTCGGACGTGCTCGACCCCGCGCTCTTGCGCCCGGGACGCTTCGATCGACAGATCGTCGTCGGCCGTGCCGACTTCAAGGGGCGCGAGAAGATTCTCGAAGTGCACGCGCGCAACAAGCCGCTCGGTAAGGAAGTCTCGCTCGAGACCCTCGCGAAGCGCACGCCCGGTTTCTCGGGCGCCGATCTCGAGAACTTGCTCAACGAAGCCGCGCTGCTCGCAGCCCGCAAGAACAAGAATTTCATCGAGATGATCGACTGCGACGAAGCGATCGACCGCGTCATGGTCGGCCCCGAGCGTAAGTCGCTCGTGATGTCGCAGAAAGAGAAGGAAGTAACGGCCTACCACGAGTCGGGTCACGCGATCCTCGGCGGGATGCTCGAGAAGGCCGACCCGGTTCACAAAGTGACGATCATTCCGCGAGGAATGGCGCTGGGCATCACGTGGTCGCTCCCCGAGGACGACCGCCATAGTCAGACGCGCGAAGAACTGCTCGCGTCGATTACGATGGCGATGGGCGGGCGGCTCTCCGAGGAGATCAGATTCGGCGACGTCACGACCGGCGCGAGCAACGATTTCGAAAAGGCGACGGAGCTTGCTCGGCGGATGGTCACCCAATACGGTATGAGCCAGCTCGGCCCGATTCAGTTCGGGCGCGGCGCGCACCAAGTCTTTCTTGGTCGCGATTTCGGCGAGGAGCGAAACTACTCGGAGGAAGTCGCGAGCAAGATCGACGCCGAGGTGCGCAAGATCATCGAGTCGTGCTACGAAAACGGCCGGCGGTTGCTCGACGAGAACTGGGATAAGGTCGAACGCATGGTCGCGTCCTTGCTCGAGTACGAGACGGTCGAAGCCGAGGAAGTGCGCGCGATCCTGGCGGGGCGTCCGTACGATCGGACTCCAGGTACCGAAGTCGCGCCTCCAGCGGAGGCGCAGTCGGAGCGTCCGGCCGCCGAGGAGCCGAAGCGCGCCGAAAAGCCGTCGCGCCTTCCACCGAAGATATCGCCGGAACCGGCTTGATGCGTCGAACGGCGTTCGCGGCTGCGGTGCTCGGCCTCGCATCGCTTTGCCTCGCCCCGTACCACGCGGATGCGGCGATGCAACAACTCAACCCCTTGCCGCGTGGCGGCTCGTACGTGCTCGATCCCGATCCCGGCGTCGGAACGGCCGCGATCGGGCTCTGGTTTCGCGCCCCGGGCGCGGGCTACGATAACGCGACGCCGGGCCTCGCGAACCTGGCGGCGACGGCCGCGGCGGTAGCGCCGCTCGCCAGCGGGAGATCGCTCTACGCGCTCGTCCACACCGTTGGCGGCCAGCTTAATATCGAAGTCTATCCCGACATCGTCGGAATCGCGGCGATCGTTCCGGCTTCGGCCTCGCGCCGCATCGTGGCGGCGATGACGGCCGCCTATTTCGCGCCCGCCGTCGACGACACGGCCGTGAAAACTGCGCGAGCCAACGCCGCCGTGCTTGGCGTGCAGCAGCGCTACGAATCCGATACCACGTTGCACGATTTGCTGTTCGGCCAGATCTTCGCGAACGGCCCGGAGCACTATCCGCCGTTACCGACCTCGGTCTCGCAGCTAACGAGCATCTCGACGGCACAAGTCAGCGACTTCGCCAAACGCGCCTTCCGCGCGGAGAACGGCGTGCTGACGCTGACGGGCAACGTCGATGCTTCGAGCGTCGCGGCGGTCACCGATGGCCCGGGCGGCGGGTCGATGGATCGTCCCTTCGATTCGACGCTCGCTCCTACGCCGGCATCGGCGACGAGCACCGGCTCCGTCGACGGCGTTGGTTTGGCGTGGATCGGTCCGCCGATCGCCGACGAGAAGGCGGCGACCGCGCTCGACTTTATCGCCGATTATCTCTTTCGCGAGCAGACCGGCGTCGTGACTAAGGCGCTCGATAAAGCGCAGAGCGATGCGCTCGTCGTCGGTCAGTTCATCACGCTGCACGACCCCGGCGTCATGCTCGTGACCATCGGCGGCGATCACGAAAAGCAAGCCGAACAGCACGTCCTCGATGCGCTCTCCGCGCTGCAACAACCGATGGACCGGCAGACGTTCGAATCGGCGCGTGAGGCATTTCTCTATCACGTCGCCGCCGATACGCAGACGCCGCAAGAACGCGCCGACAATCTCGGCTGGTATAGCGTCGAAGGGAATCTCGATTACGCACCGGGCATCGGGAGCGGCTCCTACGAACGCGCTGCGCGCGAACTCGATCCGCAATACGTCGCCGACATCGTCCGCCGGTATCTCGGTAAGCCCGTGGTCGTCGATTTGGTCGCGACCACTCCGCAGAAGGAGTCCACCCCGTGAGGTCGCCATTCTCGCTCTGCGCGATCGCAGCGTTTACGATCGCGCTCTCGCCGAGCCCGACGTTGGCTGCCGCTACGGTGCCGGTGCCGGCCGTCGAAAACGTCGCCGGTGCGACGATCGTTCGCCAGCCCGATAGCACGGCGTCCCTCGTCGGCGTCGCGTACGTCGTACGTGCCGGCCTCGACCGCCAAACGCTCAAAGAGAACGGCTTGTCGGCGCTCGTCGCCGAGACGATCGTCCGCACGCCGGTCGCCCTTCGCCAAGCTCAAGGTGACATGCCGGCGATGCCGCTCGAGGAGGCGATCGCCGCTCGGGGCGGCTCCGTGCGCTTCACCGTCGATCCGAGCGACGTGCGCTTTTACGTCGAATCGCTCGCCGACGACGCGCCTGCCGTGCTCCAACTCTTCCGCAGCGCAATAGCCGCTCCCGATTTCTCGCCGCCGACCGTGCGCGAAGCGCGTTCGACGCTCGTGCGTGAGATCGCGCAAACGCAACAGATCGCCCTACAAGTCGGCCTCGACATGCTCAACGCCGCCTCATCTTCGCAGGCGAACGTCGGGTTGCCGGAGCTCGGAACGCCGAACTCGCTCGCACAGTTTTTTTCCAACGATGCTCGGGGGTTCTATCAGCGCTACTATCGGCGTGGCGGCGTGCTGGTGAGCGCGGCCGGACGTCTCGAAGTGCTGCCGCCCGACGCGTTGACATCGCTCGCTTCGGCTTTGCCGGAGGGGACGACGGCCGCGGTACCGGTACGCGTGGCAGCGCTCAGCGGCGCAACGCACGAGATCGTCGCGCACCGGGACATCGCGTCGCCGTGGCTCATCGCCCAGTATCCCGCGCCAAAGGTCGATAGCCGTGACTTCGGTCCGATGCTCGTTTTGGCGGCGTTCATCCGGCGCACGCTCTCGGATATCGCGCAAGTGCCCGGCGTCGTCTCGCCCACGTTCGCCTCGCGCTCCGTCGGTGCCGTCTACGCCTACGATCGCGCCCCGGCAAACCTCGTCCTCTATGTGAACGGCGGCCTCAACGGTAATCCGAGCCGCGCCTTCGCGACCGCGCTCTCGATTGTCAACGTACTCGCCGCGACCCGTCTGCAAGGTTCGATCGAGGAGTTCAAAGCCGAAGCGGCCGGCGATTTTGCGAACGATGCGACGACGCTCGAAACGCGCACGTGGCTTGCCGCCGTCTTCTCCCGTGAGAGCGCCTCACCCGATTTCATCAACGGAGCCCTTGCAGCGATCGCGGCGACGACTCCCGACGACGTTCAACGCGTCGCGCGGACCTATCTCGGCAATCCGACGATCGCGCTCGTGTTACCACGAGGCGCCAACCTTTCCGATTAAACGCTCCTCGTTCCCGTTGCCATGAGGGTTGCGCTCGTTCACGATTACTTGAACCAGCGCGGCGGCGGCGAGCGTGTCTTCGCGCATATCGCGCGAGCTTGGCCTGACGCGCCGATCTATACCTCGCTCTACGACGAGCGCGCGCTCGGCGACACGTTTCCGGCGGCGCGCGTACGAGCCTCGTATCTGGCGCGCATACCCTTCGCGAACCGGTACTTCCGGCCGCTCGCACCGCTCTATCCGCGCGCATTCGAATCGTTCGATCTTCGCGGGTTCGATACGATCGTCAGCTCGACCACCTCGTGGTCGAAGGGCATCCGCGTTCCTCCCGGCGCCGCCCACATCTGCTACATCAACACCGTTAGCCGCTTCGCGTTCGCGCCCGAAGAGTACGTTCCGGGGTTTGCGCGCCCGTTCGTCGACGGATTGATTGCCTGGGACCGAGAGGCCGCACAGCGGCCGACGCGTTTCGTCGCGAACTCTCGCAACGTTGCCGATCGAATCAAAAAGTATTACGGGCGCGAGAGCGACGTGCTCCACTGTCCGGTCGACCTCGACCGCTTTACGCTCGGCACCGGCCGCGGCGATTACTTTATCGTCGCGACGCGTCTCTTACCGTACAAACGAGTCGAGCTTGCGGTCCGCGCCGCCGCACTCGCTAACGTACCGCTGCTCGTCGCCGGTACCGGTCCGGCGGAACGCTCCCTGCGCGAACTCGCGAAGGGAACGACGACGACTTTGCTCGGATACGTATCCGACGCCCGGCTCAACGAGTTGGCCGGGAACGCGCGCGCGGCAATCGTTCCGGGCGAGGAAGACTTCGGCCTCGTCCCGCTCGAAGCGGCCGCGGCCGGACGCCCGACCATCGCCTATCGTGCCGGCGGTGCGCTCGAGACGATCGTCGACGGCGAGACCGGCGCATTCTTCGACGAGCCGAATGCCGAATCGCTCGCGGGCGTGTTGCGAGGCTTCGATGCGTCGCGCTTCGATGCGCAGCGTTTGCGTGCGCATGCGGAGCAATTCTCGCCCGAACGCTTTATCGAACGGCTGCGGGCGATCGTCGAGCGCGTGCATCGAGAGAAATTGGCGGAGCGCGTCGAACCGACGGGTTGATGCGAGCCGAGTCGCGACACCGTGGAGCGGCGATGAGAAGACGCCCGTCGCGCGCGTCCTGCGCGCTCCTGCTCGACCATTTTTTGGGGAGAACGAAGTTTTGAAGCAGCCCTCCATGGCTGGCCCCAAAAAACTGGACGCTTCTCATCGGCGCTCCACGGTGCCGCGACTCGGCGTAAGAGAGATGCGAGCCACGTTCGTGGGGGTGGCGGTTTTTGTCGCTGTCTATGTGGCACTCGATTTTAATAAGCTGTATGCGCTGCGGTATGGTGCGGATCTTGGGACGTATCTGCAGACGCTGGTCAATCTGCAGCATGGGTCGTCGTGGAACTATGGCGAGTGGCGGCAGCATTTCTTAGTCCACGATTCGTGGGTGTTGACGGCGCTCGTGCCGCTCGTGGCGCTCTTTCCCTCGGCACAGACGCTGATCGTCGTGCAGGTGCTCGCCGTCGCGCTGGCGGCGATTCCGCTCGCGTTGCTCGGGCGAGAGCTCGGGCTCCAAGCGCGCGCGGCAAATCTGCTCGCGATTGCATACTTGCTTTCACCGGCGGCGCAAGGGCTGAGCTACGACAACTTCTCCGAGAACGTCTTCGTGCCGCTGCTCGCGCTCTGCGGCGCGCTTGCTGCGCGACGGCATTCGTTGTGGTGGACGCTCGTTTTGGCGCAGCTCCTAATGGGTTTGAAAGAGGACGAGATTCTCTTCGTGGCGTGGTTCGGGGCGGCGTGCGCGATTTGGTGGGACCGGCGCATCGGCGTCGCGCTCGCGATGCTCGCGGTCGTCAACGGCGCGGGCTTTTGGCTCCTCGAACGCGCTGCCGGCGTGCACCCGAACGATCCGGGGTATTCGCTGCAGATTTTCAATCCCGGAAGCAAGGTGGGCATGATGGTGCTGTTGCTGGCGCCGTTTGCATTTGCGCCGGTCGCCGTCGGCCGTTGGCTGCTGCTTGCGGCGCCGCTGCTTGCGGAGATCCTCTTTATGCGCCCCTGGAACTACGAACCGAGCCGGCTCGGCTCGCACTACGTCGCGCCCCTGATGGCGGCGACGGCGGCCGGGGCGGCTTTTGGTGTGGCGCGCGAGGTGCGTTTTGCGCGCTGGATGGTTCCCTGCGCGCTCGTTGCGATGCTCGCGTTCAACGACGACGTGCTACGGCCGGGACGCTGGCCGTTCGTGGTAGACTGGAGCGCCTACGAGCGCGCGGTCGCGTTGCGGGAGAGCGGACGAAGCATTCTGCTCGCGCGTGGCGATGAAGGCGTCTGGGCAGTCGCTGCTGCGAATCGGAGCGTTCGGCTCGATCCGCGCCCCGATCCACACTCTCCGGGTTGTCCGGCCTACGATACAGACGCGACGGCGTTCTTCGCGAGCCTACGCGGCACCATGCCCGCGCATCTTTGCGGCGGCGTGCCGCTCGGACGCTGACGTATGGCGAGGCTTACGCTGCCGGCAGTACGCGAGGACCGCGGGCGGTTCGCCGCGCTCCGCGATACGCGCGCGCTGATCTACTGGCCGCATGGTTTCGGAGATTGGGTAACGTTCGGTACGATCGCGCCACTGCTCGAGCCGTCGAATACCTATGCGATCACCCGCTTTGGCGATGACTTCGTTTCGGTCGCGGAGGGAAGCGCCGGCGTCGAGCCGCTCTTCAGCGGAGTGCGCGCACCGGGAACCGGCTCGAATCTCGGCGCGCCGCACTTCGGCGTGCGACTAGCGCAATGCGACGGACGCTCGCTCACCTTGGAGATTCCACCGCCGCTCGACGCTGCCGTGGCCGAGTTCGCACCGCAAGCTCTGCTCTGGACGGATTATCCCGAAACCGAAGGCCGAACGCCGTATCCGTTTCACACCAAAGCGCGGAACTTGGTGCGGATGCTGGTAGCGCCGCAGCGGCTCGCCGGAATCGATCTCTCGCAGCCGCTCGTCAATGCTATCGACTTCGACGCGCCGGAGGCGGCGCAGAGCTCAGTCGACGAGCGGCTTGCGCGATTCGCAGGCCCGCCGGTGCGATTGGGCGTGATTTCGCGCAGCGGCATGACCGCAGCGCGCAAGAACTGGGGCGACGGATCCGAGGCTCGCGCGTTCGTCGCCGCGATGCGCCGGCAATCGCCGGCCTGGCGTTTCATCTCAATGGACGACGAAGATCTGGGCGACGGCGTCGCCGGCTTTCGAGCGTTATTCGGCGACGTCGACGAGCCGTTCGCGCGAGTCTACAAGGCGCTGGCGAAACGAATCGATCTTTTCGTCGGCATTCCGGCCGGCCCGCTGCACCTCACGCTCGCGCGAGGCGGGGTTCCGACCGTGGGGCTCTGGGTCGCTCACCACCCCGACTGGTACGACGAGCCGAATCGCGATGCCATCCACATCGTGGGACGCTACGTGCGCGATCGGCGATTCGATCGCCGGCCGGCGACCGCGACGAAACCGCCCTCGCTCCAACACCGCTTGGTCTATCTCGACACGCGCGCGATCGACGCGCAGAGCGTCGTCGAGGCCGCGCGACTGCTTACGTAAGCTTCGGGAAGGCGATAAGCAGGACGATCGCCAGCGCGTTGAAGAGCGCGTGCGAGATCATCGATGCGTACGCGTTGCGCGTGCGGTAGTACACGGCGCAGAGGACGATGCCGCCCAACGCGAGCGGTAATGCCGCGTACAAGTCGCCGTGTGCGATCCCAAAAAGAACGCCGCTCACGATCGCGCCGCCCCAGAACCCGCCGTAACGCAGGCCGAGGTTGAAGAAGAAGACGCGGAAGATCGTCTCTTCGACGAACGGCGCGAAGATCACGGCGAAGACGACGAAGACCGCGATCGTCCCCGGGTCGTGAAGATGTTTGAACATCTGGATGACGTCTTGTGAGTGATCGTTCTTCGAGAAATAGGTGATCGCCGCTTCGCTCCCATTTGCAACCAGGACCATCGCGACGAACCCCACGAGGGCCGTCAGGAGCGTCGATCGATCGGGCACGCGAAACCCCAGCTCGCGCAGCGTGAATCCGGAGAGCGGCCGCAACGTAGCGAGCACCAGCCCCACGAGCAATGCGTCGATGACGAACTGCAGTCCGAAGACTTCGAACGGAGAGACGTTGATGGGTTGGGGCGGGTTCTTGAGGCTGAAAACAAAGACGCTGATAAAGAGACCGGCGATGAAGATCGCGATCACCCAGGTCCATGGGTTCTTGAAGCTATTCTTCGGCCAGCGCGTCGGCCAGGCGGGCGAAATCGCCGAGTTCGAGTCGTTCACCGCGAATCTCCGGAGAGAGATTGCTCGATTCGAGGGCTCGCAGGATTCGCGCTCGATCGAGATCGAGTGCAAGTGCGAGCGTATTCGCGAGCGTTTTGCGCCGGTACGCGAAGGCGCCGCGCACGACCTTCCAAAACGCCGCAAGATCGCGCGGACGGACCGCCGGCGCGTCGCGGCGTACGAGCCGCACCACGCTCGAGCGTACTTTCGGCGGCGGAAAGAAGGAGCCCGGCGAAAGCGTTAACACCGTCTGCGCGCGCATCGCGAACTGGACCGCAACGGAGAGGCTGCCGTATGCCCGCGTTCCTGGAACAGCTACGATGCGCTCCGCCACGTCACGCTGCACCATCACGGTGAGCGAATCGGGGCCGCATTCCATTTCGATCAGGCGCATCATCACCGGCGTCGCAACGTTGTAGGGCAGGTTCCCGGTGGCGATCCAGCGGTGCCCCGACGACCATGCACGATAATCGAACTCGAGCGCGTCGGCGCATACGATCTCGACGGCGCGAAGATCCTCGCGCGCTGCCAATATCGCGACGAGCTCGGGATCGATCTCGAGCGCGGTGAGATCGGCGCCTTCGTCGAGGAGCGCGCGGGTCAGCGCACCGGTACCCGCGCCGATTTCAAGCGTTCGCGTAGCTGGAGCCGTCCCGGCGAGAGCGAGTTGCGCAATCTTGCGCGCCGCCGGTTCGTTTTGCAGAAAGTTTTGCCCGTAGCGTTTCTTGGGCGCAAGCCCGGCTTGGGCGAGCATTTGGCGGGGCGTCGTCACCCCGCGGTTATTCGCTACTTGAGGCGATAGACTTTAACGTCGCGGCGACCGAAGAGCATTGCCTCGCGCAGCGAGTCGAAACCGAGATCGATTCGATTTCCGACGATTGCCCCGCCGGTGTCGCCGGCGATCGCCAGACCGTACCCAGGTATGTAGAGGCGCGTTCCGAGCGGAATGACGCGCGGATCGACGGCGACGATGCCGTATCCCGCGCGGCGCCCGATCGCCGTCACGCCGCTTCCGCCGGCCGAACCGGCGGTATAGGCGGTTGCGAGCATTTCGATTGCAGCTCGCGCCATGTACGCCATTTGGGCGAGCCCGTGGGCTTCAAAGCTATAGAGCGGCGTGGCGCCGATGCCCTCGGCGAGGATCCGCGGCTTCGCCGCAACCAGAATCGTCGAAGAGATCACCTTATGGTGAACGGGGCCGCCGTCGCGCTGCGCGTAGAACGTGCGGATCTCGACGAGGCCGGCGTTGCCGTGCGCGAGGACTTTCGAATGTCCGGGTGCCATGCCGACGGTGAGCCGGTGAATCGTTTGCGGCCGAATCGTGCGGCGCGCGACGCGCTCCCACGTGAGAACCCCGTCGCGGTGCCAAGTTACCGCGGTGACGGGTGCGGCCGCCGCTGGGTACATCCCAATGGCGGCAATAAAAAGCGAAGCGTAGAGCAGACGTCCGATCAACCCGATGTTCCTTTCTTCTCTCGGCTCGCGTCACGGTTGCGATCGACACCACGCAAATCGGAACGATAAAACGACGAGACGTGCGTTTGGGGAAGCGGCGCTAATCGGCCGCGGGGCGATTGGATGCGACGGAATCGCCAATGAATTCCCATGCCTGCCTGCTCTCCGTCGTGGCGGGCTGGCCTGACCCGGGCAATATAGCACATCCGCCGAGGAACGGGAATATGCTGAAAGTCTCACGGACGGAAGGGGCCTCCTTTTGAGGGCGCCCCTGGTTTAGGGGGCGAAGGAAGGGTCGCGATGGAGCCGCTCCGCCTCGGGTTTTTCACCGAAATTTACCATCCGGTGGTCAACGGCGTCGTCGCGTCGGTCGAGGCCCTCGCCGATGGTCTGCGCGCGCGCGGCCATCAAGTTTTTTGCTTCGCTCCGTGGATGCCGGGCCTTGCCGAAGCCGACGGGCCGGTCTTTCGAATGCCCTCGCTTCCGCTACCGACGCGCACCCCGTACCGCTTGACTCTGCCCTTGGTCAGCCGGCGCAATCGCGACAACGTCATTAAGCGGCTCTCGCTCATTCACGTCCACTCGCCGTTCGTGACGGGCTGGATGGGCCTGCGCTACGCGCGACGCTACGGAATGCCGCTCGTCTACACGTATCACACGCAGCTGGAAGCCTACGCGCATTACGTTCCATTTGAAGCGAATGCCACCCGGTTTGTCGCCGGGCGACTGACGCGCGCCTTTGCCAATCAGGCCGACGCGGTCGTCGTTCCGACCCAAACGATGGCGACGCGCCTGCGCGACTTGGGCGTTACGGTGCGGATCGAAGTGGTGCCGAGCGGCATCGATTTGGCGCGCTTCGGCGCGGGACGGCGAGACGAGGCCCTGCGCGCGCGGCTGGGTCTCCACCCGTCCGACCGTATGCTCCTATACGTCGGCCGGTTGGCGAAGGAGAAGAACGTCGAGCTGCTCCTGCGGGCGCTCGCGCGGGCAGAGGTCGACTCCCTCAAACTCGTCATCGCCGGGGACGGTCCGCACCGCGACGAGCTGGAGCGCCTGGCCGCCGAGATCGGCGTCAACGCGGCGACTCGGTTTCTCGGCGTCGTCGCCCGAGACGAACTGCCCAGCCTCTACGCGAGCGCCGATGCGTTCGTTATGCCGAGCACGACCGAGACGCAGGGTCTCGTTCTCGCCGAGGCGATGGCGGCGGGCACGCACGTCATTGTGGCCGATGCCCCGCAAAACCGGGATGTCCTCGGCGGCGCGGGGCGCATCGCCGCCCCGAATCCCGAAGCGCTCGCAGTCGCTCTCCGCCAGCTCGCGGCCGGCGTCGCCACGGAGGCCGGCGAGACCCGCGAGGCTGCGCGCCGCTTCTCGATCGAGGCCCAGCTCGACCGTATGGAAGCCCTCTATGAAAGCCTGGCAAAACCCGCAAAAATCGCTTGACTCGAACATATGTTCGCACTAAACTGGGCATAAGAAGCCTATGGAGATGCGAACGACGCGAAGTGCCGGTCCCGGAGTAGAGGCCGGTGTTGGGTACGCTGCCGACCATCGCGGCAGAGGTGTTGCGTACGCAAGGCTAGCCGGTCCGGAGGGTGCGCACCTCATCCGGATCGGCTTTCGCGTCGCCGGCTCGACGCCGTTTGGCGAACGCGCGGTCGCGTACGCCGCATTGACGGCCGTCGCGCAAGCGCTCGCCAAGCGCGGTTTACGCGACGTCCGCTTCGTCGTTGGTGATTCGGCGTTCGCCGAAGAGATCACGAGCGGGCGCGGTGTCGACGACCGGCTCGCGATTCCGTACGTCCGCCTCCGATGTGCGCTCAACTCGCTTGCGAAGTTCGCGATGCAGACCGGGGCGGTCGACGACATCACGCAAAGGGCGAGGGCCGAAGCGGCGCTGAACGTTGCTGCATGACGTTGCACCGGCTGAAACCGGAGCGTTTGCCGATCGAAACGCGTGCGCTGGCACGCGCGTTGCTCGGATGCGTGCTCGTTCGCGTTAGCGACGACGGTACCGTAGCCGGTCGAATCGTCGAGACGGAGGCCTACCTTCCGCGAGATCCCGCATGTCATGCGTTCCGCGGCAAGAGTGCGCGTAACGCGACGCTCTTCGGCCCACCCCACCGCGCCTACGTCTATCAGATCTACGGCACCTCGTTCTGCTTCAATCTTTCGAGCGAGCGCGACGGCGAAGGCGCCGGCGTGCTCGTGCGGGCGCTCGAACCGGTGGAAGGAGTCGAGCTGATGCGCAAACGCCGCGCTGTGGAGCGCACCGACGACCTTTGCCGCGGTCCCGGTCGACTCTGTCGCGCGTTCGATATCGATCGCTCGCTCGACGGGATCGATCTCTTCACGCATCCCTACCTATGGCTGGCCGATTCGGATGCCCTTGCTCTGCGCGTGCGCCGCAGTCCCCGAATCGGCGTGACGGCCGCAGCGGAGCGCCGGCTGCGTTTCTACGCAGCAGGAAGCCCATTCCTTAGCGGAACCGCTCGCTTGAGCCCCGCTTGAACGCTCGCTGACGCTGTGTTATAGTTGGTGGCGTCGCGTTGCGGTCGTTTGGTGACAGCCGCGACGGCTTTTGACATCCCCACGTTCACGTCACTGACCTGATAGCGACGGCAGCCTCGCCTCGCCCTCGGTTGTCCCAGCATGGCGCGAGCGATTCCTAGAGAGATGACTCTTCTGCAAACGGAACATCGCCCCAACGTCGAACATCGCCCCAACGTCGACCACCGGCCCAATAACGACATGCGCTCCCAACAAGGGGGCGGCGGCGGGCGCCGCCGGCGAGCGCGACGCCGGCACTTTCCCCAACATCCGGTTATCCACCACGATCAACTGCCGCAGGTAGAGTTGCCGCCGATGCAAACCGCGGCGCAGCTCTCGGAGAAGACCAAGACCGAGCTCGTCGAGCTCGCCAAGGAGCTCGAAGTCGAGATCCCGGCTCCGGCAAAGGTCAAGAAGGACGAGCTCGTCGCGATGCTCGTGCAAGCGCAGATCTCGCGCTCCGGCCTCGAGCTGGCCAGCGGAATCCTCGACATACTTCCCGAGGGATACGGCTTCTTGCGCCGCGCCGGTTACTACATCGGCAGCGACGACATCTACGTCAGCCAGTCGCAGATCCGCCGATTCGAGTTGCGGCGCGGCGACATGGTCGAAGGTCAAACGCGGCGCCCGAAAGAGGGCGAAAAGTATTACGGGCTGATTCGCGTCGACAAGGTCATGGGCTTGGATCCGGAGGCGGTCAAAGGACGGCCGGTCTTCGAACGCGGCACGCCGATCTTCCCGGAAGAGCGTTTTAAACTCGAGACGCGCCCGACGCAACTCTCGACTCGCGTGATCGATCTCTTCTCGCCGATCGGGAAAGGTCAGCGCGCATTGATCGTCTCGCCCCCAAAGGCCGGCAAGACGACCCTGCTCAAGAATATCGCGCAAGGCATCTCGCTCAATCACCCCGACGCGCACATCATCGCGCTGCTCGTTGACGAACGCCCCGAGGAAGTAACCGACATGCAGCGCACCATCGACGGTGAAGTCGTGGCGTCGACCTTCGACGAGCACCCCGAGAACCACACGACCGTCGCCGAACTGACGATGGAGCGCGCGAAGCGGCTCGTCGAGCTCGGCAAGGACGTCGTGATTCTACTCGACTCGATTACGCGGCTCGCGCGTGCCTACAACCAAACCGTGGCGAGCTCGGGCCGGACCCTCTCGGGCGGTCTCGACACCGCCTCGCTTCACAAGCCGAAACGATTCTTTGGTGCGGCGCGTAAGATCGAAAACGGCGGCTCGCTCACGATCATCGGAACCGCTTTGATCGAGACGGGCTCGAAGATGGACGACGTCATCTTCGAAGAGTTTAAAGGCACCGGCAACATGGAGCTCAATCTCACGCGCAAGCTTGCCGAATCGCGGGTCTTCCCGGCGATCGACATCAAGCGCTCGGGCACGCGGCGCGAAGAACTGCTGCTCTCGCCCGACGAGATGCGCAAGATCTGGATGCTGCGTCGCGCGACGGCCGTCCTCAATACCGGCGACATCACCGAGATCATCCTCGACAAGATGGTGCAGACGCGCACGAACGAAGAGTTCCTGCAGTCGGTTACCAAAGAGGCGCTCTCGATGTCCCGGGGATACGAGGATAGCGGGAACGGCAAGTACTAGCGAGGCGCGGGGATTCGCCTCAATAGGTATTTAGCGCAAGCCGGAGTCGCTGCAAGACGGCCTGCCGATGAACTGATCGCTGCGGGACGCGTCCGGGTCAACGGCACGGTCACACGCACGTTGGGAACGATCGTTGGTGACGGCGATCGTGTTGAAGTGGATGGCCGCACCGTTGCCGTTCCGGCCGAGCACACCTACCTGTTTCTCAATAAGCCGATCGGCGTCGTGACCACGATGCGCGATCCGGCGGGCCGCCGCACCGTCGCCGACCTTCTTCCCCGAGGCGCGCGCGTCGTGCCGGTCGGCCGGCTCGACTACGGCACGAGCGGCGTCCTATTGCTTACCGACGACGGCGAGCTCGCCCATTGCCTGCTTCATCCCCGCTACGGCGTCGAGAAGACGTACCGGGTTGCGATCGCCGGCCGGCTTTCGGAGCCGGAGGTGCGACGTCTGCACGAGGGAATTGCGCTCGACGGGTCTCTCACGGCCGGGGCGAAGGTCCGCGTCGTCGCGGTACGGCGCGATCGCAGCGTCGTCGATGTTACGATTCACGAAGGGCGAAACCGGCAAGTACGCCGGATGTTCGAAGCGCTCGGCCACCCGGTGCTCGAACTGGCGCGAACTCGTTTCGGACCGCTGCGCTTGGGGAACCTACCGCCAGGGGACCTGCGCTCGCTGACCGCAAAGGAACGCGCCGCGCTCGAACGGCACCGCAGGCCGCCGGACGAAGCGCCTCGTACCAAGCCGAACACGAAGACTCGCCCAGCCGCTCGAGGTACGCCATGAACGTTAACTTTCGCATCGTAGCTCCCGCTATCGCGACGCTCGTCGCGCTCGCACAACTTCCGGCGGTGGCGCAGTATGCCAACGAGTACACGAAACCGAAGCTCATCAAGCAGGGAACGACGACGCAGGCGATCGCCGGCAACGGCACCGTCGTCGTGCAGGTTCAAGTGAATGCCGACGGCACGCACAAGGCTACGCACGTCATTAAATCGACCAACTCCGGCGACAATGCCGCCGCGATGGAGATCGCCCAGAGCTCGACCTATAAGCCGGCCCACCGCGGCACGACGCCGATTACGTCCTTTTACGACTTCACGTTGAAGTTTAGCGGCAAGTCTGTTGCGAGGAATCCGAGTGAGGACTCCGGCATGCCGGCCGGCGGCTCGCTCAGTTCAGCCGCAAGCCAGGTTGCGGCGCTCATTCGGCAGGGTCAATACGCGTCGGCGAAATCGAAGGCCGAATCGGCGTTGCTCAGCTCGCCGGGCGACGAGTCGCTGCGCCAGATGCTCGGAATCGCGGCGTTCGATGCCGGAGACTTTGAAACCGCGGCCTCCGCCTTCGACAAGGTCGGGACGATCGGGCCGCAATTTCGGCCGATCGCGGCGCGAAGCTTCGCGACCGCGGCGGTAAAGATCGCGCGGGCCAATGCAGGCCAAGCGCTCGGGTACGCCCAGAAAGCCTACGCGCTCGCGCCGGATGCAAACTCGCGTTTCGCCCTGGGCGTCGCTCAACTCTCTATGGGCGATTACGCCGCTGCGCAGGCGTCGCTGAAGGCGGCGCACGACGAAGCCATGGGCGATCCGAAGATTCCGGTTTCGGCCAAAGTGAACATCGACTCCGAACTACTCGAAGCATACATGGCGACCAACGACACGGCCGGAGCGCAGTCGATGGCCGCTCAAATCAAGCAACTCGATCCCGGCAGCACGGCCGGCGCCGCGGCGATGGGCGAGGCATTGATTAAGTCGGGAACCGCGGCCGCGGCGGCCAAAGACGTGCCAACTGCGCTCGCCGACTTCGACCAAGCCGCCGCCACGGGCGATCCCAAGATCGCCGTCACAGCGAATACCCTCGCCGCGTTTGCTATAGCGCGCACCGAAAAACCTGATTACAAGCGGATGCAAGCTTATGCTGAAAAGGCTCTCGCAACGAATCCAAACTACGCGGCGGCGAACTTTGCCGATGGGGTCGCGCTCACCGCGCAATGGTCCGCGAGCCACGATGCAGGTATGAAGCAAAAGGCTACCGACGCTCTGAACAAGGCCGACCAACAGGCCAAAGCCGACGGCAACGAAGCACTCGCGTTGCAGATCGAAACGTTCATCAAATCGAACCTCAATGGCACTCCCTCGGGTTAGTCGGGAGGCGAAAGGTAACATTACCAGGACTTTAGCGCGGCATAGGCCAATGGCTCGCCCTCACAGGGCGGCCGGCCGCCGTGGCACTACGTCAAGTGGAGGGTGGTAGAGCACCGTGTTTTCCGGATTTATGGGTCTTATGCAGCAGGGCGGCTGGGATATGTGGCTGCTCTTGCTCATTTCAATCGTTGGTCTCGCAGTCGTCATCGAGCGGCTCGTATTCTTCCAAATGCAGCATGGCGACACCAAAGGTCTGCTGCGGCAGATCGGAACGAAAGTTTCGAGCGACGACCTTGACGGAGCGATCGAAATCTGCAAAAAGCACCGCGGCATGCTTCCGCGGATCCTCGAGTTCGGGCTTCGTCGTGGCGAGAAGAACCGCGCCGACATTACCGACGCGCTTTCGATCGCGCTCATGGAGCACTTGAACTCGCTCGAGCGCAATCTCGCGATCATCGGAACGATCGCCGTCATCGCGCCCTTCGTCGGCCTCTTCGGAACGGTCTTGGGCATCATTCGGGCCTTCCAAGACATCGCGTTGAAGGGCAACTCTACTCCGGCCGTCGTCGCGGCCGGCGTCTCGGAAGCTCTCATTACTACGGCGACCGGTCTGATCATCGCGGTCATCGCCGTGGTATTCTTCAACTTCTTCAAGTCACGAATCAAGAATTACAACCAGGAAATGATCGTCGCTGCGAACCAGCTCGCCGAGATGCTGCACTTCCACAACACCGGCGCGCCGATTCCAACGGAGCTCTATCAGCCCTCGAAAGCCGGCAAGTAAGCTCGTAAGGCGCGATCGTGAGCCTCCTTTCGTCGCAGCAAGATCAAGAGGTGATGGCCGAGATCAACATCACCCCGTTTACGGACGTGCTGCTGGTCCTGCTGATCATCTTCATGATTCTCGCCGCTTTGGTGGCGCCGCCCGGCTTCGAAAAAGAGCTGCCCAACAAGAGTCCCAACACGGCGACCAATACCAAGAACAAGAACGACATCGAGGTCGACGTCAACAATAAGGGCGTGATTTTCGTCGACGGCGTCAAGACCGATACCACCGGCGTTTATCGTGTGATGTACGACGCGTCGAAGAAGAAGCCGCGCCACCACGTGGCGATCATCGCCGACGCGAAGGCGCCGTACGGCGTCATCATTCGAATCCTCGACGCTGCGAAGAACGCCGGCCTAGAAGACGTCGGCTTCGTAACGTCGTAACCGGAGGTTAATTCGACGTGGCCGTTTCCACCGGACAGGGCGAAGACGAGGTAATGTCGACCATCAACATCACGCCGTTCACGGACGTGCTGTTGGTGCTCCTCATCATCTTCATCATCTTGGCGTCGGTTACAAAAGAGCCGAAGCTGCCCGACGCGTTCAACAAGGACAAGGTTCAGCCCTCACAGATCGTGGTCATCATCGACGAGCACGACCACGTTCAGATCGGTTCGACCACCGTGGCGATTCCCGATGCGAAGGCGGCCTTCGCGCAGCTCCAAGATGCCACCGATCATCGCTTCAAGAGCGTGATCGTCAAAGCCGATCCGAGGTCCAGCTACGGCGTGATCCTTCAGGTCATGGACGCCGCCAAGCAAGTCGACTTGACCGATTTCGGTCTGGCAAACCACGTTGAGAATACGCCCGGGGGGACGTCGCAGTAGCCGATGGCAAAACGAAGCGGCTATCTAACGACCGGCGAGCGGGTCCGAAGCTATATCGGCATCGCCTTTCTCATTTCGATTATCGCGCATTTGGCGATCGGTTCGTTTCTGCCCAACTTCAACAAGCACGCCGAGCAGCAGGGGCCCGAGCAGGTCACGGTTTCGAAGCGCAAGATCATCGTTCATACGCCGCCGCCGCCGACGCCCACCCCGCCGCCGACTCCCACTCCGCCGCCCAACTCGACGCCTCCACCGCAAAAGAAGCAAGTGGAGCAGCCGAAGCTCAAGGTCAATCTCATCAAGACGCACAACGCCGGCGCGACGACGTCGACCGAGAACACCGTCGCCCAACCCAAGACCGGCAGCCAAAACGGCGTTCCACAGGGCCAGCAGGGTACGCCCGGCCCCGCCGCAACGGTTGGCACGCCCAAGCCTGCCTGCGCCAATCCCAACGTCGAGGCGACCGTGACGAATCCCGTGCAGCCGGATTACCCCGAATCGGCGAAGGATCTCGGACTCGGGGCGGTGACGGTCGAGATTGAAGTGACCGTCGGACCGAGCGGCAACCTTATTACGGCCAAAGTCTTCAAGAGCGCAAACAACATGGCGATCGATCAGGCGGCGTTGCGGGCGGCTCGGCAGTCGACGTACTCGCCGAAGCTCGTCGACTGCAGCCCAACCACGGGCGACTATCTTTTCCGCGCGGACTTCCAGCCCGACTAACCGTCCCGTCCTCGATGAGCGATGAAACGCACCCCGCGTTTATTGCTGGTCGCGCTGGCGCTCTCGTTGCTGGTGCACCTGATCGTCGCGCTGATTCTGCACCCGACGACGCCGACGCCGGAGAGTCAGGCTGAAGTCGTATCGATCGAGCATCGTCCGGCGACGATCGCGGTGACGAAACCGCCGACGCCACCCCCGCCGCGTCCAAAACAAACGCCTGCCCCACGTACCACGAGTTCGGCGCCGCCGGCGCGCAAAGGCCCCGGTTCGGCCGGAACGACCGGAGGCAATGCGGCAACGCCTGCGCCTCCCGTAGCGACCGCTACCCCGCAGCCGGTCGCGACTGCCGTTGCGTGCGCCCGAACCGATATCGCCGCGGCGGTCGTCGGGAGCCCAGCTCCGCCCGAGATCACGCCGGAGGCCCGCGCTTCGGGAACGAGCGGGGTCGCGCGGGTGACGGTGCAGCTCGACCCCACCGGTCAGGTGACCAGCGCCAGCGTCACGGAGAGCACGGGAAACTCCTCGCTCGATCTCGTTGCCGTGGGAATGGCTCGCGATGCGCGGTATACGCCGTTGCTTCGCGACTGCAAACCGATGGCAAGCACGTACGCCTTTAGCGTAAAGTTCGTGGCCTGGTAATGACGGTCGCGCAAGCGCTGGCGCTCGCGCTCTTGCAGGGCGTCAGCGAACTCTTCCCCATCTCCAGCTTGGGCCACACCATATTGGTTCCGGCGCTCTTGCACGGGCACTTCGATCGTTCCAGTCCGTCGTTTCTCGCCTTCGTCGTCGTGCTGCATCTCGGCACGGCGATCGCGTTGATTCTCTATTATCGAGCCGAGTGGCGCGGCATCGTTCGCGCGCTCGTCACCAGCGTCGTGCGCGGACATTTGAGCGACGATCGCGACGAGCGAATCGGGTGGCGCCTCGTAGTCGGAACGATTCCCGTCGGCATACTCGGCATCGTCTTCGAGGCGCCCGTACGCCGGCTCTTCGGATCGCCCGCGCCGGCTGCGCTCTTCCTGCTGGTCAACGGTTTCGTCATGTTTGCCGGCGAGGCGCTTCGCCGGCGTCAGCACCGGACGAGTCCGGGGACGTACAAACCGATCGAGGACCTAAGCTATCCGGCGAGCGTGCTGATCGGCGTTGCGCAGGGCTTCGCGTTGCTGCCGGGCATTTCGCGATCGGGAATCTCGATGGTCGCGGGCCTGCTCTGCGACCTCGATCACGAGAGCGCGGCCCGCTTCTCGTTTCTTCTAGCGACGCCGGTGATTCTTGCGGCGGCTCTGCTCGAAGCGCCCAAGCTCTTCGCGCCGGCGGCGCACGTCGTACTGCTCGAAGCGGTCTGCGGCGGAATTCTCGCGGGCGTCGCCGCATATCTTTCGGTAGCCTTCCTGATGCGCTACTTCCGTTCGAACGATCTGCGGCCGTTCGGCTGGTACTGCGTCATCGTCGGCGCAATCTCGTACGTTCTCGCAAGGAGGGGAGTCATTTCATGAGAGCCATCGCCGTGCTCCTGGCCATCGTCTTTTTCGTACTCGGCATCCTTTACGGTTTGGGCAAGATCAATCTCTTTACCGAGTCGGGAGCCTTGCACGCGCATCACATCACGCATTTGGTCGTCTGCTGGGTGCTCGCGCTACTCTGCCTGATCTGGGCGCGCTTCCAAGGTTCGCCGGTGCGATCGTCGCGGTGAAACCGACCCACGTCGCGCGCGACGGCAGCATCGTGATGGTCGACGTGTCGAAGAAGGCCGTAACGGCGCGATTCGCTCGCGCCGAGGCGCTCGTTCGCATGAATCGTGCGGCGGTCGCGGCGCTCAAAGCGGCAACCTTGGCCAAGGGCGACGCGTTCGTCGCGGCACAGCTCGCCGGCATCATGGCGGCGAAGCAGACTGCGAGCCTCATTCCGCTCGCGCACCCGTTGCCCTTGAGCAGCGTCGCCGTCCGCTTCGATTGGCGCCGCGACGGCGTGCTGCGCGTGGAGGCCGAGGCGCACACAACCGCCCGCACCGGCGTCGAGATGGAGGCGATGGTCGCGGCATCGGTCGCCGCGTTGACGATTTACGATATGTCGAAGTCGCTCGACAAAGGAATCACCATCGAAAGCGTCCGGCTGCTCCGCAAGCGCGGCGGCAAGAGCGGCGATTACGACCGTGACCTTTAACGTTGCGCTGATCGTGCTCTCCGACCGCGCGGCCGCGGGAGAGCGCGCCGACGAGTGCATTCCGCTGATGCGGGAACGGCTCGCGGGCGTCTATTCGATCGTGCGCGAGCGGATCATCGGCGACGACGCCGCCGCGTTGCAAGCCGAGATCATCGAACTGGCTGATTCGCACGCGGCCGATCTGATCCTGACCAGCGGCGGCACGGGCCTCTCGCCGCGCGACCGCACGCCGCAGGCAACCGCAGCGGTGATCGACTACGAAGTTCCGGGAATCGCCGAGGCGATCCGTGCGGCCTCGCTCGTCAAGACGAAGACCGCGATGCTCTCTCGCGCGCTTGCGGGCGTTCGCGACCGCACGCTGATCGTCAACCTTCCCGGAAGCCCGCGAGCGGTGAGAGAGACGCTCGACGTCCTCCTGCCGGTGCTGCCGCACGCGCTCGAACTTCTTGCCGATCGCGTCGTAGACGGATGACCCGCATCGGCACCTACGAGGAGGCCGAGCAGTACCTGCTCGGCACGATCGACGAAATCGCTTCGCCGCGGACGTCGTACAAGCTCGACCGCATGTACGCTTTCCTCGCCGCGTTGGGCGATCCGCATCGCGCCTATCCCACGATTCACGTCGGCGGGACGAGCGGAAAAGGATCGACCTCGACGATGATCGCCGCCACGCTGCAGGCCGCCGGGCGACGCACGGGCTTACACACCAAGCCGCATTTGCACTCGATGACCGAACGCGCCCGCATCGACGGCCGCTCGGTCTCGCGCGAACGCTTCGCGGCGCTGCTCGATGCGATGATGCCGGCAATCGAGGCAACGGCATCGAACTACGGACGGCCGACTTACTACGAAACGCTGCTCGCGCTCGCCTTTACCTACTTCGCGCAGGAGCGCGTCGACATCGCGGTGATCGAAGTCGGCTTGGGCGGCAGACTCGACGGCACGAACGTCATCCATCCGCTGGTCGCCGCCATTACCTCGATCGGCTACGACCATACCGACGTGCTTGGCACGACGCTCGAGGAGATCGCGCTCGAGAAGGCCGGCATCGCGAAGCGCGGCGTTCCACTGGTGCTCGCCGCAGTACCGGACGGCGCCGCAGCCGCGATCGCGCGATACGCGGAGCAGGCCGGGGCTCGCGTCGTCAACGTTGCGCAGGCCGTTTCCGTGCAAACTGAGAGCGAGGAGTACCCGCTGGGGCAAACGCTCTCGGCGACCTCGGCGCGCGGATCGTATCGCCTCCGGATGCCGGTGCTCGGCATCTTCCAGCGCGTGAACGCGGCGACGGCAATCGCGGTCATCGAACTGCTCGGCGAAGAGTTGCGGCCGAGCGTCGAGGAGGTGGTGCGTGCTTTTGCAGAGCTCGTCATTCCCGGTCGCATGGAGGTCGTGTCGCGCAACCCGACGGTCGTCTTCGATATCGCGCATAACGCGGAGAAGGCCGAATCGCTCGTCGCTTCGTTGCGCGAACGCTTCGCCGGACGACGAATCCATTACGTCGTCGCCATCGGAGAGTCGAAAGATGCGCGGCGAATCATCGAGATCCTCGCGCAGCTCCCGTCGACCTTTACGTTTACGAGTTTCGCCGTTTCGGGGCGGCGTGCGATCGCGCCGCAACGGCTGGCCGCGATCGCCGAAACGCTCGGCACGTGGGGACGAACGGTCGCCGATCCGATCGAAGCCTTGACCGTCGCTCGCCGCCGCGCCGAGATCGACGACGTGGTCGTCGTAACCGGCTCGACGTTTATCGTTGCTGGATTGCGCGAATGGTACGCACCGACCACGGTCTGAACGGCGGCCTCGCACTGCGCGATAGCGAGCTGCGATGGGGTTCGCGCACGTACGTCATGGGAATCGTCAACGTTACGCCGGACTCGTTCTCCGGCGACGGCCTGGAGAGCGCGTCGGAAGCGAGCGCGCGCGCCGTGGTGCAGTGCAGCGAGGGGGCCGACATCCTCGACGTCGGCGGGGAGTCGACGCGTCCCGGTCACCGGCCCGTCGACGAAGCGGTCGAAATGGCACGCGTTCTTCCGGTCATCCGCGCGGTACGCTCGCAGCTACCCGGCGTTCCGATATCGATCGATAGCTATAAGCCGATGGTCGTCCGCGCCGCGCACGCGGCCGGGGCCGATCTCGTCAACTCGGTATGGGGTGCGCCGGACGAGTTATTGGACCTCGCGGCCGAGCTAGGCATCCCGATCGTGGCGATGCACAATCAAAACGGCACGGCCTACGACGGCCGCGTCGTCGACGCCGTGGTGGGCTATCTCGATAATTGCGCGGCCCGCGCGATAGCACGCGGAATACCGGCCGAACGAATCATCCTCGATCCCGGAATCGGTTTCGGAAAGACCGCCGACCAGAACATCGAGGTTCTGTGCGCGCTCGACAGGGTTGTATCGCTTGGCTTTCCGACGATGATCGGCACCTCGCGCAAGTCGACCATCGGCAGACTTACCGGGCGAAGACCGGCCGACCGCGTCTACGGTACGGCCGCGACGATTGCACTCGCCGTGCGGGCCGGTATCGATATCGTGCGCGTGCACGACGTTGCGGCCGCGCGCGATGCGGTCAGTGTCGCCGATGCAATCGTGCGCGGATGGAGGCCCGCCGATTGGACGCCATAACGCTGCGCGGCGTGCGCGCCTACGGTCGCATCGGTGCGCTCCTGCAAGAACGCGAACGCCGGCAGCTCCTCAGGATCGACCTCACCGCCGAGATCGATCTCAGTGCGGCGCAGCGATCCGACGAGCTGGCGGAGACGCTCGATTATTCGGCGCTTCGCGACGAGCTCGTTACGATCGTCGCTACGAAGTCGTATGCACTCCTCGAACGCCTGGCGGGCGATCTGCTCGAAGCCGTCTTCGCCGATCGCCGCATCGCGCGCGCCCGCATAACCCTGTCGAAGCCCGGCATTCTCGACGGCGCAACGCCGAGCGTGACGCTGGATCGCCCCAATCCGCGATACGACGCGAGTTGACGCACTCGGCCTTCATCGGAATCGGCAGCAACCTCGGCGACCGCTTCGCAAACGTCGAGCGCGCGTTCGCGTCACTGCGCGAGCTCGGTCGCGTGGTGCGTCGCTCGTCGCTCTACCGTACTGCCCCGTGGGGAAATACCGATCAGCCATGGTTCCTCAACGCGGTGGCGCTCGTCCAAACGGAGATGACTCCGCGCTTGTTGCTGGAGCGCTTGCTCGCGATCGAGCGCGAGTCGGGCCGGATTCGCCGCGAGCGATGGGGTCCGCGCGCGATCGACCTCGATCTGTTGATCTTCGACGAGCTCGAGATCGACGAAGCGGGGCTGCGCGTTCCTCACGCGCACCTGCGCGAGCGCGCCTTCGTTTTGGTGCCGCTCGCCGAGATCGACGATCGCTTCACGGCGCTACGCGACGCGCTGCGACCGTCGGAGCTCGCGGGGGTGGCGCGCGCCGAGCGCGAAAGCGTTGACGTGATGCCCCTAGAGCAACCGTTCGTAAGCGAACGCGTACGCGCGCTCGCGCGCTTTCTGGCCGAAAGCGATGCCGTTGCCGTTCGGGTGGAGGACGCCGCGGGCGAGATCGAACTCGTTGCGGCTCCAAAGCCGATTCGAACGCCCGATCGAGGAATGGAAGCGCGATCGGCCGAGGTTGCGTCGCAACGCATCGACACGATCAAAGCGGATCTCGTCGGCATCTTCCGCTTGACCCGCCCGGTACCGGCCGAAGGCGACGCACTGGACGGCGATCGCGAGCTCGGCTATATCGAAGCGCTCGGTATTCGCACGCCGATTCACAGCTTGGGGCCGGGCAGGCTCGTCTCGGTGGCAACGGCCGACGGTATGCCGGTCGAGTACGGCCAGGCGCTCTTCTTAGTAGCGCGAGGGAAGTAGTTATCTTCAAAAAAGTCTTGATCGCCAATCGTGGCGAGATCGCGTTGCGAATCAATCGCGCCTGCCAAGAGCTGGGCGTTCGGACGGTGGCAATCTATTCCGAGGCCGATCGCGATTCGCTGCACGTGCGTCAAAGCGACGAAGCGTTTTGCGTCGGTCCCGGTCCGGCCGGACGATCGTATCTCAACATTCCGAACATCATCTCGACCGCGCTCATCACGCAGTGCGATGCGGTTCATCCCGGCTACGGGTTCCTGGCGGAGAACGCGCGCTTCGCCGAGATCTGCAACGACCACGGACTCACCTTCATCGGACCCAAACCCAGCGTCATCGCGCTAATGGGTGACAAGGCGACGGCGAAACGCGTCGTTCGCGAGGCGGGCGTCCCAACGACGCCCGGAAGTGACGTTCTGGCATCGGTCGAGGAGGCGGAGCGCGCCGCGAGATCGATCGGCTACCCGTTGCTGTTGAAGGCCACGGCGGGCGGCGGCGGACGAGGGATGCGCGTCGTGAACGAGGCGAGCGAGCTGAGCCGCGCGTACGCCGGTGCGACCGCGGAGGCCGAGGCAAGCTTCAAAGATGGCCGCGTCTATGTCGAACGGTTGATCCGCGAGCCGCGGCACATCGAGGTCCAGGTACTCGGCGACGAATTCGGCACCGTGGTTCACTTGGGCGAACGCGATTGTTCGGTGCAGAAACCGGCGCATCAGAAGCTGGTCGAAGAGACGCCCGCGCCGAATCTCTCGCCGCCGGCGCGCGATTCGTTGCACGGTATGGCCTTGCAGGCGGCACGCTACGTCGGCTACACGAACGCCGGCACGCTCGAGTTTCTCGTGGCGGGCGACGACGCGTACTTCATGGAGATGAACACGCGCATCCAGGTCGAGCATCCCGTTACCGAGATGGTCTACAACATCGACCTCGTCAAGGAGCAGATTCGTATCGCCGCCGGCGAGCCGCTCGGATACGTGCAAGACGATCTCGTTGCCCGCGGCCACGCGATCGAGTGCCGGATCAACGCCGAGGATCCTCGCAATAACTTTGCGCCGGCGGCCGGAACCGTCTCCAAACTCGTCTTCCCGGGTGGACCGGGGATTCGGGTCGACACGCATTTGTACGCGGGCGCCGCGATTCCGCCGTACTACGATTCGATGATCGCAAAAATCGTCGCGTTCGGCGAGACCCGCAAGGTGGCGATCGCGCGGATGGACCGAGCGCTGCGCGAGACGCTCGTCGAAGGCGTGAGCACGACGATCGACCTCTGCCTCGAGATTCTCGCGACGCCCGAGTTTCGCTCCGGGCGCTACGACGTCGAGTTCATTCCGGCGCGCATTCTCTCCAACGGTGCGCCGGTGCATCCGGCCCACCCGCACGTGCGATGACCTCGCGGCGACTCGCGCGCGAGCAAGCCTTGCAAGTGTTGTATTCGGTCGTTATCGGCGATCGGGAACCGCGCGATGCGGTGCGCGAGATCGTCGGAGAAGAAGCGGCGAGCGAGCAGCGGGCATTCGTCGAAGAGCTCGCGATGGGGACGCTCGATTACGCCGCCGAGGCCGATCGGATCGTGAGCCCGCTGCTCGATGGCTGGGCCATCGAGCGCTTGCCGACCATCGACCGGCTGCTCTTAGAGATGGCAACGTTCGAACTTCGCTGCCGCCCCGAGACGCCCACGGCGGTCGCGATTAACGAAGCGGTGGCGCTCGCGAAACGATTCTCCACCGAGGACTCCGGACGTTTCGTCAACGGCGTGCTCAGCGCGGTAGCAAATGTCAAAGCGTAGACGAGGGCGCGGCGGCGGCTTTTGGCGAGGCCTCCTGGTCGCGCTGCTGATGATCGTGCTCTTTGGGATCGGCACGGTCGCGGGCCTAATCGCGACGTACGGACGAAACCTGCCCGACATCAGCCGTATGGCCGATTACCAACCGGCGAGCTCGACCCGCATTTTCGCACGCGACGGAGCGCTGCTCGCCTCGGTCTACAAAGAGAACCGCGTCTGGGTGCCGATCTCGGGCATCCCGCCCCTCGTCCGCGACGCTTTCGTAGCCAACGAGGATCACAACTTCTATCGCCATCACGGCGTCGATTTCCAGAGCATCGTGCGCGCCGCGTTCGCCGACGTGACGCATCAGCAGTTCCAAGGCGCCTCGACGATCACGCAACAACTCGCGAGGCGGCTCTTTCTCAACGATCAGGTATCGATGTCGCGCAAGATTCAGGAAGCCTTGCTCGCGATCGAGATCGAGCGCTACTACACTAAAGACGAGATCCTCGAGCGCTACCTCAACATCATCTATCTCGGCGCCGGAGCGTACGGCGTCGACGCTGCCGCACACACCTACTTCGGGCGCAACGTCGACGCGCTCTCGCTCGCGCAAGCGGCGATGCTGGCGGGAATCGTGGCCGCTCCTTCGGATTACTCTCCGTTTACGAATCTCGATTTGGCCCGGGACCGGCAGCGTCACGTGCTCGATCGCATGGTCGAAAGCGGTTACGTGACGCGGGCCGAGGCAAACGCCGCCTCCGAGGCCCCGCTCGATCTGATTTCGCAGCGCCCCGAGGGCCTTCAGGGGTATCGCTTCCCGTACTTCACGACCTTTGCGATCGCACAGCTCCAAAAGCTTTTCGGCGCGAACGTCGTCGAACAGGGCGGCCTTCAAGTCTATACGACGATGGACGCCCACCTCCAGCAGCTCGCGCAAGACGCGGTGACCTGGGGCGTGCACCAAGCCGTAGCGGAGGGGATCGGCGCACATCAGGCCGCGCTCGTCGCATTGCGTCCCTCAACCGGCGAGATTCTGGCGATGGTCGGCGGCGACGGGTTCTCGCTGCGTAATCAGTTCAATCGCTCGTGGCAGGCGCGCCGCCAGCCCGGTTCGTCCTTCAAGATTTACGATTACACCGCAGCGATCGATCAAGGAATTCCGGCATCGACGATCATCGACGATACGGCGGTGAGCTATCCGATGGGTGACGGAACCCACTGGTCGCCGATGGACGACGACAACAGCTATATGGGCGCGATAACGCTGCGCGAAGCACTCACGCTCTCGCGCAACATCGTCGCGGTCAAGCTTGCCGAGCGCGTCGGCCTGGATCGCGTCATCGAATACGCGCACCGGATGGGTGTGACGTCGCCGCTCGAGGCGAATCTCTCGCTTGCGCTCGGCTCTTCGGGCATTACCGTGCTCGATCAAGCCACGGGCTATGCGACCTTGGCGAATCAAGGCCTCTTCATCGAACCAACGCCGTTTCGGATCGTCAAGGATTCGTTGGGGAGTACCATTCTCGACGATCGATTTCCACAGGCCACCGATGTGGTGAGCGCGGGGACCGCCTTCATCATGACCTCGATGCTGCAGGACGTCATCGCGCGCGGTACTGGCTATCCCAACGCGGTGATCGGCCGGCCCGCCGCCGGAAAGACCGGCACGACCTCGAGTTTTCGCGATGCCTGGTTCGTCGGGTTCACGCCGGATCTCGTCGCTGCGGTTTGGATCGGCAACGACGACTACACGCCGATGGTCGAATCGTACGGCGGCAACGTTCCCGCGCGCATTTGGGCGCGCTTCATGAAGGCCGCGCTTGCCGGCACGCCGCCGCACGAGTTTCCGTTTCCCACCGAGGAGGTCGCCAAAGTTGCCGGTTGCGGCCGCGGCGGCTACGAGTACTATCTGAAGGGCACCGAGCCGCAGTACGGATGCGGAAACTCGATCGATGCCTATCGCTCCAATCAGTATGCGGGCGCCGGCGCGGGGCTCGTTGCGCCGACGGTGCCCCCACCCTACGCGTCGCCGCCCGACGAAGTGCCGCCGCCTGCGACGATCGTGCCCTCTGGATCTCCGTCTGCATCGCCGTCGCCGTTGGCGACGCAATCGACACCGACGCCCCGACGCCGCCGGTGAACAATGACGGCGTTCTCGAGCTCTCGGTCGGCGAGTTCTCGCGACGCTTCTCCGTGATGGTCTCGCGGCATACGTCGCTGCAGCGCATTGCGATCGTCGGAGAGATAACCGATATCAAACGCTGGGCGGATGGAAACCTGAACATGACGCTCAAGGAAGGCGAAGCGGTGTTGAGTTGCTTCTCCTTTGCGAACGAAGTGCGGCGCTTTCCAAAGCTCCAGGAAGGATTGACGGTACGCGCTGCGGGCAGCATCGAAATTCGCCCGAACCGCTCGCTCTATCAGCTTCGTGCGATAGCGGTCTCGCTGGTGGGCGAAGGGAAGCTCGCGGCGCAGATCGAGGAGCTACGCATCCGCCTGCGCGCCGAAGGGGCCTTTGACGCTTCGCGAAAACGCGCCGTTCCGCTCTTTCCGCGCCGAATCGCACTCGTTACGAGCAACGACGACGCACGCGCGGATTTCGAGGGACGGTTGCGCGCCGATGCGCCGCACGTCGAAATTCTCTTCTTTCCGTCGCGCGTTCAGGGAAAGGGTGCCGACGTCGAAGTGGCCGAGGCAATGGACCGCGCTTCGCGCGCGAAGGTCGACGTCATCGTGCTCACGCGTGGGGGTGGCTCGAGCGACGATCGGCTGACGTTTAACCTCGAGCCGGTCGTACGGGCGATCCTGCGTTGCGCGCATCCCGTCGTTACCGCGTTGGGCCATTTGAAGAATCGTCATCTCGCCGACGAGGTCGCCGACCTCGCGCTTGCAACGCCGACGGCTGCGGCCGTCCATCTTGCGCAGGAGTGGCAGCGGGCGTTCGAGCGCCTCAATGCGCTGCGCGCCTCCCTCACGCGCGGTTATCGTTCGGTGCTGGCGACCAAAGCCGGGAGCTTGGGACCCGCCGCGCTGCGGCTCGATCACGGCGCAGCGACGTTCCTTGCGCGCTGCTCGGAGCGGACGCGCGCGCTCGAGCGCAGGCTGGATCAGCGCAGTCCCGCCGCGCGGGTCGCGCAGTGGCGGCTCGGCCTCGTGCGCGCGGACGGCGCGCTCGTTCGTTCGATCGAGCGAACCATGCAGTCGTTCCTTCGGCGCCTCGAGAACGGTTTAGCGCGACTCGACGGCGAGGATCCGACGCGGCCGCTAGAGCGCGGATACGCCATCGTCACGAAGAACGGCGCCGCCGTCCACGATGCGGCCTCGTTGACGATCGGCGACGAAGTCGCCGCCCAGCTTCGGCGCGGGACGTTCGCGGCACGCGTGGAATCGGTGCAGCCAGAATGAGCGATCGTCTACCGCAGACCTTCGAGCAGAAGCTCGCGCGCATCGATGCGATCGTCAAGGAGCTCGAGGGCGGCACCGTCGAGCTGCAGCGCGCGACCGAGCTGTTCAAAGAAGGGAAGGCACTCGCGCGCGAGTGTGACGCCTTGCTCAAAACCGCGCAGGGTCAGATTGATGACGCAATGGTCGAGCCGCAACCGCGCAGTAAAGGCGAGCGCGCGAAGAGCGACGAGCTCGACGACCAGATCCCGTTCTGAACTTCCGGCCGCTCTCGCGCCGTGAGATCGTTCGCTACTCCTCGACCGCCTTCAGGCGGCTGAGCGCGTCGTCCCACTGCTTAGAGATTTGCGTTAAGTAGCGGCGCACTTCGTCGAGGCGCTTCGGCTCGAGTTCCCAAATCCGCTGACGGCCGTGGCGCTCGCTGCGCACCAGCCCCGCCCGGTCGAGCGCGAGCAAGTGCTTCGTGACGGCTTGACGCGAGATTTCCGCGCCTTTGGTAAGCTTGGTAATCGATAGCGGTCCGCTCTCGCAGAGTCTTCGGACGATTTGCAGACGCGATTCCTCGCCGAGTGCTGCAAGAACCGGCGCGACGCTCATCTTTGCCGCCAAAAGGTCGGAAATTTCATCGAACACCCTTATAGCGCGCTCGCAACGCTCCCCGTGACGGTCGAGCCAGGTCTGCGGCGCCGTTCTGGGAATCGAAGCGGCGTGAGAATTCGGCTCGATGAGGCCGTCGCCGACCGCGAAGGTATCACTCGCTCGCAAGCGCGCAGCCTCATTATGGAAGGGCGCGTTCGCGTCGAAGGCGTCGTTGCCGCGAAGGCCGGGCAGAGCGTTGCCGCCGATGCGCGCATCGAGCTCGAACGTCCCCGGCGTTTCGTCAGCCGCGGCGGCGAAAAACTCGAACACGCGCTGGAGGCCTTTGCAATCGACGTCGGCGGAGTCGAAGCGCTCGACGCCGGCGCCTCGACTGGCGGCTTCACCGATTGCTTGCTGCAGCGCGGCGCCGCACGTGTGACCGCGGTCGACGTCGGCTACGGGCAGCTCGACTGGCGGTTGCGCAACGATCCGCGCGTCGTCGTCATGGAACGGGTCAACTTTCGCCGGCTCGCCGACGACTCGTTTCCGAACGGCTTCGACGTGATAACGATCGACACGTCGTTCATCTCGCTGCGAACGATCCTGGCGCGCGCGGTTGGATACCTGCGGCCCCGTGGCGTCGTCGTCGCGCTCGTCAAGCCGCAGTTCGAGGCCGGCCGCGAACGAGTCGGCGCGGGCGGCGTCGTCCGCGATCGAGGCACGCACCGCGACGTTCTGCGCGCCCTACGCGAGGCCGCGGCGCCGCTGGGGCTCGTACCCGTCGCCTTGATCGAATCGCCGCTGACCGGGCCGGCCGGCAACCGCGAGTTCCTGTTGGAGCTGCGCCGGTCGGGGGAGGCGTTCGACGACGCACGACTCGAAGCGGTCCTCGGCGAAGGGACCCTTCCATGACGACGATGCTCGCCATCGAAAAGAAGGTCATCGCACTCCACGTCGATACCGAGCGGGAGCACGCGCGCACGATCGCGACGCGGATCGCGACCGACTTTCGTGCAAACGGATTCGACGTCGTCGACCGATCCGCCGTGGCCAACGCGGCATTGATCGTCACGGTGGGCGGCGACGGCACGCTGCTGCGCGCCGCGCGCATCGCCGTCGAGTACGACATTCCGCTGCTCGGGATCAACACCGGGCGGCTCGGTTTCCTGACCGAGCTCGACGAGGACGATCCGCGGCTCGCCGATCTTCCCGCGATCGTCTCACGCGGGCTGGTCATCGACGAGCGCACTGCGCTCCAGGCCGAGTACGGCGAGCGGCGGTTCTTCGCGCTCAACGACGTCGTGGTGCGAAAGGGCGAGGTCTCGCGGCTCGTGCCGTTCGGGCTGCGCGTCGACGACGGCGCCTCGACGCAAATCGCGGCGGACGGGATCTGCGTCGCGACCCCGACCGGGTCGACTGCGTACTTTCTATCGGCGGGCGGCTCGCTGATCGCACCGTCGGTCGCGGCTTTCGGAGTCGTGCCGCTCCTGCCGCATACGCTCTTCTCGCGCCCGCTGATCGTGCCGATGCAATCGCCCATCGAGATTACCTCGGATCTGGAGGCTGCTCAAGCGCACCTAGAGTGCGACGGCGACGTGGTGAGCGAGGTCGCGCCGAGCTCCAGCGTCGTCATCCGGTGCCATCCGAAACGCGTCCGCTTCGCGCGGACCGCGCCGCTGCATTTTCTCGAGCGGCTCGAAGCAAAGATGCTCTGGGGTGTTTCTATTAAGGATCCTCGTCGTTAAGATCGTTGGTAGAGGATGTTGCGGCAGCTCCTGATCGAAAGCTACGGTCTGATCGAGCGCGCCGAGGTCGAGTTTGCCGGCGGCGCAACGATCTTTACCGGCGAGACCGGCTCGGGCAAGACGATGCTGATCGGCGCGCTCGATTTTGCGCTGGGGGCGCGCGCGAGCGCCGACGTCGTACGGCGCGGCGCTCGTCGCGCGCTCGTCACGCTCGTATTCGATGCCGACGATGCCATGCGCGAGCGCTTCGCAGCCGACGGGTTCGAACTCGATCCCGGCGAGGCGGCGACGGTCGCGCGCGAGATGACCGAGACGGGACGCTCGACGCTGCGCGTGAACGGCCGCGCGTCGACGGCTGCATACGTTCGCGAGATCCGCGATGCGATCGCCGAGATCGTCGGACAGCACGAGGCGCAGCGGCTGCTCGCGCCTGCCTATCACCTCGAGTTGCTCGACCGATTCGCCGGCGGACCGGCGCTCGGACTTCGCGAGCGGGTCGCCGGCGCGTACGCGCGAGCGCAAGCCGCGGCCGAGGCGCTCTCGCGTTTAACGCGTGACGAACGCCGCGAACGCGAGCGCTACGACGACGCCGCGTTCGCAGTGCGCGAGATCGATTCGGCCCGGCTCGAGAGCGGCGAAAGCGAACGGCTGACGGAGCGGCGCAGCTATCTCGATAACGTGGAGCGCATTGCGACGGCGTTGCACGCGGCGCGGGAAGCGCTCGCCGCCGAAGAGCGAGGCGTAACGAGCGCGCTCGGAGCGGCGGCCGGCGCACTCGGGGGCGTGGAACGCTTCGATGAGGCGCTGCACGAGATGGCCCAACGAGCGTCGGCGCTGCAATCGGAGGCCGTCGAGCTCGCTGCCGACGTAGGGCGTGCGCTCGACGGTGCGGAATACGATCCGGCTGAACTCGACGCGATCAACACGCGCCTCGATCTGATCGAGCGATTGAAACGCAAGTACGGCGGAACGATCGAGGAGATCGCCGCGGCCGGACGCGCGGCGCGCCTCGCGGTCGACGAATATGAAGGTCGCGATCGGCGCACCGCGGCGCTCGAAGCGGAGGTGGAATCGGCGAATCGCGAGTTGCGCGAAGCCGCCACTTCGCTGACCGCGCTGCGCACCCGGGCCGCGGTAACCCTGCGTAAGCGAATCCTCGCCGAGTTCGCCGAGATCGCACTCGGCTCCGGAGGCTTCCACGTCGCGATCGAACGACTCGACCGCATTAGCGCCCACGGCGCAGAGCGCGTCGAGTTTCTCTTTTCGGCCAACGCCGGCGAAGCGGCGCGCCCGCTCGCGCGCGTCGCATCGGGCGGCGAGCTTTCGCGCGTGCTGCTCGCGCTCGTCGTCGTGCTTGCCGGCGCGCTAGACGAGCGCGGCGCCCTCGTCTTCGACGAGATCGACGCCGGAATCGGCGGCACGACTGCGACGGCCGTCGGCGCGCGGATCGGTGAGCTGGCCCGTCGCGGACAGGTCGTCTGCGTCACCCACCTCGCGCAGCTCGCGACCTGGGGCGACCGCCATTACGTGCTCGATAAGATCGAAGCGAAGAAGGAGACGAGCATCGCCGTGCGCCCGATCGACGGCCGCAAGGATCGCGAGGCGGAGATCGCGCGCATGCTCTCGGGAGAATCGCACGACGCGGCGATTCGTCACGCGCGCGTGTTGCTTGCGAGCGCCGCTAAGGGATCGGATGGATCTTGAGGACGTTCGTACCGCCCGATCCGACCGGCATGCCGGTCGTAAAGGCGATCAAGTCGCCGGAGGTCACCAGACCTTCGCGCACCATATGGCGTTCGGTCATGTAGAGCAAAACGTCGATCGACGCGTAGGTGTCGATGAGCAGGGCTTCGGTTCCCCAGAGCAGCGCCAACCGGCGCGCGACTCGTGGTTCGGGCGTTAGCGCCACGATCCGCGCCCGCGGACGAAATGCCGCGATGTGATGTGCCGTGTTTCCGGTCGTCGTTCCGGTAACGATAAAAGGAATCTTCAGTTCGGCGCTCGCGCGCGTCGCGGCTTCGGCGATCGACGAAGCGATCGTCGGCTCGATGTTCTCCAAACGCCGGTCGCGCAGGGAAGCGTGGGGATAGTGCTGCTCGATCTGGCGGGCGATCTCGGCCATCGTCCGAACGGCTTCGGTTGGATAAGCGCCGATCGCCGTCTCCGCGGAGAGCATCACGGCATCGGTGCCGTCGAGAATGGCGTTCGCGACGTCGGTCGCCTCGGCGCGCGTCGGACGCGGCGACGTAATCATCGACTCGAGCATCTGCGTTGCGGTGACGACCGGTTTGCTCGCGCGATTGCTCTTCGCGATGATCTCCTTTTGTATGATCGGAACGGTCTCGATCGGAACCTCGATTCCGAGATCGCCGCGCGCGACCATGATTCCGTCGGCGGCGGCGATGATCGAATCGAGCTCGGCGAGCGCCTCGTGCTTTTCGATCTTTGCAATGACCGGCACGCGTCGGCTTCGCTCCGCGATAAAGGCCTTTGCGCGTTCGACGTCTTCGGCCGAACGCACGAACGAGAGGGCGACGTAATCGACACCGTGCTCGAGTCCGAATTCGAGGTACTCGAAATCCTTGGGCGTGACCGATGCGATGTTCAACGACCCATCCGGATAGTTTATGCCGACGGCCCCACGCAGATCGCCGCCGAATTCGACGGTCGTCTCGATCTCCGTGGCGCTCTTTCCAACGACGAGCAGCGCGATCGCTCCATCTTGAAGATAGAGCCGTTTGCCGATCGCGACGTCCGCCGGCAGATCGCGGTAGGTGGTGCCGACCCGCTGCGCGGTTCCCGCCACGTTCTCGGAGGTGATGATGAAGCGCTCGCCGCGCTCCAGCCGCACCGATGCGACGCCGTCCGCGAGTGGACCGGTGCGCACCTTGGGGCCCGGCAAGTCTTGTAAGAGCGCGGTGTGTATCCCGAGCTCGGCCGATATCGCGCGCGCCGATTCGATTACTGCTGCGTGCTCCTCGAGCGTGCCGTGTGAGAAGTTCAACCGCAGCACGTTGGCGCCGGAAACAAAGAGCGACCGCAGGATTGCAGGATCGCGCGTCGCCGGCCCGACGGTTGCGACGATCTTCGTGCGTTTTTGCAGGATTGGTTCCATTACTCAAGTGGCCTTGGGCGCCGAAGACGGCAGGCTCCTGCGTTACGTTAAGCGCACTTAAGCGTTCTCGTGAATTTCGAGCGCGATCCGCGAGACCGCCGTTATCCGGAACGGCTGACGGCGAGCTTCCTCGCCTCGCTCTTCCTGCATGCGTTGCTAGCTGCGCTGCTCTTCTCCGTGCTCACCAGCTCGTCGCAACAAGGCGCGACCGAGAGCGTCCAGGGCGGCGAGGTCGTCACGATCGAGCGCACGTCTCCGGTCGTCGTTGCGAATCAACCGGCAGCGGTCCGAGCCGTAGCGCCCGTGCCTCACGTTAACGTCGTCGCTCCGCTTCGTCACGCTGCCTTGGCGCAACCGCAGACGCAACGGATGCCCGTCAATCGTCACGAGCTTGCCAAGATCGCGCCGACCGCGCCGCCGAACCCGCGTCCCATCCCGCAGCAGACGCCGCAACCGAATCCGCAACCGACTCAGAACATCTTCGAAACGCAGCCGAACACCGAGATTCCGGCCGCGCCGATAACCGTTCCGACGGTCGGGCCGGTTGCGGTCGCGTTAAAGGCGCCGCCGAGCGCGGCCCCTTCCCCCGTCCCGACGAGCGCGCCGTCGGCGCGCCCATCTCCGAAGCCGCCCGCACCGGTCGCCCGTGAGACGGCGCGGGCTTCAACGCCCGCCCCGGTGCTGCCGCGCGCCTCGCCGACGGCCGCAGCGCTCGCCCGCGCAAGCGCCGCACCGAGTGCGAGTCCCGCGCCGGCGGCGCGTGCCTCGCCGGCGCCGGCGCCGAGATCCGGCGTTCCGAATCCAAGCCCGACGAGTACGGCGGCGGCGGTCGCCAAGACGGCCGGCACCGCACCGGTTCCCGGACCGAGCGGCGGACCATCCCCGGGACCCCGAGCCGGGAACGCACCGAAGAAGGCGCCGTCGGCGGAACGTCCGATCGAGATCCAACCAACGCCGCAGCCTGCCCCTGCGATAACGGCCGCACCAAAGTCGCGAAGCGCGCCGAACATCAACGCCAAGCTGCGGTCGCTGCTTCCGCACAATCCGGTGAATCCGTCGAGCAAGTCGTACACGCCGAACCTCTCGCTAAGCGGCCGGCTCGAACCGACGCCGCCGCCCGATGTGCTCGCCAAGACGAAGTACATTTACGAGGTGCGCGGTACGGGCAACGAGGAGCGCGTCAAAATGTGGGTCGTCGCCTCGCGCAAAGCCGGGCCAACGACGATCTGTACGGGATGGCTCGTTCGTTATCCACAAGCCGAACGTGGCGGATATGCCGACGCATCGGCCGGCGTGAGCAACGTGCAGAGCAACGTCCACGCGGGGCCCGCGAACGGCACGCAGATTGCGATTGGCGGCGGCGGCGGAGCCGCCCCGCCGCTCGGCCCCTTCGACGCGGGCATCGCGCCGATCGTCGACGGGATGGTTTCCCAGCCGTGCGACGGGAGGCGGCTCGTACCGTTCGCACCGTCGCCCGTCTCGTCGCCGTGAACTGATGCGTTTCCCGCTTGAATTTCGACATTAGTCGCACTAGAATTCCATTGTGCCGGAAAGGCCGGCACGCTTCGTCAAAAACGAAGGAGGGCGGTTGGAACCGCAAAATCCGCCGGGCCACGTAGGCCCGCGAGGACGCACCGAATAGCAGGCGCCTAATGCGCGCCTACGGCAGCCGGACGATTTTCCGGCGGCGCGCCGATCGCAAAATAGGAACAAAGAGCGAGGGGTCGCGCCCACGTGGGGTTGCGGCCCGTCGCAATTTTCGGTATCCTTGACGATGGTTTCTTAAGGAGCGTGGGTTCGTCCCGCGCTTCGCTGCTTCAGAGAGCAGGCGAACGGATTCATGAGAAGCGTCTCCCGGGGTGGTGCGTCGGTGACGGCAGCGTTCGAGCGCGAGCTCGACGCGATCGCGCACGATCCAACCTTCTCGGAGATCGAGATCGTGGCGCGTCGTGCCCATCCGGTGCGTGGCACGATTGCGCTAACCGTGACGATCGATCGTCGGGGCGGCGTCGATCTCGCACTCTGCGAGCGTGTGGCCGCGCGGCTGAACGAAACGCTCGGCAGCCTCGACGCCGCGTTCACTCTCGAAGTAGAGTCGGCGGGACTGGAGCGCCCGCTCGTGCGACCGGAGGATTACCGGCGTTTCGCCGGCGAGCGCGTCCGAGTCGTGACGTCGCTTACGGTCGACGGGGGTAAGACGCATCGCGGACTTCTCCGCGGCTTGCGCGGCGAGACGGTCGTCGTAGAGACCGAGCGCGGCGAGCTGCTGCTCCCGATGGCAGCGATCAAGTCGGCAAATTTGGAATACGATCCGCGGGCGGATCTTACGCGAGATAAACTAGAACGGAAACAGAGACATGGCAACGATCGAAAACGCGGCGACTGAAGAGAAGCTCATCGATGTCCTCCAATACATTGCGAGGGAGCGCAACATCTCGTTCGAGATGCTGCTCGAGGCGCTGGAAGCGGCGTTGCTCACCGCGTACAAACGCCATTTCGGAAGCGAGTCGAATGCGATCGTGATCGTCGACCGGCAGAGCGGCGCCTACCGCGTTTTTCACCGGCGCGCCGTGGTCGAGGAAGTCCAAGATCCGAAACTCGAGATTTCCGTCGGAGAGGCCGGCGGGCCTTATCAGATCGGGGATTACTTCGATCAAGAGGTGACGCCGAAAGACTTCGGGCGAATCGCCGCGCAGACCGCCAAGCAAGTCATCGTGCAGCGCATTCGGGAAGCCGAGCGGGACACGGTCTACAATAAGTACGTACGCAAGCTCAACGACCTCGTTACGGGGACGGTACAACGCTACGAGCAGCGCAACATGTACGTGACGCTCGAGGGGCGCGACGAAGCCGTCATGTATCTCGACGAGCAAGTTCCGGGCGAGGCCTATCGCATCAACGATTTCATTCGCGCCTACGTGCTCGACGTCAAGAAGTCTCCGAAGGGACCGCAGGTAATCCTCTCGCGCGCGGCCGAAGGTTTGGTGCAGCGATTGCTCGAGATGGAAGTTCCGGAGATCGCCGACGGCACCGTTGAGATCATGGCGATCGCGCGGGATCCCGGAAGCCGATCGAAGGTTGCGGTGAAGAGCAATCGTGCCGAGGTCGATCCGATCGGCGCGTGCTTGGGCCCCAAGTCGAGTCGCATCGCAAACGTCACCGATAATCTCCGCGGCGAGAAGGTCGACATCATTCGTTACGATGCGGCGCCCGCCGCGTTTATCTCCAACGCGCTCGCACCGGCGAAGGTAATCGGCGTCGAGCTCTTCGAGGACGACGGCGTTGCGCTCGTCATCGTTCCCGATTATCAGCTCTCGCTGGCAATCGGCCGCGATGGGCAGAACGTGCGGCTCGCCGCGCGGCTCACCGGGTGGCGTCTCGATATCGCGACGGAGAGCGAATCGACCCAGGCTCGCGAGCGCTATCTTGCCGAACGAGAGGAGCGCGTCGCGAGCGAACAGCCCGTGGTCGAGCTCGTCGAAGCGCCTGCCGAGGACGAAGCCGACGAGATCGATGCCGAGCTCATCCGCAAGCTCGAGGAGTTCCGGCGCGAGCGGCTCGGGAAGGACGGACCATAGACCCCGTACGCACCTGCGTCGGTTGCCGCGCGCGATTTGCCCAAAGGCAGCTCGCGCGATTCGTGCGCAACGGTGGAAGCTGGCTGGTCGATTCGTCCACCCGCCACAAGCAGGCGGGCCGCGGCGCCTATCTCTGTTCGCGCGAGTGCGCCGAGCGCGCACGCAAGAACCGTCGCTACCCGGGTCTTGGCGCGACTGCGGCCGAATGTGGTTTAATAGAGAGCCACGTGAAGAAACAAAGAGCATGAAGACTAGCGACGACCGTTCCCTCCGATGAGGGCAATCCTTTGATTACCTAGCGGAGCCAAGCCATCGGTTGGGGCTCCGCGCACTCCAACTGATGGGACTCGAGCGCGCCCGCGTTCGAGAGTGAACTTGGCCGGAAAAGTACGAATTTTTGAGCTCGCCAAAGAGGTTGGGCTCACCTCAAAAGAGCTGACGACGCTCTTTAACGAGCGCCTCGGCGGTGTCTTCGAGGCAAAGAATCAACTCAGCGTCGTGCCGGACCAGATCGCGGATCTGGTGCGCAGCGTGCTGCTCAAACCCGCCGAGAAGGCCCCCGCGAAGCCGAAGGTGGCGGCGCCCCCGCTCGAAGCTCCCCCAGCCAAGGCCCCAGCGAAGCCGGCTGTGGCCGCGCCGCCGCAGCCCACGCCTCCGACGCCCATCGCGCGCCTCCGACCGGTCACCGGTCTTTCCGCGCGTCCGGCCGCCTCGACCCAGGCTCCCGCTCGGGCGCCGCAACGGCCGCCGGCCGCGCCGGCACCGGCCGTGCCGGCGCCGGCCCGCACCGAGCCCGCGCCGCGGCCTTCGGCCGAATCCATCCCGCAGCTCCGACCCGTACCGGCCGGACAGCCCTCGGTCGTACGCCGCGCGCCGCCGCCGGCAACGGCAGCCTCCGCGTCGCCCGGACCCAGGATCGGTCTCCCAGGCCGTCCCGGGGTCGCCCCGAGACCCGGAGAGGCGATGCCGGGCCAAGGCGGCAAGGGTTCCGCCCCGCCGCGCGCCGCGGCGCCGGGCCTCATCGCTCCGGCACGCCGCCCGAGCGGGAATGGACCGTTCCGGGCCATCACGCCGGGGACGCGCCCGGCCCCTGGGCGCCCCGGTGCGCCGCCGGCCGATATGCCGATGCCCTCGGCAGGAGGACGTCCCGGCGACCGAGCGCGTTCGCATGAGGATAAGGCTGCTGCGAAAAAGGATCGCGAGAAGGAGCTGCTGATCGACAAGGAGCGTCAGCGCAAGAAGAAGGGCGAGAGCGTTGCAGCGGCCCCGCCGCGCACGCTCGAGACGATCGAGATTCCCGACCTGCTCACCGTTCAAGAGCTGGCGACCTCGATGATCGTCCCCGTTCGCGACGTGATCACCGAGTTGATCAAGATCGGAACGATGGCGACGATCAATCAAAACATCTCGAGCGACGTAGCGATTCAAGTCGCGAAGCGCTTTGGGTTCAACGCCGTCGTCAAAGAGGCGGGCGAAGAAGTCACGGTCGAGCAAGAAGAGGATAAGCCGGAGATGCTCACGCCGCGTCCGCCGGTCGTGACCGTGCTCGGCCACGTCGACCATGGAAAGACGTCGCTGCTCGATAGAATTCGGCAAGCGAACGTCGCCGGCGGCGAAGCGGGTGGCATCACTCAGAAGATAGGCGCGTATACCGTCGAGCGCAACGATCGCAAGATCACGTTCGTCGATACGCCGGGTCACGAAGCCTTTACGGCAATGCGCGCGCGCGGCGCGAAGGTCACCGACGTAGCGATCCTCGTCGTCGCCGCCGACGACGGCGTCATGCCGCAAACGAAGGAGGCGATCGCGCACGTTAAGGCCGCGAACGTTCCGATCGTCGTTGCGATCAACAAGATCGACCGGCCCGACGCGCAGCCCGATCGCGTAAAGCAGCAACTCGTCGAACAAGGACTTCAGCCCGTCGATTGGGGCGGCACCATCGAGATGGTGCCGGTCTCGGCAAAGACCGGTGACGGCATCGAGGGTCTCCTCGACACCGTGCTCCTCGAAGCCGACATCCGCGAGCTGCGTGCGAATAAGAACCGCCGTGCGAGCGGCGTCGTGATCGAATCGGCGCTCCACCGCGGTCGCGGTGCGGTCGCGACGGTACTCGTGCAGAACGGCACGCTGCGCGTCGGCGACATCGTCGTGGCCGGCGGCACCTTCGGCAAAGTGCGGGCGCTCATCGACGACAAGGGCAAACAGGTCAAGAAGGCCGGCCCTTCGATTCCGGTCGAGGTGATGGGTCTGGCCGACGTTCCCGCCGCAGGCGATACGCTCATGGTCGTCAGCGACGAGCGCGTTGCACGCGAGACCGCCGAGAAGCGTGCGACTCGCCGCCGCGACGTGCGCATGGCCGCGACGGGAACGCAGCGCGTCTCGCTCGAGACGTTCATGTCGATGCCGACCGAAGGCGGAAAGGTGCTCAACCTAATCATCAAGGCCGACGGGCAGGGCTCGCTCGAAGCGTTGCGTACGCGAATGGAATCGCTCTCGACCGAGTCCGTCGAGATTCGCGTCATTCACGGCGGCGTCGGCGCGATCTCGCCCAACGACGTCAACCTCGCGAGCGCTTCGAACGCCGTACTGATCGGCTTCAACATCCGGCCCGACGAAACGGCTCGGCGGCTCGCAGAGAACGAGGGCGTCGACTTGCGGTTCTACCAGGTCATCTACGAGATCGAGGACGATCTCAAGAAGGCGATGCGCGGCATGCTCTCGCCGGTCGAACGCGAGATCGTGCTCGGACGTGCCGAGGTTCGCCAGGTCTTCAAGGTGAGCCGAGTCGGCACGATCGTCGGATGCTACGTGCAGAGCGGGAAGATCTCGCGCAACGCCAAGGTGCGCGTCATTCGCGACGCCGCCGTGGCCTTCGACGGCGAGATCGAGAGCTTGCGCCGGTTCAAAGATGACGTCCGCGAAGTCGCCGAAGGTTTCGAGTGCGGCATCCAGGTCGCAAAGTTCCAAGACCTCAAAGAAGGCGACGTCATCGAAGCGTACGCGCTCGAACGCGTCGCGGCCGAGCTCGTTCGCGCATGAAGCCGCAGCGGCTAGCGAAGATCGATCACGAGGTGCAGCGCATACTCGGGACGCTCGTCGCGCAAGAGCTGCAAGATCCGCGCTTGGCGTTCGTGACGGTAACGCGTGCCGAGGTGAGCGACGATCTGCGCCATTGCAAGGTCTTCGTCTCGGTGATCGGCGACCGGCACCAAGCGCGGCAATCGCTCGATGCGCTCCAGCACGCCGGGCGGTTTCTGCGTGGAGAACTTGGGCGTAAGATCGATTTGCGTCACACGCCCGAGCTTATTTTCGTCGAGGATCGCTCGGCCGAACGAGCGATCGAACTCGCGAAGACGCTGCGCGAGGCAGCCGTCGGTACGCCCCCCGAGGAGAACGAATGATCGAAAGTACGCCGCGCCTGTCGGGCGCTCAAGAAGTCGTCGCCGAGCTACGCCGGCGTCGCGCCTTCGTGATGGTCAGTCACGTCAAGCCGGACGGCGACACGCTTGGCGCGGGGCTCGCGCTCGGCATCGCTCTCAAACGTCTGGGCAAGCGCGTCGCATACTTTCAACAGGACAGCGTTCCGCGCAATCTCCGATTTCTCCCCGAAGCCGAGTTGGTCGCGCGCGAGTTGCCGTCCGATCTACCGGAAGATACGCTCTACGTGTTCTGCGACATGAGCGATTGGCGGCGAGCCGGCGAGCATCTGCCGCCGGTGAAGCGCGAGAATATGCTCGACATCGACCACCATCTCGGCAACTCGCTCTTCGGAGCGCTGAACTTCGTTCTCGAGAGCGAGTGCTCGACGGGAACCGTCGTGATGCATCTTCTACGCGAACTCGACGTCCCGATCGATGCGCCGATTGCCACCTGCATTCTCGCGACGATCATGACCGACACCGGCGGATTCATGCACTCCAACACGAGCCCGGAAGCGCTCGAGCTCGCGGCCGAACTGATGCGCCAGGGTGCTAACAAGGAAGAGATCACCGAAGAGATCTTCCTGCGGCGGCGCGTCGCAGCGACGAAACTTTTGGGCAGCGTTATCGATTCGATGCGGTTCGAGCACGATGGGCGCTACTGTTACTCGTACGTCGACGATACGATGCTCGCTCAGACCGGCGCCGATGGTGAAGATACTGAGGACGTCGTCAATACGCTGCTCGGACAAGACGGCGTCGACGTTGCTGCGCTCTTCAAAGCGATCGACGGCGAGATTCGCGTGAGCTTGCGCTCGAGCGGCAAGCTCAACGTGCAGGCCGCTGCCCAGCGGCTCGGAGGCGGAGGACACTTCCGCGCCTCCGGCTTGACGTATAACGGACCACTAGCCGAGGCTTTTCCGGCCGTCGAAGCCGCGCTCGTCGCCGAAGGCTTGTAGCTCCGACCAGCTACGTGCTCATGCGGGGGACTCCGACGCGAGCGCCATTGACAGGATGTCATAACTTTCATCAGCGTGTGGCGCGAGCGCGGCGTAGCAGGAGCGAGCAGGACGCGAGCGACGAGCGACCCCGCGTGAGCACGTAGCTGGTCGGAGCCTGGCAGGATGATTGGGTTCGTCAATCTTTTTAAAGCGGCCGGCCCGAGCTCGGCGAACGCCGTCGCGCGCGTGCGTCGCATCTACTCGCTGTACGGGGCCGAGCGGCGCCTCGGCGCCGGGCATCTTGGAACGCTCGATCCGCAAGCCGCCGGCGTCTTGCCGATGGCGATCGGCAAAGCTACGCGACTGATTCCACTCCTCACCGATCAGCGAAAAAGCTACGCGTGTACGCTGGTGGTGGGGCGTTCCACGACGACGCAAGACGCGCTCGGAGAGACGGTTGAGGAGCGGCCGGTGCCGGCTGACTGGTCCGCGCGCTTGGAAGCGGCGCTGCCGTCGTTTGTTGGGCGGATCGCGCAGACGCCGCCGATGTACTCGGCGGTGCACCATCACGGGAAGCGGCTCTACGAGCTGGCGCGCGAGGGCAAGACCGTCGAACGGAAGGCGCGCGCCGTTACGATATACGGATTGACCCTGCTCGGAGTCGATCCTTCGACGGGCTCCGGAGAGGGCATCGCGCGGCTTCGCATCGCGTGCAGCGAGGGCACGTACGTCCGAACGCTCTGTCACGACATCGGGAGTGCGATCGGAGTACCCGCGCACATGGGCGCGCTAGTACGCGAAGCATCGGGGCCGTTCGTGCTCTACGAGGCGCGCACGCTCGACGAGATCGCACGCGAGCCGGTGGAAGCGCTGATCGCGCCCGAACATATCATTCCTTTCCCAACGATCGTGCTCGATCTTCGCGAATCGGCCGACTTTCGCGCCGGCAGAGTCGTTCCGCTCCCCGAAGGCGCGACCGGGCGGCACGTCTTCGTGCGTGATGCGTCGCGAACGCTGGTCGGCGTCGGCGAGGCACTCGGCGCGCTGCTCGCGCCGCGCAAGGTCTTCGTCGAGTGATCGTTCGTCACGAACTCGCGCGCGACGGTAATCGCCCGTTGGTGCTGACGATCGGCTTCTTCGACGGCTTCCATCGCGGCCACCGCGAACTCGCCCGTCAAACGCTGTTGCTCCGGCGGCCGCGATGGCGCTCCGGATTGCTCACCTTTGCAAATCATCCCGCAACGCACTTGCGGCCGGGAACGGAGCCGCGCTTGCTCTGCACGCCGCAAGAGCGCCTCGAGCTCTTTGCCCGGGCGGGATTTGAAGAGTGCTTTTTTATCGAGTTCGACGACCGCATCGCGACGCTCTCTCCCCAAGCATTTCTCGAGATATTGATCGGGCGGCTCGGCGTTCGCGGGGTGGTCGTCGGCGCGACGTTCCGATTCGGACACCGGCGAGCCGGCGACGTGCGGCTCATGGGTGAGGTGCTCGCCGCGCGCGGCGTGCGGCTCGTTCCGGTCGAGCCGGTTACCGAGGGCGGCGAACGGATCTCGAGCACGCGGATTCGCGCGCTCGTCGAGCGCGGCGAGCTCGCGGAGGCCGACCGTTTGCTCGGGGGTATCGGCTATGAGATTCGCGGCCCCGTGGAGATCGGGGCGGGACGTGGACACTCGCTCGGCTTCCCCACGGCAAATCTTCGCATTCCGGCAAAGTTGCTCCCGAAGGACGGCGTCTACTCCGCGATCGCGCGGTATGACGGGCGCGATTATCCGGCACTCGTTTCGATCGGTACGAATCCGCAGTTCGGCGGCGGCGAACGTACGGTCGAGGCCTGGCTGCGCGACTTTGCGCAGACGATCTACGGACGCGAGCTGAGCCTGCGCGAGCTGCGCTTCCTGCGCGAACAGCGGCTTTTTGGCGAAGTGGGCGAACTCGTCAAGCAGATGGAGCTCGACCTTCGGGCGATCGGCTATCCGAGCTATGGATAGGGGAATCGCGAGCCTCGCAATCGCTTTCATCGCCCCGCTCGCGGCGTGCGCCCACGGCGAGGCCGCGGGTTCGAACGCTTCGTCCCAGGTCGCGCACGTCGGAAAAGCGGCACCGGACTGGTCCGAGCCGAGCATTCCCGGGCCGAGACTCGCTCTGGCCTCGCTGCGCGGGAAGGCGATCTACCTAAACTTTTTCGCAACCTGGTGTCCGCCGTGCAACGAAGAGGCTCCGTCGATCGATGCGCTCGCGCGCGAGTATTCCGGTCGCGGCGTGCAGATCGTCGGCGTAGACGTGTTGGAGAACGCGAGCAAGGCCGCGCAGTTCCGCAGCGGGCACCACTTGTCGTATCCCATCGTTGTCGATAGCGGGACGTTGCGCGATCAGTATGAAGTCAATGGACTGCCGGTGCACGTCTTCATCGATAAGAGCGGGACGGTTTGCAAGATCGTCGTCGGCGAACTCTCCCCCACGATGATGCGCGACAACATCGAGCGCCTGTTGCGTTAGGCGCAGACCAATGCACGTCACGCGATACGCGCGGTCCGCACGAGCCGCCGTCGCCTTCGCTACCGCCGCGCTAGCGGCGGGATGCGCGGGGGGCGGTAGCGAGGGGAGCGTGCTCGTGCCGGCGGGGAGCGCCGGTACCGGCAGTGTCGCGGGCGTTGGGAATACGGTCGTCCGAATCTACGTTCCGGCGGGGGCAACGCTCCCGATGAGACAGCTCGCGCCTCAACTAACGCCTCCGCCGATTGGCGCGGTTCCCGGAACGCTCGCCAACCCGCAGGCACCGGCAACGCCGCCGGTCTCGACGCCGGCGCCGGCGCCGGGATCGCAGTCGCTCGCCATCAACGTGAGCGGTCCGACGACCTTCAGTCAAACCGTCTCGGTCGGTCCGAACTCCGCCGGTTGCACGCCGGCTGCGGGCGGATCGACCTGTCAGCTCGCGCTCTCGCTTCCCTCGGGCGCCTACGTTGGAACGGTCGGGAGTGCCGGGATCGCGTTTACCGTATCGCCGGGATCGAACAACGCCCTGAACCTGACGCTCGGCGGCGTGCCCTCCCAGATCGCCGTCGTGCCGGCCTCGTTCACGAGCGCGCAGACTCAAGCCGGCGTCGTCGATCTCTACGGTGCGGGCAAGCATCCGTTGCTGGTCGAAATGCTCGACGCGAATCAGAACGTCATGGTCGGCGGTACGGGCACGAGCTTTTCGCTAAACCAATCGGGCGGCTCGCTCTCGGTCTCCGTTGCGCAAGGCGCCGCTGCACCAAATCTCTTCTACGTTACTGCATCGAGCGCTCCGAGCGGTAGCTTTGCGATCCTGCACGTCGGAGCGAATTACAGCGCGCCCGGGAACCCATGCATGCAGTCGGGTGCGGTCTGTACCGGCACCGCGCGGATCGACGTACGTCAGTTACTGGGGGTTGCGAACTCCGCGGCGAACAGCGTCACGCTCTACGTTGCCGGTCAAAGCACTCCATTGGCAACGATTCAAAACGGTGTGACGAATCCGCAAGCGCTGGTTTTCGACGGCGCGGGCGACCTCTTCGTCGCGAATCAGCCCGGCACCGTTACGGAGTACGCGCCTCCGTACAATCAGGCGCCGGTCATCATCGGCGGAGGCATCAATCATCCTCAGTCCCTGGCCGTCGATGCCCGCGGCGATATCTTCGTTGCCAATGGCAGCGGCAGCAACACCGTGACGATCTACGCGCCGCCCTATACCGGCGGCACCGTCGCGACCATCGCTTCGAACGTGAACGATCCGGTTAGCCTCGCGCTCGATTCGAATGCCGATCTCTTCGTCGTCAACGCGGCGGCGAGCACCGTTGCCGAGTATACGCCTCCCTACGCCGGCACGCCAACCATTATTTCCCGGGGGCTCAATACGCCCAGCTCGCTCGCGCTCGACTCGCGCGGAAATCTCTTCGTTGCGAATCTCAACTCGACGCCCAACTCGGTCGTCGAGTACGCGCCGCCGTTCAGCGACGCGAGCGCGCCGGTCGCGACGATCACGAACGGCGTCAACGAGCAGGGTTCGATCGCGCTGGTCTCCTCGAATCTCTTCGTGCCGAATCAGGGAGCGAATACGGTAACCGAATACGCTGCGCCGTACACCAACTCGCCGACGACGATCGCCGGCGGGCAGAGCCAGCCGCTCGCCCTCGCGGTCGATTCGGCGGGGAATCTCTACGTCGCGAACTACGGAAATAATACGGTGACTTTCTACTCGTCGCCGTACGCACCCGGTTCGTGGGGAACGATCGCCAACGGAATCAACGCGCCGCTCGCGCTTGCGTTATCGCCGGCCACGGCGGGCGGTCCGACGCTGCTCCCTTAAGCGGCGCGGACCGAGAGCGCGTCGCCTTCGAGCGTTACTTCGGCGGCGCAGCCGTCGCGAAGTTCTCCTCGCAGCAGTGCGGTCGAGAGCGGGGTCGACACGTAATGCGAGACGGTCCGTTGCACGTAACGAGCGCCGCTTCCCGATGCCATCGAGACGCGCGCGAGATAGACTTTCGCCTCGTCCGATAGATTGAGCGTAACGTTTCGCGCGCCGAGGCGCCCGGCGAGGGCGTCCGCGTGGATCGTGACGATCGCCTCGATTTGCTCGAGGCCGAGCTCTCGAAACGGAACGATCTCGTCGATCCGATCGAGGAGTTCCAAACGGAACGCGACCCCCAGTTCGTCGTCTTGCAGGTTGGTCGTCAAAATGATCAAGGCGTGCCGGAAGTCGATCGTGCGGCCTTTCGAATCGGTAAGGCGCCCGTCATCGAGAATTTGCAGTAGCATCGATGCGACGTCGGGGTGAGCTTTCTCGACCTCGTCGAAGAGCACGACGCAGTAGGGACGCCGGCGCACGGGCTCGGTTAGCTGCCCAGGCTCGTCGTGTCCCGCGTAACCCGGCGGTGCGCCGATGAGTCGCGAGACGGTGTGCGGCTCGGCGTACTCCGAAAGATCGACGCGCACCAGGGCCGCCTCGCTGCCGAAGAGCGCCTCTGCGAGCGTCTTTGCAAGCTCGGTCTTTCCGACGCCGCTCGGACCGCGGAATAAGAAGGTGCCCAACGGCTTGCGCGGATCGTGTAAGCCGGTGCGTGCGCGCCGTATCGCCTCCGAGACCGCGGCAATCGCTCGGTCCTGTCCGATCACGCGCCGCGCGAGCACCCCTTCGAGATCGAGCAGCTTTCCGGCCTGAGACTCGGTGAGCGAGGACTGCGGAATGCCGGTCCAGCGCGTGACGACGGCCGCGACGTCGCGGCTCTCGACGCGCGGAAACTCGACGGAGCCTTTATTGGCGAGCGCGACCGACGCCGCGGCTTCATCGATGAGATCGATCGCCTTGTCCGGCAGAAAGCGGTCGGCGATATAGCGGGCTGCGAGCTGCGCCGCTGCTTCGATCGCCGTCTCGTCGATCGTCACTCGGTGATGGCGGGCGTAGCGTTCGCGCAGGCCGCGAAGTATCTGGATCGTATCGTCGATGCTCGGCTCCTCGACCATGACCGGCTGGAACCGGCGTTCGAGCGCGGCATCGGACTCGACGTACTTGCGATACTCGTCGAAGGTCGTCGCGCCGATGCACTGTAAGTCGCCGCGCGCCAGTTCGGGCTTGATCATCGAGCCCAAATCCAGCGGGGCGCCTTCGGCCGCACCCGCACCGACGAGCGTGTGCAACTCGTCGATAAAGAGCACGACGTCGCGCGCACTGCGCTTTACCTCGTCGAGAATGCGCTTGACGCGCCCCTCGAACTCGCCGCGATATTTCGTTCCGGCGACCAAAGGCCCGAGCGAGAGCGCCAAAATCCGCTTGCCTCGCAAGGAAGCGGGAGCGTCGCCCGAGACAATTCGCTGCGCGAGCCCTTCGACGATCGCGGTCTTGCCGACGCCGGGTTCGCCGACGAGGCACGGATTGTTCTTGCTGCGCCGCGCCAAGATCGAGACGATCCGATCGATCTCGGTATCGCGGCCGATAACGGGATCGAGCTTTCCTTCGCGTGCCAGTTCGGTAAGGTCGCGCGAAAACGCGGCGAGTGTCGGCGTACCCCCACGAAAGCGTCGGCCAAGCTCGTCGAGCGGGGAGGATTTGTTCTCGCCCTGCATTTTTTCGGCGAGGTAGGCGCTGCCCGCGATCAAGCCGGCGGCGGCGAGCGCCGCGCCGAGGAAGGGAAGCGCACCGGTCATGGTGCGCCGTTGAGCGCAGGCCGCACAAAGGTGCCGCCCGCCAAACGAGCTCGCTGCGGGGAGCTTCCCGCAGGCTTCGCAGAGGCGATTCATCATTCTCGTCTACCGCCCGCCCGGCCGCCGGGTTTCGCCGCTAGGGTTCGGCGAGGAAAACCATGCTGACCGATACGGTCACGTTCACGTTCGACTGATCGAATTGCGTCGGCGGATTTGGAGCGGCGGCCATGCGCATCATCGGCACCGGACCCGGTGGTCCCGCGCCCCCCAGCTCCATGCTCTTGATCGCGACGATCCGAAGACCGGCCGCTTGCACGAGCGCCTCGGCGTTGGCACGCGCGTCGGCGACGGCCTTGACGGTCGCCTGGCCGCGCGCTGCCGCAGAATCGGCCAAACCGAAGCTGACGCCGTTGATCGCGGTTGCGCCCGCCGACGTGCAGGCGTCGCTTACGGCTCCGGCTTTGCCGATTTGCCGAACTTTGACGGTAAAGTTCCGCGAAACCGTGTATCCGTAGCGTTCGCCAGAATTAGGCTGCGCTGCTCTCGGTGGTGGATTGTAGTTCACGTTGTAGTACGCCAGCGCGACGTCCGCGCGCGCGATCCCCAGCTTCTCGAGCGCCGCGACGACGCGCTCGTAAATCGCGTTGTTCTGCGAGATCGCATCGTTCGCGTTTGCGGCATTCGTTTCGATCCCCGCATCGACCGTTGCCATGTCGGGTGCCAAGGTGACGCTGCCCGTTCCAGACGCCGTAATTTCAGTCGTACCGGACTGCGCGGCCGAAGCGGCGGAGGTCGCAACGGCCAACGCCGCGAGCAGGCAAATGAAAGTTCGCTTCATAATGGTAAAGCTGCACCGAAGGGACATGGCGTCCCTCCACTCGGGAAGGCGGGAGGAACGTTTTGGGAATTCTGGCTTGGATCGTCTTCGGCCTCATCGTCGGTATCGTCGCCCGCTGGCTGGTGCCCGGAGAGGCGCCCGGCGGGGTTATCGGCGACATCATCGTCGGCGTTATCGGCGCCTTTATCGGCGGCTGGATTTACGGCTGGCTTGGACACACCGGCGTCACGGGCTTCAACCTTCCGAGTATGGTCTGCGCCCTGATCGGCGCTATCGTGCTACTGTGGTTGTTACGCCTCGTGCGAGGCAGGTCGGCGGCCTGAAGGGCGCCGTCGTCCAGCGAGGGAAGCTGAAAAATCTATGGCCTACGTTATCACCGAACCGTGTATCGGCACCAAGGATAAATCGTGCGTTGACGTCTGTCCCGTCGATTGCATTCACGGTAAGGATGAAGACGAGATGCTCTACATAGATCCGGAAGTCTGCATCGACTGCGGAGCCTGCGTCTCCGCGTGTCCGGTAGAGGCGATCTTCGCCGATTCGGACCTCCCGGAGAAGTGGCAGAACTATACGGGGATCAACGCCGAGTACTTTAAGAAGTGATCGCCGAGATCTCGAGTAACGCCTTCGACTCCTTTTTTGCGTGGGCGCCCTGGATCGTCGGCGGGATCATCTATCTCAGCTTTTACGTCGCCAAACGCCACGAACGCGCGACCGCTCCGGCCTCCGCGGGTCAAACCTACGCCTGCGCCGTCTGCGGCCGCCGCGGCCCCATGAACCAAATGGTTGCGCAGCAACACGGCGGCGCCGTCGGGTATCAGTGCAGCCACTGCGCCGTATCGTCAGCAACCGCGCACTAGCAAAACAAAAGCCGCCGTTACTGTTCTTGGCCGTAGTCCTTCATGACGTCGTGGATGCTTGACGCCATGCTGAGCGCTGCGTCCCATTTGCGCTGCCACATGTTGCGCCCGAAGATAAGCCCGACGCACCCTGCCGCCATCGCGATGTGCGCTTTGTGAATCGTCGCTTCGTCGCCCATCTTGCTTCCGCCTGAGACGAGCACGAGGCTCCGCCCCGCCGATTTGACGACTCTGCGCAGACCGTCGACGTCCTCGAAGGGCATCGTGTTGTACGGCTTGGGAAGCTTCGCGGCATCGTCGGGCTTCCAGACCGGCTCGTTGAGCTTGATCACGTCGGCGCCCACTTCGCAGGCCACGCGCGCGGCGTAGTCAACTGCGTAGAGCGACTCGATGCCGCCCTTCGCTTTTATCGCCGAACCGCGAGGATAGGCCCAGATCACGAGCGGCATTCCGTAGCGATCGCAATCGCGGCGAACCTCGTTGCACTGCGCGATGTCGACCTCTTGCGCGGGGCTGCCGACGTAGAGCGTGTAGCCGACCGCGTCGGCACCCAAGCGGATCGCGTCTTCAACCGACGACGTCAGCGGACTAAACGCCTCGTCGTCGGGTGGGATATTCGTCTTGCCGTTGACTTTGAGCAAAAGCGGAACCCGCCCGGCATAGTTCTTCTGATACTTCTCGGCCAGTCCTATGTGGAGCGCGATTCCCGAAAAGTTTCCGTCCACCGCCAGCCGATAGATCCAATCGGTATCGATCGCGTCGGGGTTGTCGAAGAAGTCGACCGGCCCGTGCTCGAGCCCCTGATCGATGGGCAGCATCATCAGCGTCCCGTTTGCCGGGCCGTGCTCGTACATCAGCCGGTGCAGCCGGGTGCGCTTTCCGATCGAGAGGTTCATAGCGTCGAAGGTCGGGCGAAGAATCCTTGGCGTAGCGGTTACTGTCATGATGGCCAGCGCCTTCGCCGCCCCCCGAAGGTTATCCTGAGGCTGCGCCCAAAGGGCCGCTCGTGATTGCGCGCGTCGGGTTCGTCGGATTGGGTACGATGGGCGAGCCGATGGCCGCCGCGCTGCGCCGTGCCGGTTTCGACGTGATCGCGAGCGTTCATCGCCGCCGCGACGCGCTCGAGCGTTTGCGTGCGCAGGGCGTCACCGAAGCTGCCGACCCCGCCGAGCTCGCAGCGCGTGCCGACGCGGTCGTGCTCTGCGTTCCCGATGCGCCGCACGTCGAAGACGCGCTCTTCGGCTCGCGCGGCATCTCCGCAGGTGCAAAGCGTGGCCTGCTCGTCATCGACATGTCGACGATCTCTCCGGTCGCATCGCGCCGCTTCGCGCAACGCCTTGCCGAGCTCGGGGTCGACTTCGTCGACGCGCCGGTGAGCGGAGGCCCCGGACGCGCGCGCGAAGGCACGCTCACCATTATGGCCGGCGCGTCGCCGGCGGCATTCGCGCGGGCCGAGCCGGTGCTGCGCGCGATGGGAAACCCGCACCATCTGGGTCCTGCCGGCATGGGCGAAACCGTCAAGCTCGTGAACCAGATCATCATTTCGAACGTCATGATCGCAAACGTGGAAGCTCTGGTCTTCGCGGAACGCTCGGGCGCCGATCTCGATGCCGTGCGAGCGGTGTTGGCCACGGCGACCGCTTCGAACTACCTGCTCGCGGAATGGTTGCCGAAGACCTGGCTCGCCGGCACGTTCGAGGGAGGATTCGCACTCGATCTCCTGCGCAAGGATCTCGCGGCCGCACTCGACGCGGCGCGCGCGTTCAAGCATCCGATGCCGGCCACCGGGCTGGCATATCAACTCTACACTGCTCGCTCCGCACAAGGGGACGGCGCGCTCGACTACAGCGCGATCGTAAAGGCGTATGAACGTAACAACGGAAGCGAAACCGCCGCGCACGGCGCCCGCGAAGAGCCCGGACTTCAATAAGAAGATTCTGGTCGTGGACGACGAGTCCGCGATCCTGCAGACGCTGCGGTTCAACTTGGAGCGCAGCGGCTACGCCGTCGTTACCGCGGGCGACGGCCGCAGCGCGATTGCGATGGCGCAGCGGGAACAGCCGGATTTGATCGTGCTCGACATCATGCTTCCCGTTCTCGACGGCGTCGAAGCCTGTAAGGAAATTCGCAAGTTCAGCCCCGTCCCGATCATCATGCTCACGGCCAAGGACCAAGAGATCGATAAGGTCCTGGCGCTCGAACTCGGGGCCGACGACTACGTCACGAAACCGTTTGCGCTTCACGAATTCCTGGCGCGCGTCAAGGCGCGGCTGCGCCGGCAGGCTTCGATTCATGGGGGCCACGACGAAGCGATCGCGCTCGGCGAGATCGTGCTCGATCCGTCCCGGCAGCAGCTCACGGTTCGCGGCAAGGAGGTTGCGCTCGCTCCCAAAGAGTTCGGGCTCCTGCGGGTGCTCATGGAGAATCACGGCCGCGTCGTGACTCGGCAGACGCTGCTCGACAAGGTCTGGGGATATGATTTCGAAGGCGAACAGCAAACCGTCAGCGTCCACATTCGATGGCTGCGTGAGAAGATCGAAGAAGACTCACGTTCCCCGCGCCACATCTTGACGGTTCGCAGTCGCGGTTACATGTTCAAAGCTTGACCCCGCTCGAGTGGTCGACCCTCGCGTTCGCCGCCGGGCTCGCCGGGGGAGCGCTGCTGATGCGTCTTTTCCGGGCCCCGGAAGCGCGGTCGTCTCGCTCGGAACCCGTGCCTCACATGGACTCCTCCGCGCGTTCGATCGCGGTCGACAGTACGTTCGCGCGCCTGGTGCGCGCGTTGCCGATCGGGGTCGTGCTCGTCGACCGCAGCTATCACGTCGAGTTCGCCAACGCCGCGGCTGGAACGACCTTCGGTTTCGATCCGAACCGGGCGCTCTATCTCCACGTCATCGAGGCGATTCCGAACGTCGAGGTCGAACGCCGAATCGGCGACGCCCTACGCGGCGAGGCATCGGTCGCACCGCTGCTCGTGACAGGCGCCTCCGGCCAACGCACCTATCGGGTCTCGATCTATCCGCTCACCGAAGGAGAGGAGGACTCGCACAGGGTCGTCATCTTCTCCGACGATCAAACCGCGCTCATCCGCCTCGATCGCGCACGGAAAGAGTTTTTGTCGAACGTCTCGCACGAGTTGCGCACGCCGCTCTCGTCGATCAAGTTGATGCTCGAGACCGTGCTCGAGGCTCCCGAGGTGGAAGCTCGCGATCTCTTCGTTCCTCAGGCGCTCGCGCAGGTCGACCGGCTGACGGCCCTCGTCGATCAGTTGCTCGAACAGGCGCGCGCCGAATCGGGTCAGCTCAAGCTCAAACTGCGCGACGTCGACCTCGAGGAGGTTGCCCAGCCGATCGTCGCTTCGTTCGAACAGCAAGCCTCGAACAAAGGTGTATCGCTCGAGCTGGCCGCATTGCGTCCCGTGCGCGTCGAGGCCGATCCGGATCGCCTCTCGCAAGTCTTCGTCAACTTAATCGACAACGCGCTGCGCCACACATCGGGCGGAGGTCGAATCCGAGTCGAACTCGACGCGCGCGATAGCGATGCCGTCCTGCGCGTGCGCGATACCGGCGAGGGGATCCCGTATCGCGACCTGCCGCACATCTTCGAGCGCTTTTACGTCGTCGATCGCTCGCGCACGCGCGGCAGCGGCGGAGCCGGTCTCGGATTGGCAATCGTCAAGGGAATCGTCGACGCGCATGGCGGAGCGATTTCGGCCGAGTCGATGCTTGGGCGCGGGACGGCGTTTACGATTCGCCTCCCCATCATGCGGATCAAGCGTGCCGAGTCTTAACGTTCTTAACGCGAGAACGGGCGTGACGTGAGCGGCGACGAAGTGACGGCGGACGTGTATACCCAAGCGGCCGATGCGCCCGCAGTTTCGGCGCAAGTTAGAATGGACGTTGAGAATCTCGACGTCTATTACGGTTCTTTTCGCGCCATAAAAGGCGCCTCGCTGCACGTGCCGGCGAACCGCGTCATGGCGTTAATTGGCCCGTCGGGCTGCGGGAAATCGACTTTCATCCGAGCGCTCAATCGCATGCACGATTTAACGCCCGGAGCCCGAGTCGAAGGAAAGGTGCTGCTCGACGATCAGGACATTTACGCGCCGGAGATCGATCCGGTGACGATCCGTTACCGGATCGGCATGGTTTTTCAGCGGCCCAATCCCTTTCCAAAGTCGATCTTCGATAACGTCGTCTACGGACCGCGCATCCACGGCGAGCGAAGCGCGACGGAGCTCATGGCGATCTGCGAACGCAGCCTGCGTCAGGCGGCGCTCTGGGACGAGGTGAAGGATCGACTCGACCGGTCCGCGCTCGACCTCTCGGGAGGGCAGCAACAGCGCCTCTGCATCGCGCGCTGCCTCGCCGTCGATCCCGAGGTCATCTTGATGGACGAACCGGCCTCGGCGCTCGATCCGATCGCAACCGGTAAGATCGAAGATCTCATCGAGCAGCTCAAGAAGCAGTACACCGTCGTCATCGTAACGCACTCGATGCAGCAAGCGGCCCGGATCAGCGACAATACCGCCTTTTTTCTGCTCGGCGACCTCGTTGAATCCGATACGACGGCCGCGATCTTCACCAAGCCAAGAGATAAGCGCACCGAGGATTACATCACCGGCCGGTTCGGCTAGGCCGCGCCGTTTCCGGCATGCCGCTTAAGCGGTCGTTAAGAAGACCTTAATCGCCGGGCGCTAGACTCGTTAACATAGTCCCCTCAATGCCATTTAGGAGAACCGTTATCGTGATACGCATCCTTGCGCGCGCCGCGTACGTCGGCGCAGCGATGGTTCTGCTCGGCACTTCTTGCGCACTGGCGGAAACACAGGCAACACCAGTGGCGCAGAGTGCACCGGCCGCCGACTTCGGCGCGCCGCCTTCGGGCCAGATTCCGATCCTCTACAACGACCATCACGTCTATGCCACTCCCGACGTCCTCAAGCAGGGCCGGGTGCTCGCGGCGTTCGCACGCAATGGTGCGATCTACGTGCCGCTGCGCTCGATGTTCGAGCAGATGGGCGCGAGCGTTTCCTACGATCCGTCGACGAAGATCGCTACGATATCCAAGCCCGGCGCCGAGGTCGTAGTGACCGTCGGCAAACCCGAGGTCATCGTCAACGGGGAATCGCGCCCACTCGACGTCCCGCCGATCGTCTATCACGGCGTCGTGCTGGTGCCCATTCGGGTGATCTCCGAAGGAATGGGTGGCTACGTGCAGTGGGTTCCCGACAAACGGCTGGTCGTGGTGCGCTACGTAGAAGCGACGCCACCGCCGACGGAGGCCCCGCTCCCGCCGGCGCCGGTGGAGACGGTTGCGCCGCCGCCTCCGCTAGTCACACCGAACCCCTTAACGCTGGGCGGATCCTTCCGCTCGTACTACTTCACGCGGCAGAACGCCTCGAATAATCCGGGCACGCAATTCAACTTCACGCCCGGCGCCAAGTACAACTCCAACGGTGTCAATCAGGCGACGTGGAACAGCGCGCTCGCACTCCACGCGCAATATGACTTTCCCAATGGTTGGTATGTCGGCGGGACATATCTCTACGCTAATCCCATGGACGGTCCGTGCGTCGTTCCCGCCAACCACATCAAGGGCGCCGTCTGCGTCTCGCAGACTCCTCCGAACACCAACTCCGACGACACGCTGCCCGGCTTCACGCTGAGCACGTTCTATCAGGCATACGGCGGATATAAGGCGCACGGCTTCGACGGTCAGTTCGGAAACGTGCTCTTCAACTCTCCGTGGGCTAACCCGGCGGATTCGCGTCTGAAACCCGCGGCCTTCCAAGGTGCCTATTTGAACTATACGACGCCGTCAAAATGGACGTTCGAGGGCGCCGATATGTTCACGTTCGAGAACCGGACGAGCTCGTCGTTTACGCAGCAGACGCTGTTGACGAGTTTCCCGGCCGGCAACAACGGCATGGGCTCAAACATCTACGTTGCGGGCGGACAAGGCATCAATACCAGCGGCTTCACGATGGGGAAGCTGGGCTACGGCGATGCATCGGCTCCCGGATTCAGCGCCGACGGCTACGTCTACAACGTTAGCGACCTCGTGAATATGTGGTGGTTCGACGGCAAGTATACGTTCAACGGTGCTTGGGCGCCGTGGATTGCGCTGCAAGGCGGCTGGGACCAAAACGCCGGGCAATCATATATCGGCAAGGTCAACAGCCAAGACTTCGGCGCGCAGATCGGGTTCAATTTCACCCGGAACTGGCAGTTCACGGCCGGTTACGACCAGATCCCCTGGAAGACCGACACGGTCTTCCTTCCAAAGAACGTCACCTGCAGCAACTCCAACTATCAGATCTCGGCCAAGGGCGCGACCCTAGCCTACTTACTGCCGCTCAACGCTGCGCAGTGCTTCACCAACCCCAACGGCACGACGCAGATTTACTACGGCGGCTGGGCAAGCCCGTACACCGACAACTACGACAGCGATCCGTTCTTTACGACCAGCGTCACGCAGGGCCAGGCCGACCGGCGCGCCCCGGGCGACTCGTATAAGGTCGGGCTGCAGTATACGTCGACGAACAACAAGTGGGTCTTCATCGCGACCGACGCCTGGTATAACTACGGCAACGCGCTGGCTCCGGAAAACACCAACATCTGGACCCTCGACGGACGCTATCGCTTCAGCCACTATACGGGCAAGGGACCGTACAAGGGTCTCCTGCTGCGCTACCGCTACATCCAGCGCTCGCTCTCGAACACGTTCTGCGGAGCCGCGGCGACGAACTGTCCGCCAGGTTCTGAACTCGGATCGTCCGAGTTCGGCGGCCTGCCGCTCTTTAAGTACAACCGGGCCCAACTCGAGTACGACTTCTAACGTCCCTCGGCGCCCCGTAAATCCGCCCTCGGCCCATTCGGGCCGGGGGCGTTTTGATTTTCCAAACTTTCGTCATTGACCCAGGTTATTTATTAAGGAACCAGAAGTTGACGCGAGTTGCTTTTTACAGCAGGAGGATCCTTCTCGTAATGAAGTCCCTATACGTCCTCGCTACTCTTGCGTTTGCGGTAGTGCTTCTTGGCGGCACCTTATCCGCTTCGGCTGAGTCGCAGGCTCCGCGCGTGGCGCAAGCCTCCTCTCCGCCGCCGGCCGATTTCGGCTCGCCGCCCTCGGGCGAGATTCCAATCCTCTACAACGACCATCACGTTTACGCGACTCCCGACCTTCTCAAGCAGGGCCGGGTGCTCGCGGCGTTCGCACGCAATGGTGCGATCTACGTGCCGCTGCGCTCGATGTTCGAGCAGATGGGCGCGAGCGTCTCGTACGACCCGTCGACGAAGGTCGCCACGATATCCAAGCCCGGCGCCGAGGTCGTAGTGACCGTCGGCAAGCCCGAAGTCGTCGTCAACGGCGAATCGCGTCCGCTCGACGTCCCGCCGATCGTCTATCACGGCGTCGTGCTGGTCCCCATTCGCGTAATCTCCGAAGGAATGGGCGGCTACGTGCAGTGGGTTCCCGACAAACGGCTCGTCGTGGTGCGCTACGTGGAAGCGACGCCACCGCCGACGGAGGCTCCGCCGCCGCCGGCTCCCGTGGAGACGGTCGCCCCGCCTCCGCCGCCACTGCCGACTCCGAATCCGTTAACGCTTGGCGGATTCTATCGCGCGTACTACTTCACGCGACAGAACGCGTCGAATAATCCGGGCACGCAATTCAACTTCACGCCCGGTGCCAAGTACAACTCCAACGGCGTCAATCAGGCTTCCTGGAACAACGCGATCGCGGTCCACGGACAATACAACTTTCCCAACGGCTGGTACGTTGGCGGCACGTACCTTTACGCTAATCCCATGGACGGTCCGTGCGTCGTTCCCGCCAATCATGCCAAGGGCGCGGTCTGCGTCAGTCAGACTCCGCCGAACACCAATCCGGACGACACGCTGCCCGGCTTCACGCTGAGCACGTTCTATCAGGCATACGGCGGATATAAGGCGCACGGCTTCGACGGTCAGTTCGGAAACGTGCTTTTTAACACACCGTGGGCCGGACCGGCCGATACGCGCTTAAAACCCGAAGCATATCAAGGCGCGTATTTGAACTACACCACGCCGTCGGGTTGGACGGTCGGCGGCGCCGATATGTTTGCGTTCGAGGGCCGCACCAGTTCGTCGTTTACTCAGAACACGCTCTTGACGAGCTACCCGGCCGGCAGCAGCGGCTTGCCATCGAACATTATCGTTCCGGGCGGCAACGGCATCCAGACGAACGGTTTTACGTACGGCAAAGTCGGCTATAACGACCCATCCGGACGCGGATTGGACGTCAACGGCTATTTCTATCAGGTCGCCGATCTTGCCAACATGCAGTGGTTTGACGGTCGATTTACCTTCCCGGGTAAATGGGCGCCGTTCATCGCAATGCAGGGCGGCTGGGAGAACAATAGCGGAAAGTCCTATATCGGCAAGATCGACAGTCAGGTAATCGGCGCCCAACTAGGCGCAAATTTCACGAAGAACATCTCACTCACGGTCGCCTACGATTCGATTCCATGGAAAACCGATACGGTCTATCTGCCGGCGGGCGTAACGTGCAGCAATTCCAACTATCAGATCTCAGCGAAGTCGACGCTCGCGTATTTCCTCCCGCTCAACACGGGGCAGTGTTTTACCAATCCCAACGGGACGACCTCGATCTACTACGGCGGCTGGGCCAGCCCATACACCGATAACACGACGAGCGATCCGTTATACACGACGAACTTTATGCAGGGGCAAGTCGATCGGCGCGCACCCGGTACGTCGTGGCAGGCAGTGCTTCAGTTCATCTCGACCAATCAAAAGTGGATATTCCAAGCGGCCGATGCCGGATACAACTACGACAATGCGCTCGTGCCCGAAAATACCAAGATCTGGTGGCTTGACGGACGCTATTTCTTCAGCCACGTCGGCAAGGGCCCGTATCATGGATTGCTCTTGCGCTATCGCTACGGCGAGCGTTACCTTTCGAACACGTACTGCGGGGCGGCGGCTACGGACTGTTTACCCGGCTCGTCGATCGGTTCGACGTACCTCGGCGGTCTGCCGATCTTTAAGTACAACCGCGCTATGCTGGAGTACGATTTCTGATGACACGCCGATTGGTCTGGCTTTCCATCGCGGCCGCGCTGACGCTGGCATTGGGGGTTAACGCCGGCGCGGCCTCTTCTCCGGCCACGATTCTCAACGTCTCGTACGATCCGACACGGGAGCTCTACGACGACTACAACGCCGCATTCGCTCAATACTGGCAGAAGAAGACCGGACAGAGCGTGACGGTGCAGCAATCAAATGGTGGTTCCGGAAAGCAGGCGCGAGCGGTCATCGACGGTCTGCAAGCAGACGTGGTGACCCTCGCGCTCGCATACGACATCGACGCGATCGCGGATAAGGCGAAGCTGCTACCGCAGAACTGGCAGACTCGCCTTCCCTACAAGAGCACGCCGTATACGTCGACGATCGTCCTTCTCGTACGCCAAGGCAATCCAAAACATATTCACGATTGGAACGACTTGATCAAACCCGGGATCGCCGTGATCACGCCGAATCCCAAGACGTCGGGAGGCGCGCGCTGGAACTTCTTGGCGGCGTGGGCCTATGCGCTCGCGCAGAAGAACGGCAACGCAACCTCGGCGAAAGACTTCGTCACCAAACTCTACAAGAACGTTCCCGTTCTCGATTCCGGCGCTCGCGGCTCGACGACGACCTTCGTCGAACGCGGAATCGGCGACGTCGAGATCGCGTGGGAGAACGACGCCCTTCTCGCCGTGAACTCGCTGGGGCGCGGACGCTTCGAAATCGTGCGACCCTCGCTCAGCATCCTCGCGGAACCGCCCGTTGCGTTGGTCGATGCGGTCGTGGCGAAGCGACAGACAAGGCAAGTCGCCCAGGCCTACCTCGAGTATCTCTTCTCGCCTCAGGGTCAAACGATCATCGCGCGCCACTACTTCCGGCCGCGTATGACGTCCGTCGCTCGCAAGTACGCGGCACAGTTCCCGTCGATGAAGCTCGTCGACATCGACAAGTTCGGTGGATGGCGCAAGGCGCAGCAAGACTTCTTCGCCGACGGCGGCGTCTTCGATCAAATCTATCAGTCCAATCAATGAGCGCTCGGCGGGGGATCGGATCGTTTCGACAGCCCAGCATCATCCCGGGATTCGGGCTGACGTTTGGCTTCACGATCGTCTATCTCTCGCTGATCGTGTTGATTCCGATCGCGGCGGCGTTCGCCGAGACGTTCAAGATGGGATTCCATCAGTTCTGGCACGTCGTCACGACGCCGCGAGCGGTCGCATCCTATGGCTTGAGCTTCGGCGCATCGCTCATCGGGGCGTTCCTGAACTTCATTCTCGGCACGCTCGTCGCATGGGTCCTGGTGCGTTACACGTTTCCTGGAAAACGGCTTCTCGATTCTCTCGTGGACTTGCCGTTCGCGCTGCCGACCGCCGTCGCCGGGATAGCCCTGACAACGCTCTACGCCTCGACGGGTTGGTTTGGGGGCCCGCTGAGCGCCGCCGGAATTCACGTCGCCTTCACTCGGCTTGGCGTCGTCGTCGCGCTGACGTTCATCGGTTTGCCGTTCGTGGTGCGCACCGTCCAGCCGGTCTTGGAAGACCTGGACAAAGAACTCGAAGAGGCCGCCGTGAGTTTGGGAGCGAGCCGCCGCCAGACGTTCCTCCGGGTGATTTACCCTTCGATTTTTCCCGCGGCGCTTACCGGTTTTGCGTTAGCCTTCGCGCGAGGTGTCGGCGAGTACGGATCGGTGATCTTCATTGCCGGCAACATGCCGATGCGCACGGAGATCACGCCGCTGCTGATCGTTACCAAACTCGAGGAGTACGATTACACGGGAGCGACGGCGATTGCGGTCGTGATGCTCACCATCTCGCTGATCATGCTCGTCTCAATCAACGTTTTGCAGCGCTGGAGTAGCTTACGGACGGTGGCCGCCGATGGTTAGCGCCATGCCTGCCATGGCGGCGCCGGCCGTAAGCGAATCGAGAGGCGTCCGCGGCCTGTTGATCGGAATTTCGGTCGCGTTCTTGAGCGTTTTTATTCTGGCCCCGCTAGCCCTGATCTTCGCAACGGCTTTCGGTCACGGGATTCTTCCCTACCTGCGCAGCTTTGCCAATCCCGATACGCTCTCGGCGATCCGATTGACCCTGCTGGCCGCGGCGATCGCCGTCCCCGCCAATCTCGTCTTCGGTGTTGCGGCGGCATGGGCGATCGGAAAGTTCGAATTCGTCGGTAAGACGCTGCTCATCTCGCTGATCGACCTGCCGTTCTCGGTTTCGCCGGTCGTCGCCGGGCTGACGTACGTGCTGATCTTCGGCGCGCAGGGTCTCTTGGGTCCGTGGCTCAGCGCGCACGGCGTGCAGATCATCTTTGCCATTCCCGGCATCGTCTTGGTGACGATTTTCGTTACGGTCCCGTTCATCGCACGCGAGCTGCTGCCGCTCATTGCGGTGCAGGGGAACGAGGAAGAGGAAGCCGCACTGACGCTCGGCGCCAACGGCTGGCAGACATTTCTGAAAGTGACGTTGCCGAACGTTAAATGGGCGCTGCTCTACGGTGTGATTCTCTGCAACGCGCGCGCGATGGGCGAGTTCGGCGCCGTTTCGGTGGTATCGGGTCATATCCGCGGACTCACCGACACGATGCCGCTGCAGATCGAAGTGTTGTACAACGATTACCAGTTCGTCCCGGCCTTCGCCCTCGCATCGCTCTTGGCGCTGCTGGCGCTCGCAACGCTCGTAGTGAAGAGCCTCGTCGAATGGAGAGCTGGAAACCTTCAGGGAGAGAACGCATGAGCATCGCGGTTCGGGGAATTACCAAGCGATTCGGCGGTTTTACCGCCCTCGAATCGGTCGACCTCGACATTCCGCGCGGCAAGCTCGTCGCGCTACTCGGACCGTCGGGTTCGGGCAAGACGACGCTGCTGCGCATCGTCGCCGGGCTCGAGATTCCCGATGCCGGCAAGGTGCAGTTCGACGGCGAGGACGTCGGTAGCCGCAGCGTGCGCGAGCGGCGCGTCGGGTTCGTCTTCCAGCACTACGCGCTCTTTCGGCACATGACGGTCTTCGAGAACGTCGCCTTCGGACTGCGCGTGCGCCCTCGAAAGTTGAGGCCTTCGGCTGCGCGCATTCGCGAGCGCGTCGGCGAGTTGCTCGATCTGATCCAGTTGCAAACGCAGGCCGAACGCTACCCGTCGCAGCTTTCGGGCGGTCAGCGTCAGCGCGTCGCGCTCGCGCGTGCGCTCGCGGTCGAACCGAGCGTCTTGCTCTTGGACGAACCCTTCGGCGCGCTCGACGCGAAGGTACGCGTAGAATTGCGGCGTTGGCTACGCCAGTTGCACGACGAGGTGGGCGTCACGAGTGTCTTCGTTACGCACGATCAAGACGAAGCGCTCGAAGTTGCCGACCAGGTCGCAGTCATGAATCGCGGCCGGATCGAACAAGTTGGAACGCCCGACGAGGTCTATCACCGGCCGGCGACCTCGTTCGTATATAATTTCCTCGGAAACGTCAATCTTTTTCACGGGCGAATCGACGACGGCACGACGCGCATTCACGAAGAGGAGACGGGACATCTCGTCTTCGTTCGCCCGCATGCCTTGGAGATCGGGCGGCAGCCGACCGGCGCGAACCATTTCCGGGCGACGATCAAGCACATCAACGCGGCCGGCCCGTTCGTCAAAGTCGAGACGGTCACCGAATGGGGCGCGACGGTGCACGTGGAGATGGCACAGGAACGCTTCCGCGCTATGGCGCTGCGAAAGGGCGAGCAGATCTTCGTCACGCCCCGCGACGTCGCGGTCTTCTCCGACGAGCGGCGGTCGGTCAGCGCCTAGGCCGCCGTCGATCCTCAGCACCGCGTAGCGCTTTACTGATCCTGGTCCGTATCGCTCGGCGCATTTTGTCCGGCCGAGAACTTCCACCGCGCCAAGGCTCGAATCGTCCACTCGGGTGAGTCGCTGGAACGCGCCAAGTTTTGCTCGGCTTCCAAATATGCGTCGAACGATTTGAGGGCTCCGCGAAACTTCTTTCCGATCCGTACCCCCAGCGGTACGTTGGTCCACCGGTTGAGCACCCAGTCGTACGTAAACTGCATGGTCGAGAAGCCAAGGCTCCAGCCATTTCGAAGGTCGTACTTGAGCGCCGGCGCGATTTGCGTCTTGGCGACGGCGGGAGACGAGGCAGGACCGATGATTGAGAAAAACGCTTGGGTGAAGAACCCCATCGTCCATCGGCCGGGCACGGTGACGTATCCGAGCGCGGGACCGAGTGAGTATTTGTTCGTGCCGAGCGAATCGCTCGCCGTGGGAAAGCGAAACGTCGGGCCGATCAGCCATTGGCCTTGACCCGCGTTACGCACGGCGAGGTCCCAAATCGCCAAATCGCCGGCGCCGGTTACCGATTCGGACGGGGCGGCCGTTACGATCGGAATTTTGATGCGAAGCACCCAACTTGCGTCGGCGTTCGGCAATTGAGCGCGCAAATTTAGTATATTGCTCGATCCGCTCTCACTTTGGTAGTTCGGCGAGAGCTCGTCTTCGGCCGAAATCGAGGTTGAAGGCGGCGCCGGAGTAGCCGGCGAGCCCGTGGTGTCGGCCAACGCCGGCAAAGGAAGGAGCGCCGCCACGATGGCGCAGGCCTTCAGAGTCGCGGCCACCAGGCGTCCTTCGCGCTTGGGCGTTCGACTCTCTGTGGGAGTTCGGTCACGCGCGAGTGAAATTACGGCGCCCTCATGGCTTCGACAATGAAAGCCCTCGTAAAACCGAGCGCCAGGCCCGGATTCCGCCTGACCGAGGTGCCGGTCCCCGTAATCGGACCGGCCGACGTCTTGATTCGGGTCGAGAAAACCGGTCTTTGCGGAACCGACCAGCACATTTATGTCTGGGATGCGTGGGCGCAGCATCGCGTCAAACCGCCGCTCGTCGTCGGCCACGAGTTCATGGGTACCGTGGTTGCGGTTGGAGAGGCGGTTCGCTCGGTCCGAGTCGGCGAGCGCGTGTCGGCCGAGGGACACGTCGTCGATCTCACGTGTCTGCTCTGTCGCACCGGCCAGGCGCACATCTGCGAGCGCGTCGAGATCATCGGCGTCGATCGCGACGGCGCGTTTGCAGAGTACATCGCGATCCCCGAGTACAACGTTTGGCGCCTCGATCCGGCAATTAGCGACGTCGTCGCGGCGATTTTCGATCCGCTCGGCAACGCCGTGCACACGGTCATGGCCGCCGGCGTCAGCGTGAAGAGCGTGGTGATTACGGGCGTTGGGTCGATCGGCTTGATGGCGATTCCCGTCGCGCGCGCCGCCGGTGCGACCTTCGTCTTCGCCATCGACGTCAATCCGGCGAAGCTCGAACTTGCACGGAGTCTTGGAGCCGACGCGGCGTTCCTCGCTACCGATCCCGATCTCGAGCGCGAGGTCAAAGAGCGAACGCGCGGAGACGGTGCCGACGTTCTGCTCGAGATGTCGGGGAGCGGCGCGGCGATCGATCTCGGCCTGCGGCTTCTTCGCAACGGTGGCACCGCCGCGCTGCTCGGCATACCGGCGGATACGGTGAATCTCAATCTCGCCGAGCGCATCATCTTCAAGGGCTTGACGGTGCTCGGCATCAACGGACGGCGGATGTTCGAAACCTGGTATCAGACCGAGGCCCTCGTTAAGAGCGGACGTGTCGATCCGCGCTCGATCGTGACGCACGTGCTGGCGTACACCGAGTTCGACCGCGCCTTCGAGCTGATGGCGAAGGGTGAAGCGGTTAAAATCGTCCTCGATTTCAAAGGAGATGTGGCAAAACCATGAATCAGGCGTTCGAAGCGAAGTTGCAGACCGATCTCGACGCGCTCAAGAAAGCCGGCACCTACAAGCACCTCCGCCACTTGACGACGCCGATGGCCTCTGAGGTGCACATGGAAGAGGCCGGCGACGTCATCGTGCTGTCGAGCAACAATTATTTAGGCCTTGCCGACAATCGGGAGGTCGTCGAAGCCGGCAAGCGCGGTCTCGACAAGTACGGCGCGGGTACGGCCTCGGTGCGCTTCATCTGCGGTACGTTCGACATCCACCGCATCTTGGAGCGGCGAGTCGCCGAGTTTTTGGGTACGGAGGCGTCGCTCTCGTACGTCTCGTGCTGGAATGCGAACACCGGACTCTTTCCCACGATCTGCGATGAGGGATCGGCGATCGTCTCCGACGAGCTCAACCACGCGTCGATCATTGACGGCGTTCGGCTCGCCTCGAAAGCGCGGCGCGAGCGATTCAAGCACGGCAACATGGATCAGCTCGAAGAGAAGCTCAAGGCCGTTGCCGGCTGCTCTCCGGTAGCCATCGTCACCGACGGCGTCTTCTCGATGGAAGGCGATTTGGCGAAGCTGCCGCAGATCCTCGAACTCGCAAAGCGCCACGGAGCGATCGTCGTCGTCGACGACTCGCACGGCACCGGCGTCATGGGCAAGACTGGACGCGGCACGATCGAGCATTACGGTCTCACCGGTCAGATCGATATAATCACGGGAACGCTTGGAAAGGCGCTCGGGGGCGCGGCGGGCGGTTTTGTTGCCGGAAGCGACGCCCTGATCGACACGTTGATCCAGCGTTCGCGGCCGCAACTCTTCTCCAACGCCTTGCCTGCGACGGTTGCGTGCAGCTCGCTCGCGGCGATCGAGTATCTCGATGCGCACCCCGAGCTCGTCGCCGACCTGCGCGAAAAGACGCGCTACTTCCGCGAAGGGCTCAAACGCATCGGGTACAAGCCGCTCGAGAGCGAGAGCGCGATCGTCCCGATCATCGTCGGCGAAACGGCCTTTGCGATCGCGCTGAGCGACAAGCTCTTAAAAGCCGGCGTGTTCGTGACCGGCTTCGGCTATCCGGTCGTCCCGGAAGGAACGGCGCGGATCCGCGTGCAGATCAGTGCCGCGCTCACGACGGACGAAATGGATCGAGCGCTCGCGGCGTTCGAGCGGGTTGGAAGAGAGAGCGGAGTGCTTAGCTAGCTGACTCCTACGGGCGATGGTTCCAGACGCGCACGTACTTGATCGTCATCGAAGCCGGCGACGGCGTGCGCTTATTCGGCGGACTTACCCATCCGCCGATTGCGAGATTCGAGAGCAGGAACATCGGCGTGCGCGGAAACTTTCCGCCGCGCGCCTCGATCTGTGCCGCCGTGACTTGAAAGCGATTGACGCCGTCCAGGTACCAGGTCAGCGTTCCCGGCTCCCAGTCGATTCCGTATGAGTGAAAGCCATGGGTGAGGTTCGGTCCGTCGAACGTCCCGCCGATCGAGTCGTCCTTCTTGCTCGTCGTCGAAAAATGGACGGTCATGTAGACGCGGTGCGGCAGCGCGCCTTGCTCTTCCATGACGTCGATCTCCGGCGGCCACGCGCCATTTGCAGGCAAGAGCCAGAAGGCCGGCCAGAATCCGTGCCCGGCCGGAAGCTGCGCGCGTATCTCGGCATATCCATAGCGAAACGCAAAGGACGGATGCGGCGTCCCGGTGGTAAATGGGCCGCCCGTCGTTACCATTCCCGACGTCCACGAGAAGTGCGGCTTCACGGACTGACGGATGGCGACGAGATGGAGCAACCCTTGGCTAACGATGAGCTGCGTGGGACGATACTGCTCGCGCTCTCGATACCGGATGCCGGTTTGGTTGTTGGTGCAGTCCATGGAGCTGCCGGTCGGATAGCACCAGAACCATTTCCTCATGTTGAGCGTGGTGCCGTTGAAGCTATCCTGGAAGAGCAGACGCGCGACCTGGGGGGCCGCCGCCGGCCGCTCCGCGGGGAAGGTCCCGTTCGCGCTTCCACCACACGCGGATAGGGTGAGCATGAATACCGCGGCCAACCCGGGCCGCCAAACTAGCACGTTATAAATTTCACCCCCAACCGCTGCGTGCCTTCCGGATCAGCTCCTAACAAAAAAGGCTCAGATGTCTTTCGACTCTGAGCCTGACTTGGTTGCGGGGGGTGGATTTGAACCACCGACCTTCGGGTTATGAGCCCGACGAGCTACCGGACTGCTCCACCCCGCGATAGGACCGACTACAATACGACGGCTTGGGTTGCGCCCCCCTGCCGCTTGGGGACGTGCGCCGGTTGCGCGGTGCCCGCCCGCTAGGCGCCGAAACGTCCGGAGGATGCCCTCCGGTTCGCTTGCCGCGCGCCTGCCCAAGATTCACCTGCACTGTCACCTCGAAGGTTGCTTGCGTGCCTCGACCTTTGTGGAACTGGCCGAGCGCAACGGCGTTGCGCTGCGGTATAAGAGCGACGACGCCGGGGTCGATCGGGACGATCCGTATGGCTTCACCACCTTCGGCGAGTTCCTCTATATCTTTGCGGCGGTCAGCCGGTCGCTGAAGCATCCCGAGGATTATGCGCGGCTCGCGCGTGAGTTCGTCGAGGACGCGCTCGCACAAGGCGTGATCTACGGCGAACTCTACGTCTCACCGCCGGTCTGGACGTTCTTCAACCCCGAACTCGACGTCCGTTACACGATGGAGGCGATCGTCGGCGAGCTGCGCGCCGCGCGCCCGCATGCGACCTTCAAACTCTTGCCCGATCTCACGCGCAACTTCGGTCACGAACGTGCGATGACGACGGCCCGGGCGATGGCCGCGCTGACCGATCTCGACGTCATCGGCCTCTCGCTCGGCGGTGATGAGATGCGCTATCCCGCCAAACCATTCGCCGGCGTCTTCGCGTTTGCGCGCGCTGCCGGCCTACACTGCGTCGCCCATGCCGGCGAAGCCGCCGGGGCCGAGAGCGTGCGCGATGCGATCGAGGTGCTCGGCGCCGAGCGCATCGGTCATGGAATTCGCGCGCTCGAAGACCCGCACGCCGTCGAGCTGCTCGCCGCGCGCGGCTTACCCCTCGAGATCTGCCCCACCTCCAACCGGCTTACCGGCTCGGAGCTTGCGGCATATCCCCATCCCTATCTCGATTTCGATCGGCTGGGCTGCGTCGTTACGATCGACTGCGACGATCCCGCGCTCTTTAGAACCTCGATCCAGCAAGAGTATGCGCTGGTCGAAGCTGTCGCGGGGAGCGACGCACTCGAGCGGTACGTCCGCAACGCGATCGCCTCGAGTTTCGCCGGGCAGGAGCTCAAACGAGCGATGGAAGCACGGCTCGACGCGGCCGTCGCGGAACTTCCCGCCGCGGCCGGAAGTTAAAGCAGCTATGCCGGGACACTCGCACTCGCACTTCGCCGAGTCCTTCGAAATGTATATGAAGGCGATCTATCGCCTCGAGCGGGAGGGCCCGGGCGTCACAACGTCGGCCTTGGCGACCGAGCTGGGTGTCGCGCCGGCTTCCGTTTCGGGAATGCTCAAGAAGCTCGTGAACGACGGCTACGTCGAACACGAGGTGCGTGGCGACATCAAGCTGACGCGAAGCGGTCTCGAGGTTGCGGTGGGCGTCGTGCGCCGGAATCGCTTGGCCGAGCGGCTTCTCACCGACGTGCTCGGGATGCCGTGGGACGAAGTCTACGCCGAGGCGTGCATTCTCGAGCACGCGATTACGCCCCGCGTCGAAGAGCGATTGGTCGCGGCCCTCGGAGATCCGCAGACCTGTCCGCACGGCCATCCGATCCCGCCGACGGATTTGACGGAACCGGTGCGAGTCGGAGTGCCGCTCGCTCAAGTCGATGCCGGAGAGAAGGTTACAGTTTCGGGCGTTACCGAGCAGATGCCCGAGATTTTGAGATATTTGGCGCAAGTCGGAATTCGTCCGGGCGTTCGCCTCTGCGTTTTAGAGAAGGCGCCGCTCGGTGGCCCGCTGACCGTCGAGATCGACGGCGGGCGCCACGCGATCTCACTCGAGCTCGCCCGCACGGTAATGATTTCGTGATTACGCGCGTTCTGATCGCCCTCAACGTTATCGGATATCTCTGGGAGATCTACGTCGGCGGCTCCGGAATGCTGACGGGCTCGAACGAGAACGGCATGCAGCGCGTGCTCGTTGCCGGCGCGCTCATCCCGTCCGCCGTGTTGCACGGCGGCCAGTGGTGGCGCATTCTCACCGGCGCCTTCTTGCACGGCAGTCTGCTGCACATCGGCGTCAACATGCTCTCGCTGTGGTTCCTCGGACGCTTCATCGAGTACGCGATGGGATCGTGGCGCATGCTCGTGGTCTACTTGGTCTCACTCGTCGTATCGGGGTTGGGGGTCGTCTACTTCAGCGATCCAATGGTGCCGACGGTCGGCGCGAGCGGCGCGATCTTCGGGCTTTTCGGCGCGCTCTTCGCAATCGGTTTCAAACTCGGGAAGCCGGGAATGGATCTCGTCCGTGCCAACATCGGCATCCTCGTGCTGAACCTGATCATCACCTTTACCGTTCCCTCGATCTCGTGGCAGGCGCACGTGGCCGGACTCCTCGCCGGCTTCGCACTGACTTACCTGATCTACGCTCCGCCGCGCCGCGTCGCGCCGGTGGTCGTCGACGCCGCGACCGGTCGCGCACTGGAAACGGAGTACGAATCGCCGATCGATCCGCAGCCGCGCGCTCAGTGATCGCCTCGCTCGACGAGGTCTTTGGCGAGCGCGGCCCGTTCGCGCAGAGTTTGAGCGGATTCGAACCGCGCGCGGGGCAGTTGCAGATGGCGCAGCTCGTCGAGCGCGGGATCATGGAAGGGGTCCACACGATCGTCGAGGCCGGTACCGGCGTCGGAAAGTCGCTTGCGTACATCGTGCCGGCCGTGCGCAGCGGAAAGAAGGTCGTGCTCTCGACCGGCACGATCGCGCTCCAAGAGCAGCTCGTGCAAAAAGATATTCCGCTCGTCGAGGCCGCGCTCGACGTCCCGCTGCGCGTAACCCTTTTAAAGGGACGAGCGCACTATCTCTGCCGGCTAAAGTTCGATCGTATGCGGGCCGATCGGCTGCTCGCACCGTCGCGCTCGATGCAGCGCATTTGGGAATGGGCCGAGCGCACGGAGAACGGGGATCGCGGCGAGCTCGGTTTCGTGCCGCCGTCCGACGAGTGGGAGCAGCTCGATGCCGATGCCGACGAGTGCGTCGGGGAGTTCTGCGAGCGGTTCCGCGATTGTTTCTACTTCGCCAAACGCGACGAAGCGAAGTACGCCGACCTCATCGTCGTCAATCACGCGCTCTTCTTTTTAGATCTCGCCGTCGGCGGCGGGTTGCTGCCGCCTTACGACGTCGTCGTGCTCGACGAGGCGCATCAGTGCGAACGCTGGGCGACCGACGCGCTGACCTCGGCGCTCTCCGGCGCCACGATCGGGCGAATGCTGCGCAAGCTCCGCCGCGTCTACGAGTTGCCGGCGCACTTCGATGTGGAGTTCGAAGACGGACTGCGACGGTTGGAATCGGCGCTCGCGCGCGTGCCGGCGGATCGCTATCCGCTCGCAGCGAACGATGAAGCCTGGCCGCCGCTCGAGTCGCTGCGCTCCACGCTCTATCATCTGGAGAACTGGCTCTTCGCGAACTCGATGGCTGGGTTGAAGCGCAGCGTCGACGACTCCGCCGAGGCGGAACGCCGCCGCGACCTTGCGCTGCGACTGGTTCTTGCGCACGAGTCGGTGATCGACCGCGTTGAAGCCGGCGCTCCCGAATCGATTGCGTGGGCCGAGCGCGGCGAGTCCGACGGCCGCTATTGCGTCAACTCGGCGCCGCACGATGTATCGGAGTTCTTGCGCGCGGCGCTCTTCGCGCGAACGCAGAGCGTCGTGCTGACGAGCGCGACGCTCGCGACGGATCGCTCCTTCGATTTCGTGCGTCGCACGCTCGGCGTCGACGACGCGCAGGAGCTGATTGCGCGATCGCCCTTCGACTACGCGCGCCAGGCGCGACTCTTCATCGCTCCTGCCGACGTCAATCCGAAGTCGAAGGAGTTCGCACGCCGCGCCGCACCGATCGTGGAAGAGTGTCTCGACCGTACCGGCGGGCGCGCCTTCGTGCTCTTTACGTCCTACGCGCGACTGCGCGAAGTTCACGCGCTCCTCCGCGAACGGCTCGCATTTCCGGTTCGCCTGCAAGGCGAACTGCCGCGATCGCACCTGATCGATTGGTTCCGGCGCACGCCCGGTGCCGTGCTGTTCGCGACGGCGACCTTTTGGGAGGGCATCGACGTAGCCGGCGATGCGCTCTCCTGCGTGATCATCGATCGCCTGCCGTTCCCGTCGCCGTCCGATCCGCTCGTAATGGCGCGCGTGCGCGCGCTCCAAGCGCGCGGCCTCGACGGATTCGAGCATTACATGATTCCGGCCGCGACGGTCCGCCTCAAGCAGGGCTTCGGGCGTCTCATTCGGAGCAGCCGCGACCGCGGGCTCATCGCACTGCTCGATGGGCGCGCCCTCTCGACGCGCTACGGCGCGACGATTCTCGCGGCGCTTCCGCCGGCTACCCGGATCGAGCGTTTAGACGACTTGGAGTCGTTCTTTGCCACGACAGCGACGCTTCCGCAACGATCCGATCTCCGTCCATGAGCGCAAGCCGGTCCATACGGTGGCTCTTGGGGAGGTAGATCATCGCAACGTCACCGAGCGAGACGGTGCTGCCGAGCATCGTGCGCTCGCCGGCGTGCATCCACGCAAGCTGCAGCGACTTTCTCGCATTCCGAACGACCACGACGTACCAGGATCCATCGGGGGCATACATTACTTCGGCCCCGAGGGGGGCTCCGGTGCTTTGAAATCGCGCCGTACGATGCGATCCCACAGCGATCCGATCCATCGCGGAACTCTGCGCCAGCATCGCGTCGTGCAAACGGCGATTCTCCGTCCAAAGAGCGGCCGGCGGCAAGAGCCCAAGGACCAGCACCGCGGCTAGAGCGGCGGGAATAGTCCACTGGGTGCGCTGGGTTCTTCCGGATACCGGGCGACTCGGCCGGAGCATCCCGGCGATGCGACCCTCGAGCTCCGCGGGCGCTTCGTAGCGCGCTTCCATCGAAGCAACGAGCGCGACGTCCTCCTCGGCGGCGGCGACTGTCAGCGCGCAGGCCGTACAACCGCGCAGATGCGTCTCGACGGCGGCTCGCTCGGCTTCGTCGAGTGCGCCGAGTGCGAAGAGGGCCGCGCGATCCTCGACGTGTTCGTGCGTCATCGGCTTTCGTCCTCAACGTGGCCGGCGGATTTAAGAATCGATCCGAGTCTTCTCAGTCCGAGTTTAATCCGGCTCTTGATCGTACCGAGCGGTTCCGCGAGCTCGGCCGCGATCTCCGTCTGGGTCTTTCCTTCGTAATATGCCAACGCGAGCGCGGTGCGCTGTTCGACCGGAAGTTCGAGCAGCGCCCGGCGAACCCGGTCGCGTTCGATCGGGTCGGGCAACCGTAACTCGGCGTGTTCGGCCGGCATCGATGCAAGACGTTGTTGGAGGCGATCGTTGCGAGCTCGACGCCGTCGCCGCGAGATTGCTTCGTTACGAACGCAGACAACCAGAAAGCTTCGCAGGTTACCGCGCGCGGCGGAGTACGGTTTGGGCGCACGCCAGAGACGCGCGAAGGCCTCGGCGACGCAGTCTTTTGCTTCCTCGGCATTGCCGAGGACGTTATAGGCCGCCGAGTATAACGTCGCCGCGTTTCTGCGGTACGCTTCGTTAAACGCCCAGGACTCGTGCTTGCCAAATGCGGTTGCCAAGGCCTCGTCGCCATGCTCCTCTCGAAAATGAACGCCCATTGGAAGCGATCGGATGAGTACGGCGCTTAATCTTCTCGGGTGACCTCGACCTTGGCCCGCTCTTGCAGCTCGTTGACGACCGAGGAATCGGCAAGCGTGGTCGTATCTCCGAGCGTCCGGCCTTCGGCGATGTCACGTAAGAGCCGGCGCATGATCTTCCCGCTGCGCGTCTTGGGAAGCTCCTGCGTGAACGTCACGTACTTCGGTCGCGTGAACTTGCCGAGCTTTTCGGCGACGTGATCGCGCAGCTCGTCGGCGAGCTGCGGCGATCCGACCTGCGAGCCCTTGAGCGAAACGAACGCGTAAATGGCTTGACCCGTCATTTCGTCGAGCTTCCCGCAGACCGCGGCTTCGGCGACCGCGGGATGATCGACAAGCGCACTCTCGACCTCGGTCGTCGAGATGCGATGGCCGCTCACGTTCATCACGTCGTCGATGCGCCCCATGAACCAGAAGTTGCCGTCGGCATCGCGGCGGCCGCCATCGCCGGCGAAGTAGCGATGCGGGAACTTCGACCAGTACGTTTGCACGTAGCGCTCGTCGTCGCCCCAGATTCCGCGCAGCATGCCCGGCCACGGCCGCGTGAGCACGACGTATCCGCCTCCGCCGAGTGGGACCGACTCTCCGCGATCGTTGACGACATCGGCGGCGATGCCGGGAAGCGGTCTCGTCGCGCTGCCCGGCAGCAGCGTCGTCACGCCGGGGAGCGGCGCGATCATGATACCACCGGTCTCGGTCTGCCACCAGGTGTCGACCACCGGCGTTCGGTTTCCACCGATCCATTCGCGATACCAGATCCACGCCTCGGGGTTGATCGGTTCTCCGACGGTACCGAGCAGCCGCAACGACGAGAGATCGTGGCGCGCGGGGTACTCCGGGCCCCATTTCATGAACGTGCGAATCGCCGTCGGCGCGGTGTAGAGAATGGTGACGCGATAGCGCTGGGCGATCTCCCAAAACCGATCCTTGTCGGGGAAATCGGGCGTGCCTTCGTAGATGACGCTCGTCGCGCCGTTCGCGAGCGGTCCGTAGACGATGTACGAGTGGCCGGTCACCCAGCCGATGTCGGCGGTGCACCAGTAGACGTCGCGGTCCTCCTTGAGATCGAAGACGAGTTTCTGCGTCGTCGCGACGTGTGTGAGATACCCCGCGGTCGTGTGTTTGATGCCCTTCGGCTTGGCCGTCGTCCCGCTCGTATAGAGAAGGAAGAGCAGGTCCTCGGCATTCATCGGCTCGGGCTCGCACTCCGTCGATTGGCCTGCGACGACTTCGTCCCACCAGCGGTCGCGCCGCTCGTGCATGAATACCTCGTCGCCGACCCGGCGCGCGACGATGCAGTGCGCGATCGAAGGCGTCTGCTCCATCGCAATGTCGCAGTTGCGTTTGAGGGGAATCTTCTTTCCGCGACGCCAGCCGAAATCGGCGGTAATCAGGGCCACGCAGGACGCGTCGTTGACCCGATCGACGATCGACTCGGGCGAGAATCCCCCGAAAATGACCGAGTGGGCCGCGCCAATGCGCGCGCAGGCGAGCATTGCGACGGGAAGCTCGGGGATCATCGGCATGTAGATCGCGACGCGATCCCCGCGGCGGATGCCAAGCTTGCGCAGCCCGTTAGCAAAGCGATTGACGTCGTCGAGCAGCTCGCGATAGGTGATCGTGCGCCGGTCACCCGGTTCGCCTTCGTAGTAGTAGGCGATCCTTTCGCCGCGGCCGTCGCGAACGTGACGATCGAGACAGTTGACCGAGACGTTCAGCTCTCCGTCTCCGAACCACCGCGCGAACGGCTCGTTCCATTCAAGCGTGGTCGTGAACGGCTTGCTCCACTCGAGCGTGCGAGCCCAGGAGGCCCAAAACTCGATGTAATCGCGCTCGGCATTTTCGTAGACGTCGGCGGTTGCGTTCGCCTGCGCGGCAAACTCGGGGGAAGGCGGAAAGCGCCGGCTCTCCTCGAGCAGGGCTTCAATCGCAGAGCTCGTCATGCACGCAACGTTCCGAGGCGCTAGACCCATGCCTGCCGAAGCAAAGCGCGAGGTTTTTTGATGTTCGCTGCAATCGTCCTCGCGGCGCTCGCCGCCTCGTCAACGGGGCTCGCGACCATTCAATACGACACGCCGCCTCCCAACTTCGCCTTCCCAACGCCGCACGGCCCGAAGTATCTTTCCGACCTTCGCGGTAAGGTCGTGGTCATTGACTTTTGGGCGACGTGGTGCCATGTCTGCACCGCCGAGCTGAGTGACTTCGTGCGCGCTCGCGAGACCTTCGGCGATCGCGTTGCAGTGGTTACGATCTCGAACGAGAGCCCCGACGTCGCTGCCAAATACTTGCAACTTTTGGGCATCACGTTGCCGCTGGTGGAGGACATCGAGGGGTCGGTCTTTCGGATCTACTCGGTCTCGGCGATTCCGGTAACGCTCGTCTTGGACTCCAATGGAGCGGTCTCGTATGTCTCGGTCGGCGGTTTGAGCTGGAGCGAACTCTCGACGGCAATCGAGCGGGCGCTTCCCGACTCTTCGGCTAGCACTCCCGGGGCCGGAGTGCTACAGTAGAGGGCGTGATAGAGAGCGGCGACCTCGGAAAGCGCAAGGCCTATATCCTCGCGACGGTAGTCTACGAGTATATCGCGACCGCGGAGCCGGTCGGCTCCCAAGCGCTGACCCAAAAATATAACCTCGGAATCAGCTCGGCGACCGTTCGCAACGAGATGGCGGAGCTTGAGGCGAGCGGCTACCTCGTTCAGCCGCACACCTCGGCCGGGCGCATTCCATCCGATGCCGGCTATCGCACCTACGTCGACCATCTGATGCAGCCCGAAGAGCTGACCGGCGACGATCGCCGGCGCATCCATGACGAGCTCGGCGACGCCGCCCGCGAGCTCGACGAGATCATCGATCACACCACGCGCCTCCTCGGGCGTCTTTCGAATAATCTGGCCTTCGTGACGAAACCGCAGCAAGAGGCACAGCTCTTCAAGCACGTTCAGCTCATCTGGCTTTCGCCGCATACCGGCGTGGCGATCGTCGTGACGTCGCTGGGCGTCGCGGCGCAGAGCCTCTTCGAGCTGGGCGCCGAGGTGCGTCCCGACGATTTGACGCGTTTCTCCAACGCACTCAACACGCGCCTTGCGAACCGTCCCCTGCGCGACGTCGTCGACAGCGAGATCGCGCAGGCGGCACTGGAGGCCGGCGTTTCGGAAGATTTGCGTAGCGCGGTCGTCGCGGCCGCAGCGTCGGCGCGATCGAGCGAGCAGCCGACAATCGCCGCAGCCGGCGCGCAGAACCTGCTCGATCAGCCCGAGTTTCAAGACTTGCGCAAACTGCGTTCGATTCTGCGCATCGTCGAGGAACAAAAGACGCTCTATCAGATCGTCGCCGACGCGATGAACGCCGAAACGGCGAGCGTCAAGATCGGCCGCGAGCTCGGTAGCGAGGAGCTCGCCGATCTCTCGGTCGTCACGGTGCCGTACCACTTCGGGTCGCACGCGCTGGGAATGCTCTCCATCCTCGGGCCGCGGCGCATGCCGTACGCGCGCCTGCTCGCGCTCGCATCCGGCACGGCGGCCACGTTGAGTCAGCGGCTCTCGGAAGATCTACCAAGCGCGTAACATGCCCACCACGGATTACTACGAAGTCCTCGGCGTCGCTCGCGACGCATCGGGGGATGAGATAAAACGGCGCTATCGCGCGCTTGCGCGCGAGCACCATCCCGACGTCGCGCACGACAAGTCGAAGGCCGAGCACCGGTTCAAGGAGATCAACGAGGCCTACGAGGTGCTCTCCGATCCGGGCAAACGCGAGCAGTACGATCGTTTCGGCGTCGTCGGCAACGGTTCGTCGGGGGGCGCCGCGGATTTCGGATTTGGACCGGGGGGATTCGGCGACATCTTCGATATGTTCTTCGGCAACGTCCGCGGCGGGGGTCACGCGCGACGGGCGGGACCGGAACGTGGATCGGATCTGCGTTACGACGTCGAGATCACGCTCGAAGAGGCGTTTGCGGGAACGACGCGCGAGATCGTTTTCGACCGGCTCGCCGCGTGCGCGACGTGCAAAGGAAGCGGTGCCCGGCCCGGGACGATGGTCGTCCCGTGTCAGCGCTGCGGCGGAAGTGGAGCGGTGCGCAGCGCCCGCCAGACGCCGCTGGGTCAGATCGTTACGCAGACGGTTTGCGCGCAGTGCGGCGGGGAGGGCCACGTCATCGCGGATCCGTGCGAAGCCTGCGGCGGCCGTGGGCGCGAGCAAACGGAGACGCGGCTGACCGTTACCGTACCTGCCGGAGTCGACGATGGATCGCGCATTCGCATCGCCGGAAGCGGCGAAGGCGGTACGCGCGGCGGACCGCCCGGAGACCTCTACGTCTACCTGGCGATCGCGCCGCACCGCATCTTCAAACGCGACGGGCGCGAGACGTTCGTCAGCGTACCCGTGAGCTTTACCGAGGCGGCACTCGGCGCGACGATCGAGGTTCCCTCGCTAGCAGGCGAGGTGGAGATGACGCTCGCGGCCGGAACGCAATCGGGCACGACGTTGCGTTTGCGTGGATACGGCATGCCCAGCGTACGTGGCACGCAGCGCGGCGATCACCACGTTACGGTGAACGTCGTCGTTCCGACCAAGCTGACGAAGCGGCAGCGAGATCTGCTCGAGGAGTATGCACTCGAAGGCGGCGACGCCATCGAAACGCGCAGCTTCTTCGAGCGCGTGAAGGACGCGTTCCGCCCGGAGTGATCGCAGCGTGAGCGGGGCACGCCGATTCTTCGTCGAGGGCACACGCGAGGTCGGCGGCGTTGTGGAGATCGATGGAAGCGACGCGCACAAGATCACGCGCGTGCTGCGACTCCAGCGCGGCGATCGCATCGAGATCGTCGATTCCGCGGCGACCTCCTTTGAGGCGGCGATCGGCGAAGCGGGGCCAGTGGTTCGTGCGGAGCTGCTCGGTCGTGCCGGCGAGCGGGCCGTCGCGAGCGGCGTGCTGCGATGCGACGTCGCTCAGGCGGTTCCGAAGGGACGGCGCATGGAGCTGGTTATCGAGAAGGGCACCGAACTTGGCGCGAACGCGTTTCTTCCTTTTTATTGCGAGCGTAGCGTCGCGCGCGGCGTTGGCAAGGAGAAGCTTGCGCGCTGGCGCCGCCTCGCTCGGAGCGCCGCGCAGCAGAGCGGAAGGGTCGACGTTCCCGAGATACCGGAGCCGGTGCGGTTCGACGCCCTGCTCGAGCGTTTTGCTGCGTATCAGCGCGTGCTCTTTGCGTGGGAGCTCGCGCCGCATGCCCCGCTGAATCAGCGATTGCTTCAAGCGCTCCCCGCGACGGGCAGCGTGCTCGTCGTAGTTGGCCCGGAAGGGGGCTTCACGCACGACGAAGCCGAGGATGCCGAGCGGCACGGCGCGGCACTGCTCTCGCTGGGTTCGCGAATTCTGCGTACCGATACCGCGGCATTGGCGCTCCTGGCGGTGATAGGCGCCTTCGCGTCGTAGAACGAGCGATTCGCATGCCGATGCCATTTTCGATCGTCATTCCGACCTACAACGAAGCCGCCGGTATCGGCAAGCTGCTGGCCGCGCTCGACGAGACGTTTCGCGCGCGCGGACTCGACGGCGAGATCATCGTCGTCGACGATAATTCACCCGACGGCACGGGCGCGATCGTCGACGAACTCTCGCGGCGGTTGCCGGTACGTTGCCTGCACCGCTCGGGAAAACTGGGCTTGTCGAGTGCGGTGATCGAAGGATGGCGGATGGCGCGCAGCGAGTCCATCGCGCTCGGTGCGATGGACGCGGATTTCAGTCACGACGTAAACGCACTTCCGAATATGGTTGCAGCGCTCGAATCTGGCGAGTACGGGCTGGCCGTCGGAAGCCGGTACGTGCCCGGCGGCGGCATTGCGAACTGGCCGGCCCGGCGGGTGATCACCTCACGCGTCGCCTGTTGGCTGGCGCGTCCGCTCACGCACGTGAAGGACGTGACGAGCGGCTACTTTCTCGTTCGCCGCGATGCAATCGAGGGCGTCGCGCTCGACCCAATCGGATTCAAAATCGGGCTCGAAGTGATCGCGAAGGCACGGTACGGGAAAGCGATCGAGATTCCGTACGTCTTCACCGATCGGGTCGCGGGCGAGTCGAAGCTCAATCAGCGCGAGATCCTCAACTATCTCAGGCAGCTCGGACGCCTCTACGCGGCGATGCTAATGCCGCAGCCCGCCAAAGCGCGGAAAGCGTAGGGAGGCGCGATGCCGATGCCCGAGTGGCTTCCCTCCCGCCGGCCAAAAGAAGCGTCGTCGAGCGACGCCGCGCTGTGGAGCAAGTGTCCGAAGTGCGGCGAGGTTCTCTATCGCCGGGACCTCGCGGCGAATCTCGACGTCTGCACTCGCTGCAGTTATCACTTCCGCATGAGCGCCTACGATCGTATCGCTTCGATTGCCGACGGCGATTTCGTGGAGATCGGCCAAGAGGTCGTGCCGAACGACCCGCTCGGATGGTCCGACAAGAAGACCTATCTGGCAAAGCTGAAATCGGATAGCGAGCGCAGCGGGCTCTCCGAATCGGTCGTCTGCGGGTTTACCAAGATCGGGCGCTTTCAGGTCGGACTCGGCGTCATGGATTTCCATTTTCGCGGCGGGACCATGGGTCGCGTCACCGGAGAACGCATCACCTTGCTCTTCGAGGAGGCGCGGCGCCGCAAGGTGCCGTGCGTGATCTTTGCGGCGTCGGGCGGCGCGCGCATGGAAGAAGGCATGCTCGCGCTCATGCAGATGGCGAAGACGACGGCTGCCGCCGCCCAGTTCACGGAGGAAGGCAACTTCTTCCTGACGGTTCTCACCGATCCGACGACCGGCGGCGTCTCGGCATCGTTCGCATTTCAAGCCGACGTGATCGTTGCCGAGTCGAAGGCGATGATTGGATTCGCCGGACGCCGCGTCATCGAGCAGACGATTCGGCAACGGCTTCCCGACCAATTCCAAACCGCCGAATTCTTGCTGGAGAAGGGGGCGATCGACATGGTGGTCGACCGCCGAAAACTCAAAGGGCAGCTCCTGCGCTTGCTCGAGTACGTAGTCCATGAGTAACAACGTCATCGTCGAGCGGGAGAAGATCTTGCTCGAGCTCGAACGGCGCATCGCCGAACTGCGCGCGGCTTCGGCCGCGCAGCCGCTCGATATGTCGGCCGAAATCGGCGCCCTCGAGGAAAAATATCAGCAGATTCTGCGCGAGTTCTTCGGGACGCTCTCCCCTTGGGAGAAGGTCCACATGGCGCGCCACCCCGGGCGTCCGACCTCTCTCGACTACATTTCGCGTTTCGACCGCTTCGACGAACTGCACGGCGATCGCCACTACCGCGACGATCCTTCGATCGTCGGGGGCTTTGCGTTCTTGCGCTCGCGCTCGGTCATGGTGATCGGTCAACAGCGCGGCCGGGATACGAAGGAGAACCTGCGCCGGAACTTCGGGATGCCCGCGCCCGAAGGCTATCGCAAGACGAGCCGTCTCGCGCGTCTCGCGGCGCGGCTCGGGTTGCCGATCGTCACCTTCGTCGATACGAAAGGCGCCGATCCGGGAATCACCTCGGAGGAGCACGCGCAGTCCGAGGCAATCGCGACCTGCTTGCGAGCCTTCTCGACGGCGCGCGTTCCGATCGTCGCGGCCGTCATCGGTGAGGGTGGCTCGGGCGGCGCGCTCGCGCTTGCAATCGCCGATCGCGTCCTGATGCTCGAGCACAGCACGTATTCGGTCGCATCCCCCGAGGGATGCGCGGCGATTCTGTGGTCGGATGCCGGAAAGGCGGAAGAAGCCGCTGCGCGGTTGAAGTTAACCGCAGATGACTTGCACCGGTTCGGTGTCGTTGACGAGATCATCTCGGAGCCGCTCGGCGGTGCGCACCGCAACGCCGAAGACGTCGTGAGTCGTACGCTCAACGCGATCGATCTCGCGCTGGCGCAGCTCGCGCCGCTCTCCGAAGAGCGGCTCATGGAGGAGCGTTATCGCAAGTACCGCCGCTTGGGAGAATCGCAGTTCGAAGGCGTGCCGCCGGTCGTAAGAGCGTAGTGGCGCGGCGCACGCGACCCGCTCTCCGCCTCGCCGGGCGTATCATCGCAACGGCGCTCGCGGTGCTCGTCGTGACGCTCGTCTCGATTCAGTTTGCGCGCGCGATCGGCGAGAATCTCTCGGCCGCGCACGAGCTCTCCTCGATTCGCTCCGACATCGCGTCGCTCGAACGCCGCCGCGAGGACCAGCGGCGCGAGCTACGCCGGCTGCGCGATCCGCAGGGCACGATCCCCGAGATCCACGACCGCCTGCGCCTCGTGCGGCCGAACGAGGCCTTGATCTTCGTCTCACCGCAGCCCGGATCGGACGGTAAGCCGTCGACTCCGTGAGCGCCACGTCGCGCGGCATCGTGATCAATCTCAATGCGTACGGCGCGACGGTGCGGCTCGATGACGGCGACCTGGCGAGCGCCAGCGCGTCCGACGTCGAGCGCCATCGCGACGACTACCAGCGATCGCTGGCGGGGCGCAAGCGACTCGCGTTCGAGGTACGGCGGTACGGCCGGCGCTGTGCCGTCTCGCTAGCGCCGCAGCTGCGCGATGACGACTTCGAAGAACAGATCGCCTTGTTTCTCAAGAGCACCGAGGAGTGGGAGGCGGCCGAAGGGCCGCCGGCAGCCGAGCGCCACTTCCTACGGAAAAAGCGCCGCGCCGCACTCTTTGAATCGAAGCACGGTTGAGCAAACGCTACGCGATCGTATCGATCGGTACGAATTCGACGCGCCTCCTGCTCGCCGATATGGCGCCGGAGGATCCGCGCATCGACGTGGCGCGCTCGGTCGGTACGCGAATCGGCGAGGGCCTCGGCGAACGTGGACGGCTCGGTGACGAGCCGATGCAGCGCACGCTCGACGCGCTCGCGCAGTTTTCGCGCGCGGCGCATGGGCACTACGTGCGGCTCTTTGCCGTCGCGACGAGTGCACTGCGGCGTGCCGAGAACGGCGAGGAGTTCGCGGAGCGCGTTCGCGCGCTGCTCGGCGTACCGCTGCGCGTGCTCTCCGGCGAAGAAGAAGCGACGGCCGCGTATCGCGGAGGTTTGACCGCGCTCGGAACGCTGCGCGGCGAGCGCGTAGGCGTGCTCGATCTCGGGGGCGGCAGCACCGAGTTCGCCGCCGGGGATTCCGCGACGCCTGACCGCGTTGCTTCGTGCGAGATCGGCGCGGTGCGCTTGACGGAGCAGGTTCCCGCACTCGCCGGAAGGGACGGCGCCGTTGATGCCGCGACGGTTACGCGGGCGCGCGAGCTCGCGCGTGCAGCGCTTGCGCCGCTGCGTGATTGCGGGGAACTCGAACGCCTGGCGCTGGTCGGCGGCTCGGCGACAACGACCGCGGCAATCGTGCGCGCGCGGCTTACGCCGAGTGCGTCGTACGCGTTGACGCGAGCCGATCTGCAGCGCACGCTCGAGCGGCTGTTGGCGATGACGCTCGACGAGCGCAAGCGCGTTGCCGGAATGCGAGCGCAGCGCGCCGATATTCTGCCGGCCGGAATCATCGTGCTCGACGAAGCGCTCGCAATTTTGAATCTCGACCAAGCCATCGCCACGACAAGCGACTTGCTGATCGGCATTCTCTTGCAGGAGCGTGACGCCGCGGGAGGAGCGGCGCCGCCGGTGCGCGCAGGTTCGGATATGCGAAGGGGATTCAGACCGTGAACGACGCCGAGATCAAGAAACACATCGAGGAGCTCGTCGACGAGGAGCATCGCCTCCTCGAGCACGGCGAGGGCGGCGGCATGACCAACGACGACCGCCACCGGCTCGAGGCGGTCTCGGTGCAGCTCGATCAGTTCTGGGATTTGCTGCGCCAGCGCCGAGCGCGTCGCGATGCCGGCCAAGATCCGGGCGTCGCAGATCTGCGCACCGAAGAGATCGTCGAACACTACCAGCAGTAGCGGCGCGGCCCAGGAAACACCGCGGCAACAAGCGTAGCGTAACTATTGGCGTGATGGATAACCGTTTTGCAGACGAACTGATCGGTCGTTTTTCGGAGCTGCTCGCCTCATCGACGGCACGCCTCGAGTCACGCATTGACGGTTTGGGAAGCGAGATCGCGGCGTTTCGTGCGGCCACGGAATGGAACTACGGCACTATATCGTCGCGCTTCGATGGTTTGGAATCTCGATTCGATCGCCTGGATTCGCGGGTTGGAGCGTTGGAGACGCGGCTGACTGCCTTTGAGACGAAGGTTTATCGGCGTTTCGATGCGATCGACGCGCGTTTCAATGCCGTCGATGTCCGTTTCGACGGATTGGAGCGGCGACTAACGTTCGTCGAGCGCTCCGTGTCATCCTGAGACTCGTGTCATCCTGGGACTTGTCGAAGGATGGCTCGATAGCGGGATGGTGGTGGAATAGGCAGACACAGCAGACTTAAAATCTGCAGCCCGAAAGGGCGTCCGGGTTCGACTCCCGGCCATCCCAAGAGTTTTTTGGGCATTTTTCGAGGGTGAAGCGGCGACGGTTGCCATTCGGTTGCCGTGGCGGATCGAGATCGGGTGCTCCAGGGGTCTACCCGTTCGGATCAGATCAGGTGCGCGCCACGAATCTGATCATGCAAGCAGCACGTCGTCGAAGCGCCGCTCGGCCGATTTTCGTGAATCGGCAGATTTCAAAGTCGATACTTCGATGGAGGGCATCGACACGCGATATAAGTTCAAAGAGGAAATCATTCGCGGCGAGAAACTTGGTTCGGTCAAAAGTATCTTTTCTAATAATTTAATCGGATACTACCAGTTGTAACTTTTCAGCAACCCATGTCGAGGATCATTGAGGTCTTTCCGGGACTCAAGAAGCTCGATCTCGACTCGGAAGCCAGCGTGTCGGCAGTGAATAACGCTCGAGTCTTCGAGATCGGCGCGAGACTCGGATCGTATACCTTCGGCAAGGATGCGGTCGCGCACGCGGATCTCGCCGTTTCGACGCGACCAACGGTTGATGCATTCCACGTCCTAGTCGCCGAGTTTGACTGGTCATATCACATGAAAGGCGAAGCCGGCAAACAGCAGAAGGCGCATGAGAGCGCCGACGATTTCTTTAAAGCTCTTCAGGCTCCGCTTAAAGACGGTCTCTTCGACGGTACGACGAAAACGGCGCTAATTTACGGAGAACCAGAGTTTGCTGACGCCGGCAGGACGTGATGGACAAGCGGCTGCTTTTCTTAACCGGAAAAACCATCGCGGTACTTTTTGGAGCCCCGCTGTTCCTATACGTCGTTGGGCCGCTAAGCGGCTGATTTGCAAAGTTCGGAGAGGGCCAAGGCGCGCCCCGCGTAGACTTTGAACTATCAGGGATGGCACGGGCGGCCCCAATTCCAACGGGGACAGTAACGCTACTCTTTACCGATATCGAGGGAAGCACACGGCGTTGGGAAGAGCGGCGCGATGCGATGGCGCCGGCATTGCGCCGCCATGACGAACTGCTACGCGCCACGACCGAAAGGCACGGCGGTCACGTGTTCAAGACGGTCGGTGATGCGTGTTGCGCGGCGTTCTGGCGTGCGACGGATGCAGTTGCCGCGGCAATCGATGCGCAGCGTAAACTCTCAGGCGAGGATTGGAGCGCAATCGGCGGCCTACAGGTTCGAATGGCCCTGCACAGCGGCGCGACCGACGAGCGCGACGGCGATTACTTTGGACCGGTTGTGAACCGTGTGGCACGGCTGTTAGCAACGGCCCACGGCGGTCAAGTCCTCGTCTCCGGTACAACGGCGTTGCTGTTGCGCGGTCTAATGCCCGAACGCGTGGAGTTGTACGATTTGGGCGAGCACAGGCTTGCGGATCTCGCCCAACCGGAGCGCGTCTGGCAGCTCGTCGCTCCGGGCTTAGCCCAAACGTTTCCACCGCTGCGATCGCTCCAATCGATGCCGAACAACCTCCCGCGTCAGCTCACGTCGCTCATTGGCCGCGACGAGGTGCTCGCCGAGATCGAGCGGCTGGTCGGCGAGCACGCGTTGGTGACGCTCGTCGGCACCGGCGGCGTTGGTAAGACGCGCGTCGCACTTCAAGTCGGTGCGGATTTGCTCGGTCGTTGGGACGATGGTGTATGGTTCGTCGAGCTGGCATCGACGAACGATGCGAGTCTGGTGGCCGGTACGATCGCGACGACGCTGGGTTTGCGCGAGCAGCCAGGCCGCCCCGTGCTCGAGACTCTCCTGCGCTATGTCGAGAGCAAGAAGCTGCTGCTACTTCTCGACAACTGCGAGCACGTGATCGAGGAGGCTGCAAAAATCGCGGGTACGATCTTGCGCGGCTCTCCCGGCGTGCGGTTAATAGCGACCAGCCGTGAGCCGCTTCGCATCGGCGGCGAACACGTTTATCAGATGCCATCGCTGGCGTTTCCGATGCAAAGCGATGGGCTCGCGGCGGAAGACGCTTTAGGCTATGGTGCCGTCGCGCTCTTCGCGCAGCGTGCCGCCGCCTCCGACACGAAGTTTGAGCTAAGCGACGAAAACGCCCCAACCGTTGCGGAGATCTGCCGGCGCCTCGACGGCATCGCGCTGGCGATCGAACTGGCGGCGGCTCGAATAAAGGTGCTGGCACCGCGACAACTCGCTCAGAAACTCGACGAGCGTTTTCGCGTGCTGACCGGCGGCAGCCGCACCGCGGTGCCGCGTCAGCAGACGATGCGGGCGTTGATCGACTGGAGTTACGATCTGCTCTCACCGAACGAGCAGAGGCTCTTCCGGCGGCTGGCGATCTTCGTCGGAGGGTGGACGCTGGACACGGCCGGCGCGGTTAGCGGCGTCGATCAAGCCGCTGAAGACGCAATCGAGTCTTGGGAGATTCTCGACCTGCTCTCATCGCTCGTCGACAAGTCGTTGGTGCATACGGAAGAAACGGAAGGCCGAATGCGCTATCGACTCCTCGAATCGGTGCGGCAGTATGGGCGCGAACGCCTCGCCGAAACGGGCGAGTATGCCGCCGTCGCGCGGCTGCACGCAGCTGCAATTCTAGCTCTCGGCGAAGAGCTCTATCGCGTCTTTGAGACGACGCCCGAACCCGCGTGGCTTGCTCGCGCCGAGCCGGAGCTGGAGAACTTTCGAGCGGCGCTCACCTGGGCGCTTGGAGCGCAGGGCGATGAACTGCTCGGCCGCCGGCTGGCGGCGGCGCTGCGGCCGGTGTGGACGCGCTTCGCTGCGGCGGAAGGACAGCGGTGGATCCGAGCGGCGCGGGCTCGGTCCGTCACCGCGATGCCGGCTTCGGTTGAGGCCGCGCTCGACCTTGCCGAAGCGGCGATCGCCGTCGCGCTCGCTCAACGGAAGACGGCTCGCGAGCGGGCAGAACGCGCTCTGGCGCTCTACAGGGAGCTTGACGATCCCCTGCGCGTTGCGCAGGCTCAACACCTACTCGGCCGCGCGCTCGTCGATCTCGGCGACATCGAAGAAGGCGAGACCATGCTGGCCTCGGCACTGAAGGGGGCGCGAGCGGTCGGAGTGCGCAGCGTTATTGCAGACGTTTTGCAAAGCGCTGCAATCGCGCGTAGCCATGCCGGCGATGTGGCTGGTGCGCGGCCGCTCTTCGCCGAGGCATTGGCGATGTTCCGCTCGATTGGCGAGAAGCGCGTCTCCTCGAGCATTGCCGGAAATCTTGCCGAAGCCGAGTTTCACGAGGGCAATGCGGTCGAGGCGCTTCGACTGGAACACGAGGCACTTACAGCCTATCGCGCCTTCCATCATAAACTTGGCGCGGCGATTTCGCTGAGCAACACTGCGGCATACCTGATCTCGCTCGAGCGATATGACGACGCTCGCATTTCAGCTCAAGAGGGCCTCGCCGCCGCGCGCGATGCACACTGGGAGGCCGGCGTCGCATGGGGCCTGCAGCATCTCGCGGCGGCGGCCGCGCTACGGCCAGCCGCTGATGAGGAGCCTTCGCGCGGCGACCGGCTCCGCGCCGCGCGGCTTCTGGGTTACGTCGATGCGTGCTTGAATGGACTTGAAGCGTTGCGCCAGTATACCGAACAGCAGGAGTACGATAAGATGCTTGCGGCACTGCGCGATGCGCTCGGCAAAGATCAGCTTCTGAAGCTCATGGCTGAAGGCGCTGCCTGGAGCGAAGATCAAGCCGTCGGGGAAGCCCTCTCGATCTGAGCATCTGCCGGCCGGCGAAACTCTTTACCGCTCGCCCAAGCGAAGATCGATGAGTTGAGCAGGCCGGCGACCACAGTTCCAAATCGTCAGTCGGCAGTTCATCTCGAAGCGCCGGTTTGGGCGAAGATTGCCGCGATACTGGGCGCCGCCGCTGACGCAGCCGGCGTAAACACTCCGACCTTTATAAGGCAGATATTGGAAAGAAGAGTCGAGGGCCACGAATAAGGATTACTCCAAATGGCAGAGGTTAGCCAGAAGACTACCAGCACTCGCCCGCACCAGTAGGTTGGCCGCGGTAGCCAAACGGTAGCCGTCCGCCGCACCCCTCGTGATCCGGCAAGAGTTCTCGATAACCGGGAGTTCCAATAGGGACAGGGCCCTGTACCATTCATGAACTCTGGGGAGCCACGCTCGGGAGAGTTCGACTCCCGGCCATCCCAAGGAAAAGTGTTATTTTACTGCGTTCTTACCGAACTGCAACCGCACGTTTGTCACGGTTGGGCCCCATTGTAACTGGTAGCGCGACTCCTTGACGATATAAGGAATCACAAGGTCAACGCCTCGGCCACGGCTTGATCTTCCGATAGCTGAGCGCCCTCGGCGGCGAGCGATTCAATCTCGGCGTCGCTGAGTTTCTCGCGCAGCGCCGTCATCAGGATATCGTAGGTACGTTCCGCTCTGACAGGGCGTAGCGTTTCGCGGCCGCTTCAGCCTCAGCGTGAGCGCCGCAGCATCGCTCGCAGCGCGGGCCCTACCGAGCCAGCGGGGCCGCAAAGGCTGGGGAGGGCGTCACGGCTTAACGTAGAGCCCGCAACTGGGTGGTTTATGCCCAAAACGCATCGACGTGCGTGGCCGCGGAGCTGGCCGCCTACTCTGAGCGTCTGGCTTTCTATCGTTGAGCGGGCCAATGTCATGCCGCACCTCGCCAAGCGGGTTGGACGGGCGGAGAGTTTAGAAACCTTCAGGAGGAGAGCATCGACCTCGGTAACAAGTGTTGCAACAAAGGAGTCCTTCGTGTCTCGCCTTATTTCTTTATTTCTAACCCTCGCGATGGTTGGCTGTGCCCAACGCGTAACGCCGTTCGCCCCAACTGGCTCGCAACCGACGACGTCGAGCGTTGGAGCGATCGCGGTGAAACCGGCCGAAAGCGTGACAGCCTACGTGACGTACAAGAACGTGACGGGGCAATTCACCGTTGTTACTGTTGACTGGTCGTATGCCGCGAATCCGTTTTGGCATGTGGAAGTGGAAAAATGTATTCAAGGAGAGGCTGAGTTTCACACAAAGGTCGTTTATAACCACATCAAGGAGGGTCCCCAAATAAGGTTCAGGGCGGTGAGCACATTTGACGCCCACCCCCGTTGTGGCCCAAAATTGGCTACTGAAAGGACCGTAACGTTCCGCGCAATGAATTTCGATCCCGACGCGCACTTTCACGTGGATTACTTTAAAGCAGCGAAGGCGTACATACTGTGCGCTCGCGGAGGCGGGAATAAAGAAGTTTGCCACTCCCAGTGACTAGCGGTTGACGGAGGCGGAGGCGGGTCTCAAAGCGCCGCGGGTGTCGGTGGTTATGGCGAGCGCAGCATTGGATCGGCCACGAGCATTGTGATATGCTACGCCGGCGCGGGGCAAGGTCGTGTGTGGCCAGCTTAACGCCGTGAGTAATCCTCGCTCGCAAGTGCGCGCTGCGCGTAGACGGCCGCTGCGAATCGGCCATCCCAGAAAATCATGCTCGCGGAAGTGAGGCCGCGTACTCCATGTCGGCCTCGAGCCATTCGTCCTTGAGGTCGATACGGCGCATGCCGACAGGATAGCTACCCTTGGGATGCGCGGCGATCCAATCTTGCGCCATTACCGTAAGGAACTCGAACTTCTCCCAAAGCACGTCGCCTGCACTGCGTCGTAGTATTGCCACATATGGCGCGAGATGTTGCCAGGCCTGAACAGTGACGCCGTCCCAGATTTGCAACGCCAGTTCTTTATCGATGAGACCGGTCTTAACCAGCGTCCCCATACTCTCGAAGAAGTTTCCGACCAAGTTCGCCTTTGCGATCAGTGCCCGCGTTTCGTCGGTCCGTATCGAACGCATCGCAACCTGGTAACGGAACGCTGGATCTTGCAGCTTTGCCGCTAATACTCCCTGAACGAAGTGCGATGCCTCCATATACTCCCGCGTTTCTGTCGTCTCGCGAAGTTCGTTAAGCGCGGCAATCTGGTTGCTAGTTCGCGCGTGGCGGAGCTGTAGTATGGCGGCGATTGCGGTTGCGGCGATTACGACGAAGGTTCCAAGGGTGGCAAGGGTGTTGGCAAGCTCTAACGACATGAGAAAGACCCTCCCGAAAACGATGCTTTCCGAGCGGTTCGATGGCTTGTACGGCCGTACCGGCTATCGCGATCGCGCGAAGGTCATTTGTCTCATTTCGTCACGGACCCGTCGGAAGCGGTTGGAATCGGGAAGGACGGCCAGGGAACAGTGCGGCGGATAAGCGTGACTGACCGACACTTTTCTGGAACGGACGGGAGCGGCTGAATCCGCGAGTGTAGGTTCGACTCCCGGCCGTCCGAAAAACCGAATTGGCAATGCGAACGTTTGCGCCTGCGAGGCGCGGAGATAGTTCGCAAAATCCTGCGCGGGCTTTCAAGCACCGGCGAACCCGATTACATTGGCGAGTTGCGTCGACGCATGGAGACGTGGCGGAAACTGACTCCGTAAGCCGAAATGGGGGCTCTCGGAGGAAACACGCTATGTCTCGTTCGCGCCGCTGGAGCCTTTTGTATGTCGCGGCAAGCGTATTGTGGGCTGGATGCAATTCGGGCGGCGTAAACGTCCCGTCGCCGTCGAATTCTCCCGCACCACCGGTCGCGCTTGGTCGCGGCACGGTTGCGGTGACCGAGCGTACTCCCACGGCGACGCGTGTCTTGATCTTTCCGCCGCACAGCGACAAGTTCACCCAAGAATTTTCGATCGGCGGTTCCCGGCTCGTTGCCAACTCGCTGGCATTTGACCGGCGAGGTCATCTGTATGTCGGAATAAACGACCCGTCAGCTGGTGGCAAATACGAGGTTCTCGAGCTAAACATTCAAAGCCGTAAGATCGTACGCGAAATTACGGGGCTTCCGTCTTGGTCTCATAGTTCCGTCGCCACCGACGGTGAAAACTTTCTTTACGTCAACACCAAGGCGTTAGTCGGCGGAGATGTGAAGCTTTATCGGCCAGGGGACACGAAGCCGTGGCTTGAAATCAAGGATTCCCTTAGCCCCCTGACCGTCCTAGTCGCCCGCGATTCGCTGTGGGTCGGATACGAAGGGGCATTTGCCGATGCGCTGGCCCGGTATCGTCTGCGCTCCAGGGATCGGACCTGGTTCACGCACACCAGCAACTACTTGCCGCTCAAGCTCGCGGTAAATCCGGAAGGATCGTTGGTTGCGGCGAAGTTCCGGCGAAATTCGAAACTCACCGTTGCCGTGACCGACGTCAAGTCGGGGAAGCGCGAGCAGATCCTTGAAGGCAGCTCGGAGGCAATGACGAGCGACGACTCCGGGCACCTCTATATCGCCGAACTGCACGGCAAGATTCGGACTTGCACGTTTCACGGGTGCTCCCACTCCTTCGAAACGAATTTTACGAATTTGGCGCTCGCCGTGAGCCCGCTCGATGGTATGCTCTATGTCGCCTGCAGCGGCAAATCCAGCATACAGGTTTACGATCCGCGAACCGGCAGCCAGGTGATGTACATTCCGATTCCCGGCGGTTTTCCGAGCCATCTCGCAATCGAGCCGTAAGCCGCAAGCTATCGCGTGCCGCCCGCACACGCCGCACTAGGTGAAATAATGATTCCTGATGCAGCGCTCGTCGCCGCGTTGATGCGCGACAAAGATTTTCGCACCTGCGTCGAGAGTTTGGCGGAAGGCTCACCGAGTGCGTATGTTGGGAAAGATTTCAATTTCCAATCGTTGACCTTGTATTCTGGGGCACGGCTCGTGATCGTGGTCGGTAGGAATGGCTGCGGGTGGCAGGGTCAAGCCGCCCGAGTGCTGATCTATCGGCGAGCGCAATCGGGATACCGGCTCGTTCTCAGCGAGGTCTCGTTGCCCGAGCATGTGGCCGCGAAACCGGATGGCACCGTGTACCTCGCCGAACACGAGACGGTGAACACGATCGTCCAGGCGACGTACGTGTGGAACGGTACGAAATACGCGTTTTCGCCCGATCGCTCGTCGATCGATTGCATTGGGCCCGAACGGGACAGCGAGCGACCGTACGAGGTGCCGATCCACTTCGCTCGAGGTACTTCGTCGACGGTTCTGCGCGGAACCGCATACGAGAACTGTGGACAGAACTATTCGTTCGTCGCGCGCGCGGGACAGCGGGTTGCGATCGAGCGGCTCTCGCCCCAGCCGCACAATCTTCGTATCCCAGTACTTCTCAATTTCGGCAAAGACGAAATCGCCAACGTGAGTGGCGATGCGTGGAGTGGCACGTTAACGCGCTCGGGCAAATACCTTCTCAGCGTCTTCGGAATCGAGCAGCGCGGCGATACTGATTTGCAGCCTTTTGAAATACGCTTGACGATTCGCTAACTCGAGGCCACGCATGGAGCCCAAACCGGAACTGGAGATCGGTTCTGTGAGCAGTGGGGCACGAAGGCTGAGCGAACTGCGAGACCGTGACGAGAGTCGATGAGAGCGGGTCGATCGCGCACGATGCGTTGCAAGGTCTCGACATCCGGTGCGCGAATTGTTCGGTGTACTAAAGCGGCGTTGACCTTAGCATGTTGCGGGTCGTTGGAGGTTATTTATGAAGAAACCATTGCTTGGGCTCGCGATCGCCCTTCTGGTTGGCGTAGGGAGCCTCCAGGGATCGCGTGCGGACGCACAATCTGACGACAACGCGCAGATCGACGCCATCTATCAGAAGTTCGGTACCGCTCTTCGGCACAAAGACGTCAACGCCATTATGTCGCTCTACGTTCGCGGCAACACGCTCTTTGTTTTCGACGTGTCTCCGCCGCGCGACCACGTCGGTTGGCAGAGCTATTATGACGATTGGAAGGGATTCTTCGCTTCGGTTAAAGGAGGGTTGACGTTTAAGATCAGCGAGCTGAACGTCACGGTCAGCGGAGACGTCGCCTATACCCGCAGCATTCAGTCCCTCGCCGGAGATATGGGCACCTTACATGCTCTCGACGTTCGGGTTACCGATGTGTTGCGGAAGATCGACGGCAAGTGGTTAATCGTGCAAGAGCACGTTTCGGTTCCGGTTAACTTCCAAACGCTCAAACCGGACTTCACCTCAAGGCCGTGATTTTGAATCGCTCCGGCGCAGCGTAAGGGCCGTCGGGATCATCAGAGCACGAAGATTGTTGCAGGTACTCTCCCGATGCAGCTTTTGTCGGCCTTGTTTGGTGCGTCAAAAAATGACCGCGTGATCGCATACGCACAGGCGTTTGCAGGCGCAGAGGGGCTGCCAAATGCAACGTGTGCGACGTTGGGAATCGTGACGACGGTAGAGTTCGGTAACCTCCTCGCCACATAGGCACCGAACGATGCAGCAGTTTGGGCGTCGTACTGCGCGTTTATGACGAGGGTCGGTATGGTGCTTTTTGTCGCTGCTCGCACCAACGCAGATGCGGCCGGGACGTTCCAGTCGCGACAGTTCTCTCGCATAAAGGGCAAGTTCGGGGCGTCTCTCAGGATGGAGACCGGGAACGTCGGAAAGACGCGTCGCCCCGCCGCAACGACGTCTTGCTCGCTTTCGTAGGGTACCCACTCGCCGCAAGCAACCCCATTGAATACCCCGTTGCTGAAGATACCGATACTGCCGGTATCCAGCTTGGGCGCAGCCCAAGTCGCTGCAATCGGAGTCGGGTCGCCGTGGGCAAGCGCATAGACCGATGCGGGAACCTTCGCGGCCACGTGCGTACCGGGCGAGACCGCCCATTGTACCAACATGCCGCCGCTGATCTTCACGTTGACGTTCCCGGCGTGTCCGGGGACCCGAATGCTTACCGTCTTGGGAGAGGCCTCGTATTGGAGCACGAGTCGCCGGAACGTTGCACCGATGTCGCCGTAGCGTTTACGACAGGGCGCTTGATCTCGACACGCTTGGAAGACGGCATTGATTCCCTCCGCGGCGCTGGTCCATGTCGCAACTCCACCCGCAAGCGACGGCGGCAAGATGCCGTCGATGGCAACAGAGCGAATTGCGTGGGGATGCTGCCGCATGTACGTGAGCGCGAGATCGGTTCCATAGGAGATGCCGTAGACGTTCCATGTCGCGACGTGCAGCGCGCCGCGCAGATCTTCGAGGTCGTCAGCGCTCTCCAACGTGTTGTACGCGGCTAGGTCGGAAGTCCGCGCCGCGAGTTCTTGGCGGCACTTTAGCGTCGCATCGGAGTAGGCTTTGCCTGCTGCAGCGGTATCGTAGGGCATATCCAGCGTCTTCGCAGCCAAGCGATCGACCGACTCGCACGTGAGCCGCGGTTTGGCGGTATACGTGCCACGCTGCGACATAAAGATCACGTCGCGATTCGCGTTGAGTTTGCCGGCCAGCGCCATGGGAATCTCGGTGATCGCATCGTCGCCCGGACCGCCGGCGAGCCAGATGATCGGATCGCTCTTCGCCCTCGCTGAATTTGCGGGGACGATGGCCACCGCGAGGCTGATCGCCCGCGCGCTCGCCCGGTGACGGTTCTCAGGAACGATAAGCCGGCCGCAGCGCGCGTGCCGCAACCCTGCTATCGGTTGTGGTGGGACGGGACATGGGCCCGGGACAAAACTTGGGGTACTCGTGGCAGCGCGTGTAACCACGAAGGCGCTCGCACTTAACGTTACGAGCGCGTAGGCCAGGATGGCGAACCGGATTGGGACTTTCAACACGCGCTCCGGACCAGCGACGCGGCGTAACATTCTGTCGGGGTCGGTTCGTCGGCGGCTGCTTACGACTTAGTGCACGTAGTCTTGGCCGTGACCTTCCACACTCCGCCGACCTTCGCTTCGCTGAGATCGACTTGCTTGGTCATGGAAAGCATGGTGAACGTGTCGCGAATCGGCGTCACCGTGCCGTCTGTGTCATAGAACGTCCCAAGCCAATGGATTGTCTTTCCGGATTCCTGCGTCGTCTCAGTTCCGTACTTTCCGCCGGAATCTGCGTATGGCGCGTACCAGGTCTTCGTTTTTGTAAGATACGTACTGTAGCTCGTAACGTCGCCGTTCGGGCTTGCAGTCCTGATCATGATGTTGCCATCTTTGACCTTAGTCGCCGTAATCGTAGTCGACGCTAACGCACCCAGCTCCGATGGGTGCATTGGGTTGGTGCACGACCACGTTCCGACCATATAATCGTATCCATGCGGACCCGCACCGACCGCCGACACGGACATCGGTGTGTCACCTAGCGCCGGTCCGGCAAGACTAGGTGCGATCACAGCTGCGCACGCAGCAAGCACAACAATGAGCCGTTTCATAAGAGTCACCTCCGTAGTAAGAAGCAGACAACCGAGTCTTTGGCGAAAACGCAGAAGACCCCTGGCCAGGACGAGCGTGGGTTCGACTCCCTGACTCGGTGCGCCGGCATCGCAAGCGTTTCGATCTCGTCCGGCGAAAACCACTTCATTAAGAAAGGGAACCTAAATGTCCAAGGCTCTTCATAATGAAATGATTTCGATGATTCATGAAGGAAAAAGCGAATCGGAGATACGCGCAGCGATAGAACCGCGACTGGCCCCCGGCTGCAAGCTAACGACTTATACTGATACCTGTGTCACTAACTCAGGCACGAGCGGTTATAAGCGATGTGGTTATATATCGGGTTGTGACGACCCGAGCAATAACACCGATGCCGAGTGTGGCGAATGCCAGGGGTCTTGACCTAGCGCGCGTGCTTACACTCGTCATTGGTAACGTTAAAATAGGCTTTCCCCACTAGCTGATCGGCACCATTGTAGCCATAAATCACCACCGAGGCGGTTCCGCATTTTCGGTCCGGATAGACTCTGATTTCGTTGAGCTTGACTTTAGAAAACTTGCAGAATGGCTGGCATGGCTTTGGGCCCCAGGATTCCTCGTAAATCCCGGGTCCCGAGGCACTAACGGCTACATATTTCGTCTTCTTCAGAACAACCGGACACGGATGAACCTTAACGCCATGGGTGCCGCTGCAGTCAGGGTGACCCTTCGCCTCCGCAGTGGGGCTCATCGGAAGAGCCGCGGAGGGCACGACGTTCGCGACCGAGTTTCCCGGCTGGGCGCTCGCTCCACAAGCGACCAACAGTACAGTGCTAAAAGCGAGAGCAACTGAAAAGCGCAACATGAGGAGCCTCCTTAAAAACCAGAACCCGGGACCTTCGTCTCCCTTCGCTAACGGCGTTGTGGAACCTCGACGGTCATTGCGGCGCACCCCAGATCATTCGCGCCCGATGCTATCAGCGATGCAGTTCGGGGCAATCGAACGGCCCAGAGTAGATGAGTTCGCTTTCGCCGTTGCGTCCGATGCGAACGTTCAAGTGCGAGTCCAGCGGCGATCGCAGCCCTTCCGAAACGACGAACGCATCGCCTAACGGGCCGCGAACCCAAAAGGTGATGTGCTCGTAGTCTTCTCCGTTCGCAGATCGGGTACGGCCGCCGGTGAAGCCGTGCTGCGCGATGGGAGAGCCGACCAGTCTGTTCGCCGCCGTACTGCGTTGGACCAACGCCAAGCCGCAGACGTGGGCCGGCGTCCCGTCGATCAGCCGGAAAATGAAGAAAAGCAGCGCGCCCACAAATGCGACAACGAGTGCTGCAATTGCGAAAAAGAGCAGCCCGACGAGCCCGACGAGCCGTCGTGTGGGCATCCTAGGTGCGGTGCTACTCACGTGGGACGGTCAGCTCTTTGGCTCCCGAAGTCGGACCTGGCACACCGACATTCTACCAGGGACGGTAGTCCGCCACTGCCCGTTCCAGACGCCTCCCTTTGCCTTTGCGACTTCAGGGCATTTCTTCTCGGCGTCCGACTGACTCCAGATCGGACCCGCTTCTACGGCCTCGACCACATATTTGTCCCCCGCCGAACGCAGGCGAATCTCGCAGACCGACATTCTGCCCGGCACCGTGGTCCGCCACTCTCCGTCCCAGGTGCCGCCGTTCGTCTTCGCAACCTGCGGGCATTTCTTCTCCGCATCAGCCTGACTCCAGATTGGGCCGGCTTCGACGGTGACGGTCCTCGTCTGCGCGGAGGCGGCGGAAGGGACCGCCGCGCTAACCAGCGCCGCGACAACGCTGAAACACGCGAACGCAAAAGCTCTCATTCTACATCCCTCACTAGAGTGAACGGTGCCGGTTTTATTCACCGGTCTCCTGCGGAAGCGCCGCTCCTAACGATGCCCGAATGGCCCGAAGTAAGGTCGCCGAAAGGATGCGCCGGTAACGAACGGGTGGGAAGCGGGAAGCCGTCGCTTGAGCTCAAAGAGGTACGGGCTTTCTCAGAATCGGTTTCCTTGGAGGTTCGCGTGTGTCGCGCTAATGTTAGGTCGTGTTGTGCGGCGGTTGCCGCGGTCATCGCCGTTGGGATGACGGCATGTTCGAGCGGCGGATCGATCGTACCAGGCGTCTCTCAACAGTCGCTGCAGACTATGGAAAAGAGCCACACAGGGCATTTCGCTCGCATCCGCCGCCAGCCCCCGGTCGGAATGACGATGGAGTGGCTGCTGACCGACGGCTCCGTGCTTGCGCAGAGCGGCGCGAATTGGAGCAACTGGTACCGCTACGCTCCCGACGCGAAAGGCAACTATAGCGACGGCACGTGGAGCCAGGTTGCATCGCTTCAGTCGGGCTACGGGCCGCTCTATTTTGCGGCCGACGTACTGGCCGACGGCCGGCTAGCCATCAGCGGCGGCGAGTACAACTCACCGGGAAACGGCTATGACTTGCAGCTCACAAATCAGGGTGCGGTCTACGATCCGATAAAGAACGCATGGACGCCGATCGGCCATCCCAAAAAGTGGAAATATATCGGCGATTCTCCGTCGAGCGTGCTGCCGAATGGCACTATGCTTGTGGGGGACAAACTTCACATGTGGGACTCGTATCTGAATCCGAAGAGGCTGACTTGGAAGCGCGTCGGTGACGCGGGCAAGTCAGACTTTAATGCCGAAGAAGGATGGACGCTTCTTTCCAACGGCACGATTCTCACCGCCGACGTAGAGAACGCGCCGAACTCGGAGATCTACAACCCTGCTACGGGCCAGTGGAAGACCGCAGGCTCGACCATCGTAGATTTGCACTCTCCGTCACCGTACGGATGTCTTTTATATGGGCCCAACCTCTGTTACTATCCGCCCGGTGAGATCGGGCCTGCGATTCTCCGCCCCGACGGAACGGTTTTCTATACAGGATCCTACTCAACGAGCGGACCCGGCCACACTGCGATCTATAACTCGGCGTCCGGCACCTGGACGGTTGGGCCGGACTTCCCCAACGGCGACAATGCCGGCGATAGTTTTGCAGTGCTCGAACCGAGCGGAAACGTTTTGGTTTTCGGCGTGAGCGGAACCGTCTACGAGTGGAACGGATCGACGCTCACTCCGATCAATGGGATAACGTATGCAGGGCCGCCCCTCGTGCTGCCGACGGGGCAAATCATGGTGTTGGGCTATTCGAGTGTCATGCTCTACACGCCAACCGGAGAGCCGCAGGCGGGTTGGTTGCCGACGATCAAGAGGGTTTCCAAGACGCTGGCGCGCGGTCAAACCTATAAGATCACCGGAACGCAGTTCAACGGCTTTGGACAGGCGACGTCATACGGCGACGAAAACCAAAATGCGACGAACTACCCGATGGTGCGCATCACCAATAACTCGACCGGGAACGTCTTCTACGCGCACACGCACGGTCACAGCACGATGGGCGTCGCCACGGGCTCGCTCCCGGTCTCGACCAACTTCGACGTTCCAGCAAAGATGGACACCGGCGCGAGCACGCTCGTCGTCATCGCGAACGGCATCGCATCAAAACCCGTCAACGTCGCGATAAAATAGGACCCACTCGCCGGAGCTACTCGGCCCGGCAATGAATGGAGGCTCGCATGGTAAAGGATTTAGCGTTTGTGGCCTACTCGGTGCGCGACGTTCCTCGCGCCGCGGCATTCTATCGCGACGTCGTCGGATTGCAACCCGGCCAATTGTCAAGCGATCATTGGGCCGAGTTCGATCTTGGAACGACGGCGTTCGGAGTCGGAAACGGCGAGCCGCTCGGCTTCATGCCCGGGCAATCGAATGGCGCCATGTTCGAAGTAGACGATATCGACGCAGCGCGAGAACGGTTGATTGCCGGCGGCGCGGGTGACGTCAGCGAGATCAACGAGTTTCCGAGCAGTTGTCGTTCGTGTTTCGCAAGCGATCCCGAGGGGAATCGCTTCGGCTTACATCAGCGCTACTGAGTATTTTCCCAAGACGTCCGCTTCGGCATCGCATCGAGGGTCTCGCGGATTGCCTGAAGCACGACCTGCGGGTCGTCGAGCTGGATGTATTGACGGTACACGTTGTAATCGAAAATCTGCCGCGAATTCGTCGACAGGCGAAGCCAGGAGGCCTGCGCTAGCGCCGAGTCGCGCTCGAAGGCCACGTGCCAGGTATGGACGCTCGCGGGCGAGGATGGCGGCAGGCCGAAATGCCAAGTGGTCAGCACGCGAATCGGCCGCGAGCCATATGACGTCACGTGGCTCTGCAGATAGGTCTCATCTGGGGGCATCTCTTCCATCTCGGAAATCATGGCATCGTAAAGCGAGACCTGCGTTCGCGCGAAGTGGAGGAGCGAGTCGTTCAACTCGTTGGAGAAGCGCGCTTCGGGCAGCCCGCGAAAGAACAACTTGTCGCAGCTTTTTGGTGGACCTTCGGCGAGAGCGCTGCGGCATCGTCGCAGTGCGGCGATGATTTTTCGAAAGCTTTGCTGATCGCGTGCCCGCCACTTTGCAGGCTCGACGTCGCCGTCGTCGGCATCGACGAGCACTATTCCGCCTACGTCGCGCATATAGCGGTCCGCGAAGACGCGCATGTTGTAGCTGCCGAACGCATGAGCAACCAGCAAATACGGGGGTGAAAGCGAAGCGCCGTGCAATGCGGCATGCAGCTCGTCGGCGATTCGAGCGCTCGTGCGCGGCATGACCGCCGGATCGCTAAAGGCATATCCGGCGCGATCGTAGGCGCACGCGCGCGTCCATCGCGCAACCTGCGGCTGTACGCCTGCCCACGACGGAGACCAGTCGCCAAATCCGGCATCGAAAACGACGGTCGGCGAACCCGACCCCATGCAGTAGAGGTTCAAACGAGTCTGTCCGCTGGATATCCGTTCGCCCGGTCTTGTATAGAGCGTATCTCCCGGGACGGCGCCAGCCATAGGAGTCGTTCCTAGAGCGAGAAAGGCAAGGCTGAGCAATCTCACGATCCATCCCATACAGAACGGTCTCTATCGTTCGCCGGCGTCGACGTATGCACGTTCTCCGGTCCGCGGATTGTAGCGAACCTCGACGAGTTTTCCCGAGGTGGGATCGACGAATCGTTCGGCCGTACTCTGCCAGCCGCGGCCGGCGGCACGGCGCGTGCGATAGTGCCGTTCGAAGAAGGTCCCGATCAGGATCAACACGCCGAAAACGCCCAGCTCGAGCGCCGCAAACCAGACCTGGTTCGCCAGAAAGATCGCACCGGCGATGCAGCCGACGCCGATTGCGATGACGAGCGCGCGCAGCATCACGCAGGCTCCACGACCGCGGCCGTGCCATAGGCCACGATCTCGGTCATCGTCTGGCCGAGCTCGGAGGAGTCGAAGCGCATCATGATAACTGCATTTGCTCCCATCGTTTGCGCGTTTTGGACCATCCGATCGGTGGCGTGCCGGCGTGCCTCTTCGAGCATCTCGGTGTACTCGATGATCTCACCGCCGGCCAGCGACCTCAGCCCGGCCATGATGTTGCCGCCCAACCCGCGGCTGCGCACGACCACGCCGAAGACCTGACCCAACGTCTGCGATACTCGGTGTCCGGCGACGGATTCGGTAGTAGCGATGACCAAAGTGCCCTCCTTCGCGAGTGCGGCCCGCTCGAGCGAACCTAGCATAATACTACTCAACGCGGCGGCCAAAGTGTCGTGGGCTCGCCACGATAGGATGCTGCCCCGGCGGCCCATAAGGAACGGACATGCATCGCACTTGGTTCGAGCGCCGGTCGCGTTGCATCCTCATCGTTGCGGTACTCCTCGCCGGATGCGGCGGGCCGGGCGCGGGAGCGGTGCCGCCGGGTTCGCCGCGCGAGCTGGTACGCGTTGGGCGGCTGACCGATCCGATCGATAAGATCGACCACGTCGTCATCGTCGTCCAGGAGAACCGCAGCTTCAACAACCTTTTTTACGGCTTTCCGGGCGCGACGACGGTGACGTACGGCTACGACAGCAAGAATAAGCAGGTCAAAATAAAACCCGTGGACCTCGCGACGACGTGGGACCTCGCGCACAACTCGCAGGCGTTCTACGATGCTTGCAACGGCACGGGATCGATTCCGGGCACCAACTGCCAGATGAATGGTTTCAACCGGGTGACGGCCGGATGCGGTCAGCCCAGCTACCCGGCATGTCCGATCAAATACCCTTCGTATAGCTACGTGCCGCATTCGGAGACCACGCCGTACTTCACGATGGGCAAACAGTACGTCGTGGCCGATCAGATGTACGCTTCGAACTTCGACATGAGCAGCTACGTTTCGCACCAATATACCATCGCCGCGCAAGCGGCGCAGACGACAAACTATCCGGCCGCGAACTGGGGGTGTCCCGGCGGTCCCTACGATACGATACCGACGATTACGACGAACCCGCCACGCGGCTACGGCGCATCGGTGGTGGATTGCTTCGACTACCAAACACTCGGCGACGAACTCGATGCGGCGGGGCTCAGTTGGGCCTTTTATGCCAACCCGCTGGGCATTGTCGGTGCGGGGGGGACGAAGTGCGGAACGGGCGTCAGGAAAGCCTACGGGGAGCGCGGTATTTGGAGTTCGTACCAGGCAGTCAAGCACATCTGCTACGGTCCCGATTGGAATGACGACGTCATTACTCCCCCGAGCCAGTTCTTGACCGACGTTGCCGGCGGCAGCCTTCGCGCCGTCACGTGGATCACTCCGACCTGTGCGAATTCCGACCACCCGGGCTGTAACTCGGATACGGGTCCGTCGTGGGTTACGTCAATCGTCAACGCGGTCGGAGAATCGCCGTTCTGGGATTCGACGGCGATTTTCATATTCTGGGACGATCCCGGCGGCTTGTACGATCCGGAGCCGCCCGCATACCTCGATTACGACGGCCTGGGTATGCGGGTTCCCATGCTGATCATCTCGCCCTATGCAAAACGGGGCTGGGTCTCGCACGTGCCGTACGAGCACGGCAGCATTCTGCGATTCATCGAGAATCGCTTCAATCTTGGGCAGCTAGCGGCCAGCGATACGCGCGCGACGTCGCCCGAGAACGACTGCTTCGACTTCTCGAGGCGCCCGCGTAAATTCGTGCCGATCACCTCGAAATATAGCGAGGGCTATTTCCTCCACCAACCGCGAGATTATCGACCCCCCGACGCGAACTGACGCAGAGCCGCACGTCAGACCCAGGAGATCGGAGCAAGATCGGGCGCTACGTCGCGGTCGACGTCCTGCCATGGTATCGTTCCAGGTGTTGGCGTTGGTGTAGATCACCATCTTGCAGCCGAGTGATTTTTCGACCGACGTGATAAATAACTCCAGCTGCTGGACCGGCTTGTCGAAGACCCGCTGCCTTCCTCGACGTCGACCGCGGGACACAGCTTACAAGGATAACCGTTCAAACGCCATCCCCCGAATTTGTACCGTAGGAAGCGCGAGCGTATGCAAAGTCTACGAGACCCGTAGCGGTGACTTTTGGCCAGGCGATGTCCCCTGCGCCCATGAAACGTCTGCGCCGGTTAACATCTCACATCACCCGTGGTCGAGAGCCCCATATCGCTCGGGTTGCAAGCCTACATCGTACCGTATCGCACAAGAGAATTCTACTCGTAAAAAGGGTATGCTCGGCACCCTAGGAAGGTTGTTTTATGAGAAAGATTTTTGGCCCAGGCGCCGGGGTCGCACTTTTCGCTGTGGCTCTTCTTGTTGCGTGCCACGGCGTTGGAAGCGGGGCCTATACTCCAACCGTGTCGCAGGACGAGTCGTCGTCCTCGTACTCGACGATTGCGACGCCGTTGACATCAATTCAATGCACGGCGCCCAAGCGCAAGATACCGGGAAAATATCTGAGTTACTTTGCGGAAGGTAACGTCAAAGGCACTACGTTTACTGCACTGAAGACCAAGGACGCCGCCATCTGGCTGCTCGCGAATTACACGAAGCCGACGCCGACGCCCAAACCGACCCCAACGCCGAAGCCGACGCCAACGCCGAAGCCGACGCCAACCCCGAAGCCCGTGAAGGTCTACTTTTATTACGGAACCTTCACTACGAAGAACAAGCAGGCAGGGTGTGCGTATCTGCTGGCGACCGTCAGCGGCAAGCCATTCAAAGGTGGAAAGTTCAACGCCGATACGACCGGATTTCCGAACATCCAGACATTCCCGTACAGCACCAAACTCCTAGAAGAAGGGCCGATCAGCTCGATGGTGATTTCGAAGCTCTCTTCCAAGGGCGGCGCGGGATCGGCGACCTTCCAGCAGTCTAACGGAAAACCGTATACCACCGGGTCGATCAAATTGGTTGGACGCCAGGTTATTCAGGAAGCGGAGAAGCTGCAGCAGCTAGTACAGAGCCTATCGCTTCTAAAATAACGTACGCATGAATTGATAGCGGGGCGCGAAAGAGCGCCCCGCTATGGCTACCTCGACTCTCTGGCTTTGCTACGGATATTTGTACCGCATCACCGTCGTCAGGTCGATGCCGCGGATGATCCCGTTCGCGTGATAGGCGAGTCCCCAAGAATCGATCGACGACATGTCGGGGAAGATGCATGCCTCGAGTACTTGATCGATCGAGTTCTTCTTAAACCAACCGCCGCCGTTGCCGCTGTCGCCGCCGAACTGGTCGGATCCGCCGAGGAGCGAGCAGTAGCACGACGCGGGATTGCCCTGGCACGAACCCGTCGGGGGAGCGAGAATGTACGCGAGAGCCGCGAGCGACGGTTTTGTCTTGTACAGCGTGTTCAACTTAATATAAATGCGCGAAGCACCCGACGACGAACTCGTGTATTTGCAGAAGGTCGCTACGCCGGCGAGCGGGAGCGGACTCGATCCGTTCGTGCCGTACATCGCACGGCGAATCTCGACGGCACCGCCGGTCTGTTTGCAGTAGGCAGCCGCACGAGTGTCCGCCGGATCGATCGTCGTGGGTACCTCGATCCCCGCGGCGATGCTCGCTGGGATTTGCCGCGCCGGCGGCTGATGGAGGATGGACGCGGCCGAGGCGCCGGCCGCCGAGGTCGCGCCCGCGGGCCCTTGAGCGCCGGGGAGGTTGCCGCCACAACCCGAGAGCAGCACGGCGAACGCGGTAGCGATCGCCGAAAGTGAAAGCCTCATACTTCGGTCTCCTGCAGATGTAGAAGAAGCAGCGTCCAAAACGGACTAGACACGCACGAGAACGGTTTCGCATCAGCTACCTCTTGGGCCTGGCTTCCCCATAAGAATGGGGCGCGGCGAAATTTCGCCGCGCCCCGTGGAGGCTAGGAGCTGCGAGCCTTAGCGCTCGAGCACCTGGAGATTGTTGTCGTTGTCGTCGTTGAAGTAGAGCTTCGTGTTTGCCGCGTTGTTACCGGTTGCGACCATGCCGAAGAGCGAGCCCGCCGGGCCGGTATCGACGTTGCGCACTTGCATCACGTGCCCGCCTGGGTTGATCTCGATCATTAGGTTTTCGCCGTTCGGGTCGGCCGTATTGCCGATCACGAGGTTGCCGTTAAAGAACAGCGCCGAACTAATCGGTCCGTTCAACGGCGGTCCGGAGAAAAGGACGCGTGCCTGCGAACTACAGCGGCCGCCGAATCGCGTGCCGTTGGACAGTACCGTCAAGCATCCCGAGTGAAGGCTGGTAACTTTAGAGATGGCGGTGACGGAGTTGTTCTGGCCGTCAACGACGTACAGCGTATCGCGATTACGTTGATATTGCAGGCCGGATGGTCCGAGAATGCTTCCAGGCGGTCCGCCGTTAATCGGAAAGCCCGTTGCGATGACTTCCTTGGCCAAGGTGTGCAGATTGATGCGCACGATGGATCCATCGCCGGCGTTGCTCTCATAGATTGCCTGCGGACCCTGTCTCGGTTGTGCCCAGATCTGTCCGAACGGGCGATTGAACGGCGAACCCGTAAAGTTGCCGACCAACGTTCCGCCCGACGAGAACCAGGGATTGTCGTTGGATGCAAAGGCAGCGGCCCAGATCGTATCGTTATGCGTGAGGGCCAATGCGTTGCAACCAACGAGCGTCGTCGGGTCGGCGACCACGAACAGCGGTGCCGATCCGGGTTTCGGATGGAGCGCGACGATGGTATAGCCGGTCCCCTGCGTATTGGTGTTGTCGTTGAAGTTGCACACGGCGAGATCGCCCTTCGTAAAGGCGCCGTTCGTGGTCTTGGCCACGTCGAGACCGTATGGATTGAGTTGGCCGTAAATCGGATCGATCGTCGATCCGATGACGGCCTGGTGTCTGAGTTGGCCGAGGACCCCCCCGCCTGCCGGTGCAGCGCCCTGATTGCGGGTTTGGCTTTGCGCCATCGTGGCCGGTATCGACGGGGAAACGGAGCTTTGGCCTCCGTTGCATCCGGCAACCGCCAACGACACAATCGCCGCACCAAAGATGACCTTCTGATGCATACGTATGTTCATCGATTACCTCAAATGTAGCTTCGGTGAGAAACCAGGTCTAGAATGTCACCTGCGGGGATGAAAAAAGTCTGAAGAAGTTAAGATGCCTGGAAGGTGTCCGGGTGATAAAGCAAGCGCGGCCTCGCATGTGCGAGACCGCGCTTGGCTTTAGTGGCTCGGTTTTATTTTGCTAGCATTTCCTGGCATCGCCGGTGAGTACGTACTCGAGCGACGTGAGGTTCCTGTGGTAGCAGGGCCCCTGAATGTTGCGGGTCTTGTACTCCTGCGCGCTCTTGCCGTTGGACGGCGTGAAACCGGAGCTGGTGAAGGTGAGCGTATCCGACGAGTGGATCCGGTTGAGCAGCGCCCACGGTATTAGGCCGTGCTCTTCGGGGTTCACACCACTTTCGTTCTTTATTTGGACGATATCGGCGGTCTGCGTTGCGCTGCTGGCGCCCGCAACGTAGTTGTAGTTAACCGTCAGCGGCCAGTTGCGCTCCTCGAGCGACGCCGTGCTGTGCCCCTTGGCCGTCGTGGTCGTCTTCGACACGACCGTCGTATCTTGCGTAATGTCTTGGAGGAACTGATTCGACGTGAGCGCGATCTTCTGAACGTTCGAGAACTTTATGCTTTGCGACACGTGCGTGTCGACGCGTCCGTGCGACGTCATTACGTAGCCGTCGAGGTGAACCGGATGCGTGGCGGTTACGCCGATCGTTCCGCGAGCGCCTCCGGAGGGCAGGCTCTTAACGTGCTCGGTGACGTTCTCGTTGGGCGTGCCCGAAGTGCTATCGCTGACGAGCGCACCCGTTACTTGCGACGAGCCGTGATCTTCGTAGACGAGCAGGGCGGCGTTGGTTGCAAAGTAGTTGCCGTCGTTGAAGACTGAAACCGCTATCGTATGCGGGTTTCCGTCGTCGAGCTGCGCCGCAAAGGGGGTGAGGTCGATGCGGTACGGCGCGAAGTTCAGCGTCTCGACGCCGGGAATCGGAACCCAGAGATACGGGTCGATACCGCCGCTATAGATCCACGGATAGACGGGAACGACGCCGGCGGGTTGGTTGTCGACCAGCACCTCGCCCTCGCGGAACCCGGTGTTTCCGCAGTTGTTGAACTCTGACGCGAGGTCGTTGGGGAAGCACGTGTACCAGAATTCGTCGTTCGATTGCGATTCGAGGAAAACGTCGAGATAGGCCGCTTCGACGTTGGTTGGAAACGTAAACGTGCCGGTCATTTGGGCGGTGGAGTTATCGAGGTAGACGTAGCCGCCGCTGGGGCCGCCCGAAAGCGGGTAGACCGCATCGGCGGCATTTGCCGCGGCGTGCTGCGAATTCGCAGGATAGAAGTCGAGCTCGGCGGTTCCACGGATGACGCCCGTGTATTGCGAGTTGACGATGTTATAAACGGAGGCTTGGCCGACCGACGGCTGCGCGAAGATCGGCGCGTACTCGCTGACGTCGCGCTGAATCTCCCACTGCGGGCTCGCATTCGAGCCCGGCTCCGCCGTGGTGCCGAAGAAGATGTTCGTCGCGCCGACCCAAATCGCGCCCGTGCGGTCGTACTGCACGCCGGCGGTAACGTTGAAGTGCACCGTGAGAACGATCTTCGCGTAGGGGCCGGGACAGTTCGCGGGCGGCGTGTAGTTGAACGGATGGTCCGAGTAGTCTCCAAAATCGCCGACCGGAAGACCTGAAGGGTTCAGCGGCGGCGTGTGCGGCGTGAAGAGCACGTCGACGCAGGGCGTTTCGTTCGGGACTCTCACGCGCGGCGTCGCGGCGACCGGATAACCGGCACCGCCGTGCGCGGGCATGATGCCCGAAGAGTGACCGCTGCGCATCAGCGCGCGAATGCGCTGCGTGGCGCGTTCGATCGAGAGCGGGCGAGTCGTTTGAGTGCTCTCCGACGAGCTCGCGCCGGGCATGCCTGGCGTGATTCCACCGTGACCGCCGCACGCGGTCAGTAGTGCAAGAGAGAGCATCGTAGCGACGCTCGGAAAAAGACGAGTTACGAGACGCATTATCGGGACCTCCTCAGCAGCAAATCGTCGGGGCAGCTTCCGCGACGAATCCGCCTTTTCCCCGCGGCTACGGCAGCTCGTCGTCGCCAAGCCCGAAGTAATGCCCGAGCTCGTGAATCACGGTTTCGCGCACTTCCTCAATCGCCTCGCGCCGGCTTCGCACCACGCGATTGATCGGGCCGCGGAAGATGGCAATCTCGTCGGGGAGCAGCGGCATGTCGTGCGTCCGTTCGGTCAGGGGCACCCCACGATAGATGCCAAGGAGCTCCGAATCGTCGTCGAGACCGCCCTCGCCGATCTCGAGGTCCTCCGCTAAGGGCTCTTCCTCGACCGTGATCGCGACGTTCTTAACGAGAGCCGCGAACCGCTCCGGCAGCGATTCCAGCGCCTCAGCGACGACGCGTTCGAACTCGTCGCGCGTCATTTCCCTCACGCTGGAGCCTCGAAGTTCATCCTCGCCGCCCGTTCGCTACGCAGCCTACGCCCGCCCGGAAGGAGCCTCCAGCCCCGTAAGGAACCCAGCCCTTCTGCCGCTCGCTTATACGAGCCGGCGATCACTATTGTCCAAAAGTAAGCCTCTTAGCTGACAGAATCGGAGAACCAAAATCTGATGCGGAAACAGTCAATTTTGCTAAGCGCGGGAAGCGCAGTCGTCGCAGCCGCGCTGCTCTCGGCGTGCTCTAACGGCGTCTCGCAGGGCACCAGCGCCGGCCTGCCCTCGACCGGCGCAAGCCAGAGCCGCGGAAACTTTGATCCCGCTCGCTCGGGCATCGCACCGAAGTTCCTGGGAATGATCGGTCACGCGCACGCGGCCAAGCGTGGCGTCAGCCCGGCCTTTACCAACCACGTTGTCTACATCGATGACTTCGGCACCGGCAACGCCCAGGTGATTAAGTACAACCACTGGACGATCAATGAAGGAACCATCTCTAGCGGCATGAACGGCCCCGATGGAAACTGGGTCGACAAGCCGGTTGCGGGAGTCCGTCACCTCTACGTTGCCAACTACGCCAACCCGAACATCACCGAGTACGATACGGCCGGGAATCTGGTCTTCACGTACAGCACCGGCATCGCCGACTCGATCGGCGTAACGACGGATAAGAACGGAAACGTCTTTGAAGCCGACTTGAACTACACCGTCTCCGGCGGCGGATACGTCAACGAGTACGCGCAGCAAAGCAACACCGTCATGGCGACCTGCTCGCCCGGCGGTAACGTCGAGGGCGTCGCGGTCGACAAGCACGGCAACGTCTTCGTCGATTACAACCTTGCGTCCGGCGGCGCAGCCATCACCGAGTATGTCGGTGGGCTAACCGCGTCGGGTTGCACCGGCACGGTGCTGCCGATCACGCTCGGCTACGCCGGCGGCATGGTCCTCGATAAGCGGGGCGAACTCGTCGTTTGCGACCAGATTGGAACCGGCTCGGGAGCCGTGGTCGATATCATCCCTTCCCCCTACACCAGCATTACGGGGACGCTCGGATCCGGCTGGGTCGATCCGTTCCACGTTACCATCGACATGGCGGGGTCGCGGGCCTACGTGACCGATCTCGGCGCGGCCGACGTTTCGGTGCTCACCTATCCGGGCGGCTCGCCCATTGCCACGATCAACTCGACCGAAGGTCTCTCACAACCGTCGAGTACGGTCGACGAGCACAACTTGGTTGTGGACAGCCAAGGCCCCTAACCGCGGAATATAACCGCTAAAAACCAGAGGCGGCGCGTTTGCGCCGCCTCTTTTCATTCTTTCTTCACCTGCGTTGCGTAGCGTTTGAAGTGCTATGCGGAGCATTTCGGAGCGAATCGCCGCAGCCGTCGCGAGTGCCGCCCTTGCGGGTTGCGGCTCCTCCAACTCGCTAGAGCCGCCGTCATCAGCCGGTGCCGCCGCTTCGGTGCGAAGTGCGCACGGCTGTCACGGCTGGCGCGTCATACCGAGCGCGAACGCTTCGTCGACGAATAACCAGCTCTACGGCGTGACGCGCAGCGGCGCCAAGACGCTCTGGGCAGTCGGCGGCTATCAGCCCGCAGCGTATCAGAACTTCGTGACGCTGACCGAACGGTGGAACGGAACCTCGTGGAGCGTCGTGCCGAGTGCGAACGCCGGAACCGGCGATAATCAACTCTCCGGCGTCGCGGCGATCTCCGATCGCGACGTCTGGGCAGTCGGCGTGCAGAATGCGACACCCGCGGCACAGACCAAGCCGTTGATCGAGCATTGGAACGGATCGGCATGGCATATTGTCGAGAGCCCGAGCCCCGGGCAACTCGGCGCACTCGCAAGCGTTGCCGCGGCCGCGCCCAACGACGTCTGGGCGGCGGGCGGGTACTTCGACTTCGCCGGTAATCAGCAGACGCTCGTCGAGCACTGGAACGGATCGAAGTGGAGAGTGGTCGCGAGTCCCAATCCAGGCGCCAGCTACAACGCGCTCGGACACCTCGTCATCGTCTCCGCGAAAGAGATTTGGGCGACCGGATCGTCGTCGAACGATGATGGCAGCACGTCGCAGACGTTGGTCGAGCGCTGGGACGGCAAAGAGTGGTCGCTCGTCGCAAGCCCAAACGTCCCAGGCGCCGTCTACAACGGCCTTGGCGGCATTGCCGTGGTCGATGCAAACGAGATGTGGAGCGTTGGCGATTCCGAGAGCGCTCCGACCTACGCAACGCGCACGCTCGTCGAACGCTGGAAAGGCTCGCAGTGGAGCATAGTTTCGAGTCCTAATGTGGGTGCGGGGGGAAACTCGCTCGCCGATGTTGCGGCGGGTCCCGGTTCGAATCTCTGGGCGGTCGGCTCGTACTTCGACCTCGCCTCCGGCATCGATCGCACGCTGACCCAGCGCTGGAACGGCACGGCGTGGCAGATCGTCAAGAGTGCCGATCCGGGTACGACGTACGATGAACTCCGCGCGATCACTTCGAACGCCGCCGGATTTTGGGCGGTCGGAGCGCAGGCATCCGGAAAGGCCGGCGAGACGCTCGTCGAGTTTCACTGCTAGGCCGTACGCCAGCGCCGCTGCGCGGCTCCGCTACAGGATGACACCGCAAATCTGATCGAGAAGGCGGCGGCCTTGAAGATTTGCGCTGCGGTCGCCTTGGCGATTCTAACGGGCTGCACGACATTTCGATCGCAGCCGCCGACATTCGTTTCTCCGGGAAGCGCCGGCGCGAGCCTGCGCGTTGGCTCGTTGACGCTGCGCCCCTGTTTGGGCGGCGAGTATTATTGCGGAAGCGTGCGTGTCGCGCTCGACCCTTCAGGAGAGGTGCCCGGCAAGATCGACATCGCATTCGCATGGTTGCCGCATGCAAACCGTTCGGCTAGGTCCGCCGGCACGATCGTCGCGGTCGAAGGCGGTCCGGGGTATCCGTCGATCGGCTCGCGCTCGCTCTACCGCGGGCTCTACCGGCCGCTGCTGCAAACCCGCGACCTGCTACTAGTGGACAACCGCGGCACCGGCCGCTCTGCGCCGGTCGTTTGCGACGCGTTGCAGCAAGCATCGATGATGAAGCTGTGGCAGGCGACGCGCTGCGGCCAACACCTGGGCAAAACGTCGGATCTCTTTGGTACGGCGCTTGCCGCCGACGACATGGCGATGGTGCTCGCCGCCATGCGCATCCGCAGCGTCGATATCTACGGGGATTCGTACGGTTCGTTCTTCGTCCAAGCCTTTGCGGGACGCCATCCCAAGCTCGTGCGCTCGGTCGTGCTCGACGGCGCGTATCAGGTGATCGGCGGCGACCCGTGGTATCCGAGCACGGCGCCGACGTTGCGCGACGCCTTCGATAACGTTTGCACCCGCTCGCCGGTCTGCGCCGGCCTGGCCGGCTCGTCGCTCGAGCGCATCGAACGACTCGTGAAGAAGCTGCGCGCGGAGCGCGGGCGTATTACGCCTTCAAATGTCGCGTTCGTGATGGATTCGGCCGGTCTCGATCCGCTGCCGTACCGCGATTTGGATGCTGCCGCACGCGCTTACGCCGGTGCGCACGACGCCGTGCCGCTGCAACGACTCGTGTCCGAGGCCTATTCCGAGGAAGAAGGCGTGAGCGGCCGCGCGCTATTCTATAGCCAGGGGCTCTTCGTCGCCGCAAGCTGTTCCGACAACCCGCAAGCCTACGATATGCGCCTGCCGCAGCCGCAGCGGCGGCTCGTATGGCAAGATGCACTCGCGCGAAAACGCACCAACGATCCGCAACTCTACGCGCCGTTCACGATCGACGAGTACCTCGGCATCCCGCTCGACTACGCGTACGTCCCTCTCTGCCAAACCTGGCCCGTTGCTTCGCCGCAACATCCCGCGGGCCGGCCCGTACCGCCCGGAACGCGCTTTCCCGATGTACCGGTGCTCGTGCTCAACGGCGATCTCGATACGATCACCACGCCGCAAGAGGGTGAAAAAGCCGCCCGGCTCTTTGCGCGCGCATCGCACGTGATCGTTGCCAATACCGGCCACGTTACCGCACTCGACGACTTCGGCGGATGCGCCGCAAGTATCGTCCGCCGGTTCACGCAGACGAAAATCGTCGACGCGCAATGCGCCTCGCAAGTTCCCGCACTGCACCTTGTGCCGGCTTTCTCGCTCACGGTTAAAGAAGTCGCGTCGGCGACGCCGCTCTCGGGCAACGCAGCACCGGTCAAAGAGCGGCGCGCCGCGGCAGATGCCGTGCTGGCCGCGGCGGACGTGCTCGCGCGTTCCTACGAGTTTGGTTTCACTTCCGGTTTGGGCTTGCGTGGTGGAATGTACAAGGCGAAGCCCGCAAACGCGCACGATCCGGCGAGGCTCGCGCAAATTCGCTGGACGAACGATCTGGCCGTCTCAGGCACCGCCGATCTCGACGTGCGCCGCGCGCACGCAAGCGCCCATCTCGAGCTCACGGGCGCCTCGACGGGAACGCTTGACGCTACGTGGCCGACGCTGGGAAGTTCGGCGCTGGCGGTTCTCGACGGAACCGTCGACGGCTATCCGCTCCACGCGACGATGCCGGCACCCTAGATCACCTCGCGGCGACTACGATTTCCAAACCTGTTGGCAGGCGTTGATTCCGGCGGCGATTCCGGCGGTGATGGCCTTGGAGTTGTTCGGCGTCTTCGTACGCGATTCGAAACCGCTATCGTCCCATGCGTACCAGCCGATATACGTAGCTCCGAACTCACAAAACGCCGTCGCCTGCGCGAGCATCTCGCCGCGCGTCAATCCGGGCTGATAATAGCGTTTGTTGAATGGACCGCCCCAGGCTTGTCCGATGCCATACAGCGGAGTATGTGCGATCTGCCAGCCCTTCTTTTCTAAGCTGTGCCGCATTGCGGGCAGCAGCGCCTTCATGCTCCAATCTAGGCGCATTCCGTTGTTTCGATGGCGGTTGCCGAAGGGCGAATAGTTATACCACCCAACGATGTCGCAGCCGCCGTTGGAATAGTTCGCGGCGGTGCCCGGATCCCAGTGAACTTTGCCGGGGCGTGCGACGCCCGCACCGAAGCCGCAAATCGCAGGCAGGCCCGGCGTCGTCTCGGCGATCAGCGAGTGGATCTTCTGCAACAATTCGCGCCCGCTTCCCGGATCCCACGGCGCCCAGTCGTCGAGCACCCAATACCCGGTCACGTAGGAGCGCTTGGCATCGCGACTGAGAATCTTGCCGACGTCGCGTAAGACGACTCGCTCCGAGTTGATGTGGGGATTCTCGTCGGTGCGGCAATATGGGTTGTAGCCGTAGCTCCTGGGCGGCGGCTTCACGGTGTGCGTGCGATGGCACTCCCAGTAAAAGAGTACGCCTGAGATGCCCGCATCGACGACCGAAATGCCGCGACCCTGCAGCGCTTTCTGCAGCGCGCTCCCCGGCGGCGGCGATCCGCTGTAAAGGATCGTTGCGGTGATGCCTTGGCCGCCCGCGGTTGCCGCGCGCTTGGGCGTATCGACGCTGAAGCCGATGATGGCGTGCTGCTGCAGCGCCGCCGGAACTCCGAGGTTGCCGTCGCCCGCTAACGGGACCGCCGGTGCCGAGAGCCGCGCGCCGCAACCCGCGATCGCGAGCGCTGCGGCGAGAGAAGCGATTCGCCGGACGTGTCTCGCCACGCTACTTTGCCTGCGGGGCGGCGATTGTGGCGAGCATGTCGGTCGTGCCCGGAATTCGTTCCAGGTGCGGAAAGCGAATGCCGTCGTGATAATCGAGCGAGAGCGTTTGATACCAGCCCGTCTGCGTCGTAATGAGCGCGATCGGCGCGCTCGAGTGTTGCGCACGCTCGATCGCGTACTCGAGTACGTCGGGTGTGAACTGCTGGCCGTTGACGGCAAGCACGTGCATATCGGGCGCGAGGCCCGCGCGCCACGCCGCCGAACCCTCGCGGACGTCCTTCACGACGCCCTCATCGGTGACGTTGGCGCCGTAGGCGTACCATCCCACGACCGCGCGATCCTCGGCTCGCTGCGACGAGACGAAATCGTTCGGTCTCTCGGTGTAGACGATGCGCCAGCCCGCCCGTGCTAACTCGTCGCTCGGCGGATGCACGGCGACGTGATAGACGTACTGCTCGAAGAAGGCGTGCCAATCGTAGGGCGCGACCTCGTCGAGCAGGCTCTCGACCTGCTCGCGGGTGTACGTCTCGACGATCGGTCCCGTCACGGCCGGCTCGGTGAACCGGTGGAGAAACGTATCGAGCGATCGCGCGCCATGCGAGCGTTCGCGAATGATCGTGTCGACGTCGAGCCAGAGAAGATCGCCTTCGCTATAAAAATCCCCAGAACTGCGGCGAATGTGCGGATACGCGCCATGCACGAGATAGTAATATGGAGCGCCCGTCGTGAGGTCGATCAGCGGCGTCGTTTCGCGCCCGGTCTCGTAATCCATATCGGCATAGACCGACGCGATGTATTCGGGAAAGCGCTTCGGATCCCGAATCCCGGAACGGAACGAGAGCAGATCGCCGAGATACTGATTCATGCCTTCGTAGACCCAGAGAAGATCGGTGAGCTGCGGTACTTGATAGTTCGGGGTCGTAAGATCCGCCGGCCGGCGGTACTTTCCGTTCCAGGAGTGCGAAAACTCGTGCGTCACGAGATCGAGGTCGTTGAGCGATCCCTCGGGGTCGGTGAGAAAGTCGGCCGGCGCCCGGTCGTCGCTCGATTGATGGTGCTCGATACCCTGGAAGTCGATCGTATCGCTGAGCGTGAGCAGCGCGTGATAATCCTCGAAGTGGCGCGAACCGTACATCGCAAAAGCCTCCGCGGGCACCCGCCTGTAGGCGCGCAGCAAGCTCTCGGGGATCTCGAGGCTTTGCGGGTAATCGGCGAACGCGTCGAGTTCAACGAAAGCCGCACCCTCGCGCCAAAGTTCCCACTTTCTTACGTATCTGCCCATGTCGAGCGGCGAATCGACCAGCACGTTCAGCGGCGTTACCGCGAAGTCGATCCGATTGCCGCTCGGTAAGGCTCCGCGCAGCGCCGTTGCGTACTCCCAGCCGGCTGGAAGCACGATCGACGGCTTGACGAAGTACTGGTGCGAGTCGACGCCGTCTTGATAGAGCAGTGCGCGATTCCAGTTGAGGATGGCAATCGAATGCGTCGATAGGTCGTCCTGCGGTGCGTTGAGCAGCACGTCGAAGGTCACGTCGACCGCGTCTGCCTTTTGTGGAACGTCGACGTGAAACGTATAAAGATCGTTGGGGTCGCGACGCCAATCGAGCGGTACGCCTCCTGCCCAGACTCGCAGGGCCGCGAGATCGTTGAGCGGACCGGTCGGGCCGTGCTCACCGGGAATCCACTTTGGGTAGAGGAGCGTGAAGCTGCCGGGCGGTGCCGGAATCCGCTCGCGCACCTCCATCATGCCGTCGGCGGCTCGCGAAGCATCGACAACGAGCGTGGCCGGGCGTTCCCGCGTCGCGTACGGGGGCGCCGCCACGAACGTCGCGGCCGCAACGATGAGAGCAAGCATCCCGTCGGGTTCTGACCACAGGGAGCGCGCCCTTCCCCCCGTACCGGCAGGTCCGGCGCTGCCGGACCACCAAAAGCCAACGGTTCTTCTGTGCAATCCCCCGCTTCCGATGGAGGTCGCTATAACCACGTGAAGATCGTGGTGACGGTTAAGCTCGTTCCGGATCCGAATGCCGAAAAGCGGATCGACCCGCAAACGAAGCGGCTCGTGCGAACCGGAGTCGAAACGGTTCTCAACCCCTACGACGAGTACGCGCTCGAAGCCGGCCTTCAGTTAAAGGAACGCGCCGGCGGCGAGGCCCGCGTGACGATCTTCTCAATGGCGCCCGAGCCGCTGAAGGAGACGCTGCGCAAGGCGCTTGCTATGGGCGCCGACGATGCCGTTATCCTTGCCGATCCCGGGCTTGAAGATAGCGACGTCTGGGCGACTGCATACGCCATCGCCGGTGCGCTGCGCAAGCTCGAGTTCGACCTTTTGATCGTCGGCGGCTTGACCGACGACAGCAGCACCGGCGCGGTGCCCGGCGCGCTCGCCGAGCATCTGGGACTGCCGTGCGTCACGAACGCGCGCAAGGTCGAGTTCGCCGACGGGGCCCTCGACGTAGAGCGCGAGACCGACGTGGGCTATCAAGTGGTTCGCACGCCGTTGCCCGCGCTCTTGACCACGGCACTGACGTTCGGCGAACCGCGGTACGCGTCGCTCAAAGGCATCATGGGCGCCAAGAAAAAGACGATCGCCATCACGACACTCGCCGATCTCGCCCTTGAGTTACCGGTCGGTGCGGCCGGCTCGAAGACCGAGCTGCGCGACTTCGCTCCGCCGCCAGCGCGCGGCAAGGGGCTCACGGTTGAAGCCGGCGACGGCCTTACCGGCGCGCAAGCGATTTTCGACTTCCTTCACGAGAAGAAGCTGGTTTAGCCGTGAAGCACGTCATCGTTTTCGCCGAACATCGCCAAGGCCAGACGCGCAAGATAACGTTCGAGCTCGCTACCGAAGCGCGGCGGCTTGCCGATGCGCTAGGCGGCAAGGCGTGCGCCGTCGTGCTCGGCGAGGGCGCGGGCCGAATCGCGGAGCAGTTGAAGAGCTACCCGCTCGATACGATCTACGTCTCCGAGGACCGCGACGTCGATACCTATCTGTTGGATCCAAGCGTCGATTATCTGCAATCGGCCGCGCAGATCGTGGGTCCGTCGCTGATCCTCATCCCGAATACGCTCTCCGGGCGCGACGTTGCCGGACGGCTGATGGTGCGCCTGGGCGCCGGCGTCGTGGCCGACGTTGTCGACGTGCAAATCGCCGGCGGCGAGGTCGTCTGCGTCTCGCCGAAGCTTGGCGGCGTTTTGATTACGAGCTGCGCGCTGCGACCTAGCGAGTACGGCATCGCAACGGTTCGACCGAGCGCGTTTGCCGCGGCGCCCGGCGGCCCGGGCGCTCAGATCGTCTCGCTCGAGAAGCCGGCGAAGACCTACCCGGCCGCCATCGAGCGCGACATCGAAGAGGGTGCCGGCGAGCTAGCGCTCGAGGAGGCACCGGTCGTCGTCGCGGGCGGGCGTGGGCTCGGTGGCCCGGAACCCTTCGAGACGTTGTTGAAACCACTAGCGCGAGCGCTTGGAGGCGCAGTCGGTGCGTCGCGCGCCGCTGCCGACGCCGGCTGGGTACCGTACAACCTGCAGATCGGGCAGACCGGAAAGACCGTAACCCCGAAACTCTACATCGCGGTCGGGATCTCGGGTGCGATCCAGCATAAGGTTGGTATGCGTGCCTCGGGAACGATCGTCGCGATCAACAAAGATGCGGCCGCACCGATCGCCGAGTTCTCCGACCTGCTCGTCGTGGGCGATGCATTTCGGATCGTCCCCGAACTGACGAAATTGATCGACACTGCCAAAGGAAATCTCTCTTGAAACGAATCGGACTTCTCGTATTGATCGTGTTCGCCGTCGTCGTCGGCGTGGCCACGACGACGCCGAGCGCCCAAGCCGGCCTGTTCAGCGGAAAGAAAACGGGGACGCCGAGTCCCTCGCCGTCGCCATCGGCCCTACCTACGGCGAGCCCGGAACCGCCGGCCGTCGCGATTCCGCGGTTGATCGCCAAGCTGAAGGCCAACCCGAACGACCAGATCGCGCTCGCGCAGCTAGCGGCCGAGTACCTGCAAGTGAATCGGCCGGACATCGCGCTGCAATATACGCAGCACCTGCTGCAAATGGGCGATAAGACGTCGCAGGTCTACTATTACGACGGCTTCGCTTACGAGCAGCTCGGGCAGCTTGCGCCGGCGACCTACGATCTCGAGCAAGCCTCGAACCTCGATCCGACCAATCTCGGCGTGCTCTCACAGCTCGCGGACATCTATCTGCGCGAGAACCGCTTCAACGACGCCGAGCGGATTGCCAAGCGCGCGGTGACGTTCAATAAGACCGATCCTGGAGCACTCGAGACGCTCGGCAGCGTCTACGCCGCGGAACAGCATTTCGACGACGCGCGCGCACAATTCGAGGCCGCTTTCGCGCTCAATCCAAAGGATACGGGAGCCCTCTTTCAAATCGCGACGACCTACGCCCAACAGGACAACATTCCGATGGCCGTGCAGTCGACCGCGCGCATACTAGCGATCGACCCGCGCAACATTCAAGCGCTGGTTTTCAAGGCCGATCTCTACGCCCGCCAGCACGACGATGCCCACGCGACCGCAGCCTACGACGACGCGATCGTTGCGGCGCCAACCGACGACGAGAAGGTTGCCATCATGGTCCGTAAAGCCGCGTATTTCATGGGCGAAAAGAAGGACGCGCAGGGCGTTACGGTTCTGCAGCAAGCCACTTCGCAGTTCCCCAAGGTTGCGGCGGGTTTCGTTGCGCTCGGCAACTACTACGCCGGGCAGCGTCAGTTTGGCCAAGCGATCCCGCAGTGGCAAGCCGCGCTCGCACTCGATCAAAACAACTCGGGTGCCTTGCTGGGACTCGGTGAGGTCTCGATGCAGACCGGAAGAGTGAACGATAGCATCAACTATCTGCGCCACTACACCCAGGTTCAGCCCGACGCCCAGGGCTTCGCCCTCTTGGGCCAGGCGTACTCGCGCGTGCACGATTATTCCGGAGCGCGCGACGCTTGCGGCAGAAGCTTCGAGATGCAGCGTTCGCCGATCACGCTGAGCTGCGTCGCGGGCGCCGACTTCGAACTGAAGAACTATAAGGAAGCGGCGCAAATCTTCGACGCGCTGGATAAAGCGGCCAAGGGATTCCTCGAGAGCAATCCCGAGCTACTCTACATTGCCGCGAAGTCGTATGCCGGATCGAATCAATGCACCAAGGCCGGTGCCACCTACAAGCGGCTGCTGCCGCTGATGAAGAAGGGCACGAAGGATTACGACAGGGTCCGCAAAGCCGCGTCGGACCCGTGCCACTCGGGAGCGAAGCACTCCGGCTGAAGTTCGTTACCGATCCGCTCTACGCGCAACACCTTCGCGGCGTCGTACATCCCGAACGGCCGGAGCGCGTCGAAGCCGTCGCCGCCCGGCTGCGCTCCGCCGGAGTTCTCGCGCAGACGTTGAGCGCCCGCGATGCGAGCGACCTTGAGATCGAGCGCGTCCACACGCGCGCCTACCTCGACCTCGTAGAGCGTGAAACCGAGCGGTTGGAAAATGCGCGGTATCTCTCCACCGGCGATACGGTCGTCGACGCGGGCTCGTACGCGGCGGCGCGGCGCGCCGCCGGCGGCGCCATCGCGGCTGTCGAGGCCGCGGCGGCCGGACACGAAGCGATCTTCGCGCTCGTTCGCCCGCCGGGACACCACGCCGAGCCCGACCGCGGGATGGGCTTCTGCCTCTTCAACAACGTCGCGATCGCCTCGCGCGCCTTTCAGGCCGCTTGCGGCGGAGGCGTCTTGATCGTCGACTTCGATTACCATCACGGAAATGGAACCGAGGCGATCGCCGGCGACGGGCTCTCGTATCTGTCGACGCACGCCTATCCGGCCTATCCGGGCACCGGCGCGGCGAGCTATCGTCGCGGCAGCGACGTAATTGCCAACGTGCCTTTGCCGCCGGCCGGCGTCTCGACCGAGACGTTTGTTGCCGTCTGGGAAGAGCTGCTGCCGGTCGTCGCAGCAGCGGTGCGCCCGAACATGGTCGTTGTGAGCGCGGGCTTCGATTACGTCGCCGGCGACGAAGTCGGCGATCTCGGCGTCGGCGCAGAAGCGGCCATTTCGGTCGCCGCGGCGATTCGCCGAGTTGCGGAGGAGTACTGCGGCGGCGCGGTTGCTTACGTGCTTGAGGGTGGCTACGGCCTCGATGCAATTGCCGCCTCGATCGCGTCGATCGCGCAGGTTCACGAACGTTCCGCAGCACCTGAGCGCATCACCGCTGCGGATGCGATTCCCGCCAGAATTCGCGAGCACGTCGCGCGTGTTGGTGAAATGGTCAACAGCGTTCCAGGAACTCCTTAAGGGACTTCGAAGCAGCCTCACGTAAGCGCCGCACACGGCGCCCTTCCCCTCCCGGCTTTTTTGAAAACTTCAGGAGGTACAGAATGAATCGGAGATCTCTCCGGCATCTCGGTACCGCGCTGTTGCTGCTCGTCGCATTCGTCTGCCAGGGAACATGGGCACTGGCAAGCGTCACGGGTGGCCTCGCCGGAACCGTCGTCGATGCCGATACCTCGGCTCCCATTGCGGGAGTGCAAGTTACCGCCACCAGTCCGTCGCAGTCGGCGACCAGCACGACCGATGCGGGTGGCCACTTTACGTTTCTGACCCTGGCCCCTGATACGTACACGGTGACCACGAGCAAATCCGGTTACCAATCTACCAGTACTCCGGGCCAAGTCGTCTTTGCCGATACGGTGCAATCCGTTTCGGTCCGCATGCTCAAGACGCTGCGTACGATCGCACACGTGACGGCGGCAGCCGCCGGCGCGCTCGTGAAATCGGGTACGACGGCCGACGTCTATTCGATCAACGCGTCCGCTCAGGCGGCCACCTCCGCGCTCGGCGGCGGCGGCCTCATCAATCAAGCGTACTCCGCCATCTCGACCGTTCCCGGCGCCTACGTCATTCCGAACCAAAGCGGATACTATGCGACCATCAACATTCGCGGCGGCGATTACGACCAAGTTGGCTATGAGTTCGACGGTGTTCCCGTCAACCGTTCGTTCGACAACTACGCCTCGGGATCGGCGTCATCACTCGGAAATGCGGAAGTTCAGGTATATACGGGCGCGAACCCGGCAACTTCCCAGGGCCAAGGTCTCGCGGGCTTCATCAATCAGGTCATCAAGAGCGGCACCTATCCCGGGTATGGAACCGCCTCGCTCGGGATCGGGACGCCGGCCTTCTACCATCGTGCCGCGATCGAAGTCGGCGGCTCGACGCCCGATCGCAACTTCTCGTATTATGTCGGCATTGCCGGATTGAACCAAGCCTTCAACTACGTCAACAACAACAACGGTTCCGAGTACGACAACTGGCTCGGGCCGGTACTCGGCATCGTCGGCAGTCCGTCGGGCTACGGCTACGGTCCGAATCCATACGCCCAGCCGTTCGCTCCCGGCTGGTCGCTCTTTTACGGCAACTCCGGGAATGCGTACTATCCGCTCGGCCCGGCGGGCAACTACCCCAACGGCCAGTCATCACTGGGTACCAACACGATCTACGGGCGCGATACCGTCGTGAACTTCCACATCGGAATCCCGCACCGCAACGATTCCGGGCGCGACGACGTGCAGCTGCTCTGGGACGACGAAGCGCTCAAGAATCAGTTCTACGCGGCCAACGATATCGCATCGCCATTCTGCACCGGGCCAAACGCCGCCTCAGGTGCGGCGTGTATGTACGCCATCAACGGCGAAACGATTTCTACGTTGACCGGCGGCGCGGTTCCATACGGTACTTCCCTGCCGGTGACGTGGACGAACACCTATACGTGGGGTTGCGGATCGAGCGTCGGCGGAACGTTCAGCGCTGCGGGCCTCAACGCGCTCAACGGCTGCGTGCGCCCTTACAGCTTCCCAAACGGCACCAACGTGGGCTCGCCGGCCAATCCGAACGTCGTGCCGGCCAATGCGCGGGACAATTCCTATAACGACACCGCGATCACGAAGATTCAGTATACGAAGAACTTCGGGTCGACCGCGTTCCTTCGCGTCTACGGCTTCACGTTCTATAGCGATTGGTTCCTCAACGGGCCGTACAACACCGGGTTCTGCTACTTTTTCTGTCCGCTCGCACCCGATTACGAGCTCAACACGCACACGCGGGGTCTTAGCCTCGAGTTCCAGGACCAGATCAACCAGCAAAATCTGCTCAGCGTCGCCGGGTCGTACACGACGGCGCGCATCGTCCGCGACAACAACGGCTTCTATAACCTCGGCGGCGAGGGCAGCTTCGCCAACATCGTGAACGCGGCCGATCCGTACTCCGGCTACTGCTACAATCCGGGAGCGACGAGCTATCCGTCGGGAGCGGTGGTTAACTGTCATGGCAACACGGTCGCGTTAAGCCCGCAATATACCGTCCCATCGCTCGCGGGCGCGAAATGCTCCATTCCCGGCCGGCCGCAAGACGGAAGCGCTTGCACCTACATGATCTCGGAGAACGGTCTCAACGGAACCTATAGCGGAACCATACCGAACTTTGCGGGCGCCTCAATCACCGACCAGTACCGCCCTACCGACAAGTGGCTGCTTAACATCGGCGTCCGGCTCGACAGCTTCAATTTCGTCGGCCAGAACACGCTCGTTCCGCCGCTCGGCGGCTCGGCCGCGGTGCGCCAGTTCTGGTTCAACGCCTACAACCTCGACAATTGCATCATCAATCAGACCGGAGCCCCGCAAGCAAACCCAAATCCCGGTGCGCCCTGCCCGGCGGGACAGCATGCCGCGAACGTGCAGAACGTGCCGTCACAGACCTATACCTATGATATCTATCAGCCGCGTATCGCCGGCACGTATACCTCGAATCCGGACGACGTCTTCCGCTTTTCCTACGGTCGTTACACGGAAGCGCCGAATACCGCCTACGAGCAGTACAACACGCGTCAGGAAGATCTCGCCGATTATATCGGCTCGCACTTCCTCGCGTTCGGCCGCAACACGCCCGGGTATCCGATCCAACCACCGACCTCGATCAATTACGACTTCTCCTGGGAGCACCGGTTCAAGAACACGGACTTCACGTTTAAGCTGACGCCGTTCTTGCGGCAGACCCAGAATCAAATCCAGCAATTCTTCCTCAACGCGCAAACCGGATTCGTTTCGGGCTTGAACGTCGGCAGTCAACGCAGCGAAGGTCTCGAGTTCCAGCTGCAAAAGGGCGACTTCTCGCGCGACGGCATTTCCGGATTGCTCTCGTTCGCCTATACCAACTCATACATTCACTACGGTCCGATTGCGGCCGGAGCGTCGGGCTCGACGGTGCTCGCGCCGATCAACGCCTCGATCGCGCAGTATAACGCCTACACGAAATATTGCGCGAACCATCCGAGCTCCAACCCGACCAACATGTGCGGCGGTACGACGACCAACGGACTCACCGCCAACGCGTGCTACAACAAGAACGGAAATCCAGTGGCGCCGCTGCCCGGCGGTGGGTGTCCGCGCAACGACATCGCCAATCCTTACTGGGACGCGCCTCCGCAATCGCTCATCAACACCGCGCAGAACTTCCCGACGTACGATACCTTCCCGGGCTCGCTCGGCCTAGCCGCGCAAGGCTTCGGCTCGCCCTACGTCGGCACGCTGATGTTGAACTATCGGCATCAGAAGTTCGCGATCACGCCGTCACTACAGTTCCAAGGCGGCGGCAAGTATGGCATTCCGATCACCGAAGCCGGCATCGACCCCGCAAGCACCATCGACTCGGCCGGAACGGTCGTATTGGGCGGATGCGGTAAGCCGCTCTTCGGCGATCGCTATAATGCGTCGGGCTGTGCGAACGTCGTCAACATTCCGGACCCGTTTACGGGAGGCTTCGATCCGATCGGCGCCTTTACCCAACCCAACGAGCTGATCGGCAACGTACAGTTCTCCTACGACGTGAGCCCGCGGATCCAACTTGTGGGCCAGCTCACCAACATCGTGAACTACTGCTGGGGCGGAACGCAAACGGCGTGGACGTTCAACGACGGCAACATCTGCTCGTACGGCAACGTGGAGGGAACGGTCTTCCCGGTCGCTCCATTAAGTACGCCGGGTGCCATCGTCAATCCGCCGGGTTACGCCGGCTCGCAAGTCCAGCCGTTCCGCAGGTTCCCGTACGAGCCGCAACTGGGGCCGGCGATCGTCTCGGCGCTCAACGGTTCGTATAAGATGCCGCTGGAGTTTTACCTAACGGCGAACATCCGAATCTAACGACGCCTCGGTAAGAGAAAAGCCCTGATCGATACCGATCAGGGCTTTTTCATTGATTCGGCGATGCGTCGAAGGTCGACGAGTCCGGTGTCGCAGACGAGCGTGTAGTGCAAGCTCCCGTCGCTCCACGCCAGGAGCGCGCTCGGCCCGTCTTCGGCGTAGAGCGCGCTCTGGTTGCCGACGAGCACCGTTTGCGGCCGCAACCGCGCGGCGTCAAGCGTCGACTCTTGTGCGTTTTCGAAGAGTGATAGAGTGCGCAGGCCGTCGGAGTAGAGTAAGTGGAGCGTGCGGATGCCGTGAAACTCGACGAGCGTGGCGTTGACGGGCGTGAAACCGTCGGCGAGCGTGCGCGGTTCGCGAGCCGCGAACCCGGCATTCGGTACGACTCGGTCCGGCCGCTCGAAGGGCTCGCCGAACGTCGCTCCGCGCACGAGCGCGTAGCCCGCGGGAAGTGCGAAGTCGCCCGGCGGCAACTCTGCAACGTAGCGGATCGACTCGAATCGAACTTCGCTGATGAGGGCGCCGTTCGCCGCAAACTCCTGCCGATCGAGGACGACCTTCGTCGCCGCATCGATGCGCAGAAGCATCGTCCGTTTACCCGAATAATCGTTGATCAGCGCCACGTCGGTCGTGCGGCGGCCGTCGAAGACTTCGCTGCCGGTGCTGCTGACGCGATAGTTGCGGCGCAGCAGCGCGTAGTCGGCACCGAGCGTCGCGCCGTCGCCGGCCGGCTCGCTGCGGCGTTCGACGATCCGCCGGCGCTTTGGATCGACCGAGAAGATCAGCTGGCCCTTCGAGATGACCGAATCGCCATAGAGCGCGCCCGGCGCGGTGTACTCGCGTCGAGTAAAGTCGGGGGCGCGATGCTCGACGCGGTAGATCGTCGCCTCGGCGGAGTGCGTTCCGATGCGAAGCACCTCGACGGTTCCGGTATAGGAAACGTTTGGCGACGACGTCATCGCGGCGACGAGCATTGTTTCGAAGCGATCCGGCGCCGGCCGGGCGGCGGCAAACGCCAGGCTTCCGGCGGCAAGGGCGAGTACGGCGGCGCTAGCGCGTTTCATCGTTCGCCGTCAACACGACCGGTGTGCTCTCTTGCGCGAAGGGTTCGCTCGCGGCCATTGCCGCATGGTTCTCGACGTAGTACGAAGGATCGATCGCGGTTACGATCGGTGCGGCATGCCGAGCCGTAAATCCGAAGTAGGCTACGACGGCGATTGCCGCCGCGGCCGGAAGAAGGATGGCCGGCCGTAAGAGCGCGCGCACCCAATCCCAGAGCCCGGCCGGCTGCGGCCGCGTCGCCGCCTCGCGAATCTTCGCGACGAGACCCGGCGGCAGCTCGCGCTCCTGAGCTCGAGCTTGCAGTCGCAGGCTTTCCGTGAGCGCGATCTCATCGGCGCGCACCTGGTCGCACGAGCGGCAGCTCGCGAGATGCGCGTGCATAGCGGCATCTTCGGCTGCGGAGAGCTCGCCGTGCAGGTAATCGACGATGTGATCGATGCTTGGATGCGTTTCGTTCATGACGATGACTTCATGTAGCGGTTGACGAGTTTGCGAAGCTGTCCTCGGGCACGATGCAGACGCGACCGAACGGTTCCTACCGAACACCCGACGATCCGAGCGATCTCCACGTAGCTGCACTCTTCGATGTCGGCGAGCAGCACGATCCGTCGCTGCTCGGGCGTCAGGTCGGCAAGGGCCTTGGAGACGGGTTCGCTGAGATGGCCTTCAACGTACTCCTCGATGGGCGCGTGAGCAATTTCCGGGATTTCCTCTTGATAACGTCCTTTGCGGCGCCGAAGTTCGTCGCGGTGGAGATTCGTCAGGATGCGATAAATCCAGGAGAGGAAGGAGGTTCCGGGTTTGAAGCTCTGCCACGCACGATAGACGCGAATAAACGCTTCTTGCGTGAGATCGCTCGCGTCGGCGGCATTGCCGGTCAAGCGATAGGCGAAGTTATAGGTTGCTTTGCCGTATTGCTCGATCGCATGCTCTAAAAAGGCCTGCTGTTCCATGCCCTGCGCTCCAGCTTCCTTGCCTCGCCCTCCAGGTCATCCCGTGCGCCGCGGCCAGAGGATGCGGGCAACTCCCCACAGTGCGGCCACCGAGACGAGTGTGATGAGGGTGAAGAGTGAAAGCTCGAGCAGCGCGATCCCGGCGAACTGACTCCCCCCGCACAGCGCGATCGCATTGGCAACGAGGGCGAGCTTGAAGCGTTCGAACGGATTGTTCGCGAGTCCGGAGACGGCGCGCGCCTGCGCGAGGACGCCGCTCGGATCCCACTCTCCGGTCTCGACGATGTCGGCTATCCGTCCGGAAGGCGTCACGATAAAGAGGCGGTCGCTGTGAAGAAAGTTGCTCTCGCTGACGCGCATCGAGCTGACTCCGAACTCATCGAGAAGCCGTTTGATCGTGGAACCCGTACCGGTGAGGAGCAGCCAGCTCTCCGGCCGCGCGCCGTATGCGGCGCCGTACTTGCGTAGTACCGCCGGCGAGTCGTACTGCGGATCGAGCGAAATCTCGGCCAGCGCGAAGCGCTGGGGATCGAGGCGCTGCTGAAGGTACCCGAACTTTGCGCTGATTGCCGGACAGAGCGTCCGATCCGGACAACGGGTGAAGACGAACGAAAGCAAGAGCGTCTTGCCGTTGAAGGCGCGGTCGAGCGCGAGGGCGCGCTCTTGCTGGTCGACGAGGGTGGCAGAAGGAAGCCGAGCGCCAAGCTGCACGGGCACCACGCGACCCGCGTCGGGCAACCCCGGTGCGAACTCGGCGGCGGCGGAGGCGGCGTAGAGCGTCGGCGGATGCGATGTTTGATCGAGCAGTGCGTCGATCGTCGTGCCGGCGCGCAGCGTCACGGCGGGTGAGAGGCGATAGCGGCGCGTCTGCGCGGGAAGCGTGCCGGCGACCGGGTCGGTGCGGACGATTGCCGAGCGGTCCGGGAGATTCGCAATAAGGAGGCCATGGACCGGAATTACCGCGAGGAGCGCGGCGGCGAGCAGCGCGATCATTGGCCGGCCAACGGTGGGTGCATGGGATTATTCTACCAGGGGTTGAGGAAGGTCGGGGCGCAAGGACTCTTCCAGAATGGAGGCTGCGGTCTTAATCATCCGCGTTCTTTTAGGTGGTCTGCTGGTCGTTGCAGGCGCGCTCAAGCTCGGACACCCCGCCGAGCTTGCAGCAAGCATCGCCGGCTTTCGGCTGCTTCCGCCGCAGGTCGTCGGACCTCTTGCTTTGGCGTTGCCGTACGTCGAGCTGATGCTCGGCGCGTACCTCATCGCCGGCCTCTTCACGCGCGTGGCAGCGTTTATCGCGGCGGTGCAGTTCTTCTGCTACGCCGGAGCCGTCGCGTCGGCGGTGCTCCGTCACCTTGCGGTAAACTGCGGGTGCTTCGGGCCGAACGATACGGCGGTTGCGGATTGGCCACACGTCGCGCTCGACTTTTCGCTCGCACTCGCGTCAGTCTTCGTTGCCTACGGAGCGCCGGGCGCGCTCGCGATCGACCGGAAGCTTCGCAGCGCATGAGCCAACGCAACGCCGCGACGATCTCGATCGGCCTCCTGGTGCTGATCCTCGTCGGTGCATCGCTCTATTATTTCTTCGGACCGGGACACCGGCACGTGGAGAGCGCCGCGCAACCACCGGCCGTAGGAAAGGCGCAGATCGGGCAGCCGGCTCCGAACTTCGAAGTCGCAACGACGTCCGGGCTCTTCGATTTGAGCAAGACGACGAAGCCGGTTTTCTTGGAAGTCTTTGCGACCTGGTGCCCACACTGTCAGCGAGAGACGGTCGTGATCGACCGGCTCTACCGAGCCTACCGCAGCCGCGTCGACTTCGTCGGCGTGTCGGGAAGTCAATACGCGATGGACAGCACCACCGCGGCTTCGGAACTCGACTTGCTTGATTGGGTTCGCCGCTTTCACGTTGAGTATCCGGTCGCCTACGATCCGCTCCTCAACGTTGCGAACCTCTATCTCCAGGGAGGCTTTCCGACGATCGTAATCATTGCCCGTGACAAAAAGGTCACCTATCTGAATAGCGGCGAGCTCTCGTATCAAGAGCTCGCCGGAGCGATCGAAAAGGTTCTGCGCTAAGCTCTAGACGCCGGGCGGGAAGGCGTAGTTCGGCGGCGGGACGAGCGGCGTTCCGACCTCAAGCACGATCTGCTGATGCGCGCTGATCGGAATCGCGCGCAAGTCACCCGTGTACTCCGCGCCGTTCACATAGGCCGTGACCGTTCCTTTGAGTCCTGCGACGTTCGCGCGCTCGAGCGGAACGCCCCAAATGTCAAAGAGCATCCCAAGCGTGTACGGACCGCCCTGCGGCGGATTGAGATCGGGGGCTTCGATGTGGATGATACCGCTCGCGTCGTGCGTGTGAATCCAGTAGAGGCATCCGCCGGCGAGGCTCGGCGCGAAGCCGATATACTGCGGAATCTGCATCTGCTTGCCGTCGAAGAAGAGCGCGAGATGCGTGTGCACGTGGAGCGTCGCGTACTCCATCGCGCCGCAGCCGACGCCGTCGACGGTCTGACCGCGTCCGCCTTGTAGCGTATCGGGATTCTTATCCTTATCGAACTTCGTTCCGAGATTCTCCCCGTTGGTGACCTGAATCGGCTTCGCGCTCGCGTTCGGGCCCGGCGTCGGCGTCGCCATGGCCTGTTGCGCGGCGCGATCGCGAGACCAATTGAAGGCGGCGAAGACCAGGACGATCGCGACGACCGCTGCGCCGATGCCGATGTAGATCGGTCGCATCGGATCGCGGCGCGGTGGAGGTGCGGCGCCGCCACGTTGGTGACGGCGGCGCTCGGGGCGAGTGGGCTGTGGCATTACGGTGACGGTACTTTCATTGGAGCGGCGATCGGAGCGTCGGAGAGCTCGAGCGGCCGTTGTGGCGTGAGGTAGTTGGTAACGTAATCGGTTACGGCGTCGGCAAGGGGCGTGATCGGACGATCGTAACCGGTCGCGAGGAGCCGCTCCATACGCGCGCACGTGTGGTACTGATATTTGTCGCGAAGGTGGCGTGGCATTTCGACGAACTCGATCCGCTCGGGAAGTTCGAGCGCGTGGAAGATCGGCCGCACGAGCTCGAGCCAGGTTTGTGCATGGCCCGTGCCGACGTTGAACAGCCCGGTTTCACCCGACTCCGCTAGATGCAGCGTCATCGCGACGGCGTCTTTGATATAGATGAAATCGCGCCGCTGCTCGCCATCGCGGTACTCCGGGCGATGGCTTTTGAAAAGGCGCACACTCCCGCTCTCGCGGATCTGCTCGAACGCTTTCTGGACGACGCTGCGCATCTCGCCTTTGTGATCCTCGTTCGGTCCGAAGACGTTGAAGTATTTCAAACCGCAGATCTGCTGGTCGAGCCCCGTTCGCGCGGCATAGAGATCGAAGAGATGCTTGGAATAGGCGTAGGCGTTGAGGGGACGCAACGCGTGCAGGTCGGCTTCGTCGGAGAGCTCGGCTTCGAGGCCGCCGTAGGTCGCGGCCGACGAGGCGTAGACGAAACGCGCTTCTTGCTCCATCGCCCATAGCGCGAGCCGCTTCGTGTACTCGTAGTTGTTCCTCAAGAGAAAGCCGACGTCGGTCTCGGTCGTCGACGAGCAAGCGCCGAGGTGAATCACCGTTCGAACGTCGCCGAAGCTCCGTCCGGCTTCGGCTGCGCCCTCGAACTCGTCTGCATCGAGATAATCGGCGAAGCGAAGGGGAACGAGATGCTTCCACTTCTCAGAAGCGTCTAAGCGATCGATGACGAGGACGTCGTCGAGCCCCCGCCGGTTGAGCGCCCAAAGGACCGCGCTGCCAATCAGGCCAGCGCCTCCGGTGAGGACTATTCTTCCACGGCTAAGGTCGTGCATCGCTCCACAATTTCTAATCTCCCCCCACGACCAAAGGTCCTGCCCGGAGGGTGCCTATGGATGCCCGACCTGGATTCCGAGCGTGAAGGTTCGAGGCGCAGCGAAATGATTGCCCTGCGCGTTGAGGAGCGTCACGTAGTATCGATCGTTGAGGAGATTCACAACTCCCACCGTCAACGCGGTGTGCGATGCTACCGGGATGCCCTTCGAGACGTTGAAAATGGTGTGCGGCGTCACCTCGCAATAGCCGGGCGCACCGGGGGGGCAGATTCCCGACGAGAGCCCGCTCCCGTACTCCGCGTCTGCGGAGAACCAACCACCGCGGGCATCGTTCGTCAAAATGCCGCTCGCCACGCTATAGGCTTGGTTGTGGTCGGCCGGCGTAAAATCGGCCGGCGAGCCGAAGCACGGCGCGAGCAGTTGCGTCTCGCACCCTTTGTTTAGGGAAACCGTATGTGCGACCGATACGTAGGCTCGGCCGTTGCGCGGAAGCGGCTGCACGTAGCTCATCGCCTCCTGCGAGAGACGGCCGAGGACGTAGTTAATGTCTTGGTGCAGGAGCGTTACGCCGACCTGGGTATCGTCGATGAGATCGTTGGCGTTCTTCTGCCACACGCGAAAGCCGAGTTCGCCGGGTCCAAGCGGGACGTGGCCCCCGAGCTCGAGTTGCGTATCGCGTTCGGGCTTGAGGTCGAACTGCGCGGGCGCCGGCTGAAGCGGGAGATTGAGCAGCTGCGCGGCAGCCGGTGAGACGTTCTCAAACGAGAACGGTTCGAAGAATCGGCCTACGTACGCATAGACGTTTGCGCGCTTGCCGAAGTAGCGCGTCAGCTTGACCCGGGGACTGAACGCGCCGAAGCCTTGAGCGAACTGCGTCGACCTGATGGTAAAAAAGTCGTATCGAAGCCCGTAGTCGGTCTCCCAGAACGGCCCCATGCGCCAACTGTCTTGGACGTACGATTGGTAGGTGTTTCCGACATTGGGCGCATCGTCGACGACTGTCGCTGGCGCATTTGGATTGCCGGGCGTGAGGACGGGAGCAAGGAAGTTATTCGGCTGCAGCGTGATCGCATAGTTCTTGTTGATTCTCGCCAGATCGTACGACAGGCCGGCCCGCACGTCGTGCGCGCCGATTCGCTCGGAATAGTCCCCCTGCAAGATGTAATCGGTCGCCGTGCGGCTGTCCGTCAGCGAATAGGCGCAGGTCGTCGGACCGAAGATGCCGGTCCGCAGCGCCTGGGCACAATCCGTGGCCGTCCCGCCGTTTCCGAACGGCGGGGGACCCACGTTAACCGCTTCGCCGTAAATCCAATCGTTGACCGGGTCGCCGAAATCGGCGATGTGCGAAACCTTTACCGCGGGTCCGAACGTAATGCCGCCGTTTTCCCCCAGGCCCCGCCGAAACTGCAGGCTGACGAACGTATCCTCTTGCGTCTCGTTATCGTCGGTCGTTGCGGGCTCGCCGTAGGCAACGTCGTTCGGTATCTGATACGTACTATAGCTGTGAACGAACGTCGCGGTCGTGGAATTGTTTCCGCCGGCGGGAAGGGTGACGTTCGCGTACTCGTTGACGTCGCTTGCGTTGTTATGGGGCGAGCTGAAATCCGGCGGGTCGAGGCCTCGACTCGTCTTCCAGCCCCCCAGCGAGATCATATAACCGCCGCCCCCAGCGATCGGCGCATGATAATCGAGCGTCGAATTCACATCGGTATACGAGCCGAGCGTCGAGTTATTGTCGAAGCCGGCGAGCCCAGCACCGCTCTTAGTGGTCAGGTTGAGAATCGAGCCAAACTTCAGGCCGTACTGCGCGGGGTATGCGCCTTCGATGACGTCGACGTATGAGAGATCGTTGAGATCGATCTCGCTGCCGATATCGCGGTTGAGGCCCTGCGGAAGCGCCACGCCGTTGATTTGGTAGTCGATCACACCGTGGTCCCCGTTGATGTGCACCACACCGTTGGCGCCGCGGACGGCGCCGGGCAGTTGAATCAGCATTTCGGAAAAGCTGTTGTTGTATGGCAACCGCGTCAAATCGGTGCTGTTCAGGGTGACGTCGCTGCCGCTGCCGCGGATCGGCAACGCGCGCGAAACAGCGACCGCTCCGATCTCCCTGAGCCGCTGGAGGGAGAGCGCCACGACCGCCCCGTCGCCACCCAGATCGACGCGAAGCAACGCACGCAAATCGCCTTTACTTGCCTCGACGTCGTACGTGCCGAAGGCCAAAGGCGGAAACGAAAAGCGGCCTCGTTCGTCGGTCACCGTCCGTACGGTGAAATTGTTCCCGGACGCGGTGACGACGACGTGCGCGGCGGGAGTCCCCGAGCTTGAGACCGTCCCGCTGAGAAACGCGCTCGCACTGGTCGCGCGTGCCGCTGGAGGGACCGCCAGAACGAGAGCCAGCGTGAGCGTAAGCCCGCCAATACTGCGAAGCAGCCTTGCCATGGTAAATGATAATAGCTTATCATTATCAAATAGTCAAGAATGCGGGAGGTACGGCGCGTTCGCGTCTAAAGGGAGAGGACCGTGTTGAAGGTCAGTGATGAGCGAACGGAGTCGTAAGACCAAGCAGCGCAGTGCGCTTCACGCAATATTCGAGCAAGCCGGCCGCCCGCTGAGCGTTGGCGAGTTGCACGAAGCAGCCGCGAAGCGCGTGCACGGTCTGGGCATCGCAACGGTCTACCGAGCCGTCGGCGCGATGCTGGACGCCGGCGAGATCGCCGCGGTGGAGATTCCCGGCGAACCGGCTCGCTACGAGCGCGCCAATACGGAGCACCACCACCATTTCCGGTGCGAGCGCTGCGACCGCGTCTTCGATATCGCGGGCTGTCTCGACAACCTTCGCAAGCTCGTCCCGCCCAAGTTCCGCGTCACCGAGCACGACGTGACGCTCTACGGTCTCTGCGCGGGCTGCGCGCGCTAATTTAGAACGGCATCGCCTTTTCCCGTCCTCCTAAAACGGCGCCGAGAGGCGCAACAAGAACGTTCTGCCATTCGCAATCTGCGTGGTGTTGAAGCCGTTGGCTACCTTGATCGCGTACTGGTGGTTGAGCAGATTATCGACGATGAGCTGGATTCCCAGGCCGGTATCCTTACCGGCGAGCCCCGGCGTGAGATTGCGGCCGGCGGCGAGGTCGAAGGTTGTGTGTGCCGGCAGACGTCCCGAGAGATTGGTGTTCGCGGTCTCGAAAGCTACTGGAAACCCGCTGCCGTAGTTCCCTTGCAGGGTCGTAAACCAGTTTCGCCCCGTCCCGAATCGCCAGGTATATGCGGCGCTGGAGACCACCGTCTCGTCGTGATCTTCGGGCGAAAGCTGCGCGGCGCACGAAACGCCGGGCTCGTTAGTGTTTGGGGGAAAGAGAAACGTCGATCCCGAGACGCATGCTGCGTACGATCCCGAATAGGTCATCGTCAGCCACCAAAGGTTGCCGTTCTGCAAACGGTCCTGCAGGCGAAGCTCGGCGCCGGTGTCGATGCCGATGGCGTTGTTGAAGACCGCGAAGAGCGGCGTATTGAGCAGCTGCGTCGTGTCGAGAATGTTGACGACCGTCTTTCGAAAGACGTTAATCGACCCGCTCAGCGTCGGATTGAATGCGTGAAGCACCCCCATCTCGTAGTACGCGTCGCGTTCTGGCTGCAAGTTGTAGACCGGCTCGGCGGTGCATCCTTGCAGCACGACGCAGTCTTGCCGAACGTCTTCCAACAGGGGTGCCGCGTAGAATCGGCCGTAGAAGACGTGATAGGTGTTCTTTCCGCCGTCCCAGAGATTGAGGCCGAGCCGCGGGCTGAACATCCACCCGCTGGTATAGCCGGTCGAGTGGTCGTAGCGCAGCCCATAGTTGAAGAGGAGGTTGTTCGAGAGGTGCCAGCTGTCTTCACCGTAGATGCCGATCTGTGACCCGGCCTGCCCCTGCTCGGGCGCAGTGGTAAGATAATACGGCTGATCGTGCGTGCCGTCGGTGGCGCCGCAGCCCTCCGCGTAGTAGCACGCAAATGCCTGGCTCGCGACGAGAAACTCGCGATCGACGTCGACACCGACTTTCCATGCGTGATTTTCGGTCGCCCGGAAATCCGAGAGCCGAAGGCCGATGTAGCTGGCGTTCGTGTTCGAAAGCAGGCCGACGTTGTGTAGCTGGCCCGAGCTGGAACCCGAGCCATCCGGTGGCGCTTCGCACGTTATGCAGATTACGCCCGAGCCGAAGTTTGGCGTGACGCCCAGTACGTCGTTGTAGAGATCGCCGTCGTAGTTGATGCGCGTCGAGCGCCACCACGGAATGACTTGGAAGACGCCGTTGCCGTCCTTCGATGTGAGCGTGTAGTTGAGATTCGAGAAGCGGTCGTACTCGCGCTGGACGTCGTCGGTGCCTGCCGGCGTGTAGATTGGATCGTACGGGTTGTTCGGATCGGTGTTGATCGGAATCTGGAACTGCGCGAGCTGGTTCGAGTAATCGAACGCTAACGTGCTGCGCGGCGTCAGCTGCGTTATGAAGCGAAAGAACTCGTCGCTTTGGGACGAGTTGTCGTGTATCGCATCGAACGTCGGGGCGTCCAGACCGCGCGCGGTGCTTTGGGTGTTCGCGTCGAGGAAGGCTTCGCTGGAACCGAATCGAGCCGAGGTTTCGAGTTGCCCGACCGCTTGCGATTGGTTTCCGGCGCCGCCTTCAATCACGCCGTAGATGCCCGGCGGTACGTCGGTGGGACGGCTGCTGATGATGTTGACCACGCCCCCCATCCGGTCGCCGCCGTACTCCGCGGGAATCGCGCCGGTGTAGAGTTCGAGCGAGTCGATGATCTTGGGGTCGATGATCTCCGCGAAGTTCGAGGTCGTTGCCAAGGGCAGCGGGGCCCCGTCGATGTTGTAGGTGACGCCGTGAAAGCCGTTGATCACGGGTTCGTTATACGAGAACGGCACGACGCCGGGGAGCGTTGCGAGGATTTGATTGAGGCTGTTTTGCACGGGCGACGTTTGGATCTGCGTGCGATCGATCTGGTGCACGGACGGAGGGTAGCTCGTGAGACCTGCGTGGGCCGTCACGGTCGTCTGCGCGATCTGCTGGAGCGTCGTGAGCGGCAGGTCGACCGTGGCGACCACGCCGCTCGTGACGGTTACGTCAACCTGCAGCGGAGCGATTTTCGAAAGGGTTGCGGTCAGGTGGTAGTCGCCGAACGGGACGTTCGAAAAGACGTACTCGCCGTTTTGCGCGGACTTGGTCGTGAACTTCGAGCCCTCGCCCACGAGGGTCACCGTCGCGGCGGCGACGGGCTTGCCGTCGAGCGTGACGGTCCCGCGGACGAGCCCGCTCACGGCGGCGGCGGCCGGAAGCGCGTACAAACACATGAAGAGCGCGGCGACGAGCGCCGCAAGAGAGCGAGACATGGAATCCTCCGATCGGAGAAGAGGTGTTTACAGCGCGATTACGCGCGAGTCAACACCGCGATCGGAGGTGGACGAGCGAAGCGCCGGCGTACGAGCGGCGCGCGCCGGAGAAGCGGCCGTCGCGCGGGACGGCGCGCCCAAAAAAACGTCCGAGGCGAGAAGCGCGTGCGGCGCACGGCGATGACCGCGCCGGCGACGAGCGCGACGAAAGCGCGCGCAAGGCGCGAGAGAAGCCACGCGGCGGCGGCGAGCGCGACTCCCGCCGCGAGCGTGCTCGTGGGCGAATGGTGCGGCTCGATCGCCTCGGCGGCGACGTACCAGAGCAGGGTGCTTGCGAAGAGCGCGCCGGCGCCGGGAAGTCGCGCCTGCAGACGAGTGGCGACGACGCTGCCGTCGGCGATGCCCTTCGAGCCGTTCCAGGCGAGCGCGCCGAAGAATGCCAGCAAGCAGAGCGCGCCTGCGAGACCGGCCTGCACGAGCACCGCGTGGTAATCCCCGCCCATTGCATGGCCGCTACCGTAAAGCGCGGCATGCGCCGCCAAGGAGGCAAGCAAGCCGAGGATCAGGGCACCCGGAACCTTCCGCAGGGTCACGGTGGTCTTTTTCAGGTGCGGCCGAGGGGAGACCTTGGCACCGCGTCGTACGACCCTCCCCCTTGGCGCACGTGGCCCTCGGGGGATTGGAACAGGAAGAAGATCCAACAATCATGAGCACGCGAGCACCGGTCGAGAACGCCGATACCGTCAGCCTGGTTTGCGCACTCCTCGTGCGTTTTCCGGAGCTGGCCTCGATTCGCTCCGGCCCGGCGGACCGAACGCTGCGGTTGACGTTCGCCGTGCGCCAGCGCATCGATAGGTCGGCGCAAGCCGCGCTCGCCGAAGCCGTCGAGGATCACCTCCGCAGCTTTCTCGCGCTCGGCAAGGAAGAACCGGCCGTGCTGCGCGTCGAGTGCGAAGTGGATCGGGCCCTAACCTTCGTCCACGTCACGCGCGATCTGGAGACCGTTTCAAAGGAAGAGCTCGAACTGCTCGTCGGTTTCTTCGGCGATCGCTACGGGGACGCGGTGGTCCGCAACCCGCACCCTGACGATCATCTCGACGTGGATCCGGCGGCGGAAGACGAGGCCGCGCTCTACGCCGTCGAGGCGTTGCGCGATCCCGCGCAGTCGAAGAGTTTGGTGGGATTCAGAGAAGAAAAGCGCGTGCTCGTTTACTTCCTAAAATCTCAAAAGAAAGCGAAGGCCTCGGCTCGCCGATAGAAAGCCCCCTCAACCTCCTGATCATCGGGGACGTCGTGGGTGCCCCGGGCCGCGAGGTGTTGAAGCGTTGCGTTGCGCTGCTTCGCGAACAGCACAAGATCCATGCCTGCATCGCCAACGGCGAAAACGCCGCGGGCGGTTTCGGTTTGACCGCTCAGACGGCCGAGGAGATCTTTGCAAGCGGTATCGACTTCATCACGGGCGGGAATCACATCTTCGATAAGCGCGATTTCTCGGCGTACCTGGAGACCAGCGGCCGCGTGATCCGTCCCGCGAATTATCCGCCTTCAGCCCCCGGCCGCGGCGCGGGGACATTTTCGGTCGACGGCACGACCATTGGCGTCTTGAACGTAATGGGGCGGACCTTCATGCCCCCGGTCGACGATCCGTTCCGCTCTGCAGACGCGTGCCTGGTCGAACTCCGCGCCCGCACGCCCATCGTCGTGGTCGACGTTCACGCCGAGGCGACCTCGGAGAAGGTCGCCCTCGGGCGCTATCTGGACGGTCGCGTCTCCTGCGTGTTCGGCACGCATACGCACGTTCAGACCTCCGACGAGCAGATTCTGCCGGGCGGCACGGCGTACATTAGCGATCTGGGTATGACCGGCCCGACGGACGGGGTTATCGGCATGGACGCCGGTGCGGTGCTCGAACGCTTCCTTACCGGTATCTCGGAGCGCTTTAGCGTACAGAAGACCGGGCCGAAGCAATTCTGCGGCGCCGTTGTCTCCATCGACCCCGCCACGGGTAGGGCCCATGAGATTAAGCGCATCTTTTTGAAGGGTATCGCATGAGCGTAGCAACGACGCTAAAGGTCTCGGCTAAGAGCAATCCCAACGCGGTGGCTGGAGCCCTTGCCGCGGCGTTGCGCGAGCGCGAGAGCTCCGAACTACAAGCGGTCGGCGCCGGCGCGATCAACCAGGCCATCAAGGCGGTCGCGATCGCGCGCAGCTATTTGCGCAGTGCGGGAGTCGATTTGGTCTGCACCCCGTCGTTTGTGGTGGTTGCCATCGGTGAGAGCGAACGGACGGCGATCTCGCTCTTCGTCGAGCGCCGCAAACTAGAGGAGAAGGTCGCCGAAGTTGAAGGTTGATTTCCATTCCCACACCCGCATGAGCGACGGAACGCTCAGCCCGCAAGAGCTCGCCGATTTCATGGGCGAGCGCGGCGTCGAGATCTTCTCGATCTCCGATCACGACACGCTCGGCGCCTACGGTCAGTTCGAGCCGCCTCCCGGATCGCGCGTCATCCCGGCGATCGAGATCAACACGACCTGGCGGCAGAATGAAGTCCACGTCCTCGGCTACGGCGTCCCGTTGGGGCCCTCGGCGATCAACGAACTGCTCGAGTACAATCAGGAGCAGCGCCGCCTGCGCGCGGTCACGATGGTGGAGCGGCTGCGCGAGGCCGGCTATACGATTACGATCGAAGACGTCGTCCGAGAAGCGGGCGACGCTCACTCGATGGGGCGGCCGCACGTCGCCAAGGCACTCGTGCGCCTGGGTGTCGTCGGAAGCGTCAGTGAGGCCTTCAGCGAGGCGCTCGTGCCCGGCAAGCCCGGCTACGTTCCCCAACTCTATACCACGCCGGAACACGCGATCGAGCAGATTGCGGCGACCGGCGGCATTCCGGTGCTGGCCCATCCGGGGCGGCTGAAAGACCGCGTGCTCATCGACGAGCTCGTGGGCCATGGATTGCGCGGGCTGGAGGTTTTCTATCCGCTCCACACGCCCGAGGATACCCGCGAGTTTCGCGAGACGGCGAAGCGCTACGGCCTGGTCATGACGGCGGGAATGGACTTTCACGACATCCGCTATCATACGAAGGGCGTCGGAATGGACGTCGACTCGGCCGATCTCGAGCCGTTTCTTAATTTGGTGGAAGAAGTAGCGGCATGATCCTTGCCGCGACCGCCGCGCTGGCGCTCGCGATCGACGCGCCGACGCGCACGCCGCGCCTGAAGAATTCGGTCGTCGCCGGCGAAGTCTACGACCTCGATTCGCATCGCGTACTCTACGCGCGCAACGGGGCCACGCTGATGGTCGCCGCATCCACGACGAAACTGCTGACCGCCGGCACGAGCCTCGCGCTCCTTGGCCCCGGCTTTCGCTGGACGACGCCGGTCTATCGCACGGGACCGATCGACGCAAACGGCGCGCTCACCGGCGATCTCGTGTTGGTTGCGAGCGGCGACCCGAACCTTTCGCAGCGCATCCAACCCAATGGAACGCTGGCCTTCGAGAATGAAGACCACGCCTACGACGGCTCGCCTCAGACCAAGGCCGTGCCGGGCGATCCGCTCGCCGTGCTGCGCGACCTTGCGGCGCAGGTCGTCAAAGCCGGCGTCAAGACCATTCGCGGCAACGTGATCGTCGACAGCTCGCTCTTTCCCGATCAAGGCGCGGAAGGCGGAACGGGCGTCATCGTCTCGCCGATTGTCGTCAACGACAACGTTGTCGACGTGACCGTTACGCCCGGCGCACATGCCGGCGATCCGGTTTCGATCGCGGTCTCGCCGCAGACGCCGTACGTTCGCTTCGTGAACCAGGCGACGACCGGCGCGCCCAAGAGCGACGCGACGATCGACCTGAGTGCCGACGCGCGAGCGAACGATGGATCGCACGTCGTCACGATCGCCGGGTCGCAGCCGGCCGGTCCAAGCGTGCTCTACGCGTACCGCGTGCCGGAGCCGAAGCTCTTCGCGCAAGCCGCCTTCACCGTCGCATTGACAGACGCCGGCATCGTGGTCGAGCCGCCGCAGACCGCACCAGCGCCGCTACCCGCGACCTACCCGCCGTCGGATCTCGTCGCCCAGCACGTCTCGCCGCCGGTCTCGGAGGACGTCTACATCACGCTGAAGGTCAGCGATAATCTCCACGCGACGCTCATGCCCTACATGTGGGCGATCTATAAGAAGCAGGCAACGAAGGATTTCTTGACGACCGGCTTCTCACTTGAGGCGCAGTTGTTGAAATCGGCGGGGCTCGACGTGAATCAAGCGGCGCAGCAAGACGGCGAGGGGAGCAGCGCCTACTTTACGCCCGATTTCATGGTGCGATATCTCGCCTGGGCGCAGATGCAGCCATGGTACTCGGATCTGCTACGCGGCCTGCCGATTATGGGCGTCGACGGTACGCTCGTGAACATCCAAAAAACGTCGCCGGCACGTGGCAAGGTCTTTGCCAAGACCGGGACCGACGGCAGCACCAACTATCTCAACAACGGCGGTGTCGTCGAAAAGGGGCTTGCCGGTTACATCACGACCCGCGACGGGCACCACGTCGCCTTCGCCTTCTACATCGGAGCGATGATCGGTCCGCACGACGAGGACACCGGCGAGGTCGCCGGCCAGATCCTGGGCGGGATGGCGGCCGCGACCTACCTGAATCTGTAGCGACGGCTCCTACCTGGGTAGGCTAACCGTCGTGTCGATCGCACCGTAAAACCCGCCCGGAATCGTCTGCACCGGCGATCCGCCGGCCGGATACTCCCAAATGCCGATGTTGCCGGCATCTCCAGCAACGATCTGCTGCCCCTGGATCCAGAAGCCGCCCGCGCCGCCTCCGTTAAGGGGCGTCGTATTTTCCAGCGTGCCCGTCGTGCCGCGAATCTTGTATTCGTAGACATTCGACGTATCCTGATCGCCGATTGCGAGCAGACCGCTGTGCCACTGAACGCCTCCCGGGAATACGAAGCCCTGATTCGGCGTGATCGAATCGAACGACGTCGCGCCTGGGCGCAGCCGTCCGATCATGTTGCCGCTCCCATCGATGTAGAGGTTGCCTCTCACGTCGTAGCCGGCGAAAAACGGACCAAAGGGTGTCACGTACGGGATTCCATCGATGCTGCCGCTCTTATAGACGATGACCTTGTTCTCGGTAACCATCGTGACGGCGAGGTTTCCGGTCGTCGGGTCGACCGCGCAGCTCCCGGGCTGGTCGTTCACGGTGTTGATCGTGAGAATGGGCGTCGTGCCGCCGTGGGCGAACTCCATCACCTCGTTACTTCCCGTCGCGACGACCCACCAGTTACCCCCGCTTTCCTTAGAAGTGCAGAGTCCTTGCGCCTCGGGGATGCCGGTGACCATTCCGACGGCTTCTCCGTTTGGATACTTATAAGCGAAGACGTCGTTACCGTAGAAATACGAGACGTACAAGATCTTGCTGCGGATCGCTTCGGGAAGCATCCACGATCGCGCGTGGCCGAGCGCACCGGTGGCCGGCTCCCGCGAAAGCGTCCCCGACGGGGCGCTGCACGCGCCGAGCGCCAGCGACGCGCACAAGATTACCGATGCCGGTTGTAAAGAACTCTTCACCAACGATTCCTCCCAGTTACTACCGCTTTGGTGCCCGAGCGACGGCGTCGCGGGCGCGCTGCAATACTCGCGTAGCCGCGCCTTCATATTGGACGAGTTGCGCGGCTTGGTCGCGAATTGCGGCTTCGTCGCGCATGTAGCGATGGTTGATGCGAACGTTGTAGCCGAACGCGACGACGGCCGCGTGCGCGAACTCCGCCGCGCTGCCGGCGTCGCTTACCAGCGCTCCCATCGGTACCTTCAGCAGCCGATCGACGAGCTCCAGAACGCCCAGAGCGAGGGCCGCCGCATCGAGCGGAGTCTGCGCCGCATAGCGCAGGGCGTCCTCGAGTGCACGTCGTCGTGCAGCTCGTTCCGTCTCATCGCCCTTGGGAAGTCCTTGCGCGGCGACGACGGCGGCGTACGCCCCCTCATCGCGAAGCCGGGCTTCTTCGAGTTGTGCGCGCAGCAGGTCGGCATGCTCGGCGAGGCCTTCGATCGGGGTTGCAACGATCCGCCCGACCATTGCAACGAGCGCGGCAGCGAGCGCCGCAACGACCGCCGCGGCGCTGCCGCCGCCCGGCACCGCCTCCTTCGAGGCGAGACGTTCGAGGTAGGCGTCGAATCGTTCCACGCACCAGGGGTTGGCCGATAGGTTCCGAAAAGCCCGCGAGCCTTTTTCCGCCCTGCAGGAGTTATAGTAAGCAATGCCCCTTTTGGAAGGTAGCGTCAAAGACCCGAGTCTCGCCGAAGCCGGCCGCGCCCGGATCGCTTGGGCCGCGGCCTATATGCCCGTGCTCACGCAGATCCGCGATCGGTTCGAGCTGGAGAAGCCCCTGCGCGGCGTGCGCATCGGCGCATGTCTGCACGTGACGACCGAGACGGCGAATCTGATGCTTGCCCTTCAGGCGGGCGGTGCGGAGATCGCGCTCTGTGCGAGCAATCCGCTCTCGACCCAAGACGACGTGGCGGCCGCTCTCTGCGAGTACGGGATTGCGACTTATGCGATCAAGGGTGAGGACAACGAGACCTACTACTCGCACATCGAATCCGTCATCGCAACCCATCCGCAGATTTCGATGGACGACGGCTGCGATCTCGTGACGACGCTCTACACAAAACATCCCGATCAGCTCGGCGAGCTCATCGGCGGTTGCGAAGAGACGACGACCGGCGTGATTCGGCTGCGTGCGATGCAGCGCGACGGCGTGCTGCCCTATCCGATCTTCGCGGTGAACAACGCGCTCACGAAATACATGTTCGACAACCGCTACGGCACCGGACAGTCGACGCTCGACGGCATCGTTCGCGCGACCAACGTTCTTTTGGCGGGACGCACGCTCGTCGTCGTCGGCTACGGCTGGTGCGGCCGGGGAATCGCGTCGCGGGCGGCTGGGATGGGCGCGCACGTGATCGTCACCGAGGTCGATCCGCGCAAGGCGATCGAGGCCGTGATGGATGGCTACCGCGTGATGCCGATGAGCGATGCGGCGAAGCTCGGCGACATCTTCGTAACCGTTACCGGCAATTTCCACGTGATTCGTGAAGAGCATTTCCACCTGATGAAAGACGGCGCGATCGTCTGCAACTCCGGCCACTTCAACGACGAGCTCGACCTCGAGGCGATCGGCCGCATTGCGATCGGAAAGAGCGAGCCGCGTCCCTTCGTCGCGCAGTACGTGCTGCACGACGGCCGCAAGGTCTGCATCCTCGCCGACGGACGGTTGATCAACCTGGCCGCGGCGGAGGGTCATCCGGCTGCCGTTATGGATATGTCGTTTGCAAACCAAGCGCTCGTCACCGAGCATCTCGTCAAGCATCACAGCGAGCTCGAGCATGGACGCGTCTTCGACGTACCGGTCGAGATCGACGAAGAGGTCGCGCGCCTCAAGCTCTCCTCGATGGGCGTGGAGATCGATACGCTCACGCCCGAGCAAGTGAAGTACATCGCCTCCTGGAGCGAAGGAACCTGATGGCCTACCAGCGGCTCTTCACGAGCGAGTCGGTAACCGAAGGGCACCCCGATAAGCTCGCCGATCAAATCTCCGACGCCGTACTCGACGCGTTGCTGCGCGACGATCCGTACTCGCGGGTTGCCGTCGAGACGTTCGCAATTACCGGTCAAATCCACATCGCCGGCGAGGTAACGACCAAGACGTACGTCGACATTCCGCGGATCGCGCGCCAGGTGGTCCGCGAAGTCGGCTACACCCGCTCGGCGATCGGCTTTGACGCCGAGACCTGCGGCGTGAGCGTTTCGATCGACGAGCAGTCTCCCGATATCGCGCTCGGCGTCGACAAGTCGTTCGAAGCGCGCGCCGGCGACACCGACGAGTTCGAGCTGCTCGGCGCCGGAGACCAAGGCATGATGTTCGGGTACGCGTGCCGCGAGACCGAAGAACTGATGCCGCTGCCGATCGTGCTCGCGCATAATCTTACGCGCCATCTGTCGGCGATGCGCAGGAACGGCGACATTCCGTATCTGCGCCCCGACGGCAAATCGCAGGTGACGGTCGAGTACGAGGACGACCGGCCGGTGCGGGTCGATGCGGTCGTCGTCTCGACGCAGCACGATCCCGAGATTCCGCTCGAAGAGATTCGGCGCGAGATCTCCGAGCGCGTGATCGATCACGTAATTCCGCAGTCGATGCACGACGAGCGAACGCGCGTCTACGTCAACCCGACCGGCCGGTTCGTCATCGGCGGCCCGAAGGGCGATGCGGGGCTGACCGGGCGCAAGATCATCGCCGACACGTACGGCGGCATGGCGCGCCACGGCGGCGGCGCCTTCTCCGGAAAAGATCCCACCAAGGTCGACCGCTCGGGCGCCTACGCGGCCCGCTGGGTCGCCAAGAACATCGTGGCGGCCGGCTTGGCCGATCGCTGCGAAGTCCAAATCGCCTATGCCATCGGCGTGGCGCATCCGATGAGCGTGATGGTCGAGACGTTCGGAACGGGACGCCTTCCCGAAGAGCGGATTGCGAAGGCCGTGCTCGAAATCTTCGACCTTCGGCCGGCGGCGATCATCCATCACCTCGATTTGCGCCGTCCGATCTACAAACAAACGGCGGCGTACGGTCACTTCGGCCGTCCGGATCTCGATCTACCGTGGGAGCACGTCGATCGCGTCGAGGCGCTCCGAACGGCGACCGCATTCAATGGGGAGCAACTCCGTGTTCCGAACTTTGCAAGCTAAGCTCTCGGCCTTCGCCGTCATGGCGGCGATCTGCGCCGTCGCGTTTGCGCCGGCCGCAGCGACGACGTTCGTTCCCTCGCAGACCTACAAAGCGGGAACGAAGATCAACACAACACTCGATGAGGCGTTTAACTCGACGACCGCCAAGTACGGCGATAAGTTCAAGCTGAAGGTGGTCGATCCGTCACACCCGGCTCTAGTCGGCTCGGAAGTCGTAGGCTGGATTACGGAAGTCGATCAGCCGTCGGGAGTGAACCGCGCGAAAGTAGGTTTCTTTATCACGTCGATCCATCTTCCGAACGGCACGAAGAAGCCGATCGTCGCCTACGTGGTGAGCAGGCGAGTGACGCAGATGAACCCTGCCGGACAGAGTGCCGCACGCCAGCAGATGATGCAGGCGGGAACCGTGCCGAACGGATTCGTCACGCCCGGACCGATCGCGTGGCAGGCTCGCGTCGGCGGCGGGAACGGCGGCGTTTCGGTTTCGAACCGCCCGTCAACATCGGTCGGCGGCTACATCTACGCACAAAGCGCGCACGAGCCGATCGTCGTTCCGCAAGGCCAGCCGGTCACGATCGAACTGCAGCAAGACCTAACTATTCCATAGTACCTGCGCCATCGTGCACTGTCGCGGCGCTTTATCGGGGCGCCAGCGCAATAGCCGCGTCGCGTGGCGGAAGCGGCGTCCGGTGACGTGATCGAAGGCAACCTCGACGACGATTTCCGGACGCACTGGAAACCAGGGTGCCTCCGCTCCGCGCCGCCAGCGGCTCGATCCGGCGGGCGCGTTTCCGGTAAATCCCGGGGGCTCGACGATTGGATGCAGCAGCTCGCCGGCACGCTTTCGTTCCGGCGCACCCATGGAGCCGACAAAGCCGACGTGATGGAGCAGGCCGTCATCGTCGTAAAGCCCGAGTAAAAGCGAAGCGATCGACTCGTCTTTTGCGATCCGGAATCCGCCGACGACGCAATCGGCGGTGTAGCTGCGCTTGATCTTCGCAACCGCATCGCGGCTACCGAACGCGTACGCAACGTCGCGCTTGGCGATGACGCCGTCGAGCCGCGCCAAGCTTCCGTCGAGCCAGCGCTTTGCAAGCGCCGCATCCGGCGTCGCCGGAGAGAGCCGTATTGTGTCGCTTGTCGCGAAGTTCCGCTCGACGAAGACTTCAAGGAGTTCGCGCCGCGCGCGCAGCGGCCGTTCGTAGAGTCCGGTGCGCCCATCGACCAGCAGATCGAAGAGCACGTAGGTTGCCGGGGTCTCAAGCGCGAGTCTGCGCACCCGGCTTTCGGCTGGATGAATTCGCTGCAGCAGTGCGTCGAAGTCGGAGGCCGTTTCGCCGGCGATGAGGATCTCGCCGTCAGTAACGAACTCTTGCGCGCGCGACTCGGCGAGCGCGGCAACGATCTCGGGAAAGTAGCGCGTCAGCGACTCGCCCGATTTCGATTGGAGCTCGATCTCGCCGTTCTCGCGAAAAGCGATGCAGCGAAAGCCGTCCCACTTTGGTTCGTACGTCCACTCGCCGCCCTCGGGAAGCTTCTGAAGCTGGCGCGTCTCCATCGGCTCGATCGGCGGATGTAAGAGCAGTGCTTTAAAGCGCATCCAGAACGAACCGGCCGCGGGTGGCCAGTAACGGTTTCCATAAATCACCGATGCGCGCGATCCGCTCCGGCACGTTGAAGACCGTAAAGTCGCCGATATCGCAGCCCGCTTCGAGCTCCTCCCAGGTGACCGGCGTCGAAACCGCCGCTGCTTCGTTCGCCCGCACGGAGTAGATCGAGGCCAGCGTCTTTCCCCAGGCGTTCTGGTTATAGTCGACGAGCACGCGATTGTGCGGGCGCTTCGCGATGCGATACTCGGCGGTGAGCACGTCGGGGTGCGCGCGCGCGATCTGATGACCGATCTCCTTGGCGACCGCCCAAACTTCGTGCTGAGTGGGGCCGCGGCGGATGGCTACGTAAATGTGCACGCCCTTGCTGCCCGTCGTTTTGACGAACGGCGTCATGCCCATGCCGCGCAGCACGTCGCCCACGATTAGCGCGCCTTCGCGCACCACGGCAAAGGGCGTCTCGGCAGTAGGGTCCATGTCGAAGTGGATGTAGAGCGGGCGATCGACGTCGTCGCAGAGCGAGTACCACGGGTTGAGGTCGATGCAGCCGAGGTTGATCAGCCAGAGCAGCGACGAGAGGTCGTCGATGACGGCAAAGTCGATTACGTTGCCGGAGCGGTGCTCGATCGCGCAGGTGCGGATCCAGGGAGGCCGCGGCGACGGTGTGCGCTTCATGTAGAAGAAGTCGCCGGTGACGCCGTGCGGATAGCGCTTCATCACCATCGCCCGGTCGCGGATATGCGGGAGCAGCGCGTCGGAAACGCTGACGTAATAGCGAAGCAGATCGCCCTTCGTCAGCTCTAGCTTCGGAAAGTAGATCTTGCGCAGATTCGTCAGCGCCACGTGGCGGCCGTCGACCTCGACGCTGGCGTCGTCTACGCCAGCCGGAATCTCCACCACAGCGCTGCCGCGCTTCGTCGGCTCGGCCATCGTCAGGTTATGGCGCCGAATTGGGACGCCGTCGATACAACGGCGTCCCAACGGGGTCGATTCATTACGGGACTGAAATCAGAAGTCCCGTCGGCAGATCTATGCCGTTCGAGAGCGTTGCGAAGGGCGTGTACGCCCCCGGCTTATATGCGTAGACGTCGTGCGTTCCGAGGTCCGATTCCACGACTTCTGCCTTTGGCTTGCCTTGGTTTTCAAGACTGATTGCGTACGGCTCGCCGTTGCCGGCAATCGTTTCGACCGGACTCTTCGAACCGGCAAGGTTATAGACGTTGACGTTGTTACCGGAACCGTCGGTCTCCCAAAGGTAACCAGTCTTCTTATCGAGCGCGAGTCCGATCGGTTCGCCGAGGCCTTGAAGCCCGAGGTTCGTAACGCTCGATCCTCCGGCGGGAAGCTCGAAAACTTCATCTGCGCCGAAATCGGCGATGTAGAGATTTCCGCTTGAATCCAACGCGAGGCCGAAAGGATCGGTCAATCCCCCGCCGGTGACGGTCTTAGAGGGCGAAGTGCTGCCGAGCGGATATTCCGTAATGGAAGGCGGGTAGTTGCTCACGTAGAGCGTTCCGGTCGCGTCGATCGCCAGACCCAACGGAAAACTGATGCCGGTGGTGATCGTCGTTTTGAGCGTGGTCGAACCCTTGGGATACTCCTCGACGTCGCCGGAGAAGCAATTATCTGCGACGTAGAGCGTGCCTTTCTTGTCGGTTGCGAGACCGTACGGACAACCGTTGGCAACGTGGATCGTGGCGATGGGTGCGGGGTTACTCGAGACACTCTTCGTCTTATAAATGTTGACGGCCGCCTCGTCCTGATCGCCTTCGAAAATCAGTGACTTCCTCGTTGAGTACGTCGCTCCGGCGCTACGCGATACGACGGTGTGCCGAAATCCGGGGACGAACGGAACTCCGCGGTGAACGAATGCGGAGTTCGCCTGGAAGGTCGATGGCGTTTGCCCTGCGCTTCCGCTGCCGCAGCCAGCAATGGCAACAAGTGCAGCAACGGTAAGAATGCGAGGTGCGTAGTCGGACATACGAGTACCTCCTGTAGCAGTGGATGGGTCGGCAGACGTTCCCCGAGGCGCTTGATTTTTCCGCTGAAGGCGTCGCATAGGCAGGGGCTCGAACCTCTCTCGGCAAGATGACGCCCTCTCGATTCCTTAGCGCGTCCGTTGCCGCGGCCATTGCCGGGCTGATCGGAATTACCGTCTATCTCGCGGTCGAGCGTTGCCTCGTGGAGCACGTGCGATTGGTGCTCTCGTTCCTACAACTCTTGCAGTGGGATGCCTCTAACTTCTACGGTGCCGCGGCGTTCCGCGGAGGCTGGGACATGGCACTCCGGGGCCTCGGGGCCGACTTCGTGGTCTCGTTGATCTGGGCGTTCCTCTTTACTACGCTTTACGTCACCCTCCCGATCGTGCGCCGCTATCCCGCGCTTAGCGGCCTCTGTTACGGCGTTGTGGTAATGATCGTGATGATCTTCGGCGTCGTGCCGCTCGGCCACGCTGTCCCCGTCGAAATGTCGACGCCGCACCTGATCAACATTCTGGTCGCCCACACGCTGTTTTTCGGCGTCCCGGTGGGCATGATGGTCGACAATTCCTTGTCCGGGCTCCACTTCGGCCGTTAGAAGGGGCCCCGCCGGACCTGTGGAAGCCGGTCCGCCGGTCATTCCGACCGCCGGCACGTTCCGGATTAGCTCAGTTGGTAGAGCAGCTGACTGTTAATCAGCGGGTCGTTGGTTCGAGTCCAACATCCGGAGCCATAAAACAAAGGCCCGTTTATGAAGCGGGTCTTTGTCTGTACAGCCATGTGCGGCCTAGGAGAGGCAGCGAAGGCTCAGGGCCGTGGCATCTGCGGTATCGCGATATGCGGTTTCGGCATCATGGGCGCGTCGGGGAGCCGCTCGTACTTTGCGTCGAAAGGATGCGCGACGATGCGGTAGTCGAATTCGACGTTCGAACGTCCGTGCTCGTTCTCGCGCACTTGAAAGCCCGAGGCCGTCTTCATGCTCACGTAAAGTCCGCGCGTATCGCCCATCGGCGTGAGGAAGATGTAATACCAGCGGTGATCCATGACGGAAACGAATGCGGGATCGATTCGCACGTTGGCGACACCGTCGGACATGCGAGCGGTCCCGACATCCTCGATGGTCTCGGTGGCCGACTGTGACGCGTAGGCGAGCACATGCCGTCCTTCAGACGTTCGATGGCGCATCGAGACATCTGCGCCACCTTGGATCGTGCCCGAGCACGTAAGATTCGCATCCGGGTCGATAACGCAGTTGCCGCCAGTATTGGAATTCTCACCCGCAAAAATATTGGTGTGCACTGAGTTGGCGCTAATTAGGATTGCATATCCCTCGTATGCCGTCGATTCGGCGTACATGCCGGCGCCTTCCGTAGCGCTGCCGTAGAGGCCAAAGGAGGAGCCGTATCCCGCAACGCCCGCAACGCCGGGATAGCTAGCATGTCCTTCGATGCCGTTGCGGACGCTTGACGTCCCGTAAACTCCAGGCCCGTTTGACGAGCGCCCGTATACGCCGTAACCGGTGCCGGAGGTTGCGGTGTTGACGCCGGCAACACCGGAGTTCTTGTTCGTCGCCGTTGAGTCGCCCTGAACGCCGGTGCCCCCCGATGACTTGCCCCAAACGCCGAAGACGTTCTTTCCGCTGGCGGCGCCCTCGACGCACGAGGGTTGCGCACTGCACGTGTAGACTTGGTTGTCGTGCGTGATGTGAGCGCGCTCGGCCCGAACGATGGTTAGGCTCGAGACCGCGACGGCGATACCGACGAAAAGCGCGCTGATCACGGCACTCCATCTAATGCTGATCGTAAGATTCCACATTCGAACGCTCCTTAATGCGTTGCCGCTGGTTGTGTGGAATCGCCGTTCGCTCGCTAGGCTGCCTACCCCTCGGTCAGGCGCTCCGGTCTGGAGTTCAGGATTCTGGGGCGTTTGATTACTGTAGCCAAGCTTTAGCCGGGAGGATTCACTTGAGTGCAATTCCTTGCTTCTGAGTTCCAGACAAAATCGGGGAAAGTGATTGGATCGCGCGTGATTCGCGATGCCTGTTAATCAGCGGGTCGTTGGTTCGAGTCCAACATCCGGAGCCATTTGAAACCCCGAGCACATCGGGGTTTCTTCGTTCGCCTTAATTCATCGGAAGACGCCCGTAGGGCCAGCTTAAGCTACTTTAGAACGAGGCCCCCCTGGCTAGGCGGAGCTCGAAGGCTGTTATGCGATCGAGCTAAAGCCTTTTTAAAAAGAGGTTCCCGTGCGCAATGCAGCACGGCTTCGCGTTGCGAAGCCGTGTGCGGACTAGTGCGGTCAGTTGCGCCAATCTCCACGCGGGCGCCGTCGCGTGCAGTCAGATGTTACCGCTTGATAGCGGATTGGCGTGCTGGATATTGGAGCGCAATACCTTCCGGATTGGAGAAGCCCGAACCGAGCATATTGCTGGTGGTGTAGCCGGTGGCCGCTAGGAGCTCGTCAACCGTGGTTCCATGGTAGAGCGGACCGTAGAGGTTGTTCTGCGGATCCACGGCGAGGCCCATAATAGTGTTCCCCGACGCGAGGGTGCTGACGCTGCTGTAGCCACCGGCCGCCGGAATCTCGTATAGTGTTTCGCCAGCGGAATCAGCAACATAAACATTGTGGTTCACGTCTAACGCAATACCCTCAGGACCGTCGAAGACGAACCCACTCCCTAGCGTAATGACGGTGGTGTAGCCGCCGGCAGCCAGGATTTCTTTTACGGAGCTGTTTCCTACGGGCGCCGACGTGTCGGACACGAAGACGTTGTCATTTTCGTCAAGTGCAACATAAGTTGGATAACTGAATCCCGAGCCAAGCGTTAGGATGGTGGGGGACTGCGTGATGCTGCCGTTGACCGCCACAATTTCCTTTACCGCGTGGTTACAACTGTCGCCCACGAAGACGTCACCTTTGGCATCGAGCGCAACGCCGTATGGGGTGCAAAATCCTGAGCCGAGCCTCCTCAGGTGGGTGAAGCCGCCAGCCTTGGGGATTTCATACACCTTGTTGTCTGATTCACCGCCCACGTAGAGGTTTCCGTACTCATCTAGCGCGACGCCACCCGGCTCGTTAATTGCGGTGTTGAGGGTCTTGACGGTCGTGTATCCGCCTGACGCCAGTATCTCTTTGATTGCGTGATTGCCGGTATCGGCCACGTAGATGTTTCCGCCGGGGTACTTCGTTGCCGGCCTTTCAGCAGCCCCCGCTCGTCGCGAGAACGGAGAAACCGCAGCGTTAAATTGATTCAGCCCAGCCTGCGGCGCGACCGACAAAGGCATTGATGAAGACAGGCCGCTGTTGCCGCCGCACGCAGCTAAAAGCCCCGCGCTAAAGCACGTGCCGACGAGCTTGTATAATTGTCTCATTTCGATCTGACCCCTTAATGGAGTACGCGCCTGCGACGCATCATCCAAAGCAAACAATCGCGCCCGAGCTTACCAAGAGCCCCGCAGGACTGACGCGAAGGGCTGGGGCTGCCCCGATGCAGCACCGCCCCAACTGGGAACATGTATCCATGATGGCGCTACGGCGCGATCAGCGGAACGGACACTTGGACAACCGACTTGGACAAGTGAAAGCCTGGCCGACGAGCGCGGCGAGGCGCGCAGTCTCGGCTAGGTTTTAGAGCGGTCGGACCCCGACGGCCTATTAGCCGACTTCGTTCGGAAAAGGCGAGATTGTAGGCGTTTGGCCACCTGCTACGTCCGCAACCCACTATGGGCCTATGCTACTAGAAACTACTTCTGCCCATTAAGCGAGAGTTATTGACGGCGATTCTGTCGGGCCACGAAAGCGTGAATCCACCGTGATCGACCGATCCGTCCCGTAAACGAGCGGTTTCGGGACGAGCCCAGAGCGGATGCCAGCCCTCGCACCGAACCCTCGCGCATGACCCTGAGGATCGACGTAGCTAAGGTTTACGCTGTCCTGCTTCCCGACGGTTGGCATAACGTGGTCGACGACTCTTTCGAGCTCGAGGCGTATGAGTACATACGCGAGCCGAGCCGGGCCGGCGGGCATGTAGATATTCGCCTTGGTGGTGGCGCCGGGGAAAGTGGGGTTCCCACGACCGGCTTTATGTTCATGGAGCGAGTGGCGGAGACTGCAAAGCTTACCGGCGGAAGTGTTTGGATCAAGGGTCCGATCACGGCGGTCCTTGCTGTGCGCGAAAAGATCTCGTCGACGTCTGGCTTGGATGAGGCGGCGAAGATCCGCAAGCGCGCGAATGAGGCGGCCCAGAAAAGAGAGCGATACCATATCGCGGCCGAGACTCCCGAACACGAAAGCGAAGGCCAAGCGCTCACCGAGGCATCGCAAAGGGACGATTAGCCGCCGAGTAAAAACGGGCAAAGGAGGATGCTTCCGGCATAGCCTGGACCCCGGGCGGTCATCTGCCCGCGTGGCGGTGCCGGAGCTTCAGCAGCCGCCCTTCATACCAAACGCCAACGCACCGAAGTCGAAGTTTGACCCGCCTTGGATATCTTCGAAGAGGCCCTGGTCGGGGTGGCCGCGGTTGGCGGAAGCGGTGAACGTCAAGGCGCCGTTTTGACTACCCGATGGTTTTATGATGGTGGCCATAAGGATGCGGTTGACAACTACGAATGAGCCGTAAGGGTACTTTTGGCCGTTAGCAACAAGCGAAGCCGATCCGCTGCTGCCATGTCCGGTCAGCGTCAGGCAGTACGTACCGTTGTTGAATTGCGAACCCGTCACGGTCACCGGCCAGTTGCCGCTGTAACCGTGCGAATCTGGCATAACCATGGTGCTGCCGTTCATACTGTGCGCCATGGCGGCACCGGCAGGAAGCACCATCGCCGTGATTGCGACGGTGGCGACTAGAATACGTTGAGAAAAGCGCATAGGGTGGTTCTCCTTTCGGACGTGAGAACGACGATGCTGCAAAGGCTAGGTTAGGTTGATGAAAAAAGTCTGAAGTCAAGCAGCATAGCGCGATGGCTGCCGGTTTACCATGCGCCGAAAGGCACGGAAAGGGTGCGGCGCGACGATCTGAGGGAATACGTCGAGTCCGAGATGGACGCATGACGGGGACCTGATGAATGTGCAGGAAGCTCGCTTCATCCGCGCGTACAAGCTGCGACTTGATGCGTTACGAAGAGGTATGGACGTGAAAGTACAACTTGGCGCGGTCTGGCATTTCAGCCTTGCCGTCAAAAACCCGGAGAAGAGCGCGCAGTTTTGGACCAAGAACTTCGATCTGCATGAAATGTTTCGGTCCGATGAGGCCATCGCGCTGACGAACGACGCAATTATCATCGGGTTCTTCAAAGGCACACCACATCCGGATGCGATTGACCACATGTCGTTTTACCTCGACAGTATGCGCGCGCTACACGAAGCGCTCGAGATGCTGAAGAAAAACGGCGTAGAACTGGAAGATCCCGGCGACGAGATTGGCCCCACATCGCCGGGCTCGCCGCATATGGGCCTGTGGTTTCACGATCCGGACGGCTATCGCTGGGAGCTCTCGGTTCAGAACGGTGCCCGCGAGCGCTGACCGCGCAACGCTAACGAAGCGATATGTCACTAAAATGATACCTGCTCGCAATTCCTCCTTATACTAAACACCGGGCCGTCGGACACGGTTGAGCCGTAGCAGCAACCTCGGCTAAGACCGCTTACAACGCCAGCGGCGGTCGTGACGTTCTTAGCGGCCTTAGGGTTCTTAGTCCAGCGCCCCGAAGATCTAGGCGATTACGCAGTATGAGGAGCGCGTCCGGGCCGGGTCGCCTTTCGGGATTCTCCTGCGGCGATACCGACTCGCCGCCGGACTCTCGCAAGAGGCGCTTGCCGAGCGCGCACGGATAAGCGTCAACGGCGTTAGCGCGTTGGAGCGAGGCTACCGGCGTACCCCACAACGCGACACGCTCGCCCTCTTGGTGGATGCCTTAGCGCTCACCGAGGTCCAACGCAAGGAGTTCGAGGTCGCAGCGAAGCGGGTGGGCGTCATCGGACGAAGCCCCGTTACTCAAGGTCCTTGGCGGAGTGCCCGGCCATCGAACCTGCTGCTGGCGTTGACGAGCTTCATCGGTCGCAGTGCCGAGGTCGCCACCCTGGCCGCGCTCATCGCGCAGCATCGGCTCGTCACGCTAGTCGGCTCGGGCGGCGTCGGCAAGACGCGCCTCGCTTTAGAGGTGGCGGCTAGTCTGCTCGACGGCTGGAGCGACGGCGTCTGGTCGATCGAACTCGCGCCGCTGACCAAAGGCGAATACATTCCCACAACCGTTGCACAAGCGCTCGGCATCACGCTGCCGTCCGAGGGCGATCCGGTCGAGAATCTCTCGCGTGCGCTCAGGGGCAAAGAGATGCTGTTGATCTTCGACAACTGCGAGCATCTCATCGAGCCTGCCGCACACGCGATCTCCGCGATCCTGCACGCCGCTCCCAAAGTCAAGGTGCTCGCCACGAGCCGCCAGGGGCTGCGACTTGCCGGGGAGGCAATGTATCAAGTGCCGTCGCTCGACGTTCCGAACGGCGTCGCGCTCTTCGGCGAACGCGCGCTGTCGGCGACCGATGGCTTCTCCTTGACCGACGAGACCGCGCCGATCGTCGCGGAGATCTGCCAACGGCTCGACGGTATTCCGTTGGCCATCGAGCTTGCCGCCGCGCGAGTGACAATGCTCAGTCCACCACAACTCCGCGACCGGCTCGACGAGCGCTTTCGTGTACTCACCAGCGGTAGCCGCGGCGTGCTGCCGCGTCAACAGACGCTGCGTGCGCTCATCGATTGGAGTCACGACCTGCTCGATGAGCGCGAACGTATGCTTTTTCGGCGGATGGGGATCTTCGTCAACGGCTTTTCGTTTGAGGGTGCCGTCGCCCTGACCGGCGAGGATCTCGACGAATTCGGCGTCTTCAATGTGCTGGGGTCGCTGGTCGATAAGTCGCTGGTGCTGGCCGAGCCGCAGGGCGACATGATGCGCTATCGGCTGCTCGAATCGACGCGGGCCTACGCGTTGGAGAAACTCGACGCTAAGGGCGAGCGCGATCTGCTTGCAGGCCGCCATCTGTGCTATCTGCGCGACTACTTCGCGGCGCTACGCGAAGAACGCGAGCGAACTGCACGACATGCCGATCTTAATACAGCGCTGCAGCTCGAACTGGAGGACGTGCGTTGGGCGCTCGACGCCGCGTTGGCGCGTTCGGACGTCGTCGACGCCGCTGAGTTGCTCGCCAACATTGGCGGGGCGTGGCGAAGCTGCGGGCTCGATGCGGAGGGCATACCACGGCTTGAGGCGTATCTTGCGGCGCTCCCAGCGAACGAGCCGCGGTTGCGCGTACGGCTGTCACGCATGTTGTCGTTCTTCCTTGTAGTATCCGGCCGCGCCATACCCGCATTTGATGTGGCGACGGAAGCGGTCGACCTGGCGCGAAGAAGCGGTGACTCCGAGCTCTCCGGGGCGCTGGTCCAGTATGCGCTTTCCGCGACGCATCTCCATCGGTTTGATGAAGCGGAGCAGGCGTTGGCGGAAGCCGAAGCGATCGCGGCGACCTCGACGACGAGGCATACGGCGCTCAACGCGCGCGCACACCTCAGCCGCGCTCGTGGCGACCTTGAGACGGCAGCGCGCACGTGGGAGCAGCTCCGCATAGAGCACCGCCTGATCGGAAACGCCCACAACGAGCGGGTTGCGGCGTTAATGCTGGCGGAGCTCGAACACCAGCGCGGTCAGACGCTGCGCGCGATTTCCATCGTTCGCGAGATTCTTTCGCCAGCGCGGGCTGGTGCCGACAAGCACCAACCCGTCGTCCTGCTCGGAAACCTCGCGGGCTATCTCGTCGCCGTGGACGATCTTCCCGAAGCGATCGCAGCGGCGCGCGAGGGAATCGGCGTCTATGCGGCGAGCGAGTCGGCCAATCTCTACGCCACAACTGCGATCGAACACTTGGCGCTCGCCATGGCGCTGCGCGGCGATCCTGTGCGCGCGGCGGCGCTCGAAGGATACGCCGACGCCGCGTTCAAGCGACACGCATACCCGCGCGGGTTCACCGAGACGAAGACCTACAACCGCCTCACCGCAGTCCTGTGCGAAGAACTCGCGCCCGACGAACTCACACGCCTGATCGCTGAGGGCGCTGCACTCGCACCCGAGGCCGCGACCGCGCTCGCACTTACGGAAGACGAACCGACATAGAGCAGCCGTGCCATCGCCAGGTCTGAGGGATGGTGAGTGTTTCAACTATCTAAGGCCGCACCGGTGCCCGAGAAATCAGTCGCGCGAGCGATCGGCACACTCCGAGAGGAGTGGCGCATTGCGGCTCGTGCGCGCGCGCGTATTCGGGGCGGTATACGGCGGAAGAGAAGCGCGTGAGGGTCCCCCTCGCAGCGAGGCCAGCAACTCAACGGCAGCAAATGCGGATCTAAAGTTCTATTCACGTCCCGCAATTCTTTAGTGAATCGTGAGCCCGCTCGGACCGTCGAGATCCGTGTTCGTTCCCGCGATCACTCTGATTGGAGCTACGTTGCCGGTCGCGCCGGAGGCATAGACGGCTATGAAGTTGCAGCCCGAACACGAACGTACTTCGCCGGCGCCGTTGGAGGCGTAGATGTTGTGGGAACTGTCGACGGCGACGCCGTGGATATCCGTTAGCTCGGTCTTGCGGCCCTTGATGCGTTGGATGGGGGCGACGTTTCCGCTTGCGCCTGAGGCATAAACCGTGATGCTGCTGTCGCCGCCCCCGTTGTTCGCGGCGTAGACGTTGGAACTAGAGTCGACCGTCACCCCGAAGGGCAGGTTTAGTTTGGTGCGAGCGCCCTTGATCTTGCGCGTCGGCCTTTTGTTGCCGGTAGTGCCCGCGGCGTAGACGTTGATGAAATTGGCGACGTCGACATCGTAGATGTTTGCGCTGCCGTCCAGCGTAAGATCGACGGGGTCGGTCAGCCCCGTTTTTGAACCTTCGATCACTTCAGCCGGGCTGACGTTGCCGTTTGAACCGGCGGCAAAGACCAGGATGCTGGGGTTGCCACTTGGACCGTTTAAGCTCTGAACGTAAACGTTCCCGTTGCTAGGATCGATCCCGATGCCCTCGGGGTCGAGCAGTTTAGTATTCGAGCCCATGATGGTCGCGGTTGGCATGACGTTGCCGTTAGCACCGGCGGCATAGATCGTGACGGAGTTGTCGTCAAAATTTGTCACGTAGATGTTGCCGCTTGCATCCAACGCGACGCCGTACGGGAGGTCGATTCCGGTCTGAGGACCAGCGATGACTGCTATGGGTGCTACGTTACCGGTAACGCCGACTGGGTAGACGGTAATCGATTGCCCCGCCCAGTTGGTGACGTACAGGCACGGACATGAAGACGTCGTGTGTTTCGCTCGGACCTCGTTTTGCTGACCGACGATGGCCGGCTGCGTACCATCCTGCGCGCAGCCCGTAATCAAAAACAGCGCGAGCGTCGAGACAGCCGCGTACGTCATGTGTAAAAAGCGCACGATCGCGATCCCTTTCTAAAGTTGCAAAGCACCGCAAGCTAGGCCGCCCCGGTTCGACGGAGAAGCGACGGTTCCCGTTCGTGCCGAGCCCAGCGCCCGAGCGTAACCTGCAATGCGCGGAAGACGACGGCCCGCGACCGCGTAGTGCGGATAGAGCGGCTGGCGCGCGGTCACCAACACCATGCCCAGGAGCGCACCGTGCGGCAGCGCGACGACGAGATAGAGCAGCCGGCGTCGCCCTCCAAGTTCGAATCAAATGTGAACCGGGACATGCTGATCCGAGTGACACTCACCTCTGCCCCCTTCGCTCTAGCAGCGGGTCTCATTGGTGCAGCCATGACGTGAGGTGGCATCTTACGCAGGATGGCTTCGCGATTTGCGAGGCAGCCCAGACAGAGGGGGCCTCGTCTTGAAAGCCGTTGGCTCCTTCCCAAGGGTGGGGGTCACCACTCTAGTGGATGACGTATTACTTCACGAGCGCGAGGTGACCCCGTATCGTATTGCCGCTTGAAGTATATCAATGTTTATATCTTTTAGCGTTTTGAACCTAATGCAATACCCCGTCACGCTCGCCTTTCCTAATTTTTTTCCATACGTTTTGGCTAAGTACGTCTTATCTTTGATACCGAGGATATAGACAGAGATTCCGGTCTTGTTTGCACTCAAACCAATTTGAAAAAACTCCTTGGTCTTTCCATCAGCATATTTTATGGTGTAAGAGCCATAGCCCATCGTAGGGTTACTAACAGTTTTGTTTTCGCTGTTCTTACCATTGTCGAACCATAATTTACAACCTGGTAAAACTTGAAGTGTGAGGCGGTGCAACTCTTGCATATCACTGCGCTTTGGTTCAGGTTGGCTGGTAATATACTCTTTGATTTGTTCTTGTACGTTCATATTAACTCGAGACTTTCTCCGGCCTACGACCGCGGCCTTGCCGACCCGGAACCTGGCCTTGCGATCCACCAGGTGTGGCCATCGAGCGATGTTCGGCTGCGATGTCGGAACAGGCCAATACCGGTATGATATCGACAAAATCGGGTTTGCAAAATTTCTTCCCCATTCGTTTACGGAACTTGCGCGATCCCCTGGACGCCGTAGCTAGCCTTCAGGCCGCCGCTGTAGCTGTATTCGTACGTAAAGTGCGGGTAAGTGTAGACGTCGACCGAGTCGTTGGCGTAGTCGGTTGCTTGAAAGTCGGTATTCGCGGCGTTCAGCGAGCCAAAAAGTGAGCCCGCCTTAAGCCTGTACGTTTTCGACTTGAAGCACGTGGCCTCGTAGACGTCGCACTGATAAACGTAGACTTTCAAAAACCGCGTCTGGAGTCACCGACAACTCTTTCTTAAGTGCTCGCGCCCATGCTTTTTTCGTTATCGGTATTTATGCCGGACGGAAGGCGGGTTCCTAGGCCGTAGGTGGCATCGCTGCCTGCAGGGGAGGGCAGCCTTTAGCTGTATACTCGTTGCCTACGCTAGCAACCGGGGCTTTTGGGTGTTCTCTGATGTCGGATCGAACCCGATCGGGCACTTCTCGACGCGGCGCCAAGCCAAGGTATGAGGCGTAGCTCGTTGTTGCTTCTGAAAGGGGCTCGCGAATGAAGTATCTGTGCAGCGTGATGGGAGCGTGCATTACAGTAGCGCTTTTGGCCGCGTGTGGCGGGATGAGCAATACGCTGTCCCCATCGGACTCCGTTCCTCAACAGCACCACTTAATGGGGAAGAGGAGCACCTCACCGTGTCCGTGTCTGTACGTCGCGAATACCGGAAGCAACACCGTAACCGTCTATCCGATCGGCGCAACCGGCAACGTCGCGCCGATACAGACGATCGGCGGCAGTAACACGGGACTGATCGATCCAACCGACGTCGGCCTCGATGCGAGCGGCAACATCTACGTCGCCAACGTGAACGGGGAGTTCAACGATTCCGTCACGGTGTATGCCGCGGGCTCGAACGGGAACGTCAGCCCGATTCGCACCATCGCCGGCTCGAATACCACTATGAACTACATAATTGGCGTTGCGCTGGACTCATCAGAGAACGTCTACGTCACGAACGGACCCGGCGGCCCAAGCGGACAGGGGGCCATCACCATCTACGCCGCCGGCGCGACGGGCAATGTAGCCCCGGTCAACACGATCACCGGCTCCAATACCGGGCTTGACGTCCCGTACCGTCTCGCGTTGGATACGAGCAACAATATCTACGTTCCCAACTTCAACAACCAAACGATCACCGTCTACGCCGCCGGCGCGACCGGCAACGTCGCTCCTATACAAACAATCGGCGGCCACCGAACGCGTCTCTACGACAACGAGCAAGTCGCTGTGGGCGGCGGAAGCATCTACACAGCAGGTCCGGCCTGCGACTGCGTTACATCGTTCCCAGTCGGCGCGCACGGGAACGTCGCGCCGAGTTTGAGAATCCAAGGCAGAAAAACGAAGCTTAGCAGTCCTGCCGACGTTGCAGTCGATGCAAGCGGGAACGTCTACGTCGTCAACGGCGGTCCCACCATAACAGTCTATGCTCCCGGCATCGGAGGCAACGTCGCGCCGATTCGTACGATTAAGGGCGCGAGGACGAAGCTCAACTCCCCGGGAGGCATCGCGATACAGTAAACCCTGGCCATGGCTGAGTTTCCCGCCATGGCTGAGTTTCTGTTGGTGGTCGCGGCTCCGCAGCGAAGATGAAGGCCGAGTAGGTGTCAATCGTTTGACGATGCTAGCGTGGCCGAGGCGCTCCCGGACAATCTTTGGATGGACGCCGTTTCTCGTTAGTGGGCGATGATCGCCGCCAAATATATCTGAAAAAGAGAAAGCACCAAGATCAGCGCCTTGTAGCGTGAAACGGGAGTACGCTCGAATCGTCTAAGGGCTGATATAACGAGCAGCGAGGAAATTGGTCCACCAAACAATTGCAGAAACGGCGCATATAGCAAGTAACGCGGCTCGATTGGTCCATAGATAAACAAAATGCCGAAGATAGCGATCGACAAAAGGATGCACCATGCTATCGCAACCCCGTAGGCCGCAATACTTACGAGCATCGATACCTTTTTCGCAATGGTTCTAGGCCGGCAAACGGCGACGGCGACGGCGGCGAAGAGTACCACCGAAACGACTTCGTATGTTCTAGGCGACCGGCCAAAGAAATAGAGCATAAGCAAAGTAAAGGTAAGCGTCGCCGACAATATGACGACAATCGGGAGTCCTGCTTGGCTTACCTGGCGCTGGAATCGTTCGGCGAAGGATCTCCAGGTGCGATGATGCCCATTTCGGAACTCGCCTGATCCGTGAGTCATAGCGATCGACTCCGTAAGTTTCCACTTTGCTCAGCGCTAATTCGCCGAGGCTTTAGGGGGGATTTCGGCGTCTCCTGCGCCGGATGAGTGCTCGGCGCCGGCGACCTCGTTAGCGCGCGCCTGGCCGCCAAAGGCTTCCACTTGTCCAAGTCGGTTGTCCAAGTGTCCGTTCCGCCGATGGCGCAGCAGCGCCATCATGGATACATGTTCCCACTTTCGGCTGGTGCTGCGTCGGGGGTAACCCCAGCCCTTCGCGTCCGTCTGCGGAGCTTTGCAAGGTTCGGACGCGATCGTTAACACTGAGCTTTGAACGATATGGAGAGAGTACTTTTATGAAGCAACGATGCAATCTCGTCGGAGTCTCGGTCACTGCGGCGCTCCTGGCTGCGTGCGGAGGGCCGAGTAACCTCGTCGCTCCGTCCACACCGACCGGAGCAGCAGGTTCGCAAGCACCCCTTGCGCACAGGGCCCACAGATTAGGCGCCCTTGAGTACGTCTACGTTACCAACGCCGGATCGAACAATGTTTCCGCTTACGTGGTCAACGCAACGAGCGGGGCGTTAACTCCGGTGCGAAGATCGCCATTCCGAACGCGCGCCACCCCCTGGGGCGTCGCGGCGCTCTTTGGTGAGTTCGTCTATGTGGCCAACGGAATCGGCACCAATCAATACGAACGCCGCCGCAGCACCGTCACCGCCTATAACGTCAATGCAAGAAGCGGCGTGCTGACGCGCATGGCGGGGTCGCCGTTTGCGGATACGGGCCGGGGCGCCGCCGACATGATCGTGGATCCCACGCGCCCGTTCGCCTACGTCGTAGACATTTATTCCGATGATGTCTCCGCTTACACGATCAACGCGACCACCGGCGCGCTGACGCCGGTGGCGGGGTCACCGTTTTCGACGGGCGGTGAGCCCGAAACCATCGCGGCCGATCCGACCGGCAAGTTCATCTACGTACCCAACACTGAATCCAACGATGTCTCCGCTTACACCATCGACCCGAACAGCGGTGCACTGACGCAGGTCTCCGGATCACCGTTCCGCGCGGGCACGACTCCCGCCGGCGCAGCGGTCGATTCGACGGGCAAGTTTCTCTATGTGACGAACGCCAACTCCAACAGCGTCTCCGCTTACACCATCCACCCGAAGAGCGGCGCGCTGACACCGGTACCTGGGTCGCCGTTTAGCTCTCCGTCGCCATCCCGCGTGGCAACCGATCCCATGGGAGGGTTCGTCTACGTGACAAACGCCGGAGCCAACACCGTCTCCGCGTATGCCATCGACTCGTCGAGCGGCGTACTGACGCCGGTAGCCGGGTCACCATTTGCCGCAGGCACCACTCCCTCAAGCGTGGCGGTGGATGCCGCGGGCAAGTTTGCCTATGTGGAAAACAACGGATCCAACAATGTCTCTGCATACAGCATCGACCCCACCGATGGGGCGCTGACGCCCGTGGCCGGCTCGCCTTTCGCCGCGGGCACGGCTCCAGTAGCAATAGCCGTGTCGGGGCCATAGCTACCAATGCAGAAAGAGAGGGTGACCATGCGCATCTCACTTGAGAGGTACGCGGCTGTTTTTGCGACCGGGATCGTACTTCTTACAAGCTGCAGCGGATTTGCTCTCGTTTCCACACCAAACGCGGGTCGGCAAAACCAAGCCCGGACGATTAAGCACGGTACGAGGTCGTGCCCGTGCCTCTATGTCGCGAACAACGGCGGTGGACCGAGCGGCGCCGGCAGCGTGACTGTTTACCCGTCGGGCGCGATGGGCAATGCGAAGCCGATACAGGTTATTGCCGGCTCCAACACCGGGTTGACCGAACCGGAAGATGTCGCAGTGGACGCCGGCGGCAACATGTACGTCTCAAACGACGGCAACAACTCTGTGACCGTCTACGCCGCGGGTACGACCGGCGACGTCGCACCGATGCAGACCATCACTGGCTCTTACACGGGGTTGAGCTCCCCCTTTGGCGTTGCCATAGATCCGCTAAACGAAAACATCTACGTTGCAAACAAAAAGGGGAAGAGCATCACGGCCTATGCACCCGGCTCAACGGGGAATACTGCGCCGGTCGCAACCCTCAAGGGTCGAGACACGCTGCTCGACAAACCTGCAGGACTCGCATTCGATGCAAAGGGAGATCTCTATGCAACGGTTCTCGAGTTTGGATTGATATGCATATTTGCTCCCGGAAGCACTGGGGACGCTTCGCCCATCGGGGGCTTCGGAGGTCGTGGCAGCAAACTAAGCGTGCCATACGCCGTCGCTCTGGACTCGAGCTCGAGCGCGTATGTCGCTAACGATCAGGTGTACGAGGATCATGACAGCCTCCTTGTCTACGCCGCCGGCACAAACGTCCCAGTGCAGCGCATAAAGGGTCGCGGAACGCAGCTGCGTTTCCCCGATGGTATAGCCGTGGACGGCAGCGGAAACATCTACGCCGCCGATCACAATTACGATCGGATAACGGTCTACGCGGCGGGCTCTAACGGCGCCGCG